>OLQR01000003.1_pt1 | contig 402420 bp, 362 predicted proteins | sample 1671881 | NCBI WGS metagenome assembly OLQR01 (sample SAMEA3136623, study PRJEB25190) | human gut metagenome | biome: human gut; feature: human-associated habitat; material: faeces | place: Austria | collected 2013 | reverse complement strand
AAACGTTCTAGTTGTTGTTTGTGGTATTAATAAATTACCTCTTTTACTGTAGAAAACAAAATTAGCATAACCGTCAACAACATAATTACCCTTTTCTCTCACTTCAGCAGTGTCCCTATAATATTTCTGTAAAAACATAAGTAAAGCATCTGACATCGGAACAAAACGTTCAATTGAACTTTTAGTAGCTGTTGCACAATATCTTTTAGCATTAATTCCTCTATTTAATTTATTATCTACTTTATTTCTCCCATACAATAACTGGTGATTTACAGAAATCATATGATTATCAAAATCAATATCATCCCAGGTTAAACCAATTGCTTCACCTAGTCGGATACCTGTATTTAGTAAGAAATAAATAAAAGAGTAATAAAAATGAAATGACGTGGATGCATCTTTTAAGAATTCCAAAAGATGCTCTTGTTGTTGCAATGTTAATGCATTTCTTGGTGTTTTCGGTTTTTTATAACTTTTCAAACAATTATGACATGGATTGTATCTAATTAAATTATCCATAACTGCTAACTGAAAAGCAGGATGTAAAATACTGTGAATATTATAAATAGTTGAATATGCAAGATTTTTATCAGTACGTAAATTCTTATAAAAATCAAGAACATCCAAATATTTTACATCCACTATTTTCCTTTTACCCAATGTTGATGGTTTAATATGACATCTAAAAGCAACACTATATGCTTTATCTGTATTTATTGATAGTTCAGTTCTGGTATCCAAATAACGTTTAACTAACTCGTTAACAGTAATTTGTGCACCGTATGTATTAATTCCATCTGCTAAATCCTTTTGTAGATCAGATTCTTTTTCTCGAAGAGATTTACATTGTCGTTTTCCTGCTGGAAGTCTATCTGTTGTTGTTAACTTCCAAGAATAGATTGCATGCCGTTTACCATTAGTATCCGTATATCTGTAACGGTAACGACCATCATTTAATTGATCTTCTCCTTCTTTTAATACTCTACCTTTTTTATCTTTTTTGTTTGCCAAATTTAACACTCCTCTCTAAAGAGGTGCGATAATACTATTAGTATAGCACACCCATTTACATAAGAAAAGACTGGGCTAAAGTTCTGCCCAGTCTTATTATTCTTAACTAAAGCTTTTTAACTCGCTGCGATTCTAAACATAGCTAGCATTCTTAATAAACTCGTCAAACAGCTCTCTTTTGATTAAACGTTTTGCTCCAACGTGTAAAACAAAGGTACAACTTGGATCGCTAACCAAAAGATTTAAGCGATGTATTCCGATATTAGAATACTCGGTCGCTTCTTGGATTGTTAAATTTTGTTTGTGATAAATTGGTATTTTGTCAACCTGTTTCTTTTTGTTTTTAATTTCTTCAGAATTAATTTTGTTCATAATCTGAACCTCCTTCATTATTTTTAGAATGCTTGGCTAAATAGCCACAAACACCTCTAATTAATAATGCAACGTTTAATTCTGAAAAACCTCTTGTTTTTTAAAATTACTTACTAAAGCTCAAAGAAATTATCTTGGCTAAAGCTCATAACAAAGAACACCCTAACGATTAAATTAGGGTGTTCTGAAATTTAGAATTTATTGTTCTACATCATCATCTTTATCAGAGTTTTCTCGGTTAAACTCTTTTTGTAATTCTGTAATGGTTTCTATTGGGAGTTTAAGATACTTATGAATTTTGTTTACTGATACACCGTCAGATAACATTTCTTTAGCCGCTTCTCTTTTCTCATTAAAAGCTAACTCCTTTTCTGCAGCTGCGCCTCCTTCGTTTTAGAAAAATCACTAACTTCTTGATAAACCTCACTCAATCGAGTGTTGTACTGGGCTAAAGCCTTTACAGCACTTTCTAATTAGCACACGTTGAATACATCTCCCTCCACTATGCCATGTCTGTAAAACTCATGGATTGCCTTGGCTAAAGCACTATCAAGTAAATCTTCATTATTGATAAAATTGAATGAATATGGATATACCAGCTTTGATAATCTATATCCCCTAATACAGTCAAACTTCTCTATCAATGGTAAATTCTCTAATCTACATAGATAATCTATCATAGCTAAAAGATAACAAGCACATAAACGATTCTTATTATTCCAATAAATTTCAATGTACTCTTTGTTAACTATTTCATCAATGAATCCTTTGTTACCAAGTCTTTTGACTGTGTGACACGTATTACTCTTAAAGATTTCAAAATTTTTTGGATTAAAGTCATAATGTTCTGCCATGTCCCACAACTCTTGAACAGTTAATGTGTTTCGATTGTGAGACTCTTTGAGACTGTTGGGTCTCCTCTATCTCTTTTGTGATGTGTCGTCAAAGAGTACCAGGCGATGAAACCTTGGTACTCTGCTTTTAATTCTGCCAACCAAACTCTTCGTTACTACTACCACTATCGTTATCATCACTGTCGTTTACATTGTTTTCTGTAGTGCTTCCACTGCTGTTACTACCTTCGGTGGACTCTGTGGTTGTGTTACTTGTAGTTTGGTCTGTTGGCGTTTGTGTACTAGAGCCTTCTAAACTGCTCCTATACTGATTAATCTTTTTCTGTACTTCTCCTTTTGCCTGCTTGTACACCTTACGGTAAAAATTCTTATTATCTTTCGTCTTTAATTTAGTCAACAGGTCTTCGATTTCACTTTCAATAGAATCGATCTTGGCTAAATCGGAATCATTCTGAATCTCTACATCCTCGTAGTCATAAATCAAATCATTTAGCCTTGAGACTATATCGTCCTCTTCCTCTTCGCTATTGTTTGATTCTGTTGTAGCTGTTATGGCTGCTTTTTTCTCAGTTGTTGTAGTACTACTATTTGCAGACTTGCCACTCTTCTCTAAAAGGTCAGACTGGGTTAAAGTGGTATCGAAAGGAACAACGGTCTTTCCACTACACAAAGCATTCATGCTGTCCTTCCAGATATTTCCTGGGTATGTTCCACCCCACAAATCTTTAACCTCATCGTTGTTGTCCGTTCCAACCCAAACTGCAATAGAGTAGTACGGGCTAAAGCCACAGAACCAGCCAGACCTCTGATTGTTAGTAGTACCTGTTTTACCAGCAGATGGCATACCACGTTCAAGGCTCAACCCTCTACCTGTTCCCTTTTTGATTACATCTTGCATGATTTCAGTTATCTCTTTTGTAGCGTACTGTTTGTAAACTCTTGAAGGCATTTCGCCAGCCTTTACTTCATTTCCTTCGCTATCTTCGATAGAATCAATGCATGTGGATTTTCTGTAGATTCCACCGTTTTTAATGGTAGCATAACCGCTTGCCATCTCCACTGTATTGACACCATAGGTTAAACCACCAAGAGCTGCTGCGTCGTAGTAATCACTTGGTACAATGTGGCTAAAGTTCATGTTTTGCACATACTTTAATCCCGTCTTTGGACTAATGTCATCCAAAATCTGCCAAGCAACGGTATTCCTCGATTCTATAACAGCCTGTGATACTTTAATTAGACCTTTGTAGAGACCATCACTATTTGAAGGACCTCCATCGAACTTTTGGTCATTTACTATTGTGTCTGGATTGTAGCCTTTCTCAAAAGCAGGTGTGTAAACCACCAAAGGCTTAATTGTACTACCAGGTTGGTTGTACGACTGGAATGCTCTATTTAGAGTTCTTCCATTTCCCTCTTCACTTTTTTGTGTTCTTCCACCAACAATGGCAACAACTTTACCAGTGATGTTATCGACTACTGTAGCTGCGCCTTGTACCAGAAACTCACCATCTTTTTGTTTTTTAGTGAACTGGGCTAAATTGGAATCAACCGCCTTTTGTAACTTCTCTTGAGCATTACAATCAATTGTGGTCTTTACTTTGTAACCGCCTGTGTAGAGTTCTTTCCTCATCAGGTCGTACTCTTCCAAGTACCGCTTCCTATAGTCCTTGTAGTCTTTCACTGAGCTAAAGCTGTAATGAAAATCAAATCCATCCTGCTTCATGAGAGCTTCAACAGCACAGTCAATAGCGTAGCTAACTTCGTAGTTGTAGAAATCTCTTTGATTCTGCACTACCGTTGTGTTAGACTTCTTAGCAGTCTTGTAAGCTTTCTTAGTAATGTAGCCTTGATCTATCATTCTTCTAAGAACTAAATTACGACGTTCTTTGTTGTTACTGTAGTTACTAACTGGGTTGTAGTAGTACGGTGAATTTGGAATTGCACACAAGGTAGCCACCTCTGCTAAAGTCAACTGGTCTAAATCTTTGGAGAAGTAAGACTGTGCTGCGGAAGCAATACCATAGCAATTGTTGTAGAAGTAACAGTTGTTAATGTAGAACTCAAGAATTTCTTCTTTAGAGTATTTCTTTTCAACCTCTAAGGCTAGAAAGATCTCTTTGATTTTTCTGTCATAGCTTTTCTTATTTGTAAGAAAAACATTTTTAACCATCTGCTGTGTGATTGTACTTCCACCTCGTTCGACTTCTGTGCTTTCTCCAAGCTTACCTTTAACTAAAATCTCTACTGCTTTTGCAGTTGATTGTAAATCAACTCCATGGTGGTCATAGAATCGTTTATCCTCTGTCGCAATGAAAGCATTTATTACTTTTTCTGGGATTTCATCATACTTTACGTAATCTGTATCTCTGTTTTGTCTAAGCTTGGCTAAAGTATTGCCATCTTTGTCGTAGACAAAACTGTTGTCCTCTTTTTTAAAAGTGCTTTTATTACTGCTCTCAATCACAGCATGTGCCTTATTGTAGCACTTGGCTAAAGCTGGCATAGTGCTGAAAGACAAAACAAAAGCATAGCACAAAACTCCTGTACAAGTAACAGTAATCAAACCAGCAAGAACTCCGAGAACTACTTTTAGAAACTTTTTGGAATTGTAGAAAATCTGTTTAGCAGTTTCCACAATTCCTTTCCAGTTGATCGAAATGTTTATTCGTTTTCTATGTGTTTCTTCTTTACTGTGCTCTTCGTTTTCTTTTGCCACATAGTGATTTAAATCCTCAGAAAGTAAATTACTATAGACTTCATTCAAATCTTTCTGCCCTTTAATGTTCTGCATTCTTTTTGAAGCAGTTGGTACAGCCTTTTCTGTAACTCTGCGTTTACTTTGTATTTCTGTTGTACCTACGTTACTTCTAACATTAGAAGATTTCATTGCAGATTTAATAGCTTTTGAACTCCCTCTTGAACTCTCTTTTGAACTTCTCTTTGCTAAATCGCCACCTGTTTTTGCGAAACTAGTATCAACCTTTTTATTGACTTTATCGTTTGCTTCTGTTAAAGATTTTGACTTTGCTAAAGCGGAACGAAGAGCATCCCTAGCTTCACTGTTATTATGCTCCAGTATTTTGTTGAGATCCTCTTTGGCTAGTGATGTAGTTTTAAGATTTTGTGTTTTCTTATCCACGTAACCACCACCTTACTTTTCAGCAGAAGTACCTACCTCTGTACTATTCACCTCTGTGCTATCAGCTTCTGTTGAGCTTCCTTCTGTAGTTGATGCATCTGAGGTCTCTGATGTAACTGTAGAATCCGAAGCATTCGTATTAATAGTCTGTTCTGTTGTTGCTTCTGTGTAATTAAAGTTTGTATTTTTGATTACAAATTTAGTTACCTCTCTGGCTGTAAGAACCTCTTTAATTCTATCGTCAGAATAATTTCTTTCCATAGCAGTAAGAGTGTCATAGTCATACTCCTTGGCTAAAGCTGTAGCTTTTTCCTTGAAATCAGCATCACTGATTTCTAATCCCTCTTCTTTAGCAATAGCTTCACACATCATGTAATACTTAATGGTGGATTTAGAATACTTTTCTAAATCCTCCTTGTATGCTTTCTCATCACTGTACCCCATCTGCTTGATAATTTCTTTGTAAGAAATACCCATTGATTTAGCATAGTTTTTGTAGTATTTAATGTTGTAATCAATCTCTTCCTGCAGACGTTTTTCTGGATACTTAGTTACTTCTGTATTCTTAAGCAAAGCATCGGTAATAGCACTTTCCTGCGCAGATTTAAAGGAATCTTTAGCATCCTTGGTTAAAGCTTTCTTAACATACTCCTTGTAATCTTTAACAGTTTTGTAAGTAGTGTACTTAGCGATAAAAGAATCAGTGAGCTTATCAGGAACACTAACCTCTTTCTTAATGTAATTAATTGTTGTTTCAAAAACAGCTTTCTTTCCGGCTAAAGTTTTTTCCTGATAGTCTTTTGGAAATGTTACATTAACACTAACTTTATCCCCGGCCTTGTGTCCAATTAACTGATCTTCAAAAGTGTCAATTAAAGACTTTGAACCGATCTCAACATCGTAGCTATCAGTAGTACCATTTTCAAAAGCTTTTCCATCAATTCTACCAATGAAAGCAATGTTGACGGTATCACCTTTCTTGATTTCACTTGTTGTATCTTTTTCAAACAAATCGTTCTCGGCTAAATATTCTGGAACTGCATCCTCCACATCTTTGTCTGTAATAGTATTCTCTTTTTCACAGTTAACTTTCATTCCAATGTACTGTTTAATCTTAAGATTATCAGTTTCAATTGTTTTCTTTTGATTTTGTGAAATGTACTGCTTAGTGCCTGATGTGTTTCCAGGATTTAAACACCCTGTAGCCATCATAGCTGAAAAACAAATCATAGCTGCAACAATTACTGGTTTTCTAAACTTTACCATTCTTTTTCTCCTTTTAGTTCTTAGTTAAATTTTCTATTCTTTAAGCAAAGGGATACTTTTTACTGAATTAGTCCAGTATTGAAGTAATCCGTAGCTAAAGCTACACACAGCTAAAGTCATACATGACTAAAGCTACCTGTCAAAGCACCCCTTTGCTAAAGCACCTTTACTTAGAATGCTTAATCAGGTAATCTGCAACATAAAACTTTTTAATCATCAATCTAATTTCATTGCGTACCATTTTAGCATTTAGCTCTTCTACTGTGCTAAAGCCAAATTCTTGAGCAAGCTTCTCCTGCTCTTTTTGATTGTAATCTTCTGTGACTTCAAGATTATTTGCTTTTGCAATAGCGGCTACAGCTAATCTCTCTTTAAGTTGAGACTTGGCTAAAGTTTCTATGTGCTTTGCATACTCTTTGTCTGTTTTGTATCCCATGTTAGTTCTGTACTCTTTTTCACTAACATTTGAATAAAAAGCATTTGAGTTGTCTTTTTCGATTAAAGCATTTTCTATTTCTTCAAGTTCTTCTTTCGGATACTTTTTTACTTTTGTATGCTGCAGTAAAACTTCAATAGCTTTTTCTCTGTTAGTTTTTTCTGCTTTAAGTTTTGCCTGCTGCTTTAAATCTTCTTTAATGTATTGTTTGTACTTTGCTAAAGTGGAATAGCCTGTATGCTGTTTAATAAAATCATCTGTAACAACATTAGGTATCTCTACACTTTTAACAATGTAATCAACCTGTACGCTAAACGTGACTTCCTTGCCAGCAACAAAGCTATCCTCGTAGTTGCCTGGCATTGTCATTTTTACACTAAAGATTTCTTCTGGTTTATGGCCAATTAATTGTTTCTCAAAGTTGTTATCAATACTACCATTTCCTAAAGTCAAAATTAAACCTTTTACATCACTGTTTCTAAAGGAACTACCATTGTATCTACCAGCGTAGTTTAAGCAGATAGTATCGCCTTCTTTTATTGGACTTTGGGTGTCATGTTGCTTTAAGTTCTCATTTTGGAGGTACTGTACTAAAGAGAAATCAATCAAATCATCCGTGACCTTTTCAGGTTTTACTTTCGGAATTTCTAAATTGTCGTATTGTTTAATACTAATGTACTTTGTGTTGCAGGATTTATATTTCCATACTTTAACTATTCTGTGAATGCCACAAATAGCTAGTACCACAAGTATTAACGCAAGTACTGTAATAACTATAACTTTTTTCTTTTTAAAGTTCTGCATTTGTATCACCTCCTCCTGCAGAGTTGGTGTTTGCAGTAGCATTGTTTTCTGTAGTGTTAGCTTGAGATTCTTGGCTAAAGCGCTTGGCCCTTTCACCTATCTTATTACTTAAAGTGGAATCTTTTTTCAAGAAAACAACATCGATTACACCGGCAATGAAAATTAACCATAGTAATGCAGTTGTCCATGAAGTTTTTTTACCACTGCTCTTCTCTTTGACAGGTTTTACATCTCTTTCATCAAAGCCGTTTTCCTCAGCTAAGGCTGTAACGGTTACCTTGGCTAATGCTGGACTTCTAATTTTGTTGTTAGGAATTAGCAGTGTTCCCAGTATCGCTATTGCAATTAGGGCTGCACCAATTGTACATCTTTTCCGCATAGTTTAATTATCACCTCCAAATTCATAAAAAGAAAGGGGGCTTACTGCCCCCTGATTCTGTAAATTCAAGCTGTTAGTTGACTGTCACTGTAGTGTAGCGACCAAGAAATTCAACTTCTTCATACTGCAAATCATAATAAAATAACTCATCCGTGAAAAGATCATTTTCGCTTACGATACTCCTGTTAGTATCCCAAATCATTTGTTTCAGAGTTCGCTCATCATTACTGTCATCACCAACAAAAATAATCAACTCTTTATTACTTGATGGCAAGATGTAAAATGAAGAATTTAAAGCTGTACCTATTCCAGTTAACAATTTCTTATTTAAAAGAATAGGTGTTGAATTGTTTATTTCTACAACTCTAATCATGTACGGTTCAATAAAATCATTACCACACTTTTTAATGTAGTCTTTTAACTTTTTCTGCATCTCTGCTGTTTGCAAATCACTTGTACTAAACCTTACGAAACATTCATCACTGCGACTACTATTGCAATTTTCAATCTCTCCTTTAAAGTATAAATCCTCTTTTTCCTGTAACAAACCATTAATCCAAAGCAACTTACTAACAGATGAAAACTCATAGGAGTATTCTTCGATGTTTTTCTTTGCTAAATACCATAGATCTTCCAAAGTTGTATTTCCTAAATACTCCTTAAAATTATGTAAATTTTCTTCATTTAGAATTAGTCTTTCAAAAAAACATTCATTAGCTTGACGCACTAATACGAGTGATTGAAGTAAATCACCAAAAGGTTTGGTAATTCCCTTGATTGCATCTGGTTGCATAGTGGTATCGAACAGATTAATACTTAAAGCATCGAAAAAATGTGTTTGAAAGTATTCAAATGTTTCTGAAGCTTTCTTATGCTCTTGCACTATAGTTTTAATACATGTACGAACTTCATTAATGTCATTATGCTTTTCATACAAATCATAACAACTATTTAATAAAAATACCGGCGAAGTATCCTCTCCAGTTTTATCTAGTCTAAAGCCTTCTTGTGCCTTTCCATTAACTGTAACAGAAATAAGATTAGAGTCCCTGTCTGGAAACATCTCAACTAACATCTCCTGCAGCTCATTTTTAAATTCCTCTTTGTTATACATACGTATACCTCCTTAATAAATTATTACTCATTAAAGCTGAGTACACAGTATGCAAACCTTTGCTAAGGTTACGAGAAATAATGATACCCTTGTGCGTAAATCTTGGTTAAAGACAGCGACGAACAATAACGTTAATCACATACAAGATTAACAACGGGGCTAAAGCAACTGCAATTACAACATCCAACTCAGGTATCTTCATACCGATCAATTCAATACACTTAGTATTGTAGAAGCCATATGTAGTATCCCTGACAATAATGTAAATGTAATTTGCCAGTATTACAATAATAGAAAAGTAACTCAAAAAATTACTTTTAAAAGCGTGGCTGAACAGTGATAGTATTAAAAGAAATACTAAAGAAATACCGCAGAGAATTACTCCGGAGTTTTTCATTAATAATAGAATTACATCTAACATCTTGGCATACAACTTTGCATTGCTAAATAGCTTTGCTATAGAAACTGTGCTAAAGCTATGTCCGATTCCGCACTTAATCACTGCGAAATAAAAACACATCAAACAAAGAATCACAGTAATGTACACATTAATTATAGTAAGAAAAAGGTGCTTAAATTTCATAGCAACACCTCCTACTGACTGGTTTGTGTATTATTTAATTTCTTCTTTCTACACCCGTACCGATTTTGTGCTGCTTTCTTTCTCTTTGTTCCATTTTTTCTAACTTTACGTGTATTACGATCTTCAAAGCATAGATAATCAGCGTATGGATTTGTTTTTGTGATAGAACCTTTGACCATTGTTGAATTACGTAAATAAGTATCAAAAGGTAAATCACTTTCAAAAGCGAAGTTAAGCAGTAAATTATCTGAAGCTGCATAGGTCTCTGGGAAAATTTCCCTAGCATCACTTAAATGTGATGATGGATACTGCAAACTAGGATTAAAATGTGTGAGCATTAATTTACTTACATGTGCGTGCTTGGCTAAAGTGGCCGCCTCAAGGAATGTCATGTGGTAATTTTTAATCTTATTAATGTTGTCTCGTTCCTCGGTTTCACCAGACCCAATGTACATCCCTTCACAAACAAATAAGTCACTGTATGCTGCATACTCTACAATACTCTCTGTTGGTCTTGTATCTGTAACATAAGTTACTTTAATACCTTTACGTTCAGGTCCAAGAATTTGATCATTTTTTACTTTAACCCCATTAAAATCCCTCGTAGCGAATCCTTTTGATAACTCTCCCCAGGATCTTTTAGGAACTGTTTTTGCCTTCTCAACATTAAATTTACCGAAGTGTCTAAAGTAAAAACTGTAGCCATAGCAGCTGACACTGTGATTTAATTTGAAAGCATCAATTTCTAATGTATTGGCTAAAATAAAATCAGAATCACCTGTAAGTTCTATAAAATAAATTGGATACTTTAAAGTAGGTAATACCAAGTATAAAGAATTTACATACCGTTTAACTCCTTTAGGTCCAGCAATTATTATTCTATCAGTTCTGCCAGAATTGTGTATTTGCAAAAGTACCCCAGCTAAACCAAGAACATGGTCTGCATGTAAATGTGTTATTAAAATTGTGCTGATTGATTTTGCAGACCAACCAGATTTACTAATACCAAGCTGTGTTCCTTCTCCTGCATCAATTAAAATAATATCTCCCTCAGCACGTAGCATTGCTGATGTTAATCTTCTATGTAATTGAGGAACTTTACCACTTGTTCCAATAAAATAAAAATCAAGCATTGTTTTTCCCTTCTGTTTTTAATAACGGTCATTGCCCCTTAATTTACCAAAAATTAAAACTATTAATGTAATTACAACAAGCAATGACATCGGTGAGCCTCCAGTTAGTAAACCCACAACCCACTCTGCTAAAGACATTACTAAATTAGTAATCATCTCTGCTAAAGCTGAAATGAAATCAGTAGCAGATAAAACCATGCAATGGTTTACTAACTGAATCACAGCTAACACCATCCTTTCTTCTTATAAAGAAGCGATGAATGCAATTTCATCATCGCTCCAAATCTGGTAATGACACATTTTTAAGTTTTCGTTTGTTGCTTTTAAAATACTGTAAAAAGCTTTTAAAATTTCTTCAAGACTGGAAAATTCTTGCACGTTTGAGGTTCCATTTTCTCTCACTTGGAAAGAGTTTCCAACATCACACATGCTAAAGTCATACCATAATAAAATTTTCTTAACTAAACTAAATTTTGTCATGCATTTTACACCTCTACCTCTGTGCAAGGTATTTAACGATTATCTGTGCTGCATCTCTCAAAGCATCGCAATCGCCCTTAACTCTCTTAAGTTCCTGACTCAAAGAATCACACTGTTTTGCCATTGCTTCGTTCTCAATTCTGAGATTATGATTCTCAATTCTTAATTCCTGGTTCACATTGGCTAAACTGCTATTGCTATCTCTTAAGTTTGCAATGATCCGTTTGAGTTCTACTACGTCAGCTCTTGTCATTTCGAGCTGATTTTTTACCTCAATTAACTCTTTTTCTTCAGCTGTGTTGTCATCATCGTTCTTGTCCTTGTCCTGTTCATCTGAGCTAAAGAAATTATTAATACTACTCTGAAGTTCCTCCATGTTTGAAGGTGTTGCATCTCTGATGAGCTTATCTAAAAGTTCTGCATCATCTTCACCAATTCCGAAACGCAGTGTGGCTGTAAGAAACTCAGCATTACTTAATTTCTTACGTTCACTTGTCTCTTCTTTCTTAGGCGTTTCGTCTGCCTGCTCTGTCTCATCTGCCTGTTTCTCTAAAGCTACAATAACACTTCTTAAAAAATCATCTACTGTCATTTTATTATCTCCTTTTATTATTCTCTTTAATCATAATTCAATCATACTTGTACAAATTTTGCACTGACCGTTGATAGTACACAAACTGTTGTTTTCACTAAAAACAACTTTATTTGGTGCAGTAAAGTATACTAAATTCTTTGTTTTAGCAGTAATAGAATCATTTGTCTGTTCTGTTTCTTGTAAGAAAGTTAAAGGGAATGGAAATGTCAAGATTACAAAACCACTTCCTTTTAAAACAATAAAATTCTTATGAAGTCTGTCTAATGTGTAAGAAGTACAGTGCTGTAGGAAACTTCCCAGTCCTACAATAGTCTCTGCACCTCCCATCTTACCGACTTTTGTCACAGGAACAATTGCTTTAACTCCCTTAGCTAAACTGCTAAAACTACTTATACTTACATTGCCAACATATCCAAGAAAAAATCTAGGACTGACAAAGATTTCTGAGTTATCGAGTTCCAATAAATAAATGTGCTGATTTGTACACAATGATTGAAAATTACCAATGCCTTCTATCTTTGTTAATGTTGAACCTTCCAGCACACTCAATCTTCCGCTACTTTTGCCAAAATACTTTTTTACGATTGCTGCTTTGCAATTGTTTAACTGCATACTTACTTTACTGTAATGTGCTGGGCTAAAGCAGACTTCGTCACTGTTGTCTTGGCTAAAGCCTGTTAAACTACAATAGCTACCTTTTGCTTCAATCGTTTGTACCTCGACACTACACAAATTACGATAGCTTTTTATCACTTAATTCCTCCTATTTCAGTCCATCAAGGAATGTACTAATACAAACACACTTAGCACCTTCCATGTCTGTCAAACTTTTGTAGACTACAATGTCCTCTGAAACCGTTGCAACATTGTGATACATTTCACTAGAGTTACTAAACAGAATTACAGACTCTTTTTTAATCTTATTGTCATTTGGTGTTATTGAAAGTGATTTAAACTTATTAGTACCAATGCACCCAATGTCTCTCATTTTAGAGAGCTGCTCAACCTTAGAGATACCGACAACTATGACATCATCCCCATTAAATTTGTAAATCTGTTTTAAATTAATTGTTACATCCATCATGTATCCTCCTATCGTTTTATTAAAATTTTATAACTCAATGTTAATCTATCTATGTTTTTAGACTAACGATCTCCTATTAATTATTGCAACCTTTTACAACGATTGACCTGCTATTAATTTTTATTTGTTAAAAATCTAGGTTAGTTGTGACACTAACCTAGACTACTATTCTTAAAAGGAGAAGAGACTGATGGTCATGTCTCTTCTCCTGCCCTGCTCCGTTTGGGATCTTGGCTAAAGCCTTTCGGGGTCTTGGCTAAACCTAACGCTCTTTACGTCTGAAAAGTACTGTAACGACAGCTGTTCCTGCACACACTACCATGATAGCTAACAGTAAACCTATTGGACTATTGTCACCTGTTTTAGTTCCATTGCTAGTCTTTCCTTTACCGTTTGCTCCATTCTTGGAGGAGTCAGTACCCTTACCGTTCTTTCCATTCTTACCATTCTTGTTCTTTTTCTTTTCATTACCTGATGGTTTGACAGTTTTATCAATGCTAATAGCATCTTTATCAGACATTAAATCAGTTGTTGTCATTGCGACTTCTTGTCCATTTACAACGTAATTGCCTGAGATACTAACAGAATTGTTAAGATTTACTGCATTGGTTGCATCCTTCTTTAACTTAACATCGAACTCCAATTCAAGACTGTCTTTTGATGCTAATTTGTCAATTACCGCTGTAACACCATCTACAGTAACTTTGGCTGTTTTGCCGTTTTTAGTCTTAACAGAACTTCCTTGGCTAAACTTGCCCCACTTACTGATTTCTTTAAGCTGTTCGCTTGGTTCCTCAGTTACTAAGAGATTTGTGGCTGCGTTGCTTCCTAAATTAGTTACTGTGATTTTGTATTTTACAGTAGAATCTGGACCGTACTTTGCTGTTACTTTAGTACCTTCGTAACGACCATCTTTAAGTGTAACTCCCTTAGTCTTGTCTGCTAATTTTGCAATGCGTAAGGATGCAGAGCTTTCAACGGAGATCTTGTCTGAATCTTCCATTGTTTTATCACTCTTAAGTGCTTCAAGAGTTGTGTTTGCAGAGAGCTTAGAAGCTGTTACTTTTACTGTATTTTCTAGACCCTTTGCTGTTGTTGCTTTTGAATTTAATTTAACCTTGAAGTGTAACTGAACTGAGTCGTTTGCTGGTAACTGGGCTAAAGTGAGAACCTGTCCGGACTCTCCATTGTCAGTACCACTTGAGACTAATTGAACACTAAAAGGTTCATCTGTACTTGCTGTAGTGACTCCCTGGGTTAAAGTGGAATCGGTTCCTGTAGTTGTACCAGTGCTGCCATTACCACTAGTTGTACCAGTACTGCCATTACCACTAGTTGTGCCATTACTGCTTCCAGTGTTGTCAAGGCTCGTGGTTGTTCCATTACCGTTGAAGGCTTTATTTAACAAGTCTGAATCTGTTGTGAGTGTTGTACTACCACTAGACTGTGTGCTTGCTTCTGCTGCGTTTACTATTAACGCTCCACCAACTGTTGTTGACTCAGTAGTCTTTTCTAATTCGGTAGCCTCTGTGGACTTCGTGTTTTCAGTTGACTCAGTAGTCTTTTCTGATTCGGTCGTCTCTGTAGACTCCGTGTTCTCAGTATCCTGCGTAGACTTCTCTGTTGAAGTCTGTTCAGTAGTTGTTGATGTAGTAGCCTGAGTAGACTGCGTTGCGGTTGTACTTCCTGTAGAGTTTTCTTCCTGAGCTAAAATGGAATCATTCTCATACTTAGCTTTGTAGTTCTCATTGTAAGAAACCTCTGCATTACCAATTGTTACTACCTTACCATTTTTAGTAGTGATTTCCCCTGTTTCTGGAATTACAAAACCAGCGTCCTCTTCTACCATCTCTTTGAGCTTATCGGAAAGAACGTCTTCAAGTCTAACATTGTAAAGATCAGACTTACCTGTGTTTGTTACTGTAACAGTATAGTCAATCTCATCGCCTGTCTGGTATGTACCTTCTGTGGCTGTGCCTTCGTAACGACCAGTCTTTTCGTTAAGTTTTTTACCTTTAGTTTTATTGGCTAAAATTCCAACAGAGACTGAACCGTCTCCAACAACATTGATCTCTGTTTCTGCAAAACTAGAGTCTGTGCTTGCAAGTGCATTTCCACCAATGCTGTAGTAAGGTAACATTACAACTTTGTTTGCTAGTCTAAACTGATTTCCACAATCTTTCTTTAATGTTACAGAGAAAGGAATTGAAACGCTATCTCCCACACCGAGGGTGTCGATCTGGGCTAAAGAGGTTCCTTTCTTTTCAAACTTAATTGCCTTACCGTTTGTACTTGTGAGTGTTTTGGCTTGGCTAAAGGTATTGCTTCCGCTTACTTTAGCATAGCGATTATCAAGGGTTCCTTTGAGAAGAACATTCTTAAGATCACACGTACCTGTATTTTTGATTGTGAGTGTGTATTTAACGGTATCGCCTGGTTTGTATGCGATTCCAACTACATCTGCTGTAGCGTCGTTACTTGTATTACCAACCTTGTCCGCTGTGAGCGAGATTGTTCCTGACGGATTGCCTGGAACATTAATCTTATCACTATCAGAGTCTGCTGTCAGTGCTACCAAGTTCTGTGAAGGATACTTGGCTAAATCATCGTACTGTGCTTCTAGCTTAACACTACACTCTGCTCCAAAGAACATGGAGGCGTTTCTTTTAACAGTTCCTTTTATTGTTAAAGTAATACTATCTCCTGCATTTAACTTATCAAGCGAAACGATGTTGTTAGCAACACTAGTCACCTTGACTTCATTACCTGCCGTAGTTGTGGCAGTACCAACATTGGAGAAAGTAACATCGTTGTTCAATGCTTTCTGTAAGTCCACTGATGGTGTGCCTGTTAGTTTGAGATTGTACAATGTTGTACCACCTAAGTTGGAAACGGTTACCTTGTACTCAACACTATCACCAGCTACGTAGTTACCAGCAATTTTAGTACCTTCGTACTTACCGTTGTTAAAGGTCACACCAGTTGTTTTGTTAGCTAAAAGACCAACAGCCATCTTAGGTGTACCAACAACATTAATTACATCTTCTGCAGTGTGCTTGGCTAAATCGGATTCAACAACTTCGTACTGGGTTGTACCATTTTCAATGTTAGCCCATTTAGCTGTAAGTGATACTTTATTCACTAACTGTTTGGCTTCTTTAGCATCTGATTTAATCTTTGCTAAAAATGTAAGCTTTGCAGTCGCACCAGAATTTAGCTGACTTAGTACAGCTGTGTTCTGTCCACTTGTAGTAACATTGGCTGTACTTTCTTGTCCTGTTGAATCTGTAATGGTTGCTGTTTTGTCAAAGTAGTACCCATCTGTTCCTGTAAGCAAAACAGCTTTAAGAGCATCACTAACAGCGTCGGACAATGTGACATCATGTAAAGCTACGTTGCCTTCGTTCTTAACTGTTATGGTGAACTTGGCTAAATCTCCTGCTTTGTAGATTCCTGCAGTTTTACCAATACCAATTACTCCATCCTTATTGGTTGTTCCTGTATTAGTTTTATCAGCTGTCATACTTACAGACATTTGTGGATAATGTACAGCATACTTACCAATACTAATAATTTCTGTATCATTGTGCATTGCTTCATCAACTGGAAGTGCAACAATCTTAGAGGTGTTATTAGCAGTGTTTCCTGCATTTGAGTTGCCGCCTTTAGTAGTGTTGTCTTCGGCAGAAGTTGCCTGAGCTAAAGCACCTTTAGCAGTATCTGTTGCGTTGGAAGCGTTCTCAGTGGTGGCGTCACTCTTTTCCTCTGTGGTATCATTCTTTTTCTCTGTAGAGGTGTCGTCTTTACCTTCTGTTGTGCCATCATTAGCATTTCCACCGTCTCCATCATTAGCATTTCCACTATTGTCATTTGCAGTTTCAATCACACTTGCAGTGACATTTACACTATTTTTTAAATTTAAAGCTCTCTTAATATCTTTTCTTGCTGTCATTGTAAGTTTTAAATTAACGCTTTTGCCTGCCTGGATTTTATCAATCGTGAGGGACTTGGCTAAGGCTCCTGCACTGTATGAAGTGTTAGAATCACTAGAAGTGTCTGAAGTGCTTGGAGTATTGTCACTGCTGCTGCCACTATCACCATCAACGGAAACAAATATTTGTTCACCGGTATCAGTGGTTACATAGTACCCTTTTTGTAAGTCAAACTTAATTGTTCCGACATTAACTGAATTCTTTAATTCTTCACTAATTGTGTCGGTTACTTTGACATAGTGTAAATCTGTATCACCATAATTTTTAACAATAATGTTGTATGTGATAACATCTGGATACTTGTAAATACCAGGAGTTCTCTCACCTTCGTACTTCATTGTTTCGGAGTTGTAAGTTCCACCGGTTGTTTTGTCGGCTTTAACGCTAACAGATAAATGTGCACCTGAGCTAACACCCTGTTCACCAACTCGCATTAAGCTTACTCCTTTATCGGTAAGGATAGCAATGTCTGCTGGATCTACAGTAGTAACATCTGTGTAATCGTTTAAATTATCTGTGTCAAAGTCTAATGATTTCTTTGTAGTTGTTTTACTCGTTGTGCTGGTGTCTGCCTTACTTGTAGTGTTGGACTTGGCTAAAGTGGAATCATCTTCCTCTTTAGGTTCTCCTACAGCAAAGCTTGCAGCTAATTTAACTTCCCAGTTTGGCATTGTGAATTCAATACTTTGTTCGGTTTTTGTAATTTTTAATTTACTTGTTACATCTTTACCAGTGTTGTCAGTGATTTGAAACTCTTCAAAATGATACCCTTCATTTGGAAGTGCTTTTACCATTACAGATTGTCCCTCTATAACATCGTATGTTATGTAATCTTTTCCCACACTTCGATTACTAACAGAATTACCAGTTACAGAAATACTACCATGATTAGCTGTTTTAATCCCTAATTTAGCAGTAGTACTTGCGTAAACCTGAGATGCTTGACTAAAGCCCAAAGCACTTATCACAGCTAATGCTGTAATGCACAAAAAACCAACAAATCTTTGTAAAGAAAATTTCATTCGCATACCTATCACTCTCCTTTTAATTTTTCAAATTTAACTAGTATAACTTTATTAGCACAAGGAAACCACCTCCAATTAAGCTTAATTTATTTTTATTTGTATACTATTTGAAATGTAAAAAGCCCCAGCGTAATGCTGAGGCTTGGAGAAAGTATTGTAAATGTGCGGGGATACAAATACCTTCAAGATAGTTGCTGTAACAAGACAGCACTGCTAAGCCCAACCGGGGAATTGGGCTAAAGAGATGGTAAGCTATGAAACTTATCATCTCTGAAAGCTAGTAAATACTAGCAGAATGACCGTAACGATGGTTATTCAGAGAAAAATACAGTATACCCTAACCGGGCTAAAGTTCTGAATGACTTTTACATCTTACAAAACTATTGTAAAATCTTCTCCATTCTTTACGACTGTAAGATTTTGTTGTTCAACCACATCGTCTATCAAATCCTTTAACGAGTAGTTTAGTTCCCTTTGTTTTGTCAAGATTTTAGAAACATTGTACTTAGTACTTTTACCTCTCCATGCAAAAATTCTATCACTAGTGCTTAACGTTCCTAAATCTACAAAACCAGAATCATTCATTAATCTCCACTCTATTAAGCTTTCAATGCTTTCTCCACCAAGTTCTGTTAATTTTTCTACTTTAAGAATGCACTCATTAACTTGTCTAAAGCTATTTCTACCAGAATACAAATGTGCATTGAAATTAAATTTACCGCTGACCTTGGCTAAATCTAAATCAACCCACTCAGCACACCTAACACCACAATTGTCTTTAGAACTAAGAAGCTCTTCTCTCTCCTCTCCATGTCCTAGAATTGTGAGATGACCATCTTCTTTTGTAGTGATTAAGTCAATACTATTTACTACTGTGTCTTTCCACTGCAGTTTTACTCTAATCCACCTTGTGTCATCTGAAATTGTATTTGCTACTACCTCGTTCCAGTAAGAAAATTCTGGACTGTAGTTTTCCCAGTTAAACTTAGTTCGCTTTCCTCTAATTCCAAGATTAAGCTTTGCTAAATGTTCTTTTAGAATTTCATGCAATACTCTATTTTCCTCTTTTGTTAAGATTGAAACTAAGTCTGCTGTGCTAAATCTGTTGCATAGCTCTTTTCCAATTCTAAGTAACTCCTCATCACTAAGGCTCTTTTCTAACAGTTCTAAATTACTCCAAAACAATGATGGTAGCTTGTCTAAAACTTGTGCGATACCGGCACCACCCTCACCACTTAGCTTCTGTTTAATAATTTGTTTAACTGTTGTTAGACTGCCATTTCTTAAATCTTTAACAATCACACGATGTTCAATGCTTCTTGAGAATTTATTGTAATCTAAAAACTCTAATACTTTGATAGCTCTATTTGCAATTTTTCTTGACTCGGTTAAAGCTAGTCTAAAGCTTTCTGCATTACACTTTTCCAACGCTTTAACTAACCATTTCTTTTCACTTGTAGTTAATTTGTATTTTCTTCTCACTAAGCAGTAATCAACACAAGTAAGCAAGACATCAGCACTAACTTCACTTTCGATTTCGATGTGTTGGTCAAAAGCATTGTAAAAGTTAACTCTTGATTTTCTCGAAGAGTCCTCTAACAAATCACTTAAAAAAAATTCCATTCTCTTTTCCTTTCTTGTAAAGGGAGGTCTGAGACCTCCCCTGTCTAAGGCTAAACTATTTGTAACTTTCAATTTAACTGAGGACAAATTCCGACTATCTCTCACCGTTACGCAAATCAGTTAAATACGTTTAGCCAAAAACGTTAGTAATACTCCAATTCTGCTTTCCAATTTAAAGATTAGTAAAACTAGAATTTTTTCTCTTAACTTGTAATTTTTTATAATTAATATTACTTATAGAATGGTTTTTTAATTCATTTGGAAAGAAGTAATTACAAATGCTAAAGAAGTGAAATTGTGTAGCTATAAAAACATTATTTTAGTTATTTTCAAAGATCTTTGCTAAAGTACAAGCTAAAGCTATTTGTGTTTCGTTCATTTCATCAAAGTGATGTGAAACTTGGCTAAACCAGAGACTTTTATTTTCACTTAATCGTGAAGTTGTGCGTAAGAAATCATTTAGCACTTCCAAACACATTTTGTCAGATAGAAATAAAGCCAATTCTGGATTATCAAGATAGTTTGATAGCTTTTTAATCTTCTCCTGATTTTCTTTTAGCTTTTTATAACCTTTGAAAAAGTTTTCAACATTCGTACATTTCTTCAATTCCCTGTACAAGTTTCGATTTAGCGTATTAAGTATTAAAATCTCTTTTTCTGTCTTTTTGCATAACTGTCTTAAAGTGTACGATTGAGTATTAACTTCTTTTTCAAAATTATTTAATTGCTTGGCTAAATCTTTGGATAATTCTAATTCATTTTTACTTTTAGTCTTAGCTAAAGCGGAGTCTGAAACTTTGTCTGAAACTCTGGAATTTATACATTGCAACAGATATTCTTGCCAGGCTTGTAATTCTTCTTCTGTGTAATTTAATGTAAAATTACGTTTCCCCATTGTACTTTCCTTTCACCATTGTACTTCATTTTCATCATTGCACTTTCTTTTCTGTTAAAGATTTACAATGTTTAATAAATATGTGTCCAAATACTTCTCTAGTAATTCATCATCATTAAATCCAGTCCCTTTGTAGAACCCTTCGGCTATACCTCCGCCTATTGCACCAATAGTATCTGCATCACAATCAAGTGATAGTACATTTCTTAAAAAACCTTCATAGTTCTCACTTTCAATAAAACAACGGATTGCAACTGGCACACTGTCTTGGCACAGAGAATTCCATTTGTAATTATTTCGGTACTGGGCTAAAGCTAAATCTGTTCCATATTGATATTGACTACTAGGATATTGGGAGACTGCGTATTGTAATATCTCATTTTTCGAAGCACCAGTTCTTGCAATGTAAATACACTTTGAGGTAACGACTGCACCTTTTATTCCTTCAGGATGACTGTGAGTGCATTCGGCTGATTTGATTGCGTATTTAATAACATCGCTTTCTTGGCTAAAGTGCTCTCCAATGAATGAACATCGCATTGCAGAACCATTGCCAAAGCTATTGGTGGGTTCTTTAGAACCTCTCTTTAGCCAATCTTTAAAAAGACCACCGTAGCTCTCATCTGGATATTTCTGGGCTAAAGTGGTATAAGCTTCTGAGAACGGAATATCTTTCAGAATAGCTAGTTTGCATGCTAAAGTTAAAACTGTATCGTCAGTGTAGAAATTTTGTTTAGTAAATAGTTCGCAGTGTTTCCAATCTAAATCTTTTGGTCTGTAAAATTCATAGATTGAGCCTGCAATGTCACCAAGAATAGCACCTATTACTGCCATTTTTAATTACCTCCTTTATTAAAATAAAAACGCATCAGACTTTTGAATCTAATGCGTTTTTAGAATTAGTTATTTATAAATCTCTTTTATAATGTATACTCTTTGTCTTCAAAAACAATAACATCGTCTGGTATTTTATTATCGTTATTTCTTGTTGATTTCTCTAGCTCATCAATTATTGATAATGCACATTTTCTACACACTTCCAAGTTTTTAAAACAAAAATGCACTTCTTCCTTTGTAGCTACAAAAGTGTCTATTGTTATCTCGTCTAAAGCGAAATAATAACTTGTAAGTGAAGTAGCTTTAGATAGCAGTGAAATAGAAATTGGAATTTCCATTTCATTTGAAATGTAATGAAATAACGTGGCTAAATTGTTGCTTCGCAAAACTTCTGTACGCTTTTCTACACTCTCTTCGTTTATATCAAAAGTATCGATGATGTGTTTAAAATAGAATACGGCAGATAATGCTGCTTGTACAACTGTATAATTTGTCGCATAATTATGTGAAATAGCGTGTCTTACGAAGTTATAATTTTCTTTAGCCATTGCTAAATAAGTGCGATGTTTTGGTTTAGCATAATATGTAGAACTGTTATCTAATTTACCCACAGTAATAGTAATAACCCTCTTCTTACTTAGCTAAAGTTTATTAGGACATTAGCAGTGATAGTTTTTTACTTAGCTAAAGTTTATTAGGACATTAGCAGTGATAGCTTTTTTACTTAGCTAAAGTTTATTAGGATACCCACAGTAAAAGTCCTTTTCGCATAATGTTTTGATGTATGGTATTATTGACATTCCAAAAGTAGTCAACTGTGCTAAAGTGAATATCAATGCTGTCTGCTAAGAGAGCTTTAAACTTCCATAGATCACTTTGTTGCATTTTTTCTTTTACTAAAACAAAAACATCAACATCACTATCTTCTCTAGCTTTATTAACAGCATAGCTGCCATGAAGAATTACTCCAACTACTTTATCACCATAGTTATCATTAAGTACTATGATTGCCTTGGCTAAATCGTTTGCCTTTGATTTCGATATTGTCGTTATGATTCGATTATTTTTTACAATTGAAATGTCAGTGTTGTTATTCTCTTCAATAGCAGCTAAGAGTGAATTGTGTAAATGATTTCCTATTAAAAATTGAAACTCCTTTGAACGTTGCATAATAACCTCCAATAGAATAATTAGTGACTTAGAGTGAATTAATTAGCGACTTGAGTGAATTAATTCAACTCCAAGTATTTAACTGGAACTTCTTTAGTTAACCATACACCGTTGACTGATTGAAAGAAGTCATAGCCGTCTTTTTGCATCTGTTCCGCATTAACTTGGAAAATAACAGGTGTGCCATGACGCTTCCCAACATTAGTGGCTGTTTCGACATCTGTAGATAAATGTACATAAAGTCGTTCCATTGGAAGAAGTCCCTGCTCTTGGATTGCTTTTACTGATTTAACACCTGTTCCATGGTAAAGAACTTTTGGTGGTTCTTTCTTTTCTAACTCAACGTCTACAGGAATTGAATGCCCCTGATTTGCTCTAATTAGAGTTTTATCTTGGCTAAAGCTGTAACGCTGTTTCTTATCAGTCTTTACAATTTTCTCAAGAGTCGCTTTGCTAAAGGCCTCGTTTTTATTAATACCTTCCACCAATTCATCTACGTTTGCCCACCCATGTTCGTCTAATGTAATTCCGATTACTTCTGGTTTGTGTCGTAAAATCATACTAATGAATTTACTAAGTCTTTCTAAACGTCTTTCTCCTGTCTCTGGTTTAAATTGTCTTTTTGTTTCTGATTTGTATTGTTTTTTCTCTGTCATCTTATTTACCTCCGAGATTGTTACTTGGCTAAAGTGTAAAAAAACCACAACAATTACTTACTGCTGTGGTATTAAGCATTACGCTATTAAGTTTAAAATAAATTCATTTTTAGTAAATTTGTGTACTGAGCTAAACCACTGCTTCGCAAAGAGTACTTAGTTAATAAAACATTTCATTAAAATAAATTCATTGTTTTACACTCTTTACCTGCCTGCGCTAGTAATTGTATAGATTTTGGAAATATTTTTAAAACTTTATTAATATTTTCTTCTGTAATATAAAACTGAGTTATAGAATGTTTATCATATGCTGCTTGTCCGTTAGATTTTGTTTCCATTAGAAATGTATAAAATCTTTCCCAGCTAACGAATTTTATACAATCAACATAATTATATGTATCTTTCAATATTTTATCTAACTCAGGAAAATTAATAGTCTTTGCAGTCAATAGCAAGAACTCAAATGATTCTGGTGCCCAATAGGTAATATGTTTTGTTGGGTGCTGATTACAAGTTGAAATTAAATCTTTAATAAAACATCCAAAAGCTGCTCCATCAACAATACATAAGATATCAGTATTTTCTATATTTTCTAAGAAAGAAATAACTTTAGTATTTCCGTATGTGCTTGTAATTTCTATATTATTGAATACTTTGCTAAAGAATTCTAATCCAGATTTGGAATCTTCTGTGGCTATTAAATTTACATTTCCATTCATATATGTGAGTGTTGGATAGCGTTGTTGTAATGTATAAACTTGCTTCTTTTCTTCTTCTGAGTATTCATTTTGTAATCTATAAATTTCTGTTACACTATATGGTAACATTTTTAATGCTTTTCTGTTAATAAATACAAAATAATTACCAGATTCTTTTACAAATTTAGTAAAGTCAGAACGTTGTATAAATCTATTGTTTTCTTCAATAAAAATAATAGTATCAGTTAAATTCCCTAATTCCTGTTTCCATGTTGCTGTTAATGATTTTCTTAAATATACCATAAACTTAGCATTTGTTTCTACAGTGATTCCTGAACCTCTACCACTTAATAAATAATCATACATCATATTTAATAATGTTGTTTTTCCAGTTGCACTGTTTCCTTGTATAAAAGTAATATTTCTCTTGATATCGAATTCGAAAAGTAATTTTTTATTGTAAACTTTAAAATGATATTTTCCTTTCATTATAACCTCCATTGTGGTATTAGATTAATGCTGCTTCGTAGAATTCTGGTCTAAAGCCTTTTAAATCTTGGATAGCACCGTTAAGAATCCTTGGCTAAAGTACTGCTTCGCAAAGAGTACTGGGCTAAAGTGAAATATGCTAAGATGAAATACCAGTTAAATGAATTCAGCCTCTGGAACGATACCGTCTTCTACTAAGTATTCTGCTTTAATTACTTCATCAACGTAGTCCACTGTGTTTTTTACAATCTTATTTGAATTCATTATTTTAAAGTCTATACCTAAAGGTTGGCAAGTTCCAAAATCCATTATGTGTTCTAGAAAAACTGTTAAATCACTGTTCTGCTCTTTTTCATATATCTTCGCTATTTCAATAATCCATTTTGCACAGTTATCTCCACAATTTGAAATGTTGTAAATGAATGAGGTGTCTTTTAATAATAGTATTAAGACTTTTACTCCTCCTGAGATATCTTTTGGACCTATTGGGCCAAGTACTGGGCTTTCTATTAAATGTGGGCTAATTACATCTGAGTTGTCTACATCTTTAATCATTTGTTTTACTAAAGGATCCTCTAACCATTCATCTTCCCATACATTATCGAAATAACGTGGGGCATCTGTCAGCACTTCTACGTTTCCTCCGCAATACCAAATATTTAACATATTATAATCTCCTCTCCATTTTTATATCTCATTTAAATCTTTTTGTTATTATTTTATTTTAGTCTTCTTTTATTTTTAATTTAGTAAAACCAAGGCAGGCTATGACACCTTGCTTGGCTGCAAGTAATGTTGGAGTATTGGGCTCACTAATAGTTTACGCCAGAAGTTCTTGGCTAAAGTGAACTGCCATACTCTCTTTTTACTTCTTTAATGAATTCTTCTTTCGTGCCCATAATTCTGTATGGGCTGTATTCACCGTATGCTTCTGGTCTGCTGATGGTGATTATCTCTATCTTACTCTTTTCAGTTATTTCTGAAACCTGGTGCTTTAACTGGGCTAAAGCTTCCCCCAATACCGTTTTGAAAGCAATAGAACCAATCTCTTTATAATTCCTTACGATTAAATATACCACCGTTTAAGACCTCCTTAAAATCTGTTTCTGATTTTATTTTACCATTTTCATAATATCTTCGCAATAAAGCACCAATAATGTTAGGTATGCTTTTCTTATAGACATACTTGTGTAGCCATTGATTAAACTGTAAATCCCATGCTGTGTTAAATTGTATTTCAATAGGATAATGAAATTCGTCCATTTGATAATGAAGATGTACCCCTCGGTATCCATCATCAATAGTCTTTCCATGGGACATATCACTAATTCTAAATTGTTCTGGCAGTTCCATGGCTAAAACGTCATCGTAATTAGTGTATACTGATCTAAAACCTAGGATATCATTAAAGACTCTATTGGCTTCTTTAGTGTAATAATAACGTTCGTAATTATGTAGCATTGAATTTAAATCTTTAATCCGGAATGGAATATCAATGGTTGTTAGTATAGCTTCGTTGTTATAATGATCTGTAACTGTTTGAAGTTCTTTGAAAAGTTCTTCTTTGCTAAAGCGTCCAAGATCTTCTGTGAAACTAACACCTAGATTGGACTTAACGGAGAGCTTCTCTAACTTTTCTAGAGTAAGTCCGCACTGTGCTAAATTGGAAATGCAAGGATTGTTTTTGTCTAGCATGATTAAATGTTCACCTCCTTTCAAATAATAAAAACGGAGAGCCTAATGCTCTCCTACAAATGTAAAAATGGAGGGATTAACTCCCTCCTATAAAAATAAAAACGGAGAGTCTAACAACTCTCCTACGAAAATAAAAGGGTAGCCGAAGCTACCCGTAAAAATAGTTATTAAATTAAAAAAGCTATTGTACTGTGCTAAAACCAAGATTCGTAATGCTCGCTTCGCTCTCGTGATCTAAAGATACTTAGCAGTACTGCCAACTTGGTTCTTGGTTAAAGTACTCTCCAAGGAGCTTCATCGCTAGAAGCCTTAAAATTGTAAACTGGTTTCATTATGTTAATAGGAATAACAGTTTCTTTAATAACATCTATAATGTCATCTAAGGATTTGTATGCCATTGGTGCTTCGTCTAAGGTATGTTCATTTACAGAAGTCGTGTATACACCTTTCATAGCTTCTTTGTATTCTTCAAGACTTATAGAACTTTTAGCTTTTGACCTTGACATAATTCTGCCAGCTCCGTGTGGAGCGGAATAATTCCATTCTGAATTACCTAGTCCTATAGCTAGGATAGAACCATCTCTCATGTTAATTGGAATCAACACCATCTCATTTCTGTATGCTGCGATTGCACTTTTCCGTAAAATCATTTCTTTTGTATCGATATAATTATGTATTGTATGGAAAGAATCTAACTGGGTTAAACCACTTTTCTTCAGAATTATTTCTGCTATCTTCTCTCGATTTCTTTTTGCAAACTGCTGGCAAATTTCAACATCATGAAGATAGTCATTAAGATACTTTCCTTGTAACCAACACAAATCTTCTGGAACAGTTAAACCACGATTTTCAAATTCCTTGGCTAAAGCTTCCAGTGCCTTTTGTATTAACTGTTGTTTGCCATCAGCTCTATAAGAAGAAATTAGTTCCTTTCTTTTCGCATAATACTCTTCTTTACCATGACATAAATCGATTGCAATGTTTTGATAAATCTCTGCAACCTGTTTCCCAAGATTACGACTTCCTGTATGAATTATTAAATAGAATGCGCCATCAGATGCTTGGTCTATTTCGATAAAATGATTTCCACCTCCCAATGTTCCCAATGAACACAGTAGTCGTTCTTTATTTCGTAATGACTTATAACAATGTAAATCTGTGAAAGAAAACTCTTCCTGTGCCATTTCCCATACCTGCATGCCTGAAGGAATATAATGACAGATTTCATCTATCTTCTCAAAATCTAATACTTTGTCTGCTAATTTTACTGTGTACATTCCGCATCCAATATCTACACCAACAATGTTTGGACATACTTTATCTGTGACAGTCATCGTTGTTCCAATTGTACACCCTTTACCAACATGTACATCTGGCATAATACGAATGTGACTATTTTCTGTCAATTCATAATCGCACATCCTACGAATTTGTTCGACTGCTTCTTGCTCAAATACTTTTGCATAACAAATTGCTGTATTTACTTTTCCTTTTATTTCAAACATAAATCTCCTTTCTACTTTTTATCGCACTTGGGCTAAATCATCATAGAATTCTCGGAAGGAATAATGATCCTCACGTTTGCCGACAATGATGTGGTCAGTGAAGGTTAAACCTAACAGTTCTGCTGCTTTATTTAACTTTTGTGTTATATCAATATCTGGTTTGGATGGTGTGATACTACCACTTGGGTGATTGTGTACAATAACGAATGTAGAAGCGTTTGCTAATAGCAAAGAAATCATTAAACCACGAGTATCAAATAGTGAGTTGTTTACTGTACCACGATTTAACCTAAAGAAATGTAAAGGTTTGGAATCTGTGGTTAAAGCAATTACAAAAATCTCTTCACTAATCTTTTTATTAATTTCGAATACATCTGTCATTAATTTTACCACATTGTCTGGTGTATTTAAAATTTCCACTTCATCGTAGTTAATCACTTCGATCTCTTTTAAATAAAGACTATTATCCTCACGTTGCATTACTTCTGAAACTTTAATTTCCATTTGTATACCTCCGATTAAATGTAAATGTTGTACTTGGCTAAAAACCAAGATTCGTAATGCTCACTTTGCTCTAATGATCTAAAGATACTTGACAGTACTGCCATCTTGGTTCTTAGTTGCTTGAAGTACAGTACTGGGCTAAAGCTGATTTAATATCTGATATATCTCAGGTCCGTTCTCTTTCAACTTTTCCCATGCTATTGTACATTGTTTACAATGAAAGTTTTTCATTTTATTAAGTATTACTTTCTCTTCATCATAAATGGAAGCAACTGGAGGACACAATGCTGATTCTCCTAATTTAATATCACCATTAGGAGCAATAGCTGGTGTACAGTTTTTGCCTTTCAGGTATAACGTCATAGAAATTCCATTTAAATGAAAACCATGTTTAGCAAGTAATCTAACATTAGTACACTTTGGTCCAATAGTGTTCCAATTCTTTTCTGAGTAATTTTCTAAAGCTCGACCTTGTGGATAAAGACACCTATCTTTATCATTAGATAATCCTACTAAAGGGTCTATGGTGGATGCAATTTTATTAAGCCAATAAAGTTCTTTTTCTGTTAATTTATCAGGATAAAATCTCGGATCATTAGTGACCTGTATGTAAATAGATTTCTTTCCGTATTTTTTAACAAGAGTTTCAACGTGACTAAAGACTTCTTTGTTACGTACAAGTTCACGTCCATTGGTAATAAAAAGTAATGCAGAGAACTTACCCGCTTTTAACCACTCTTCCTCAATAATATCTAACATTGCTAAAATGTTAGGATGTTCAAAAATCTCTCCACCAGAAAAACACCATGTTGGAATGCCATACTTTGTTAAAAAGTTAAGAACATCTTTTAAAGTACTGATTGACATATTTTCACCATCAGGTTTACAATCAGATAAACAATGATTACATCCCATTTTACAAGCATACGTTAAGTTAATTAACATAACAATTTCTCCTTTGACTCCTTTTATAATTTTTCTATAATTACTCTTTGATTACTCTTCATAACTCTTTGATTACGATTTTTCAATCTTCTTAAGTCTACAATTATTTACAAACATGTATCCCTTAGAGTGTGCACTACGTTGCACAATAAAACTACAAACATAATTTCCATCTTCTACGGCTTTATTGGTATTCCACAACAATGCATGTGGTCCATAGTAAATAGCATATAGATGTTTATAACTACCTTTAAAAAATCCTCTATGGTCTTTCGGTACATGTAATAGTTTTACTTTTGCATTCTTGTAAGTTTTACCAACTTCAAGCACGTTGTCTGTTTTACTTTTAATGCTTGTAATTTCTTGGCTATTGTTTGACTCCCTTCGGCGCTTCGCGCCTTCGGTCAAACAGCTAGGTCGCTTCGCTCCCAGCTCGCCTGCGGCTCGCAATGGCTGCCGCTGTTGTCGCTGCTCTTGGCTAAAGCTCTCACTCGCTTTGCCGGTATCGTTTGTCTTACCGACAACTGTTGCTTGGCTAAAACTTGCTAAGGTTAGCTTAGCCTCCTGCAGTTCTTCTTGGCTAAAGTTCTTGGAAAGAACTTTGTAGCAGATTTCTTTGTCACTTACTTGTTTTAGCAACTTCATTAGGAAATAGTAATTGTATAAAAACAAAAGTCGTGCATTGTTAAATGTCACATTGAATGGTCTGTTTTTATCAATACTGTGCAAGCTATACCGATCTTGTGTGTCCAAGTAATAAAACACTTCTTCGCTTTTACTAACATTTCGAACTCTGTATCCATAGTAGCTATGTTCGGTATCCCAGTTGGAAAATATTTTAGTAAGTATTTCAACGTGGTTGTGCTTGGCTAAAAGTTTTGCAACGAATGAGATGTTAACGTCTGGGCTAAAGTTGAAATGTTTTCGTTGTAGACAATCAAAACAAATAGTAATTAAATTATCTTCTAATAAGTAAAGCATAGAATCCTGTACGCTATGATTACAGCAAGTGCAAGTACACTTTTTATCTTTGTAAGATATTAGTGAATAGTTTTTAGCTTGGTCGCTCATGTAATCGAATGAGAAAAGGCAATAACGTTCGCTTTCTTTGCTAAAGACTTTTATTAGTCTTAGAATGTAATTTGTATTATCGCTATACATATAACTTTTCACAATAAGGTCTATATCCTCTTCTTTTAATATCGCAATCATAACCTTCCTCCCTGTAGTTTTGGAAAGTTATAAAATGTTCAATTGTGAAACGAGAGTTTGTATACCTGTGTTATCTGTTTGGAATGTGTTATGATTTCACTCTTCATACCTCATCATCGTTATTTTCTTCAATATTTGCCATTTAGTCATCCTCTTCATCATCAATATTTAATAATTTATGCCCTAATTCTCGTAATTCGTACTCACTTAACCCTTCGAAAGGATTATCTATAGTTTCTTCATAGCAATCTTCATAAGAATCTTTTGCGTAATCAGGGAGATTAAATACTGTAACTAAATTATCATACTTTTCTTGTCCTATTTTAAATAAAATAGAGCATAAACTTGTATTAAAAAATAAAGAAGTAAAATGTATCACTCCTTTAAAATCTAAAAGTACAGATTCATTAGATTCTATGTAAGGCATTATCCTACCCTTTAAAATTTCTGCATCTCTTACACACATCGCTGTATCTAAAAATTCATTCACTTTAATTATTGCCATAATTAAAACCTCCTTTGGTTTATTTGATTAAATTGTTAGATCTGGGCTAAAGCCCTTCTTGATTTAAAATAGATTTAACTTAAACAATCCTGTATTGTTCTGGGCTAAAGCTTTGAACTTATTTGTTGTTATGATTGAGAGATGTAACGGGGCTAAACCTTCTAATACTTTTATGGTGGCGTTTTCCTTCTCGTTGTCTAATCCTGCTACTGCATCTGTAATGTAGTACACGTATTTGCCGACGTCGATCAAACTGGATACTGTGGCTAAGACGCAGCATTCTGCAACAACACCTGTGATAACTACGCTTGAAGCGTTATGAACTGCTTCTTGGATTTCTTTAACACTGTAGGAGGAAAAGGTCGATTTGTCGTAGCATTTGTAGTTTTTACAACGCTGTTGTAGTTCCTGGTCTAAATCGTTATACCACTGGTTTGCGTTGATCTCTGCGTACTCTTTGTTGTAGTTCTTCCATACTCCTGTTGGATGTGCTGAGGCTATGTAACGTGTTAGTATTGTGTTGTCTTGGCTAAAGTGACCATCATCCAGTAAGGCAAGAACGTTAGAGAGTGCATTGTCGTAGTTCTTACACTCCCAAGGTTGTCCTTCTTTGTAGACGTTTTGCATGTCAATGATAAGTAAAAGTGGGTTGTTTAAATAATCATTCATTGTTAATTCTCCTTTATTAATATTATGGTTTATTTCATCTTCTTATTGAGTTCTTTGTGAATTTCTCTTTTTACTTTTTTCTTTATAACCTTGTCAAGGTTTCCTTTTGAGATATTTTCAATGTCATTTAAAACGGAGGCTGTTTTGCCTAATTTTCTGGTTGCTTTATAAAGTTCATTCACTAATTTACTCATGGTATTCTCCTTTTCATTTGTTTTCAATGGTTATCACAACTTATCATTTATTTTCAATGGTTTTCAATTCTTATCATTTGTTTTCAATGATTTTCAATTCTTGACGTTAATTATCACTGGTTATCAATTCTTTACAGAAGTTATCATTTCTTATCATTTCTTTACATGTAACAAATACTCTATTAAAACGAAATTAGATTACTGGACTAAAGCTGATGGTGCTGGGCTAAAGCTAATACAAGTAAATGCCTCCGGCGGACGAGCGCCGGTTTGTAATTAGTAAACTAGGCTAAAGCTACAACACACATCTAGGCTAAAGCAGATCTAAAATAATTTCATTGTCTGTGTTGCCTTTACTTCTTCTTTAGTCTTTACTTCTTTTTCATTAGATTTTTGTTCTGTACCATTCTGTAGTTCGTTTTCTAGCTGCGTGATTAACGAATTAGAAGTTGTTTTAATTCTTTGTAAGGATTGTCTAAGTAAGTCAACATCGTTTTCTTCCCACCCAACAATGTATGGGAATGAGTAATCACTTGTATCCAATCCTAAGAAAGTACTTACAACGAATGCGACGCTTTCAGCTTCGACTTCAGCTTGATTACGTGAATTATGTTCATCTTCATGTAAAATTGAATGTGCAATTTCGTGAATTAAGGTCGATAGATTTTCAGACTCACTCATACCTTCTCTAATTGTAATTGTATGTGTTGTAAAATTACATGTTCCTTTACAGGTGTCTTTGGCTAAAGCTGCAAACTCTATTTTGTAATCAGTAAGCTTGGCTAAAGCTGTGAAGAGTTTTTGATACCCATTCACATCTTTCACAATAGATACTGGGCTAAAGCTTGGAAGCTCTTCCCCTTCTGTCTGACTGATATCGAATACAGCAGTTGTTCTAAATCTAATGTACACTTCGCTATCTTCATCGTCTGGGTCTTTCTTGTATTTCATTGGTGCAAGAATTACTATTCCCTTTTCTCCTTGCTTTACATGTCGATTAAACTTCGTTTCCCATGCTTTATATCCGGCAACTAAGGTGGCATTAGGGTTTTGTAGATAAATTAGTATTGTGTTGTTAATACTATAGTTTGTGAATTTAGAAAAGGTTACTAAGTATTTCTGATAACGTTCACTATTGAATAGTTCTTTTGTTCCGTGTTCTAGCTGTGTTAGAATTTTATTTACCTTTTCACTTCTTTTGATACACTTTTCACTTTTAGTTGAATTGTTTTTCATGTTTGGCCTCCTTTTGGATGTGTGGGGATGTGTAGGGATGCACTTGGTTAAAGTTGATTTGACTTAAGCTGTGGTTGCCTTGGCTAAAGCGGCGACCAATGTGCTGATCAACACAGCACTGTAGCATTATTTTTCTATGCTTAATATTTGGATATCATAGTCAGCACCATTAACATCATTTATCCAAGCTATTTCTCCGTTACTGTTTATGCCGTACCAATCTGTACACTTACCTTTCATTCTATTGAACTCTTCTTTGCTTAAAGTTTTATCTGTTTTAGCACTGTAGGAAAGTGCAAAATCTTTGTAAAGTTTTTCCTTGGCTAAAGCTAAATCGGTAAAATACTTTTTCTTAGAAATGTGATCTGTGAGAATTCTAGTACTACGTTCTCTAATAGAAATAACAATGTAAATCATGATAGGCCTTCTTTCTGTTTCTGATTTATTTTAATTAGAATATTAAATTTAAAAACCCAGATGAGCTATGAAACTCAACTGGGCTAAAGCTGTTAGGCTGTTAAGCAATCTTCTTGTCTTCTTGTCTGCTTGATTGTCTTCTTGTATATGTTCAGTTGTACTTTTGTTATCTTTTATTTTTAAATTCCTGCAGCATTACAATACATGCAGCAGCCGATGGCAACATAGTAAAATCTTTACCGTCATGTACAAACTTATTTGGAAATACATCACATTTTAAAAGATCTTCTAATGCTATCCAATAAATAAAGTTTCCATCTGTAATCATACTTTCTGTAGCAGCAAGTGGTTTTTCATTACAATTAATTTTAGTATTTTTACTATTAAATGCATAAGTTATTTGTTCTGAAGTCATTTCTGTTTTTGCATAGAATAATAGTTGTGGTTTTCCGCCCTCAAGCACATCTCGATAGGCTGCAATTAACTGTATTGGTTCGTTATTCTTGGTTATTAGTGTTTTAAATGGAATTCCGAGTTCATCATTGATTTCTTCAATAATGGCATTCATTAAACCATCTTTTGTAAATAGATAAGACTCGTCTAAGGCGTATTTAATTTTTAGGCTTGCTGTAACACTGTTCGAATAGGTCTCTTCACCAATTGACATTCCCTTTTTTCGAAATATCAATGCTATCTTTCCGTCAGCACTTTCCACAAAACCATTAAACCCTAAATGATTTGAGAGTGAAGAAGTTTTTAATGAATGAATAAAAGGACCACACTCTAACAGTTCTCTTACACTTATTCCCTCGGCTAAAGCGTAATCAATAGCACGATTTGTTACTAAAGATTTGTAATAATTAGTTCTTCCCGTAGTAATTGTGAAAGTGTTGGAATCATCACTCATGTACCAATCATCAACACGTATATTTATACTGTTGTATATTTTGGCTGAGCTAAAGCTTTTGAATAATTCATTAAAGTTATTGACAACAATGCCTGGAAGTTTGTACTCACTTCCTGGGCAATCGACTATTTCAACGTTTTTATCAAATAACCACGCATCCTGTATAACAGGGAATGTAGTCACGCCTGTAGAATTTCTTTTCTGAATGAAATTCTTTTCCATTGAATAACGTTTTAAAAGCCCTTCGTAATCTGTTGTCAATCTTTGTAAATTTTTACCCATAAGACTACTCCTTTTTTTAATAATTTATTTTTGGTAAAACAAAACCCAGAAGAGCGGTGAAACTCAACTAGGCTAAATATCTTACTTCGGTACTCTCGTACCTGCCAGTAAGAATTTAATGCTTGCATAGTCCTGTGCTAAAGCAGAACTAATGTGTGGTTGTTGTTCCACAACTTAAAATACTTTTAAATGTAGATTTCGGTGATTTGTGATTATTCCATAATCTTCTTTTGAGGTAATATCTCTTATCTATTGTTCTATTGTCCATCCATGTGACATCTATCCAATACCATTTTCCACTGACCTTAACTCTGTTCCAACCATGGAACCCATTTGCATAACCTGTGTAGTATTTACATGGAATATTACAAATCTTGCACATTGACCAGAATGCATCGGAATAGTCCCTACAGACTCCTGTTCCTTTTTTAAAGAGGGTGCCTGCTTCAGAGTTGTCGTAATTACCTTCTTTGTATTTTGTATGCTTACAAATCCACATTGCAATTTTATGAACTGCTACTTTGTCTGTATCGCCATTGTGTACACCCACCTTACGGACAGCTTTCTTGGCTAAAGCCCAGTATCTGCTGCGGCTTTTGACTGTGTCTCCTTTTGTACTGGAAAGGGTAAGATAGCAGAGTGTATTACCTATTCGTCGTTTTTGCATATCTTTACAGCTGTTATCTGGATTGCCTGGTATATTTAGGAATTGCTTATAGTAGCTTTGTGCGCGATTAATCTCGATGAATCTTATAGTTGTAAGTTTTGTTCCTGCCATTTGATTGATTTGATTTATCATTGGTTTTATTTCTTCGTATTTACCTACGTAACCGATTTTTCCTTGTAGTACTCGGTTGAGGACTGTATTGAGAGGTGTGCCATGGGTGTTGTAGGTGTTGCGATGTAATTTAGTGTTTAACTCTTTTTGGTAAATCTTTGTTTGTATTTTGACTCTGTTTTTGTATTTTTTATTCTTATGTTTGTTCTTTTTATTCTTATGTTTATTCTTTTGTTTCTTATTATTGGAATGTGTGGTTGCTTTGGAAGATGTGGGGGTAATGTTAAGGCGAGTAGTTGTTTTGGCATATGTGGGTTGCGTGATGAGAAATGCCATTGTGAGTAGTGCTATTGTGAATAATGCTATGGCTACTCTAAGATGTGTTGCTGCTTTTAGGTGTGTTGCTGTTGTTTTTAGGTGTATTGCTGTTACTTTTAGATGTGCTGCTGCTTTTGATTTCATTGTGTTATTCCTTTGCTAAATTGGTTTTAGATTACTTGGCTAAAGCTGTTGAATTGTTTGGAGTACTGTGCTAAACTAGAGATTCGTCTCTGACGTGACTGCCATCTCTAGTAGTGCTGGGTTAATTATCTTAATTCCACATAATGCACATTGGCTATTAATGCATTCTTTTGACCTAATTCAGTTATTTTGTGATTTTTCCATAGTTTACGTTTTAAGTAATAATTTTTATTAATTGATTTACCGCAGTCCATCCAGGTTACGTCAATCCAATACCATTTACCTTCAATCTTGACTCTGTTCCAACCATGTCTTCCTCCTCCGGTAACTGTACCAGCGTAGTATTCACATTGTATTCCACTTACTTTGCACATTGCCCAGAAAGCGTCTGAGTAGTCCCTACACACTCCTCTTCCTTTGCTAAAGAGTGTTCCGGCTTCCGCATTGTCGTATTGACCGTATGCGTATTTAGTGTGCTTGCAAATCCAATATGCAATTTTTCTAACAGCTTCTCTATCGGAATCGCTATTCTTCACTTTAGCCCTTCGGGTAGCTTGCTTGGCTAAAGCCCAGTAGTTCATTCTTTGTTTAGCGAGATTACCTTCTTTATCGTATAGTCGTAAGCAATAGATTAGGTCAGACGTTTTATAGTGTACAAATTTATTGTTGTATGTAGCATTGTATGTGATTTCATCGTCAGTCACAGTTTTATACTTTGCTTGTAGGAATGGTTTGTAATAATTTTCATCCTGTCCTGGTTTGACTTGTCTCCATACGACAAATGTGGTTCCGCTTTTTGAATTGATTTCGTCTTTGATTCTTTTTACATCTTTGAATTTACCTACATAGCCAATTTGTCCATTAGTGACTAATTTTACTATGGTGCGTAACTCTTTATCTTTAAATCTTTTGTTTAATTCGTTTTGGTAAATGTTGGATTGTATTCTTATTGTCTTGTGTGTTTGGAATGTGTTGGAATGCTTTGACCTCTTCTTGGACTTCTGCTTGGATCTCTTCTTGGATCTCTTCTTGGATCTCTTCTTGGACTTCTTCTTGGACTTCTTTCGGATTGTAGTGGAGTTTTTTCTGGAGTGTTTTGACTTCTTCTTGGAATTCTGTTTTGACTTCTTCTTGGATTTCTTTTTAAGTTGTATTGTTGTTGCTGCTGTTTTATGTTCTTTACTAACTGTTTTAGCTTGCGTTGCTAAAGGTGTTAATAATATTAAGGTCATTAGTATTATTGTTGTTAAAATCAAATGCTTTTTTAAATGTGTTATCAAGTTTTGTTGCAATTCTTTCATAATCTCTTCTCCTAACTAAAAATAAAATCCCAGAGAATAATTAAATCCTCTGGGATTGTGTTGCCTGATGTTTGCTATTAATTTGCTAGAGAGTTTGCTTTGTTAAATTGATTACTTTGCTAAAGCGTTAAGTGTAATTCTGTCTTTTAGAAAATTATAGATTTCTGTACCCTCTTTTTTACCAAAAGAATGTAATGAGTTTATGTAAAGTTCTTTTTTAGAGTGCGCTTCTGAAGCTGTTAAAAAGTCGATAATTTCACATGTTTTGTTTTCAAAATCTGTACCTGCTAATAGTAACTTTAATTCACTAAGAATTCTGTTTCGTTCTTCCAATTTTGCAGATTCTATGTCTAAATCATATGAATATTGTTTAGCATTAATAATAAGTTTACGAGCTTTATCACTTTCTCCGGAGAATTGTAAGAATAAACTCTCAAGACTTTTAGATTTAAATATTTTTATAGCATCCGTAGAAGGTTCTCTATCAAAGAAATCAATGGTTGCATTATAACCCTTATCTTGACTAAGAATACCTATCTCTTTAACTCCTCTTTCAGCAAGTAAACCACATTCTGCTGCAATGTAAAAATCAAGAGCGTTCCTTCCGGTCTTTTTTAATTTAACTGTTCTAAAGTTACATTGACTTTTGAGAATAGGTTCCAGATACTCTTTTTTAATTCTTTTACAGTTATTACTATAAAATATTACAAAAGTATCCTCTGAATTAAGTAAATCTACTCCTTTTAAATTTCGAACATTTTCATAATCAACTAAAATAACTGCCATTTTAAATCCCTCCTTGTTTTTATTATTTTATAAGGGATACTTGGCTAAAGCTGGATTTACATAACTCCGATCTGTAATTATTAGGAAATGATTAATTGATTAATGTCTGAGCTAAAGTGAAGGCTATTACCTGTGCATGATAGACATTTAAGAGTCTTGGCTAAAGTGTGTGAATTCTCACTTCTTTAGTAAAAATAAAAAAGTCCCAGAGAACGACGAAATTCTCTGGGACTATGTGATTGATTAATTTGTTTTATTAAATTTTAGAATTATTACTCAGTTAACGCTGGCTCGACTTTGCTAAAGCTGTAATGTTTGTGATGATCAGATAATGCTTTGGTGGCAGCTATGCTAAAGCTGTAGTCCGTAGTGGTCTTGGCTAGAGCATTGAATACTCCCAGTCGAGGAAACTACTAATGTGAAATGATCTGATACCTTCACGCTCCGCTTCCATTAGAAATGGAATTACATCGTCCACAAAGATAACGTCTTCTAAATTAATGTTATGTTCGTTACAGTATTTTAAGATGGCAGTTGTTTTGGATTTGTCTCTAGAAAGAAATAAATGTTCAGAAATCATTGGATAATTCTTAGCAAGCCAGATTCCTTTATCCTGCATTTCTTTCTTTGCTAAACAATGCCCTACCACGATGTTCTGTTTTGATTCACAAGTTTTCAGAACTTTTTGCATGTGTTTAGATGGTTTTCTATGTAGAAATACACCATTTTTTATTTCTTTTAAACTTAGACTATTCATAGAACCATCTGGGTCTGATACATGATCGTTAAAGCGATACGGAGCTAGAGTTCCATCAATGTCCCAGAATACATATTTATCTTTTAAATCCATTTTGATTATACTTCCACTGGTTACGATTCCGTTAGTCATGCTAATCCTCCTGTTAATGTAATGAGTTTAGTTAGGGTTGTAATCTTGGTTAGAGCTGTGATCTTGATTAGAGCTTTTCTTGTAAAAAATAAAAATCCCAGAGAACGATGAAATTCCCTGGGATTGCGTTTGTTCTTGCATGCTGTTTGTCTAGGCTAAAACGTTTGCTAAGATTTAGTTGTGTTGTTTGACTTGGCTAAAGCAGAGCAATGCCTAGCTCTTAACTGATTAGAATAAGAGCTTGGCTAAAGTGGAATGCTATTTATTCCAACCATTGCTAAAGTAGCCTGGGTTACCATTCTCATCAATGTGCGCCATTCTTGAGTCGATCAAATCTCCATTGTAGGTAGTTCCATTTTCACCAACCAATGCAGAATCTTTGTAGAACATCTGTGAATCTAAGAATGGTCTTTGAATAAATCCACCAATCTTTCGCTGCCACTGTGCATACAACGTTGCATTTGGAGTCTGGTTGTCATAGATAGCACCATCTCTGTACGAAGCTTTATCTGGGTACTTTTCTAAGGACCAACCTCTAAAGACATAACCTTTTCGTGTGAAGGTATTTGTTGGTAATGTAAATGCTTGAAAACCTTTATGCGTTATAGAGGCAATAGAGCCGGTACCACCATTAGAATTAAAACTTACAGTAAAATCATCAATATTCCAAATAGCGTACAAAGTTACAGTACCACCATTCTGTGTTGCTTGATAAATACTTCCAGCTTTGTATGCCTTACCAGTACCATCTGGTTTTGTATTCCAATAGAAGAAAGTACTATTGTCTTTCTCTGGGGCTAAAGAGTTTACATAAATATTATGATTACCATATTGCATACGGTTAGGATAGTCCTTTTGGTCTACAGAAATAAGTTTGAATTTCTGATTGTTTGCACCGTTATAGTTATATTGCAGTAGGAATGTCCCGTCTCTGTCTTGACTCTGTCCACCTTTAACATCGAGAACCTGTCCGGATGACTTGTTGTAAATGTTTACTTTACCATTCCCGGCATCTTTTAAATACCATAAATAGTCATCAGCAGGTTGAGTCTGCTCCCACAATTCTACGCTTTTACTAGTGAGTTTGTTGCTACTACTAGGACTACCGCTTAATTCCAAGGCTAAACCATTTAGATAACTTGTAATATAATAGTATTGAGTATCTTTGTATCTTTCGAAAATCCATTTAGTTTGTGAGCCTCCGCAACCATTCCATATTACAACAGGGTCAATGCTTTTTTCCATTTTTTTATTGTAAACATGAATATATCTACCACCAGTCAAACCAGATTGTATGTAGTAAGTACCGTTTGGTACTATAACACACCCATTTAGTGTTGTTTGCGATTTTTTGCTAGATGGGAAATGTCCACCCTGTAGATTGTAAACAACATTATGCGTGTAAGTGGTCCACTGTGCTTCAAAAGTTCTGTGTTTACCACACACTGTAATTTTAGTGCCGCCAGCATAAACATTGGTACCTTCTTTCCAGCCATTAAATTTATAACCAGTCAGTGTTGGTGATGGTAGTGTTTCCACTGTACCACAGTTATCAGACCTTTTAACAGCATTACTGCTAATCAAATCATCTTTAAGTTCATAAGTGTATTTCTTTATGCTGTCTTTTGTTGTAAGTACGGCATTGTAGTAATTACCTTCGCTAGTACTTAACATTCTAGCTTGCGATAAATTCAATCTAACAAGCAAGGTTATCTTACGATCTGCTGTCTTATGTCCAGCATTTGTTGAGAAATCATATATGATTTCATATGGTGCTAACTTTTCACCATTTACTGTAACGGATTTTTTTCTACTTGTTCCAGAAACAAATCCAAAAAATCCTCCTGTAGCAGATCCACCTGTTTTAACACTCCCTGATAAAGAATAATGAGCCTTAAGTGTAAAAGATATGTTAAATAGTACAGTGTTATATCTATCGCCACTACTATCTGGTACTGTTCCACAATCAACGTAATTTGCCGCTTTACCTTTAGAATTTAAAACAGTCAAGTTACTGACAGCAGTACCTTGCGTTATTGATCCCTCTGATACACGTACTGTATGACTACTTTTGGTAAAAGCTCTTTTTTTTGTCTATATCGCCGTTTGTTTTAAACTCGTTTTCTGTTCCACTAAAAGCAACAGAAATAGGTAAAGTCGCATCACCAACTTTGATAGTACAACTACCCGACTTTTTGTAAGGTCTATCTTTAGCAAAAGCTGTATAAAAGAAAGTACCTACTGATGCTAAAACTAAAGTGATAGCTAACAGAATTAAAGCTAACTTTTTCTTTTTTGAATATGACTTTTTCTTTTCTTCCAAGAATATCACCTCTCTTAATTTGTAATTATTTAGTTACAAATGTTTTTAAGGTGGTATTCCAAATCTCTTCATAAAACTTCCCCCTTTCTTATTTCTTAATTTATTTTATTTTGGTACGTGGCTAAAGCTAGTCTGCTGGAGAGCTTTGCTTGTTAGGGAACTAGCCTGTTATGCTGTGCTTAGAGAACTGGTCTGCTAGGGTTGTGCTTAGGGTCTTGGCTAAAGCACTGCAGCCTACTTTGCTAAAGCTCCGCTGTTGTTGTGACTTAGGGTCTTAGCTAAAGCATTGTAGTTAAAGTCTTGGCTGTTGTCTTTGCTAAAGCTCTGTACCAAAAATAAAACCCAGCTTACCTGTGAAAGCAAGCTGGGTTACGTTATCTATTAAGTTTTAATGAGGGTTGTAGTAAAAGATTATTTTATAATCAATTTTCATTATTATTTTTAATTTATTGTTTACTGGGCTAAAGCTCTGACACTTCTGTCTTTGCTAAAGCCAAGTTTAATAGTCTCAAGTGAATACTTTTTATACTGAGTTGTTTTTAACTACAATTAAAAAAGCTGTTAGTAGATACCAACAGCTTTAGCCCAGTTAACAAAGATTTACTAGAGTAACTTACCTAAGGCTAAACTAGTTACTTTGTATTAGTATTATAGTAAAAAGAAAAGAATTAGTCAATAGTTTTAGTCAGAATTCTGATTAGTATTTTTGAACATTTTGTGAATTAACTAAGAATGCAATTGACTATGTAATTTCTTATGTGATAAAGTGTATCATGTAGTAACTAAAAATGCCTTGTTCCAGACTTTACTGGAAGGAGGTAGCCCTATGAAAAATATTAATATTTGGATGTTGATCATTACCACTATTGGTGTTTTGTTTGCAGGTGCACAGTTCGCTTTGAGCGTACTGGCCTATATAAATTAAAAAAGCCACAGTTAACCTAGATTTACTGGAACATTACCGTAAATTAGTTACTACACAATACCTAAAATCCCGGAGAGCGATGAAGCCCTCCGGGATTATTTTTTGTTTTGCTTTATTTTACCTTAAATCCTTTGAAGATTTTAGCGTATGCCCTTTTAACCTTTCTTGGCGATTTAATTACCATCCGCTTGTTCACTTTGCTAAAGCACTTCTTGCTTGCAGTTTTCTTGGTGAGCAGTGCTGTCTTAATTGTGACTACTTTGAGTTTATGGCAATTGTTGAAAGCTTTTGCTTTGATTACCTTTACGTTAGCTCCAATGGTGGCTTTGGTAAGTTTTTTACAGTTTTTGAAAGCGTTGGTTCCAATGCTGGTTACCTTGTAGGTAATACCTTTAGCTTTGATTGTGCTTGGAACTGTGATGGCTCTTGCTTTAGCATTGGCTTTGCTAAAGCGTACCTCAGAACCGACCTTTGTTACTGTGTACTGATTTCCACCAACTGTTACCTTAGTTCCTGCCTTCGGCATTGGGAGCTTTGCTAAAGTGGTGGTCTTAGTTTTGCCACACTCTTTGCAAGTCCAAGTCTTAACCCCAACCTTTGTGTAGCTAGGAGCTTGGGTTACTTTTCCATTGTCCCAGGAATGCTTTGCTAAAGGTAAGGACTCGATTTCCTCTTCTCCGCACACAGCACACTTACGACTCCGCTCTCCTTTTTCAGTACAGGTGGATTCCCTTACTGTAGTCCATTTTCCCCATTCGTGGGAATCTGTCTTATGGATTGTAGTTCCTTTGTTAAGAGTTTCGTGGCAAACCTTACACACTTCATCGCCAGTGTAACCATCTTCTTTACAGGTTGGAGCTTTCACTCTTACTGTTTCGGATTTGTGTCCAGTAGCCTTGAGAGTTCTTTCTTCCTTTTCGGAACACTTAGAGCAGGTTCTCTCTTCTTTACCATCTGTAGTACAAGTCTTGGCTAAAGTGGCCTTCCACTCTCCCCATTCATGTCCAGTAGCCTTGAGAGTTCTTTCTTCTTTTTCAGAACACTTAGAACAGATTCTCTCTTCTTTACCATCTGTAGTACAGGTCTGGGCTAAAGTGGTCTTCCACTCTCCCCATTCATGTCCAGTAGCTTTTGTGATTTCCTTCTTAATGTAACCACACTTAGAACACTTGTAGTCGATTTCCCCATCCTGAGTACAGGTTAACTCTTTAATGGTTGTGCCTTCACCAAAGGAATGCTCATGGCTTTCTCCGCACCGAGTACACTTACCATTCTCGTTAGACCAATCATGTCCAAGCTTTGGAATTACTTTTCCCTCTTTTAGGGTTTCTCCACAGACTTCACAAACTGTGTTGCCTTCGTGCCCGTCTTTTGTACAGGTTGCTACGACACCTTCCTCTTTCTTAAGGGTGTGTCCTGTTGCTGGAATTGTTCTCTCTTCTTTTTCAGAGCACTTGGAGCACACTCTCACCTCTTTACCATCTGTGGTGCAGGTCTTGGCTAAAGTGGTACGCCATGCTCCCCACTGGTGTCCAGTGGCTGGAATGATTGTGCGTTCCTTAATGGTTGTGTTACAAACAGAACAGTATTCTCTACCCTCGTAGCCATTTTCTGTACAGGTTGCAGCTTTGTCGGCTTCTTTTACTATAGTGTGTGGAATTGTTGGGATAGCTCTTTCTTCTGTTTTGGAGCATACTTTACAGGTACGTATTTCCTTGCCTTTTGTAGAACACGTTGGTTTTGTAATGGTTGTCCACTCACCCCACTGGTGGTTATCAGTCTTGGCTAAAGCTTCGACCTTAGTCCCTTTACAGACAGAACAGGTGTAGAGAATTTCTCCTTCTTCTTTACAGCTAGGTTCTTTTATAACTCTTCCTTTGTCCCACTTGTGGCTATGATTTGGATCAACACGCCATTTAGCGTAGAGCGTCATATCACTTACGTTGTCAATAGTAATTTTAGTTAAGATTTTGCCTGTGCACTCTTCGTTATCATACCAAGCAACAAATTTGTAACCTGTTCTCATAACTTGACTAGTTGTTGGAAGTGAGTATGTAGTGCTGGCATTCTTAAATGTGCATGTCATTGTGTAGCTATTTGTATGGTTTACTCCGTTAATTTTTATTGTACCACCGGTGTAAACTAAATTAACTTTGTAGCTTGTTTTTGCCCACTGTGCGTACAATTTACTTGGAATGGTAGTAAGTGTAGCATTTGGTTTGTAGCTTTCTCCAGTTCCATCTGCTTTTGTATTCCATCCTTTAAAGATGTAATTAGTTTTTGAGAAACCACAGGAAGGCAAAGTTACCTTAGAACCTTCACTTACAAACATTGGTTCTGTGTCACCAATAGTTGCACCGTTTCCATAAAAATGTATTGTTTTCACATTTTCATCTGTGAACATTACTTTTCGATTTAACCAAGGAGATGTGGCTGCATCTTTGTAATTTACTTTATCTTTTAATGATGCTGGTAAAATTGTAGGCACTGCTCCATTACTCGTTGAAACGGAAAAAGCATGGGTTCCTATACTACTGATGCTATCTGGTAGTGAAAATTTGGTTGTTTCTCTCATCTGGTAAAGAGCATAGTTTTCTAACGTGGTTAAAGCTGTGTTAGATAAATCAAGCTGCGGAATACCATAGCATGCATAGAAAGCGTATCCACCAATCGTTGTTAATGTGTTTGGTAAAGTAATCTTGGCTAAAGCTGAACAGCCATTGAATGCTTTGGATGGCACATTAGTAAAGGTGGATTTGCTAAAGTCTAAGTTTTCCAACGCCTTACAGTTAGAAAAAGCAGCAGAACCAATAGACTTTAAATTACACTTATCAAGTCCTTCGATGTTTGTTAAAGACTGACAGTTATAGAAAGCTTCATCACCAATTGAGGTGATTGTGCTTGGTAACTTAATGGTCTTAAGATTTTTACAGTATGCAAAAGCTCCTTCAGGAATGCTTGTAAGTTTTGAGTTTGATAAATCCAGTTCCTCTATGTTAGAGCATCCTGAAAATGACCTTTCACCCAATTCATTAAGATTAGGTGCTCCTCTGTCTATCACTAAAGACTTTAGAGTATCCATAGAATTAAAAGCATCATCTTTAATTTTAATCAAAGAGCTTGGAAGTTTAATGGACGTTAAATCCGCAGTAAGTCCTCTAACATACGTAACTGGGATTCCATCAATGTCGTTTGGAACAACAATGTCAGAACCATTAGATAAATCAAATCCTTGCAGATTTAATCCCCAATTTCCCATTTCATCCCAGTTATCGTAGTTACTATACTGATTTGGATTATTCTTGTCATAGTCTAAGGTAAAATAACAATCATCTTTTTTGAGGTAACTGTTATTATCAAATACCATATCAATTTGATTTGCCCAAGAGTGCACATCCCAATCCGCTAAATATCCGGTTGGATCACTAAGTATCCATCTTTTATTTTCAGAGTCATAAGAAAAAACACAAGCATGTTTGGTACTTGAAACATAACTAGATGGTATACCTTCAATCTGACAAAATCTTTGCATTATTTTAGCATAATGCTCACACACACCTTTTTTCTCTTTCCAAGCTTTTTCTAAGGAAATACCTTTACTTTTTATATCATACGTGAGATAGTTATTAACGTACTTATCTAACGCTACTATCTTCTCATGCTCGGTCTTGCAATCCTTGATGGCTTCGTCAGCACAGGATTTCATTTCTAAGAACATCTCTGATGTTTTATCCACGTTCTCTGGCAGCATACTCTTACTTGGGTCTTTATATTTCTGTATCAAGTCATTCACTTTTTTGGTTGCTGTGAGTGCTGGAAAGTAGGTTTCTGGATTAGCATAAGAACTGAACTTTTGTGTTGATTTGTCTAATGGGTCATATCCAAGATTTCGAATATGTACTTTATTTAAATCCAAACAATAACTAGTTAACAAAAACTCTTCATTATCATATCGAGCTTTACAATCAAAAAGATCACTGTCTGATTCTGCTTTAATATCATAAAACTCTAATGTCTTTCCATTCTTAAGGGTTCTTTTAGTCAAAAAATGCTCCCCATTTGGGAGCACATAATAATCGTTATTTTCCTCTTCAGTCTGAGTAGTCGGTGTAGCTGCTTTGACTAACTTTGGTGTGAAAAGTCCCCCGAAAGTTAGTGTCGTGGCTAAAGCTCCGACCAATAAAAATCTTTTTTTCATAATTATTACTCTCCTTTTGTTTTTAGAAGTTTATAGTGAAGGCTTGGCTAAAGCGTGGTTTACTATTACCATTTTAGCACACGAGTTGTTCTGCGTAAAGAGTCATTAAGTCCTTGAGATTAGAATTTTGGATTAATTACTATTAATAGGATTTACATTCTTAGCATTCTCTTTTTTATTTTCTAAATCATTTTGCTGTATTGTTTCTACAATTTTTGTTATGTATTGCTCATCACTCTCTGGAAAGAAATACTTTGTTATTATAGTAAGTAACCCAATAACTAAAGAAATAAAAGACACACTTGCCGTTATTATCGTGGCTAAACCTGTATATGAAACTTTTGTAATTTTAAGGAATGCAATAATGATTGCAGTAATGAAAATTATAGCAAATATACCAATTATAGCAAGGCATGTGTGAAATAGAATATCCTGTCGAAGTGAACTTCTCTCTACTTTCTTTTCGTATGTTTTTACATAAGCTTTTAACAGTTTTGTGACTTCAGTATCACGTCGTTTTTGTTCTTCTGTGACAAATTTGTCATTAAATGCTGAAACTGTATCATTGGGAATACTATTAAATTCTTCAAAAGTATTTATATCTGTTCTATTACTCATCTATAATGCCTAACTCCTTTAAATCTTGAATACGCTGAAAAATATTTTCTAAAGCAACTTGATATTCAGAAGATAATTGAATCATTAAACTATTACCAAATGTTCCATTTGATTTTAATTTGTTATAATACTGTTTGAATGAAGTTTTTGGCATTAATAATGCTAATGCAAAATAAGATAAATTTTCTTCACAAACAGATGTTTTCTTTGTATGTTTGAAGAATCTTTCTCCCTTGTGATTTAAAATATAGCAAGCAAATTCGTAAGCAATAAGAAAACGTTTCCTTTCAAAACTACGATTGCTATTTACGGCAATAATTTTATCACCGAATGTATCTGTTCTTTCTACGTCACTCGCACGAATAATTATCATACTATCCACTGATTCATCAAAATTTGAATTACCAGGATTAAATCCTAGATTTTTAACAAATGCAATAATTTTTAAACAAGTATCTTTTTCATTATTGTATCCAAAATTTGCTAACAAATCTGCTACGACATCTTCTATTTCTAACTGCCTTTCTTTGGTCAGGTTTTCCATCTTGTTTACCTCTTTATTTCTTTTACCGAAATTATACCGCAAATACTTTAACAAATCAATCACCTCTTAAATTAGAGTTCTAATGTTGTTGGAACTCCTTAGCTAGAATGAATTTCTGGGCTAATGCTGGATAAAGAAAAATCCCAAAAGACTTTGACATCTTCTGGGATTGTTTCTTAATTAAGGCTCCGACACTTTCGTCTTTACTAAAGCCTTATTTTAATTATAATTAAAAAAGCTGTCAGTAACCACTAACAGCTTTAGCCAAGCTAATAAGTAAACAGAATAGATTTTAGCCACATCAATTCAATCACTTATTATTTATATAATAACAAAAAATACAAAAAAGTCAAGAGTAAACTTGCAATAACAAATTTAATATGCTATAATATAAAAGATTTAGTATTAAATGTACTCCTATTCTGTATTTATGAAATTATAGAATGGGAGGTTGAAAATGAGAGAAGATTTCAGAGTACTAATAGAAATATTAAACACATTTAGCAACATAACAAAAACTGCATTATATATTAAAGCATATTACGATAAAAAGTTTAAATTAAAAAGAAATAAACATGATAAGCTAAGCTAATAAAATGTAAATACAGAATGGGTTTTAGCCACATTTACTAAATCATTTAACACAGGGAAATTAGATGTAAAAGTCAAATTTCCCTTTTACAAAAAAACATTTTCAACATTCCCAAAAATCCCGGAGAGCGATGAAACTCTTCGGGATTTTTCTTGGCTAAAGTTCTGACACTTCTGTCTTTACTAAAGCCTGATTTTAATTCCAATTAAAAAAGCTGTTAGCAGACACCAACAGCTTTAGCCAAGTAGATAAGCAAATAAATAGCCTTTAGCCACACTAATTAATCACTCATCATTTATATAATACTAAAAATATAGAAAAAAGTCAATAACATATTGTAATCATTTTTACAATATGTTATAATATATCTAAATTTAATGCAAAAATAATTCCTATTCTATATCCAAGAATAGGAGTGATAATATGAATTTTTATAACACAATAAAAATAATAGCAGCAACGGTAAACTTAATTTATGCAATAGTAAAAATGTATATTACAATAAAATATTAAAATAATAAATTATAAATATACATAATTGCACCAAGTAGATTAAATAAGTATTAGATATAGAATAGCCTTTAGCCGCATTAAATATAGAAGATTGTCAGTAAATATTTCAATCTTCTTTAAATTCTTATCACTCCTAAAATCCCGGAGAGCGATGAAACTCTTCGGGATTATTTCTTGGCTAAAGCTCTGACACTTTCGTCTTTGCTAAAGCCAAGAAAATTAATTAAGCTCTTTTCTTTGCTTTTTAGGTTTTCTCTTAAGCTCTTTTCTTTGGTCTTTTTCTACCAATGCACACCCAAATCTCTGTTCCAACTATCATTATCATAGCTGCGATTAGTGGCAGGGATGTCTTTAGATTGTCTTTGAAACCTGTATGTGGTACTTCAAAACCGGCATCGTTGTCAACCTTGTAGGAAACACTATAGAAATAGTAAAGTTTCTTTTCACTGTCGTAGACTGCCTTACTTGTGTCTGCCTTTAATTGTTCTGCCCTTTCTTTGGTCATTGTTAAAGGTAATGTGACTTTAATAGGCTCTTTCAGGAGAGTGTATCCCTTAAGTGTTTTCGTCTCAGTAATCTCGTAATCACCTGGGGCTAAATCGTTAAAGAGAATCTCACCATCATCTCCAGTTGTAGCTGACTTGATTAAATCTCTACTGTCTCCCTTGATCTTTTCAATCTTGAAGGTTACGCCTTTGAGCTTCTTAATACCGCTCTTACCGTATTTCACAATCTTAACCGAAGCAGGAATTGTTCGGTTGTGGAATGTTCCTGTAAACTCGTGCAAATCTTTGTTTACTGTGAAGCTAATGTAGGAGTTACCTTTTGCATCTTTTCCTATTGTGGCATTCTTTAAACCATCAATTGAATCGAACTGGTAACGGCTTTCAGAGCCGGATTCTGTTACTCTGTAGTCACCCCAATCGAGGTTATCGAAAGTAACACTTAACTTCAAGTACTGCTTGCCATCAATGGTAACAACACTTCCATTGTCGGAAAGAGTGTCTTGGCTAAAGGTCACAGACTTACTGTTCTTAGCCTGCGTTCCATGAATGGTTTCACCGGTTAAGTCGAACTTAAAGGTAATATCACCATGTCTAAAGTCTAAGGAAGAAACTGGGATTACTTTTGAAACCTTTACGCTACCATACGCAGGTGTGTACTTGTTAGTAAGGTTTGTAATGAAAGTTTCGTTTGCTTCATCCTCGTTCTCAAGCGTCGTTGTGTTGGCAGCTAACTTGTAGCCATCTCCAACATCTACCTCTTCCCAAGTGTACTGAATTTTGTCTTTGCCTTTGTACTTGTCTAAATTAATAGCCTTAGCACTCCATGCATTTTTCTCATTCAGCGTAACTTCTCCATTAGTGACATCTTTGTTTGAAACAGTTCCATCTGCATTTGTGACTTCAAGAGTGAACTTATCAACCTGTTTGCCATCTGCAAGTAAATGCACTTTAATGTCATTAGGTCTTTGCCCATACAGATTCTTCTCGTCATCCCAGCTCTTTCTGACAGAAGCTGTTGTGTACTTCGAGTACGCATTTACTAACTCTGTTGTCATGTAGATGTACTGTGTGGATTCTGTTGTAGTTGTTTCTTGAGAAACTAACTCGTAGTCTTCACCAAGTGAATCACTGTCTTCCTCCCACCTGTAAACATTCTTAACACCGAAGTCATCGTACTGTGGAAGTGCTTCATCTTCTGGCATTTCGTATGTCCAATTGTTGGATTCGTTAAGTTCTTCTTTATCGATCCGTACACCATTTTGGTATAGCACAACACTGATTTTTCTTGGTCGTTTGCCGGAAGCATTGTCGTTGTCATTCCAAGTTTTGTGAATTGATAGAATTACTGGTTTCTTAACTGGTTCATCCCAAATGTTGTAGAACTTCACTGCATTGTTCTCTTTGTCAACATAGTAACCTTCTTCGTAGTCACTCTTGTCAATCTTAACATTCTCTGGGAAATTAGAAGTATCCTCCTCGTAGTAGAACTTACTTAAATCAACATCCTCATCAAAAGCGTATGACCAGTGCCCATTTTTGGTTAGAGTAATCTCTTTGTAGAGCTGTGTCTTAGCCCTGTCCTTGTACATCCTAATTGTTAAATGATCAGGACGTTTGCTCTCCTCTACGAACTCCTTAGTACCTTCTCTTCCCCAGTCCTTTGTAATGGTTGGAGCTTTCGTGTCGAAGAAAGTAAATGCAATTGCAAAAGATTTATCCTCTGCACTGTATTTTACTTTTATCTTATCACCATTCGTTTTCTGGAGCTTGGCTAAAATGTCATCAGCACTGAGTCCCCGATAGTTGATGTTTGGTACGTATGCTTCCGCACCACCAATAGCATAACCATCAGGTGCTTTGGTCTCAATAATTTTATAAAGATTTTCAGCATTCTTGTCAGCTGCATAGTAATCAAATGGTAACAAGTCTGTACCTGCTCTACCACCATCGTCCTCGTCTTTGGCAATACTCTGAATAGTTTTAATCTTAGTTCCTGCTTTGATAACAGTAATTGGATTACCATTTTCATCAGTATTGTAACTCTTCAAATCTGTTGCAGCGTATACGGTAAACTCTGCTTTACCAAGACCTGTTTCCAGATCATTCATTACAGTTGGATCTGCTGTTTCGCTGTCGTCTGCTTGTGTCACAGCTTCTCCAGAATCAGCCTTTAAAACTGACAGATACATTCCCCAGCTCTCATCTTCTGCTTCTACTGTTGCAGAAGGATGCTCATCTACATTAAATTTTAAATCGTTAGGGTCTAATACATTAACGGTGACAGTAAGAAGTCCTGTCGGATTACCATTACCATCCTTGTCAGTGTACTTATAATACTCAGAACTTTCTTTTAACTTAATTGTTACTTTAAGTTCTCCAGAGCGATTAGACTGGTCACCGAAATTAGGGTATTCTGGGCTAAAGCTCTCAATGTCCCCATTAGAAATAGTAAAATCATTAAGGACACCCACACCATCAGTAGTAGAGAGCTGCTGAGCATTACCATTGTCGTACATCAATGAGTAGCTAAAGCTGTCGATAGAAAATTTATTAGAAGTAAGTGTTGCTTCTACACTCTCTTTGTTATTTTCAAGTAAGGTCTTTTCTTCGTTAAGCTTTGCCTTCTCATCTTCACTAAGACTGGTATCTTTGAGTGCTTCTTCCTTAGCTGTGATTTCTGCTTCTAGTTCTTTCAGAGTTGTCTGGTCTGTCGCAGGATCATAGTAAAGATAGCCATTGTATTTTGGAGTTACATAGATAGAACTTATTGCTGCTTCTGCTTCGTCCTCGTAGTGCATATCTGTATTACCAACATAAATCTTTGTAAGTACAGAACTGTTTGCAAACATCTGTACGGTAGAATTCAATCTATGTGTGTCCCAGTTGGACAAATCAAGCTTGGTTAAAGAAGTACAGTATGCAAACATCTTATCTGCATTAACAATGTATGATGTGTCTACATTGAAGAAAATAACGCTTGTCAGATTTGCACACTTGTAAAACATTTCGGAAGAAAGTTTATTGAACTTAATTTCTTGTTCGGCCTTCTGACTAGAAATGTAAATGGTATTTGAATCTTCCGGGTCATGCCAGAGAACAACTGTACTACTACTGGTAGCGTCGTTAGGACTGTTAACATCATCACTGATACCATCAGCCGAAACGTCCCACACATCAACTCCCTCTGGTGCTTTCTCATAAGTGAAAACTACTTTCTTAGCGTTAACAATGTAAGGATTTAGTTTTGAACCCTGTGCTAAAAAGTTCTTACCTTTACTTCCTTGTTCTGAGAACTCTGCATCATCGTCAGGCTCCCATGCACCGATTTCAGAATCTTTAGCGCCTGCCTGCCATGTTAAATTAACATCGTGCTTAGTTTCATCAATGTCGAAACCAGCTGGTGCTTCCAACTCCTTCACGTAATAACTTCCCATGTAGAAATTATCGCTAGGTGTTAATACATCGTTAGTAAACCAAACCGCATCAGTACCTGTAGTTGTCTTTTCATCAATCAAAGTATCTTTTGCCCAGATTAGTTTACCACTATCGTCCATAATGTCTTCCTTAGCGTACAGTCCATATTTAGCTCCGGCTAAATTCTGCTTCGCATAGTTAAAGCCACCATCGTTTTCTGAGAACCCAGTCATTACTGTACCACTCTTGTTTACAGCAATCTTACCAAAGATAGGTGAATCTTTAAAAGTGAAAGTGGTTGCACCATCAGCCTTTTTATTTGTGAAATAAAGTACGCCACCATCGTCTACAACGTGGTTTTCGTCAATAGTAAATTCAACTTCCTGCCAAGGAAAGTCCTCGTCCCCTGTTTCTTTACCTGTGTCGGTTTCCGTGGCTAAATAGCCATCAGGAGCTTTCGTTTCCCTAATCTTGTACTTACCAAATTGCAAGTCCTGAATTGTAAGTTCTCCATTTTCATCGGTGTAGTATTGATCAACTTCATTGTATTCACCATCAATCTTTTTGTACAGAGTGAACTCTGCCTTGGCTAAAGGTACACCAGTGTCTGAAGAAGTCTTAAGTAACTTAACGGAAACTGGTAACTCTTCATCAGTAATCTCACCATTATTCTCACTTGCAATCGTTACAACGTGGTTATTATCAATGCCATCGTAGTTGTTCTTTGCTAAAGCTTCGATCTGATTGCCTGAATAAAATAAATCTTCCTGATTAACAGCGAACGTTCCTTCATCCATATCAAAGGTAATTTTCTGATGTACACCAGAGCCAGAAATCTGTTCTAAACTATACACTCCTCGTGATAGGTATGGTACATAAACCACACCGCTGTTGTTGACTGTACACTCAACGTCTTTGGAAACTCCGTTGTCGTCTTGATACTTTAAGTAAGTACCGTCAGCCTTTACAACTTTAAACTTTGCACCAACTTCAGGCTCTGTCGCTATTTGACCTTTATCGTCAATAGTCGTTTTTAACTTTGTAAACTTAGCGATTGCCATTGGGTGTTTCTGCTTGTTAGTTAAATTTGCACTCCAAGTGAAATAGTACCCATTGGTGGATTCGGAAATACCGTTTTCAGAAGTCGTAGCTTCTCCTTCTCCTTCTAATGGTTTAGGGAGTTTTTCTGGGGAACGTAAAGGATTACTTAACTCGTAACCGTCTGTGCCTTTTATCTGTAACAAAACGTATCCTTTTTCACCAATCTTATAGACAGGTTCATTGTCATCGTTTAAGGTAGCTTCGAGGTCCACGTCTGCTTCACCATTCTCATTTGTGGTTAACGTGGCTAAAGCTGCATCACCAACAGAAGTTACAAACTCTTGACGTTTGTCAGAGTCCCAATCTTTACCATTGTCCATGAGCTGTTTTAAGGCCGTGTCCCCCATTCTGGCAACATCAATTACTGTGAAGACTGCACCTTCTTCTGGTGTTTTTTGATCTTCTACGTAGCTAGAAATGCTGTCATCGTAAGGTAATTTCTTTTTACTGATGTGAATGTGATCGCCTACGTACTCATTGATTACATTGAATTCAAAGACTTTGAAATCCACGTTAAGATCAGCTTCTGTTACGACAAACTTCTGGTCTTCCATGATAGCGTGATTTGCGCTACCTTTTACCTGTGTTAAGTAATAAGTTCCTGCTTTGTCGATTGGATTACTTCTCGCAAAACCATTTGTATCGGTTTTAAAAGGTTTACCAAAATCATCACTAATTTCCTGCCAATTCTCGTCCAGAATTTGGAATCTAGCACCCTTTTCTGGGTGGTATTCCTTTGCACCGTCTTTACTAATACTACTTTTAGACTTGTGAACTACAACTGTTCCTGCTGGAGTTTCTTCATCGACGGTTAAGCTGTCAGTTGGTTTTCCAGTAGCATCAACCCCGTAGCCAAGCTGAATGTTGTTTCCATGGTACTTGTCAGTTGCATCGTCTTGAACGTAAACAGTGATTGGTCCAATGAATGTGATGTTCTTGGCTAAAGTCTGATCTTTGTCCATTGTAATGGTGTATGTACCGTATGGCACTTTGTCCCATGTAATTTCGCCAAGTTTAGTACCATCTGTACCCTTTCCTGTGGTTTTAGAAACACCCTTCGCATACTCAGAATCACCATTAATGCCATTTACCGCTTTTAATGTAAACTTAATGTCTCGCTCACCGCCAATAGTTTCTTCACTACCCTCACCCGTGGCTAAAGTCTTTAACCACTTTTTAAGAGAAACAGTTCCAACCTTTGGCGTTTCTACAGACTTGATTGTAGTATTGTCAATCTTATTGCTGCTTGTAACTTTGGTTACAAGGGCATCTCCACCGTTGTCTACCAGTTCAAAAGAATGTGTATCACCATCCACGTTAAAACCATTTGGTGCTTTAGTCTCTTTAACAAAGTATTTACCTATTGTTAAATTTCCTAATGAACCTGCATAAACAGTTTTACCATCTTTGGTAATTTTAGAAGTAGTAATTGTGCCTACTACTTCCCCTCTATCGTAGCTACTGCCCTTTTTAACTGTGTATACAGCATTTTCTAGGCTAAAGGATTTTGAATAAGGATGTTCCTTACCATTCTCTTCAGCGACTACCTTTTGAAGTTTAATCTTACCATACTTTGGATGGTTATCAAAAGTAATGTTAATTTCTGTAGTCCCTTTATTTACAGTTTTGGTAATTGATTTTGGTTTGTTACCTACTTTGTAAAAGTAACCAGGGGCTTTGATCTCTGTAAAAGTCCACGTTTCTTTAAGCTTGTCTAATTTGGCTTTAGCTGCTTTTTTTGCATTGTCTTCAGCTTGCTTATCTGCATCAGACTTGGCTAAAGCTTTGCTAGACCAGTAGCCTTTACTCTTGTAATCGTTCTGCTGCTCTTTTGTAAGTTCATCCCAGTTTTCAATGTACTTAGCACTTCCCTTACCTTCACCGATAAACTGTCGGCTTGTCGAAAACTTAATCTTACCTTGCTCATTTGTGGTATTAACATTTGTATTACCATCAGAGAGTCTACCACCATTTTGTCCAGTAACACCATAGTAATTTTTTCCTGCAAGAGTTGCCTTAACTTCTACACCATTTACAGGAGTTTTATTACTGGTACTACTATCAACTTTGTTGACAACAATTGGAATACTTCGTTTGATAGTTTTTTGTTTGCTGGAAGTAACACTGCCTTGCTCAGGACTCACACTAAACCATCTGAAGTAAGGCTGATGAACATTTTTAGTATCACCGGCAACGCATGCACCAGTTTTTTCATAAATAGCAATCCAACCATCAATAGTCTGTGCTTCCACTTGGTCTTCCATTTTATGCAAATCAGAAAGCTTCCAATTCTTACTACGTGCAAGCTGTTCTAAAGCGGTGTCAGAATTTCTACCCATTGTTTTTGCCCAAACATAAGTCTGAATAAAATAAGCCTGTTTTGCAGAAGCATTTCCTGGACCTACATCGTGAAAAAACCATTTGAGGGCTTTTGCTACTTTTTTAGTATTATGTCCCCAAAGAGCATTATCATTTTTAGCGTTCTTCCAGTTCTTTGCTAAAACTATTGTCTTTTTGTATCTATCTCCAGGGTGTCCACGACCCTCTGAGTAACCACAAATTACACGTTTGTTTGCATCTAAACCGTCGTCATGCATGTAGAACTTTCTGAATGGTGTTGAAGAACTATGTCCCAAAATCTCAACCGCTGTTTTTCCCATGTCAGTGTTTGAATGTAATTTGTGACCTGTTGCATGTTTTTCATCATCTTTGGAAGCTGCTTGTACCTCTGTTGCTGTATTTCCAAAAAGATCTTTAATTAAACCTTCTGGTACTGAGCTAAAGAGGTTGGTGAACACCATTGTGAAAGCTAGTAAAATTGTAATAGAAATTTTTATTGGTTTTTTCATTCTAAACTCCTCTCATAGTTTTCTTAGTTAAGGTTTTTTGTAAAAACTATGGAGGAGGTTTGGATTCGCCTGGAGGCGGTTCCCAATAAAATAGTCTAGCAGAGAATCCATACTTAAATTTTCTGGTAGAAAATTCTCTGATTGGTGGTGAGTTATTACCCATCGCTTTATTTCTCCTTTCCTTCTTTCTAGAATAAAAAGTCTACACGGAAAATCCATGTAGGCTCTATTGTATTTCTTTTTGATTTAATTCTCTAAAGAGTTGTTAGAATGAATGCTGTGCTAAGGTGCACAGAAATCCCAATTCACCGATGAAAGTGAAATTGGGATAAACTAAAATAAAGTGAGGTGTTCACCCACATTACTGGGCTAAAGTTGCCCAGAATTGTTTACTGTATTTTCACAAATTGTTGTTAAACTGTTTTTTGTTAAGGTCCTGCATGTGGAATAGCTTAACAATGAAAAAAGTATTAATCTTTATTTTAATTACTGCAATCATTTGGTTCGCATTACCAATTATTGTAAGTTAAAGAAAAGTGTACCCTGATTAAAATGCACGCCGGGGTACACTTTTCTTTTTTGTGAAAATACAGTGGCTGGACTAAAGTTGCCCAGCAAAAATCCCAAAAAGCGATGAAACTTTTTGGGACTATTTCATTTCAATTCTGCAAAATCATACGTGACAAAATTCAATAGTGGTGCTATGATTTGCAGTGACACCTTCGTGTTAATTTATTACAAAGGAGGTGTTATTGTGTTCAGCATTATTACTAACATTGTAGAACAAGTTATTGCCGGACTATTAGTTTACATACTAATCAAACTATTCGACAATTTCAATAACTACAAAAAATAATTTTCTAAAAGAAAAAAGTCAGGAGAGGCGCAATCTCTCCTGACTTTTTTAGTGTTATTAAGTTACAATGATTTTTGTTATAACTTCTTTGTTCAACATTATCACTATCTTTAGTTTAACTTCACTATCCAATAAAGTCAAGTACTTACTTTGCTAAATTGAAAATAATCTGTGCTAAAGCTGCCCACCAAAAATCCAAGAGAGCGATGAAACCATACTGGATTTAAAGATACTCTCTGGGATTAATTTTATCCACTGGAATTATGTCTTCCCAATTGTTGCTGTGCTAAACTACTTACTGCATTAAGCCGTTTGCTACGCTATTTTACTTTGTAGCCTTTGAAGATTTTAGCATAAGTTTTCTTAACTTTCTTTGGTACTTTAATTACCATCTTTTTGTTTACTTTGCTAAAAGATTTCTTGCTTGCAGTTTTCTTTGTAAGCTTAGTGCTCTTGATTGTGACTGTTTTGAGTTTAGGGCAGTTGTTGAAAGCTTTTGCCGCTATGCTCTTAACGTTAGCTCCAATGGTAACACTCTTAATCTTTTTATTGCCTTTAACTGCGTTTGCACTGATTGCGGTTACTTTGTATGTAACTCCTTTGTACTTAATTGTTGCTGGGATGGAGAGTGCCTTAATACCAGCTTTTGCTTTGCTAAAGCGAACCTCAGAACCAACCTTTGTTACTGCGTACTGATTTCCACCAACTGTTACTTTAGTTCCTGCTTTTGGTTTTGAAGTGGTAGGTTTCTTTGGCTTTGCTGGAAGTTTTGCTACTGCTTCTGTTTTGGTTGCTTTACACACTGTACACGTAAAAGTCTTTACACCCTCTTTGGTAGTTGTCGGGGCTAAAGTGATCTTACCATTGTCCCATGTGTGCTGACCTGTAGCTGGAACAGTTTCCGTTGGTTTTCCTTCAAGAACAGTTCCACACTTAGAGCATACAGTCTCTTTAAGACCAGGCTCTGCACATGTTGGTTCTTTTGTTACTTTGAGAACTCCGTCGTCATGTCCTGTTGCTGGAAGGGTTACTGTTTTTGTTCCTGTAGTGCAAGATTTACGTGTGCAGTAGTAGACTTTTTCCCCATCTTCTGTACACGTTGGTTTTTTCGTTATTTTGTAATGTTCTTCGTCAAACATGTGTTTAAGTTTTGGTGAATCCCATTCATCTACTACTGTTCCGCAATCCTGGCACACTTCCCGATAATGCCCTTTTTCGGTACACGTTGCAACTTTATCACAAATATCTTCTGTATTCTCATGTGGACACGTTGCAGGGTCAACTGTTCCTGTTTCGGCTGCGTGTACAGTTACCGGGGCTAAAGCTGAGCCAAAAGCCGGTACGAAAGAAAATGCCATGGTTGCTACCAATGCACCTGTTACGATTTTGTTAACTGTTTTGTTAAATCTTTTTCTCATTGTAATTTCTCCTTTTGATTTTGTTTTTGTTTCTTATTTTGTTTTGAATTCTTGTTAGAGTTTCCCCTCTTCTCCTTTCTTTTTCTTTAATAATTTATAATTCACTAAATTAAAAACACTGTTTTGTAAAAGTCCATTATTTAGTTGAAATCTAAAGAAATTTTACCGCATTTAGTTTGTAAAAGCAATACTTTACCAAGCAATCCCTGCGATTTTAGGAAAATCAATCTGTACTGTTCTCTTAATGAACTTGTAGGCTTTTGGACAATTCTTGGCTAAAGTTCTCGGTGCTAAATAGTATTGTTGAAAGCACTCTGCAAAGAACTCGTTTGCACTTGTAGCTGCGTATACATCTTCTACCTGTTCAAAACCTGCTTCTGAAACGTACTTTCTTTTCTCACTTTTGTAGATCTTTTTCCATTCTTTTGTTTGTGTTAGATTTTTTCCATTAACCATCTGGAAACTACAGGAAACAAAGTGACCTACTTCGTGAATGACAATCATTGCACTTGTGTCGCTAACTACGATTCTTCTATTGTCTAAATCGTGAATTCCTGTGACTGTGTGCTCAGCTCTGAGATCTTGGCTAAAGTAACCATTACTCCTTTCCGTATTAATTTAAAATTCATGCGTTCTTCTCCTTTTGCTTATTTAGCTAGAGCTTTTCTTATGTCTGCGAGCCTCTTGGCTAAAAGTTGGCAATGCACCAAACTATTGCCAACTTGGAGAAGTGTGCGAATAGAAAAGAAAAGGTAGGTTTCAATGCCTACCTTTTCTTGGTTAACCCTCTGGAGTTCCTTTGTTAATTCTTTAAACTTCTTTTACTAGAATTTTATTTAATTAATACCATCTTGTTGCTTAATACCATCCCCAGTATCCAACGTCTGGGCAAGTCTGTTTCTGCACTTTCTTACACCGTTTGCAGCTTCTTCTGATGTTAACCATTTTGTTTTTCGCCTTTGAAGTAATTTTCCAATTACTCCATTTGTGACCTAGCTTTTTCACCTTAGAAGTCTGAAGTAGCTTACCACACTTTTACACGTGTAGGTTACTTTACCATCTTCAGTACAAGTAGCTTTTTTCACTACTTTTACAACTTCTTTTGGATGTGTACACTTTTTAGTCTTTGCTAAAGTGGTTACTGGCATCACTGTGCTAAAGAGCATTAATGCACACAATACTAATGTCGCTAATTTCTTCATAGTAATTTCCTCCTTTCCTTTTTAGTCCCCAATTAACTTCAACGTAGATACAGCTTGGCTAAAGTTCTTAGCCAAAGTTCTTTGTTAATAGCTTATCGGAGCTAAAGGAAAAAGATTTATTATGATCTCTTTGCTAAAGATTTATTAGGATCTCTTTGCTAAGGAGCAAAGGGGCTGCGATACCCCAATGCTCTAATTTACTATTTAATGTAAACCGTTTCTTTTTTGTGACACCTACTGCACACTCTTGTTTTCTTAGGTTTCTTTTTTACCATACTTGTTGCACTTAGCTTCCATTTACTCCATTTGTGTCCTAAAGCTTTTCCTTGAACGAAAGAATCTTGTGCATGACACCTACTGCAAATGGAGATTTCAACCTTTGGCGTTGTGCATGTAGCTGCATAAGTCTTAGATTTCCATTTATGATTTAATGGTCTGATTTGTTTAGTTTTGTAGTATTTTCTGTAACCGTAGATACAGTCTGGATTAGTACAATACCAAGCTACTTCGCCTGGGGAAGAGCAGGTTGGCTTTTTACGCACCTGTCTTCTAAGGTTGTGGGAAGTTTTTTTAACTTTCACAGTCTTTAAAGTTTTTCCACAATTAGTGCACATTTTAGCTCGTTTACCTTCTTGTGTACAATCAGCTTTAACTAAAGTTACCCATTTAGTCTTTTTGTGGGAACATTTAGACTTGGCTAAAGCTGTTGTAGGAGCAACAGATACTACTGAACCAAAGACCATTAAAGCACACAGTACTACTGCTAATAACTTCTTCATAGTAATCTCTCCTTTACACTTTTACTTGTATTTGTAATCTTTCTTACCACACCGGGTACACGTTCTTATTAATCTCGCTTTGTGACCTCTTAACAATGATTTTGGATCAATTGTCCACTTACGCCACTTGTGTCCTAAAGCTTTCCCTTTAGTAAAACCCCACTTAGCACCGCAGCGAATACACGTCTTAATCTCAATTTTAGGATTTGTACACGTAGCAGGAGAAGTCTGAATTTTGCAATTATGACCTTTTGCTTGGTAAGATTTTGTTATAGTTCTTTTTCTACAACGTTTACAGTATTGCCCTCTAGCCCCTCCTTTTTTACAAGTAGGAGCTACATAGTAGTTTACAAAACTATGTCCATAACGATGCGTTTTCACTACTTTTAATGTTTTATTACAGTCTTTGCACACGCACGCAGTTTTACCATCTTTAGTACAGGTAGTTTTAACTAAAGATACCCATTTAGTATGCTTATGGGAACACTTAGCTAAAGCTGTAACAGGTGTGCCAAAGCCTACTACTGTGCTAAAGCACATCATTAAGCACAGTACCCATGTCATTAACTTTTTCATTTAAATCACCTACCATTTTTTGTAAGGACTTGAAGGTTTTTTCTTAGAAGTACCAACTTTTGCTAAAGTAACTTTGTTTATTTCGTCTCTTGTGTACTTCTTAGAACCTTTTACATAATGTGTTCTGTATTTACAAATGTGTGTTCTTTTGTACTTTGTGTAAGTTGTTTTAGAACCTTTTTTGCTTGTCTTGTAAAGGTATTCTGTGTGAATAGTCTTCCAAGCTGTTTCGTGAACGTATGTCTTTGTGGCTTTTTTGGAACTTGTACGGTGTCCAATGAACGTTGGTTCCCAATCGCCACAAGTTGGGTAAGAGCTTGGGTTACTTGGACACATTGATGCAACTAAATCAGAACATGCATGTACCTGAACAGGTACTACTGTGCTAAAGCACATCATTAAGCACATCATGGCTACTACTAATTTCTTCATGACTATTTCCTCCTATTGTTTCTTGTGAGTTACAGTTTTGTGTTGAACCTTTACACACCACTCTTTTTTGTATCTAGTTGTGCTTTCATCTAATACTTAAACTTTGCTAAAGCTGCGGTGTGCATTGCTGTACTAAGAACCATCGGAGCACAGCACTACTATCGCTCTTTTCATAGTGATCACTCCTTTCCTTTTTAGTCCCTAATTAACTTCAACGTAGCTTGTCTTGGCTAAGGCTTTGATGATAGCCAGGCTCTTGGTTGTAAGCTTAGTTAGAGCTAAAGGGAAGAGAGTTGTTGTACTCACTTAGCTTGTGTTTTAATTGGATCCATGTTATTATTAAATTGCATGTTGAATTGACTTCACTAGCTTAGTCCCCTAAAACTAAGAAGGAGGTAATTGTCATGAACCCAATTAAAGACAAATTAATTGGCTTAGTTCACTTAACAGCAGTATTTGCATTAGTAAGTGCAATTATCTTTGGTTAATTCAACTATGCCAGAGGAGCTGATTAAATCAGCCAAAAGAAGAGGTAGGTGTTGAGCCTACCTCTTCTGTTTTTCTTTTTTCTGATGTTCTTTTTATTTGAAATTCCTTCGTCAAACCTTTTTAGAATTCCTTAACTAAACCATTCGTTAATAACGTCTCTTCTTCCTTCTTCTCTTTTGCCAGAAAGATTTAATACTCTGGGCTAAAGTGCTAAGGAAAAGAAAAGCTAACAACAAAGCTCCACCACGTCTGACATTATCTTCATTGTTAATGTCTTGGGTCGAGGTCTTTAATAACTGATAACTTTCATTTCCCTCTTTTGAAGGCTTTGTTCCTTTTCTTGTACAGTAAACAATGTATCTGTACTTACCTCCGCTACGGTAAGGGTGGCACGTGACTAATGTAATCATGTCCCTCCCATCTTGAATCATAACGGCATCGGTGTCGAATGGGCTTATTACATTAATTCCTGTTACTTCATACTCTAAGGTGTCCCATGGATTTACTATTGTTACTGTGTCGCCTTTGTTTAGCTTTTCAATCTCTCTAAAGAATGGAGCACCTTGATACCCCCTGTGACCTGCAATGACACTATTGGTGTCTATCTCTCCAACTGGAATTGAGGTCTGTCCTAAGATGGCAGCTCCCTTTGCTAAATGTTCATTGCTTGCACCAACATACAACGGCAACTCAACTTTCATCTTTGGTATCTTAATGTAGCCGAATTTACCATCTTTAAAACCTTTGAGAGAGATTGGGGACGATTGGTAACTGCTGACATCTCTGAAATTCTTTTGGTGATTTTCGTAAATCTTTTCATTGTACTCTTCTATCTCTTGGTAACGAGAGTCATCCTCTTTGCTTACCTTGTTCTTTTTTTCTTTTTGTTTGAACTGTGTAATGTATTGTTTTGTTTCTTGCTTAATGTTTTCTGTTGCAATCATCGGAGATGAAAACAATGCAATTCCTCCAGCAATGCACAGCAGTCCAAAAAGTTTTACTATTATTTTCAATCAATCACTCCTTTGGTTTTGTGTTGGCAGTATTGGGACTACTTAGCTAAATGTTCTCTTACTTAGCCAGATGCTCTTTCACTTTGCTAAGGCCTTTGAGTAAAATTATCATGGCTATTGCAATAGCAAGACCAATGATTGCTGCTTTCTTGTAAGCATTCATCCATTGCGAGTCTTTGCTTCTATCGTCTTTTGCATTTTCTTTTTCTTCTGGAGTGTATTTAGTTCTTATTCCAGTTACAAACAAACGATGAGAGTTAACACCATACGGAGTACACGTGATTAACGTTACTAAATCTTTTCCTTTTCTAATTAACAAGTCTTGCGTTTCTTCTGGTAAAACAACTTCTGTTCCAATTACCCTGTAGGCTAAGTCCTTGCCTAAAGTGTGGAGGAAAAACAAATCTCCCTCTTTTACCTCGGTTAAATCTGTGAATAGCTTTGCGTTGTTAAGACCCGTGTGACCTGTTAAAACCGCATGGGTTGATTTGCCACCAACTGGTAGCGATGAACCTTCAAGGTGACCAATTCCTCTTTCAAGAGTACTGGCTGCTGTTCCGTGAAATACTGGTAAATTAACATTAATGCATGGAATTTCCAAATAGCACATCATACCACTATTATCAATGTTTAGCAGATTGTTGTAAATCAAACCACTTTTAATAGCACTTTTGGATTCAACGAAAGGGTCAGTAAGTTCTACCTGATTCTGTGCTAAATCTGCATTGTACATCTGTGCCTTTTTCCACATTTCTTCTTTCTGTTCTTCCGAAAGAGATTTTTCTTTCTTTTTGTAGTTGTCTACAGTAATGTCAGCCTGATGTTGATTTACGAAATTTGAAATCCAAGGATAGAACATCATAACAAGACTGGCACCAATGAATAGTGTTACTATTATCTTTTTTACCATTTCTCACCTTTTCCTTTAAATGCAAAAAAGTCACACCTAAACTAATAGATGTGACTTTTTATTCTACTAAAGCTTACTTTGTAGCTTACTTAGCTAAAGCACTTTGTAATTTGCAGTTTTAATGACTATCTTAATTTACTGCTTTGCTGTTGCTTAGTTAGCTTTAGCTTTTTTCTTTTTGTCTTCGGAAATGATGTAGAATCCAATTACAGCACCTACAACACCTACGATTGTTAAGAAGTAAACTCCTTTACCACCTGTCTTAGGTAAGCTGAATCCTTTGTGGTTTGTGATGCTCATCTTAACGTTAGCGTTTTCGGAATCTTTAGCTGTCTTGTCTGCTAAAGCTTCTACTGCTGCACTACTAAGAGCGGATTCGCCATACTTGCACATAGCTGCCTGAGCACCATCGATTGTTGCTGTTGTTGGGTTGAGTGCTCCAATTACCATAGCATCTTTGTCAGTTGTACCTTCATTAGCTGTTGGTAATGTTTCTCCATTGGAAAGTGTAAGACTTGTAGAGTCATCTTTAACATGCTCTTCGTCATGATCTTTGTCTGCTGTCATGTGGTATACTGCAGAAGCTGTAATTTCTCTGGAAGCCTGATTGATTGTGAAATGAATCTGGTTCTGTCCAATTGTGTAGCCTTTTGCAGTGTGTACCTCAGTGAGCTTGTAGTCATCACCTTCGATACCATTAACAAGTAACTTACCTGTTCCTTCTGGGCTAAAGATTGTAGCATCTTTCTTATCTTTAGTCTTACCGGAAACGTAGTAAAGTCCATCAGCACTCTTTGTTGCTGTTACATAGTAATCTTCTGTTTCGTTATAAAGAACGAACTGAACGGCTTTGAAGTCATCAGCTTTTGTATTGTTGTCGGAGAATAACTTGGTTAAATCAACACCATAGGAGTATACGATACTTCTGTCTTCAAGTACATTGTAGTAACCTTCAGAAGTTCTTCTCCAAATCAGGGAAACATCATTAGGGTTACCATTGTCACCGAGTACAGTGTCAGCACTGGATGCTAAAGTAGCTGTGTAGTAAACTACTAAGTAGTGCTGTCCATCGTAGTATTTCTCTGCGATTTCTTTAAGACCTGCAGGCTGTACTGTAATGTCAACTGCCTGAGAGTCATTGCCTTTGTTTGTAGCTTTGCTTGCTGTGAATTTGTAGTTAGCATTTTCTCCAGCTGCTTCCCAAACGTCGATAGCCTGAGTTGTGTCGTTAACATCTGCAGCTGCTTTGTTATTGTAGATAGCGATCTTAGCATCATCGTTGTAAACAAGACCTTTGCTCAGAGTATCGATGTACTCAAATCTCTGAAGTCTTGTTGCTTTACTTGTGATGTTAGGAAGTTTGGATTCCAGCATGAAACCAAGTCTATCGCCTTCGCTGGCTGTTGTAGTTGTGTTCCACTGGTAATCTGCTGCTTTCTTTTCTTCTGTTAACCAACCTGCTAAGTCTTCGCCTTTCTTTCCATCATCGTTAGTAACGATACCAGGAGCACCACTTGCTAAAGAGTTCTGTTTGTTAATCTTTAAATCTCCAGCTGTGTTGTTTGTTCCTGCGGAATCATAGTTAAGACCTGCTGTACCGTACTCATTACGTACTTTTTTCTCGATTGTAGGATGACCTGTCTGATTCTTAGGGAAACAGTTAATGTCGTAGAACCACTGATCTCCTTCAATATCTGTCATAGGAATCTGAACAAACCAAGGATTTACTGTTTCTGTTACATTCTCAGGAACTTTGGTTTCAACAACTAAGTACAGACCTAAATCTAAGTTGTCTTTTGTTGTCATACCATTTTTGTCAGTAAGATCCATTGGTGCACCTGCAGCATGCTTATCATTAGCTGTTACAATGTAATCTTCAAGTCTATCAACTGCTGTAACACCTTTCTTGTTATCTGTACGTTTTCCTTCATTTGTGGTTGATCCGCCTGCACCTTTAGTACCAACGCCTTCACCAGTTGCGTATGTAGCATCACTGTCTTTCTTGCCAGCACCATTATAAGTGTCAACATCTAAAACGTTTTTAAGTGCTACTCTAATCTGTTCTGCTGTAAAGTAGTTAACATTATCTACCTGTGTTACGGCAACACCATCAGTTCCTTTCTTTGCAGCGTCATAAACTTTAAGACCAAGAATAGCCATTAAGTCTGTGTCCATTCCGTAGATTAACTCAATGTCTCCATTAGTACCATCTTCGTTAATGTCACTAAGTGTTTTAACATCACCGACTTTAAGGTATGTAAACTCAACACCTTTGATAGCGTAGTCGCCAAGGGCATTCTTAAGCTCTTCATTGTTTTTACCATCACTGGTAATTTTGATTGTCTGTCCATCTTTAGTTGTTACAGTGGAGTCAACTCCGCCACTATCGTGATCTGTGTCAGACCAGTTGAATGTAAAACCGTCCTGTGAAGCAGATGTTAAATCATACTTGTGAATAGTAAGGCTACCATGATTAGCTTTATTCTGAATGTCAAAATCATTAAGGTCACCAACTACAGATGTTGGATTGTCTACTGCATCAGATCCCTCTAATGCACCATTAGTGGTTGCTGCGAATGCCATTGCTGGGCTGACTGCCATAGAAGCTGCTAAAGCAGCTGCGAGAAATTTTCCCATTACTTCATTTTTTCTCATAACTTTTTCCTTTCTTATTTAAGCGTTGCGTTTCTTCTAATACCCCCGTTGATGGTGGTGATTTTAAATTACTGTAAGATACAAAAGTATCCCAACGCTGCTCTTTTCCTTTCATAGAGCGCCTCCTCTCTTTTTGTTTTTTAGCGTATTTCACGCAAAAGAATCATGAGCGACGAAACTTCACAATTCTGATTTTGAAAGCTATGAGTTATTTAGAAGTCTTAAAATGTTTGGAAATGTTACTTGGCTAAAGCTTTAATTGAGGCTTGGCTAAAGCACAAGCAATTTGTTTGAGTGCCAGTAATTGACACTAAGACTAAGTGAACTTAATTGTTCACCAAATCTTATTGAAATGTTATAATGTGGTGACTGCGCTAAAGTGACCACGAAAGTCAAACGGTGATTTAGCAAATCACCTGTTTTAGAAATGTTGTAGGACAAGAACTGTGTTAAGTGATGTAAGAACTGTACTAAGTGAGTTCTCCACTGTTGTAGCTGTGTTTGTGTTGTGTTCCCTCCTTTGTAGTTGTGTTTGCATTGACTTTGCCAAAGCATGTAAGAATTGACTTTGCTAAAGCTAATTCTTTGCAAACAAAAAGACGTAATACCTTTGACAGTATTACGTCTAGCACTCCCCTGCTTGTAGTGTGCTTTTGTTAGAACAGTAATGTAGTTTTGCCGAATGAAAGGAAAGAAAACAAAAGTACATCGCTGGCAGAAGGTAAACTTCTTAACTACTAAGCTTTACTTTGCTTTACCTTTTCCGTTCTCTCACTTAGTAATTTAATTTACAGTCTGCAATGAGCCAAGTGACGAGCTTGGCTAAAGCACTATAGCTGATGAAAGCTAATGGTGCTTGACACAACTAAATTGTTATGTTAATTTGTAATTGGGTTAAACTAAATTATTTCCTTTCTCATGAATAAAAGCTTAAAATAGAAAGGATGTGTTATCAATGAATTCTAATTTCGATAAATTAATTGGTTTGATTGGAATTATTATTTTCTTTCTAACACCGTTTGTTATCACAAGAATTCTTTAATACCATTTTTTCTCGTAGCTTAAATTATTTAGCGTACCCAGTTAAGAGACCACCCCATTCTGGTCTCTTTTTATTTAGCCGAATTACTTGGCTAAAGCACTGTAGCCGATGAAAGCTAACAGTGCTGAGATGTTTAAAATGCTAGCCAAGCATGGTGCAACAACTTGGCTAAAGTGTATGGTACTTTTGATGGTAAAGTATACTATTTTTTCTTTTATTATTATACGGAAATTTATTATCGAAAATGTCGGTTATTTAGATAGAATAACAGGTAAAGATTTAATAACTGTCAATTCATAGATTTGAATTAAAGTGCTGCCAATGAAAATCCCTCATTGCATTCGGTCAGATCTAAAGATAGGATAGCAGTACTTGGTACAACTAAACTGTCATGCTAAAATTAATTTACCTTACCATTTTTTAATCTCCTCTCACAAAGAGAGGAGTGATAACATGAAAGCACTTAACAAAATTTTTACTAAGTCAAAGCAAATAATTGTTAAGTTACCATAGTTATTTTCTTTAGTGAAAAATTAACGTGAACATCCTTGTTATTAACTTAAGAAAATAACTGTAAGAAAAGAGACCGTTTCTCTCATTCTGGTCTCTTTTTTGGTTGGAGTATCTTCCCCAAGAGCACACCATACCTTTGGCAGTACAGTGTGCTTGACACAGCTAAGTTGTTGTGTTAACCTGTGTTTGGGTCGTGGTTAGTCATTCTTTATCTCCTTTCTTTAGAAGGGAGGTGTTCATAATGAACCCAATTAAAGATAAAATAATCGGGTTAATTGGTATAATGATATTTGCGATTATTCCATTTGTCATTATAGGAATTTTACGTTAGCACCTTATCTCTTCGAGAGAATAAGTTGACAACCAACCCAGTAAGAGACCACCTTGTTCTCCTTTGTGGTCTCTTTTTCTTTTGCTCAGAAGTTCTGGGCTAAAGCACTACCACCAATGAAGGATAGCAGTGCTGTGTTAAAGCGCTGTAACCAAAGAAAGCTATAGTACTTGGCTGAAGAGGTTTTATTTCTCTTGACAAAATGTCACAGCAATACTATCATTGTGATGGAGTTTCTTGAAATTGATACCCAGTAGTTTCCTTTCTTTTTTAGAGAAAGGAGGAAAACATGATGGGAAAATTTATGAAAATTAAACAAGTTTTAAGTAAATTATTTAAGCCATCACCCCTACCGGAAATCAACGTGACAATCAACAACACAACAGTTGAGCATGTCACAATTCACTATGAGAAATAGTGAATCAAAGTAAATTAAATTCTATCTTTACTTTTTTATTTATTTCTTCATAGGATTTTTTGATTCATTAAGAATTTAATTTACTTACTTAAAAGACTGTTCTCAGCAGTCTCTTTTTTCTTTTGCCCAGAATTAACCGGGCTAAAGCACTACCACCAATGAAGGACAGTAGTGCTTGGCTAAACTAGCCTTAGCAAATCACTCAGGATAGAACAACATAGCTTAGCTAATCTAGCTTAGCTAATTTAGCCTGAGTGCTTGGGTGATTAAACTTATTCTGGAACATTATCAAAATCTTGATCTAGATGTAATTTGCCACATCCGACCATTTCTGGTTCGCTCCATTTACTATGCATTCCGTATCCATAATTAGCACGAACTTTCACATATCTTCCATGCCAATGTGGTGTAATAAAATCATCATTAGCTGCTTTTACCCTAAGTGAATTCTTGTCTGTAGTGTATGTTTTTGTCACTTTGAAGTTATTATCTTTACTGACCATAACGTCATATGATTTAGCATAATTAACTTTCTTGAAAGTTACACATAATTCATTTATATCAATAGGAAAGCCGTGGTCGAAATAAGCATCTACATTTTCTGGAGCTTTAAAAAACTGATTCATATAATCCCCATATTTTTGTTTATAACCATCATACATTTGTTTATAATTTACATTATTATTATATTTATATGTCTGGTTTGTTGCAGCAAATACCGTTGCTGGGCTGATTGCCATGGAAGCCACTAAAGTAGCTGTGAGGAATTTCCCCATCAAATTATGTTTTTTCATATCAAATTTCCTTTCTTTTCTTTAATTGAAATTCATTTTTAAATTACAAACTAAAGCTATGTCTCCCTAGCCTGCGTGATTTGCTAAAGCGCTACCGCCGATGAAGGACAGTAGTGCTGGGCTAAATCAGCCCGAATTACTTGTATCAAAATTACTTTTATTAAAGTCTCCTTACCTGTTAGGGTTCAGAGTACTTTAGATCAGGGATTTCTTCCCCGAGAGCACACCATACCTTTGACAATCCCTCATTACATTCGGTCAGATCTGAAGATGGTACAGTGTGCTTGACTAAATCGGCCTGAATGATTTACTAGTGACCGAAGTCACTCAATTTTAATTATTTGGATTTCTTACGTTTTACAACAACGAATCCTAAGTAACCAATTCCAGCTACAAGAACTACCAGAACTGCTAAACCAAGAACATCTCCTGTCTTAACATCTTTAGTTCCTTTTGTTACTGTTTTGATTACGTTCTTAGGTGTAACGTTCTTTGGACTAACTCCAGTCTTAGTTACTTTAACTTTGTTGTTCGCTTTAACTGGGTCAGTGTTGTCAGACGTTGCTACCGCTGTGTTCTTGTAAGTTCCTTTCTTGGAGAACTTAGCTTTGTAGGTAATTACCATGTCAGCATTCGGGGCTAAATCCTGTTTAGTCTTGATGACAAAAGAATTGTCCTTAGCTTCGATTTCTGCTCCCTTAACTACCTTACCGTCATTCTCAATCTTAATAGAACTCTTCTGAATTTTAACTCCATCTTTGTTAAAGTTGTCTTTAACAACTACGTTCTTAGCTGTAGCTGTTGTAGACTTATTTGTAACTGTGATGGTATATTCTCCAGTTTCTCCTGGTTTAAAGGTAACTCTGTTGGAAGATTTCTTAATAGCAAGTTTTGGCTTGTCTAAAGAAACTTCATTGTTATCTTCTACCCAGTCTTCTGGATTCTTCTGATTGCTTGCCTGTGCTTTAGCAGAGTTAAGTACTTTCTGGCCGCTTAAGTCTGAGGACTTGAAGAGTACGTCGTACTTAATCTTCATGGTCTGTCCCTTGGCTAAAGCTACCTTAGACTGAATGTCATAGCTCTGTCCATCACACTTAATTGTGCAATCTCCTGTGACTAACTTTCCTTCACCATCGTAAACTTTGATGCTGTCTTTCTGGATCTCTGCACCAACTTTGTCCAGTTTATCAATAACATGGATGTTTTTAGCAACAGCGTCGTCTTTAGTCTGCACTACTTCTACGTTGTAATGACCTGTTTCGCCAACTGTGTATTCCTTCTTATCTGAAGTTTTATTGATAGCTAACTCAGGTGCAATTACCTGCACTCTGTATGGTACAAAGTGTACAACCTGATTTGTAGCGTAGAAATCATCACCAGAGAATTCTGGATCGTTTCCTGTGATTGTGTCCTTTGCTCCGTTAAGAGTGTCTTTGATTTTGTCAAGGATTGAACCATTGGAATCGGACTTGGAATCGCTCTTGTCTGTAGAAGTGGTGTCGTCCTTAGATGTTGTTGTAGCTTCGCTGGCTTCATCTTTAGCCGCTGTTGTTGCTTCACTGGCTTCATCTTTAGTTGTTGTTGTCGCTTCGCTGGAAGGAGCTTCAGTTGTCGCTTCAGTTGTGTCGAGTTCTACTCCTGTTGTTGCATCTGCCCATCCATCATCTTTCTTCTCTGTAGTAGATTCTGAAGAGTCGGATGGTGTTGAGCTGTCCTCTGTAGTAGACTCTGAGCTATTCTCGTCTTTGGATTCTGTTGTAGAGTCGTCCTTCTTCTCTGAGGAGTCAGACGGGGCTAAAGCACCGCCAACAGTGTTAGCCTTAACGTATCCAACATTGACGATTTCACAAAGTCCTTCATCAATTACCTTTACTTTGAAGGTAACGTCTGCCTTAGCACCAGCTTTGATTTCGTCTACCTTGAAGACTACAGTGTCTTTGTCGTCTGCCTTGGTTAAAGTGCCACCACTTACATACTGTGTGTGAGTAGGAATAGCATCCTTAATCTTAACATCCTTAAGATCTTTCTTGCCTGTGTTGTTAACTGTAATGGTGTACTCAATCTCGTCACTAACATTTACAACACTACCACTAGCTGGCTGGCAGGATTTCAGAATCTGGTACTCAGCACCGTCTTCTGTCTTAACTGTCTTAGGTGTGACTTCGTTCTCTGTTTGTGCGGAGGCGTTGTCAGCAGTTACTTTAACTACGTTAGGTACGTAGTTGTCAATGAGAGATCTGTCTTCGAATACTACATCATAGTTAACTGTGAAGGTTTCTCCCTTGGTTAAATCTCTCTTAGTCTTGATTGTGTAACCAGTTCCTTTGCACTCGATCTCACACTTGTCTGTAAAGTCTTTGCCGTCCTTATCACTAATCTTGATGGTCTCGGCTAAAACTTTAGCCCCGCTAACCTGTAACTGGTCATCGATTACAACGTTGTACGCTGTAGCGTTCTCTTTGACTTCTTCGGTCTTAACGGTGTAGTGTGCTGTGTCTTCATAGGAATAAACCTTTTTGTCAGAAGTTTTTGTAACTTCAAGTTCTGGCTTCTCAATTCTAACGGTTACAGTTGTTGTCTTTTCTGGAACATTGTCGGCATGTGTCTTAGCCACGTTGGTTACTTCTTCACCACCGAGTGTCTGGTCAGTGAACAGAACATCGTAGGTTACTGTGAAGAATTCGTTCTGGGCTAAATTCTTACCAGTCTCAATCTTGTAGCCAGATGGAGTTCCAGCAATAGAGACTTCTTTAGTAATGTCTTTGCCTTTGCTGTCAGTAAGCTTAATTGTCTTTGTGTCAAGAATAGCTTTCTCATTGTCGAAGGCATCTTCGATTACTACGTTACGTGCAGTAGCGTTGTCGGCTGTCTGTGTAACTTTAACAGTGTAGTGACCTGTGTCTCCTACGGAGTAGTTTGTCTTGTCGGACTTCTTCTCGATCTTTAAGTCAGGTGTTGGGTCTACTGGGTTAAAAGGTGTTTCCGCATACTTCCACTCAGGATTATTTGTACAGTTAACTCCTGTTGTGTTAACTAAATCCTTTCCGGCTGCTGCGAGAAGTACTTCTGCTTTGTAGCTAACTACGATTGCCTGTGACTGGGCTAAATCTTTACCGGTCTCGATCTCGAATCCATCTTTACTGTCGTTGTAAGTAATCTTACACTCTTTTGTAATGTCCTTGTTGTCAAGAGTTACCTTAAGACTGTCTTCACGAATCTTAACCATGTTGGACTCGTTCATGAAGTCTTTAATCTTAACGTCTTTTGCAACTGTTCCGGCATTGTTGTTTGTAAAGCGAAGTGTGAAGGTCACATCTTCTCCTACTGCTGGATTAGTTCTATCAACGGACTTTTCTGGGGTAGGTTCTGGACCTTTTGGTTTAACGGTCTCATCTGTAGTTACCTTTAGGGCTTCGTCAGAGACTGCTGTTGCTACATTCAGAATTTCCTTGCCTGCGAGAGCTTTGTCAGTAATCTTCATGTCGTACTTGATTGACATGAGAGTTTCTTTCTTTGTGTTGACATAAGACGGGTTCCAAGAATTCTGAGTCTCAGGATTCTTTCCCTGGGCTAAATCATACTTATCGTAATTACCATCTACTACTAAATGTTTACGAGTAGTAAGAGTAAAGCCATCTGTCTTTGCCTGTTTCTTGTAGTCAACTTCCCCGGCTAAAGTACCGCCTTCACGAAGCTCATAGCCTTCTGTATCATACAGTGCGATTGTACCTGTGAGGATCTGTACGCCTTTTGTCTTAAGTTCATCTGTGTAAACAAGGTTACGTGCGATTGTTCCCTTGTGTGTGTTTACTACGTTAATTGTGTAGCTAACGTTGTCACCAACTTCGTAATCTCCGGAGTCTGCTTTCTTTTCGATCTTAAGACGTGGGGAGTTAATGTAGACAGTAGTGTCGGCCTTGATGGTTGGAACTTTGCCATCAACCTTGGCTAAATTGCTTGCGGTTGCTGTGGCTTCGTTTCTAATCTCGGAACCATTAACGTCTACTTTGTCGTTCTCAAGTGCATTGGCATTGTAACTAATCTTGAGGCTTGCTCCTCCTGCCATGAGACTATCTTTGACTACAAAACCATTACCCTTCTTTTCTATTGTGATTACAGGTGTTTTGTCCTGTGTCTCGTTGTAGTGTTCTGGGTTGAGTTTGTTAGTAACGTCAGCTGTGCCTGCTACGTGGTACTTAATTGTGTTTCCATTTCCACCACTGGCTTTGCTAAAGGTTTTAGTTCCGCTGTCGCTCACTTCTGAGATTTCAATGGAATCGTAGTTGAGTGCGAGACCTTCTGGGAGTGTTACGTCTTCTACTACTACGTCTTTAGCAACTGTTCCTGCTGGAGCAGTGTTCTTGGCTAAAACTTCGTACTGAACCTTTTCGTAACCAGTTTCCTTCTCAAAGACTCTGAACTCGTTATCACAACGATTGTCTTTCTTCTTATCTTTGTATGGGTTAACATACTTTTTGCTGAGTGAGAGCTTAGGTGTGTTCACATAGTACTCTGCGTCGTCTTCGGCTTTGCTAAAGTTATCGCCTGTGGCTGTAACTACGTTCTGCTGTTCCTTACCATTTCCGTCTTCTGTTGCTGTGGCAGAGAATGTAATGGTAGCGGTTGCATTGGCTGGCAAGTAATTAATCTTGTAAGCCCATCCGTTATCACCACTCTTGGATTTGGTAGCTGTAATAGTTTTGGTCTCTGATTTCTCAAAGAGAGTTTTGTTAAGCTGGTTGGTAACATCTTTAGGTGCTACTGGCATTGAGACGTTAGCAGGTACTCCACTGATTTTAACAGAGTCGTAGTTTAACTTCATTCCCGAAGGAAGTGTATCTGCCACTGTTACATTAGTAGCGATTCCTTTGGTGTTCTTTACCTTAACAGTAAAGTTAGCTTTGTCTCCTACTGCGTACTCGTACTTATCTACCACCTTGTCCACCTGGACGTTAGCGGAATTAATGTAGTTACCATCATCGTCATGCCATCCCCCATCAACACTTCCATTTTCAGCAACAACTTTAGCTGTGTTGTATGGTCGTGTACCATTGGAGGTTTCAAGAGCTGTAACGTTAACTTTTACCGTTGCGGTAGCGTCCTGGGCTAAATCTCCCACATTGACTGTAACGGCATTGCCTTTGTGGCTTGCTGTACCTTTTGAAGTTGTAACAGAATTAACTTTTAACCCAGATGGGATTGTATCTGTGACAACAACATTTTCTGCTGTTACAGCTTGAGATTCGTCAGTCACATTTTTGACTTTGATAGTATAATCCCAAGAGTCTCCTACTTTGTGAACGTACTTGTCTGAGACTTTATCAATGCTTAATTCAGCTTCATCTGGTATTGGTGGAAGTGTTAATCCTCCATCGAAGCTAAAGAAAGCTCCATTCTTCTGTGTTCCAATTCCGTCACCACCGCCAGAGAAGTATCTTACTCTGTAAGTAAAAGGAGAACTTGCAATTGGTGTAAAACCTAGAGACCAAGTGTGCCTACGTGCTTCTTTAAGATCCTTTTTCTGTTTAGCTGTTGGTTTATCTAATTGATCAAACTGAATAGCATTATCAGTGACATCCTCACTGCTTTTTTCATTTCCGTAACCACTAAATGTTACTGTGTTTCCCTGTTCAGCTCCAATTTCTTTACATCTTGGTTCTCCTGACCATCTAATATGAGCTCCTAACATAAACCAATCAGTACGGCCTGGGCACATACTTTCTACTGCTTGATTACAGTCGATATCGATAAATCTGAAATGAAGCTTATCGTCTGCACCAGAAATCAAAGTTTTTGTTCCATGTTTGTAAACATAGATTGTGCACCGAATGTGTTTGTAACCTCTGAATCTTACAGCACCCAGCTGACCTTGAAAGATAGCGATATCTTTACCATCTGCACCACTAATAGCACCTCTGGCATTATCGTAAGTAACTTTTACATCGTAGTTACCAACCTTATTACCTTTGTTATCCATCTTTGGCACATTCTTGTACCATACACTGAAGCTACTATCTTCTGTAAGTTTAGCTATGTAAGCATTACCAAGTCCAGTAATGCCACCTTTTTTCTCATCTTGTTCTTTCCAAATCCAATCTGAATTATCAGCTTTTTTAAGCTTATCGCTTTTAGAATCAACACTAAAATCAAATTTAGCTGAGTTTGAACTAAAATCAAAAGTTCCATAACCTGCTGTTGCAGTATCTTTTGTTGAAGTCACATGGTGCTTACTTTTCTGAATTGAATCTTTTGCTGCAGCGGCATAGGTAGTTACTGGAATAGCTGAGGCTAAAGTTGTAAAAGCCAACAGCGTAGTAGTTACGGCAGAAATTGCCTTGTTAATTATTTTCCTAACCATTTTCTTTTCTCTCCTCTCATTCGTATTTTGGATAGGATTTTTAGAAAATGGAGGAGGTCTCGTGTTGATAGGCAACACCCCTTTCTTAATTGCGTGTTTTAGTATTTTAGTTTTACTAAGCTAAATAGCTATTTTGCTAAAGTTGCTTTTCTTGACTAAAGTACTGAGCAATTAAAAAAGTCTAGAGCTTTGAAACCCTAGACTTTTGTTCTGCGATTACCTTGGCTAAATCAACTGACGTGAATTGACTTGGCCAAAGTAACCTTTATTTTAAAATAAAAAGTGATTTGTAAAAATGAAAAGAACCCAGGGCTTTTACACTCTGGGTTCTTGTGATTATTTAATATATTGCCAGTTCGAAGTTCCATAATAATTTCTAACAACAATACCATTAGTGTTTCCAATAGAATACTCTATTCCAACACTATTTAAAACTTCCTTATCAATAATATAATTATTGTAAACTTTCTGACCAAAACTACCATTTGCGTAGTATGTGTAGAATTTTACACTTTGTTCACCATTAGCTGGAATCCAAACATCTTTCTTGTCTGCTGTTGAAAAATGAACAACTTTTGGTTGTGATGTACTTGTAGCAACTCCTATATCAGAATCAAGTTTAATTGATTTTGAAGAATTATTTCTAACGTTTAATGTAATTACATTAAATTTAGGAATTGTTGTATCATAGCTATCGTGCTTGTAGAAATCCCACACTTTGTAGTCTTCTCCACCAAATGGCGAATCTTCAAGTCCTAATGTGTATGAGAATTTAACACTTCCACCTTCGAAAACTTTAATAGTTTCGACACTTGATTTAATCCAAGTACCTGACTTGGTTAAATATTTGCAGTAAACGTTTGCTCTTCCAGCTTTCTTAAAAGTAGCAATTCCTCTACTGTTAAAGGAAATTACACTCTTATTTGAAGAATACCATCTCCAACATTTTGTTCTAACAGAATCTGATGTGCTACTAAAATCTTTAGCCCAATGATCTATTATTGTTGTAAAGAAATCTAATGATGTTCCTGCTGCATAGTTCTTTTCTGGCATGAAAGCAAGTTTGTAAGAAGGAAGCTGTCTCTTAATGCTCTTGTTGATTTTTACTTTCTTGCTGGATTTCTTCTTCCTTCTAACTTTTTTCTTAACTATTACTTTACAACGGTACTTTTTCCTACCTACTTTGGCTACGATGTAAGCTTTACCTTTTCTCTTAGCTTTTACTACACCTTTTCGGTTAACCGTAGCTACTGACTTTCTAGTAGAATACCATTTTACCTTTCTTCTTCTCCTTCTACTAAGATTTCTAACTTTAAGTCTCTTTTTCTTTCCCTGTACTAAAGTTACTTTCTTGTAGTTAAGTCTAGGAGCAGCTTTCGCTTCCACGTTAGTTACTGGGCTAAAGCCAATAGCTAAGATCAAAGCCAAGAGAATAGCTAAACTTCTAATACCTTTCTTTCTTGTTTTTTTCATTTTAAACACCTCTTTCTTTTTGATAGATGAAGGAGCATCTCTTCTCCTCCTTGATTTTAAATTTTATAATTACCTCTCTTTAAAAGTTGGTTTTACAATTTCCATTTTAACACACTTAATCAGTACGGTAAAGTGTGGATTACTTCCTATTAAAATAGAGTTCTGGGCTAAAGCTTTGGTTCTCTACTGGCGTGACTTCCATCTCAGTTCTAGCACTTTAATAGTGATTAGCCAAAGCTTAACCTGTCTTGACTGCCTTAACCAAATGTGCTACACTCTTTTTGGTACACTTCCATTTCTGCTGTACCTTTTTGGTTTTCATAAGGCACAGAAGATTAAAAGGAGGTGAGAAAATGCCAGACGCAGTTACAGTTTTTATTGCTACTGTGATTGCTAACATAGTATCTAGTCTAATCTTAGACTTGCTACATACAGCATTACAGAAATGGCATCAAGGTTAGATTTCCTTTTTAAAAAATCAAAAACCCAGGAGTTCCCAACATACTCCTGGGTTTTCTTTTGTGATGAGAAAAATGTCATCACAGTTACAGTTCTTTTAGTTTAAATGATCCACTTTAGCCAAGAAAACCTTTTAAACTATCCTTAGTGTAGCACACTTGGTTAAGGTAGTCAATACCTCTGGTAATCCGAACTTGGCTAAAGCCTTGATTCACCTCTGACGTGACTTCCATCTCAGTTCTAGCACTTTAATAGTGCTAGGTTAAAGCACTTTAACAGTGATTAGTCAAAAAGAAAAATAAGCTATGACACTTTAACTTCCTAAGAGAAAGAATTTGTCAGCGTCATCTGAGTTGCCAACTACAGCTTTTACTCTATTGTAAATCTACTATCCATTAGAGTCCTCGAATGCCGAAAAACTCTTATGTTCTCGATTACAATTTTAAAAGAAGGGAGCGAGTTTTACACTTAAATTGTTTAAAACGGTGCAAGCATTATCACAAAACTGATTTCACCGAGTTTTATGTTTAAGTTGTTTAAAACGGGTGCAAACATTGTCACAAAACTGATTGCACCGAAAAAAAAAAGAATACATTGTTGTCGTTATCGTAATACGATAATCTTAAGAAGACCATTTTTAGATAGTCTTCTTTTGTGGTTAAAACTATACTCGCTCCCTTAGTTTTAACCAAAAGAATCTGGAAGTTATGACACTTAGAGACTCTAATCTTCTCGACACAATACGACAAATGTGCTATACTAAAATTGCGTGAAACCTTCCGCAGATGGGAGGTGAACCAAATGGCAGAAATGATTACTTTCGTAAAAACCATTCTGTCTGGAATAGCTGTACATTACATTTGTAGATGGCTAGATGGAAGAAAATAACGTAGTTTAAGCTTTTTCTTTAAAAAGCTAGAAAACCCGGGAGTCAGCACACTTCCGGGTTTTCGTTTGCCAAATGGCTATGATTACTTTCAAGCTTAAATGATTCCACTTTAGCCAAGGTTTCGCTTAAGCTATCCTTAGTGTAGCACACTTATCGTTGTTAGTCAACATTAGGAAATTCTTTAACCGTACAAATCTTTCGACACAATCTGACAAATATGTTACACTCTTTTTGGTACGCTTCCATTTCTGGCATACCTATTTGGTTTTCAAGAGGTCACAGAAGACTGAAGGATGTTGGAATTACGTATCTTTCACAGATAATTTTTTAGAGATTTGCATAGAAAAACCGGGAGACTACAACTCCCAGTTTTCTTTTAGTGCGTACTGTACACTAACCACTCTATCCTCGTCAATCACTTTAAAACAGAATCCTCTTAACACTGAATTCATTTCGTAATTAACTATTTGTAGCGTAACACACTTGGCTAAAGCGGTCAAGATTTGTATTTTGAGATTTGTGCGGTTAAAGAATTTCCTAATGTCTCTTGGCTAAATCACAAGCTTCTCATTTCTTTCGTAATTTCGAACTTGTTCCAAGCTAAAGTGGATTAGCCAAAAGAATTCAGTAGCTTTGACACTACTGAATTCTAAAAATCTTTTAGTTTTACTAAAGAAGGTAGCCAATGAATTACAAGTTTTTGTTTACCTGTAATTCTAAATTTTTATAATTTACAACTCTAGGAACTTGGTTTTACAATCGTCTAAGAACGAGCTTTTTTATATAGCTAAAGATTTAAAATCTTGGCTAAAGCCTTAGTGAATTGGGTACTTAGCTAAAACTTTAATATTGCCACTTCTGTACCAAATCTTTAACATAACAAAACCTCCTATTGATTTTACTTTATTTTAGCATACTTGGCTAAAGCAAATAAGTTATTGTTGGTTATTGAATTAATACTGGTGTTTAGAATCAATACTGGTATTTTAGAATCGCCTTAATATTATAGTTATTTCTAATTCTTATCTGCTTTAACCAAAAAGAATCCAAAAGCTCTGATACTTCTGGATTCTAATTATTATTGATTATTTTCTTCTTTCATTATACAACGATATTGTTTTCCCTTTTTGGAATTCTGAAAACAGTTGTAATTTAATTTCATAGTTCTTACTAATAATGCTAGACTTCTCTTCTAGTATTCCGGCATTGCTGTAGAACTCTTTTACTTCTGATGGTGTTGGAAGTAAGTCAGCATTTACTAGATTATGATTTTTAATTTTTTTAAGAATTTTTTCTTCTGTCTTGTAAAAACCAGAAATCTGTTGTTTTAGCATTGAAACTCTTGTATGTACTATTTTTCTGTCGTCGTTAAAAAACATACTATTTCCAGAATCGAAGATAGGTGCTGGACTAATTAACTTCATTGTACTTGTATCTCTTAGCACTCCGAAATTAAGAAAATGCCTATCTGTATTATTAATGATAAAATCAGTCATAATCTGATAATCAATAAAATCTCTAATATCAATATTATTGCTCTCGCAAATACTAATAAATTTATCATACAATGACTGCTCATTTCTTGTTTTTTGACTTTCTAAGATTTCATGTGCAGATACAAATTCTATGTGTTCTGATGTGAAAGCGTTGCATTTGCATTCTTGGCTAAAGCACTTGCGTTGTGTGCGATCAACACTACTTATTGTGTATCTTACAAAAGGTATAGTTGTGCCCTGACGTTCATGCAGCATTGTTGCGAAAACTTCATTAATACATTGCTGACCTAAGTAATTACTACTCTTTTTCACTAATGTGGGGGTTTTCTGGGTTAAATCCCAATGCTTCTTCATCTGTCCACCAAGTGAAGCGTTTGGATCAAATGGAGATTTACTATTTGTGAGTTTCACATCATCGAATGATAAATTAACTTCTACTGGCTTAATCCAATAGGTATCTGTAATACTAAGTCCAAGATTCTTTGCTAAATAAACTTTAGCATTGTTACAATCAGTAGTTTGTTTATTAAGGTGGAAATTCGGTATTGCTCTTAATTCCCACCATTGCCGAATCTTTTCAATATCTGTAGTGCCTAAGTATGGTGATATACCATTTCTATTATCATGATACTCTAAAATTCTTCCAAATTTTTCATCAAGTATAAGTGTTCCACATTCTTGATCTTTATGCATTAAAAAGTATTGAATCATTAAAATACCTCCTTTGTGATTAATTATTATTAATACAGATGATGTTTAGGAAAAGTGAGAAGGAATGGGATACCCTTCGGGATCTAAAGATAGGTTATGTCTCCCTCCGGCGCTTCGCGCCTCCAGTCGACGGCTTGCTCGCTACGCTCGCTTTATGGGCTGACGCCGATTGTCTCACTGGGCTAAAGCTATGTTTAAGGGTCACGTCATTCCCTTGATTTGAAGATAGTAATAATCTATGTTAAAGCAGTCACCTGGCTAAAGCAGAAACTCCTCATCTCTTGCCATGATTTCGGACTTATTCCAATTAAAGCAGAAATAGCAAAAGAACCTAGAGGCTTTGATACTTCTGGAGTCTAATCTATTGCTCTATCAATTCTCCATATTTATTAAGCTTTCCAATTCTGACTTCTTTAATTTGCATAAGAATTGCATCAGAATTAAAACCGAAATCAATAAGAGCACTTTCAATATCTACATATTCCTCAATGAGTTCTGCACTGTGTCTGTATTTAGTCATTACGGTAATAAGTCCATAATCCCAGGTTACAATGTTATCATAGTATTCTAAATCCTTTCCACCACACATTTTAATTTTTAAATCCTTAAAAGAAAAAAGTGTATAGTGCCCAATGTTCCCCAAAAGTGCACAACTCAGTTCTCGTTTTTTCTTTTGAATAAAATCTTTATTCTCTTTAAGGCAAGTATAAGCAATTTTTATTTCATAATCACTCATAGTAGTTCCGCACAGTGTTCCATCGTCTGCGAATATTACAACTTTATTTAACTTGGTTAAATCGGTTATACGAATAAAAGATTCGTACAATTCAATAGCGTATTTATCAGTAACCTTAATAGAACTTTTTATGATTTCTTCTTTAGTACGTGTCATTTGTGTCCTCCTTAAACTTGTGAAATACTTGGCTAAATGAAAAAGAACCCGGAAGCTTTGATACTTCTAAGTTCTGGTTAAAAATAAATCTATCTTTTCTATTTTGCTAATTGTTTATACACTTCTGTATTCTTTTTTTAAAAATTTATTTGATGAAGCAAATAAGTTTAATCAGAAATATACTCACTTGTATCATCAACTGTAATTGGAGTAATAATATAAATAGGTTTATCATCATAACACCCCCTACTTAAAGTATACACATTACTGAACTAAAATATAATACTTTAATCTGCTTGGCTAAAAACTAAAATCCATAATGCTCGCTTCGCTTTTGTGATCTAAAGATAATAGGTTCTTGGCTAAATCCCTGCTTTGCTAAATCTCTTGTCGTGATTTCGGACTTGTTCCAATTAAAGCAGAAATGCAAAAATCCGGAGACCTTAATTCCATTAATCTAAGATGCTGGGCTAAAGTCTCCGGATCTCTTGTAGCCTAATGTACTTCTGTCATTAGCCTAATGTACTTCTGGACTCTGTGTTTATTTTACGTGGCTAAAGCTTACTTCGCTTCTACCATTAGCTTGCTGCTCTTCCACCATTAGCTTGCTGCTCTTCCACCATTAGCTTGCTGCTCTTCCACAACAGTTTTTGTATTTCTTACCACTACCACAAGGGCACTTGTCATTACGACCAATCTTAGGTGTAGCTCTCTTATAAGGACCATGCTGAATCAGTCGTTCACTTGTTGGTGCCTGTGTCACCATCTGTGGCTTTGTTTCTTCTTTTCTTTCAATCTGTACATGCATCATGGCATTGATAGTTTCATGTCGAACATTCTTTGCCATCTCTTTGAACATATTGTATCCAATGAACTTGTACTGAACTACTGGGTCTTTCTGTGCGTATGCCTGAAGTCCAATGCTTTCTCTAAGCTGCTCCATGTTGTCGATGTGATTCATCCATTTGCTGTCGATTACTTTAAGAAGAATAACTCTTTCAACTTCTCTGATTCCATCGTTGTAAAGAGCTGCGTCCTCCTCTCCAAGTTCTACATCATCTGGACGATTTACCTTTGTGAATTCATTGAACTCTTTCTCTTTCTTGTGATAGACTTCTAAGGCTTCTTTCTGAAGTCTTTCAATGAATGCTCTCTTGTCGTTCTTTTTCTTCTCCTCGTCGGAGAGAGTAATCTTGGCTAAAGGAATCTCATTACGAAGTGTAAGATTAAGCTGGTTTAAGTCAAGCTGGGCTAAAGGTTTAATGCCTGCAACCATTTCCACGTCATCCTTAACAACATCATTAATCATTTTGTAGATAACGTCTCGCATACTTTCGCCATCAAGAACTCTTCGTCTTTCTTTGTAGATCTCTTCTCGCTGTTCATTGTTTACCTTGTCGTAATCAAGTAAGTTACGTCTGATTCCAAAGTTATTACTCTCAATTCTCTTCTGTGCCTTTTCAATCTGTTTTGATACAGACTTATCCTGAATTTCATGTCCTTCTGGAACTTTAAGTGCTTTGTAGACTTTCATCATCTTTTCGGAACCAAAGAGTCTCATTAAATCGTCTTCGAGAGACAGGTAAAACTTGGATTCACCTGGGTCACCCTGACGACCTGCACGACCACGTAACTGATTGTCGATACGTCTGCTTTCATGGCGTTCTGTACCAATAATCTTCAAACCACCTAATTCAGTAACTCCTTCTCCAAGCTTAATATCAGTACCACGACCAGCCATGTTGGTAGCAATAGTTACTGCTCCCTTTTCTCCAGCATGAGAAATAATCTCTGCTTCGAATTTGTGGAACTTAGCATTGAGTACACTGTGTTTGATTTCTTTCTTGGCTAAAAGAGAACTAAGCTCTTCTGAAACAGCAATGTTAACTGTACCTACCAGTACAGGCTGTCCAGTCTTGTGTGTCTTTTCGATCTCTTCTACTACAGCATTTAATTTTTCTTTCTTGGTTAAATAGACTGAATCCTCGTGGTCAATTCTTGCCACTGGTTTGTTGGTAGGAATTTCTACAACATCCATTCCATAAATATCGATGAACTCTTTCTCTTCGGTCTTTGCTGTACCTGTCATACCGGCTTTCTTGTCGTACTTGTTAAAGAAGTTCTGGAAGGTGATCGTGGCTAAAGTTCTTGACTCGTCTTTAATCTCAACGTGCTCCTTTGCTTCGATTGCCTGATGAAGTCCATCGGAGTAACGACGTCCTGGCATAATACGACCAGTGAATTCATCAACGATTAAAACTTCACCGTCTTTCACAACGTAGTCTTTGTCTTTGAACATTAAATTGTGTGCACGTAATGCTAAGATTACATTGTGCTGAATTTCTAAGTTCTTCGGATTAGCAAGATTTTTAATGTGGAAGAACTCTTCTACCTTTTTAACACCTTCTGCTGTAAGCATTACCTGCTTATCCTTTTCATTAACAAGGAAATCACCATCCTCTTCAATGTCAACTCCCATGATGGCATCAATCTTAGAAAGTTCGCCATCAGAAGTTCCTCTCTCCATGTTCTGGGCTAAAACGTCACAAGCCTTGTAGAGATCAGTCGATTTGGTTCCCTGTCCAGAAATAATAAGAGGTGTTCTGGCTTCATCGATTAATACGGAGTCTACCTCATCCACAATTGCATAGTGTAAACCTCTCTGGACTAAATCCTTCTTGTACATTACCATGTTATCTCTAAGGTAATCAAATCCTAATTCATTGTTAGTGATGTAAGTAATGTCGCAGTTGTATGCTGCTTTTCGGTCTGCGTTGTTGTATTCATTTAAAATGACACCAACACTGAGACCAAGAAAACGGTGTACCTGTCCCATCCAGTTGGCATCTCGCTCTGCCAAATAGTCATTAACTGTAACGATGTGAACACCTTTTCCTTCAAGTGCATTTAAGTAAGCAGGTAAGGTGGAAACTAAAGTTTTACCTTCACCTGTTTTCATTTCTGCAATACGTCCCTGATGTAAAACAATACCGCCCATTAACTGTACACGATAAGGTTTCATGTGAAGAACTCTGTCGGCTGCTTCTCTAACTACAGCGAAAGCTTCTACTAAAAGATCATCGAGGGTTTCTCCTACTATTAAGCGGTCTTTGAATTCCCGTGTTTTGGCACGTAACTCATCGTCACTAAGTGCCTGCATTTTTTCATCAAGAGCTTCGATGGCATCCACCATTTTTGAAAGTTTTTTGATTTCTCTTTTACTTTTGTTGTTTAAATTTTTCATGTTTGCCTCCTAAATTTGTTTTTTATTTTATAGTTATATTTTTGAATGCTTTTGGTTTGCATTTGGATTGCGTTGAGGTGTGTTTGGCGGTGCTGGGCTAAATATCTTAATTCGCACTTATCAGTGCTGCCATTAAGAATACTGCTTTGTAAAAAAGAATACTGGGATAAAGTGCCACAAAATAAAAGGCAGTGATTTATCTACCACTGCCTTGTTTTCTCTATTTTATTTTCTTGGCTAAAGCTCGTTGCTAAAGCCTTCTTATTATTGTGTCTTAACCAAACATTTCTTTTTGAAGAATGAAATTCCATAGCAAATAATCTCTTCAAAATCATCTTCATACTCCACTGCATACTGCCCGTCTCGGATCTGTGCTAAAGCTTTATCACAGTCTTTTTCCATTTCTGTTATTTTAGCAGAATGTTTAACTTTGAAGATGGCAACTTTTAAACCACTGTAGTCTTGTACAACAATATCACTTCTACCTTCTCCATTTTCTTTATTAGAATCAGTATCATAACCGAGTCCTGTAAGAATTCCTAAAAGAAAAACATGATAAAAATCTTTACCATGTTCCTGAAAACCAATGGTTGTCAATAAGATTTCCGATATGATATTAGAGAGTACTTTCACATTACCACTCCACAAAGCAGTAGTTAATTCAATGTATGAATTATTGACTTTGTCATTAAAAAACTCTTTTAAAGTATCCTTATAAATATATTGTACTTCTTTATTTGGAATACGTAAATCAGTCTTGCCTAAAGTTTTATTATCACTTGTTAAATATCCTGTTAGCAGCAGAATACTCCAAAAATTATCAACTGAAGAATATAATAAATCATAAGTAAAATCTTCCTTGACTTTCTTTTGTATGGATTTACCTTTTAATAAAGTAGTAAAATCTTTTTGTAATTTATCACCATATTTATTAATAAAAGTTCTAACAATTCTATTACTACTTGAATTATTCCAATAACATTTAGGTAAATTCTTTTTACTATAAAGATAGTCACTTAAATAATTAATAACACCCCAAGGACAGTAAATTTCTGTACTACCGAAATTGTAGCCACCATACCATTCTTTGATTTTAGGTAACTGGGCTAAAGCTCCGGCATCTTCCAACATTTGTTGTACTTCATTATGTGTAAAACCGAAGTATTCACTGTATTTCTTAGAAGTAATAGAACTGACATAAAAATTGTTAGTTCCTGTGAAAATACTTTCTTTGGAAATACGTAAATAACCTGTAAGGACTGCAATATTTAAATGATTACTGTTCTCAAGTACTTGCATAAATCCACGCATTACACTAAGCATTTCATTGTAATAATCATTATTTGTTGCCTTGGCTAAAGGCACATCATACTCATCAATCAGAAGAATAACTAGTTTGTTATAATGTGAATACAACAGTCTTGTAAGTGTACTTAAAGATTTAATGAATTCCATATCAGTTGCAGCACCATGATGTAATCTATTAAATAATTCCTTATCTGATGTTTTTAATTTATCTGAGTATTCTAAAAATGAAAAACTATTGCACAGATTAATAATTTTTTCTTTAAATATATCGAAAGCTTCTTTGAAATCTCTGCCTTCAATCTCTCTCAATGTAATAAAGATTGTTGGATATTGATTCATATGATTACTGCACAATTCTTTATTTTTACTTATTTTCAATCCGTCAAAAAGTTCTTTACTACTCTTTGTGATATTAAAGAAATTCTCTAGCATATTTATTATTAATGTTTTCCCGAATATTCTTGGTCGTGTAAACAAAGTTACTTTACAGTGACTATTTAATAAATCTTCTATTAAGCTAGTCTTATCTACATAATAAAAGTTTTCATTTCTAATTTCTTTAAAATTAGAAATACCTATTGGTAATTTTAACATTTTTTAATTCTCCTTTCTAAAGTATTGTGATGTATGAGAAGAGTCAGAGGTATGTTGGAAGAGTGTACTACAACTCTGAATTTCACTTGACTAAAGCATCATAAAATAAAGGCAGTGCTGCCATAACGCTCCTAATGTCGCTTGATCTAAAGATAAAGAATACTGCTTTGCAAAGCATTTCAAAATCTAAAGACACTACTATCTAAAGTGCTGCTTTGCTGAACAATCCTCCAGAAATGCAAAAAGCCCAATCCTCCGATGGGGAAGGACTGGGCTAAGGTTTTGTTGCTTTGGAGTAATGCTGAAAAGGTACATTACTCCCTTTGAGAACAAAACAGGTGTGACTCGAAAGTGAAATCACCCTGTAGCTCTGAACCTAAAGTGTGAGATGTTGTGCACCACAACTGACACTTTAGATTGTAGCTTTTGAAGAACTCTTAGCTAAAGCCTTGCAATGATTTGTCACTAAGAGTTGTCGTTAGCATGCAATTACACAGTTACAAAGCATTAAGAAATTTAGTCTGGCTACTGGTAAATTTCTTAAATTTGCTAACGATTACAGAAGATACCTCAAACTTAATTGTCTAGGTAACTTTGAGTTTAAAAGTCGTGCCCTTTTAAACTCTTTCAAAGGTTTACTGATGATTAGAAGAATTCAACCTACTCTTCTTGCACTTTTATTTCCCTTATTAGGTTTTTCCTCAACGGACACCGACCTGCTCGATGTACTTCTCCGTCACCTAACTTTCCTGATTGGGATTTCTTAGCGGAATTTACTTTACTACCATTTTCGCCAAAGTAAAACTTTGACTTTCCCACGGTCTTACGTTTCCAAACACGCTTTCTATTGGTGTTTCTCTTCTGCCATTGTTCTGGTAGTTAAAGTACTTTCATCCGCTTTACTACGTGCCTATTACTACTAACCTTTCTAACCAAACCAAGCAATACGATTACTAATTTCCCAACTTCGCCGGCTATTGGGCAAACTGCACTTTCACCGTACCTTTAGTTCGCTTGGCTAAAGAAATCTTAATAGAGAGTTTCTACTTTAATTTAGACACACAGATGGAAAACTCTCTACCTCACTTCTTTTCAGTATTTTATTATATTTTCAATTCTTTTATTATTGGGTTTTCAAAAATGATTTTAAATTGTATTCTAGTTGTCTAATTGAAAACAACTTACTAACTTAGCTGGAATGCTTTAATTATTACCTAGGATTTTCTAATTAAAACTTCGTTTAGTGGTAATTCCAGATTACCAATACTGCTGTAAGAATTAAATCATATTGTTCCATATTCCATTTCTTGACTAATTTAATTCAAACTACACAGCTACTTTTATTGCGTTGTTGTTTAGGGTCTTGGCTAAAGTTGAGACACCATTGGATTGTGCTACTGCTTGGGATCTTGGCTAAAGTTGAGACACCGTATTGTGATACTGTTTGTAGTCTTGGTTAAGTTGAGACACCGTATTGTGATACTGTTTGTAGTCTTGGTTAAGTTGAGACGCCGCTAGAATGCATTGTTGTTTTCAGTGCTTTATACAACTTTTCATTTCTTATCAGTGTTTTACACAACTTATCATTTCTTTTCAATGCTTTACACAACTTATCATTTCTTTTCAATGCTTTACACAACTTATCATTTCTTGACAGTGCTTTACACAACTTATCATTTCTTTTCAATGCTTTACACAACTTATCTCTTTATCTTAAATACTTTTACAGAGGTAAGCCCTTTAATTGAGAAAGTTTTCTTGATTCCATGTTCATCACAGTATTTCCTTAAAATGTTGTAAGCTCCTACGGCATCCGCGTTGTAAATGTTTCCTTCGGAAACATAAAGACCTCTTTGTACTCTGTTTAATTTATTAGCATACTTCCTTTCAACACTAGGTGTATTTGGTGCACACTGACTTGTGTAACACTCATTTTGTAAAACAAAATTAATACCTTTACATGCAAGCTTGTACTCTAGTAAAATCCTAATCTTTTCGTATGGAAGTTCATGCAGTTTTTGGTTATACTTTTTATCTCTATTTGTTATACGATTTTTAATACCAGTAAGGTCTCCAATTATTACAGTATTAATTTCATTTTTAACACAATAGTTTGTTATAAATTTGGTAAGTTTATGAAGATAATCTTGAATAGAATTATTTCTCTTTTTATAGAGATTCTTTAGACGTTTAGAAGTGTATTGAGGTTGCTTGGCTAAAACACTTACGTGATCTGAAGATAATCTTGATTCGGCACTGACAGTCGCTGCGCTCCCTTGATCTAAAGATACGCCCCTGCCATCAAGAATGTAATCTTGCGAAATAGATTTCTTGGCTAAAGCAGATTGTGCCTTTGCTATCTCTTTGTGGAAATAATGATTGATAGCTAAATACTCACGCCCAACAATGAATGTTTTAGAATTAGCAGAATCATAGCATGTAGCTAAATTGTGAATACCTAAATCGATAGCTAAGTATTTGCCATTGTCTGGAAATAATTTAGGTTCTTCAATCTCGTAATTCAGCACAACATCACATCTACCATTTTGTGGTGGGAAGATCATTAACTGTTTGATGTTACTGACTTGGCTAAAGACTTTGTGTTGCAGATAAATAAAATTCTTATCAATGCCATTGGACTCTTTAACCATTTGTTTAAGTGTAATTGGAAGACTTAACCTTACTGTATCACCATTGTGCTTCATGCCATTTTGCATGTATGTAATTGGCATTGGTGTTTTCTTATTGCTGGGCGGTTTACGATTTTTAATTCTCTTTTTCTTTGTTAAAGTATTATAGGACTTCCAAGATTTATCCAAAACTTTACAAACCTCTTGTGCGGTTTGTGAGGGTAATAACTTGTACCAGAAATTATTTTTCCATTTCTTCTTTTGGTAATACCAATTAGGAAACTCTTCTAAACCAAGTTCTTTCCAGTTGTATTTTTCGTAATTGCAAAGGTTCCAGAGTTTACTGGCCGCGTAGCTCATGTGGCTAAAATAGCAGCACTGTTCCTCTGTCACCTCTACTTGTAATTTCCTTGCTAAAAGCATTGTTTAATTTAAATTCTCCTTTGCTTAATTCATTTTATTTAAATTCTCGAAAAAGACATTCTCGTCCCATTTTTTTAGCAAGACCACCTTCTACACAACGTTTCATAAACTTATTGCACACTTCATCTCCCATCGCTTTTCTTACTTCTTCTGGGCCAATACAGAGTTCAAGGAGATTACGGTAATTCTCTTCCTCTGTAATTTCACCGTTTTCTACCATTTTAAAACGTGTTGTGATTTTTTTGATAAGGGGATTTATTGATGCTGATTCTAACCAAATGTTTTTGTTGTCCTTGGCTAAAGCGCAGATAGACAAAACTTCGTCTTCTTCTGGACCACCAAGTCTAATGACTGCTTCTGGATTGCACATTTCTAATCCTTCAATAAGATCTTTTACTTTCATTGTTTTGATTCTCCTTTGCTTAATGTTTTGGAATAATTATTGCTGCCTTCGGCACTTCGCACCTCAGTTACAGGCTAGCACAGTCTCTGTGCTAAAGCACTTGTTGAAGTCATCTTGGCTAAAGCACAAATATCTTTGATGCGATTAGAATTTATTTTTAGAATAAATTCATTTTCTGTGTACAATCAAAAAGATCTTCTCGTCCCATTTCTTTAGCAAGACCACCACCAACGCATGTCATCATCATTTCACAGTAAACGTCTTCTCCCATTACTCTTTTTACATCTTCTGCAGAAATTCCGAGTTCAATGAGATTACGATAATTTTCTCTTTCTGTGATTTCACCATTTTTTACCTGTTGGAAGCGTGCTGCGATTTCTTCGTTAAGGTCACACATTGATGCAGATTCTAACCAAACGTTTTTGCCGTCCTTGACTAAAGCACATATAAACAAAACTTCTTCGCCTTTTGAACTGCCAAGTCTAAGGACTGCTTCTGGGTTGTATTTCTCTAATCTTTTAATAACATCTTTTACTTTCATTGTTCTAATTTTCCTTTCTTGTTTTTAATCTAAATCACTTAAACATTCTGTAATACGCTTTTCTGAATTAGGTGAAAACTTTCTTGGATTTTTTAGAACACTATTGTAAAAACCATTATAATCTTCTTCTCCTATTTCATCTAAATTTATCAAGAAAAACGTATCATCATATTTTTGTTTACCTAATGATTTTGCGTAATGTAAAAAAGCATGATTAAAGAAGACAGCTAAGAAGAAATCAATTTCTTCAAAATCAATTGTAATTTTTTCTTCCTGAGTTAAAGCCTTCTCAATTTCTACCTTTAATAAATCAGCATCTTCTACATCAAATGCTGTACTGGACAACTCTTTCATTTTAATTAACATTGTGATTCTCTTTTCTTCTGGATTATAACTACTACCCTCTTGCTTTTCTTGGCTAAAGCCCAGTAAAATAAAAAGGGAATTGTAAGAGATTAAACTTACAATTCCCGTTTAGAATAGATGTTAGCATAATTTTGTGCTAATCTTTGACTTGTAGTTTTTTATTTCGAAAGGAGAAATTACGAATTTAAAATAAACAACAATTTACCACAAGTCAAAGATTAACATAAAATTAAAGTCAATCTGCGATTACTGGCAGACCAACTTGCCTAAAGTGGGGAATGACTTTGACATCACCCCCCACTGGAAGAAAAAAATGAAAATTTTATTTAACCCATTAACTGAGTTAAAGGGTAATGAGCTGTGATCCTCACTACCCTTACGTCACGAAAAGTCTAGAATTCTAGACTAAAGTAGACTAGGCTTTGACACTCTAGTCTACTGTTTTATGTTTAAATTGTGTATACCCAGACTTTGTGATCTGGGCTAAAGAGGGCTAGGCTATGACACTCTAGCCCTCTGTTTTGAAAAGATAAAATAGTAGCCCAAACTGGCTGGGCTAAAGGGTTAGAAGCTTTTGCACTCACTAACCCTACGAGGAAAGTAATTACCTAGTTTAACTAGGTTGCAGTAGTTCTGCCACTGCGATTAATTATGAAAAACTCAATCCTAATTGGATTGAAAAAGGATAACGAGTCATGACTCTCGCTACCCTAGTGATTGATTGTTTTCTCAATCACTAACTTTTTATAATTGATAACTATTTGATACTGGTTTTACAGATTAGCTTTTATTTGATAATTTTATGTGAATAACAACTTGTCTCTATACTATCTTTGCTAAAGCAGTAAAAGAAAATAAGAAATTATTTTACTTAATTATTGACTTCAGGAACATACTTTTCTATGCCAAATGCAAGATTAATACATCCACATCCTACACCACACAAATACCAAAGTGGTACTGCAATGCTATAGAAAAGTATACAGACAGCAATAGAATTAGTGTATTTAGCAGTAAACATCACTGCAAAAAGTATAAGCAGCACGTAAATACAAACTAAAATTGCAGATATTACTTTTTCATTCTTATCAAAGAATTTTTTCTTTTTTGCATACAAATTATCAGTTCCTTTTCTAAGTAAACACATTAATATAGCCGCCACAATAAATACAATCAGGAATGAAATAAAGTAAAATAATGTAGTATGCTTACAATATTCATCACGTATAACAAATTGCACCACAAGCATTTCCCAAATTGTTGGAATAACTATGCTGAACATTACTCCTAAGAAAAACTGTAATTTTTTGTTCTCTATTTCATATAAAGCTTTCATAACAGTTTAAACCTTAAAACCTTTCTAATAATTTACCAGTAATCTAATAATAAAATCTTATTTTCTTTTACGTGAAAATATATAACTTACTTTTACTAATAAATTGTTCACTGGGTTAAAGTAATTAATGCTTTAAATCTCAAGAGGTCTCTGTTTAAAGTTTTATAGTAAATGTAATCTCCTTTCTTTAAATTTTAATTTATTAATGTTGGCTTGGTTGGGCTGCTCCCAGGTGTTTTGGTGAGACTTGGCTAAATCATCTCGACACATCACTTCCTGTGCTAAAGTCTAGCTGTTCCCAGTAGGAATAATGTCCTGTGCTAAAGTCGTGCAAGAGTTTAACTAATCTAGGTTTTCTGTGATATAAAGCAATGAAAGAACTACGACCTTTTGTAGTAGCATAGCCCTTGTCTAAAGTGTACTGAATTGTTTTTGTTGTTCTTGGTGCAATCTCTGTAGTTGTTGGACTTTTAAATTCAAAGTAAGTCTTGCCATTAAATACTTCTAAGAGATTACTAAAAGTGACTGGTGTTTCTTTAGAAGTGTTTTTGACTGTAATTACAACAACATTGTATTTACCTACTTCCACAGCTTTTGCTCTTCTTTTGCCTTTACTCTTCTTCAATTTGTAGGTAATTTTAACGTCTTTGTATTTTGTAGTTCTTTTAGGAACAACTGTAACAACGCACTTGTAGATTTTCTTTCCGGCTTTAGCCTTTACTACAGTTTTTCCAACAGAGGAAGCAACAACAGATCCTGTTGTGGGATTAACTTGTACGAACTTACTACCTGAACTAAATCTGACCTTACCTCTGTAGCCTTTGACTTTTAATCTCTTTTTCTGTCCGCATTGGAGAAAAAGTTTAGTGTAGTTAAGGTGTGGGGCTGTTTTGGCCTGTGCAGAGATAACCGGGCTAAAGCTGGATGCAACTGGATTGGAATTGGTTGCTGGGCTAAAGCTAGTTACCATTGCTAGTGCTGCTATTGTTAATGCTGCCGTCTTTATTAATTTCTTAATTTTCATGCTCATTTCTCCTTTTAATGTGAATTGTATCTGTAGTCTAGAATTGTAGTCATGATTAAAGTTTAATTATAGTATACGATTAAATTCGTATTCTGTAACTAATCTTAGTTTATTATGTTTTACCTCGTATGCAATCTCTTTTTTAAATTTTGACAAAGAAAATAGCCCAGTTGGAATTACTGGGCTAAAGTGGTAGCACCGAGCTAAAGCAGTAGCACTTGGCTAAAGCTACTTCAGATTAGCGTACTCTTCAGCTACGTGCTTTACACATTTCTTCTTCATGAATTCAATAATTTCTGTATCATTACCGCTTTTATAAAACTGTGCTAAGAGTGCTTTGAAATCTTCCTGATCTGCTATGTTAATCTGGAAAACACCAATGTCGTTCTCAATTAATATTTTATTTGCCATCAACTGTGCAACACATTTATTACCATCGAGAAATAAATGTGTTTTTGTGATAAAACAAAAATATTTTAAAGCTCTTAATTCTGGATCTTCGATTTCGTTTAATTCGTATAATTTACTTAAAAGGAAGTATAGCTGTGATTTTGGTGGCATGCCTAAAAACCGTATGATACCTCTTTTACGAAACAACATATTACCAACAATTCTATTAAACTCTTCCAAATAAGATAATGAATTGTAACGTCCTAAATTATTAAATAAGAATTGCCAAGCACACTTCATATTTACAACAAATAATACTTCGTTAGCAGTAGTTATTGTTGGTGCATTTCTGATAATAGCTTCTGTTTTTGGATAAGTAGTTCCTAATCCTTCCAGATTAGCACTTTTCCAAATACTGTCCATTATTAATCTTTTAGCCATTGCTAATGCTGTATCTTTCATTTCAGCATAGCACCTCCTAATTATTATTTGGTGTAAATTCTATTCTTTACGTCCTGCTTTGTTAAGATACTCTTCGTAGTCTGGTAGCTTGGCTAAATCGAAGCTAGCGATAGGATACTTGCAGTAACCACTCTCCATTGTGTAACAAGTGTCCTGGGCTAAACCGGATGAGAGCAAGATCTCAAAAATACCTGGCATGTTGTTTGTATCAATGCAAGCCCAGTGACTAGGCAGTTCTTCAAGGTTTACTGTAACATCACCGTATCTCTCGTGTGTGCCTGCTACAAATGCTACCACTGCCAGATTACCATTGTTAGTATAGGTTGCACGAACTAAATCTAAATCATAAGTCTTTCCCCAATTTGTGTATGTAATTCTATTATCCATGATTATCTCCTTTAAAAGCTATAGTTTGATCTGTTGTCCATCAAATTTAATGCAATCTAAATCAATATCTGATTCAACAATCTCAATATCATTAAATCCATTTTCATTAATTAAATTAAATGCCTTTTTTGCTTTTTCTACTGTAGTACAGTATACAAAAGTTAAACCTTCTAAGTCATCAACACCAACAATTAACCATAATTTCATATATACATTCCTTTCAAAAAATAATAGCCTGGTGATTTTACTGAGCTAAACTACTATGTGTATCAAGTAATGTGGCTAGGCTAAAGCTGGCTTCGCCTTTCTCATTTGGCTAAAGCTATCTACTATTTAACTTTCTGATACCAATCTTCTGGTAAAATAAATTAATAGCCTAGTCTAAAATGACTGGGCTAGAGCTCTGTTGCTTTGTTATCCTAAAAGGTATTTGTATTTTTAATCTCAGTAGAAGCACTGGCTAAAGCAACCGCCTCTTTTGCCATGTTCATAGCTGCTTCTTCTGTTTCATGTGCTGCCATAAAGCCATTGGCATGGACAAATATTGTACCTTTCGGCAATTTAACTTCTTTTTTAACATACTTTTCTGGCATCGGTGCATGATTGGTAAAAGCACCTACATAAGTAGGAACACTCTGGGAATTCCACTGACCAGTTGGGGTTCTGAATACAACCACTTTAATCTTCTTGTCAGGATATGTTGCATTGAAATCGCACACAGGAGCCTGCCAATGCATCAATTTTCCCATATTAAAGATATGTGAACTGTACTGATTTTCATTTTCAGCGTACTTTGATAAAAATTCTTTCATTCTTTTTCTGTCTGCTATTTCTTCACGAATCATGAAAAGCTGTCGGTCAAAAACTGTTTCTGCCATCTCGACTGCCTGAGCAAATCTTTCATCGGAAAGCTTTGAAGACTCTGAAAGACTTGTGTTGAAAAGTCTAATCCATGAGAAAAGATTTTCTCCTAAATCACTCCGTTTCTGCCCGTTATCTGAAGCCTGGACTGAATCAAGAACATAGTCATGTAACATTTTTAATTCTTCGCCCTCGTACAATTCGTCAGCAACTTTACCACATGCTGCCATTAGTACTCCATTTTCTTGCATAGGATTGTCTGAGGAATGATGGTCATACTTACCACCACCAACATCCATGATAATGTCAGCTTGGGCTAAAGTTTCTGGGTTTCTGGAACGAATTATTTCAACCTCTCTGCTAAGTCCAAGTTCTTTTAACTTATTCTTAATCATGGCTACGCACAAAACATCATCTGCATGAAAAACGCCATTGTGTACAGCAAGCTTTAAAACACCATTGCTCTCCGTTAAAATTTCTTTAATTGTTTTCATTGTAAATTCTCCTTTGTTTATTGAATCATTGTAATTCTCTCTTTCCATTAAAATAGCCCAGTGAGTTGCCTGGGCTAAAGTGGTTATGCAAATTAAGCGATGGTGTTAGGCTAAGGCTGGCTTCGCCTTTCTCGCTGAGCTAATGCTACTTAGAGCTAGTACATCAAAGCTTATCCCATAGCTTTCCTTCTTTGTAATGTTTTCTACAAAGTGCTACATAGCTTTCATTAGCACCTAACATAATTTGTTCGCCTTCTCGTACAATCTTTCCATTTGAATGTCTGACATTACATTGTGCACGTTTTCCACACCAACAAACCGTTGGTACTTCTTCGATAACATCTGCAATCTCCAGCAGCCTTTTTGAACCAGTGAATAGGTGACTTTGGAAGTCTGTTCTTAAACCGTAGCAAAGAACTGGGATGTTACAGAAATCTACAATGTCAGACAATGCATCTACATCTTTTTCCGAAAGAAACTGTGCTTCATCGACAAGGATTGCATCCACCTTCTTTCCATGGTAAAGGTATTTCTTATCCACTTCATTCTTCTTTTCACAGTGGGTGTACTCTTTACGATCACCTTCTTTGATTCTCCATATCTTTGAGACTTCTTTTAGAAAATCTTCTACGTATTCTGCCGGAGCAGACAAACCTATTCGAGAGGCTATCTTATGTTCACCATCTCTATTGTCTATCCTTGGTTTTAGCAGTACAGCATACTGTCCTCGCTCTTTGTAGTTATGATGAACCATGAGAATGTTAGCAGACTTAGAACTTCCCATTGCTCCGTATCTAAAATATAACTTTGCCATAGAACTCCTTTCTTCTTGGCTAAGGAGATTGTTTATTCTCTCTTTGCTAAAGCGTCAACAAAAGCCCAGCTGAGATTAACTGGGCTAAAGTCATTACTATTGCTGCTGCTATAATTATCATCATCCCATATGATCGCAACCTAAAATGCAAGCAGGAATTAATTCTGCTACATCTTCGCAGTTAGTGTATATTCCAGAGCCTTCTGGTGTGTAGAACATATAGTCTGCATCCAGGCACTTCTCTAAAACAATACCGGCTTTTACACCTGTAAAAGGTAAAGCGTACTTATATAACTTTTCAGAGTAGTTCTTGGCTAAAGTCATTACGAACTCATCATTCCAATAGGTATCTTCATCCACTTCAGACACTGATAAAGTGTCAATAGAGTTCTTAATATCTTCGCTGTCAAGTACTTCATTTTTATGTATCCTAAACATTGCGTATAAAACAAAGAACGCTGTGATTCTTTCCCACTGCTCTTCACTACAATCTTTTGTAATCTTAAGAATACTTGGAACATCTGGCTTTGTGAATGGTTCGTCGTCGTCTTCAAATAAATAATACTTAATGACTGGTAAGTCATTGTAAATCATTTCTAAAATGTCTTCACTGTACCATCCGAAGACTTCTTCGATTGCATCTAAAGGTTGCTCTCGAATTGGTAAGATTGGTGAGAGATTCAATGCTCTTTCGTAGAAACTAACATTAAAATTTCCATTGTCTTTAAAAATGAAACTACTGCTTGAACTGTTTGTTACAAAATCTGATCTGATTTTCATTTGTTATTCCTCCATTAAAAATAGCACAACCTTGGCTAAAATGCTCTTGGCTGTGCTATCTAAAATTTATTCTACTTGTACTTAGAAGTAATTCATGTTGCCAATAGAAGTAGGTTTTTTACTGTCATTGTTTTTGTTTAATAACATATTTACAGACTTTAGTAATGCTGATGGGTAACTAATACCATTATTATCCACTACACTTTTTAACTCCTCATTAATCATTAAGTCTAATGCAGCCAGATTCGCTTCAACAGAGAGTACTATATTGTTATCTGGTAAATTATCTTTGAAATCATTTAATAAGGAATTAAGAAAATCATATGCGTCATTATAACAATTTTTCCAATGAACTTTGAACTTCTCTGAAAATTTGTATTCGGAACAATATTTATCAGCAAAGGATAACATTAAGTTATCAACGTTTGTAAATAAAATACACAAATTGATTGGATTAGTAACATAAGAAATAATCTCAGACAATTTAGCTAACTGCTCCTCTGCACATGTTGAATCAATAACAAATAAAACTTTACCTGTTCTAAAGCTCTCATCAATGAAAGGTTTTAATATATAATTTATATAGTCTTCATAATCATTTGACTCTGTTGTAAACTCTGGAAAATCTTCTGTATTAATAAAATTAACACAACGATAAGAGTTTTCTTGGTTAAAGCCATAACCAGAAAAAAGAGAACCCGTACTTTCAGAATTAAGAAAACTTATACCTCTAAAAATAAGTGTAAGATCTGAAACAGGCGTTAATAGAGACATATCCTTGCCCTGAAGTAAAAGCTTGGTGTATCTATGACTGCAATCTTTGGTAGTCAAAGCAACTGTAATCACTACTTCATTAGCATCCTTAATAAGTTTACTGTATCCACCTCTCTCTTTAACAAACGCTAATACCTCATTAATACACTCATTGTATCGTTCTATCATTGCTTCATAAAACTCCACATAAATTCCTTTAAATGGAGAATCATTCTCTTTTATTTCAGAAAGAAGCTCATATTTATTTCTAACACAACTGTCAAGGGTTTTAAACCAAGAATCAAATAATAGCATAGAAATTTTATTCAGAATCTGACACAACTTCATAATAGTACTTTCGTTTGCAAACTTTGTTAAATAATAAAAGGAAGTTTTATCATTTGATGCAATGTACTTTTTAAGAGAATTCTTCATAGTTCCACTATAATCACCATTCTTCAAATAAACTTCATACATATCGTAAAGAATGTAAATTAATGTGTAATCGCTCCTAAAATTCTCTAAACTTTTATAACAAAGTTTAGCATGAACAAATAAATCAAATGCAGAAATATCATCACAATCTGTAACAATTATTTTAGCTTTATTTGCTGCTACATTTTCTCGTAGTCCGAGAAGTTTTGCTACCTCGTTAAACTTAGCCAAAGCCTCCACTGCAGTTGCTTTGCCAACGTTTTTAAAACCTGTTAATGAAATAGTTGGATGGTTTTCCTGAACCATTTCTGTAATTTTGTTGTATAATTTTGGACTAATTGTGCACATATATTATCTCCTTTCGGTTAATTGGGTTATGACTTTTGCTAAAGCCATTTAATAATAGAGTTTATTACTACCAATTATTTTCTGTTTTATTTTGAGCTTGGTCTATTAAAATATTCTTCTCTTTAATTTACATTGTAGCAAAAAGAAATTACTAAAACAAGTGGATTAATGTCCAATTGTTAATTACTGAGCTAAAGTAATACACTGGGCTAAAGCTGTCATGCTTTTGCTGATTTAACATAAGGAGGGATACTCTCGTACCCCTTTATCATCTCTTTTGTTATTTTCCAGAAGACTGCCTGTACTTCTCGTCCTCTTGCTATCCATTCGTTCTGTGTTGGTGTTATGTTGAAAATATCATTCCAACTCTCCTCTTTCACTATCTGTCGTTTTTCCGGGGCTAAAGCATCATACCATTCGTGCTGTAAATCCCACTCCTTCTCATCATGTGAGCTGTCAAGGAAAGAATCATTAAGCACGTAATGCCAAGCATAGAAGTCCGTCAGTAAAACGTCTTTATCGTTAATCTCTAATTCAATGCAGACTAAATTCTTTCTATTGCTGCTAAAGTCTTCCTGTTCGAGGTCTGGCTTCTTGTTCTCCCATTCTGTTTTATACCATGCCCAAATTGGCAATTCCAAACCATAAGGATGTTCTATCCCACGATTATCCATCTGTTTTACCAACCAGTGGTATGCACGTTTAAAATCCGGATCTGAATAATTTGGATTGCAAACGAATTCTCCTTCTTGTTTGATTATCTCTAAAACTTCCAGTGGTTGTATTGTCCATAAACGCAATATACCACTCCTTTCTTTTTTGTTTATCTACTTAATTTATTATCTGTTTTGTTAATTAGAGATTTGTTAAAATATCATGTACAACATTCGATCTAAAGATTGAACGAATTGTAACAATACTTATCATTTCCATAAATACTATTACTACAGAAGTAGATACTAATTTTAAGATTGATAAATTAATAAATGCTGCAATCACTGTAAAGACAACTAAAGTTCCTGCTATTAATAGCCAATAGGAAGTTTTCCAACAAGGTTTTGTCACTTTTCTGTACTCCGAAAGAGTTTCTTGGCTAAAGCCGAAACTACTTACTAATTTTGTTAATACTACAATTTCTGTATTCGGTGTGTATTCACCATCTGTAAGTTTTCTATTGTACTCTTCAATTGTACACAGATCTTTTTTCAGTGGTTTTATCAATTCTAAAATTGTAATTAATTTATTTGTTGCTGGTTTGCTTGATTCTAAAAGTATCTCTACTTTGTTCTTGAAAACTTGGCTAAACTCTTCCTTAGAAATACTGTAAAGCACCATCCCACAATCGTAGCTAACCTCTATTGTATTTAAAATATCTAAGATTTCCTCTTTAAGTTCTTTGTTTGTTTTCATTAGGTTATCACCTCCAAGATCCCTGTTTTAAAAGTTCTTTTGCCTGATTCTTTTCAATTATTGCAATGTCTTTCCCACAAGAGTTGCAGACAGTAAACACTTCACTCCCATCATACTCAAGATGGTAGAGGTTACATCCACATCCGCAAGTATTGTTACTATTAAACATCACACGACTTTTAACGCATGTACCGTTAGCACTGTACTGCTTTTTTCTTTCTTTAATCATTATTTAAAGTCCTCCTCACGGTATTCACAAAGTTCAGAAATTGCATTAATTTTTTCATCTAAATCTTTCTTTTGAACTAATAACTTATCGTACTCTTTGATACTATCAGTATTTCTAAGTCTCTCTAGCGTGTCATGTTCTTTCTTTGCTAAAGCGTTAAAGCATTCAGAAAAATCAATTGTTTCTGTTACTTCTATTTCAATTGGTTTACCACAATGTGGACAAAAACTAATTGGGTAATTGTCGTAGAATGTAAAATCAGTGTCATCAACTTCAATGTCCTGCATACAAAATCGTGGTTCATCATTTGGACTACCATCGACAATATCGTCGCATGTGAATACAATGCAAGGATTATTTTTAAAACTTTCACAGCACGTTTTATAAGGTTTGTATTTGTAGCTATACTCTTTTCCAAATTTAATTTTTACTAAATCTATTTTCATAATGTGTACTCCTTTGCTAAAGTAAAAGAGCTTGGCTAAGGTGACCAAGCTCTCTATTTCTATCTTTATCTTATCTAAAATACATCCATAGAAATCATTTCTTCATACTCAGGATTATTATGTTTCTTTCCAGCGTAAAAAAGACCTAACTCATTTTTGTGAGAACCCCAATAATCCAATACAGTGTTGACTATCGTTGCATTGTAACCAATCTTATGGTTTGATGCGAATCTTTTATAGATATCAGTTATAGCATACACAGGTGTCATACCATAATGCTTAGCCCAATCAACAAATTCTGTATTTTTAATCTTTACTTCTTCGCCGTTGTGCTTAAAATCAGTTAGGAGCTCACCTAAAGACTCTTCTACTGGTAATAAATCTCCCTTATTATAATCATAGAATACTCCGCCAACATCATAAGCAACTGCATTGTAGTCTTTCCAAACAATGTGACTATAGTTACGATGCCAACATACAGTTCCTCGGTTAAATGCTGTTTGCAGCATAATAGCAAAGTAATAACAATATCCTGACTCAAACTGCTTGTAAATTGCTTCAGCAGATTCTGGTGTTCCTTGTAAATTAACAAAATCAAAAATAAATTTTAAAACCTGTTCATCTGCGTTTGCTTCAATGTTTTTAGTTTCCTCTAAGTATTTTTTAAATTCATCTTCTTTATTTTTCATCTTATTCATTTTTTATTCTCCTTTTCACTTAATTCTCTTACTTAATTTTCTCACTTAATCTTTTGCTTTCACTAATCGAGTTTAAAATTATACTCAAGTTTCTCTTCTTCATAAAGAGAAAGAGTTTGAATGTAATTTATTTTCTTATTGACTCTTAGCAATTCATCATATAATTCTTCTAGAGATTTCTCTGGATGTTTATTATCATTTGAAGTATTACCAGATTTACTAGAATTTCTAAATGCTCGTATTCTTTTTAACAACTCTTCTCTTTTCTTGACTAAAGCAGAGAACTTTTCACTACAGTCAATAACTTCAACCGTTTTAATTTCAATAGGTTTTCCACAGTGAGGACAGAACTTAATTGGGTAATTGTCTTCCCAATCTACATCATCGTAAGAATTAATACTTGTTAAACAATATCTTGGTTCATTATCTGGTGTTTCCTCAGTTAAATTGTAATTTGTAAAATCAATACAAGGATTATCTAAAATTTCATCACAACAAGGTTCATACCTCTTAAACTTGTATTTGTAGGAATCTCCGATATTAATCTTTACTAAATCTATTTTCATAATGTGTACTCCTTTGCTAAAAATAAAGAGCTTGGCTAAAGTGACCAAGCTCTGTTACTGTTATATGTGGTTATTACTTCTTATTAAAGATTACTATTGTATGCTGCTAATACTTGGCTAAAGTAATAGTAATTATTATTGCGGTTATTATTAGGCACTGCAAAAATTACTTGGTTAAAGCTTCGTCCAACTGCCTCATTAATTAAAAGTTCTGCTACTATGTAAGCGTCCTGACGGAACACACCACAGCCCCATGCACCAAGAATTAATGTGTCAACGGAATTATCTTCCGCAACGTCATACATAAATTTAACTCTAGAAGTCAGTGCTTTAATGTTCTCTTCGTAGCTAATACCCTGACGACCAGCACCGTAATAATTAGGTGCAGCACAAGTAATAACATTAGTCACTACTTTCTTGTTATCTCTTTTGAAAATAATTTCAGGACTATAGAGTGCCCTGTTGATGTATAGTGCATGATTTAAGTGCTCTCTGTTCCAGCTATAGTATGAATCAGTGAACTTTGCTAAAACTGGATAGAGTGTAGACTCTGAGCACAACGCTTCTTCCTGTGCGAATGAACCTTTTAAATAACCACCTCCTGGATTTTTGTAGGAAGCAAAATTAAGTATTGCGACCTTACCAGGATTCTCTTTAGACACATCTAAAAGCGCTGTTACAGTGTCACAACCTTCCAATTTAATTTTCATTTCAGTATTACACTTTTTTAAAGTATTTGCTGGATTTCCATTTGGTCCACCATAAAACAAAGTATACACTTGACTCATGTGAATATCCCATGCTGCAGATTTTTCTAATTCTTCAACATGTTTCTTTGCTAAAGCTGCTCTTTCTTGTTTGCTCATGAATAATATCTCCTTCCATTGTCTACAATATTATCATATCTAAGATTTAAATAAAGCCCAGAACTCCGTTGAAAGAGGTCTAGGCTAAAATGTTCTAAATTTTGTGGTACTGTGCTAAAGCTCTGTAGTCAGCAGGTCTTCCACCTGCTCGTACAGTGACCAGTACTCCATCCCATAGAGCCTTGCACTATTGTCATCCATCTTTCGTTCTTCTTCCTCCTCAGTATCAGCACAAGGTATTGTTATTTCGAGCTTGTCTAAAAGCTCTTCGAAGCAATCTAAAATTCCACTAACTACTTCCTTTCTTGTATCTTCAGTCATTGCTGTCAACATCACTTTTCCTCCTTTTTAATGTTCTCTCTAAATCAAATAATAAAAAATAAAAACGTACAGTCAAGATTGGTGACACAATACTACCAACAAGTACTGTCAGAAACATTGATTTGCTAAAGTGGCAAGTCAAAGCAACTAAAATAAAAACAATAGCTAATGCCATCATTTTACTAACTATTTTTGTGATACTTTTCATTTCCGTTACCTCTTTCATTTGTATTACCTCTCTCGTCCACATTACCTCTTTCATTTGTATTACTTCTTTCATAAAAATCTTGAATCAAATCTCTCTTTAGTCCATCCACTTTACTTAAAGTTTGTAACATGGTTAAAGAGGTATTAGATTCTGTGATAGCATTTTCTAATTCCGCATTATACATATCTCTTAACAGCAATTCCAATAACTCTTTGTAACCAACGATTGTTTCATCTGGCAACCCGGTGATTGTACAATTTTTAGTTATCTCGGCTAAATAGGTTCTTTTGTATCTTTCTACCGTGATACTTCTAAATTCGTAACCACTATTTAACTTCTTTTCTATCTGGTCTAAAATGTTTTGTAATTCAGGATATTGAATCACAGTATTGCCATTTTTACTGATTTTAGCTTGAGCAACATCATCTGTATGGTTAGTACCATTTGAAATAGTTTCACAGTTATTAATTTTATTTGTAGATCCAAGCTCCATGCAAATTACGACTAATGCTAAACCTAATGTTAATACTGCTAAAGAAACTAACTTGAAGTCAAAGTCATGATAATAAAAACAAGCAAATAAAATCGCCAAACCAATTCCCATAAAACCAAATATGAGATATGCTGCAGCTATTTTAGAACCCTCATCGCTTAAAGTTGGTTCGTTTGTACTTTCATTCTCATTTTCCATAGTGTTATCCTTGCTGCTCTCATCCACATTTGTAGCTGGTGTAGTAGCTGGTGTAGTATCTGATGTAATATTTGATAAATATTCAATAACACGCTTCTCTTTACTATAATCACAATTTTCCATAATTTCTCTCCTCGGTCTCTCCTCATTAAATTTCACTAGGCTAAAGCCTTGTTACTTTGTTTACACATGATTTTTATTAAATCTGTTTTGGCGCAAAGCACTTGTCAGATTAGCAATATCACGTGGCATGCTGACTTAATTTCTTGTCATGCTAACTTAATTTCTTATCACAACAAAACTCCTTTCTCTTCAACTTATTTTAAAATTTTATAAATGTATATCATTCATACTTAGTTTTGAATAGACCTGTAAATTAGTTGACATTTTAAATTGCTATGTTAAACTGGAGTAGGATAATAAAATAAATGAAGGAGAAAATACAATGCCAAGAGGAAAAGCGAAATTAACAAATAGTGAACGTGAAATATTAGAAACTATGTGGGAGTATGGAGAATCCATAACTGCCACTAACTTAGCTAAAGTTTCAACTAGTAAAACCTGGAAAACATCATCTGTTCATTTATTAATCAATTCTTTGCTAAACAAGGACTATATAGAAGTTGTTGGGTTTGAAAAAACTACAAAGAACTATGCCAGAAAATTTCAACCAGTGTTGCCAAAAACTGAATTTATATTAACAGAAATTTTAGACGCTTTTAATAATAGTACTGGAGAACTTTTTGATTCTTTGATTGCAATGTCTTCTAAAGAAGAATTAATCTCTGCTAAAGCTAAGATTGAAGAAAGATTAAAATAAAGCACAAAAACTTGTGCAAAGAGAAAGAACTGGGCTAAAGCGATTAATGCCAGTCCAGTTCTTTTTATCATAACATATTTTATTTTTATATTACTAATATTTTAAATCCCCCACTGCTCTTTTAGTTTGTTTATAAACTGCATTTCTCCTGTAGTTTTATTATTATTAGTATCTGGATGGTACTTGGTTGCCAAAGTTTTGTAGAATTTCTTCAAGTATTGCAATTCTATTTTGGAATAATTAGCATCTCTGTAAACAATTTTTTCTGTGCTGCGACCTGAGCTATAACCTGAGTTAAAGTCTGATTCAGAATGTCTACTCTGAATTCTTGAAAGATATTCTGAATTTGTTAGATTACCATAAACATCGTAACAAACATCATATTCATCTGGGTAGCAATCGTATTCTTCTATGAACTTTTCCTTAGCATCTTTGTAATTTTGTAAGATTTGACGGTGTTTCTCGTGAACTCGATACTCTTTAGTTTTCTTAAATTTATCAATAATATTACTCCAATAACGACATTTTTCTGCTAAATCATCATAAATCTCTATAACGTAATCTTCACGTTCTTCCTCTGCTAAACCGTCTAAACAACCATCTTCTTTTAAAATAGAATCTATCTTATCAAGTAGTTTAAACCATAAAGTTTCATCGCCTTCAGGTTTAAACAAATTGACAAAATCATCTTCATAAGATTCTGCTATATCCCAATAGGAGATGGTTGCAATCTTATACTGTTTTGTCTTACTCTTACCATTCTCTCTGTATGATTTACATAGAAAAATACTATATACTGATTTAGGATTTCTAATAAAACAGTCATCCGAATACCAATGTGTATTAATAGTAAAACCATTTTCTAATTCGCTTGTACCTGCAAATAATTCCTTAGCATATCCTTTTGTTTTTAACTTACTTACACTCTCTTTCACATAAATGTACATTACATTACCTCTGTAGTTGTTAAATTTACCTCGTTGCTAAACTACAGTATACGGTAAAAGTATTTTAAAGTCAACACCAAGTTGGCTGTGCTAAAGTAATTTCATTAATACCTAATACTCACTTGCATACTTTTTAAATCTATCTATGCAAAGTTTATCTGTGGCTGCATTTGGGCATTGTCCAAATAACTGTTTACATTCTTGACACCTAAATATTTCTGAAAAATCAACTATCTTATCTTCAATATATTGTCCCTGTAATACATTGATAAAATCCAAAAATGTTTCAGCATCCATTGATGTAATTTGGGAAATGATATTTTGTTTCATCTTATCTAAATTTGTCATGATTGAAACCTCCTTTACCTAATTGTACATCACTATAGAGATAAAGAAAAGTTTTTATTTTACATATTTATTTTATATAACTTCTCGTTTTCCCTGAAGATATTCTAATAAATCAACTCTGCCACCGTAACGACAATGAATTTTATCTAGCTCTTCTTGCTTGTATAAATAATAAGCAGCAGCAAACCTATGCCATCCATCAACTATAATTGGAATAGCAAGTATGGTACTACCACTATACTCATTATCAATTTTTATATCTCTAATTTCAGCCTTGTGTTTAATAAAATATAAAATTCTACCAATATGCCATCCTCTTGTTCGCTGTTTTACCACAGGATACAGAAATTCGTCTCCATAAAAATCATTAATTTCAGGCAATGATTTTTGTAGTGCATTATTTATATCATTTAAATAGATTTTACCAGAATTATCCCATTCCCAATAATCAGGAAAGAATTCTACTAATCTTTTCATTAAAATGATATCTCCATCATAATTTTCTATACTTTTATTCAAATTACAATAACCTCACATTATAACTAAGAAATAACTGGGCTAAAGCTGATACTCATATCCCAGTTTTATATCTTCAATTACAAGTTTTCTATCTCTCTACTTCAATAAATTCAATTTGTAAAATATTTCTCAATGGAAAATATTTTATTGTATAACGCCCTTCATCCATAATTTTAAACCTAACTCGTCTATTTGCGCTGTATCATAAGAATCATGTTTTATTCTAAAAACGTCTCCTGTAGTACAAATAATTTTAATATCATTTCTTTTTTTCACTTTGCTAAACCTCCATATTAAAATTGTAATGAATACCAATCTTATCTGCTGGTTTAACAACCTCTGCTAAAAGATCATGCAACTCATAATCTTCTATATCTTCTTTTTTCTTAATAATTGTTATATTATCAATTCCTCCTATTTTTAAAGAATAAGTTGTCTTCGGTCTCCAGATAATTATCCCCTCTTCCGCATCTTCAACAATTATTCCGAATAAGAATCCACCAACACCCCAGCTATGAAATTTAATTATATCTCCAACTTTTAATTTAGATTTTTCTTTTAATTTACTTTTCACTTTGTTAAACCTCCAAATCGTTTGCTTTATTATAGCACATATTACATTCTTAGTTAAACGACTTTAATGTTTCCAATGCTGCTTCGAGTTCAGAGTCCTTTTCTAAATATTTTTCACATTCGATTCCAAATGTTGGTTCTTTAGGGTAATCTCGTGGCTCTGTAATTATTCGTTGAATTTTTCCTTGGCTAAAGTAGCCACAAAAGAAATGAAGAAACTGTTGGAAATGATTGTCCAAATGCGGAGGTAACCAGTTATCACTTCTACAGAGAAAAACAGCATCGTAATCATTCTGCTTTAAAATAGATAAGTCTGTTGTGATTTTATCAATACCAGAATAATCTTGCTCTTCGTATAACTCTACATAGTTCTCCGGAGCAATCCAAGTTATCTTAGTATTGGGAATTTCTTGTTTAATAAAATAACACCAGTTACCACAATCTTGTGTATCATTCTTTACATTATCATTGTAGTAATCCGCATGGAAATCTACATTAACTATTTCTAACTTTTCTGCTCCAGAAGTACTAAATTGCTCCTGTATAAATCCATAGATGTATTCGTGGCTAAAGCAAGCCAACACGGGAATGCCCTGATTACAGTTGTTCATGAATACATTTTCTACAAAGTACATTTCATTTGTTTTACATGTTACTGTCTTTATTAAATCTGCAGATGGCTTAAAGTCATACTTACCTTTCCAGACCTGTTGAGAAAGGCTTGGTTGTAAATCAATACCATCTGGATATTCCATTAAAGCTTTTTCATTAGCATTTTGAAAATAATCAAAATCAATGCTTAGTACTCTAAAAGTTTTATTGTTCATGCTGTTACTCCCTATTGTTATTATTTCTTTACTCTATTATATTGGCTTCTCTAAATTGTATCACACTCCAGACTCTCCATTCAACTAAATCATCGAAACTAATACACCATCTATCTTTGTACTCACTAATTTCGTAATCTATTGCATCTTCACAATTCTCGTAATCCTCTTGGGAGGTTTTCTGGGCTAAAGCGATACAGTCCTCCTCTGTTCCAATGTTTAGAATACCAATATAAATTCCCTGATAAGCGTGATGCCATATGCATAGAAAATCACCATTATTTACTTCTACCTCTAAAATACGGTTACTGTAGAAGCTTAGTACTCCAACCTTTGGTACAGGATTTTCCCAATCACAGCTATGACATCTAGTACCATTGATACGTTTGTAATTATTATCCATCTCTTTGTATAGATCCATACGAGTGTTTTGCATAATCTCATCTTCCGACAATTCTTCGTTGCCTGATGCTATTACGTTGTCTTTAATATTTTGTAATGCCTGTTTCTTTGCTAAATGGAGATTCCTGTGAAAGCTGAATTCGACATTTTCATAACTCTCATGGTCTATACCGCATACTAAATAAATCTTCATTCTTATTCTCCTTTTACGCTGACTATTGCAATTCCATAGTAATAAAAAGAGCTATTAGCTTTTACACTAATGGCTCTTGGCTAAAGATCACTTCGCTCTCGTGATCTAAAGATAATCACAAGGCCCTCATCTCTATACCCTCCGGGATCTAAAGATATCCTAGATTCGAGTCTGTCGTCTCTTCCATCTAGGATTTAGGTTCCATTTTTGAGATGTTCCATTTTTGAGATGTTCCATTTAAAGATCCTTTGGCTTCCATCGGTTCTTTAGATTGTTTGGTATTTCTAAGACAGTTACTAGGATTTTATTACAGAAGATGTATGCGAAATTACCATACAGTCTAATGTTGTTAGCATTTTTATTGTTAAAGTACAGAGATGTAATCCAACGATTAATCTGTCCTTTTGTATCGCTGTGTTTCATTCCTATGTAGAAATCTTTCTCAGCCATGCGTGTTGCTGCTTTACGACTGAGGCCACATCTCTCATGTAATCTCTCGTAGGCATGTCTTGATACTTCTATTTTATCTTCTGTTTGATCCCCCAGCTGATTTTCCAACTGCTCAACTAATTGCTCTTCCAATTGATTTCCCAACTGCTCCATTAACTGCTCTTCTGATGTTCCCTCTTCTGGAATGTATGTAGTGGTTGTTTGGTCTTCTTGGCTAAAGTCTTGATTAAAGTCTTCTTTGTTAATATCTTCTTTGTTAAAGTCTTCTTTACTAGAATTGGAAAATAAATCTAATTTTAATAATTCACTCATTAGCACCCCTTCCTTTCATTTTATTGTTTCTTAATTGTATCTTATTATTGTATCTTAATTGTCTGATGCTGAATCATTAGTAAACTCTGAATCATCGGTAGACTCTGAATCATTAATGGACTCTACTGCTTCTTGCGATCTGTTTACACAAAAATCTTGTATGCTATCTTTTTGGATACCATCTATTTGTGTTAATGATTGTAACGTTGCTAAAGCTGCATTGGATTCCAAGATGTTACTTTCCAGTTCTGCATCGTACATATCATCCAGTAAAGAATTTAACACTTTAGCGTAACCATCAATAGTGGTTTTTGGTAAATTATCAGTCTTACAGTTATTAACGATTTCTTTAAAATAAATATTTCTATATCGAGCAATATCAATATTTCGGAATTTGTAACCTTTTTGGATATTTCTTTCTATCTTATCTAAAAGTAATTGTATGTTTACATAGCTTACTGCGTTATAGCTAGCTTCTGCATCTGTAGAAGAAACCTGGGCTAAATTTGAATCTGCATTCAAATTGTTCTGTGTTGAAGTGGAGTTCTCGGTTAAAGTGGATCTGACATCCGAATCATCATTGGTTAATTCTTTAATAATTCTGGTCGCGGAAAATATACCACAAACTGCTAATCCTAAAAATGGTATGAATTGCAGAGATATAGCATAACCAAAAGCAACAAACACGCAAAGTAATAGAAATAGTATGATAATAAACAATGTCTTAAATATTCTATGTCGAATTTTGTAGAACACATTAGATTCATGTTTATCAGTAGAATAGTCCTTGGCTAAATCGGAACCTACATTCAGATTGTTCTGTGTTGAAGTGGAGTTCTTGGTTAAAGTGGATCTGGCTTCTGAATCACCATTGATTAAATCTTCATTGGGTTCTACCATTGCAGTAATAGCAAAAGCTGCTGATGATAGAATCAGTGAAAGTTGTGGGATGTATGGAGGTATAGCACAGCTTAAAATAGTGAGTACACAAAGTAACAATGATAGATAAATAGCAAATGGTACCTTTGAATTTCTACGTCGAATTTTGCGGAACACACTAGATTCATGTTTATCAGTAGAATTTACATTGAGACTTAGCATATCTCTCTGTTCCTCTGTTTTCTCACCATTAATAATCTTTAGCACATCTTTTGGATGTTTAACATCACACTTCTTTAAGAAGTCTAATTTAATATCTTTGACTGTCATGTTGTTTAAATTGTCATACAGAACTATGAGACTATAATAATCCTCTGACGTTTGGCAACTAATACCATTCTCTCTGATAAATTCAAAAATGGTGAACAATGTAGTACTCTCACTGTGTATTACATTGTATTTTAAATCGTCATTCTCTAAATATCTTAAATATTTTGTTAAAATGAATAAGATAGTGTACGCATTTGTAAGAGTATCTATATAATCCGTAGTAAAGTATTCTATCCTATCTTTAAAGATTTTATGGATTGGAATATCAACCTTTTTCCTAAAAGAGTTTTTAAATGCACTGTTTATATCACTCCTTTTTAAGATTTTATAAATCTTTTTGATAGACTTTTCAATAACATCTTCACAATTATTAGAACTGTATAGATCTCTTATTTCGGCTAAAAGTATTTTTTCTGACATGTTTACTACCTCCTTTGACGTACCGTCACTTTCTTTCAATGTAATGTCATTTTCTATCTTATAATTCGTTCTTCTGGTAATTTAGATTTGTAGTGGTCGTTTTCAGATCTATGTTAGAGATGTGAAGGTACTTTAGAATCTTGGCTAAAGCTGTGGAAGTTACAGACCTGAGCTAAAGCTGTGAAGGAATTCTAATTTTTTAAAGTTATTGCGTATAATAAAAAGAACCATTAGCTTTTATACTAATGGTTCTTAAGATTGTTGACGGTCGCTACGCTCCCTTGATTTAGACATTGTGTTGGCTTATGATTGTCTTCTTCAGGCGCTTCACACCTCCAGTCGATGGTAAGACTCGCGCTACGCGCTCGAACAAGCTAACGCAATACGGGTGGCCGCCACCATATTTAAAACACGTTGTCCTGGGCTAAAGCAATTTCTTGGCTAAAGCCTGGAATTTTAAAAATTATAACTGTTCGATTATATTATTAAAGTAATCTAAACGTCCTTTTACGTTAGCAGCATTGGCAGTTCCCTGCTTACAGAATTGCATGAACTCTTCGTCTTCTTTGTAAGTAGCAATGAAGTTATCTAACCATTCGAAGTACTTGGTTAAGTCTTTCCCTTCGATTTGAGCTTTGCAAACTCCATAGATTGCCAAACTAAGAATTGTTTTAGACATCTTAACCTTTTTAGTATAATGTTCGTTAAGCTTGTCTAAAGCGTCTGAAACAGCTATCACATTTTCTACATTAAGTGTACTATTACACTTTGTAACAAATTTAATTTTATCTGTATTACGTAAACTTTCAAAACCACAATCTTCTCCAAACTCCATCAGCATAAGTGCTTCCAGAACTATAGAGATTTCTGTAGTGTTGATAAATTGTGTCTTGGTTAAAGCTTTTTCAAAGAACTCACTTTCACCAAGTTCTTTAATATCATTTAACATTTTGTTTGACATTAAAGGTAAAAGCTTTTGAGTTGGATTGAGTGCTTTACCGCTATTAATTCTTATGTAGAAATCATTAAGCTCTTCCCTTGTGTAATTACTGATTTCACAAATAGTTAAAGCTGCATCTCCTAAAGCACTTTTAACTTCTTCGTCTAAAGCATCGTATTTCTTGCCTGCAATCTCATATGTAACACCGTCAATGGTTAACGGGTCTAAAGTTGCTGAAAGTTTATAGTTTTTAATGCCATCCATTTTAAGAATAAAGTTTCTAAGATTTCCAATGCGCTGGTTTCCATCAACAATATATTTTACCTTTTTACCTTCTTCATTCTCTTCTACTACAATATAGATAATTCCAAGTGGATAACTTCTTAGTAAACTATCAATCACCATAGATTTTCCAAATGTACTGTAAGCACCAACTGGTCTCTGTATGTCTAGCTGTAATGAGATTTTACCTTTCTGTACATCTTTCATTACTGATTCGACTGATCTACTTACTGTTTTGAATTCCATGCTATACCTCCGAACTATTGAATATTTCATTATTTTCTTTTACAATAGCACATTTGAAATTTTTTGTAAATAAAATCAATTCGTCGTAATTCGATTTATTAGAAGGACTTGACTAAATATCTTATCTTACGTTGTAAAGCTCCTTAATTTGTTCTCTTTGGCTAAAGTCCTTTAAGCTACATAACATCATAATCTGTATACCTAGAATTCCTCTTCTACTAAGCGTAAATCGAAGTCTCTTAAAATATGACTGCTAAAGAGTCTCTGTAAAGGTTGTATTCTTTTGGAGACACCGTAGGCACCTTCTGTTCTACTTACATATTGTAATTCTTCGTTTACACTTGTTAGCTCCTTTTTTGATTCTTCTAAGCTAAAGCTGCTATTGCTATTCTTGCCTAGATTAGTTTCATTAGGAAGTTCCATTGTTAAAAATGATTGATTACAGAATTCTTTATTTGTGATTTTTTTCAAATAACATAACTCTTTATTCGTCTTTTTGGAGAGTTTGGTAAATTGTAGTTGCAGCTGCTCACACTTGACTAAAGAGAATTTAGAATTCTCATGTAGAGATTCAATCACTTTGCTAAAGCTTCTTAGATATTTAACTATTCCAAATCCTGGAGAGTAGTAAAATTGTATTGAACCATCTGTAGGATTTACCATAATGTGATGGTAATAATCAATGTCTACAATACATCCATGAATATTGCCACTCAATCCTAACTGTCGTAGTTCTTTTGACAGATGTGTTTGTACATTTCTAAGTGGTGCAAGCAATCTAAGGTATTTAGAGATCACTAGGCTAAAGTTCTTTACAATCCAATCAATATCAGTCTCTTTAGTAAGTTTTTTAGTCTTGCCACCATTAGCGATTAAAATACCTTTTGAAGGTCCTGAATCACATACAATAAAAAATCCATAGTAGTCGTCTTGCTTGATTACATAGAATTTTCTATTACCCTTACTAATAAGATTACTTATGTATTTACCACTTTTGATAAACTCTCCAGTATACCGGTAAAACTGTAAGTATGTTTCCACTGTTGTTTCATGAATACCATCTTCTAGCGATTCGTATGGATTTCGACTAACACCAGTTGTTGCTTTCTTAAAGGTTATCTCTTGATTGTAATAACCAATTTGATTGTCAGCGTACACTACACAATCTTTTTTCTTCTCATAGTAATTCCTGTGGTCATGTCCAGTGAAGTAAATTGTTTCTTGGTTAAAGTGGTCAAGGCATGAAAGCGTTGGATAATGAGAGGCGCAGATAAAACATTTATTCTCTTGTTTTGCCTGGGCTAAAGCTTTGTAATATCCATCTTCAAACTTAGTTCCCTCTTCTATCTCTTCTTCACGAGTAAAACCATCGTAACAAAGTGTATTGTTAGCATTGAAGTGTTCGTCATACTTTGCGAAGCCTGTTCCACCATAGAGAATTAAATCAACCCATTTTGGATCACCGTCCAAGTATGAGAAGCGGTTTAATTCCAGCATTTCGTTTTGTAGAACGTGAATGCCGTACTTGGCTAAAGAGGTTTTATAGAAATCTACAGCCGATGCGATAGAATCGAAATCGTAGTATTCATGGTTACCAAGAATAAAATAGATATCCTTTAATTTATCTAATTTAAAGTCATTCAAAGTAATTTCTTCAAGTGGTTTATTACACTCCTTTTCTAATTCTGCTTTGTCTATATTTAACCATCCTATTTTTTGTCCAAGAGAAGCTATCTCTTCACCGCATTCATTTAATTTTTGATTTAATTCAATGAATTCTATAATGTTCTCAATTTCTCTATCTGTGAGATTAAGTTTTTGAAATGATTTTAATTTTCTAAAATATTCAAAAGCACTCATTAAATCTTCTCTGTATCTGTAACGATTTCTATAGTTTACTAACTTTTGTAAATTGAAACTAATGATAGATTTTTTTATCTCTATTGCTTGTAGTAAGACTTCTTTGTATTTTCTTTGATTCTGTAATTGCTTCTCTAAGGTTCCTGAGTTAAATTGTTCTCTGCAATTAATTAATTTATGTTTGAAATAAGTGAAAGAACTTTTACTACAATAGATGCGTAGAAATTTAAAGAACTCAATTACCATATTGTGATCCGTGGCTAAATCGCCATTAATGATTCTAATACTGTTGAAAGTGATCGACTCGGCTAAAGCTTCTGTAACTTGTCTGAGCATCTGTTTGGCATTGTTGTTATAAAACTTTAAATGATGTTGCAAATGTATGCCTGAAATGTAATCTATAGTTATGTCATTTCCTTTACCATAGTATGTTAATGGTGTGGTTAATTCTTCTATCTTTTTCATTAACTCCTGTTGGGACGTGTGTTGAGTGTTTTGAATTGTTGTTGTATTATTCATCGTTATTATTCACCTCCGTTGCAGATTATGCAAGTGGTTAAATCACAAGTCCTTACATCTAGTCGTGATTTTTGACTTGTTTTGTATTAAAGCTCTTTGTCATTACAGTCTTCTCTCTATAAATCATTAATATACTTTTCTATTATCTTCTCTCTGTAAATCACTAATACACTTTTCTATGTAAACTCTTTGAATTGCAATGAATGCACAGAAGACTAAATTGATGGCTAAGAAAATAAACAAAGCTGCTACTGCATTTGTGTGTTCGTGAACATTTCTAAAGGTTTGCATACATCCAACAATTCCGAATGTACTGATGCAAACTACTATGCTAAAGAAACCCTTGGACAGTAAAAACATTTTACTGTAGTTTTCCTTGGCTAAAACTTTTAGAGTAGCTTTACGTAAAAGTATACTAAGACTGAATGTGACAGTCAATGTTATTGTCCAAAGTAATGTTGTTGGCCAGAGTTCTTGCAACAATTTGTTTTTAAATAAGAGAATGTAATAAACTAAGTATGGTAAGCTTACTACTGCTATGGTTGTGTTTAAATGATGTTTGACCTTATTTTTAACTTTATTTTTGATTGTGATTGAATCTTTCGTCATGATTAATACCTCCTTGGTTTTAAACTTGGCTAAACTGAATTCTCTTTTATTGTGATTCAGATTGCTCTGTTTAAAGGTAGAAATGAGAAAAGCCAAGAGCTCCTGTTACAGAGATCTTGGCTAAAGTTGTTACTGTGCTAAAGCTCTTGCTGAGCTAAAGCCTTTGTAAAGTAATTACTGTGCTAAAGCTCTTGCTGAGCTAAAGCTTGTTATCATTATCGGATTACACTATGCTCCTCGTTCCACTTGTCTTTGTCGAAGTTGTTTGGATCTATTTCACCATTTTCGATTGCTTCTTGAAGCATTAGAACACTTCGGACTGTCATGAGAACATGTCCTAAAAGGTTTTGTCCAACTCCATTTACAGTACCCCATGTTCTGTCTCCCCAAGTGTTTCCTTCTTCCAACCATTCTCGTCCTGTTGCAATTAATTTCTGCTTAAGGAATTCATTTTGAGAGAACTTGGCTAAAACGACTTCATACATTACATGTAATTTAATATCTTCCCAATCATCCCGAAGTGTTACCCTATAGCCTTCTCGCTTTGCTTCAGCTGGTGTCATTGTTTGGAATCGTTTACGATCTTCCTGGTCTAAGGTCTTGGCTGCTTGGAACGCAGCTTCTGAGCTAGGATAAATTAAACCTTCCCACTCTACACTTGTTTCATAGAAATTACTAAGAAATCTGTTAGCACCTCTAAATTTGTTAATCATTACTTCACCATTTTAACCTTTCTTTTTAATAGAATTGTATAGCTTGGCTAAAGTAATTAAGAGGTTCGCACGCTACCATTCTTTCTCATGGTTTTGTTTTAACATTTAAGTTAGCAGCTATCTTATGAAGTGTTGCTAATCTGTGATTATCATTTTCACAATCAACGTTAACCTGTATCATAGTTACTTGGCTAAAGTCAATCCTATCTTTGACAGGTTGACTTAATTTACTGTATGTAATTTCTGTTGTCTTAACTTCTCGACTACCATTTCCATTATCATTTTCTTTCTCTGACCAAAAACGTGTGTAGTACCTTTTATCTTTTAAATTACACAGCTCAATGCAATCTCTAAAGGATTTTCCATTTCTCTGCATCGCTTTTTGATTAATAAACTGCGTAGTACTTTCCATAAACTTATCTATGTAGTATAGATAAAGACTAATAACTCGTTGCTGACCATCTAGGATTACTTGTTGTCCATCTTTATTTGTATAGCAATAAATTGGTGGTATTGGAAAGCCCCTGAGTAACGAAATTACTAGCTGTTCTGCCTGTTGTTCTGTCCAACGATAAACTTGGCTAAAGTTTGGGATTATGAAATCCCAATTCTCTAATTTAGTAACTAATGTTTTAAAAGAGATGTTATGTACTGAATTTTGTATTCTAATCCCTTCATAGATTTCAATATCTTTAGCTGTGTTAAACGACTCTTTGTAAATATTACCCATACGTACACCTCCTGCCCCTAATCATAACACATAAGAGCATTTAAATAAAACCAAGAACTTTTTTGACAAAGGTCTTGGCTAAAGCTTTGGTAAAATAAAACCAATAATTATCCTCTAGACAAATAAAATCTTTATACATATTGTAACCATCAATAGCAATAGATAAATCACTATAATTTCTAACGGTATTGATGTTAGCTGCAATGTTAGCTGCGGCAACGCCACACTGAAAATAAAACTCTGTATTATGCCTACAATCTTTGATTGCTTTACAAATTTCTTCAATAGTAATATATTTTTCTTCTTTATTCTCTTTTTTAATCAACCCCTCTTCCTTTAATAAACGATAAGTCTCTCTACATGCATCATCAAAAAATAATACTGAATTTTCCATTTTTAATACCTCCATTATAATGATTATTATAATTATTTACTTTTCTAATAGTTAATGCTATTATCTTAATACAATATATACATGTTTAAATAAAACCCAGAACTCCGTTAAAAGAGAACTGGGCTAAAGCTTGGATTAAGTTTCTAATTTAACCATCATCTTCTATTCCAATAAAATCTAAATACATACTGTAACCATCAATTGCAGCGTTTAATTCGTCACACCCTTTGTTTTCATAAAAATCTGATGCGATGCTAGATGCAGCAATACCGCATTGAAAATAGAATTCTGAACTGTGTTTACAATCTTTGATTGCTTCACGAATTTCTTCAATAGGAATTTCATTAATCTGAATTTTTTTCTTCTTGATTAATCCTTCTTCCATTAATAAACGATAGGTTTCTCTACATACGTCATCAAAAAACCACATTGGATTTCCCATTGCTAACACCTCCTTATTCTTTATTTTTACTATTTTCTATTAATTTCTGTTCCATCAGCGATGACATTCTTCTTTCAGTTTTGAATCTCTGTATGTAAGAAAAGATAGTCATAATTGTAATTGTTATTACTGTAAATACTAATGATTTGAATTCAGTTATACTATGAAAATAATTTTTTGTACACGCGGCTAAATCTGCAGCAAAGATGAGATTGGCTAAAGTGTACATCTTTTTAATAGAATCTGCCAGAACTTCTTCTTTTATCAGTTTTGTTTTAGATAATAAGTTCTCAAAATCAATCCAATCTTCAAACGTTTTCTCACCGTTTCCCAAAATACTCCAATAGTAAAAGTAATTAAAAGCAAATACTACCAAAAGAACACCTGTTACAACACTGTAGAAAATAAGTGAGGATTTGGCTTCAGTTTTATAACCTCCTGCATAAAGGTAAAATAAATATACCCAAAAAGGTAAAGTGGCAATGACTAACGTCATTGCTATACGTCGTGTTGTTTCCTTTAAAATTGCATTCTGATTTGTTTCCTTTAAAATTGCATTCTGATTTGTTTTCTCTAATTCCATTTTAAACTCCTTTTTAAACTCCTTTTCTTATTTCTCATCTCTCATCTATCAAATCACACCCCTTATTAATAAATGTGAAAAGCCCAAACCTTCGGTTCTTGAAGATCTGGGCTAAAGCGAAAAGCCCAAACCTTCGGTTCTTGAAGATCTGAGCTAATGTGAAACTAAATGAACAGCGAAGTCACAGTTTTGCTCATCAATTCTAAATACAATTATACAGACATTTATACGTGTTTATTAGTTCTCAAAAATATTATACAAAGTTTTGCTAGTTATGTTTCGTTGTGCTTTGATAAAGATAAGTGCTACTATTATCATGGCTAAAGCTGTTACTAATGCACCTGTAATCCCGAAGCTTTTAAGAAAAATGTCTAAGTTAGCTGAAAGTCCTAATGCAAACATTAAAAACATATAAAAGTAAACTAAATTGATTACTTCTGTCAATTCAAGCAATACTGTTACTACTTTGAAATTATTACTACTATCAGGTGTATCTATGTCTTTAATAATAGTAACAATTTCATCATCTAATCCATCTATATCTAACCCATCAACACCTGAAAATTTGTCAACTTCTGCTACTTTTTTATCTAAGTCATTCAAAGTCTCACTAACCTTGTTTAAAGCTTTTTCATACTGATTTAAGGTTTCAATTAAATTAAAATCAGTAGGATTACTGTAGGTTGAGAGAAATCCTGTGCTAAAGTTCTTATAGATTTTACTATAGCTAAATAGTAACATTGCTAAATCCAGAAAAAGAATTCCACTAACGATAAGCACAGAATATTTCGGTGTGGTTGCATAACCTCCTCTGAGTAAATAGATAAAATACCAAATAAATGGTAACAATGAAACTATCAATGCTATTGTAATTTGTTCTGTTATCTTTTCTAATGCTGTGTTGTTCATGTTAAACCTCCTGTAAAATGAAAACCAAATTCTCTGATTAAATTAGAGCTTGGCTAAAGCAACTACATTTAATTAGGACTTAGCTAAAGCAGCTACGTTTAATGAAGACTTGGCCAAAGTAATCATTAAATCGCATGCTTTGGTCTTTTAAGAATACTTGGAGCAAGTATTTTATAGCCAACTGAACGGAATTCATTCCAATCACTGCTCTTATCTTTTTTGTAAATAACATAAGGTATCCCTACATACTTCTCAATGAAATCCTCCAATTCATTTTGTGTGCTAAAGTAAATACTATAGTTATTAAAATCTGTAAGATTAAGTTTCCATTCGTATGGACATTCTTTAGTTCGAATACAATGTCCAATCTGTAAACTACAGAAACAATCGATAAACATCTCGATTACTTTTGGATTTTCTGCTTTTACTTTAGTATTTAAAGTTTTAGAAATTATTTCATCAAGAAGATTTTCTACTTCTAATGAATTGTTTGCTTTTTCTGCAATCCTTCCTTTCACACTTACTGTGAATGAAATCAATAGATTTGTTAACTGCCCGGTAGAGTAAACATTTGTGAAACCAATTTCTAGCTCACGATGTTGTTCTGGGCTAAAGCTATTAACACCTTCACCTTCTATGTTTTCAAGTATCATACAATACTGTTTAGCATAAAATAAATAATCAAAGAAGTTTACTACTTCCGGTTTATCTTTCATTGTGTTTATTAAAATCTCTGCAAATGTCATAATTAATTCTCCTTTTTTGATTAAAGTAAAGCCAAATCCTCCGATTAAAGAAGACTTGGCTAAAGTTTTGTTACATTGTATTTTTATTTCGATTCTATACCAAGTTTAGCTAATTGGTCTTTAATTGGTGTACTTTTAAAAAATCCAAGCAAATGAATCATCATAAGAATTCCAATAGCAAGTTCGCATTCTAAACCAGCTTTTGTATGTAATCCAAAGATACTTACATTAACAAAACTGATTACAAGAATATTTGAAATACCTAAGTAGAACATAGTGTATAGTCCGTCAAGGTTGTTATTTAATTCGTACTTTATAGATTGATTAAGCATAACCAAGAAAGTTATTGTTGCAATAAAAAACGTGGCTAAAGCTATTTGCAATACAATAAAAGCAATCCAATTAAATGTTTGATTTTTACAAGCTACACTTTCACTAAAAATAACTACCATAGTTATCGCTAAGTACTTGGCTAAAGTAAGAATCTTACAGGCTGCAATCTTTACTTTTTGTTTTGTTGCATTTTTAAGTTCTTCTTGTGCAATCTTTCGCATACTACTATTCATTTCTATTTTTTGTACAAGCTTTTCTTCTGATAATTTAAATCCTAAATTTCTTAATCTTTCTTTACCGCTCTTAAACTGAAAAAATCTAAAAATAAGTAAATTAAAAATTATCATATATGCCAAATCATAAAAACTAGAACGATTACTTACAATACTCCCTGAACTAAGAAATACTAATACACCACTCAAACTAAATGCAAAAATCGTAAACATCGCAGTTGCAAATAAAGTACAAAATTTATTAAGATTATCAAAGCATTGGTGCTTCATAGCCTGTAAAATACAAACAAAGCAAGAAACAATCATAGCAATGGCTATTACCATTATCACTTGTAATAAAATGTAATTTAGATTGATTGTCATTTTGCGTGTCAAGATTAAATACTCAAATGAAATAAATAATATTAAAGTCACTACAGCTTTCACCACAAAGAAAAATCTATGTAACTTTATTCTAAGATTTTCTTTAATTTCATTCTTAATTTCTTTTGCTACAAGTTCTTTATGCAATTCATTCATAGTAAATTCTCCTTTATTAAAAGCCAAATCCTCCAATTAGAGAAGACTTGGCTAAAGCGATTACTCCTCCTCATCTCCACTTTAGTCTGATTTCTTTCCTAAGCGCTTCCTACACAATTTTTGTGCTACTACTTATTTCCGCTTATCGCATTATTTTCTTTGCCAACATTTACAGATTGTTCTTCAGGAATAGTGAAACCTAAATATCTTAATCTCTCCTTATTAGTTTTAAACTGAAGAAATCTGAAGATAAATAACCAAAAAGTTAACTGACAAGCTAATTCAAAATAATTAGACTCAGCTATAGTAACGTTCTCAATATCGGGAAAAATTAATATGTAAATAAAACTAAATGAAAAAATTGTAATAGCTGCGACCGCAAATAAAGTACAAAACTTATCAAGATTATCAAAGCATTGATGCTTTATAGACTGCATAATACAAACAGAACAAGAAACAATCACAGTAACAGGTATTAACATTACTACTTGTAAAGGGTTGTAATAGTCAGTTGACATTTTGTATGTCAAGATTAAGTATTCGAAGGAAATAAATAGTGACAATGTCACTAATGCCTTTATTACAAAGAAAAATCTATAAAACTTTCTTTTGAGATTTTCTTTGACTTCATTCTTAAGTTCTTTGTCTACAAGTTTTTTCTGTAATTCATTCATAATAAATTCTCCTTTGTTAAAAGCCAAATCCTCCGATTAGAGAAGACTTGGCTAAAGCTGACACACTTCTTTGCAGAGTGTTATTACTTATTAAGCTTTTTAATCTCATCCGTAGTTTTCTTGTAATTATGATTTAACAAGATTGCACAGATAACTATTAATCCCATTGTAGCGTAAACTAATTTATCGTATTTCAGTATTGTGAAAATCTCTGTACCCAAACAACTACTAATACATACTGCTGCAAATCTAAGCAACATTATTATGCGAGCATTGAGGCACACGCTTACTGGAAATACTTTGTTTTCATCAAACATTTCATAGAAGTTTGTAAACAACTTAGAAACTATTATTAGTAAAATTCCAACTGCCACCAGTTCTATTGCTACGAGTGATAAAAGTTTTGTATTATGTAGATTTGTGAAGAGAAATGGAAGCTGCAGCATAAACGGCAAAAGAGAGATTACATTTGCCCTTCTATTTAAAGATTCTACTGAAGACATGTTTGGCCTGTTGTCTTGGCTAAAGGTCTTACCTTGGCTAAAGTTATCATCTGGACTAAAGCCATCTAACTCTTTCTCCGACTTTGCTGGAGACTTTTCAACTATTGTTACTCCACATAAAGAATTTAGCATTGTGCCAATTACATCATTTAATGTCACGCCTGTTTCCTCGCTTCCTTTATCTTTTTCATTCTCACTAACATCTTTTGGTAATTTATTATTTTCATTTAACATTATGTTATCCTCCATTTCTCCAACATCATCTTCATCAGGTTCTTCTACCGTTTCGTTTATCGTTTCTATTTCAATATTTAAAAAGTTTAGTATTTTGTTTTTAAATGTTTCTTCGAAATCTTTCATATAATGAAAATGTATAAGTAGGATTACAAATACACCTAATGCAAGAAATGAAGCAACTAAATTTCCTACTTCCATAGCCGTGAAAAGCATAGGAAGATAGCATGCTACAATATGTAATAATAAAGCACTCTCTAAAAATAAATAATATAAATCAATAATATCAGAAAGACTATCTACATCTTTCGCAGTAACATCTCCGGTTAAATGATACATTGTTGTGACTTTTCTTTTAACTAATTTGTAGCAAAGTGTAGAAAGTACCAACAATATTAAAGAAATAATTAAAAGGTTTCTAATAACTTCTTTACTTCTATATGATACTACCCCTTTTGTAACTAAAAATAAACAAACAACAAGTAATAAATATCTGAGTAAAATGTTCCTTAAAAAATGTTTTAAAAGATAAAAATGTATTTTCTTTATATCCATGCCAATTCTCATCTTAACTCTCCTTTTTAAGAAAAGCCAAGTCCTCCGATTAGAGAAGGACTTGGCTAAAGTGGTTGCTAGCTGGCTGTGCTAAATCAAGTCAGACATGAAGACATCTAAATCCCACTGTGTAATGATGCGAGGCTCACCAGACTTTTCTCTAGGCTCCTGAGCTAAAGCCTTCTTGATTCCCTCTTCATCTGCTGTAAAGATTACATCTGCATCTTCCACTCTTTCTACAACCTTTCCACGAGCTAAAGTGTTTAGAACAGCGACCTGAAACATAGTAGTTCTTTTAAGATTAACCATTGCATACGCTGCTAAGGTCGTTCCGACTAGATTGTTTTCAAGATTATTGGACCTTTCTGTTCCTATCTGTTTTGAAAGGTCTGTCCAAATTACTTTACGCTCTTTGCAGTCGATTACTAATGGTATAGAAATCCTACTTGTTGAAGTTAATGAAATCTGATTTTCTACAGTTGTAGGTTCATAGATTTCACCAGAATTCAAATCTTCTCGTTCCATCCAACCAAATGTACAAGGCACTTGGCTAAAGTTTTCGCCAGAATACGAGTACACCTGCGGTACTACGTAGTGAACTCCTTCATTTAACATGGCATCCAAATCCACATCAATAAACTCTGAAGCTCCTTTACCTCCAAAATCATCACCATTAGTAATATCACCTGAGTGATAACACCTCAGTGAAGAATTTTCTAATTCAGTGTATGAGACATGTCCGACATAACCCCAATTTTCATTGTAGAAGGCTACAGACAAATCTAAGTCAACGGGATGACACCCAAATTCTGTATTTGTCCACCAAATGAAGAAACGAATGTTTGACTTGGTTAAAGTAAATCTACTTCCCCTTGTCATTGATTTGTATGTACTGTTAGCACTTCGTTGTGAGAAAGGAATAATGAAGTCTGCGAGATTTCTGTCGATCCACACGTTTCCAAGTGGGGAGCGTTTAGAGTATTGTTTATCCAAAGCGTTTATGATTACAACACGTAATTTTGTGGTGTCACCAATTTCTTGGCTAAAGCTGTCAAGAAGTTGTATTTTAGCTACGTTTCCTTTTGGCATTACTGTGCGTAGATCTTCACAATTTCTGTACTGAAAATGTGCTAATGTCTGCAGAAGTACAAGTGTGCTGACTTTGTCTGCCACTGTGCTAAAGCTTTCAACAATTTCGTCTGAGTAGTCAGGGTAGTCCCGTAACAACTTGTCTAATCGTCTTGCGAATTCTCCAGGGCGTTGTGTAAGTAGTCCTAATAGTGTTTCCATTTCGTCTTTGTTGTGTTTCGAAGACTTAATGAGACCTTCTACTTTGCCTGTCCAAAAGAGAGGTTTTTTCTCTTCTCTAATTGATTTGAAAACTAATTGTACTTTTTTGAATGCTTGCCCTTTGAATTCTCCAGGGTGAAGTCTTTCTCCAAGTCTAATCCATTGTTCTCTGTATCGCCACATATCTTCCTCAAGGTTAGAACACTTGGCTAAAAGGCTCATGATAATTCTACGTTCCTTACGAGAGAAGCTTTTGAATTTAGTATTCTCGGCTAAAGAGATATCGCCATCAGAGAGTGAGACTGCAAGTCTAAGTACATCTGTAACTGTCTTGTAGTATTTAACTAAGACTTTAGTTTTTCCTTCTTCTACCAGCTTTGCGCTAATCCATGCTAGAATTTCTTTAAAAGTGATTTCTTCCGGAATCCAATTCCAGCTCTCTTCTACATTCTCTAAACACCACTCCAAGTCTTTGTAGTCTTGCTGGGCTAAAGAAGTTTTACTGCTAAGGAGATTAGTGAAGATCTCTTTTAAATCTTCTAAATCTCCTAGAGTTAATTCCTGTCGTTTAGATAACTCTGCTAAAGGTGCTCTTTCAACCTTCTCGTATTCAGGAAGCCAAGTACCGAAACTAATGTAATGTAAGATAGCGTTAATCCAAAGTTCTGCATCGTCGGCTTCTGCTACCTGCTTCGGAAAATTAGGATACATTACTTTGTATTCTTTATCAGCTCCGATCAAAGCCTTAAGTGCTGGAATTAATTCTTTATACAAATCATCAATTACTGCTACTGGCTGCTTGGCTAAAACTAAAGCAAAATTTTGTTCTAGGCTAAAGCCAAGACTGCTGAGATTAAGTTCAAATGTGAAAAGATGTGTTAAAGACTCCACAGCGATTTTGTTTAATGGTGTTTTTAAATTAACAGTAACTTTGTGTTTTCTTCTTAATAAAATTTCATTTAGCATAACATACCTCCAAATGTAAAAGTGCCTAGACTCGTTGAAGAATCTAGGCACTGTGCGGAAAACAGAAAAACTAAGACATACCCAATTTTTTAATAGAAGGAAGTTTTTCTATAGCCGCTATTTTTAGTTGTTTGTGGAAAACGGAAAAACTACATTGACACCTTTCTTAATAGAAGGAAGCTTTTCCATAGCCACCATAAATGGAAAGCGAGAAAACTAAAATCATTTTTTGTTTTTTGTAAAGTAGAAGGAAGTTTTCTCATAGCCATTTAATAATTTATTATATTTTTACTCAAAGAGTAACATGGTTTTAAAACATCAAGTTCTTGGCTAAAGTGAACACAAAAAGAGGTCCAGTTAATACCAGACCTCTTTGAATTTCATCTCCACTATAAAAACGATTTTATTACATCTACCACTTCATCCAAAATATCATTAGGACATTCCTCTATAAATCTTGCACCGCGAGCATTAACATCCAGCATTCTTACTTGATCAGTAAGAATTACACCAGTTGTTTTTGTTCGGTCATCAAGATTTATGTGTGATAAAAAATTTCTATGTGTATTCGTTATTGGACATATAAATCGTAAATTATGAAACCTGTTAAAGTCGTCATTACTTACAACTAGTGCTGGTCTAAATCCCTTCTGTTCATGACCAGCTTGCGGATCAAAATTCATAGTAATTATATCACCTTGTTTAAAAGTTACCAATATTCATCACCTACAGGGGCACCTGTGTCAATTTCCTCTACCTTTTCCCCAAGTTGTTCTCTTTCTAAACAGACTTGCTCAAAAGGTTTTCCATAGAATGCCTCCACCCTTTCTCTAAAACTAAGGTATTTTGGTTTCTCGGCTTTCTCAAGAACCATTTTTCCATCGTGCACTGTAACATTTAAATTATCGTTTTCCTTTATATGCATTTGTTCTAAAATTTCTTTTGATAAACGGATTGCCTGCCCGTTTCCCCACCTCCTCACAGGAATCTGTGTAGCATACGTTGTTTCCTTTGGTATTTGTGTTAAACTTCTAATCATAATTCTTCCTCCTAGTATACACGATGTATATACCTTATATTAAGTATATACATTGTATCTACATTAGTCAAGCTTTTTATTCTTTAAATCTCTTATCCATTTCTTCTTTGAGTTCTTGCTGTGCTTTTTGTTTCTCAATCTCATGCTGTAATGGATTTGGGTGCTTGGTTAAATAGGTTTCGAGAAATACCATCATAGCTGCAAAAAGTAAAGCCACCACTAAGGCTACTCCTATGACCTTGGATAAAATTCTGTAGATTACTTCCATTCCATAAAACATTGCAACGAAACCACCGACAACTGAAAAAAGTAAAACAACTAGCCAAACTATAACTTTCTTTTTCATTAATAACCTCCTGTAAAATCTAGCAGTCAAGCAAAGAAAAACCAAAGATAATTCCAATAATTATTGACACAAATCCTGGTAAACCGAAAGTTGCTTTGCTAAAGTCTAAACCAATGCCACATAGCAAAGAACCAAACATTGAGAAAATTATTGCACAAACTATCCTATTACACCTTTTCATTTTGTGTTACTCCTCGCCTAACATGTCTGAAATTCTTTTGGAAGTTGGCTTGGTTAAAGACTCTCTAGCAACAATTTGTAGTTCACTTTCTTTGATACCATCCATTGTAAGCATTGTATCTAAAGTATCAATTGAAGCTTTTGTTTCTAACTTATTAGCGAAACTCTCACCAGGTTTTCTTAAATCACCTAAAAGTGATTCTAAAACTTCTTTGATTGAATCTTCAGCATCGCCTTTTAATTTTGAAGTTTTGTATAAATTTAAAATTTCTTCTTTGTAAATTTTTTCATAATGATTTCTAGAAATATTTGCAAATGTGTACCCTTTTTCTAACTTTTTATCAATCTTATTAATTAACTGTAAAATCTCGGAATCATTCTTCTTTCTCTTTTTATCTTTCTTTTTCTTTTTCTTATTTTTAGTTTTAATTGGGTCGGACTTGGCTAAAGCTTTTTGTCCGCAGTTAGAACCAATTTCTATTCTAAGTGCATCCATTTCTACTAAATCCTCCAGGAAATCAATTACTTTATCGACATCTGACCGTTTACCCATTCTATCGATAGTAAAGTAAAAAATAGTTAGTGCCATAGCAGCAATGATTACAAAAAATCCAAACATTTTAATACCTCCTAAATCATAGTTATATACGCTAAGATTACAGCAAGAAAGCAAGCAATCATTAAACCAATGTAACTAATCTTTTCTTGTAAATCTCGTAAAGGTTCTTTTTTCTTTTTACTACTATTACGTAACTCTTCCAGAAGTTTTTTAAGTTCAATTGTATTTACAGCATCTGCGGCATCTGTAATGTCTTTAACATTCTTTTGCTTACCACTCATTCGGAATCTCCTCTTTAATCTCCCCTTTAGTTTCCTTTTTAATTTCCCTTTTTAGCATAATAAAGCTAAACCCGGTCACTAAGCTAAAGCCGACAATTAATGTGGCTATTAAGATAACTACCAAAACATTTAAAAACTCGTTTGATTCCACAAAAGTGTATTGCTTTGCTAAAACGATTACAAGTGTCATTACTGCTAATGCAAAGGCAAGTAACAACTTATCAAAAACATTCTTAAGAAGTGCTTCGTCATTACTGTGTCTGCCTTTGTTCTTTTTAAGTACAAATAATAAAATACAAGTAATGATGGTGCATGCTAAAGCAAAATATAAATAAGCCATAGCTGCAGATTCTATAGATAACAGCAATGGAATTTCATTCATTAAATTTGTAAATACAAATAAACCAAATGGTATTACGACTAATGCAACTAAGCTTAAAATTATTTTAATGGTCTTTTTCAAATAAGATACCTCCTTTAAATTAATGCAACATTAATTTTGTTTTGACCTCTATTGTATAACATTTTTTAAAATAAAAAGACCTGGGCTAAAGTTGCTCAGGTCTCTTGAATGTTATTAAGTTGTGTTTGCTAAAGCTAAGTGGTTGTTTAGCCACTTAAGCTTCTCTCTTTGCTAAAGCTCTTTGTTCAATACATATAAATAACGCAATTGAATGACAAATGCTGATCATTAGCATTACAATACCTGGACAACCAATAACCAGCTTACCAACATCAAATCCATATCCGGCAAAAATTGAGCCAATTAAAGCCCAGAATATTGTTAATCTAAGTAAATGTTTTATTGTTTTTTCTTTATCTTTCATTAAAACCTCCTATAAAATCTAACCATCAATTAAAAAAACCAAAGATGATTCCGATGATTATCGATGTCAATCCTGGTAAACCAAAAGTTGCTTTGCTAAAGTCTAAGCCGATTTCGCACAACAAAGAATCAAACATTGTGAAATAATTGCACAAACTATCCTAGTACATCTTTTCAGTTTGTGTTGTTCACCCCCACTTAATTTCTTTTTGGAAATCTTTTTCAAATAATTACCTCTTGTTGTTATGTATTAATGGTTTTGGATCACATTTGATTGTTTTTGGTAAAAGAAAAGACCTGGGCTAAAGTTGCTCAGGTCTTTTAAATGTTATTATTTTTTATTTACTAAAGCTTATTGGTCATTTAGTCATTTAAGCTTTTCTCTTTGCTAAAGCTTTTGTAACAACGAAGACAGTTCCTTCGACTACAAAGAAAACAAATGTAGTTACTGCCCCTCTTACTGCTGCACTGACAAAAAGTTTACCAAACCTTCTGTAGTTCCAACATCTTCTGACTTCAATAATTCAGTTAAATTTTTCATTGTATTATCTCCTTCACTAAGATTATTGTGCTCATTTTCTTTGCTAAAGCGATTGTGTTCAGCTACTTTGCTAAAGCTCCTTTCTGTGGAATTCTGCCTGGTACATTACTTTAAGATTATTTCTATATAACTAAATCCCTGTAAGATTGCAAAAGCTAAAAGACTTATTAAATCTTCTGGTAAGTACCTTTTCTGTTCTTTAAGCTTTTCCATTGTGAGGTCTTTTGTCATCTTTAGCATAACAGAATTGTCTTGGCTAAAGTAAGAAATGATTCCAGGAATTGAAACAACAGGAGGTAATTCAATAGTGCCTTCACCAGAAACAACAGGATTGATGTACTTAGCTATTGTAGTTTCACTAAGATAATCGGCATTAATTCTAATAGTTCGTGTCATTATTGGTTCCAATGATTTTCCCAAAACAATCCCTCCTACAATAAATCCATCTTTTCTAATCCAGCAGCCTCATTGTCTACTACTGCTTTACTATTTGCTGCAGCTTTACTGTTTGCTATAATACCATTATTTTCCGTATCAACTACATGTGCGGATAATTCTTTAATCTCTTTTCCATTTACACTGATTTCAAAATTAATAGCAGGGAAACATTGTCGAAATACTTTAAACCATGCTAAAGGTGGCGTGGCTAAAGTGGTTAATGTAATGAACACACCGCTCTTCTCCAGTAGTGTTCCTCCAGGAGAAAAGACATCTTTTTTGACATCAACTCCGTAACCTAATACATCAAAAGGTGTTCCCCAATGAAGGTTACGGAAATCTCTTTGACAGAAGTAACCATGGATTTGTTTATTGTGACAGTACAGTTCTGCTTTTCTGTGCAGTCTTTCAAGTCTATCTGAACCAATTCCTTTAGTAATTCCATAATACCATTCTTTTGGATTTTCTGGTACATCTATTCCTAATTCTTTTAGAACATCTATCTGAAAATCACTAAGTGGTTCGCTTGAAAGACCGTAATCAGTGAAGTACGTGGCTAAAGCTTTTTCGACTAAATTCCCTGGCATAGTGTACAAATAGTTTGGTACTGGGATTAATTTATTAAAGCTAAAGTCTTTGTCTAAGAAATTTCGTTTGCAGTCTTCGTTACCATGCTGTGGAAAATAAATCTGTGTTGTTGCTGTTGGTAATGCATTGAAGTCTTCATTTGTCATCATTACACAATGTTTCATAATCTCCTCCTACGAAATCTCTATTAAAAATCCCCATTAAAAAATCTCCATTAAAAAATCCCCATAGTATTTAACTTAGGTTCATTATCAGTAGTCACTGATGCTGGTTCTTCATGAATCTTTTCTAAAGAACCACAATGTAATTTGTACGTGACAATTACATTACTATCTTCGATAGTTATTATAAAACTTAATGCAGGATACATTTCACTAAGCACAATTAACCATGGTAAGGGCGGCTTGGCTAAAGTGGTTAAGACAACGCCTACGGTATTTTCAGTTGTGTGTAAAATAACTTCTATCACATCAGAAGGTGTTCCCCAAAATCTACCACAGAAACCAACTGCTGTGAATGTTTTAGTGCGTTTGTAGTTTTCATAGTACTGCTGTCCTAACTGATAAAAACGTTTCCAAGTCTCTACATCACAATTTACAGTACACTCTCGAAACCAAACGTTGAAATCTTCTGGTATAGTAATACCTGCGTATTGAAGTATTTCTACAATGATAGGATAATTTTCTGGTATCATTTGTTGGTTATTTCTGCCAAAGTTAGTTAAGTACGTGGCTAAAGCTTTTTCAATTACTGGACCATGTACTATCTGGTAATTCTCAGGAATAGGTATTACTTTATTAAAGCTGAAGTTTTTTGTGAATAAATCTAAGCAATTTGTAATCTGTTCAGTACTAAACTGGACTGTTGTGTAAACTTTAGATAAATCATTAATTTCGTTTGGTGTCATTAATTCATAGTTTTGCATTGCTGTGTTCTCCTTTCTTAAAATTAAATTGCGTTGGTGTAGCGTTGTCATTGTTTTGACTCCCTCCGGCGCTACGCGCCTCCGGTCAAACAACTGGGTCGCTTCGCTTCTTTGATCTAAAGATAGGGCTGAAGCCTATCTTGGCTAAAGCTCTGACTGGGCTAAAACGACTGACAATGGTAGGTGCTGATCCTTGGCTAAATCTCCAACTGAGCTAAAGCCTATCGCATCATTATTACACTTAAAAAAGCCTGTACTGTCGCTTAGACTAGTACAGACCACTTTACATTTTCCCATCCTCTAAGGTGTATTTTACTTCACCGTTACGGCTAAGAAGTTCGCAATCAAACGTTCTATCTGGGTAGCGAACACTTAAAGCCGTAAGCACTTTGTTTGGCATTCCATTTACTGTGCTAAAGCTAACTTCGTTCTTACTTACCAATACATTTAAAGCATTGAGAGGTGTTCCCCAATAGCGTTGACACCAACTATGATGTGCAATACAGTCGTGCTTAATACAATTTCCAAAGTATCGCTCTCCTAAATTGGTGAGTCGTGTTGCATTGCCATTGTACTTCGCTAAATGTTTTTCATACCGCTGGTCTAAATCCCTGAAGTCTTTTACTAGTAAATTATCAAAGAAAACTAATTCATTTTCTGTAAGATACTCTGCTAAAGAACCTTTTGGAATGTTAAGACCAGCACGGTCAACTTTTGGAATGTCATTTACCTTTGCAGGTTTGTGCTTGGCTAAAAGGTTTGGATCTCCTTCCGCCTTGTACTTCTCGTTTTCAACAAAGTAAGCATACAATGCCAGTTCAACTATTGGTCCGCATGTCATCAGTAATTCCTGTGGAATTGGAATTAGTGAATTAAAACTAAAAGTACCATTTTTGAACTCAGTTAAGCTTCCGATTCCTGGAGATTTTATTTTAACAACAAATCTTTCTGTATTTTTCTTTAAATCATCGTCAGTAAGTCTATCTAATAAATTACTCATTGTCATCACCACCCATGTTCTCACTCTTCTTTTTGATTGGTTCTTCCAGGAAATCACAAATTACCTGACAAGCATAATTACTACACATATCATGCAAGATATCATGTCTCATTTCCTGTATTTTAACAACTCTGACAGCTGCACCTAAACTTCGGTATCTCCATTCAACAACATCGACACCTTCACTTACTGGGTCTTCTTCTCCGTAAAGAAAAAGAACATCAGGTAATGAGGTTTTCTTTGCTAAAGCACTATACTCATTTTTATTTAAATCAGACATTCCGTTTAGAAATTCTAAGAAAAATTTAGGAGTCATTTTAGTTTGCACATTAGCATCCTGACGATACTTTTCTAAAGCAATCTGACTTTTAAATAACCAATCAAACTCTGTTAAGGTGTTTGGTATTTTCTTATTATAAGAATTAAATACTAATGATCTTACAAAGTCTGATGGTGCGTCTTGCTTACGTTTACTACATCTTAAATTTACTAATGTACGTGCGATTGAAAGCTGTAAACTCGATGGCATACCGGTTCCTACGAGAATAATTTTATCTACAGTATTTGGATACTTCATTTGATGACTTCTAACCAAAAAAGAGCCTAATGAAAATCCAAGCATGTAATAAGGTAATTCTCCATACTCTTTTGTTAACTGTTCTTTAAATGTAATTCTATAGCTTTCTAAATTTGCTACTGCACTATTCCATGAAACCATGTGTAATGCAGGAATTCCAGCATACGCAGAAGTACCATGCCCTTCTAAATCATGACCACAGACTACATACCCAAGCTCATTTAGATACTTGGCTAAAGCGTCGTACCTTCCTATGTATTCAGTCATTCCATGCACAATTTGAAGTATCCCAACTGGCTTACAATTTGGTTTCCAAATCTTATAATGTATCATTACTAAACCCTCCTATTATCTGTATTTTGTTTCTTCAGATTAATAATTTTTTAACTCCTTTCGAAGTTCTTCTTTTCTTTTTGCTCTATTTGGTTTCTTTTTTGATTTATATTCTCCATACCCACAGGCATAAGCATTGTAGCGTGGCATCTGGGCTAAAGTGTTTTCAATACTACTACGGTGATAATAAGGTTTCTGATTCACTTTCATAGTCCCTCCTATTTAAATGAAAATAGGGGCATTGCAATGCCCCTTCACTTATTTTCTTCACTGCTTTTTACGAGATTTTAATAAATTTACAATGCTCGTCAGCAGTCCATTAATTGTCATAAAAAGAAGTATAACTTCTACTGAATGTACACGTTCTTCAAGTTTTTCTAATCTAGCTTCCGTAAGTGCATTAAAATTATCTTTCATTTCTGCTACCTCCAACTTATTTAGATATTTTATTAAATGATGTTTGTCCTGTTACTGTATCCCAGTAAACAGCAATTGGTGTACCATTGATTTCAAAAGTGTATGAAATCTTCTCTAAATCACTACCATCAAGTAAAGTACTATCTGTGCTAAAGCTGAGAGTTACTGTTTCTTTAGGATTGATTGTAGTTGTATCACCAAGTGGTGCATGCCAAAGAATTCTCCAATCATCCAGCTTAACATTTAGATTATGCCAGACTTCAATTGGCTCATCACTTTTGTTTGTAATTGTACAAGTTATTTCATTGAACAACCACTTATTACTAACACTTCCAGGTCTTTTACACTGCAAAAATGCTCTACATGTGCATCCACACTCAAATTTAACTTCTGGTAACTGTACGTCAACTATTTTTACAAGAATTGTCCCAAGATTATACCAACTACCATTCTTTTTATACAACAGTTTTACCTTTACGTTACCATCGTAAAATCCAGTTAATTTGCCTGAAACAGAAAGCTTGGCTAAATCACTTCCACTCTCAATCTTCCATAGAAAATTAATTCTATTTCGAAAAGGTATATGCACAGCTTTACCATTTAAATCAGTAATGTAATCAAAAAGATTAATATTTTTACCTTTTGAAAGGTAAACACTTTTCTTTACCACTAGATTAACTGGTAACTCTTTGTTGCTATCGCTAATCTCAAATTCTAAGATTTCATGAACACTTAAAGCATTATCTGTTCCTTTCACTAATTCTTTCATCGTAATTACCTCTTTCGTTTTGAGATTGTATAATCTATTCAAAACAATTTAATGTTTTGAAATCTACTAATGACTTTCTAAAATTTACTAACAACTTTCTAAATTTTATTAATGACTTTCTAAAATTTATTAACGGCTTTTCAAAATAGAATAATGTGAAAATACACTTCTAAATCTTTCCAGGTTATCATCTCCACAATTTGGAATTGCAAAGATAACTTGGCTAAAGCTGCGATGATTACAGAGCACATCTGCAAAAGCTTTAGCAACAGTAGTTGCGTTTTGTCCAAAACTACCACAACCCCAAGCACCAAGAATTAATCTTTTTATTCCATTTTCTTCGGCAATTTTTAATATAAAAGAAATTCTTTCTTTCAATTCTCTAACGTTCTCTGTATTTGTAATACCGTATGTTCTAGCGACTGCCCAATTCTGAATAGAACAGCTAATAACATCAATACGTCGATGTTCTCCATCTTTTTCAAAAATTACATAAGGTGTGTATAGTGCGTGCTTTCTGCCCATACCACGATTTACATTTACACAATTCCACTGATAGTAATCCGGGCACTGTCTTAAAACATTGTACAAAAATGAATGTTTACACAAATCTGATTCCTGATCTAAACCGCCAAGAAGAAAAGTACTTCCAGGTCTGCTGTACGAAGCAAAATTTAATACGGCTGCACTTGCTCCACCAAACTTCATTACAGCATCCGAAGCATCTAAATCCTCAATCAAAATTTCCATATCACAGTTCAACCCTTTAACTCCTTCTGGTTCAACACCCTTATAAATACCATTAATCCCTGCTGGTTTAATACCATTATAAATTCCATAAACTTTTGTGCCTGCAATACTAACATCAATCTGTGTTCTATACTTTTCTTCTGTTCTTTCAACGTAATCACTAATAGTCTTGTCAAATAACATTTTTGATTTCTCCTTTTATTACTATATTAAAAATTAAATCTAAAAGTTAGGTTTGCTAAATCCCTTTGCTAAAGCTTTTATCATTGTAGTTCATTAAATTAGTGCCACAACTTAAATTTTTAAAACTCAACCTAGAAATGACAAAACCCCCAGCTTACGCTGAGGGCATTACAAAATACAGACAATCTAAAGGATTGCCAAACCACAACAATTTTAGAATTGTTGGAGGATTAAAGAGTACATTAGCTTTGAAACTAACGTACCCTATTTTTGAGACACTACCATTCCTAAAGTTACTTCTTTGGAAGGTCTTGGAGCAAAATGCTCCAAAGATTTGTAGCAACATTACTTACTACAAATCACTAATTTATCGTAACGTAAAAACGTAATTTCCAGGGGATGGATTCTACCAACTTCTGAGACAGAATCCGAAAACTTCCTTACTGTGAATCAACTTCACTAACCATTTCCCCTAAAGCTAAATGAAGCTATTACACTTCACCTAGCTACAGATTACCTAAAAGAGTTTCTTTTCTCTTTTTCTTAAATTGTTATATGTAAAACTACATAGATCTTGGTTAAACCGTAACAAACAAAATCAAATGTCATCGTAGAATATTTTGATTCTTTGTCCTGTTAATTCGATCTATAGCTATTACACTGTAATCTATAATAGCAATTAATGCTATTAATAAAACAATTCCTCCTACTACTAAAGTCTTCAAATGCCCACCTTCTTCCTACTTTTTGCTTTACGTTTAGCAGCAATGCTGTCAATTGCAAGGCATTCTCCTACAACAATACCTAAACCGAATGTTAAAATCATCATTACAAAAACTGCAATGCAAACTGAATCAGTCATACTATCCCTCTTTTCTTTTTAGTAAAATATATTAAATATAATTTAAATTTAAGTTTTATAAATTCACTTTGCTAAAGCTGATTAACCCATTCAGTTTTACTTTGCTAAAGCTATTGGCACCATTCAGTTTTACTCAACCCCTCTATTAATTAATGAGCCTTGAACAACTAATCTCTGCCGGCCAAAATTAGTACAAGTAGATAATGTGCAAATTGTTTTATCTTTATCTAATGAATTACCAAATAATCCGTGATATCGATTAATATAATCTTCTTGTGTAAAATTATCCCCAAACTGTATTGTATAAATCTTAGAACCAAGATTCACTACGCAAACATTTTTGATTTCATATTTCAACACTTCATCAGTATTACCATTTACTCCTTTTACATGAACAAAGAAGTATTTATGCTTCTGCATGTAGCTCTTTGATTTATATTTCTTTAAGCTACCAAACATTCTTCCACTAGTCATATTATGTCCATAAATAATAGTATTATCATCAGTGAAATCACTGTTATTATGATAATCTATAAACAATGTACCGCTGTATTTATACTTCTTGTCTAAGCCACGATGTAAATAAAAACTATTATCATCAGATTGTACAACAGGATACTCTAACACGTCTGGAATTTCCAATATAGCTTTGGTATCTTGGCTAAAGTCCTTCCAATTAATCTTTTTTATTTTAGATTTATCGTTTGAAGTGTTTTTATTTGCTTTCTTGTGTTTTGAATTATCATCTTTAGCCTTATTGTCTGAATCCCCAGTTATCTTTTCAATACCAGAAGAAATTTTCTTATCATCTTTTAATTCATCAAGAAAATACATCTTTAAAATTAGTAATGCTGCAATCACAACAATCACACCAACTATGATAATTCTTTTGTTTACCTTTGTCCTATTTTTAGTATTACTTTTCCTACTATCATCCACATTTAGTGTATATTTTGTTTTCTTTTTATTCTGCATTCTTCAATACTTCACCTTGCCTTGTTTTCAATGTTTTACAAAGATTTACATTTCTTTTCAATGTTTTACACTTATTATCATTTCTTTTCGGAACTTTACACTTCTTATCAGTACTTATCAATTTTTTACAAAGATTTACATTTCTTTTCGGAACTTTACACTTATTATCATTTCTTTTCAGAACTTTACACTTATTATCATTTCTTTACAAATCAATTTAAAGATTAAATGTTAAAAGCTAAAGCACTGAAAAGAAATAATAGCTTAAGCACTTGACTAAAGCGGAGAGCACTATTTCTTCTTTTTAGCAAAAGAAGGTAATTCCATTCCGTTGTATGAACTATTTTCATCCTCGTTTTTTTGGTTCTCACTATTGTATCTAGCATGCAATGCTTTTACGATCTGTCTTAATGTTAATGTGATAACTCCAAGTCCTTTCGCTTCTGTAAAGATAAAATCTTTTTTCTCTGCATTCTCGATTGTAAAGGCTGGTGGTAAAGAAAAGCCAGACTTGAAAATACACTGACAAAACATCTCTGAAATTATTACAGCTTTTTCTGTGCTAAAGCTTTCTGGTAATTTGAATCCTTTAGGAAATTTACAACCATAAAAAAGTCTTAACATGTTGACTGCATTAGCTGTGCTAAAGCTTTCTGGTAATTTAAAGTTATCTGGTAATACTGCATGCAGAAACATAGAACTAAAATCAGTTCCATTACCAGTTTTAAAGTTTTCAATAATATTAGTCACATTTGGTAATACAGAATCGCAGAACATAGCACTAAAGTTTGTAACACTTTCTGTGCTAAAGTACTTTGGTAATTTGAAGTCTGCAGGGAATTTGAATCCACTGAACATACGTGACATTGTTTTCGCCTTAACTGTGCTAAAGCTTCTTGGTAGTTTGAAATCACCATCTACAATGCAACTGCTAAACATAGAGTCGAAAGACTCTGCCATTTCTGGGCTAAAGCTTTCTGGTAATTCAAAGTCACATTTAAACTTTGTTCTGCAAAACATTTGTTCAAGGTTAATAGCTTTCTTTGCATTGAAAGCATCGGTAAATCTAAAAGGCACTTCTATGGTTGCTCCTGCAAACATAAAACTCATATCGACTACATTTTCTGTGTTAAAGCTTGTTGGAAAGTAAACAGCACTTGTAAATTTTGCATTTTCAAACATGTTAGCCATTGTTACAATATCTGTTGTATCAAAAGCTTTTGTAAAAGAAAATTTATCATTAATTTCTGTAGCAGAAAACATCTTGTAGCAAGAGCTGGCATTAACTGGTAATTCTAAGGTTCCTTCTGGAATCTTTTTTACATGTAAAAACAAACCTGTTTTCTTGTCAGGAGCATACTGTGCTAAATCGAAAAGAACCCAATTCTTATTTCCTGTTGATTCTTGAAACCATGCAAAAGAACGATATGTATTTTTTCTAAGTGTTTGTGCACACTCTTCTTTTGCTTCCTTTGATGTAAGATCAACAATGTAGCTATATTTCCCTTTGGTGAAAGTAAGTGTATTGTCGTCACCATTCTTGATACCTTCCGGGAAAGTAAGAATAATGGTATTGCTTAAATCCACCTGTTTCTTTGGAACAGTTCGGCTTTCTGGTTTAAACCCTGTTTCGTCTTTACTAAGATCAAAAGGCATTGCATTTAAACCACTTTTTGAATTATTTCTAGCAAAACCATTTCTTTTATCTTCTATTTTTCTTTTTCGCTCTTCATTTAATTGTCTTTGGTGTTCACACTGTTTATCGAACTCACTACGAGTTCTTCCAGATGACTTGTGGTGTTCCGTGATTGCATTTGAACTATCTTTGCTAAATCTGTTTCTGAATCTGTCAGTGTCAACTTTACTATTAGATTTTTCCTTTTCCCTCTGACGCTGCGCTTTACACTGTGCTTCAAACTCTGCCATTGTACGACCCTTTGCAGTTGGAAATCTAATAACATCGCTATCACCATCTTCATCTTCTAAAGCTGTCATATCCATATTATCAGGTAATTCTAACTCTTCAGCTGCACTGTTTACAGTTCCAGTTTTAGAGAAATTTACTTCTTGTTGAAACAATTCCTGTGCTAAAGAATCTGTATGGCTATCTCCCTTTTCTCCTTTTTTCTCCTCTTCTTCTCTTTTCTCACTAGTATTTGCTTCAGCACTAAAGTCAGGCACTCTTTTTTCTTTAGCATTTGTTGCTTTGCTAAAGAAATCCATAGACTTCATTTCCTCATTGTTCTTCTCTTCTGGATTGAATAATTCTTTCATTTTAATGTTTCCTCCTTTTACATTTTTTATGTGTTCTTCATAAGATTTCATAAAATCTTTGGCATCCATATAACCACTTCCTTTCCTGCACGTATCTCTAACAAAAGAAAAAAGGGAACCCATTTAGGATTCCCTTCTTAATCTTGCTAGTAAGTATTTATAAAAAGTAATTACTGATAATTAGTTAAAATACATATTAAATTGTCATAGTCACTTGGCTAAAGCAGGTCAGCAGAATTATAACCTCTGTATTTATCTTTATGTACAACACAACTTTTGACATAAACTTTTTTACCACTCTTATATGTTCTCCAATATCCAGAACGGACATGAGGACATTTTTGTATACCGAAATTATTACCACCACTGCTATTTGAGTTACCGCCGGTACCTGAGTTTACATTGCCATAATTGTGTACTGTAATTGTGCCATCAATTCTAAGTTTTTCAGTTTTATCAGAAAATTTATCTACTTTGTTGAGTTCTGCTGGTGCTACGTATGTACTGTCTTTATTATTATCTTTTACATTGACACTATCGGAATCGAGCTTTGCTAAGGCTCTTTTAAGATTTACTTCTTCTTTTCTGACTAGGTATTCTTGAACACACATTAATACTGCATACGCCATTTGAATACGACCGTCGCTGCAATCACAAAATCGTTCTACACAACAGTTAGATTTTTTACAATCAAGAGATTTAGCACACCAGTTACCATCTTTCCTACACAAGCAATTAATTGCTGGTGCCAAGGTGTAGCTATTTTCAGAACCCTGATGGGACTTGGCTAAATCCTCCACGATAAATGTAAAAATACCAAAGCATCTATCCCAAATTGTTAATGTGATTTTATCATGCATGATTTTTTTACTAACATGGAAGGCAAGACGAGATTCTCTTAACTTACCTTTAACAAAAATTTCAAATGAAACATCTTTAGGCATTAAGCGAACTAATTGTGAAAAGTCGGCAGTGTTCTTGGCTAAAGCTTTGTCACATTTAGCATTTAAATAGGCATTCTCAGAGATTAGAAGTAATTTACTTAAACCCACATTAAATGAACTCTTTATAGTATCTCCTCGTATAATTGTTCCATAAATTATAGTTTGTAGCATATTTAGACATTGGTCTATGAGCAGTATTTTATTATAAGTTGAAACATCATCACTAAGACTTCTTTTGAAAGTATTTTTTATGGCACTTCTCATTTTAGTTTGCCCAGGTCCGTCAGTAAAAAATAAAATAGGATACTTATTAATACATCTATCTATTGCGTGTCTAAGATCTTTGATAGAATCAAAAAGCTTATTAAAGCTAGCGTCATCTTTTTTATTTTTCTTATTACGCTCTTTCTCTGCTAAATCCATTAAATGACGTTTACAGCTAATTAAACAATCTAAATCCTTATCTAGTTGTGTTTTTAATTCTTCTGTTAACTCATTCGTAAATTTGAATACAGATAATTCCTCTTTCTTAATTTTCATTTTTAAACCCCATTTCTAAAGTGATTCCCTTCTTGACTAAAAAGTTTTAGGACTGTTCTGCTAAAATGTAAAAAGGGGATTAAAGAATAATCCTCAATCCCCTTTTTCTTAGTTTAACTAAGTACATTAATACTCTTAGCTAAATGAAAGATAGCCACCTTCATCTTCAAGCGTAGCCATGTCTAATTCAATTTCATCATCATCAAAATTTGGTAATGAAAAGCAATCCATAAACATATCGAATCCGGCTGCATCTTCACTTACATTCCAATCCTCTGAACTATAAATTCCGGACAACTCAGTGCATCCTGAAAACATATTAGTAAAATCAGCTACATTGCTAAAGTCCCAACCTAGCATTTCGACTCCTTCAAGAAGCTCACAGGACTCAAACATTGATTCTACACTTGTTAACTTTTCAGTTACAAAATGTGAAAGATCCAGATACTCAACGTCGCTTTCTGCGAACATGTAAGCCATTGTTGTGACTTTATCTGTGCTAAGGTGCTTTACTATCTCATCTGTAACACCTGTACTTCCTAAGAACATGTAGGACATAGTAACAACATCTGGAGTTACAAAGTTATCAAAAGATACATTATTTAAATCTACATCTTCAAACATTCCATTACATGAAGAGCCATTGACTGGCATTACTGGATCAATTTCGCAATCACTAATGTAATGTAAAATCTTTAATCCACACTTTTCTATTACTTCGAAAGCTCTACTGTCATACATTACCCAATGCTCTTTGCCAGTTGCTTCTTTAAACCATTTGTAAGGAACACCCTCAAAGTCAGATAAAAATACTCTAGCGTCTTCTCTGCCTTCTTCAGTGTTTGGGTTTACTACATAATGTACATTCGGTCCATCAATTACAAAAACTTTTTCTTTACTCATACTAATACATCCTTTCTTCTAAATGATTGTCAATATTTTGTAATAAGTTTTTATAATTGAGCTAAATTACAAAATGGGGTTTAAAAGTTCATTTTTTAGTTTATCGTGGCTAAAGCCAGCGTGATATTTCGCTTAGCTAAAGCCTTTGGTTCACACTTGTCTAACTCCTTTGCTGCACTCTCTTGGTTAAAGCCTCTTAACTCCTTTGCTGTGAAGAATTTTATACGGGCAAATTTCCATATCAAACGTCTTATACCACAGTTCCTTAAAATCCACCCAATTTTCTAATGACTTGCTTGGTATGCAATAACTGTGCTTACATGTATTCCTACTGTCAATGTACTCTTTTGTAGAAACATTACAGTATGTAATAGTTAATTTATCTTTAACCGTGATATATCCGGCGTCTGTTTCTATTAATGTACTACTATCGTCGTATTTAGTATCTATATCTAAATACACTATTGTTCCATTAGAATTAAAAGCAGCAGACGTAAATGTTGGATTAATGTAGCCATAACTTCTTAAAGTAGCCTTAAGTGCATTAGTATCTCCATAACATATACCAAAATTCTTTTCCAAATTATTGCATAAACGGTATTCAACTCTTTTTAATACCTGCGGCCAATCGCACACAAAAATTGGATAAAAATGAAAAAGTCCATCATGATCTTCAATTAAAATATATTCAGTTTCAATTGAATTCTCATTAAAAGGTAATTCTAAAGACTCGTATGCATCTTTAAAACACTTTTTAATGTATGAACTTAATTTCGTAAAATTAACATATACACTTCTTTTATTTTTCATTTTAATTCTCCATTCTATTCACTAAATAATTTATTTTTCATCTTGTCTTCTTATGACGTTCTCTTATTTTAATCACTAAATAATTAATTTTAATCACTAAGTAATTTTCTTTGCCTAGCTGTAATACTATTTGTAACATAAGTTAAATAGCCACCGTTTTTTACTGGTTTTACCATTAATACTTGTGCCATGATTCCTTTTCTATAATTAGGCAAACTACGGCAGTTAGAGAACATATTATAAGAATCTAAAACTTTAGAAGTATTAAATCTTTTGCTTACGACAATCTTTTCTAAAGATACACAACTAGCAAACATACCACGTGTTTTCTTTACGCCGAACATAGCTGCGTTTCTTAAATCAAGCTTGGCTAAAGATCTGCACCCTTTGAACATATCAATAGTATTTAAAGCACTATCTGTTTTAAGCATACTAGTGTCCAAGTATTTAAGATTAGGACAAAATGCAAACATAGCTTGCATGTCTACAATACCTTCGGTATTTAACTTTGCTAAATCTATTCTGGTTCTGTCTTTGCTGAATGCGAACATAAATGCACATGAGCTTGCATTGATTGGTATTTCTGGAGCTAAAGTGCATTCATCCTTATAACGTAAAAAGCGAAGTCCATTCTTAATCTTACGTACTTCAAACATTTCTGTATCATAGAGCACCCAATGTTTATTTCCTGTTTCTTCTCTAAACCAAGCAAAATTACGATCTCTGCTAGAACTTAATATAATTCTAAGACTTTCCATTTCTTTTGGGTCATGAAGATTATAATTATGATAACGATTTGAAAAAATATCACAATCAAATAAGCAAATATTAAGAAAATAATTTTCATTTTGCATTGGTCTTTTTAAAGCTATTTCTGGTGTGACACTTGTTTGATTGTATTTATTATAATCTGTTAAACTGATATTATTTCTCCAAGAAATTATTGTGCTGCGATGTACTCCTAAAACTTTAGACACTTCTAGAAAACTTTTTACTGCACTTAATGCTACTGCATTTACTTTTACAGCTTTTGAAAATACTTCATTATCAACTGCTTCCTGATTAAGTTCTGCTTTCATATTAATCTCCTTTTCTTTTTCTTTTAGAATTTATAGAAAGGATTGGTTTACTAAATGGTTTGTATAATAACTTTCTAAAATGCGAAAAGCCCAATATCCTTTTTACAGAATATTGGGCTAAGTTTTATTTAGTCTTTATGAAGTTTGCGATGCATTGGCATTGTGTTGGTATTGTGACATCACGTTGCTATTTTGTTGACTCCCTCCGGCGCTGCGCGCCTTCGGTCAAACAACTAGGTCGCTTCGCTCCCAGCTCGCCTACGGCTCGCAGTGGCTAAAGCCTACTATTGTGCTAAAGCTATTCTAGGCTAAAGCTATTCTATTCATAGTCGTCCTCTTCTCCAACGTAATGGAAATAACCACCTTCGTTAACACTACAAAACATTTCTGTTCCAAGACGACTATCTCTGTAATGTGGTAACCTATAACAGTCATTAAAAACTTCGTTATTTTCTGCATCTTCATTAAGAATCCATTTATATGATACATCAATGTGATAGAGGTTTTCACAACCTGCAAACGTTTTTGTAAAATGCATTGCAGACTTTGTGCTAAAGCTAGATAAATCTAATTTCCAAAGACTAACACAATTTTCAAACATAGAGTTAAGATATTTAACATTTTCTGTGCTAAAGCTGGATAAATTAAGCTGCGTAAGACTTTTACAATCACAAAACATAAAATTCATATCAGTGACGCTAGAAGTGTCAAATGAAGATAAGTCTAATATATTCAGTTTTTCAGAATAGTTAAACATTAACTCCATAGTAATTACGTTGTTTGTACAGAAATGACTAAAATCTATTGTTGTTAAATTTTGAAGGCACGCAAACATTAAATAGCATGAAGTGCCATTCAAAGGTATTAATGGAATTAAAGTATTGCGCTCATCGTAGCTAAAGTATCCTGCTTTATCAACATAATACATTTTTGTATCGTACAGAATTCTGTGTTTTTTACCTTCATCTTCTCTACGCCAAGCAAAATTCAATCCTGTATCTTCTTTAAGCTGTTTAACACAATTATCTCGTGATTCTAATGAATTAATGTCTACAGTATAGACTTTATCGTTATCTAACTGCATGTTGTATGATGGTGATACAACATCAACTTGTTTAAAGCGGATAATACCAGTTTCATCCTGTATTGGTGCTTTTGGTGTATTTGCTACTTCTGTCCCATTAGCTTCCATTAATACTGATTCTTTCTTTTCATTATCTTTTCCAAATAAATTCATTTTGTCCATTTTTAATTTCCTCATCTTTCTTTTTTATTTGATTAGTATTAAAAAAGAGAAGTCATATCACTAAGACTTCTCTTTCTAATTTCGTTATTAATTTTGTCAATTAAATTAAAAGCACATTCTCACCATCTTCATCTAATCTAAACGTGGCTAAATCTCCTCGTTCACCAAGATAACACTTTAGGTATTCAAACTTTCTCTTATCTCTAACTAAGTTGTAATAAGTTGGAATTTTCCACACTGTGCTAAAGCCCTGTAAAGAGCTGTATCTTCCTGGTAACCAAACGAAACAATTTAATTCCCCAGATTTAAGTTCATCTGCTATTTCTACGATTTTAACTTCATCGATTCTAATGCTATCTTCCCAGCGTCCAAGTGAAGGGTACACTGGTGGATAGTTAAAGACTTCAATTATTTTATTGAAATCTTCTTCATTTTCAGTCGTAACATGTAATGTGTAGTAACGATCAACCAAAAACTCTGTTGTGTAAATTCTAGTAGTGAAACCGATGTAATCATCAAATGCACCTTCTACAATTATTGGCCATCTAGCTTCCATTTCTTCTGTTATTTTGCTAAAGGTGGTTCCACCAATGTAACCTCTATAAAGTCCTTGCTGAGCTGCTCCTAGCTGTTGATTATTACAAACTATGGATAATTTAATTCTATGTGTTGTATTCCATTGACATAAAGTGTGAATCATGCCAATGACAGTTGAGTAAGGAGGTAAAGGATAGGTCGGTAAAATCGAACCATTCCACATAGGTAATTTAAAAGAAGCAGTTTCTTGGAAAAATTTAATTCGAATTGCTTTCATTCATGTATGCCTCCATTATCTTTATTGCATGTACTGGTCCTACTGTATAAATGAATCTATCTATTAACTTAAGAATTCCAGTCAAACCCTGTTGATTATAGATTTGCTGGGCTAAAGTGTTTAATCTTTCATCATCGGAGTCACTGTTATCAAAATTATATACAGCATCTGAATTATCAAATTCTTCATAAAATAAATAGTCAATTGACACACCCAAAGCATTACAAAGATTTTTAATCATGTAAATATCGTGGGGCACTCTTTTTCCCTGTTCCCAGCTTTGCAGTGTGGCTAAAGAGACATCTGCTGCCTCTGCAAGTTCTTCTTGGCTAAAGCCACTCAGCTTTCTCAGCTCTTTCAATTTATTAGCAGAAATGTACATAATTACCCTCCAGTGTTATACGTATAAACTGTTCCAATAAGTTCTTATAAATTTATCATCTTCGGAGCACTCTCCTGTCTTTTCGTAAATAGTTACGAATGACACTCTATCTAATTCATCTTCATCACTATTGTATAGAGTATAGTATTGATCATAATGATAATAACCACCATCATCATACTCATCTCTATCTGAGTAACTACCGTCTTCCACATAACCTACAGAGAGTAATAGCTTTCTACCGTTTTCTAATGTTAAATCTTCAAGTTCTTCTTGATTAATTTTTCTATAATTCATCATGCTACCTCCTACTCATGTATGACTTTTTCTTTTATTATAAGTCGTACATGAGTACCAGTCAAGTGGGATTTTTCTGCTGTTCTAAAGCTTGCTGTCTGTTAATGTAAAAAGAGAAGTCCATTTGACAGAACTTCCCTCTGAGTTTATTATCATTATTTATTATTCTATTGAAAGATTGAAGATTGTGATTTTGTATCTTCGTATCCACAATCTTTACAGAATCTTATCATATGTTTATACCTACCCATGCAAGCTTTGTACTCTCCAAAACGATGGGACTTCATTGGCAAATCAGAATCACATTTATCCGAAGATGTATGAAAGTGTGTACGTTTATTATAATTTAATTCTATTTCATTAGAAACATATGCAGATACAGATACATTATTCTTATTTACCAAATCCCACTTATATTTTGAACCTTTTACTTTAACAGCATAACCTTCTTCAAATACTTTTCCACAATGTGAGCAAACAAATTTATAATGCCCTGGCTTTACTTTGATATCTGATAATTTGTATTTATTATCTTGTTCAGTAACCCACATAAAATCAGAGTGTAAACATTTTTCTTGTTCAATAAAAGATCCTACTTTATCAGTGATAGGTGAATAATCAAAAATAGGTGCAGCTGCAGTCAGTGAGAATGCTGTATAGAAAATAAATATAAAACATGATGCTACAGCTATTGGAGTACAATCTATCTTACAATGAAGTATGTATTTCAAAAAAAATGTAATACTCAAACATACAAATATAATAGCAACTGCATTTAATGAAGCTCGGCTAAATCCCTCTGCAACAAAATCAGAATATGAATAATTAGGTTCTATACCAACAAGATCTGCATTATGTTTTTCAAAAAGATTGTTGGTTGCAATGATTGTAAAAATACCTGTTATTACAATAAAAAATAATAACCATCCAGATATTTTACAGATAGACATGAAAGTATCTTGTTTTCTTGTATGTGAATTCTTTTCTCTTCTTCCCATAATTAATCTCCTTTCCTATGGATGTTTTACAGAGCGGTTTGTACTGGGCTAAATATTTTAATTCGTAGCTGTCGCTACTACCATTAAGAATACTGCTTTGCTGAGTGTTATGTAATAGAAAGAGGGAAGCTCCTATTACAGAACTTCCCTCTGAGATGTTATTGTTTATTATTTAAATGTAAGATAACCACCACAACGATTATCGTATCCCTTATCTGCTCCTGTGGTAACATGGTTGTAATTTGGAAGTTTTTTTGCACCATCGAAAGTGCGATCACCATCCTCAATTCCCCAGCACACAGACCACTTATCTGATACTAAGATTTCTTCAAGCTGTTCACAACCACTGAATGTGTTCAACATATATAGCACACTACCAGTATCAAAACTTGTTAAATCTAAATTAACAAGATTAACACAATTATCAAACATGGCATCCATATTTGTGAGTCGTTCTGTGCTAAAGCTGCTAACATCAAGATACTTCAAAGCATACATATTAGAAAACATAGCTTCCATGGTTTCTACTTTGCTCGTATCGAATCTACTTAAATCAAGCTTAATGGTATTGTCAGCATTATAGAACATATAACTCATATCAACTACATTATTTGTGTAGAAGTTAGAAAAGTCAATATTACCACATCCTCTAAACATTAAATGACATGTTGTTGCATTGACAGGAATGTGAGGAGCACACCAAAGCTTTTTAATATGCAAGTACTCATCAATTCCTCTTACCTCAAAAACATCCGTATCATAGAGAACCCAATGCTCTTTACCATAACTTTCTTTAAGCCAAGCAAACTTTTTCCCTGTGTCTGCTTCTAACTCCTTAAGACACTTTTCACGGGATTCCTCTGAAAGAACATTTACTACGTAGACTTTGTTAAAGAGTGCACTAAAGCGTGTTTCTGCTAATCTTCTCTTAGAGAAAATATCACTTAAAGTAAAAGTAAGATTTCCTTTTTCATCCTGAATCGGGGCTAAAGCAGACAACGATTCTAATGCAGGATTTAATAAATCACACATTTTGTATATGTCATTGTGTTTTGGAGCATTAATCCCAAACCGTTCTTTACCTGCGGTTTTAATCTCTAAAAGCTCTCTGCAACCCCAGAACATCTGAGAAGTGTTGCTTAAGTTTTCTGTGCTAAAGCTGCTTAGATCTAATTTGTAAAGTTTTCCACAATCTTTGAACATACCTTCCATGTCTTTGACATTTACTGTGCTAAAACTGCTTAAATCAACCGTACGAAGATTTCTACAGTTCCAGAACATGTGGTGCATGCGCTGTACAAGTTCTGTGCTAAAGCTACTAAGGTCAAGTTCTGTAAGCGAACTACAATTCCAAAACATACAACTCATATCTACAGCTTTTGTTGTGTTAAAACCAAGAAGATTAAGTTCCTTTAACTTATTACAGCAAAAGAACATACTTGTGAAGCTTTTTACATTACCTGTATCTAACATACTAACGTCAAGTTCAGTACCTCTGTAGTAAGCGAACATGTCAGACATTGTTACAATGTTATGTGTGTTAAACTGACTTAAGTCAAGAATGTCTTCACACTTTTCGAACATCGCTGAGCATGAAGTAGCATTGATAGGAATGATCGGTGCTAAACCACAACCGAAATTGTATGTCAAAGTATTGTAATCATCACCACCGTAAACTTTGCTATACATAGCTGTATCATAGAGAACCCAATGGTTTTTTCCTTCTGTTTCTTTGCACCATTCGTAATGCTTTCCTGAAATGCGATTGAGCTCTTCACTACACTTTTCTCTGCTTTTCTCAGAATTCACATCTACTACAAACTCAGTGTTTTCATGGCTAAAGGTTAAAATACCATCGTCGTTCTGGATAGGTGCTTCTGGTAAATTAAAGTTGTTTGTCATTTTTGATTTCCTTTCTTTTGCGTTGATTTTTGCTTTATTTTTTGTTTTTCTTTGTTATAATACTAATGCATTAATAAATCGATTATGACCTCTTTAACGAGTAATAAAATTAAAGTATTACTGGGCTAAAGCTGCTGAGTCTCTAATTATTAAATTCTCTAATTATTAAACTTTTATTATGTTTGTGTACAATAACCTTGCCAATCACTGTACTCCGCATGAGCCAGCTCGGTCACATAATCTGCTTTAGCCTTGTCAGTAAAATACAATTCATTCCAAAGTGCTGACACAATTTTCTGATTTTCTTCATTTACTATAACTACTTCTGTACTGCTAAGAAAATCTCCGGCATGATAACACTGAGTCCCAATGGGAATTAAATTCATATTATCTCCTCCGAATTTATTCTGTAATATCTTTAACTGTTATCTCAAAAACTTTTTTGGACACTCTATCTTTTACAATAATAGAATTATTATCTCCGTCTAAAACCTCATAATTTGTGGGTAGAACATTATCTATCATCTCAATTACTTCTTTCTCGTTCATTTATATAACTCCCTCTGATTGCTGATTATTTAATTAAAGTGTTTTAGTGATTCATCGTCTAAATCGCAAAATACCATTGCACAATCAAAGACTGGATCCAATTTGTGTTTTTTAATCCAATCGTGTGCTTCGGTACTTGTTTTAAAACCTTCTTTTATTCTAAAATCTGCATGGTCATCAATCCATTCAACTCTATACATTTCACTCACTCCTTTTTATTATTGCTTGTTTACTTTGCTAATAAAAGAAGGCAGTGCTTTGAAACACTACCTTTCTGTTGTTGTTTACTTGGCTAAAGCTATTGGACTAATGTCAGATAACCACCCTCTTCTACTGGCTTAGCCATATCTCCACCTAATCGTTCTGAGTCATAGTTAGGTAATTTCTCACATAAATCAAACATACAATCACCTTCGCTTATTTCAGACATATCCCATTTATCTGATATGATAATTTTGAAGAGATTGTAGCAATAAGCAAACATGTTACAAGATTCTGTTGCAGATGCTGTGCTAAAGCTTCGTAAATCTAATTCTGTTACCCTGCTACACTCTTTAAAGATATTATTCATATAAATTACATTACTAGTATCTAAGCCTGTTAGTAGTATCTTTGTTAATGAATAACATCCTTCAAATAACTTTTCCATATCTGTCACTTTAGAGGTATTAAAGTTTCTGAGATCTATTTCTTTCAGACTAATACAACCACGAAACATTTCTGCCATATCAACTAAATTAGGCGTGGCTAAAGCTGAAACATCTAAGTTCTCTAAGCAGCAACAAGCACTAAACATTCCAAACATAGTTACTACATTTGTTGTATCAAATAATTCTTTTTCTAATGTAAATGATTTGATTAAACTGCATTGATAAAACATACAATGACAACTGGTTGCATTGATAGGTAATTCCGGTTCTAATCCACTTTCTTCTTTATAATGCAGGTAAGCGAATTTCTCTAGTCCCAAAAGATTAGTGTCACATTCATTAGAGATTTCGTACATATCACTATCATAGATTACCCAATGTCTATTTCCAGTAGTTTCTTTAAACCATCTGAAATTTCTTCCAGTATTTTCTCTAAGCTGCTTAATGCATTCTAAACGAGACTCCTTTGAATTGACGACTACCTTATAAGAAATATTTCCTTTGCTAAATCTGAGAATTCCTTTCTCATCTTGAATTGGTGTATGCGTTGTATTCATATTAAATTCCTTTCTTTGATTATAAAATAAAAGAAGGAAGTGTTTTGAAACACTTCCTTCTGCTGTTGTTGTTCACTTTGCTAACTCACCATAAATAATTAAAAAATTATCTTGCATTTACTCCAATCAACTGATATCTTCCTTCATTAAACCCTTCAATGGTGTATTCAATCATTTCAGAATTTCCAGAAAAAACTGTGGCTTCCTCCTGTGAAGTACAATAATCAATTACGCTATATTTCTGTTTTTCAAGAGAATTTTCTTTTGAATTATTTAAGTCTATACATTTAGCAATGACATAAGTATCATTAATTCTATCTTTTAAAACAAAATGGTATTTTCCGGCACGTGTAATTAATACCGGATCATTATTTGTCTCTACAACAATTTCTATAGGCTTTTCAGCTGTTGAATTGCCATTTGTTGTAAGATTTTTTGATGTATTTGTAGTTCCATAATAAACTGTTGAATTTTCATTAGTCTTATTAGATATCATATTAATCTCTGATAACGTCATGAAACTAATGATTAAGCTTGCAATTGATAATATGATAATGCAGCAGTAAAATATAATGTCAGATTTTTTCATAATAAATTTTCCTTTCTTTTGTAATATTATTTTACCAATGTGTTAATTTACATTTTATGTAACCACCCCCATCAACAGATTTTCTTTAGATTTCTCACTTTACTAAAGCTATTTTACTAATGTCAAGTACCCACCATCTTCTACTGGTTTTGCCATATCTCCACCTAATTGGTCTGAGTCATAATTAGGTAATTCATTACACATATAGAAGGTATCTGCGGATTCGTTGTAATCGAAGTAATTCCATTTATCACTAATAAGGATCTTGGCTAAATCCCTACACTCGAAGAACATGAAATTAACAGAAATTAAATTCTCTGTGCTAAAGCCTGTCAGGTCAATCTCTCGTAAATGAGAGCATTTGGAAAACATACTATCGACTGTTTCTGGGCTAAAGAGTGAATGGCTCGGCATTTTAATAGTCCGCAATTCCCGGCACCCGTAAAACATGTAGTGTGCATTTTGAACATTAGTCAAATCAAAACCACTAAGATCAATCTCTATGAGACTGTGGCATCTGCTAAACATACCTGCCATTGAGACTACTTTAGAGGTGTCGAAGTTCTTTATGTTAAGATACTCCATTTCTGTGCAATCACTGAACATGCCGGTCATATCGACTACATTGGAGGTGTTAAGTTTGTTTAGGGTTATACTTCTACACTTGTAAAAACCATTAAACATGTATGCCATGTCAACTATGTTTTCTGTGTTAAAGTTGGAGAAGTCAAGAACATCAGCTGCAAAACGACGACCATGAAGTGCAAACATACATCTGCAGCTACTTGCGTTAATTGGCATTTCTGGTCTAAAGTCTTTGTCGATGTATTGTAATACAACATCATAATGCGTAATAAAATTGCTACATCGTACCTTGTACATGTCAGAGTCATACAGAACCCAATTCCTTTTACCAGTACTCTCCTTGAACCATTTGAATTTCTTTCCAGTGTTATGATTAATCCTGACCTGACAATCTTCACGTGATTGTTTAGAATTAAGGTTTACTGTGTAAATGTGTTTATTGTATGTAAAAGCAAAAAATTTCTCTTCCATTGTTATCTCCTTTCTTTTTTGTAGGTTATTGTCTCACCTTGTGTTAGCTACTTCTCCTACAGATTTTTAATTTTTATAAATGTTCTGAAAGCATTGGATGTTTTGGAAAGACGTAAAATATGTGTGAGGGTGCATAGCGTACATAAGTGTTTTGGGGAATGCATGTGAAATGTGAAAAGTCTAGTACTTCTTTGACAAAGTACTAGACTGAATTGTTATGGGTGAGGGTACTGGACTAAAGCGCTTACTTGGTTAGAGCACTATTACTGGGCTAAAGTGGTCATCCTTTTCTCTAATGTAATGAAAATAACCACCTTCATTAACGCTACAGCACATTTCTAATCCTGTACGACTATCTCTATAATGTGGTAATCTGTAGCAATTATCAAAAACTTTATCGTCTTTTGCACACTTATTAATAACCCATATATGTGATACATCAATGTAATGGAGGTTTTCACATCCTGAAAACATTTGACTAAAGTTCTTTACAGATACTGTGCTGAAGCTATGCAAATCTAATGTATAAAGATTTTTACATTCACGGAACATAAAACTCATATCTGTTACATTAGAAGTGTTAAATTTGGATAAATCTAATGTATGAAGGTTATAACATTTATCAAACATACAACTCATATCTGTGACATTATATGTGTTGAAAGAGGAAAGATTGACCTGTGTAAGACTTTCACAAAGCTGAAACATACAACTCATATCGACAACATTAGAGGTATCAAAAGAAGAAAGGTGTAATTCCTTTAGTTTCGCGGAACCAAGAAACATTCCTGTCATTATGGTTACATTGTTAGTATAAAAATGACTAAAATCTATTGTTGCCATATCTTCAAGATCACTAAACATACCTCTACAGGATGTCCCATTCAAAGGCATTAAAGGTATTAATCCTGAGCATTCTCTATAACTGAAATTCCATTCTTCATCAATCTGATACATTTCTGGATCATAAAGAATAAAATGTTTTTTAGCATCAACTTCATAAAGCCAAGTGAAATTAATTCCTGTGTCTTCTTTAAGTTGTTTAATACACATATTACGTGATTTTTCTGAATAAACATCTACGCTATAGACTTTATCATTGTCCAATTTCATATTATATGAAGGGGAAACAACATCAACTTGTCTAAAGTGTAGAAGACCATATTTATTTTGAATTGGAGCTTCAGATGTATTAATTACTTTCGAGTCATTAGATTCAAATAATCCTGCTTTTTTAAGTACAGTAGCAACTTCTTCTTCCAAAAATTTATTAAATCCATTTTGAAAATCCTTAAGGTTCTGTAATAAAGTGTATGTATCGATTTTTACGTCTTGTTTTACTGTACTGTCAACAGCATTGTGTAAAACATTTGCAAGGTTAAGAATACACTTTTGCCTATCTTCTGGTAAACTTTCAACATAGCAGGCTACTAATAATTCAATTTTTGAAATATTATCGGTTTCTTGTTTTTCATTATCTTTGTTGGATTTAGCTCCGGCGTCACTAAATAGATTCATTTTGTCCATTTTTAATTCTCCTTTTCTTTTTGTAGGTTATATTGTGAGATCTTAGCTAAAGCGGTTTGTACTTGGTTAAATATATTAATTCGATACTAACGTACACGTATTCACTCGATCTAAAGATACTGCTATAACGCTTCTAAGGTCGCTTGATCTAAAGATAAAGAATACTGCTTGACTAAAGCCTTTCAGGATCTAAATGGATACGAAATAACCACCTTCCTCTGTTGATTTTGCGTAAGTACCATTAGTTCTTGTTTTACTAAAGTTTGGTAATCTATAACATCCATTAAACATATTTGCTGTCCTAGCAGAATCATTTAAAACAGATGGATCATTTTTGGTAATACCTGTTAAATTCTCACAGTTAGCAAATGCAAGTCTAGCATCCTTTACATTTGAAATATCGAAATTACTAATGTCTAAAGCAACCAAAGAATTACAGTTATTAAAAGCTGATAACATAATTTCTAGTCTAGGTGTTCTGAAATTAGAGAGATCAAGCATTTGTAAAGATTTACAATTAACGAACATAGATTCAATAGAAAATACATTCTCTGTGCTAAAGGAGCTTAGATTAACTCGTTCCAATGATTTACAACCTGCAAACATTTTGTACATAGTTTCAACCCGCTGTGTATTGAACATGGATAAATCTAATTCTTTAAGACTACTACACCCATTAAACATACCGGTAACTATATGAAGCTGATTTGTTTTGAAATCTGTAAAATCGATCTTTGCTAAAGATTCACAACCAAAGAACATTTGAGACATATTTTCGACTTTTCTGGCATCCCAGTTAGATAGATTTAAATGTACTAAACCTCCAGACGACGCGAACATAGCTCTCATATTTGTAACATTAGAGATATTAAAGTATGTTAAATCTAATTCTCTTGGTAATTCACATAAGAAAAACATTTTATCCATGGTTACTATGTTTTCTGTGTTAAAGCTACTGAAATCAATGTTATCTGGCAATTTACAGCTAGCAAACATATGTCTGCATGAAGTGGCATTGAATGGCATGCATGGAGTTAAACCATTTTCATGACAATATCGTAAATCTCTTATACTAACGCGGAACATTTCGGTATCGTAGAATACATAATGCTGTAAGCCGGCCCTTTCCTTAAACCATGAAAACTTTTTGCCATTTTCTTTGTTAAAGTCTTCAGCAAAGGAATTTCTATCTTCTTCGGAATTAACATTTACTGTGTAGGTTTTACCATTGTAACTAAATGTTAAATCCCCATTCTCGTCTTGGATGGGTGCTGCTGGTAGAATGTTGATTGCTTTTGATTTTGTACTTTCAAATAACGCTTTGCTGGATTTTTCGTTACCTCCAAATAAATTCAGTTTGTTCATTTTTAATTCTCCTTTTCTTTTTTAGATTATAGTGAGATATCTTGGCTAAATTGGTTTATACTGGGCTAAAGCGACAGGCACACTAAAATGTAAAAGAGGGAAGCTCCTATTACAGAACTTCCATCTGAGTTGTTATATACTGTTTTGTTTTTCTGTGTAGTATCTTCATTAAGAGTGCCTAAATCTCCCGTCTGTTAATCTATTTTGCTACTTTTCTATAAATTTAACGTCTGTGTGCTCGTAGTATTAAAATAATAAGCAGAACCAAGTAAAAAAGCAGTGCGCCAGCACCAAAGACTACTAATATACTTACAATACTACACCAGAAGCCTATCATTATAAATATTGCATTAATTATTTTTTTATTGTCTATACCTCTTTGTTTTTTTAATATGGCTAAACCACTTAAAATATAAAAAATACTAATAAAAATTGACAAAATAGGGTTTACAAGAAAAGAAAAAAACATTATCATCATCAATGCCACACCTATTATAGTCATGATTTTATTACATTGATTTTCTTCTCCTTTCTTTTTTATATACTGTTCGTTAATCACTTTTTTATTCTTTTCCATCCAATTCTCCTTTCATTTTTAAATTATGATATTTAATTCTTCAACGATTTCAACTAAGAATTTTGGTAAATATTTTTTCAAAGTTTCTAAAGATCTTTTCTTAAAATACATAATCTGTGTTCCAATAATACTATCATCTTCTTCGGAATATATAAGATAAATATTATTATGAACTTCATCAGAATAGGTTGACACAGGTGTATTAAATGTAATCAGTAAATCATCATATTCTTTGTCATAAAAATAGCTATAATCTCTTGCTTGAAATGATTGAGTCGTATAAGTGTTTTCACTAAATGATACTTTGCTGAATTTAATTTCTACGTTTCCAGATTGGTTCATTTTTAATTCTCCTTTCCTTTTTAGATTATAGTGAGAGATCTTAGCTAAAGCGGTTTGTACTGGGCTAAATGGAGTGTACTTGGATAAAGCACTCAATGTCCAGAAAAGAAAAAAGGGAACCCCTAATTGGAATTCCCTGGACTAAATAGATTTGTACTTGACTAAAGTACATTACTTTTTCAATATCAAGTAACCACCCTGCTCTATTGATTTTGCCATTTCAATTTCTACTTTTTCTGGATTAAAGTTAATAAGTGAATTGCATCTAGAAAACATATTATCAGAAATTGTAACCTTATTTACATTCCATTTATCTGAAACGTAGATGATTGCAAGTTTTGCGCAATTATAAAACATTCCATGCATGTCAGTAACATTACTAATGTCGAAATTACTTAGGTCAAGTTGTGTTAGCTCTTCGCAAATGCAAAACATAGAATACATTTCTATAACGTTACTCGTGTCGAAATTACTTATGTCAAGTTGAGTTAATGCGCTGCAGTCTTCAAACATAAAACTCATGTTAGTAACCTTAGAAGTGTTGAAATTACTTAGGTTAAGCTTAGTTAGTTTTTTACAATAGTCGAACATGCCACTCATGTTGGTTACTTTATGAGTATCAAAATTACTTAAATCTAACTCAGTTAATTTTTCACATCCAGCAAACATAGAACTCATATCAGTAATTTGACTAGTGTTGAAATTACTTAGGTTAAGCTGTGTTAATGCCTTACAACCATGAAACATTCTATGGCATGATGTTGCATTAATAGGTATTACAGGTGTTAAAGTACAATCATCTATGTAGCGTAAGCAGCTATTATATATTATTTCATACATAGCTATGTCATAAAGTACCCAATGCTTTTCTCCAGTCTCCTCTTTGAACCAATAGTACTTGGCTAAAGAATTAGCATTGACTTCTGCTTTAATTCTTATTCTTTCAAATTTTGAATTAACATTTAGAGAATATGTCTTCCCTTCTAATTCAAAAGTGAGATTACCGTATTCATCTTGTATTGGTGCTGGTGGTAATTGATTAGGTGTGCTTACACTAGCTAATGCTCTACTGGATTTGTTATTACCTTCAAATAACGTTTCACTGGATTCTCCCTTACGGTTGAATAACGCTTCGCTGGATTTGTCGTTACCTACAAATAAGTTCATTTTGTCCATTTTTAATTCTCCTTTCTTGACTAAAGTAGCCAGACTCTATTACTTCAACAAAAACAAATATCCCTCAGCTTTTCTTTTACTATTAATAATCTTATATAAAGTAGTGTCTCCAGTTGGATTAATTGGTGACGCCATTTCAACATCAACTTGTTCTGCGTTATATCTTGGTAATGAAGTACACCAAGTAAATACATCCATACCACCTGCTCCCTCCTGTAATTTCCATTTAGGTGATACGTAAATACGCTGAAGACTATTGCAGTCATAAAACATACGAAGTAACGATTCTAGAGAAGTGGTATCAAATGAAGTTAAATCTAAGAACTCTAATGAATCACATTCAAAAAACATACATTCCATGTTTATAACATTTTCTGTGTTAAAGCTGCTCACATCCAATAAAAATAAATTAGAGCAATCCTCAAACATATACCTCATATTTTCTACTGATTCTGTATTAAAGTTAGATAAATCAAGTTTTACAAGATTACTGCAGGTTGAAAACATTCCTTCCATTGTTGTGATTCCTGTTGTATCAAAATGTGATAAATCAAGGTATCTTCCTTGGTAATTATAAAACATATGAAAACAACTACTGCAATTCAATGGAATGATTACCTTATTTCCTGCTGCATTATTCTCTTTATAGCGTAAACATTTTAAAATCCCAAGCTTTCCCGCGTAAAAATAGTCTGTATCATAAAGCACCCACTGTTTATTTCCTGTTTCTTCTTTGAACCAATTAAAAGTATGTCCAAATCCTAAATTGTTAAGAGTTTCTTTACAGTTTTCTCTTGATTCTTCAGATTCTACGTCTACAGCGTATTTGTGATCTTTGTAAAGAAAAACTAACTTAGTACCTTTCTTTTTGAGAAGTACTGGGCTAAAGTTGGATAGCCTAGTCTTCTCCTCAAGGTTATCATAGTTAACTTTAACTGTGCCGTCTTCATTGTTAATGAATGCTGGTTTAATCAATTCGTTGTCAGTATTACTTTTAAATGAATTCATTTTGTCCATAACTAATCTCCTTTCTGAACTTTAGTACTGAGTTAAAGCACTTAGTCCCATAAAATAAAATGGAACTCCGTAATTAGAATTTCCTTGGTTAAAAGGACTATGTTATTATTTAATAAATCTGATTTTTATATAACACCAGTATTGTAACAATTATCAATATCTATATTTTCTTTGCTAAATTGGTTAGCTTACTTTGTTAAAGTTCATCTGCAGAAGCGTATTCACTGAATTTATCCTTATGAATGACGCAGCTTTTTACCCAGCTTACTTTTCCATTCTTTGAGGTTCTGTAATAACCTGACCTCACATGTGGGCATTTTTCAGTACTGGCATGTGGCTTGTGTGGTGCGTGGTAAACCATATCTGTGTTAAAGTCCTCGAAACTACGCACTGTAATTTTTCCCTCAACACGTTGTGATTTATATGGTGTCTGTTCAACTGCAATTTGGTTATTATCTGAATTGTTTCGAACTGGTTTGGATTGCTCCATTAATGTGTCAAGTTCTGGCAAGCTAACAGACTCAGCTAAAGAATTAAGTTTGGCTAAAGATTTGGTCTTTCTCTGCTCCTCTTTATTAATTAGATATTCCTGAAGACATCTTAAAACCGTGTATGCCATCTGTAAATAACCACTAGGACAGCCGTTAATATATTTTACGCAAGAATTACTTTTGCTATAAAGAGCTTTTTTGCACAAGAAATCAGCACCTTTTATTGTACAAACATCGCAGGGTGATAATACTGGTTTATCATAAATATTATTAATTCTAAATTCATGTAAACCAACACATCTATCCCATATATAAATTATTAGAAAATCGCCGTTTTCGGCACCATCTGAATCTTCTGGTACCATAGCTTCAACATGGAATCCTAATCGAGATGCTCTGCCTTTTCCCTCTACAAAGATTTCAAAAGTCGTATCTTTAGGATATAACTGTGCTAAATCTTTCAAATCAACTGAATCACATCTTAATGAATCATCATATTGCACACTCTTGTATGCATCTTCAGAAATTAAAAACAACTTAGAAGTTACCCTATCTTTTGTATTAAAATATCCATGCAATACATTGCTATATTCTAAAGTACTAAGAAGAACATAGCATTGATAAAAGAGTTGGAAGTATGAGCCTAAATTTGTAGAAGTTTGCGCCTTCTGTTTTAACTCTATTATCCTGTTCTTCATGTTATTCTGTCCAATACCGTCAGTAAAACAAAGTTGTGGAAATTCGTTGATACATACATTTACAACTTGCATAGCAACATTAAATAATTCGCTTCCGTAATTTTCTTGATTAGAGCAGAAATCTGGATTTGTAACTGTAAGCATTATATTACCTGCACCCCAAACAGCCTCCATAGTATCTAATGGAATTTTCTTTGTAAATTTAAAGAATGGTATGTCATTAAGATTTATTTTTCTTGATTTTCTGTGTTTAGGTTGTGATTGAGATACTTTAGTTTCTGCGTTGCTTGATTTGTCATTACTGTCGAACAGGTTCATTTTGTCCATAACTAATCCCCTTTTTGTTTTTTCTAATTTATAGTGGGAAGGCTTGTCTAAAATGGTTTGTGCTGGGCTAAAGCACTTAATACCTAGAAAAGTAAAAAAGGGAACTCTCAAAGTTTATCTCTGAGAATTCCCTGGGTTAAAGAGATACATCAGGTGCCAGTACATTATTTATAGCTAAACTATTTCTATCTGCACATCATAAGATAAATGCATTTTATATGACTTTTGGAAATGCTTATTAACTTTTAACAGCTTTAGAGAATTACATCCGTGGAATAAATTTTGTACCGAGACTTCATAAATTTCTGGAAAATACCCATATAAAGCATTAGGATCTCTCTCACTCTCAGCAGGTCTATAAGGTTTAACTAAATAACTTGTATAAAAACCACGAATATCAAGAACAGTGAGTCTTTTACAATTCATAAAAGCACTATTTGACCTTCTGACTTTAGATGTATTGAAGTTACTAAGGTCTAATACTTCTAAGGATTCGCAACCACTAAACATATATTCCATCATCTCAAGGTTAGAAGTATCGAAGTTACTTAAATCCAATGATTTGAGTCGTTTACAATCCTGAAACATATAATCCATCCATTTTACTTTAGATGTATCAAAACTACTTAAGTTTAAAGCTATAAGATTCAAATTGTGTTCAAACATGGAAAACATATTAGTAACATTTGAAGTGTCAAAATTACTAAGATTCAATTTAACCAATTTTGTACAAGCTATAAACATATCGGACATATCAGTAACTTTAGATGTAATGAGATTATCAAGATCTAATGTTGTAATCTTCCTACAATTTCTAAACATACCTTTCATGCTAACTATATTAACTGTGTTAAGTTTGCTTAAATCCAATTTTGTTAAATTATCGCAATCACTGAACATATTTATACAAGAAGTTGCATTGATTGGAATTATAGGTGCTTGATTACATCTTGGATTATAATGTAAATCGAGATCTCGATTATCTTTTTTAGGCATGTACATTGATGTATCATAAAATACCCAATGACCATCTTCCACATTTTTCTCAAATTCCTCGAACCAATCATACTGGGCTAAAGGGTTAGAGTTTACCTCTTCTTTAACTCTTTCCCTTTCTTCTTCAGAATTGACATTTAAAGTATACTCTTTCCCTTCTAGGCTAAAGGTGAGATTGCCTTCTTCATCTTGGATTGGTGCTGGTGGTAATTGATTTGTAGTTTCTTTTGGTTTTGTGTTTTCCTTTGGTGTGTTTCCTCCAAAGAGATTCATTGATTTCATTTTGGTTTCTCCTTTCAATGTTAGGTTATAATGGGAACACTCGATAAAGAGTTCTGGGCTAAAGCCTTAATACTATGTAATTAAAAAGGGGAACTCCGTAATTGGAATTCCCTGGTCTAAATATCTTAATTCGCCTCTAACGTGGCTGCCATTAAGAATCCTGCTTTGCAGAGCACTTAAGTGTTCTAAAGATAATCTCAATTAAAGCAATGCTCGTGGACAAGGATAGATATTTAGACTCCATTTATAAGAAATATAAATTGTTTCAAGTGATTCACAGTAGTAGAACATATTTTCTGATGAAGCTACGTTACTTGTATCGAACTTACACAGATTAAGCTTAATGAGTGATTTACAATAGGCAAACATATTACTCATATCAATCACATTACTTGTGTCGAAATTGGCAACGTCTATGAAAGTAGCGTTTGAACATCTGTAAAACATGGAATTCATATCGGTAACCTTAGATGTGTCAAACCGACTGAGATCAAGATAGAGTAATGCTGTACAGTGTTCAAACATAGAACGCATTTCAGTAACCTTAGATGTGTTGAAGCCACTAAGATCTAATGTTATGAAATTAGAACATCTGGCAAACATGTAATCCATGTCTACTACATTACTTGTATCGAAATCACTGAAATTTAATGTAGGTAGATGTGAACAATCACGAAACATTGCATAGCATGATGTGGCATTGATTGGAATTACCGGGGCTAAAAGACTGCCTTCCTTGTAATGTAAATGAAAATCTTTTATTTCATACATTTCTGTATTGTAGAGAACCCAGTGTTCTTCTCCTGTCTCTTCATCAAACCAGTCATACTGGACTAAAGAGTTAGCATTAACTTCTTCTTTAACTCTTTCCCTTTCTTCTTTTGAATTAACATTTAAAGAGTAAGTCTTTCCTTCTAAGCTAAAGCGGAGAACTCCATACTCATCTTGGATTGGAGCATTAGTGTTCTGGGCTAAAGCACTAAATTCATACTCATCTTGGATTGGAGTATTAGTGTTCTGGGCTAAAGAGCCGAATTCGTACTTATCAGTACTATCATTTGGTTCCTTATTAGATTGTGATGAAGTGGTGTTCTGTGCTAAAGCGTAGATATCGAAAGCTTTCTGCCAAGAACGAATTGAACTGGCCGGCACTTTTAACTCTTCTGCTGCTTTTTCAATTCCTATCTTCTTTGCCAGTGTGACTGCTAATTCTTTAAATTCTTTTGAGTGTATTTTATCTTCGTCGTAGTCTTCCTTACTGATGAAGAACGCTTTGCTGGATTTGTCGTTACTTCCAAATGACGTTTCGCTGGATTCACCCTTACGGTTGAATAGGTTCATTAATTTCATTTTGTTCCTCCTTTCTTGATGAGTGTATTTCATTTGTAGTGCTTATCTCTTCAATATTAAGAATACTGCTTTGCAGAGCGGTTTGTACTGAGCTAAAGCCTTAGTGCTGCTAGAAAGTAAAAAGGGAACTCTCAAAGTTTGTCTCTGGGAATTCCCTGTGTTAAATTGGTTATGTTATTCCAATTCTTTAGTATTAAGTAACCACCCTCTTCTACCGGTTTTGCCATTTTAATATAAGTGTTCTCTTGGTTAAAGCCTGGAAGAGAATAGCACTCTCTAAACATATCATCTGTATTTAATATGCGATTAGTCTTCCATTTGTCAGAAATATAAATAGTTGTAAGTGTTCTACACTGATAAAACATACATTTCATATATTCAACCATAGAGGTATTAAAACCACTGAGGTCAAGTTGTGTGAGACTAAAACATTTGAAGAACATAGCACTCATATCAAATACATTACTTGTATCGAAATTACTAAGATCGAGCTGTTTGACATTGTAGCAATTAGTAAACATATGACTCATGGTAGTCACTTTAGAAGTATCGAAATTACTGAGGTCAAACGATGTAAGTTTTAAACAGCTGCGGAACATTCCTTCCATACTAGTCACTTTAGAAGTATTGAAACTACTGAGATTTAAATTAACCAATTTTGTACAATCACTAAACATGTAATACATATCAATAACCTCAGAAGTGTCGAAATTACTGAGATCAAGTGATTTAAGTCTTCCGCAGTTAGCAAACATTTTGCTCATAGTAGTAACTTTAGAAGTGTCGAAATTACTGATGTTAAGGGTTGTAAGACTGCAGCAACCATTGAACATATAACCCATGTCAGTAACTTTACTTGTATCAAAATTGCTTACATTAAGTGACATGAGATTTTCACAATCAAGAAACATACAACCCATATCAACAATGTTTTTAGTATTGAATCTACTTGAGTCAAGTGTTGTAAGATTTCTACAGACTTCAAACATTTTAAAACATGATGTGGCATTGATTGGAATTATCGGGGCTAAAGCACTGCCCTCCCTGTAATGTAAGAAACTACCTACAGAATAAATATGAATCACTTCATACATTGCTGTATCGTAAAGAACCCAATGTTTTTCTCCCATCACTTCTTCAAACCAATCGTACTTGGCTAAACTGTTAGAGTTTACTGCTTCTTTAACTCTTTCCCTCTCTTCTTCTGAATTAACATTAAGAGAATATACTTTTCCTTCTAATTCAAAAGTAATATTACCATTCTCATCTTGGATTGGTGCTGGTGGTAATGCTATGAGTTCTTTAGATTCTTTCTTACTGGTGAAGATGTTCATTGATTTCATTTTTGATTTCTCCTTTCTTGGTTAAATGGCTATAAATATGAAAAGGGAATGCTTTAAGCAAAAGAGAATTGCTTAAAGCAAAAGAGGGAATTCCGTAATTGGAATTCCATTGGTTAGACTGATTATACTACTTCTTCAATGTTAAGTAACCACCTTTACCGTAATGAGCGTTGGTTTTCTTAGTCTTGTAGCTATTATAGTTAGGTAGGTTTATGCAATCTGTGAACATTTCCTCTGATTCGGTAACATTGTCTACATTCCACTTATTAGAGACATAGATGGTGGTGAGTTTTGAGCAGCTGTTAAACATTTCATACATTTTAGTGACCTTACTTGTATCAAAATTACTGAGGTCAAGTTGAGTGAGACTTGAGCAACATTTAAACATCCACCTCATATAAGTCACATTACTTGTATCGAAGCTACTTAAATCAAGTGATGTAAGTTTTAAGCAACCACAAAACATATAACGCATATCAGTCACTTTACTTGTGTCGAAATTACTTAAATCAAGTGTTGTGAGACTTTTGCAATTACAGAACATATGACTCATATCAGTTACTTTACTAGTACTGAAACTACTTAAGTCAAGTGATACGAGTTTTGAGCAGTTACAGAACATCCAATGTATACTAGTTACTTTGCTTGTATTGCAATTACTGAAATCAAGTGAAGTAAGATTTGAACAGTTGTAAAACATATAACTCATGTTAGTCACTTTACTTGTATCGAAGTTACTTAGATCAAATGAAGTGTACTTTGAACACTCTTCAAACATTGAATAACAAGAGGTCGCATTAATAGGAATTATAGGAGTTAAATTACTATCTTCTTTATAATGTAAATATAATCTTTTAACATCTTCTACTATTTCATACATTTCAGTGTTGTAAAGAACCCAATGTTTTTCCCCTGTTTTTTCTTTAAACCAGTCATACTTGGTTAAAGCATTGGAATTCACCTCTTCTTTGACTCGCGCTCTTTCTTCTTCTGAATTAACATTCAGAGAGAAAGTCTTACCCTTTAACGTGAAGGTGAGATTACCATTCTCATCTTGGATTGGTGCTGGCGGTAATGCTGTTGGTTCTTTTGATTTATTGTTAAACATGGTCATTTTGTCCATGATTTCTCCTTTCTTGGCTAAAACACTGTAAATTGAAAAAGGAAACACTGTAATTGGAATTCCCTGGGTTAGATTGGTTATGTTGTTACTCTACTTCTTCAATGTTAAGTAACCGCCCTCTTCGATTGGTTTTGCCATTTTAGCGTCTATCTTCTCTGAGTTAAAGTTTGGAAGAGAATAACACTCTTTGAACATGTCTTTTGCATTTATTACTTTGTTGAGATTCCATTTATTAGAAATATAAATAGTAGTAAGCCTTATGCAGTAATAAAACATGTTTTCTGTACGAGTAACCTCACGAGTGTTGAAATTACTGATGTCTAATTGTGATAAACAGTGGCAACCTTCTAACATCCCACACATATCAGTAACCTGACTTGTATTGAAACTACTGAGGTCAAGCATAGTGAGCTTCTTACAACAAGAAAACATTCCGCACATAGTAGTAACGTTACTTGTATCGAAATTACTGAGGTCTAACCGAGTTAACGATAAACAATTGTCGAACATATAACTCATTTCAGTAACGTTACTTGTGTCAAAATTACTGAGGTCAAGCTGTGTGAGCTTTAAACAGTTAGAGAACATCATAAACATAGTAGTAACCTGACTAGTGTCGAAATTACTAATGTCCAGCTGGGATAAAGATTTGCATCCATAGAACATCCAACTCATTTCAGTAACATTACTTGTGTTAAAATTATTGAGGTCAAGTTGTGTGAGTCTTAAGCAGCCAGAAAACATCATAAATATAGTAGTAACCTGACTAGTGTCGAAATTACTGAGATCTAATTTGGTTAAGGCTTCACAGCCATTGAACATCTCATTCATTGTGGTAACCTGGCTAGTGTCGAAATTACTGAGGTCAAGCTGTGCTAAAGCTATGCAGCCAGAAAACATTCCACACATATCGGTAACTTGACTAGTGCCGAAATTACTGAGGTCAAGTTGTGATAAGCTTTTGCATTCTTTGAACATCCCACACATATCAGTAATATTTGATGTGTCAAAATTACTGAGGTCAAGCTGATTTAATTTATAGCATCCGTAGAACATATAATAGCAAGATGTTGCATTAACTGGGATTACTGGGTTTAAATTACTATTTTCTTTATAATGTATATATTTATCACAAGTATATATTTGTTCTACTTCATACATTTCTGTATTGTAAAATGCCCAATGTTTTTCTCCCGTCTCTTCTTTAAACCAATCGTACTTGGTTAAAGAGTTAGCATTAACCTCTTCCTTAACCCTTTCCCTTTCTTCTTTTGAATTAACGTTTAAAGAGTAAGTCTTTCCTTCTAATTCAAAAGTAATATTACCGTTCTCATCTTGGATTGGAGCAGGTGACTTAGCTAAAGTTTTCTGCCAGGAATAGATAGAGCTAGTGGATACTCCTAACTCTTCTGCTGCTTTGGTTACTCCAACTTTGGATGCTAAGTTAACTGCTTTCTTTTTAAAGTCCTCTGAGTAGGTTTTCTTTTTTAGTTTTGTGTTTGCTTTGGGTTTGTTATCTCCAAATAACGCTTTGCTGGATTTACCCTTGCGGTTGAATAAGTTCATTTTGTCCATTTTGATTTCTCCTTTCTTGGTTAAAGTATTGTAAATATGAAAAGGGAACTCTCAAAGTTCGTCTCTGAGAATTCCCTGGGTTAAATTGGTTAGGCTACTTTTTTCAATGTTAAGTAACCTCCCTCTTCAATAGATTTAGCCATTTCAATACCTCTCTTCTCTGGGCTAAAGCCTGGAAGAGAACGACACACGTTAAACATATCGTCTGAATATTTTACTGAATCAATGTTCCATTTATCAGAGATATAAATAGTAGTAAGTTTTTTACACCATGCAAACATCAGTTTTATGTCATACGTACTACTTGTATCAAAACTACTAAGGTCTAACTCAGTTAATTTATAACAGTCGTAGAACATATAATGCATATGAAAGACTTTTGAAGTGTCGAAACTACTAAGGTCAAGTTGCGAGAGACTGTAACAGTGTGAGAACATAAAATACATAGTAGTTACGTTACTGGTATCAAAATTACTTAGGTCTAATTTGGTTAATGTTTGACACAAACAGAACATAGAATCCATGTCAGTAACATTACTTGTGTTAAAACTACTGAGATCTAGCTGAGTTAAGTATTTACAGTGGTAGAACATCCCATTCATATTGATAACCTTTGAAGTATCGAAATTACTAAGGTCCAGATGTATAAGATTTTCACAACTTTCGAACATTCCATACATATTAATAATCTGGCTAGTGTCAAAATCATTTAGGTCTGGTTTATTTAATGATGTACACTTATAGAACATTCGATAGCAGGAAGTTGCATTGATTGGAATTACCGGAGCTAATCTTATACGATCTCTATAATTTAAATGATATCTATTAGCATGCCCATCGTAATTTATTTCATACATTTCTGTATTATAAAGAACCCAATGTTTTTCTCCTGTCTCTTCTTTGAACCAATCATACTTGGTTAAAGAGTTAGTATCGATTTCTTCTTTAACTCTTTCCCTTTCTTCTTTTGAATTCACATTTAAGGAGTAAGTTTTACCTTCTAATTCAAAGGTAAGATTACCATCTTCATCCTGGATAGGTGCTGATAGTGATTGATTTGTAGTTTCTTTCGGTTTTATGATTTCCTTTGGTTTACTGTTTCCAAATAACACTTCATTGGATTTGTCGTTACCTCCAAATAGGTTCATAGATTTCATTTTTATTTCTCCTTTCTTTTTAAGTTATAGTTAAAGATCTTGGCTAAAGTGGTTTGTACTGGACTAAAGCCTTAGTATTACTGAAAAGTAAAAAGGGAACTCTCAAAGTTTATCTCTGAGAATTCCCTGGATTTGTTAGTTTGCTAAAACACCTTCCTTTTTAGTGTTAAGTAGCCACCTTTCTCTACTGAATATGCCATTTCAATATCTATCTTCTCTAGGTTAAAGTTTGGAAGAGAGCAGCACTCTTTGAACATATCGACATCTTCTGTCACCTTATTAGTCTCCCATTTATCAGAAATGTAAATAGTCGTGAGCGATTTACAATTGTAGAACATATATCTAACACTAACAACTTTGGAAGTATCGAAGTTTTCAATATTGAGTAATGTAAGATTTGAGCATTTGGTAAACATTCCAGACATATCAATGACCACACCTGTGTTAAAATTTGCAATGTCAAGTGCTGTGAAATGTTGACAATTATAGAACATCCAACTCATGTCAATTACGTGTGAAGTATCGAAACTACTGAGATTAAGTTGTGTGAGATTTGAACAGTCATAGAACATATAACTTGTTTTAGTAACTTTAGAAGTATTGAAATTACTAAGGTCTAACTGAGCTAAAGCTTTACAATTATCAAACATAAAACTCATATTAATTACATTGCTGGTATTGAAATTACTTAAATCTAACTTTGTTAATTTTGTGCAATCTGAGAACATACCAAACATGTCAGTAATTCGGCTTGTGTTGAATATGCTAAGATTAAGTTGTGTGAGTTTAGAACAATCATGAAACATATAACGGCAAGAGGTTGCATTAATAGGAATTGTAGGAACTATACTACAAAGTTCTTTATAATGCAGATATTTATTTGAAATACCAATAATTTCATATATTTCTGTGTTGTAAAGAACCCAATGCTTTTTACCTCTTTTTTCTTTAAACCATTCATACTCTGTTAAGGAGTTCGCATTTATTTCATTTTTAACTCTTTCTCTTTCTTCTTTTGAATTGACATTAAGGGTGTATGACCGTCCTTCTTGGTTAAAGTGGAGAATACCTTTCTCATCCTGTATTGGCGCTACTGGAAGTTTATTCATTTTGATTTCCTCCTTGTTGTCTATTTTGGGTATAATAAAAGAGCATTTGACTTTTACATCAAATACTCCTGCGGCTATTTATTCTTTTGTTTTGTTATTTAGTTCCAAACAAATTCATTGATTTCATTTTGATTTCTCCTTTCTTGGCTAAAGCCTTGTAGTCGCTTAAAGCAAAAAAGGGAACTCCGTAATTGGAATTCCCTGCTAAATGTTATTAACTTCTATAGATTGCTGGAACGATTAAGTCCTTCTCTTTCTCTCTTGTTTCTTCTGGTACGATAATTCCTAGTTGTTCCTCTATCCAACCGGCAATCATACGTCTATGACAGAATTTCTTTTTCGTTGCTAAATCTTTTGAGGATTCGAAGCAGACTAATGTACAATCTTTTAAATCTTCATATACCTTTTTTGGATTTAATTTATCAAGCTGTGAATAGTAAGCTTTTCTAAAGTACTCAAAGCTTTCTTGGCTAAAGTCCTGGTCATGTGCCAATTTAACCAAATCCCAGCTAGGCATAAGTGATTCATAGCTTAACATGTACTGCACTCCTGGTGGTGTTGAGCGTGAAATGCTGACATATTTCACATCACTAATCGGTTCGTGCGTAGCTTTCCAAAAGTAAGATGTTTTCATAATTCTTATTACCTCTTTTCTTTTTAGAAATTATAAAAGCACATACTTCAAATCAGGGTTAGCTATTTATTGCAGTGAAGTAATTACCATTTACATATCCATTAATGAAACATTTTCCAATTTTTTACCTTTTGGTGTAAAGTAACCTCCTTCGGTTTTTGGCTTAGCCATTTCGATTCCTGTATGTTCTGGGCTAAAGCCTGTAAGATTTACACAATCTTTAAACATTGGCTGTGAAATATTATCTTCAGATAACATAGATAAATCAAATTTATAATTTGCATTAATGATTGTGAGACTCATACAATCTGCAAACATCCCTTCGGCCTTTTGTAAATTTTCTTTGCTAAAGCCTGTAATAGAAAGTTCGAGGAGTTTTTCGCACCCAGTGAACATGTAACTCATATTTTCAACTTTAGGCGTTTTAAAGCTAGAAACATCTATAAATTGTACATTATTACATCCATTAAACATTGCACAAAAGTCACTAACATTTTCTGTATTAAATGAGCTTAAATCAATATTTGTTACTCTGGTCCAATTTTCAAACATTAAACACATATCTACCACATGACCTGTTCTAAATCTACTAAAATTTAAATTCTCAACCTTGTCGTATAAATTAAACATTTTATAGCAAGAGGTAGCATTAAATGGTAATGTAGGTGCTAGTCCATATTCGGGACAGTATCTTAAATGTTCGTAGTAAAACATATATCCACCAACAAACTCATACATTTTTGTATTGTAAAGTACCCAATGTTTCAGACCACGTTCTTCTTTAAACCATGCAAAATCAGCTCCTGTTAGCATTTTTAATTTACGCACGCAATCTTTACGTGCTTCTTCTGAATTAACATTTAAAGTGTATTTATCAAAATTAATAACAAATGATAAAATACCTTTTTCATCCTGGATAGGTTCTAGAGTGGTATCAGTGAGAGATTCTTTTCCAAGTTTTGTAATAACTACTTTATTGCTAGAAATGACTTTATTATCTTCGCATGTTTCTTCTGAATCACGATACATGTGTAAACTGTTTGCATATTGATAAGTCCAATCTCTAACCTTATCTAAAGGAATTCCGAGTTCATTAGAAATCTCTGTGTTACCGATCTTCTTGGCTAAAGTGACTATACTTCTCTTTAGATCTTCAAGCTCTGTTATATCATCAACAGACAAGCCTGCATTTAATTCTTCTGATTCTTTGAAACTACGTTCTCGTTCATTCTCCTCTTCTATTATTTCTTTTCCTACTTTGCTAAAGAGATTCATAAAATCCATAATATCACTCCTTTCTTAAAATGTGAAAAGGGAATGTTTCCGATTAGGAGCATTCCCTCTACTGTTAATTATTAAATTTTCTGCTCTTATATTTTTCACTATTCTTTTTATTGGTGAAGAGTGAACCACCCTTCGGGATCTAAAGATAATCTTAGATTCGAGTCTGTCATCTCTTCCATCTCTTCCATCTAGGATTTATGCTAGTTATGTGGGCTGGTGCCAATGCTTCGCAACTAGAGCTTGGCTAAATCCCTGCTTCGTACAGTCACTGGGCTAAAGCACATAGCTGTGTACTGATTTAACTAAACTAAAACAAGTCCATAGACTTTATTGATTTATTGTCAGTAATAACTGAATGTTCTTGTAATTCTTTCGGTAGTGCAGGTTTGACCTTTTTTAAAATATAATTGGAAGTATAATAAACATCTAAATCATCTTTATCGTACTTATATTTCTTATTTGAGTATTTCGATGCTAAATGTGTGAAGAATCTTTCCCAACTACAGTATTTAGAACATTCAATATAACTAGATGGATTATTTAAAATAGAATCTAAACCAGGTATATTAAAAACACCTGCTTTTAATAGAATCCATTCAAAACTTTCAGGCATCCAAATGTAAACTCTTTTAGCTAAATGTGCATCAATATAATTACATAAATCTCCTATTCTACACCCAAATGCAGCTCCATCAACAATACAATAAATGCTGAGTCCGTCGGAATTTTCTATAGCGGATCGTAATTTAGTATTTCCAGATGCCTTCTCCACTGAGCAATCTTTTAAAAATTTAGTAAAGAAATCAAATCCAGCATTGCTATCTTCTGTAATAACTGTGTCAAAATTTACTGCAGATTTTGGAAAATTAGAATACAAATTAGTAAAGCAGTACACCTGCCTAAAAGGTTCTACCTCTTCGTAACTGTTTATTTCATAAATTTCATTAATGCTATATGTTAAAGAGTACAAAGGCTCTCTATTTACAATTACAAAATAATTTCCAGAATCACGTACAAATCTAGCAAAATCATGGGTAAATACAAAATCATTTGATTCTTCTATGAAAATTACATGATTTGTTAAATCTTTAAAAGATCTTTCCCAATCACCATCAATGTGGACATAATAATCGGCATTTGTATTTACAATAATAAAAGGATTTCCTTTACGTTTTAGGGACTCATTTAAAATAGTTAAAAGAGTTGTTTTTCCTGTTGCACTATCTCCCTGAAGAATAGTAATATTTCTCTTTAAATCAAATTTGAAAAATAAATCTTTATTTTTTCCACTATTCTTTTTAACAGTTATTTCAAAAGTTTTTACTCCATTCATTTACTTACCTCATTTCCAGATTGGCCTGGCTAAAGTACCTTCAAAGACATCTTCATCTGCTGTAAATATCTTTTCTATATACTCTTGATAATTGTGTGCTTCTGCACCAGTGTTTAATATTTTTATATCAAAATCACCTTCAAATTTCATCATATAACCAAGATAAATTGTTATGTCTTTTTTCTCTGCAATCTTTAGTATCCATTTAGCGCAGTTATCTCCACAGTGATTCACATTAAAAATAAATCCGTCTGTTTTCAATATCATCATTAAAGTCTTTACACCTCCTGATAACACTTCTGGGAGAATTGGCCCAAGAACTGGACTTTCTATTATATGTGGAGCTACTACTTCTGACTTATCAACATCTCTTATCATTTCTTTTACAAAAGGATCTTCCATCCATTCTTCATCAAATAAATATTTAAAATAAAAGTCTATAGCATCTATTACTTCTATTGGAGTTCCATCAGGATTTTCTCCGCCACGAAACCATATATTTAACATAATATCACCTCTTTTCTTTTTATTATAGCAAGAACCTAATTAAGTAGCAAGGTAAGAGTAAGGTACATTTCAGGATCTAAAGATAACCTTGATTCGAGCTTAGCAATGCTACCATAACACTCCTAAGGTCGCTTGATCTGAAGATAAAGAATACTGCTTTTACAGAGCACACTTCATGGAAGTTACTTGGTTAAAGTCCTGCTTCGTACTGTTACTAGCCTAAATCTGAAGATAGAAGTTACTGGGCTAAACCTATAAAATCTACTAATCTTCAACTGGCTCATAGGTCTTTTCAAAGATATCCGGCTTGCATGGATACTGCTCACCATCTACTCCTGTTATTATATAATCTCCTTTAGAGGCTATCATATCTCCTTCAAGGGTATGTATGGTTAATACTTTATCTGTTTGGTATGCTTCGATTACTACTGGTTTCTTACGATATTTTTTAGTCTTCATAGTATTCATTTTGATTTCTCCTTTCTTAACTAAATGTCCAAAAAAGTAAAAAGGGAACTCTCAAAGTTTATTTCTGAAAATTCCCTGGGTTAAACTGTTTATACTACTTTTACTTCTTCAATGTTAAGTAACCTCCCTGCTCTGTAGGTTTTGCCATTTCAATGCCAGTCTTTTCTGGGCTAAAGCCAGGAAGAGAACAGCACTCTTTGAACATGTCCATTGCGTTTGTTACTCTATCCATACTCCATTTGTCAGAGATAAAAATAGTAGTAAGTTTTTCGCAGTGTTCAAACATCCAACGCGTATCAGTAACATTTCTTGTGTCGAATAATGTGAAGTCAAGCTGCGTGAGTTTGGAGCAATAAGTAAACATAGCACCCATATCAGTAACCTGAGAGGTGTCGAAACTACTAATGTCTAACTTGGCTAAAGCTTGACAATTATGAAATAACGAAGCCATGTTAGTAACTCGTTTAGTGTCAAAATTGCTTAGGTTAAGCTGAATCAGTTTATAGCATCCGGAAAACATACAGAACATGGTAACAACTTTAGAGGTGTCGAACTTACTAACATCAAGCTGTACTAAATTGGAACATCCGGTGAACATACAATCCATTTCAGTAACACTGGAAGTGTTGAAATTACTGATGTTAAGTGCTGCAAGACTGAAACAATTATAAAACATACCCGACATAGAAATTACACTACTAGTATCGAAACTACTTAAGTCAAGTTGAGTAAGACTTACACAACTGTTGAACATACTAATCATAAGAGTTACTTTGGATGTTTTGAAACTACTTAAATCAAGCTTGGTTAAACGAAGGCAATCTTCAAACATACAACGCATGTCAATAACATTTCTTGTGTCAAAACCACTGAGGTCAAGCTGAATTAGTTTAGAGCATCCTGCGAACATAAAATAGCAAGAGGTCATGTTAATTGGAGTTACCGGTGCTAAATTACTGTCTTCTTTATAATGCAAATAAAGTCTCTTACAATTTCCATTTTTTATTATTTCGTACATTTCAGTATTGTAAAGTACCCAATGCTTTTCTCCTGTGTTTTCTTTAAACCAGTTGTACTTGGCTAAAGAGTTAGCATTGACTTCTGCCAAGACTCTTCTTCTTTCCTCTTCTGAGTCGGCATTGAGAGAATATTCTCTGCCTTCTAACTCGAAGGTAAGATTAAATAAGTTCATTGTGTTCATTTGGTTCATTGTGTTCATTTTGATTTCTCCTTCCTATTACTATGCTAAATTGCTTTGTATTAGGTTATAGAGTAACCATCTTTAGTAACTGGTTTAGCCCTTTCATTCCTGTATTTTCTTGACTAAGTATATTATTGATCTAAGAAGTATTACTTAACTATAGATCAGATGGTGTTGTGAAGTAACCGCCCTCTTCCACTGGTTTAGCCATTTCAATACCAGTGTGATCTGGGCTAAAGCTAGGCAATGAAACACAGCCAAAGAACAATCCAGTTCTTCCATAAACTATATTGAAAGCACCATTCCAACTTACTACTATCTCCTTTAGACTATTGCAATTAAAGAACATTCCTGTTATTTCTAATAGATTATAGCCATCGAAATAATTAAAAATAATTTGTTTAAGTTCGTGGCAATGTGCAAACATTTTTGCTGTACTTTTTACATTGTACATTTTAAAATTAGTAAGATTTATTTTCTCCAAACTCTCACATCTGTAGAAAACTCCTTCCATGAAATCAACTCGATCTGTATTGAAAGAACTTAAATTGACATCTTGCAAATATGTACAACCACAAAACATGTAATTCATTGTACGGAGATTTGCTGTGTTAAAACTGCTTAAGTCTAAATGTTCAAAGTAAAGACTGTCTGCGAACATATAATCCATTATAATAACATTTACTGTGCTAAAGCTATTGAAGTCCAATTCAGTAAGAATTTTATAGTTAGAAAACATTCTATGACAACTACTGGCATTGATTGGTATTATTGGATCTTTTCCGCAGTCTTCAATATAATGTAAGAATAGATAGTTCCCATCATGTTCAACTGTGTACATTTTACTATCATACAAAACCCAGTTGTTCAGTCCGGTCTCTTCTCTAAACCAATTGAAGTCTCTTCCAGTATCTTCATTAAGTTTTAATCTACATTCCTTACGGGCATCTTCGTTGTATAAATCTACAATATATTTGGTATCTCCAATGCTAAAGTACAGCTTATTGTTAGCACTTAAAATAATTCTATAGTTATTGGCTGCACTTTCATTTATTACGTCGTCTGTGATATTTATCTTACCTTCTTTATATTTAAAAGGCGCTTCATTGGATTCTCCCTTGTTGGTGAACAACGCTTTGTAGGATTTGTCGTTACCTCCAAATAACGCTTTACTGGATTCTCCCTTTCGGTCGAATAAGTTCATTCTTTCCATTTTGATTTCTCCTTTCTTGGTTAAAGTATTGTAAATATGAAAAGGGAACTCCGTAATTGGAATTCCCTGGGCTAAAACACTTATCGTTTTAATGTTAAGTAACCGCCTTTACCGTAATGAGCGTTGTTTTTCTTAGTCTTGTAGCTTTTATAGTTAGGGAGATTTATGCAACCTGTAAACATTTTATATGAAGATGCAATCCTAGCTATACTCCATTTATTTGATACATAGATGGTACTGAGTTTTGAACAGCCTCTGAACATCTCACTCAGTTCAGCTACATTACTTGTGTCAAAACTACTGAGATCAAGTGATATGAGTTTTGAGCAACCTTCAAACATCCACCTCATATTAATGACACTACTAGTGTCAAACCTACTTAAGTCAAGCGATGTAAGGCTTGTGCAGCCTTTAAACATACTACACATAGCAGTCACTTTACTAGTATCGAAATTACTTAAATCAAGTAATGCAAGTGATCCACAGCTTCTGAACATATCGCTCATACCAGTCACTTTACTAGTATCAAAATTACAAATATTAAGTTCTGTGAGACTTGAGCAGTCGCTAAACATATCGCACATTTCAGTTACTTTACCTGTATCAAAATTACTTAAATCAAGTACTGTTAAGCTTGCGCAACCACAAAACATATAACTCATATCAGTCACTTTACTAGTATCAAAACTGCTTAAGTCAAGTGATGTAAGACTATAGCATCCATAGAACATATCACTCATGTCAGTCACTTTACTTGTATTAAAACTACTTAAATTGAGTGCTGTGATACTTGAGCAGTCCTCAAACATACCATACATATCAGTCACTTTACTAGTATCGAAATTACTAATGTCAAGTGCTGTAAGGCTTGAGCAACCACTAAACGTAAACTTAAAAGTAGTCATTCGATTAGTAATAAAACTACTAATGTCGAGTGATGTGAGACTTTTGCAATCTAAGAACATATAACCTATGTCAGTTACTTTACTTGTGTTGAAATTACTAATGTCAAGTGCTGTAAGCTTTAAACAACGTTCAAACATCCAACTCATATTGATTACGTTGGACGTATCGAAATTACTTAAATCTAGTGATGCGAGACTTGAACAGTCACTAAATATAGCACGCATATCAGTCACTCTACTTGTGTTGAAATTACTAATATTAAGTGATGTGAGACTTGTGCAACCTCTAAACATGTAACTCATATCAGTTACATTACTTGTATCGAAATTACTTAAGTCAAGTGTTGTAAGACTTAAACAATTTTCGAACATTGAATAGCAAGAAGTCGCATTGATAGGAATTATAGGAGTTAAATTACTATCTTCTTTATAATGTAAATAAAATATATCATCTCTTATTATTTCATACATTTCAGTATTGTAAAGAACCCAATGCTCTTCCCCTGTTTCCTCTTTAAACCAATCATACTTGGTTAAAGAGTTAGCATTTACTTCTTCTTTGATTCTTTCTCGTTCTTCTTTTGAATTAACATTTAGAGAATAGGTCCTTCCTTCTAATGTAAAGCACACATCCTTATCTCTCGTCGTGATTTCGGATGTGTTTAATGTAAAGGTGAGATTACCATTCTCGTCTTGGATTGGTGCTGACAGAAGTGGCTTGTTATCATCCCCAAAGAAATTCATTGATTTCATTTTGATTTCTCCTTTCTTGACTAAAGGGTTATGTGATCTGAGCTAGAGTGTTTAAGTACATTATCTCTTTAATGTTAGGTAACCGCCTTGCTCTACTGGTTTTGCCATTTTGGCATTGGTCTCCTCTTCATTAAAGTTTGGAAGGTAATGGCAATCTTCGAACATATCACGTGAAGAATCTACTCTATTAGTATTCCATTTATCAGAGATATAAATAGAAGTAAGGGAGTTACAGTGTCCAAACATGCAAAACATTTCAATAACCTTACTTGTATCGAAATTGCTTAAATCAAGCGTTGTAAGGTTTAAGCAATTAGCAAACATCCAGCTCATATCAGTCATTTTATTTGTGTCGAAATTACTTAAGTTAAGTGCTATGAGATCATAGCACTCATAGAACATTTTATAACAACTACTAGTGTTGATTGGAATTACCGGAGCTAAATTACTATCCTTTTTATAATGTAAATAAAATATATCATCTCTTATCATTTCATACATTTCAGTATTGTAAAGTACCCAATGCTTTTCTCCTGTTTCTTCTTTAAACCAGTCATACTTAGCTAAAGAGTTAGTATTTACTTCTGCTTTAACTCTTTCTCGCTCTTCTTTTGAGTTAATATTGAGATAATAAATCTTTCCTTCTAAGGTAAAAGTGAGATTACCATTTTCATCTTGGATTGGTGTAGGTAACTTAGCTAAAGTTTTCTGCCAAGAGTAGATAGAACTTGTAGATACTCCTAGGCTTTCTGCTGCTTTAGTAATTCTGATCTTAGAAGATAATTTGACTGCTTTCTTTTTTAAGTCCTCTGTGTAGGTTTTCTTTTTTGATTTTATGTCTCCAAAGAGATTCATTGATTTCATTTTGATTTCTCCTTTCTTGGCTAAAGCACTTAAGTGATCTAAAGATAATCTTAAATCGTAACGCTCACTTCGCTCTCTTGATCTAAAGATAGCTATCGCTACTGCCATTAAGAATGCTGCTTTGCAGAGTGTTATACGTTAAGCTAAATCCTTGGTACTACTGGGAAGTAAAAAAGGGAACTCCGTAATTGGAATTCCCTGGGTTGAAGTATTTATCGTTTCAATGTTAGGTAACCGCCCTGCTCTGTTGGTTTTGCCATATTAACATCTGTCTTCTCTTGACTAAAGTTTAGAAGGAAATGACAATCTTCGAACATTTTATATGAATATGTCACTCTATTAGTCTTCCATTTATCAGAAATATAAATAGAAGTAATGGAGTCACATCGCTCAAACATACAAATCATTTCTATTGTATTAGTAATTATACTTGTATTGAAACTACTTAAGTCTAAAGATGTAAGTTTTGAACAACCAGAAAACATAGCATTCATGCTAGTAACCTTACTTGTATTGAAATTACTCACATCAAGTTGTGTAAGACTATAGCAGTTTCTAAACATGTTAAACATGCTAGTCACTTTTGATGTGTTAAAAAAACTTAAGTCTAGTGATTTAAGTGTCACACACCAGAAGAACATACCACCCATTTCAGTAACTTGACTTGTGTCGAAATTATTTAAGTCTAGTGATTCAAGGCTCCAACAATTACGAAACATAAAAAGACAAGAAGTTGCATTAATTGGAATTATAGGAGCTAAATTACTATTTTCTTTATAATGTATATATTTATCATGAGTGAGTGTTTCTTTTACTTCATACATTTCTGTATTGTAAAGAACCCAATGTCTTTTTCCTGATCCTTCTCTAAACCAATTATACTTAGCTAAAGAATTAATATTTACTTCTCTTTTGACTTTTTCTCTTTCTTTTTCTGAATTAACATTCAAAGAGTAAGTCTCACCTTCTAATGTAAAGGTGAGATTACCATCATCATCTTGGATTGGTGCTGGTGATAATGCTGTGAGTTCTTTTGGTTTACTGTTTCCGAAGAATGCTTCGCTTGATTTGTCATTACCTCCGAAGGAATTCATTCTTTCCATTTTGATTTCTCCTTTCCGTTTGGTGTGATGAAGTATCCACCCTCTTCTATTGATTTTGCCATGTCACTATTTACTTTCTCTGGGTTAAAGCCTACGAGAGACTTACAGCCACAGAAAAGTTTGTCTTCTTTTCTTTCTTTAATAGAAAAATTACGTAAGAATTCATCAGCATCTTTTGGTGGTGCAAGGAACCAACCAACTGAATAAATAGTTTTTAAATTTTCACAATTGTAAAAAGCTTGTCTTGCTGATAATAATCTTGAAAAATCAAAATCACTTAAATCAACTGTTGTAAGACTTTTACATTCTGAAAATAAATTTTTTATGTCTATAGGATATGGTTTGCTAAAGATTACTTCTTTCAGCGATTTGCACTCTTGAAACATTGATTCCATATAAAGCGTATTCTGTAAATTAAAATTACTCAAGTCTACTTTAGTCAATGAAGAACACCAAGCAAACATATAGTCTGCGTGTATTACTTTACAGTTACTAAAAGAACTTAAATCAACTTGTTCTAAAGCAACACAACCCATAAACATAAAACTTGTATCTTTTAAGTTATCTGTGCTAAAGTGGCTCAGATCGAGTGTTTTAAATTTAGATTCCATAAACATAGAAGTCATTTCAACTATTTCAGAAGTATCAAAATGATTGAAATCTATATCATTTTGCCCATCCAATTCTGCAAACATATTGTAGCAACTACTAGCATTAAATGGCATTACTGGAGGTTTACTACAGCTTTCTATATAGTGCAAATATCTGTAATTAAATTCGCAGATCTCATACATCTTGCTGTCATACAAAACATAGTTTTCCTTTCCAGTTTTCTCTCTGAACACTTTAAAAGATTTACCTGTGTCTTTATTGATTTGTTGCACACAAGACTTACATGATTCATCCGATCTAAAATCTACCTGATATGAATAGTTATCAACATTAATCGTTGATAAATTCTGATTACTTTTATTTAATAACGCTTTACTAGATTCTTCCTTACGATTAGGTAACGCTTCGCTTGATTTGTCATTGTTTCCAAATAAATTCATTCTTTCCATTTTGATTTCTCCTTTCTTGTTGTCTGGGCTAAAGTACATTGTGAAGCTCTTTAATCTCCAGTAAAACAGAACCCTTAATGCAAGCAATGTGCTTTACACTAAGGGTTCTGTCTTCTCTTTTCTTTTCTCATTTAAAAGAGATTTAATTTACCTAATTTGTCTGATGTGTTATTTGATGTAGGCACTACTATTATCTTTACCTCTTCCGGTAAAAATGTTTCAGACACTTGGCTAACGCTGTGGTTAATCTTTAAGCACTTAAGTGCACTGCAGTAGCCAAACATACCACGTGTTCCATCCTCTTCTCCTATATCGAAACTACTGATATCTAAATTTGTTAATCGTATACATCCCCAGAACATACCATCCATAAAGATTGTGCATCTGGTATCGAAATTACTTATGTTAAGTTGTTCTAACTCAGAACAATTAGTGAACATGTGTTGCATGCTAACTACTTTTTCTGTGTTAAAGTGACTTAGGTCAAGCTGTTTAAGGCTTTTACAATTAGAGAACATTTCTACCATGTAGAAAACTTTTTCTGTGTTAAAACTGCTTAGGTCAAGCTGTTTAAGACTTTCGCACTTGTAGAACATTTGTCCCATGTACTCTACATTGTGAGTGTCTAGTCCACTGAGATTGACTTGTTCAAGATTTGAACAGCTGTAAAACATGTGAGACATATCACACACATTTCCTGTGCTAAAGCCACTTAGATCAAGCTGTTTAAGATTTTTACAGTTCATGAACATACAACGCATTTCAACGATATTTCTTGTATCGAATCTACTTAAATCAATGTTCTCTAAGGATTTACACCCATAGAACATTTTTCTGCAAGATGTGGCATTGATTGGAATTGTAGGGGAGGCGTGGAGGGTGTTGGCCGGATTGTCAATTATAGTGGAGTTCTTGTCTAAAGCACCATCCATCTGGGCTAAAGCACTCTCCTCTCTGTAATTTAAATATTTCCATTGCCCTATTCTATCGCACATTATTGAATACATTTCTGTGTCATAGAAAACCCAATGCTTATTGCCAGTGTCCTCTTTGAACCAATCATAGACGTGTTTTGAACGAGAGTTCACCTCTTTCTTAATTAGTTCCCTTTCCTCTTTTACGTTGACATTTAAAGAGTACTCGTGGTTTTCTAGTCTGAAGCGAAGAATACCACTTTCGTCTTGGATTGGTGTGGGATTTATTTCATTCCTCATTTTTCTTCTCCTTTTGCTTTAAATCTCTAGGCTAAAGCGTCATGTTAAAGCACTTTACCACTATTCTGTAGACTTCTTTACCTCCGCCTTACAATTTCCAAAGATAAGTCCGTGTGCGTACTTCTCTAGGTTAAGTGGGTGTTCCATGTAAATCTCTTTTAAACTATCGCAATCATCGAACATAGCGTATGATCGTACAACATCGTCTAAAACAACGTCAGGGAGGTTAAGCCTTTCTAGAGCTTTACAATTATCAAACATACTTAGAGTGTATTTAGCCTTTCGCCAAACTCCTGGGCTAAAGCGTATTTCTTTAAGACCTTCACATTTAAAGAACGCATACCCAAAATCAAAGACATGACTGAGATCAAAATGTGATAAATCTACTTCACTTAATTTAGTGCAGCAACCAAACATGTAAGCCATTCCATTGATTATCTTAAAGTTAAAGTCAGCAATGATCTTTTCTAAATGTTCACAATAACCAAACATTTCGTTTGCATCCATTACTTGGCTAAAGTTCCAGCCTTCCAGATCTATTACTTTTAAACTTCTGCATCTGGAGAAGAGGTATGACATGTGAAGTACATTTCCCACATTGAAATGCTTTACACTCAATTGTGTTAATTTAATACAACCCTGAAACATTCCATGGAAGTCTTTCGCCTGACTTGTATCAAAACCATCGACATTTAAATCAATCAAATCATTGCAGCTGCAGAACATATTAGAGAAATCTGTAACGTTATTAGTTCTCAAATTACGTAGGTCTAAATGTTTTACTTTACAGTCTTTAAACATACCGCTCATTGTTGTTACACCTTCGGTGTTAAGTATGAGAGTATTTTGGTCTGGCGTGTTAGCTTGTGCGTTAGTAGAACTAACTAGGCTAAAGCTGTCACCGAGATTAGCCTTAGTAGAACTGCTTTCTGTGTTATTAATTTGTGTGCTAGTAGAACTAACTAGGCTAAGGCTGTCACCGAGATTAGCCTCTAAAAACATATAATCCATATCGACAACATTGGTTGTGTCAAACTCGGTTAGGTCTATTTTGGGTACATTAATATCGACGAACATAAAACTACAGGTGCTGGCATTGATTGGTAAATGTAGCTTACCTTTGAAGTCTTTTCGTACACAAAGGAAAGTCTCGGCATCCATTAGTTTATTATTTAAGACGAGATATTCTATGTCATCATAATTTCTAACTTCATACTGCTCGGTATCGTAAAGAATCCAATTTTTATTTCCAGTGATTTCTTTGTACCAACTACAATGTCTACCTGTTACTTCTAGAATCTCTTTAACGCATTTCTCTCTTTCCTCTATTATTTCTTCTTCTGTGTTAAAATCAGTATTAGGGTCTTGGCTAAAGCCAGAATTAAAGTCTGTGCTAAAGCCATGACCATCAATTGTAAATGTAAGTTTTTCCATAAAATTCTCCTATTCTCTTCTTCATCTATGCTTTAGAGTTCTTAGCTAAAGCCGGCATATCTTTACCTTACAATCTTTAAGCATTTCACATTTCTTAATTCTATTTAATCCAACTAATTTCTTTATATAAATTTCTTTTAAAGTATTACAGCACTTAAAAGTCTCTTTTACACATTTGACTGTGCTAAAGTCTATATTTGGCATAACAATCTTATTTAAAGAACTGCAGTTATAAAACATATAACTAATGTTTTCTATCTTTGCTAAAGCGGTCTGATTAAAACTAACATCTGTTAAGCTTTCACAATTAAAGAACATGTAACTTGAATCTTTTACATTACTTAAATCAGCATTTGTTAAATCAATATTATCTAACTCAAGGCAACCATCAAACATACTTGATATGTCATTAACTACTTTGAAATTAAAATTAGCAACGATTCTTTTTAGAATATCACACCATGCAAACATAGAGTCTGCATTAAAAACTTTGCTAAAGTCCCAGCCATTTAGATTTAATTCTTTTAATTTACTACAACTTGCAAACATATTTGTCATGTCAGTTACTTTACTAGTTTTAAAATGTGATACGTTCAACTGCGTCAAAGCTCGACAACTATTAAACATTGAATAGAAATCTTCAGCGTTACTTGTATTCCAGTTGGCTAGATTTATATCCATTAAGCTAGAACAACGCAGAAACATGTTAGAGAAATCAGAAACACTACTAACATCTAAGTTATGTAAATCTAAATGTTTCACATAACAAAATTTAAACATGTTATTCATGTCTATTACTTTAGATGTGTTAAATACTGGGCTAAAGCTATTACCAAGATCAGCCTTCACAAACATATAACTCATATCAACAATTTCTGATGTATCGAATTCTGTAAAGTCAAGTTTAGTAACATCAGTGCTGGTAAATAGAAAACTGCAGGCACTTGAATTGATTGGTAAATGTAATTTACCGGTAAAACCTTCTTTTACATGTAAGAACTCTTTCACTCCATCGAATCTGTTATCAAGAACAACAAGTTCAAAAGAGTCAAAATCTTTTACTTCATACTGCTCAGTGTCGTAAAGAATCCAATTTTTTCTCCCTGTAATTTCTCTAAACCAATCGTAGCGTTTACCTGTGGTAGATAGGATTTCCTCAATACAATGTTCTCTATCAATTGCTGTATTGAAAGCTGTGCTAAAGCTATGACCGTCAATTGTGAATGTAAGTTTTTCCATAAAATTCTCCTTAATTAAAAAGAGATAGCAGCTTTGATACTACTATCTTCTGATGTTCTTATTGTATTATTAACTTTATTTATCATGCTTTATTACTTTATTATGCTTCTGTTACTAAAGTGAAACAAGCGATCCCACAATTTTCAAACATATTATTTACGCTGCTTACTTTACTCAAATCTAACCATGCAAGATTTATTGTTGTTAAACTTTCACACCCATTAAACATTTCAGAAGTATATTCAAGTCTCTTGGTACTATTAGGTTCTGCAGTAATTGTTATTTCAATAAGATTTCCACACTGGCAGAAAAGTTCTGACATATCAACCACTTGGCTAAAATCCCATCCAGCGAGATTAATCCATTCTAGGCTTGAGCAATTTGAGAACATATAACCCATGTATTTAAGGTTATCTGTATTAAAGTGGGACAAGTCAAGTTCCTTAATCGTATAACAATTGCTGAACATTCCGCATAAATCTTCTGCACTTTCTGTGTTCCATCCGGCAAGATTGATTTTTTCCAAATCAAGGCAGCCACTTAGCATCTGGCTAAAATCTGCTACCTTGTTAACATCAAAATGGCTTAAATCCATTTCTTCTGTTTTCTCACAATCCATGAACATCATTCTCATTGTTTTGACGTTAGAAGTATTAAAAATAGGTGTGAAAGTTTTTCCCAATTTACAGGAATCAAACATTTCACTCATGTCAACAATGTTGAATGTATCTATCTCTGAAAGATCTAACTGCGCTAGATCTAATCCATTAAACATACCACAACAAGAACTAGCATTAATAGGTAAGCGAACTTTACCTTTAAAACTACGTGATAAATGTAAATGTTCACATCTGTATTCGCTGTCTTTTCTTACATAATACTCATTTGGGTTGTATAGTACCCAATTCTTATTACCTGTTTCTTCTCGCATCCAGAAGTAAGTTTTACCTGTTTTGTCTGCTATTTCACTGCAGCACTGCTCTCTGCAACGTGAATTGCTTGGTACTGTGCTAAAGCTGTAACCATCGATAGTGAATGTAATTTCTTTCATTCGAAATCCTCCCTAGTAAAAAAGCTGACAGCTTTGACACTATCAGCTCCTGTTTATTATTTAATCTTCAACTAATTATAGTATTTTCTGGGCTAAAACACTACAGACTTCTTTAACAAATCTAAGTCTAGATTTGTCTTTACCCAGTCTCGTAATTGTATGATGGGTTCGTCATTAAATAAGTCTAATGCTGAATAATAGCGCTCACCACTGTCACTCTTACTAATGAGTATCCGGTAATTATTGAATAGTGAATAGTTCTTCCAGTAGTTAATCAGTTCTTTGTGGACTTTCTCCCTGTCTGGACTTCCTGGGCTAAAGCACTGCTCCGCACCGTCCAAACTCATTAGAACATTTTGAGCATCTCTAACTGCACCATTGTAGAAGTCAGGGTTACCACTGAAAAGTTCAGGCCTGTATTTATAATCTAATAAATCATAGCATAGATATGCTAAATCATGTAGGCATGAGAAGTAATAATTCCATAATTGTTTTTGTGTTATCTTAGGCATTGAAATTTCTTTTAGATATTGCGGAGGGATTTCTTCAAGCAAAGTACCTTCTTCTTCGTTTGTATTACATCTCCATATCACAGTTCTACCTTCTAAGAACTTATCACTAATTTCTAGGATTGCAACATCATTTAGTAATCTTCTCTTTGTGAATATTAAAATCCATTGAGGTAAGTCAATTTCGTCAGTAATGTAAATCAAGGGTTTGCTTTCGTGTGCTTTTTCACTGCGCTTGCCAATCTGTGGTTTTAATCCTTCGGAAAGGATCTGGGCTAAAGCACTTCTCTCTGTGATATGGTAAGCACAGTTGGGTTGAATGGTTGTGCTATCTTTAAAGAACATCATTTGTTCCATTGTAAAACCTCCTTTTGAGTAAAATAAAAAGAGACTTAGCTTTGATACTAAATCTCTTTGCTAAAGCATTTTATTCTTTACTAATAATACGTTATGAAGATCTCTTTGCTAGAGTTACTCTTCATATTTTACATCCTCACGTAAATATTTACCAAACCGTTTTTCAAGGTCCACTTCATCTTCTGGAATTAAACTAAGCCCACCTTCTGATACTTCATAAGAATAGTTATCTATAAAGTTTTTAATGCGTTCTGGAATTGAAATTCCATTATTAATTTCTGAAAGTAGATAAAGATAATCCTTATGATGTATTCTCTCTATATGCTCCAAATGACGAGTTAAATATCCACCATTTTCCTTAAGAACTAATGTAGTGCTGTTAGCATCAACATTTTTACAATCAAAATTTGGTAAATTTACACAGAATTCAAAAGCGTACTTACTTGTGCTAACGTTTTCTAGATTAAAGTGCTCTAAAACAAAAATATCTTTCAAGTCTAAGCAACCATAAAAAGCATAAGAAAAATCTGCATGTTTTAATGATACATATGTTATATCAATACTTTCTAAATGGTCACAACCCTGAAAAGCGTGTGCAAAGCTATTTACTTTGAAAAATCCAACAGCAAAAGCATCACCCATCCTAACAAGTTTTAGATCTTTACAACCTTCAAAAGCGCAACTCATATCCACTTCTAATTTAGAATAATTTTCTAAATTGTACAAATGTGTGAAGCTCGATAAGTGTGAAAACATTTTATAACAATTTGTTATACCTGCAGGTAAATATAAAACTTTTGCATGTTTTGCTACCAAGTATGCTTCATCTTCATACTTAATTTCATAATTTTCTGTGTTATAAAGAACCCAATGCTTTTGTCCTTTTTCTTCTTTAAACCACGCATAGTGTACACCAAATTCAGATGTAAGCTTGGCTAAAGCCGTTTCTCTGCATTCTTCTGAATCGGTATCAACAACAAAAATAACAATGTGATTATCAATATTTAAAATATAAGTATTGTAATCATCTTCTTGTAAACCCTCTGGAAATCTGAAATACGTTGCTCCGTGCAATAGCTTTGTATTAAATTGACTTAAATTCAAATCATTGTTAGTTGTACAATTGTCAAACATATGAGTCATGTTATTAAAGGAGAAATTTTTAGAGTCAAAATCTTCAGACAATCCTGTTTTTAATGAGTCACACTTCGCAAATATATCAGGCGCAATATCCTTATCTTTCTTTTTATTTCCAAACATATTCATTCTTTCCATTCTTATATCCTCCTAATTATTTATTCTCTGTTATCTTGGCTATATGCCTTTACTTTAATTGTTACTATTTTTACCACATTTTATATCCAAATAATCTTCTGCTTCTTTTAAAGCTTTCTGAACTAAAGGATTTTCTCTAAAATGTTTAATTTCATTGGTGCTATCTTTAAGTACTCTTTGTTCTGTCATTATTGGCCATTCTGCTCCATCGTAATCACTATTATCATGTAGAATAAAACCGACACACTTCCTAGCGTGCAATCTCTCACTTGGACACTTCTCAAAAAGTGAGATTGCCTGGGCTAAAGTTGAAGTCTCTCGAAATTCACCGTATGAAATGAACTCCATGCACTCTGCGAAATAAAAAGTGATTTGTGGTTGTGGATTGGTTTGTTTGTTATGCGGTACTTCACTACTGAAGGAATCCATCTTTTTCATTGTAATTACCTCCTTTCTAATAAAATAAAAAGAACCTTTAGCTATTGTACTAAAGGTTCTAGCTATTTGTTATCAGAATTAAATCTCTTTGCTGAAGGGATTGTAGTCCTTTGAAAAAGATCTGGGCTAAAGCACTGCAGAATCCTTTGCTAATTTATATTGTAGTCCTTTGGAAATGATCTGGGCTTAACCCTTTTAAGAGATGCACATTGAATTATTTTTACGCCTTCGATGTTCTTCTTTAGCCTTCTTTCGAGCTCTAGGCTAAAGCGGTTACCAACTCTCACAGTTGTTAAAGCATTACATCCTTGGAAGACGTTTGAATCGTAGTTAGCTTTTGATGTGTTAAAGTTATTGAGATTTAGTACAGTGAGTTTAGAACATCCTGAGAATATTTCACTCATTTCTTCCAATCGGTCTGTTTTGAAGTTACGTAAATTAAGTGTAGTGAGTTCTTTACAGTTTTTGAACATGGCTTCCATAATCTTTACTTTAGTCGTGACAAAGCTACTGAGATTAATGCTTTCTAGTGATATGCAGCCTTCGAACATAGAAAGCATACTGATAACGTCACCGGTGTTAAAACTACTCAAGTCTAAGTACTTTAATTTACTACATTCTCTAAACATATTATCCATTAACTCAACATTGATTGTGAAGAAACCACTGAGATCAAGTTGTTCAAGATTGTTGCATCCGGAGAACATAGCACTCATATTTACAACATTTCCTGTGCTAAAGCTACTAAGATCTAACTTCTTGAGACATACACAGTTTTTGAACATACCATACATATCAGTCACGTTCTCTGTGTTAAGACTACTAAGGTTTAGTGTTTTGAGTGATTCGCAGTCTGCGAACATATTACCCATATCGGTTACCTTTTCTGTATTAAAGTTACTAACATCCAATGACAACAATTTTAAACATTTGTAGAACATATTACCCATATCGGTCACGTTAACTGTGTTAAAGCTACTGATATTTAATTCTTTAAGACTATAACAGCCTGCAAACATATAATGCATATCATCCACATTTTCTGTATTAAAGTTACTAAGATCTAGTACTTTGAGTGATTCACATCCTGCAAATAAATAACCCATGTCTGTTACTCTTCCTGTGCTAAAGCTACTAAGATTCAACTCCTTAAGGCTATAGCAGTTTGAGAACACACCATACAAGCTTTTTACGTTCTCTGTGTTAAAACTACTAAGGTTTAGTGTTTTGAGTGATTCGCAGTCTGCGAACATATTAATCATATGAATTACATTTTCTGTGCTAAAGCTGCTGAGATCTAACTCTTCAAGATTGTAACACTCAGAGAACATGCCGAGCATGTTGGTTACTTTTGCTGTGTTAAAGCAACTTAAATCTAGCTTACTGATTTTGCTGCATTCGGAGAACATGCCCTTCATAGTGATGATGTTTTCTGTATTAAAGTGTTTAAGGTCTAACTCTTCCATATTACAACAGTTATCGAATATGAGGTGGCACGAGGTCGCATTGATTGGCACCGTTGGAAGTAATCCACTTAATTCTATATAATGAAGATATCTATCTCCACCATCGTTACTGATTTCGTACATATCAGTATTGTAAAGCACCCAATGGTGGTCTCCTGTTTCCTCTTTGAACCAATCGTAGGTGTACTTAGAATTCTTATTTACTTCTTCCTTAACTCTTTGCATTTCCTCTTTAGAAATGATCCTTAAGGAATACTCTTTGCCTTCTACTCTAAAGGACAGGAATCTATCCTCGTTTTGGATAGGTGCTGGAGGCATTGGGCCTTCCATTATCTCAAAGTTTACAAGTTTGGGGTCTTTAAGCATGCTACCTACGCCACTTAAATAATGAATTTCCTCATCTGTGAATTTAAAGTTTTCTCTCATTTCAGCAGGCAGTAGATCACAGTTATCAAACATACCAGTTGTGACCTTTGATTTAGAATTCTCTTTGCTTCTTAGATAGCATTCGGCCTCTTTGATTGCTTCTTGAACAAGTGTTGTGTTTGCGTAATGACTTATGTAATTAATGTCGTCTTTTAGAACATGTTTGGACGTCATTAGTGGTTGCTTGACATCGTCGTAGATACTGTCATCGTGTAGAATAAAGCCTACACATTTGACTGCATTTAGAATAGTGCCGGAGTATTTCTTAAAGAACGAGATTGCCTGGTCTAAGGTGGGAAATTCTTTGTACTCACCATAGTCTGGGAATTCCATGCACTCTGCGAAGTAAAAGATTATTTGTGGTTTGTTGTTATCTTGAAATAAATTCATTCTTTCCATTTTCAATTCTCCTTTGATTTAATGTGAATGATGGGGAGGTCATTTTTCTTTTAGCTCTAGTCCTCCCGATAGCTAAGTGTTAAGTATACAAAGTTCTCTGGGTGTTCTTTTATCTTGGCTAAAGTGGAATCTGAAATCACTACTTCCCAACCGTTTGATTTGTCATAGACAAGTCCTGTTGTGTTGTAATTGTAAGCATTATCTAAATCCATTAGAGTGTACTTTAGCCAATAGTTTATGCTTGCGAAGTCATCCGAATTCCAATTCTCTTTTACGTATTGGGAGACTGTGCTAAAACCGGATTCCTGGGCTAAAGCTTCGAGTTCTTCCAGGTGTCTGACAGCATTGTCTCTCAGCTCTGAGTTCCATTCTTTTGCCACTTCAATAATATCGTTAGGTCTTTCAAAACCGAGAATGTAAGAGTCGGAGGTGCTACTGACATCAGACATGTTAGGTTCTACATTGGTGGCATTGCTGTCATATTGCATGTACATGTCTGCAATGTCTTCTCCGAGTGCTTTTAAAACTACTTCTCTGTCAACATCATTTAATCTGTCTTTATAATAATTTATATTGTCGTGTTCTACTAAAACTGTTATTATGTTTGCCATTTTAATTCTCCTTTTCTTATCGTGTTAAGATGTGCGGAACCATTTGGGATTTAAAAATATGGTGCCTTTTATGGATCTAAAGATGGGAGTGATTTATCTTCACGGTCATAATGCTCCCTTGCTCTAAAGATGTGGTTGATTTATCTCCACTCCCTCCGGCGCTACTCTAATTGAATTTAAAGATTGGTTGGATTTATCTCCACTCCCTCCGGCGCTTCGCGCCTTTGGTCGGTCGATGCTTACGCGGTCAACCCTAACGGGAGGTCGCCTTCGGCTCCCTGCTCGCTGCGCTCGCGATGGCTAATACTACTGGGCTAAGGCTGTGACTGGACTCGCTGGGCTAAGGCTGTGACTGGACTCGCTGGGCTATAGCTCTTGCTGTGTTGATGCTTAGCTAAAGCCTACTAACTTACTTTGTTAAAGAAAAGAACCCCAAGCTGTTACACTTAAGGTTCCTAGTTATTGTTTTATTTTTTATTTTGTTATTTACTTTTACTATTTACTTTTACCAAGTAGCACTCTTAGCACTAGTGTATTTATACTTGGCTAAAGCGGTCAAGACTTTTCTAAAGTGGAGTCTCTTCCTCGTCGATAGTTGTCTGCATAACTGGATCTTCATAGTCTGGTAACTCTGGAGTCTGATTTCTCTGAATTACGGTTACTCCACCAATTACTGCAACTCTTTTAGTGCAAACAACTCTTTTGTTTGTTTCTGCTGCTGCTCTAGTTTTTACGTTGACTTTAGGCTGTGAGGCTGCCACTGCATTCCCTACTGTGCTAAAGCGACCAATACAACAAAAGCAAAATAACAAACTAAAGCAAACCGTTAAGCAAAAAATACTTCTTTTTGCTGTAATTAAATTCTGTTTCATTTTTAAATCTCCTCTACTTCCAACGCATCAGTCCTGCAATGCGTAACCCATTATACTGTTTGGCATAAAAAGGTCCGCATCCAACCTTACTATAGCCTAATCCATTAGCATTGCCACCTGCTTCGTACACGTAGATTTTTCCATTGCTAAAGCTGTCAAAAACATATGTATGTGTGAATGACTGATTAGCAATAATGTCCCCTCTAACAAGTAAGCCTGCTTTGGCCGCATCTACTACTTTCATACCAATTAAATCTCCGGCTTCTGTTACTACATCTCCCTTTTTAAAAGTAACTAAGTTCTTTTTCATATTGGCAGAAACTCCTGAAAAATTACCGTTGGTTTTACTGTAAAAGTTAGCATTCGTAGCTAAAAGTTCCATTTCCTTAAGTGCCCAATTTACTGGCATAACGCAATTAGCACCTGTGGTTTTCTTCTTTTTAATGGTGGTTTTAGCTTGTCTAAAGGTTTTACAAATTTGAGTATTACTACGTGAGAAGTACTGTCCATTAGTTTTAATAAAGTCGGAATACACATTTAACTTTTCAATAAACTGCATTGACTTTTTAGACTGTTCTGTTGGAATGTCAGATTTAATTGTGACTGTAGCACCATCAGTCGTAACTGTACCATTATCAGTCTTAACTGTAGTATTACCAGTCTTGACTGTAGCATTACCAGTCTTGACTGTACCATTACTAGTTGTAGCTGCGTAGGTAATTACTGGACTAAAGCTCACAGCAGAAATTACCACAGCTAGTGTTAGTGCCGCAGCCATACCTTTAGCCACACCTTTAAAACGTTTTTTCATTTTTAAAATCTCCTTTTATTTTTATCTATTGTAAACAATGTGTTCGTTTAGCTATTACTACGGTGCTCCTTTCTATTAGATTTGCTTTGCAAACACATTGGAAATTTCTTGGTTATTTCATCTACAATGGATAAAAAAGAAAATCCCCAATTAAGAGAATTTTCTTTGGAGATTCGTAATGTACAGTGTTTTATTAAATAATTTACCAGCCGTATTGGGTTTTAGCTATTTTCTTTGCTAAAACTTCCCAAGCTAACGTTGGGTTAAGTTCTCTTGAGCTGTTGCCCTCAGACTCTGCATTTGAGGTATCTTGGCTAAAGCTGTTGCCCTCGGACTTTGTGTTTGAGGTATCTTGGCTAAAGCTATTGGACTCTGCATTTGTATCGTCTTGGCTAAAGCTATCAGACTCTTTGTCGGTAGTGCCTGAGCTGAAGTATTTTATCTCATTCAAATCTTCATTTAGTTTACAGCATTCAGTGTACTTCTTAAGTAAATTCTGTGGAAAATGTTCTACCAACTCTGGAACATTTTCCACTCTATTTAAATTAATTTTGTATATTGGAATTAATTGTGTATTATCTTCATTCATCAATAATTCTCTTAAAGGCATTCCTTCGAGTGTTTCTTCTGTTTCTTTTATAACCTCCATTTTTAATAACTGTTCTGCAATTTCATTGTACTCAGGCATAAAAGTGCATTCGTTTTCTTCCATTTTATCTGGGTTCATAATTGTAATTATTTCTAATGCATTTTCTGGTGTTGGTGGTACTAGAATTAGTAAAGTATTATTTGTTGGTGGTACTGATGTACGCACTACTAAGTATTGCATTTCTCTCCACATTACTATACATCTATTTTCATTCATCTTAAATCTCCTAACTGCTTTGCTAAAGTATGGTGCTTTGTTAAGCGTGGTGCTTTGTTAAAAGGTGCTTTGTTAAAACACTTGCTAAAGTGCTTCATCGACTGGTGTACCTTGACTTCCACACTCCTTTAAAATATCTACAATTTGTGTGTTTGTTTTATCTTTAATATAAAATTGAATACCTAAGCTTCCTCCATAAAACATATGTTTAGAATAATCAATTGAATTTAAATTAAAACCAATTGGTAATTTAAAATTCTTAGTCATTGTGTGTGCTGCATTAAACATTTCACTCATATCAATTACATTTTTAGTATTGAAGAAATTATTATTACCTAACTCTTCACTAAATGGATTACTGCTTAAACTACAAGCGTAAAACATTCCCTCCATTGTAAATACATTTTCTGTGCTAAAGCCTTTTGAGAATTTTACGCCTTCTCCGAGGAACGCTCTGGAAAACATGTATTCCATACTTACAACGTTTTCTGTGCTAAAGTCTTCTGGTAAATTAACATCACCAAGTAGTTCCGCATTGTAAAACATACCATCCATTTTAACCGCATTTTCTGTACTAAAATCCTTTGGAAAATGTGAATGTACTTCAAACTTAGCGCCTGCAAATGTTCCAACAAAATCTATTACTTTAGCATTACTATTTTTGTAGAATTGTGGGGTGCTGCCGTTTTGTAGTGAAGTGCTAGAGCTTTTGTCGATTTGTTTAGAAGTGTTGATAGCATCTTGGCTAAAGTTCTGCTCCTCTTCTGGTGTAATCCTAATGTTAGATTTCTTTTTAAAACGTATGCCTGAAAACATCAGAAAACAAGTTGTCACATTAACTGGAAATTCCACATCCTCAGAATTATCACCTCTATAATGTAAGTATCTAAAATGTGTTGGAACTAATTTTGATTTGCAGGTATTTAAGTAAAATATAGAAGAAGTTTCAACTGTTTTTACTTCAAACTGATCAGTCCGATATAACACCCAATGCTTATAACCTCTTTCTTCTTTGAACCATTCATACTGAACACCGTTTCTTCGTATGAAGAGATTTTGTAAAACATCTCTAAAACGTTTGTCATCGTAATCTATTTCATACGGAACACCATCAATTACTATTGGATTTTCCTGAGTATTTTTCTTAGCTAAATTGATTTTAACTTTATCGTTTTGCATGCGTTTTCTAAGTTGTATTTGTTCTAGTTTTGAATTATCTAATTCAGGATTTCTTCCTTTGCTAAAGCTTCTGTATCTTTTACGTTGAAAATTTCTATGTACAGGATACCCTAACTCTTTAGTTTGAAGTTTTTCATAACGTTCATCAGGTGTCTCACTCCTTTTGAAACGTTTTGAGTACTCTTTTGAGTATTGTTTCGCTTTTCTATTTAAAGTACTGCTCAATGTTGGCTGCACTGATTGCACCGGCTGCTCCGATTGCATAACACCTTCTTTAAAGTATTGCATTGATTTCACTGATTTGACCTCCTTTCATAACGAAAAAATGATAATTAGTACCCTACACTATTTTTACAGCATTAAATGCTACCAAATACCACCTCACACTATTCTTACAGCACTAAATGCTACTAAATGCTACTATTACAGCACTAAATGCTACCAAATACTATTTTTACAGTGCTGAATGCTACCAAATACTATTATCGAATGTGTAGGTAGTAATGTAAAAAGGGATACCATTTTGCAGGTATCCCTTCTAATTTGAGTTTTAAGATTTAAATAATTTATGGTTTGAAATCCAATGATTTGAAATCCAATTATTTGAGTTTATTTTAAAGAAGTATTATGTTTGCATTCCCCTTTCTTTTTATTTTTATTAGTTTGTTTAATTCTTTAAATGGCGGGAATTTTCCCTCAATTTCTAGTTACTGCGCTGATTTGTTTTTCTTTGCTAAAGCTTATCACTCCTTTTCTTTTTATTGTGATTCTCGATTCTTAATTCTTAATTAAAAACTATTTAGATAATACGACCAAACAATAGCAAAGCACTAGCTACTGTTGCTAAACTTCCAAGCAACTTGTTAGTGATACCATCTGCTGCACACAAGTTAAAACATACTTTTACATTGATTGGAAAAAGTAAGGATTCCCCTTTCTTGTTGAATAAATCAATCACTAAGTGACTTGCATAGCCAATTGCAAACCAAGTAGAACTATTTCCAACAACTGCGTATGCTGCTGTGCTAAAAAGCACAAGTGCTAAAATAGAATGCGTAAAACCTCTATGATTGGAGTTAAGACCAAGAACCACTAGAACAGTTAAAGCAATTAATCCTGCTATTGTTGTGGACATTGCTAAACTGCTAGTGAGATTTTTGTCTGCTCCTCTTAAAGCAAGAAAGAGTACTGAGCTAAAGCCTACTGCTTTGGCATGTTTACTGTTTAAGTCTATGTCTGGCACAAGTCCTCCGATTGCACCAAGTGTTGCTCCTGTTACTAAACTAACTGGATGATGTGCAACTGCCCCTCCCATTATTAGAAGTGCACTCGCTGTTCCTACCGCCGCATGTGTTTTTCCTAACATCTTATTACCTCTTTCTGTTTTATTAATTTATACAGAAAGTGGTTGTTTAATTTGGTTTTGTCATTTTGAAATAAGAGTGGAAAAGTGTTAGTTCTTGACTAAAGTGGAAAAGGCTTGACCGTCAACTTGGCTGATGCTATACTATAATCTCCAGTAAGGTTGTATTTCTAGCTATCTAATATGCATTTATCGTGCTAGTTATACATCCAAATATCTTAATAGCAAAGGTGGTTGCGGGACTGTCTTTGCTATTTTTTATTATTGTGAATTTGTTAAATTTGTGTTATAATAATTGGTGTCACCAAATACTATCCCCAAAGTATGACACAATTCAACTTAAATGCAGATGTAGTGATTAAATCACTATTCAACATCATCATCTTAAAAGAGACCTGTATTTCCCCACAGGTCTCTCTTTCCTTATTTATTTCCTTGTTTGATTATTTAAATAATATGTTACGTCTTCAAATACATCTTGCCAGTTTATTACCACTAGACTACCATCTTCTCTACAGATAAAAAGTGGTATGTGCATTACTGTACTTAGAGAACAGACTTGGCTAAAGCACTTGCTTAATCTCCTTTCCCACACAAAAATACCATATGGTTTTGCATCTGGTTTAAGTAAAAGCTCATTATAATCATAGGTACTATTCAGCAATTCATTTAAATCATACAAAGGTAATAAATCTATTGGTGTTGCTTCAATTATCTTATCTACGGTTAACATTGGTTTACCACAGAAAAGTGTTTGGAACGACTCTTCTAAGCTTTCGATTGTTACGGTTGAAGAATACATATCAGAAAAACTCATAGCAATAAAATCTTCTTGCTTAGCGTTGTACATGAATCCAAATGCTCTGTCATCAAAACTATAGTTTGTATCCGTTTTAAATAACATTGCTGAAATCATTTTCTGTGTGTGCATAAAGTATTTACTTGTGTCGTTACAAAAGCTAACAATGACTATACTTGGATCTTGTATTTCTAATTTGTTGTTAAGAGATAACTGGGCTAAAGCTTTGTCGCCAAGAACATCATATTTCCAATCAGTCCAATTGTCTTTGATTATTCTATCTTCTAAACTGCAGATAGCAGAGAATAATTCACTAAGTAGACTTGTGTATTTTTTGTAAATTGTAGCAATTTCTTCGAGTGTTATTTCACTTTTTAATTTAAGTGGTTTTACACAATCACTTCGGTAACCAAAGACTCTTTCTAGTAAATCGAATAACTTCGAGACATCAGCGGACTGCTGGTGATTTGTCTGTGATGCAGAGTCCTGTCGGTTATTTAACTGGGCTAAATATCTTGATTCGGTACTATCGTCCCTGCCATCAAGAATCTTATCTTGCGAAGCATAAGTTTCTTTTAGGGTAGTATGTTCTAATGGGTTCTGCTGATGATATAGCTGGGCTAAAGCAGCATAGACCTCTTTGAATGATTGTGTGTTTAAGATATACTTATACAGGTACTCATAATAAAGATAACTACTATTGCATAAGGATAATAACTCTTTCTTTCCTTTTTCTATGTCAGTACTATATACTTTATTAAACCATTTTCTATACATTCCAAAATAACGATTAAATATACCTGCTGTTTTAGTAGAGTTAATTATTACTTCCAATGTGTTTTTATCACTTGGAATGAATTTTAGATTTTTTAGCATTTCTAGTAAATGTGCATTCGTTTTATAAAACATTTCTAATACCTATTCTCCTCCTATTACTTAATTCATTGTTTGGTATTAGTCTAACGGTTAATGTTTTAGAATGCAATCTCCTTCCTATAATGTTAACATTTTCTTAACAATTTAAGAAAGTGATAAAAGGTCACTCTCTTCTATCACTCCCTCTTTCCTTATTTTAATTCGTTATTGATTGGTTACTTGGTGTTCTTCATTTGTGGTTGCTTGACTCGCTTGCGCCTTCGGCGCTTACCCCTTGGGATCTAAAGATAGCTCAAACAATTGGTGGGCGGCACCGGAAGTACTTGGCTAAATCTAGGGATTCGTCTCTAACGTGACTGCCATCTCTAGTGCTACTTTGTAGATGCACTACAAGGTATACATGGAAATGTAAAAGACCCTACTGGTGATTATACCAATAGGGTCTGATTTGAATCTTATTCGGACCTTTGAATGTGTACTGGGCTAAAGCTCAGTACCTCTGCCTGGCTAGAAGCCTATGAATTATTAGTACCTTTGAAAGTGTACTGGGCTAAAGCTGGTGCTGTGCTAAAGCATTGATACTAAAGAACATCTGTGTTACAATATGAATAATAAAGTTACATCCTATCACACATGTAAAATCAAAAGGAGTGATACCTTATGTCGAAAAAGATTATTAATAACCACATGTATAACATAGAAACTGCAAAACAATTAGGATATTGGAGTAATGGATATAATTACTATGATCTTTACTTTGCAGAAGAGACTTTATATCAAAAAGACACTGGAGAGTATTTTTTAGTTGGATGTGGTGGAGCAATGAGTTCTTACTCAGAGTTTGATGAAGACTTTAGATGTGGTAGCACAATCTTTATTCCGTTTACAAAAGAAGAAGCGAAAAAATGGGTAATGGATCGTTTAGACGCAGACACCTACATTACTTTGTTTGGTAAAATTGAAGAATAATTTGTACACGCAAAAGATTAGCAAAGATTAGTAAAGACCAGCAAAGACTGTCAAACGATAGTCTTTGCTAAACCAATCTGTTCTAAAGCTATTTATTGCCCCCTATGTTACGCATAACTCTAACTTTGCTAAAGCTATTTATTACTCCTAGTCATCTATTACCCATAGCTATCGCTTCTTCCTATTTTAGCTATCACTTTTCTTCCTGTTTTAATTATCACTTCTTTTTTCAAACTCTTCTTCCTGCTTTAGCATCACTTTTTCTAATGCTGTTGTAATTTGCTGTTTAGCAAGTTCTTGCTTTTTACTAAGCTCCTTTTCCTGCATCATAAGTTCATTGTGGTAAATCTTCCAGCTTTCTTTTTCACTTGTACAGTAACGGCGGCATTCAGAATTAATTGTTCGGCAATTCTCATTAATTCTGTATTTCCAAACAGGTTTTCCCATTAACTGCGTTACCCTTCCTTCACTAAGGGTTGCCGGATTAATGCAAACTAATTCGCCCTCTTCTGGTTGTGCGAAAGTATTTTTTCCATTGCACGCCCAGACTTTTATTATACTTCCTTCAATTTTATTATCTTTTCGCCATTGCGTGATTTCTTTTGATGTATTTGGAATCTCACCTGAAACATTTAAAAACTTTTCTGATTTGTTCATTTTGTCTCCTCTTATTTCCTTTCTTGGCTAAAGCGTCGCTACGCTAAAGCCCACTAAATTAAATGGGTTAAATTAAAAGTGGTGCTAAGCGATTAAACTTAGCACCACTGGAATTTTAGTCTTAAATTTACTCAAGACTTAACTGAATTATTAAAACTGCATCTTTTACTTTCTTGTAATTAAAGCTTCTTGTACAGTCGATTGATTCTAAATCTCCTTTGTCTGTAACTTCTAATTTAATTTCATAGCCAGAATAGCTACCTTTCGGACCAGTAATTTCTGTAACATCTTTGAGAGTTATGTGCTTTGCTAAAGCTTCTGAGAGACTTACAAAGAAATGTATTCTACCATCAAATACAAATCCGTCTTGCATTGCAATAGTAATTTCTGGTTCGTCTTTAACTTCGATAGTAAAGTCTTTTGTGTGTTTGGCTTCAAACTTTTCCCCAATGCTTACCATAACACGGTCACTTCCATCAATTAATGTAATGGCTGTATGCTTTTCCTCTTCCTCTTCTTCCTCTTTGTTTACTTCTTCTGGTTCCTTTTCATCAATACTAATCTGATCATGAAGAATTAATTCTACAGGAGCTTCTTTCTTCTCCTGTAGTTCCACCTCTTCTTTCTCTTGTAGTTCCGCTTTTTTCTTAATTTCTTCTACAACTCCTTTAGCATTTCCAATTTCTTGTTTACCTAAATTTCCAAAGAAATTTTCAATCATCTCTGCGCTGTATAAATCATCATTATCTTCTTCACTGAGTAAAGCTTCCATTTCATCTTCGCTTGATTCATCTTTGCTAAAGCTCTCAGCAGAGTCGTCTTTACTAAAGTCTGTGTCGTCTTCGGTAATGCCTTCAGCAGCAGAGTCTTCTTTGCTAAAGTCTTCTTTGCTAAAATCTTCGTTAAGTTCTGTAAGGCCTTCAGCAGCAGAGTCGTCCTGATTCTCTTCAGCAATAGTAGAATCGCTAAAGTCTGTGTTGCCTTCGACAGCAGAGTCGTCTTTACTAAAGTCTGTGTCGTCTTCGGTAAGGCCTTCAGCAGCAGAGTCGTCCTGATTCTCTTTGTTAAAGTCTTCGTTAAATTCTGTGCCGTCACTGCTTTCTGTACTTAATTTCTTCTTTTTCTTCTTTTTACGGATGAAAGAAACCAATGCAATTAAAATTACAATCAGTATAATCATTGTTGTGAACAGTACAGTACGATTACTAAAGTCTAAGAAATCATTTAAGAATTTCTGCAAATCATTCATTTGTAATTAATTTCCTCCTCACTTCTTATTTTGTTACTTGGTTAAAGAGAATAAAGAAATGCATAATAACTTAATTGGGGAAAACCTATTATTACACTTCTTTTCAACTTTAACTAATTTATTATAATAAAATACCAATTATTTTAGGGTGATTGTTGAAATAGTGAATAAAGTAGCTTAAAGCACTTATTTGTTAAAAAGTGTTAGTAAATCAGTACTTTTTTCTCTATTTTTATTCTAAATAGCATTTCAACCCGCTTTACCTGTTTTAAGTAGCATTTTACCTGTTTTATCTACTCTAAATAGCATTTCACCTACTTTACCTGTTTTGAGTAGCATTTCATCTTACTATTGTATCTTACTATTGTAATTAGTGAGCTAGGCAGTAGCCCTTAGCTAAAGCTCCTCACTAATACTGCATGCCATTGATAAATCCACCACATTTAGAAATGTCACATTGCTTTTCTATTTTATCAAGCATCTCTTGTGATACTACTACATTATCTAATAGCAAAGCTTTAAAAGGTTTTTTGTATTTTTCTTTAACATAGTCAATGTATTTATCGCAATCATAGATAACATCTTCTCCTTTGAAAAAATCATCGAGTTCTTTTATTGTTGTGAAAGTATGTTTGTTAAATTCATCTTTAAACTCATATACGATATCTACATAATAAATCTCTACTGCAATTGTATTATCTTCGAATAGAATCACATCTAACCAACATACTGCATTTGGTGCTGTAGATTTGGAATTGCTTCTTTCTGCATTTGGTGCTGTAGATTTGGAATTGCTTCCTACTGCATTAATATCTTTTTCTGCATTAACATTTTCTTTTGCATTAGTATTTTCTTTTGTTTTCATTTGACTCTTTAATACCTCCTGTTTTGTTTACGTGGCTAAAGCTAGCCTTAATCATTAATCTTTTTAAAATTCTTTTGAATGAATTTTTCACTGATAAAAGAGTATTGTATCTTCTCTTTTTCTCTTGCTTCATCATGAATATGAATATAATTTAGTATGTAAATTAAATCATCGCAGTTTACATGTTGTTTGTGAAAACCATTTCGAAACATTTTTCGTTTTTTACCTTTATTCCTACAACCGCCACCTTCAAACATATTTTTGTGAAATAAATTTGATACTTTACTAGAATTTATTGTAACATCAAGAAACCATTCTGATACATTTGTTATTATTTCAAAATTACCATTAAGTTTTACACTAAACTCATACTCATTTCTATTACAAAAGTTTTTTACTATTATTTCATTGTAATTGAATTCTGTTACACTATTATAAATGCCAGTTAGTTTTTCTGCACACTTTTCACATAATGTGTAACCATCAAACAATGCAATAATGCTTTTGTAAATCAATACTATTTTCGGAACTACTGGGCTAAAGCCTGGACTATCATCTGGGCTAAAGCTGCTATTGTGTTGAATGCCTCCGGCGGACGAGCGCGGGCTTAACTCTTCTTGGTTTTGGATAGCTTCGCATTCTATTAAATGTATTATTTCTTGATCACGCTGTATTACAACACGTTTACTGCAATTTTCCCAAAGAAAAGTTGTGATACGTAGTTTAGACATGAAGTATAGACTTTTTAAATCTTGCAAAAAATAGTAAACAGTACTTGTAAAGAATTTATCAATTAAAACACTATTTTCTATTAAATTTTTCAACCAAGGTATAGTAGCTTGGTTAAAGGTGCATACTATTCCACTTTGTACCCTATTTTGTAAGTAATTGTTTGGTAAAACTCTTTCTATTTCGCTTAATAGTATTGTTTCAGGCAATTCAATTTCATGGGTTATGATTGGAATAAAGTCCTTCATATCAGTAAAACTACTTGGGTAATTTTTTCTCTGTAAAACACAATGAATACATAAATTGTATTCAAAAGAATTGATGTAATTACTAGTTAAAAGTTCTAGTAATTCACTTAGAATTACAATACGTGGTGTAAATCCCAGATAATCTAGGATCTTAGCTAAATTGTTTCTGTCCCATATTACTAGGATATTAAAGTCACTAATGTTTAATTTAACTGTGCTGCCAATAAAGCATAATTGTTCACTTCTAATGTATTCATTTGGTAAGCTAGAGTACTCATTCCTTTTGGTTTCACAAAGTAAAGCTAGGTAAGTATTATTACAAAACTCAGTGTAACCTTGTAGCGGTTTTTGGTTTGCTACAAATAAATATTTCATTTTTCACCTCCTTCTTTTTATTTTCTCTTTCGAATTAATTTCTGCTTGGCCAAAGCTGTTGCATGGCTAAAGCTAAGTACATCACTTAGCTAAAGCAAGGATTGCAATTCGAAAGAAAAGAGCCAAAGACTTTTACATCTTTGGCTCTTATTGTTCTTATTTAAAAATTACTATAGTTAATAAAAGATTTACTACAATTAATAAAAGATTTACTATCGCACAGTAAATCGTATCTAATTTCCATGCTACTCTTATCTATTGGAACTAAAATGTTATTAAAAACTTTCCAAAGCATTCCTCCGATTTCTACAGGTTTTCCAATGTACTCCCTTTTATCTACAATTTTTGTAACGTTAATGTTAGCTTTCGTAGCTTGCTCTTGCTGCTTTTCTTTTGGGATATTGTAGATTTTATCCCCAAACTTAAAAAGCTTGCCAGTAGAAAGAAAAGAGTATCCAATCTTGAATTCCTCGCACTTCTTGGCTAAAGTTGAATGCCAAGCAAAGTCTGTAACTTTTCTTCCTGTAGAATCACCGTTTGAGCAGATGTATTCTACGTTTCCGCACTTAGCTAAATCGATCTCTTCTTCGATCTCTTTAACATTTAACCACAAGTGTTTTAAGTGTAGTGACTTGGCTAAAGCATAGAAATCTTCTAGCTCATCCTGAGTTTTGATAGTCAACGCTATTACCACATTAGGGAATTCACTACTGTTAGGAAATCCGTCTTTAAGACAATGCACGTTTTTAGTATTAATAATAAACAAGCAATCATAACGAATCTTCATCATGTTTAGAAATCGTTGTTTATTTACCCACTTAATATCAATGAAAAAATCATTACCAGGACACACATTAAATACTGTTTCACTTGGAAACTTTAGTTCAATCTCTCCTTTACTTTTTGTTTGTAGTGGTAAATTAATGGCATCGGTTGCCATTTTTACTTTAATAGGGTTTTCGTTAGCAATAAACCGATGTGTGCTGGGTTTATAGATTTCTTCCCAAATTTTCCAATCAACCATGTAATCTCTCCTCTGTTTTAAGAGTTATAATTGATTGCTTGGCTAAAGTGGATTTTACATTGCTTCCTTAGAACTTCTTTAATTCTACTTAGACTACTGGTTTTAAGCGAAGTCCAAATTCAAATAAAGCTGCTTTAATATCTTCAAGTCCTTTAGTTCCAATACCATGAATAGCGAGGATATCATTTTTAGTTTTTGAAGTTAGTTCCGCAACTGTATTAATCTGATTTCTACGTAAAGTTAAACTTAAAGAGATAGGAAGATTAAGAGCTGTTATGCTAACACCGCCTTCTATGAAATGTTCTCCCCGTTATAATTAATTATATCTACATTAAACCTCTTTTGGGGTTTTGAAGAACATTTGGAGATCGACGCGTGCTCGCTGTACATTACAATGGATTCCTGATTATGTTTTGATTTGTGCTGCCTACCCAGTGAGCGTTTTGATCTGCCTTATCTTTCTCGAACTCTCCGTCAACAAGGACATCTATTGTCTTTAATACTTCCCTTCGTAAAATTCCCAATTCTGAGTCGTCTTGAAGTAACTTGGCTAAAGTGTAGCCGGTATAAAGCCAAATGTCTTTATTTGGAAAGTCCTGACGAATTTGCTTGGCTAAAGCTAGAACATCATGGACGTTTGAAGAGTAAAGGGGATCTCCGCCAGAGAATGTAATTCCCTTAATGTAATCCTTTTCTAATTCATCAAAGATCTCCTGTTTAGCTTTTTCGTCAAAATCAACTCCTACATTTGGATCCCACGTTATTTTGTTTTGGCAGTCTTCACAGTAATGTGAACATCCAGAGACCCATAGAACAACTCTAAGTCCGTCTCCATTTAACATGTCGTCTTTTGTTATGTTGTGAAATTTCATTTTGAATACCTCCTGTTTTTGTTAAATAAAAACTCCATTGGCTTTTGTACCAATGGAGTCTGTCAGTTCCTTTCTTTTGCTCTTTAATATAGTGCCCTTCTATGCACCTCTCCCATTAAGAAGGACAGCTGGGCTAAAGCACTACAAAGTTCCCTATCAGCTTTCTTAGATCTTAGTTCTTGCTCTTCCTTAAGCTTTTCTTTTTCTTCATTAGTTAATGAGTTATACCATTTATCATATTGATATTTTTTGTAAAATCTAATGGCATCGAAGCCTTTAATGCAATGCCATTTAATACGTTGTAGTTCTGCATACCATGCCATTTTAAATTCCTCCTTTTTAAGCTGGGCTAAATCACAAATCCTTACCTCTACCATGGATTGCGGACTTGTTCCATTTAAAAACTAAAATTCATAATGCTCACTTTGCTAAAAACTAAAATTCGTCTCTGTCGTGACTTCCATTTTAGTTCTCACTTTGCGAAGCCATAATAAAAACTCCACTGGCTTTGATACCAATGGAGTCTGTTAATTAAAATAATGACATTTTAGTGATGTTATCTGTTTTACCACCGTGTGTTTTCTTCTTTGCTAAATCTTGTAATTCTTTTGGTAAAACGTCATTCACTTTTTTCTTAATACCACTTGTAAGATAATAGTCATCCAATCTGTTCTTATTATATTTCCACGGAGCTTCCGATGATTCCTCGGCTAAAGCAGTAAAGAATCTTTCCCAGCTTGCATACGAGCTACACTCAATATAATCAGAAGGATTCTCTAAAATCTGATCGAGATTTTTACATGTGAATACACCAGCTTTTAATAAAACCCACTCAAAGCTTTCTGGTGGCCAAATAGTAATTCTTTTATTATAATGCTTACCATTTTCGAAATCATCATAATATTCTTGTAAATACGAACCAAAAGCTGCACCATCTACAATGCATAGAATATTACTGGCATCTGCAGCAAGTATTGTATTTAAAACATTACCATTACCATTTGCACTTATAACCGGAACGTTACTAAAGAAATTCTTAAAAAACGTAAAACCGGCATTTGAATCTTCCATAATAACTAAATCAAAATTATAGTCTGTAAAAGTGAAATTAGTATAAAATTCTTTAAATTCATATATTCTACGTAAATCACCAGAACCTTTATGACTAACTAATTCATAGATTTCTTGCCAACTGTATGGTAACCCTTTTAACGGTTTTCTTCCTATGATAACAAAATAATTACCAGATTTTTTAACATATTTAGCAAAATCATTAGAATAAACAAATCTATTATTTTCTTCAATAAAAATTACAGAATCGGTTATCTCGGCTAAAACTGTTTCCCATCGTAAATTAGTATATGCATCTGTATATACAAAATAATTAGCAGATGTTTCCACAGTATATGCTACTGCAGAACTTCCTGACATAGAATTAAACATTGCTTGCAATAAAGTTGTTTTACCTGTACCACTTTCACCTTGTATAATAGTGATATTTCTTTTTAATGTAAATCTGTACTCATTGTCTTTATCATATATCCTAAACTTAACTTGTCCTTTCATAAATCATCACCTTACTAAAACCATTCTGGTTCCTGAATCTTACCTGCCTCGACTAAATTGTTAGATTCTCGTAATTCTGGAATTAAATCTTGCATACGATGAACTACATTTCCTGTGTTTAAAACTTTTATTTCAAATGGATCTTTAAAGTGCATTACATGTTCCAAGTAAGCAACAATATCTCTATCTTTACAAATTTCTAAAATCCATTTTGCACAGTTATCTCCGCAGTTAGAAAGGTTATAAATAAATTTAGGTTCTTTCAATAATAAAATTAATACTTTTACTCCACCTGATAAATAAGTAGGTGCTATTGGACCAAGTACTGGACTAATTATTAAGTATGGTCCAATGACGTCAGACTTATCTACATCTTTTATCATCTTTTTGACTAAATCGTCTTCAAACCATTCTGGTCTAAATGCGACATTGAAATAAGAAGGTGCATTAGTCATTACTTTTATATCTCCACCTCTATACCAAATGTTTAACATTTTAATTCCCCTTTCTAATTTCCTTTCTAGTTTCCTTTTTATTTTTCATTAATATTATTGTAGCAAAAGTGTAAGAATACTACAAGCTACGTTTTTAGTTTACTGAGTTAGATAACTCACTTTGCTAAAGCACTTTGCTAAATATCTTGATTCGATACTTCCGTATCTGCCATCAAGAATATCACTTTGCAAAGCCATAATAAAAACTCCACTGGCTTTGACACCAATGGAGTCTGTTAGTTTTCTTAATGACATTTTAATAGTGTCAAGGTATCTTCTTCAATTGCTCCACCTCTGCTGGCAAAATATATTACAATCGTTAGACTTAAAATAATAAGCACAGTAATTGCTGGATTAGACTCAAAACATCCAGCATTGTAACAAAAAATAGATGCCACTACGCAAAATGGAATAGTAAAAGAAAAGTCTAAGTAACCTTTTACAATGTATCGATTCTTCTTATCATTTCTAACTGGAGCAGGCAATTCTAGCTGCTGATACAAATAATGCAGAAACTATTTATTGAGAACAATATTAAAAATAATTGTTGATACGACAATTCCTGTGATTATCAAAAATATAGATGTTTTGAATTCTTTTAAATCAGGACATGTCTGACCTTCAATGACTAAACCGAGAATAAAAAGCATCTGAATACAAAGCAAATGTAATTTAATGCTCGCTTCTACTTTTTCATAACTATTTTTCTTATTTGCTTTCATAATTACATACCCCTTCTTTTTCTTTTCCTTCTGCTCTTTTCTTTGCTACAACAGTTTTAGCAAAAGTGTAAGAATACTACAAGCTACGTTTTTAGTTTACTTGGCTAAATAGCTTACTTGGCTAAAGCACTTTGTAAAGCCATAATAAAAACTCCACTAGCTTTGATACTAGTGAAGTCTGTTAGACTACTCTACATAGATATAAATAGACTTTGCTAAAGTCTTGTAATGGTCAGCGGTAATTATACATTCCACCACATAAGTTTCTTTCTCTGTAGATTTTATTGTTAACGTACCATCCGGAGAAACAGAAATATTTCCTTTAGTGTTATTTTTTACTGTTTTTCCAGTTTTGGAATCAATTGAAACTGCTTCAGAGTTTTCTTTAGCTAAACGGAATTCACATTTTAAAGTAGAAAGAGCTTCTTTAGTTATGCCATACACTTTTGGAGCATTAAGCTGTTTAATGTATTTTCCATCTTTAAAATCATCCTTAGAGATGGTAATAGGTGGAACATCGCTTGTTTTAATTTCAGCATTATTAACATAGATCTTAACTTTCATTGTACCACTGTACTTCCCTTTTCCTTTTAATTCTACGATACCACCTGTTTTTGATTTTTCTTTAGATTTATTATTAGCAAATTCATAATCTGTTTTTGCAAATATCGTTCCAGCACATAACTTATTTGGACGGCGTACTTTAATCATTTCTGGAAGATTTGGTTTACCAGTGTAATCAAATACAATCTAATTGTATGGTGCATCATCTATAGCATGAAAATTATCTAAATTATTATCATTTGCATGCAGTAATTTTAATGTAATAAACGAGACTACAAACAATATAAGCAGTATACATTTACCTTTCTTGTTCTCCATAATAAATTCTCCTTTATCAAAGGTGTGTACACTTTTATGTAATACACACCTAACATTTTTTGTCAGATTACATTTCTGAACTAAATATCACTTGGCTAAATATCTTGATTCGATACTTTCGTATCTGCCATCAAGAATATCACTGAGCTAAAGCCCTTTGCTTATTCAATGAAAACAAATCTGTTTACATAATCTCGGTCTTTGCCTTTGAAGATTGGGATGTTCTTATCCACATACCAATGTGGTCTTACATCACCATCTCTTTGCTCTCTGATAGCGCATGCACCTCTTTGACAATCAACAGGGTAATCTTCCCATGTAATTCCAATCTGCTCTAACATTTGTTTCATTTCTTTTGTTATTTTGTTTTTTACTTCTGTGTTGGATAAATGTGTACGTGCAGCCATCTGTACGTAATTTCTTATGGCAACGAGCTGTCTCCAGTAAATTAGATTAGTGACTTCCTCTTTTGGGACATTGAAGCATCGTGCATCAAACATGGCTCCTTTTGAAACTGCGTCCTTATAGATTTTTACATAGCGATGTAACTCTTCGTTTGGATTTTCTTCTTGGCTAAAGTCATCGTTCGAATCCATTAGACAGCAGTTTTCCATTACGAATTCACGTGTCTTTCTTTCAAAGATTTTATTAAAGTACATTGTGGTCATGCTGGCTGCTGTACTTACCATTTTCTGAATCTCGTAGTTAAACCAAGCTTCTTGGCTAATGGTTTCGTAATCAACTAAGATTAGAGTGATTTCGTCGGATTGTGGGTAACCGAATACACAGCCTTGAATTGCCTGACACAGATTGAGCATTGTTTCCTGCATTGTATCTCTAAAAAGTCTATCGTAAGGCTTTTTGAAGTTTTCTGTGAAATGTTTGAAGGCTTTGCCATCCATTCGTAATGCAACTGGACATCTTCTCATAAGTCTAGTGCGCGGGACATTTTCGTAAAACTCTTTCATTCTATTTCCAATTTCTAAACCGTCCATAGTTCTTCTCCTATTCTTTGCTAAATAAAGCTTCTGTTGGCTTTTACACCAATAGAAGCTGATTTGATTTTTCTGGGTTAGTTTACCGCTTCGCCATCTTACCTGGGCTAAAGCTGTACTTCGCCCCTTCGGTACTGCCATTTAGTTTTCTTAATTTAAAGCTGTGCTTCGCTATCTTTTTTAATTTAAAGCACACACTACCTTCTTGCCTTAGCTTAAGTACTCGATCTCAAATCGATCATTGACAGGTAACATCATTGACTTTGAACCTAAATCAATTATGATTCTGTCGAAAGGTAATGCAACCTGCATGTCCTTTACTTTTGTTGATTTGTCCATGTGTCTCTTACTACCTCTGAAAGTGTAGTTTAAAATCTCTTCATCGGTAGGTACGTGACCTGCTGGAATCGTGCCTACTAAGATTGCAGCTGGGTAAGTTATACCGGTAAGCGTATCAATAACATTAACGATTGGTGTGTCGTTAGGGTAATCTCTGATACACTTGTAAGGATCAATTTTAAGATTTGCAATATCTTTATCAATTACTGCAATCTTAACAGTACAGTTATCCACCTCTGGAATTTCTGTAATCTCACAGTAGCGTGCCATAGCTGTTGGAACCAATTCTTCCTTGGAGTACTGGTTTTCGTCCAATTCGATTACCTTTTGGTCTTTTACAGAGAAGTCTGTGTCATTGATTTTATTTCCAGAAATTTCTGTAAATTTTTTGTATACTAAAAATTTCATCGTATACCTCCTACTTTCCTTTTTATTAAGAAAGGGAGCTAAAATAGCTCCCTTAACTCCATTAATTATTATTGTGTTACAGTAAGTTAATTAATTACTGCTATAACGATTCCGTTATTTTTTTTGCTAGATGAACTCCTGATTCTGTTGCACACATTAAACTATTAGCTGGAATATCTAAAATTTCCATCATGTCTTCTTGATTAAAGCTAACATCTTCAAACTCTGCATCTTCCGTGTAGTAAATATTCTCCTCACGTTCTTTACGATTAGCTTTAACACTATCTGTATAGTCTTTAGCCTTATTGAAAGATTTCTTGGCTAAAGTTCCTGTAGCTTTTAGTAAAGTTCCAGCAGCTACTCCAATAGAAACCAAAGCTTTGCTAAAGCCTGACATTCTGTATCCATACCCATAACGTTGTCGTGTTCTGTCGTTGTAATTATTTCCACTGTAGTATCTGTTACTACGATTTTCAGTACTTCTAGTTTGGTTACACCATGGGTAACCACTTGTCCTGTTTCGCTGTCCATTTGAATACCATCCATTAGCCTGTCCATAGTTATGTCTATAGTTATGTTCATTACTATGTCCATAGCTATAATTTCCTGGATTTCTAACTCTTACTGCCATGCTGCACTGCCTCCTATTTTTTATGTAGTTCCACTACAGTATTAGTTATTTTAAGTTTTTCTTTGTATTTCTTTAGTAAAGCTTGAACTTTATCAACGCTTTCTTCAGTGTAAAGAATTGTTTTATGTTTAGTTGACAAAATGACAAAGCTAGCTTTGCTTACACAATGACTAATCTCAAAATCTTGTTTATTGTGAATTCCCATTACTTTGCTAAAGTTTATTATGTTTTCTTTAACAACACCGTCGGTCACTATTCTAAAATCATTTGAAGTTGAATAGTAAATAGTATTTGGATTACATCTTTGAATGGTAGTTATTTTATTTTCTTTAAGAAATAGATAAAGACTTTTCTTTCTGTAGTAAACAACTTTATTCGTCACTTGTTTTCCACAAATACAAATCACTCCATCTTTTGAAGGAAATTTGTAGTAAATGTCACTATCAATCTCTTCAACTAATGTGAAATTATTGACTTGGCTAAATCGCCAACCGTTGCACAGTAACGAAGCTTTCCCTACTGTCTCATTTTGTTTATTATTTTTCTTAAAAGGATTTTCTAAATAAAACTTACCATTTGCTATAAAGACCTCTTTTGTCATTCTAATCACCACATCTTTCTTTACACTCTTGTCTTCCTTTCGAAGATATCACCTAAAGTGATAACACCATCTTGCGTATGGAGAAGACACTGTACACCTTCTGGTTTATTTTTAAGAAATGTGGAACCGCTCTTTTTAAAATTACTAATCTGTGAAGTTTCATCGTCGTCTTTGACATACTCTAAAACATAACTAGCATTTTTAACGTTAACAATATTTTCGCCGAAAACAGTTTCTGAACTAATCTTTCCATCGGTACAGACAATGGTATTACCTCTAAAATCAAATGAATGATTTGGGTCTTCAACAATAACATCATCGATTCCATATTTCTTTAAGAACTCTAAGATTTTTGTATCATAGAACTTAGTGAAATAGACTTCTACGTTATTTTCATTCTTGTCTTTACACAGAAAAATAGCCCCTTCCATTAACGGATAGATAGCTCTGTTCGGTCCTTTAATTCTAATCACTCTCTTGTCTAAATCGGCTTCAATCTGCCATTTACCAATAGTAAGTGAATTAACTAACTCTTTATTTTCATTGTTGTAAGAATCACGAGGATCCAGAAGTCTTCCCCCTACAACAAGTATTTTCTTACACTGCAAACTTATCATCTCCCTCAATCTGCATAAACTTTTTTATTTACTAAATCAACTGTTATCTCATCGTAATCTTTTAAATTGTAATCTTTCGTATTATTGTTATCCAAGTAAGTTTTCTTGGCTAAAGCTGACTCATCCTTTGTGGTTGAATTAATCAAAACATCACAGTTATCTTTTGGTTTACCGTTGCTAAAGTGAACACTAAAGCTATCTCCGTTTTTAACGTAGTGAACTCTAAGTACATCATTCTTTAATTGTAATTCCACTTTTCCATTTGGTAATCCAATCTCATCTTCAAAGAATTCTCCATTACTGTAGTAATCACCATAGAACTTTGAAGTTACATAAACTTTATTTGCTTCGATGTTTGCGAATTTTGTAGCATCTGAAATTAAAAACAAAGCTTCTGGATCTCTATCACCTATAGTCTGTTGAACAGCTTCTTCGTCTAAATTGTCTGCACAATTAATTAAGTATACATAGCCATTACAATTTAGCGTAGCAGTGTAACTATCTTGTGTTGGAAAAACTTTAATTTCAGCTGTACTTTGTACTTCTGTATCATCATAATCAATCCATCTATCAGTAGCGTCTTTAAAGCTTATTCCCCTTAATTTAAAGATAACTATTATCAGTATAATAATTCCACAGATTATTGTACTGCAGCCTTGCTTCCTTACTTGGTTAAATCTTCTGGTTGGTCTTACTTGGCTAAAGCCAAAGTCACTTTGACTCTCTCTATCAGTGCCATTGCTGCCATTGCCATTGCTGTTATTATCTTCTATACTTCTCACCTCCAGAATTAACATCTAATTTAATTAGAATTCTACAGTAAAATGTTTCTTTAAAATAATGGGTAGCACTTTCTACCTTACTATCAAAAAATCTTACTTTAAAATGTTTACCAATTTGCACAAATGTAATTTTGTTTTGTAAAAACTTAACAAAAGTGTTTACAGCCTGCACAAAATCTAAACCCATTACAATAAAAGTAACCAACACGCACCACACGGCTAAAGTGTTAGTAATCTTAAATACAACAAGTCTTTGTACAATTGCCATACAAGTAATTAACAGTAAACGTATTAGAATTCGTTTTTTAAGTCGGAGCGAAAGTACTTTGTACTGTTCTTTAGTAAAAATTATTTGATTCGTTATTAGCACCCCCATTACTGTTAACTGTTTCTTATTTCTTTAGATTATTTTTCTAAAGTTAAAACCCAGTTAAGCTTTTGTACTTAACTGGGCTAAAGCTATTTCTGATCTTTTATTTTCTTCCGCCGTAACGTTCAAGCAGATCTCGTCGTCTACTGCTAATCTTTCTTTCTCTTTTTTCTCCAGTGTCCTGATTTGTTGTTTCAATGCTTACCATCTTCTTAGGAATTCTTTTACGTGGCTTTCCTGCTCTAAGATTACTAAACACATCATTACTTTTTCCTGCAAGAGGGTTATCGTCTTCCTCATTAACGGACTTGGCTAAATCCGCTGCAATGGAATCAACGCTGTCACCAATGGACTGCACTGTGCTAAAAGGCATGCGTAATCCACTAAGACACACAATGTTCTTCTCCTGATTAAATGTGTGGTATTCGTCATAGTACATACCAAAAGACTGAATCAGTGCTTCGTAGTTAAGTGGGTCAATCGTTGAAGAAGCAATGTATTTTAATTTACGATTCTTTAAATCTGTATCTACTGGTGCAAATACTGGACTGTGCTGTAAGTCCTCAATCATCTGAGCAATGTTAGTTTTTCTTGGTGTTACTGAAATTACAGCCATTCCTGGTGTGCTAAGAACTTCTTTAATCTCTGCCCTATCAATGTTACCAGCTTCACTTTTATGTTTCTCTGGGATTTCAAGAAAAGAGATAAAATTGTTTACAAATTTCTTGTTAAGTGAAAGTTTGTATTTATCATAATCTAAATTACAGCTATCTGGCTCTTCATTGTTAATAACAAAGGTCGCACCGAGATTTTCAATCTCTACCAACTCACCGAAGCACTCACGTGAGTTAAACCTGGCTAAAGGAGTTTCCTTCAATGCAGGTAAAATCGGTACAGTGAAAACAGTATGAGTTGGATAACCGTCTTCATCAAGCAATTCCTCATTCACTAAGAAATCAACTAAGTATGGTCCAATTCCGGAGCCTGTTCCACCACCAGTAGCAAAAATTACTCCAATGAAGCTTTCTTTGCTAAACTGTGCTTTAATACGCTCAATCAAAGAATCTACCGACTTGGCTAAAACACCTTTAGCCTTATCTCTATTCTTTGAGCAACCCTCTCCGCCTGGAATGTGATAAGTGTGCTTAGCACCTTTAAGTGTATCCAGGTCTTCCTGAGAGGTGTTAATGTAAAGAACATTAAATCCTAATTCATCAAATAAGTTACCAATATTTCCGCCTGCCTGCCCAATGCAAACAAAGCCAATTTCATTTTTCATGATTTAATCCTCCAAAACTAATTCTATTGTTTTAAAATTAAAAATGGCTACTAGTCTGTTTGAAACTAATAGCCATGCATCATCTACTCATCCTAGTATTCTGTTTCATCATCTGATACTTCTTCTTCATAATCAGGTGGAATTATTTTTGTTTCTAAAAATTTAGAACCTTTACTATTTAAAAAATAAGTATAAGATCTTCCTGCCTTAATTCCGTACTCTACATAACCACATCCGACTAATGACTGTAGAGTACGATATAATGACTGGTATTCAAAATCCTCCCGTATTGCTTTAATCTCTAAAAGCTCATCCATTGTTTTTGCATCGTAACTATCAGTAACTGAATTACTATACAGTCCGAGCATTAACGCAACGCCACGTCTTGTCATTTCTAACCTCCATTAATCTTCTCTAGCTATTCACCCTTACAATTAGTGCAACTTTCACACAAACTACACGGATAAATCTTATGTCCGCAGGACATACAAAAGCTAGGCTTCATCAAGTATACTTGTACCTTTTTACCACAGTTTTTACATGTTTCCATGATAGTTTCTTCAGCATACTCTTCTGTAACATCCTGCCTAGACTTCTTCAATGCTTTAATACTATAGCGCTTAAGTAACTGTGTTAAATCGGTATCAAAAGACTGCACTGAAGCAGAGTTCTTTTGAAACCTTAAATCCAAGTTATAACTTTGTACACTTGCAATGTATTCACTCACTTCTTTAATACCTTGAATGCCACGATTCCACCATCACTAACACTTCGTTTAGAGAAGGTTAAGTAATAAGTGCCTTTCTGTAAAATTTGATAGTCTTCAAGAATTTTTTGAGAAATTCCCTGACCACTAAGACCAATGTAAGCATTTCCGCCAAATCTAACATCTGTTTTAATTTTAGCAGAAATTGGTTTGTCAACTTCTAGCTTGTAAACAACTTTTTGTGTAATGGCTTCGCCATTGTACAAAACATCTGTATACTTTGTATCAGTATCAATCAATAATGCTGTTTCTGTGCTAAAGTTGTTTTTACTAGCGTAATAATTTGTTGTTGTAGTAAGATAAAATACACTATCTGAAACTCCACTTTTAGGTGTTACTTTTAAATAGTAAGCACCTTTCTTTAAAGCAAAATAAACTTTGTCCTTGTTATTACGATAGAATTTACTACTGATTACATTTTTATGTTCATCACAAATACTAAAATAGTATCCACTGCTATTTTCATACTTGGCTAAAGCAATCCCAAGTAGTTCTGGTGAATCTAGGTTAAAGCTAAAATACTGCGTTGCTCCGCTGTTAGTATATCTTTCGGTAATACCATCTGTATCCCCAACAACTAAGTTCGTGCTTGCATCTGCATGTGCAAAAGCCAATGTCATTGTAACTGGAATGCCCACTGAACCTGTCTCAATCAAAACGTAGTAAGTTCCGGCTCTTAAGTACTGGTCTAAACTTCCACTACTTGCTTCTTTACAGTATGCAAATTTTGGTGACACTTTTGTAGTGCACTTAGAGTCCTTAAAAATACTGATTCGCACAAAAGTGTTGTCACACTTTTCGATTGAGTATAAAACATTTAAGATACCACTTTTTTTGATCGTTACTTTAACTAATCTATTACAATTATTTTGCGTGCCTGCCATGTTAATTGAATAGTTTTTAAAGTTAGAATCATCGTAAGAATTTGGTACTACTGCGGTTGTACTGTGATTTGTCTGTGCTGCATTTGCTACCATTACCGTCTGTGCAGGTATAGGCTGTGCTAAAGTCAAGCACAAGGCAACGGCTGGTACAATTAAAGATTTCTTTAATTTAGTTTGTTTCATGTATTACCTCTTTTCTAAAGTACTATTTATTAGTACTTTCAGTTGTTAATTCTGAGGTAGTGTCTCCTTCTGTGGTAATGTTTCCTTCTGATGTACTCTGCTGTTCTGTGCTATCCTGCTCAGGTGTGCTATCTTTACTTCCGAACAATGATGAAAAGAGATCTCTTATTGACTGTGCTAAAAAGGAAAAGAAACCTTTTGTCTCTTCTTTGGTTTCTTCATTGTCAACTTTACTTTTAAGCTTATTCGCTGTCTCATTAAGTTTATCACTTACCTGCTCTAAATTGTTCTTTACAATGTTCAGGTCATAGTTTTGTTTGGAAACATCCATTAAAAGTTTCACAAGTTCATCCTGATTTACTTTAGAGACTTTAAGATCGTTCTTGACTAAAGTGTCATCAACAATTTTCTGGACTTCGTCTTCTGTAAGTCCATCTTTAGAGTTAGCAGCGTCTTCAATTACCTTTTCTTTTGAATCATTAATTAAAGTTGTTGCATCATCATCGCCAACTTCATCGGCTAAGTCGACCGATGTTTTAATTTCTTTGTTAGCAATGTCTTTCTTCTTTTCATCAAGTTTTTGATCTGTAGCGACTTCGTATGCTTTCATTGCACCTGTTAAAGCTCCGGTTCCGGAAACCTTAAAAGGAGAAGCAGCTTTTACCTCACAATTCTCAACCCCGGCTGTTGTTAAAGCCGATGCAATCATGTTGTCTGTAACGTAAGTAAGATTTGTTGTTTCTACATTAATACCACCTTCTGTTGTAGGTTCAATGTAAGCACAACTGTAAGTCTTTGTGCCAATCTGTTCTGTAGGCACAATACCTTTCAACGCATCTCTTTCTTCCTCATTGTTAATAGTGATAAAACTATACTGAGATTTATCACTATCTTTAATACCAAAGTATGATAAAACTAAGTCTTTCTGGTCTGCGGTTAAATCCGCACCAAGAGTTACAGTTTTTACAGAATCAGCATAAACTACTGTTGGCATTACTGTAGTTAAACAACAAACACTCATTAAAGCTGTTGCTGCCGCTTTTTTAATTTTTAAAGAATTCATTTAAATCCTCCTAGTTCTTTGTTAAATAATACTTTGCTAAAGCTTGAGACAATAGCAAATTTCATCAATCCTCGTCTGATGTGTCAAACACATAACTATCAACATCAAACTCTTTTGGTTTACTCTCTTCTTCTTCTTCTTTATGACAGGAGAAGCCAAAAGAGTCTTCATCATCGGTGTCAAAAACTAACTGGTTATCAACGCTTTTCATGTCGAAGTCACCAGTCTCAGAATCGAATACCTGCATTGCCATGTAAATTTGGCTTTTTGTAGCCATGCCATTTGATGAAGTGCTTTCATCTTCATTCTCGATTAACTGTTCTTCGATATCATCGGAGAGTGTCTGTGCTAAAGCTTCATTGTCTGCTACATCATCAGAAGTGGACTGTGCTAAAGCTTCATTGTCTGCAGCAGTCTCTTGATTTTCATCTTCCTCATCTTCCTCTTCGACTAGTTCTGCAGTGCTTGGTGACTCTTCTAAAGTGTCCCCATCAATGTTGTATAGACCTTTAAAAGTTGAATCAGTTTCGGACAACTCACCATTTGTATCTTCTGGCAGTTCTACATCTGCGAAGAAATCATGATTGTTTTCCTCTTCTCTTTCTTCTGTAACTGATTCACCAATTTCACTATTTTCGATGTCTTTTTCCACTTCATCTTCAAACGATAACATACTGTCATCTAAATTACCTGACAGTAATGGATCCAAGTCTTCTGGTTCACTAGGCGATGTAGTGTAACTTGTGGACGTGTAGTCTTCTGGAAGTTCTTCCATACCACTTCTATCAAGTTCATCATCAATAGCATCGCTGTCATAGTTTGACTGAATGTCTTCTGCCCTCTGTTTAGCGATTTCTGCTGATGGAGTTTTACTCTCTTCTGGGATTCCATTTCCCTTTTTCTTTTTCCCTTTTCTAAAGAATGCCATATTTAATTCCTTTCTAATTTCACTTGGCTAAATATCTTAATTCGTAGCTATCACTACTGCCATTAAGAATTCTTAGTTAAGGCCACAATAGTGGTACTGTGCTAAAGCCACTAAGAATTCTGACTTGCATAGCCTGTCCATCATCATGCGAATCGGCTTGCTAACTCATCAATGTCATCTGTGTTAAAGCCTTTTCCAATCGCAGCGAATACCCACTCACCATCCAGTAAGTAAAGTTCTCCTGCTACTACAGAGTGCATGCCTTTAAAGTTCTCTGTGAGATTGTAATGCACTAATTCAATATCATCTCTATCGTCTATAACTCGAATGAAAGCATTCTCAATCTTGTCAAAAGACTGCCCTCTTTGCTTACCTCTGAAAATGTTAACAGTGAAAATAACTCTATCTACATCTGAAGGTAAATCTTTTAAATCTACGATGATCCGTTCATCATCGCCATCACCTTCTCCTGTGAGATTATCACCAAGATGGTTTACTGCTCCAGATTTGTGATGAAGCCTGTTGAAGTAAATCAAGTCACTTTTGATACTGTATTTACCATTACGACACAAGATTGCACTTGCATCACAATCAATCTTAGCTTCTTTGAAACCAAAGAGACCTCTCTTTTTAACTGGATCCCATCCAAGACCAACTATAACTCTATTAAGTCCTGGTCTTTCTTTAGTGAGACTTAATCGTCCACCTTTCTTTAAATTTACTGACATAATATCTCCTTTCATTAAAAAAGCTTGGCTAAAGCGAAATACTTAACCAAGCTTACTTTATGTTTTTATAAAATTAATCAATAGCCAATTTGATTCCTGATTTCCTCTCAGACGGCTGTACGATTACCTGTGTGCCAGGTTGACTCCATTCCATTTGATAGGACTCACCGGAAGCACCCATTTTTCCTAACAGATTCTTAAATGAGACATCTAATTTAAACTGTGGGTCTGCACCATCCCAAGCCACCAATGCGTCAGGATCGACACAACATGGAGAATCTAAGATTAAAGGGTTACCATCTGACAAGACTGCTACCTGTGCTCCGGCTTTTCGTCCTACAAGAATTGTTGTAAATAAACCTTTCTGTGCTACAATTCCTTTACCAAAGAACTTTGATTTGTACTCACACGAATCTGTGAAAGCGAGTAAATTCTCTGATTCGACCATGAGTCGTTGTCCCTGGGCTAAAGTTATCACAACAACATGTCTGGCTGAGTCTGCATAATACTGTCGTGAGCCTTTACCACTGATACACTTCATCAATGGTAAGTTCTCTCCAGTCAAACGACGTGCTACTTGTCCAAAGAGTGCTTTGACAGCATTGCCTTCTGGTCCAAGTAGAACTTTGTCAAACTTATTGTTGCCTTGATGTGCTATCATTGCTCCAGCTTTCGTGTAAATGCATCCACCACCATCAATACAAGTGGCTCTTAGCATTAATTCATCTATAACTTCGAATTCAAACACATTTGTACCTTCCTTTCCTTTTATTTGTGTCTTGCCTAAATTATTGAGTTAAATCTTATGGGCTGAATATCTTAATTCGCACTTAGCAGTCACTGCACTCCTTTGATCTAAAGATAGCAGTGCTGCCATTAAGAAAACTACTTCATAGAGCCTTGAGAACTTCTTGGCTAAAGCAGCCCACTTCATTTTGATTTAGGCAAAAGAAAAACGGGTAGAAGCTTTGACACTTCCACCCGTTGCATTGAACATCAGTTTTAATTTTATTCACTTAGTGAAAAAGAAATTAATAAAATTAGTATAAAAGAAATTTCTAAATGCACCTATAGGCAAACAACAAATAATCACAATGAATATAATACTGACAACAGAAATGATAAAAAACGTACACCCTAAATGATACTTACCTAAAGTACTAATTGGAAAAATAGTAATAAATGCTATTAAAATAAAAAATAAAACAAATGAGCATAAAGCACTCAGCATGAGGTAATCAGGTAAAAATGCACGTAGTTCACTCTTACTAAATACTCCCACCATATCATTTACTAAATAATAAGTAGACAATAAAGTAGTGACACCATAAAGCAATAGCACAGGTAAAGTCAGTAAAAATCCTTTCAACACATCACCTATATTTTCTCTAATAGAACCTTCTTCATGTAATCCCTTCGATATATCATCAATTACACATGATAAAGCTTCCGCATCATCGTGTGTAAACATTCTGGTAAATATTATATTAATCATTCTCATCTTCCTTTCTTTTTGTTTATGTCTTGACTAAACTTCACTTGGTTAAAGCCTTCTAGGATCTAAAGATAATCTTAATTCGCACTCAGCAGTCGCTACACTCCTTTGATCTAAAGATAGCAGTGCTGCTATTAAGAATACTACTTCGCAGAGCCTTTGAGAACTTCTTGGCTAAGGCACTTTACTGCATCCCGGACTGATATCTACAAAGTAAAAACAAGCAGGAGATTTTACACTTCTGCTTGCTGAGAATATTTAAAATTATGTTATTAAAATGATTGTTACTATTGTTTGTTAATTATTTGTTATTTGATTATTGTTTATTGTTGCTGTTTCTTTTTAGCTATCTACGTCAACGCCATAGAAAGCGCATAATGCTGCAAGACCACCATTGAAACCTTTTTCTACAGGCTGGAATTTCCACTCTCCATTGTAGTTGTAGATTTCACCAACAACAATGGCAGTTTCCATTGAGAAAACTTCTTCAAGATTGTATCTACAAACCTTCTTGTTTGTTTCCGCATTTGTAATACGAATGAAAGAATTTGAAACCTGTCCGAAATTAAGTTTTCCTTCCGGATCATAAATTGTAGCTGTGATTACAATTTTCTTAATGTTATCTGGGACCTTTGTTAAATCAATGTCGATTGTCTCGGCATCTTCCCCTGCAACTTCTGTTCCTTTCTTGTTATCACCATTGTGGATGACAGCTCCTGAAGAATGCTTTGGCTGATTGTAATAGATGAATTCTGCATCGGAAGGTACTTTGCCATCTTCTCCGAGCATGAAGACAGAAGAGTCTAAATCTGCATTTTCTCCTGTGTCATACTGATTAATTAACCAACCAAGACCTACGGTCGCTTTTGTTAAACCCTCTTTGCTGAGACTTAATTTCTGTCCCTTTTTTAATGTAATAGCCATAGAATTACCTCCTAAGAAATTATTGGATTGCTGGCTATGAGCAATCAAAAAGAGCCAATGGCTTTTACACCAAAGGCTCTTAAATTTATCGCTTTGCAGAGTACTGGACTAAATAGATAGGCTAAAGTCCCAGACTAAGGTCATTGATTAAAGTCCTTTCATCTTTTCTGCGTACTGCTGCTTAATGGCATCCAGTCTCTTTGAATCCTCTTCTCGCTTTCTCTTAGCTTCTTCCTGAATTCTTTTAGTCTCGTCGATACCGCTAACAATCGTGTTCCATGTTTTCTCTAATGTTTCAATCTGTACAGAACTTGTATTAGTCATTCTTGTAATCTGTTTAGACTGCTCAACAGTATTCTGTGCATTCTTGATTAACAATTCATTGGTTCTCTTGTCTAAAGCTAACATAGAGTCTGCCTGAATCTTCTGACGCTTTAACATCATTGTCTGTGCTAAAGCCTGCTTGAAGACCGGAAGTGTAACAATGAAAGCAGAGTTGATTTTACGTGTGAGATTCGCATTACTGAACTCCATTGTTTTAATCATTGGGATTGACTGCAAAGCAATGCTTTCGGCTGTCTTAAGATCCATTACTCTTTGTTCGAGCATGTTCTCTGCCTGTCGGAGATTACTGATTTCAAACTGTAAATCAACGTTGTTGCTTGTTGCCAACTCCTGCTCTTTCTGTTCGATGTACTCATGAAGTTCTTTACAACCCTGTTCACCCGCAGCGATGTATTTTACTAATTCGTGATAGTATTCCAAATTGGAATTAAACATCTGGTCTAAATTCCTGTTAGACTTTTCTATCTCACCTTCGTAGACTTTTAGCTGCGTGTAAATCTTGTCTATCTCGTCTCCCATTGTGTTGTACTTACTCAGAAGTTTTTCTAACTTCTTTTTAGCATTACCAAAGAGTTTACCAAAAAGACCTTTGTCTTCTTTGACTTCATCAATGTCAAAGCTTCCCATTATCTTGTCTAAAGCTTCGAGCATTTTACCAGAATTATTAATCTGGTCTATGTTCATTCCATTGAGAACAACGTCGGCAGATTTGGAGACTTCTTCGGCCGCTTCTGAACCAAACTTTACAATACTATTAGGATCAAACACTTCGATCTTAGCTGTGTACTTTTCTAACTCTCCTGTCTTTTTAAAATCATCAATGTAACCCTGTCGACACTCAGCTAGGCTAAAGTTCTCCTTCGGAGTCTGTGCCGTGGTTGGTTCTGCAACCTGCGTCTGCTCCTGCTCTGTTTTATTTTGTAAATTTATCATTATTACCTCCTGCTAAATTATTTAGCTTTTCTGTGAAAAAGTCTACTTAGCAAACCCTTTCGATTTGAAGTTATCTCTGAATACTGTATTGAAAAATTGTAATTACCCAAATCAATTTTTTGTAACCCTGATCGTAGTAAATCTTCTGTTACTAATCCATACCCTGTTGGTATAAACAACAATACATCCAAACCAATTGCGTGCAAGTACTGTAGCATTACCTCTTCTTTTGGTTCTAGCTTTCGTGTACCAGTTAGTACCATTACTATCTTAGGATTGACCTTGGTTAAATCCCACACATGGATTAACTGGACTAAAGCCTCTGGAATAGCAAACAGAATTCCTGCAAAAGTAAGTGCATCCCAAACACTATTGAATTTGTATCTCTTTATCATCTCATTAGCCTTTTCTACTAACAGTTTTTGTTTTTCTTGACTTAGGATGCTAAGTGGTGTAAAACTTAACACTCTTTCTGCAAATTTCTTATTAAACTGTTTGTCAGGCATCGTTTTTAGTGAACTGTCACCTTTTAATTTAATTGGTGAAATCTCTAATGTTTCTGTTACAAAACACATAGAGTTCTGGGTTAAATCGGAAACGAAATCAATGTAACTTCTCTTTGAGGAATTTCCCAAGCCAGTTATCTGTGCATACAATGTTGGGATAATCACATTGCCATTTTCAATTCCATAACCAGTTCTCATTTTTATCTCTTCACCCCACAGACCAGCTACATCCTCTCTTGTGACATTGAGAATAATACTTTCTACGTCACTGTATTGATTAAGTCTTGAGAAGTTCTCGTCACCATACAGTACCTGGTCTAAAGTCTTTTCCACACTGGCTGCACCTGTTGCTAAAACTTCGTCAGGGAACTTAGCTAAAGGAGAAGCGAATTCCTCTTCAATCACCATGAAATCACCTTTGAAGTCATAGCTCTCTTCTTTAGCATGATTGAGAATGATTACGTCTATTGGAAGTTCTTTTGCAAAGTCTAGGAACTGTATTTCTTTTTTCTCCGTAACGGAACCATAGTAAAAGAGCGTCCACACCCTCTCTTTGCTTACTTGGTTAAAGTATCTGCAGCACAAGGCTTTTAAAACTTTAGCGTCATTACCAACGATTCTTTTCTCTCTTAGAAATCTTTGTAGCACCGTCTTTGTAATTCCGCTGACTTCTTGCTTACCCTCGTCTACTGTTGGATTTGGGATTTTACCATTGATTACAATACATTTATCAAGTGTTCTTCGTAGCTTAAACAAATCCTCTGCGTAGTTTGCAATACAATTAGTACCTTTGATTTCACAGAAAACAGTGTTAAGACCTTCTGGTCGTCTTTGAATCTCCTGCAAAGGTGCTGGCTCTTTCATCCACGCATTTCTGCACACACTAAAACCTATGGCTTTCTGTTCCTTGGCTAATGTGGTTAACTCCTTTGCAATCTCTGGTGTCACACTTACAAACTTGTAGTCAAACTTCTTTAACACTTTCACCATGTCTTCTGCGTGTTTGTTAAGCTCTCTTACTGTCACAAAATCTTTCTTAGCTAAATCCTTTAGCTGAAAATGTATCCAGCAGCAAAACTTAGCACTAACATTCTCGTTGTTCTTTGAGAGTTTCTTTAATTCTTCTATCATTTCCTCATTAAGGTGTTTTTTCTTAGCTAAAGCTGAAAGTCCACCGTCGTTCTGAACTTCTTTCTTGTACCAAGCAATTTGTTCATTGTCTGGATTTCTTAAACCTTCTTGAAGAATTGTTCCATCTTCTTGACACTTTTGAAAGTAATTGATTAATTGTTGTTTGTTGTTGCTGTTTAAATTTTCTATCTGAATCATTTTTCACCACCAATTTCTTTTATTAATTTATAGTAAAAAACTATTTAAAAAGGGTTAAGTTACTCAAAGTGACACAGATTAAATAAAAGGTATTTAAAGCGAAGTTTTGATGCTAATTAATGCTTTTCTCTCTAATTTCAATAAATTTCAATAAATATCAATGCTCTTCAATAAATATCACAACTTATCATTATTTATCGGAATTTATCACAACTTATCATTTCTTTTCAATGATTCTCACAACTTATCATTTCTTTTCAATGGTTTTCTCAACTTATCATTTCTTTTCAAAACTTTTCAAAGTTTAACAGGTAAGACTTCACTCTAAGAAATGAAAAACAAATACTACATTTACAAGTGGAAATAAAATAGATGCATGAGTTTACTGTTGAGAATTGAAATGGTTGCATAAGTTTACTTTTAGAAATTTAATGGACTTGGCTAAATTGGAGAGCTGTTAAAAGAAAAATAGAAAAGGCTTGGCTAAGGATGTTTAATTCCTTAACCAAGCCTTGCATGATTTTATGTGAATGATTTATTTATTGTAGTTGATTGCAATTGATTGTTGTTTACTGCTTTGCAGAGCATTCACTGGGCTAAAGCTCTTTAGTCCTACATGCTTACTCTGTCTTTGATCTCTGCCATCTTAGCTGCATTAAGTCTTGTATCACCGTGTACACGACTGTATGCCAAATACCCATTCATTCTTTCAATCTTAATTATGTCTGTGCTTCCACAGATAGGACACACATCCATATTGAGCTGTGCATGCCCACAGTGATTACAGTAGGATAATGAAAGATTAACTCCTTCATACAATCCCATCCTCATTGCACGTCGTACTAAAGTAACTATAGCTTCTCTATTGTAAGCTATTGGATATTTAACATACTGAATACGTCCTCCCCAGAAATACTTCCAGAAACGATACTCTAAATCCTGCTTCTGAATTGGTGATATTTTCTCTGAAACATGACAGTGAAAACTATTAGAAACGTATTCTCTATCAGAAACGTTTTTAACAATTCCAAACTGTGTTCTAAATTGTTTTACCTGTAAACCGCATAAATTTTCTGCTGGAGTTCCATAAATAGCGTAAAGATAACCGTCCTCTTTAGTATACCCTTTTACTTTCTTTGTTATGTAATCCATGACTTCTAAAGCGAAGGAACCGTCCTGGGCTAAAGATTTCTGATTGTAAAGTTCTTGCAATTCATTAAGTGCTGTAATACCAAAGGAAGCAGTAGAACTTCTAAGTACTGGTTCTATCTTATCGTTTGGTTTAAGATTGCCACCATAGAAACCACCTTCGCAGTAAGCTAGTGGATTAATGGATGCTCTCTTCTCAGCTAAATAGTCATAAGTTCTTCGATGAAGATTGTGTATCATGTCTAAATAGTAATCAAGCACTTCATAGAAATCTTTATTCTCTCTGCGAGACTTGGCTAAAATCATTGGTAGATGTAAACTAACAACACCTATGTTAAATCTGCCTTTGAAAATAGGCACATCATTTTCATCTGCAGGTTCAATACCACCTCTTTCATACCATGGCGAAAGGAATGCTCTACATCCCATAGGGTGTATTATTTTTCCATACTTCTTGTACATTTTACAAACGTGATTGTCTGGATCTTCGCTAGTTAAAGAGAGATAGTCCGGATACATAGTCTTAGAAGAACAGTCAATGCTGGCCTGAAATACATGTTCTAAAGGTTTTCCCTCACCATGCAGTTTTTCGTCGTAAAGAAAGATTAATTTAGGGAAAAGAACTGGACGTTTTTTACCCTTCTTACCTTGTCCATTCTTTCTTACCTCTAAGCACATAATACTTGTTAACTGCTCGAACTCTTTTTTACCATGACCTAAAGTAAATGCGATAAAAGGATAATCTCCACGGCTAGAGGAAAGGCTATTGAACTTATACTCTAATTCTTGGAATAGCTGTTCTAAATCCTTTGTAACTTTCTTTAAAGCGTAGTTCTGAGCTAAAGTAATAAGCTTACTATCTGTGTCTTTTAATAACTCTTTACCCATGTCGAACTCTTCTGTATGTTCTTCCTCAAGCATGGAATGGTACTGGGCTAAAATGGCTAAGGTCTCCGGCATGTTATCCTCATCTATCATTCCAGTCCCTTTTACTATGTCAATGTATTCATCCATGTACTCTAAGAAAGTCTTTTCTGCATACGGAGCAATGACTTCATCAACACTTGGTACAGTAAATCCGCCATACTGCTGGCTAGCTGCACTGAGAACAATATCTCCTATAACACCGGCTAAAGAAGAAAGTCTTTTTGGCTCATTGTACCACAAGTTACCATGTTCAAAACCATTATGTAAAACTTTTTCAATATCGAAAATACAACAGTTCATTGTGTCTCTTCTTGATGACATATCATGAATGTAAATATACCCATCTTTAATTGCCTGAATCTCTTCTTTAGTTAAAAAGAATTTCTTGTACAGTTCTTTGTTAAAGATTCCAAATGTAAGACATCGTTTGGTTGAAACCAGTGTACTATCGGAATTACTATTCTCTTTGTCACCATGATACTGTATTCTTTGGGCCTCTGTGTAAGCTTTATCCAGCATTCGTATAAAATCTACCTTGTAGTTTCTATACTCTTTGTATGAGTTGGCCACTTCGGGAACTACCTTGGTTAAAGCTTTCTCAACAGTGGAATGCATTACCATGATTGGAATTTCTTTAGTATCATTTTCGAGTATGTATTCAGTTAAGATTGACTCAATTATAGATTTAATTTCGTTTAACTCAAACTTTGTAAAACTATAATTCACTCTTGTGGCCGATTTGTTTATAGCGATTATGATTTTATTAAAATCGTAATCTTGCAGATTACCATCCTTTTTAACTACTTTGATATTTTTTAGATATTCTTTTGAATCCATTTTAGATTACCTCCTATTAATTTTCTTATGTTATAAAAGGTAATCTACATAAAAATGGTACATTATCTTAGGCGAAGTAGAAAAGTAAAATAAAAGTAACATAAAAGTAATATACAAGTAGCACAAAGTAATATACAAAGATTAAATATATGGATTCTTGACTAAAGGGCTAGATTTGTACTTAGCTAAACGTCTAGATTAGTGCTTAGCTAAACAGCTAGATTTGTACTTAGCAGCACTGCCATCTAGAATCTCACCATGTGAATGCTGGAAATGAAAAAAGCACAGTAATCCTTTTAAGATTACTGTGCTTAATACTTATTTAATGATTAATGTCTATTTGTGTATGTCATCTTTTTTCCAATTACCTTTTGAAGTTTTTATTTTACAACTAATTGTAACTTTACCTTTTTTCTTAAAGGTAACTTTATGTCCACCATCGCTATCACCTTTAGTAGATACAGTAGCTATCTTTAAATCGCTGCTTGACCAGTTTGAGGTTCTAGGATGTGCACCTCCAACATTTAAACCAACGTGACAATTTTTATCACTTAGTTGATATGTGCCTGATTTATCGACAGTTTTAGCTTTAACTGCTGTAGTTCCAAAAGTTGTTATTAGTTGCATAGTAAATGCAATAACTAGTGTTAAAGTTGTTGTTAAAACTTTCTTGGCTAAAGCGGAAAGATTTATTTTATCTTTCTGCTTTGGTAATCTTCTATTGCGTTTAATATCATTTTCTGTAAACATATTTCACATCATTCCTTAAAAATATTCATTCTATTTGGATCTCCTTGAGTAACAGCTTTTCTGTTATTTTCCTGTGCATACTCAGTTGAAGTTTGATAAGGTTGATTATCAATTTTATCCTCTTTCTTAAAGCTCTTAAATAATTTTAACAGTAACATTATTATTAAAATTGCTGTCAGAATGTAAAATGGAATTGTTAATAATTTTCCAAATAAGAGGAATATTTTAGAAATAAATCTAAAAATAAGGCCAAAAAATGGCATCTTTCCTAGCAGGGCAAACAATGCTGCAGGTACTTTTGATAATTTAGATAAAAATAAAAGCACAATATCAGCTATAACTAATTTCTTCAAAATAACATCTCCTTTGCTAAAGCTTTGAATCTTAATAGTAATTCATTGCATTTGTTGCTTTGCTAAAGCTCTGCACCTCAATAGTAATTCATTACATTTGTTGATTTGCTAAAGCTCTGCACCTCAATAGTAATTCATTGCATCTTAATAGTAGTTCATTGCATCCATTCCTGCAACAGATTGCGATTCAGCGTTTTGCATACGATCTTCAAGCTCTTCATAGTACTCCTTAAATTTCTTTTTATTTCTCATGTACGAAATTCTAGATAAAATCTTTAAGAGTATTTTTAATGCTAAAATAATAATTAAAACTATGAATATTGCTTTGAAAAAGAATGCTAGTTTACTTGCAATCTTAACAAAAAATCCAAAGAACAATTTTAGTGGCTGTAATGGCAATGAAATAGCTTTACCTGCTAATGGTATCTTATTAATTGCTTTAATTACACCGTTTACGGCATTGTATGGTATTTTTACAAAAGTTAATATAGCTCCTGATGCTTTTTGCAACAAGAAAGCTACTGCTACAAATGCAACGTTCCAAACATCTCCCATTGTAAGTAATGGTCTAGGTTCTTTAATAACTGGAGGTGTTCGGACATTTTTATCTTTCTTCAAATTTATCACCACATTTCTAAATTATTTAACCCGTAGTGTAATCACTGGGCTAAAGTGCTAGACACCAATGCTAATTGTTTAATCCGTAGTGTAGTTACTTGGCTAAAGCACCAGGCACCAATTAATCAATTCACATTATGTAATCCTTTAATTAACGACTCATCACTAATGTCCGTTGCTCTTATCATACGTTCCCAGATTGCAGTATCTTCCGAACCAAGTTTCTTCTTACGTAAATCTAAGTACTCCCTTTTTACATTCTTATCTGTAAGATAATCATCATAGTTTCTCATTAATTTAAAAAATGAATCAAAATACTCTTTTTTACAATAAATTCTTACCTTTGCTAAATTGGAATCCTGCAATTGTTTAGGAGCTTCTCCGAGGAAAATAATTCTTGTCGGTCTACACCCAACGAATGCATTTGGTTGCACAATCTTAACAGATGCAGGTATAATTAATTCATCTATTCGTTTACATCCTGCGAAAACCTTTGACGGTAGAATTTTTAATGTACTCGGAAGTTGTACGCTTTTTATGTTTAATAAGTTATCTTTAATGCTTTCTACAGAAACATCTTGAATCCTTTCAATTGAAAGACCACGTCCAAGACTTTTGATTGCATTAAAACGTAAGAAATTCTTTTCTAAATAGCTTACTGGCATGCCTTCCACATAACTTGGTATTTTTATTTCTGTATTAATACCAACGTATTTATAGAGCATTAATTCATCTCCCATTTCATAAAACATGAAATCTCCAAATTGAATAATGTTATCATTCCTTTTGAATTTCTTTTTTAGCATTTTATTTTGAAAAGAGGAAAATAAACTAGTTATATCTCTTTTTAATCTGAAAGCTAAATTTTCTCCTGCGCCTTCCATTAAATCAAGTGCTACGTTACAACCTGTTTCTAAACTATTATAGATTTTATCCTCAATTGTAACTTCGTCACCATTTTCATCTTTTGTTTTATTAAGCTTTTCTCCAGGTGTTTCTGTGGCTAATTTCGCTTTAATTTTGTCAATGTAGTCTCCTACTTTGCTTGAGCGTGTTTTCATGCTAACATCTGCGAAAGAAGTTTTCTCTTGGCTAAAATGTTTTGCATCATTAGCAGTAGAAGTTTTCTCTTGGCTAAAATGTTTTGCATCATCGGCAATCTTATCGGCATCCTCATTAACATTCTTATTGACATCCTTTTTACCACTCTTTTTGACATCCTTATTAACATCTTTTTTGGCATCAGAAGTATTTTTGGTGTTTGGTATTTCATACCCCTGTACATGTTTATTTTTAGTATTTGGTATTTCATACCCTTGCACATGTTTATTTTTGGTGTTTGGTATTTCATACCCTTGTACATGTTTATCTTTAATGTCAACGTAAAGATCTATTTGTTTGGGAGCTTTCTTGTCTAAAGCTTTCTTGTCTAAAGCTTCATCAACTGAATCTTTATCTTCTTTAGTCGTTTCATTAGAATTGATTTCTCTGTTAAATAAAGAAGATAAATCGTTATCCATGTTAAAAGCATCTGCAGATTTTATTTCCCTTTTATCTTTAGCCTCCAACCCACCGGTGTGGTTTTCTTCCGCAGCTCTGGCTTTCGTCGCATTATCACTACTCTCTTCATGGTTAAATAGGGAAGATAAATCGTCATCCATGCTAAAGGCATCCTCGGAATTATTAGAATAATTCTGTAGCTGTTCCTCTATAGTAGATTTTTCTGGCTCTGTAGAATGTTTTCTCTTTTCAACGTCTCCAAATAAATCCATTTCATTTATTTTTTGTGTATTTTGTGAGGTACCAGATGAGGTATCATCCTCTTTTTTCTTTGGACGTTGAAATAAATCATCACTCATTGTCTTCATAAAATTCACCTCCTTTTAATACTGCATAATCGTGATTAGCAATTAAGACATGCTCGTGTAGAGGCATGTCTAAAATCTTTCCTAAATTTTTAAAATGTTTTGTTGTTTGGCAATCTGCTAGGCTAAAGTGTAAACTTTTATTTGGGTGGTTGTGTACTAGGCTAAAGCTGGAAGCTTTTAGCAGAATTCCGCCTTTAATAGCGATGCTATACTTAAAGTTAGAATTATCGTTAACACCTTTTGAAACAAATAAAATACCTTTACAGTCGTATGTTTGACTCCAGTAGATTGCCAAGAAAAATTCTGATGCTGAATCACTAAGTCTAAATTCTCTTTCTAACAATGATACAAGCTGATTAGTATTTATTAGCTGTTTTGAATCGCACAAAACGTAGTAATCAACTAATAGCTCGTTTGATTTCTCATCGTAAAAATAAATAGGAACCATTACACTCCTTTTTATTAAATAGTAATACAATGAATTACATTTTCTACAATAGTGTAGTAATCTATTAAGTGTAATTCAAGTAAGTCAAAAGCTTCTTTTACTTTGCTAAAGTCTTTCTTAACAATTTCGTTATCATAGTCATGCTTATTACTAAAAAATGTGACTATGATAAACTCACTAGATTGGCTTAAAATACTTGCCGTAAGTAGTTCTTTGCTAAAGACTTTATTGGTTGCGTATCCACAGGTAATTATAAAGACAGCAGATGTTTTTCCTTCTGCACCCACAGAAATAAAAAAGGAAGCATCCTTTTGGACACTTCCTCGTAATTTTTTAAGTAAGGCTTTTAAACCTTTTTTTGTTGTTATGTCAGTATTACACTTTATTCGTTTGTATACAGCTGGATACACAATGCCTTCATTTACCATTAATCTATAAATGTTCATTGTACTTCACCTATGCTATCGCAAATTCCTTTGCTAAATTATTCAACACTATTGCCGGTAAAGATTTATTTTTAGGAACGTATCCAAAAATCTTACTAACATAGCTTACGTATAATCTGTTAATATCATTTGGATCAGTTAGATTTAAACTGTCCACTACATTCTCAAAAGAGAAATTCTTCGGTTTAATCTTTTTAAACTCACTTATGTTATTCTCCCCATAGGTAGCTACAATGCTTTTATTAAACTTCTTTGTTTTAATTGCAATGTGTTCCTCTATTACTGAATCTGGAAAGAAATTGTCTGTTTTCTCTTTAATCTTAGAAAATAAATTTCCTAAACAATCAGAATTTTTTGGTGAATAGAAACCATTGTGTTTTAAAAAGGCATCCAAACCAGAAGTAGTTTTCTGATAGTTCTTCTCCATTTTTGTAAACGATGATAGAAATTCAAAAGAGGTTATCTGGGCTAAAGCGGAGAATGGCATTTCTGCTTTAACACCCATCTCTTTTAATTTGTAGAATAGTGGTAAGAAATCACAATCTTTGGAGAGTAATGTAACTGTGAAATCAGAATCTTTTGAGTATAATACATCAAAAATACAATCAACCGTCATTTTCATATCAGTAATATTTTTGCCAGAAACTGATATTGCCGAGGTTTCTACATAGGTTAAACCGTTTGCTAAACAGAAAGGAACGTATGCTTTTACAGAGTCCCTATTTCCATACAATTTACCTACGAAAATATCAGAAGGCTTAAGTAATTCTAAGAAACTATTCACACTATTTACAACTTCCATTTTTGAAACATTTTCACCATCAATATATAAAAATCTAGTACACATGATTAATTCCTTTTAGAATCCAAAATCATAATACTGACTTTGTAAATAAATTCAAAATAACTAGTAGCATCTACACACAGATTTCCTACTTGGTTAAAAAGTAAATATTTTCCTTCACTTTCCCATAAATAAAATAAATCATCTAAAAATAGTACTTTACACTCGTAAACAATCATTCCATTTTGAATTTGAAATGTATTGTATTCTCTAGTTAACTCTTTTTTTAGTTTAATAAGGTTTTCTTTGCTAAAGCGGAATTCTTTTATTACACATGTATACTCTGGAGAATGCTGTAAAAAACTTTTCATTAAAGGTACTGAATCTAGTTCCGTAAGAATAATAAAAAGTTTAAGAGAAAATAAATTACACTTCTTATTTCTCACCATTATTACATCGTATACCATTTGCATTTTGCTGTAATCACTAAAATTTTCAAATTTAGCATTAAGCAGAGAAATTAATCTATCCCTGTCTTTGCACATTTTTTCAAAATCTAAATAGTCAAAGATACAGTACTCAGTAGCTTTTACCAAACTTATCTCTGGAATTTTTAATTTAAATTCTATTACTTGGCTAAAGCATGAGCAACCATCTCTTTGCATTAGTAAAAGGTACGGAAGACTACGCATCTTCAGTACCTAACTGATAAAAGTACTTAGCAGTGCTATCATACCATCCAAGTTTAGCATTACGTGGGCCAATCAATGCCGTGTCTAAACTTGTGTCGCTGCCTTTCTTTAAAACAGTTGAAGAGGTTAATCCGAAACAACTACCATTAGGAAGTGAGTATGAATTTCCATCAGAACTCACCATGCTAAAGCTGTCGTTGTAAGTAAGGTCAGTGCCAGACAAATTTCTAATTGTGTAATGAACATAGTATAGAGAATTTTTCTGGTAGTCTACACTAATGTTTGCATTCATGTCACTAATAGAGCATAGTTTTTCGTATGCGGTTTGATCTTTTAAAACAGAGTCAACTGTTACTAAAATCTTTTGCTGTGAAATAACCTTACCAGTTTTGTCCGTTAATGGATACACCATTACTTTGGATTTACCTATTTTAAAATCACTTGACTTAACTTTCGTAGTGGTTTTTTGTGGTTCTGGGCTAAAGGTTGTGTTAGCAACCTTTGTAAACAAATCTTCAAGCACTTTGCTTACTAATTCAGTAAGAAAAGAATCAGTGCTTAATTTACCACTACGAGTTACTGTAATACTACACGTTTTGGTTTCGTTTTTAATTGAATTGCTACCATTGCTACTGTAGCTACTATCACTGTCAAAAAGTTGGATTAAATAGTCTAAGACGTAATCCTTTACTTCATCCTCGCTCAACTTCAATGTTTTGAAGTTATTGTAGTCTTTTATGAAACCTTTGTAGTCACTAGACAAGTAATTAACTATTCCATCAATCGATGGCACACTGTACTTAAGTTTACCATCTTTGTATGAAATGAATTCTAATTTTTGTAAAACTTCTAAATACAATTTAATTTCTTTTTTAGATTTACCATCAAGTGCTAAGCTTACAGTATTACTTTTAAAGTTTTGCTTTACGCAATCTTTCAGTTCTTTAGAACTATGTAAGTTGGAAAGTTCTTCAATTGTACCTTTAATTTCTTTGGTATCGTCATCAGCCTGTGTACTCGTTTCAGAGTTACCTTGGCTAAAGCTTGAACCAATTAAATTATTAGTTACTTGTCTAAAGCTTGAAAGATTGCACCCAGCACTACTGGTCAACACTACTACTGTAGTAGCTATCAGTACAAATCTTTTAGTTGTCTTTAGCATTACCATTCTCCTTTGTAGTACTTAGGTAAATTACGAGCTTTCAATTCAACCTGATAAACAACATAGCGTCCGTTGAATTTTAACATTTCTTCATCACTTCTAGCTTTTCTTTCATTAGTAAACTCAGGAATTACCCTAACATACATCGGATCTTCGGAATCCAAATCGTAGCTAAGAACTCGGTTAGTTACATTGTTAGCAGTTTCACCTTTCTTAATGTAAGGAAAGTTTGAAGTAACGTAAGGAACGTAATCATCGACATCGGAGTAGTTGGTTCGTGTAGCATCCTGATAGTAAGTGTAGTTGTACTGTGAGTTATTACACGTATTAACTGCCAGCTTAACTTCTGAGTTCATTTGTACTCCGCTAAATGTGTTAAACCTTGTTACTACTCTTCCGTTTACTTTGTCCTTTAGTAATTTGACTGTGTAATCTAAATCCATCATTTTGACTAGATCAGAATAAGAATCAATGTTCAAGTACTCTTGACTACTGCAAACGCTATTAAGTGTAAAAGAGTATTTAGCACCATTGATTGATTTAATTTTAGTTGTATCCTTAATACGTTTAATGGTAGGCCCATCAGTCGCTTTTTTTAGTAAAGATACATCATAGGTTACACTGTCAAATACAACATTATTTTCTGTGTCGGTTAGGTTGAATTTAATGTAATCACCGTCGCTAAAGTCTTGTGTAGGCTGTAAGCAAACTTCAATGTTTTTTACTGGATTACTTTTGTAAATCTCTGCAATCTGTTCAAAACCATTCCACCCAATGTTAGCAATTTCACCAATTACTTCTCCCTTGCTATTTAACAATTCTGGCTTCACTTCAATCTTGGCAGATTCTACTTGGCTAAAGTACTGAGTAAAATCAAGCTTAAGATTAAAAGTGTAACTGTAATAAATTCCATTAGAGACAACGGTTGGATTAGTGTAATCCCAAATACCAAGTCGTTGTGCAAGATTAAAATGCATAACTCCTTGCTGCTTACCGTCTTTTAGAATGTATGCATCCTGTCCGGACTGGTATCTTAAAGCGGGTTCGTCTTGCGACAATTCAATTGGTTGTTTACTAATTTCTGTGTAAGGTTTTGATTCTGTGGTTGCTTCTTGGGCAATCTCTTTGATTTCAGTTGTAGCTTCTTGCGGTATTTCGCTTTTCTTGTCTCCACCCGTAATAAGTGTTTTTACTTGGCTAAATAGATTACCGCTTGCAGTACCTTGGCTAAAGCTACACCCGGAACTGAACATAGCGATAGTAACTCCAACCATGGCAACAGCAATACGCTTTTTAAATTGTATTTTCTTTTTATTTCTTATTTTTTTCATCTTTAATTTAACTTTGGTCTAAACTCTACTTACAAATCTAACCAAACGTCTACCCAAAAGAAAATGTTAGAAAAGAAATCTCCGATTTTTTTATTAATCTTTTCAGTATCTTCCTCTGTGTATGTTTTCATAGAACTTGGAAATGGGTCTTCACCACGTCCACTGTTTTCACATGCACACAGTAAAGCTTGGCTAAATGTGAGTAATGCTATAAAAACCATCAAACGAAATTTACTAATTAAGATACCTCCCTACTTTTATTTTAATGTTATTTTCCATCTCACTTCTCCTCCTACTTCTTTATTTTGATACAAGAGTTAACTATTAAGCAGTCCCTCAAAAGATCAATATCAGCGCTAGTATTAATCTTAGGAAAGATGTGCTTAACATAGTTATACTTCGCAACAAGGGTTAATTCCTTAATTAAAGCATCTACCTGCTCGCCCTCTAAGCTTACAGCTTCGTCCTGCTCAGCTCCCAATGCTTTTGTTAGAAGAGTTTTGTTATAATCCTTGTTATCAAATTTCCAACGAGAAGCAAGATTTGCTAAAGTATCTGGCTTAATTCTATCACCATAGCCATACTTGGTTAAAGTGTCTTCAAACGTACCTTTCTTCCAATCCTCAGTATAAATGATGACCGCTGCCTCTTTAAAGTCTGAATTGGCATCAAACTTTTCTACAAGATTAGAGGCGAGATAGCTATCTGAAACATTTTCGTTCATGAAGCTTTTGAGAGTTTCATAGCCAGCTTTTGTTACTTCTTTTACTGTGTAGGAAACCTGTACTTTAATTTCAGAATTTCCACCAGTAAGAGTAACAGTCTTTTCTGGACCTAACTTGGCTAAACCTTCCTGCTGAATTAATCGTTCATACTCAGCGTTCTCTTTCTTAATCTCGTCAATTCTATGTAAATTAATATTGTAGTTATCAATCACATCAGATGTTGTTAGTTCATGTCCTATTGTTTCCCCATTGGCTAAAGCAGCATTGAGAGAATCAATGCACTCTGCACAAACATACCGTGAATTGATCGGATTAACAGAGTCACGATTTACTTTGATTAGACTGTTACCAACTTTTCCACAGCAAATACAATGTGGTCTTGATTTTACTAACATTAAAACATCAGGATCTTCACTCTCCACAATATCTACCTGAGTCTTATCATAAATACCTAATGCTCTTCTAATCTGCACAGGAATTGTAAATCCACCTTTTTTAGAAATTGTTCTTGTATCTGTTCTAAACATTTTACTATCCTTTCTTTGTTAGGATTACTTAGCTAAAGCAATCCATTTTTCTTACTGTACCATTGTCAGTACCATTGGCAATGCTCTTAGCACCATCAGATGTAGTACAGTTAATTTCTATTGCCTTGTCTAAAGTGACTCCAATTGCACAGTTTAAACACATTGATGTACTTCCATCACCCTTTACTGTAAGGTAAATATCGCTTTCTTTACCGCATTCAATACACTGACAAGAGTTACTAACTCTTTTGACAACTCCTTTGTCAATTAAAGTGTTTTTATTTGCTATAATATAAGCAACAATGTCTTTTGTAATCTTTACTGGTTTTCTTCTGTAGTTTTCAACACTATTCATAACCATAATTACGTCTCCTTTCTTTTTAAGTAATTTTTTATAAAAAAGGTAAGTCAATGTATGGTTTTTCTTTTTATAATGTTTTAATAGTTGTGTTCTTGGCTAAAGTGGATTTAGCACACTAGTCTTTTAGAATGACAATATAATATTCCCGTAAATGTCTCATTAATGTGGAAATGTTTAGTAAAGGATAATCAATATTTAGAAACTTATTATTCATTAGTACTGTCTTCTCGCAAACTTATTATTCATTAGTACTGTCTTCTCGCAAACTTCTTGCGACATCTATGTTATACCAATCTTCAGCTATAATTTGAATATCTTTATTATACTTTAACTTTTTTAAAGACCTTAGAACTCTTAATCTAACTCTGTCTTTTCCTATTGAATACTTTTCTGCAATTTGTGTATACTTAAGTCTGTCTCTAAAACGTAGTAAAATAATTTCATAATTCATTTTAGTTAACGAATTTTCTACAATTTTCCAAAACTCCTTGGTTAAAGCGTTTGAATAAATATCTTCGTAATGAATTGTATACATAAGACTTCCGTCAGCAATGCCATCTAATATCTCATGATTTTCTAAGTAAGACAAATCCATTGCATAGAAGTCTGAAAGCTTGTCTAAATGTTTTGCATTGTAGTAAGCTGTATTTGTGATTTTAAATGAATATTTCATGCGAAGTAATTCTCGATAAAAATAATGTATTAGCCAAAGATTCAGATAATTTAAATAACTCAAACCTTTTGATTTATCGAATTTTATGGCTGAGTCATAAATTGCAAAAAACGCAACCTGTGCTAAATCTTTGGCTAAATCGCTGTTTGTACTGATATTACAATCCATCATAGTATCGTAAATAAAACCGATGTTATTCTCATAAAGCCTTTCCAAATTGTATGATACTGCAATACCATTTTGAATTAAATTTATTAATTCTAGATTAAATTGTTTTTTAGCTAATGAATAACTATTTTTCTGTATTTCGCTCATTTCCTCACCCCATGCAATTATCATTTGTTGTTCTAAACAATTAATGCACGAGTTTTTAAGAAATGACCTCTATAAAATATAAAAAATTAATAATTAATTATAAAATCTCTTATTTTTGCTAAAGACGGATAATGAGTCCCATCTTCGCACATATTATCTAAATTGAAACCTGGTAACTGTGAAGCTTTGTTAATCATTGCTAAATCTTCTGCTGAGTATCCCTGCATGGCATAGTCAAATAGATTTATGTTATGAAAACTTCCAAGACAGATTTGATAAAGAATATCGTCGGATAACGTATACTCCGAAACCACCTTTGCTAAATCTGAATCCTCATTGTGTATCGTAGCGATGTAAACAATTGCACGATTAGACATGCTAGGATTTATTAATTGTGTAAAGTTATCTCCAAAATAACCAATTAAAAAATCAATTAATTTAGATTGTTTAGCACTCCAGTTTTCTCTTATTTGGTATTCCTGCAGTTCTGACAAATAACCATGAGCAATGGCTACATTCAGTTCTTTATCACAATAATTAGTAACAATATTTTCTAAAGTATTATTAATGTCTTCCAGAGACATCTTATCTAAACTAGTTTTATAGCTTTCTATTAATTTCTTACAAAAGTAGTTATACAATTCATAATTAGTCACATCGATGTAAACTCCATAAACTTTGTATAAAACTTCCGAATACGATGATACTTCTTTATGTCTGAGAAGTATTAAAGTACAGACGGATAATACCCTAACATTTGGTACTTTTCTCACCTTCTTGGTTAAATCTGTAAAATTCATAAATTTAATACCTCCTTACTAAATCAAAAAAGTGCTTTGCTAAAGTGACAATGTAATTAGTAGTCTTTGAGTAAGGGTAATACTTTTAATCATTATCACTTTGCTAAAGTACTTCATAAATCTCTTCATAAATTACTTTGCTAAAGCACTCCGATAAATCACTTCATAAATTATTGCAATTTATAATCGATACAGATTGATCCTGTAGCATCATCAACGCTAACAACAGATTCTGAATTCTGTGCCATTTTATAAAATCTGTCTATATGTTTAAGAAAAATTTCCAAGGAAATTGGATTATTGTATGTCCTATTAAACTGCTCATCGTTTAAGATAGTGATGAATGTGTTCTTACAGATTGATTTACAACTATTTAAATCTTTACCATGCAGCAATAGAATAAAGTATGTAAGTAAAATAAATTTGTCTGCACTGTTATAGTAAATAATTCTTAAAGCCTTTAAATAATTCATTATTACTGCGTAGTTCTGGCTGTACATCAGCAATGAATATGGAGTTTCTACATTATATATAACATAGAGAATAGCGTCGAATGCAATGTAAACACTGAACTTATTTTTGTATAGCACAGCACAATTAATCTTGAAATTATTTAAACACCTTGCCTTGTCCATTTCATAGAAAGAACTCTCTTTTGGGTAAAATAAATCAATGTTTTCCCCAATTACGAACATATTAAAATATTTCATAAATATTGTACGGCTTGTAATTCCGTATTCTTCAATGTTGTAATTTCTTAAGGTTTCTTTCTCAGCTAAATGCTCTAAACTGTATTTCAATAGTTCTAATGGTTTTTTGTAGTGACCGTAAAGATTGCGCTTACCGATGTATAAAATTTTATTCTCTTGGTCATATGTAACATAATTTATCTCCCATTTGATATTATTATTGATTGACGATTCTATGCCTTCATCCATATAAATAAAAATATCAAGTGGTAACACCTTTTCTACCATTTTAGAATTAATCTTTATTACTATGCTTCTTTTAACATCTTTATCAATCTTCACATTTTTAAATCCGAAATATGCTGCTGCATATTCTGCCCAAAACTTATTAAAGTGTGCTAAATCGAATTCTTTATGTGAATTGATTAATTCTGTATAACGCTTACAGTCTTGGCTAAAGAGAGCCACCCACTGCTTGTAGTCCTTTAAAGACATATCAAAAAGTTCTGAATAATAGAAACAAACAACTACTTTAAAAATGTCTTTAAGCACTGTATCATTACCAACTAAAGAATTCATATCTGTCGTAAACTGGTCTAAATCATAACCAAAGCGATCAATATCATTAGCTATGATTGCCACGCACACGTCTCGATATGTTTGGTAGTACTTGGCTAAAGCTGGCTGTTCCGAATAATAAATAAGTAAGCCAGCTGTGATCTGTTTATTGTCGGGTTGTACAAGTGTGATAGCGTTGTACAGTTCCATATCGAAAATACCTTTAGAAAGTCCTTTAAATAAGTCAATAAAGTACACATCATTCTCATACCTGTTCAAAAAGTCTAATAAATTTATTGTAGTACCATTCTGTAATAGAATTTGATTATTAGGGAAATTCTTGTGTATTTTCTGTAAGCAATCTGAAATTATTAATTTATCATCACAACTTTTTGTAAATAATGTTTGTGCTATGTCTGAATCTCCAATAACATTCACAAAGCTACGATATAATTCAATGTCTTCTTTATTATTTCCTATTTTATCAAAAATATTTTGGACATAGCCACCATTCAACTTAAGTGTTAAGTATTCATTTAACTTATTTAAATCATTCGTATACTGTAACGCTTCTTTCTCATTAAAATCACCTTTTTGCATTAATTTAATAAGTAAAGGAGTATCTTTCTCTTCAAGAGAAAATAATGGAATAATGTAATCTTTATACCATGGCTTGTCGTAGCAATCGCTAATCATTTCGATTTCTTTGTGGCTAGCTGTTCTAAAGGTAAAAGCGATCTTATCAAAAAAATCAGTAGGAAAGTTAATATAATACTGCAAGAATTCTGGAGCTAAGTTTACATTTCTTGTTGCTTTTAGATACTGTGCTAAAACGGATAACTCCACTTGGCTAAAGTCGCAAGCCTGTACATCAGCAGTAGTTATCTTGTCTGCTATTTCATCGTCCGTGTACGCATAGAATATTACGCTTTTTGTTCTATCACAGAAGTCTTCGAAACTTTCTGAGTTAGGTCTATATCCCTGTTTTGCCATGTATTCTAAGTAGTCTTTACACAATGGTGTCAGCTTGGCTAAATCGGTTAATGCAGGCACATTGCCTGCAGTACCAGTATTTGAAATTATAATGTTATTTAATCTATCTTTTTGTATATCTGCATAGGTTGTTCCGTTACTATTTCTACTATCATTTGTTACTTCATCGGTTTTATTAAATTCTGAATCTGTGACCATAGCAGCATCATCATAATCTGTGGCCATAACAGCAGCAGCTGTAGTAGCATTACCATAATCTGGGGTCATAGCAGCAGCATCTTGGTCTGTGGCATCATCAGAATTTAAATTCACACCATTGTTGCTTCCCTCATTAACTTCAATGCTTTCCTCATTAACTTTAAAGCTTTCCTCAACACCACTTGTGTTTAATGTACTTAAATCAATTTCATCATCATCGTCATCATCGAAATTGAACTGTGTAGCATTATTTAAAGAATTCAAATCAATTTCATCATCGTCATCGTCTTCTTCAATGTCAAAATTAAATTGTACTTGTTCTTTATCATCTTCGCTAAAGTACGACATTGGTTTTATTATTTCTTCATTGTTAAAATTTCCCACGCTATCACTCCTTTTCAATACATATTTTTATTTGTTCGATTTTAGCGTCCGACTTCAAAATTACATCTTCTTTCAGATGTGCATAAAATTTATTGCTATTTGTTTGATTATGCGAATTAACAAAAATTACATAGTACTTAGTGCTTACTTTATCAAAGATTAAATTTTCTAAATACGTGGCTAAATCTTGTGGACGATTAATTGTTGCTAAATGCAGACTGTTGTACGATGTTTTTTCTAAAGAAAAATTTAGTAAATTATCATACTTTACTGTGTAAGCATCACTTTTATCATCATTTTTCTTAATCACAGTTTTAGAACAATTTGTATTAGCCAAACTTTTTTCATAATTGATTGTTGCTAAATTAGTTATGCTTGCTTCTTGCCAATAGATGTTGGAAATTGTTACATCAACACCAGATTCAGTTATTTCTTGGCTAAAGCTGAATGGAACATACAACATAATTTTATTACTACAATCAATTAGTGGTTGCTTAATTACTTTAGTGTTTTCGTTTACTTTAATTGTTAACTGAAAATCTTTAATAAATCCAGAATCTTTAAATTCCATACAAAGAAATAAACCATTGTTTTTATGTGTTAATGATTTAATTATAAAAGGATAAGAGTTGGATTGCCCTGAGACATCAGCAGTTAATTCACCAGATTTGAACTTAAAAGTTAAAGGTTTAATCTTATAGTCTATCGAGGATTTCACTTTGCTAAAGCTGTTATCCTCGTCACTTTTGAAATCAGCAAACCTCTCTGCTTTATCATTTTCATAGTCATAACTATCTGTATTAACTGCCGATGTACTTACAGATTTATTAATTAAAAGAATTATAATAGCCAATAGCAGTACTGCCATTACTATTATTAGTTTATTGAAGTTTTTTAATTTTTTCATAATAACTCCTCATTACTTTTTCTCAATAACTCCTCATTACTTTGCTAAAGTAATTCAAGGTATTCTGTAAGTTTTGGAGATGTACTATTTTCGCTAACAATTGCATTACCATTAACGAATACTACCTTACATAGTGGTTTGCTTAATTCATAAAATGTAAAACTATTATCGTCCCAACTTAAGAAAATGTTTCCATAAACTTTAATTCTTAAACCGGTGATAGTGCTGCAGCATACAGCTTCTGACTTCGTCAAAATAAATTGCTGTAATTTAGACCAAGTAGTGTCAGCTATGCTAAAGTCATTATCTGTGAATAAATGTGCAGCAATTTCTTTGAGCGATTCTTGGCCTAAATCGCTCAATCTGATTTCTGTGTACGTATTAGTACCTTTGTAAGAATTAATCAGTTCTTTGCATAAATGTGAATTAATGTCATTTCTGTGCATATAGTCTTTTAGCCACAGTTGTATAAGGGAATCACTTTTACCGACGTAAGAAAAGTCCTCTTTACGACTTTTAGCTTTTCTAATATAAGAAAGTTGTTCTTGAGAAAAACCCTCAGCTAAAAGTTCTTCGCATTCGACATTAATACTATTAATTATGTTTTCGACATAATATTTAAGCATATCCTTTTCGCATGGTAAATCAAGAAAAATATCTAAGTCAAATCCTGCTTCTATTGCTTCCAGATAAACTGCAAGAGTTTCTTGGCTAAAGCTGTGACCAAGTAGCTGTAAAGGCTGTACTCCAGCTTCCAATAATTTTAGAAGCAAACCATAGCAGCCCTGATTAATTGTATTATCAAGTAAAATACTGTAATTAAGATTTTTGTTCAAAGCTTTGTAAATAACTTCTTTCTGTTCTCGATTTAAATTAAAAGTATTTTCATAATTTTCATAATTATCCAATTCCGTTGGTAAACGATCATAGATTAAATCTGTATTCTCACGCACCATAGCTAAAGACTCTACTAAAACATCTTCTTGCTCTATTACACCTGTTTCAAAAGAACTAAGAATGTCTAACATATCTAGCATATCTGGTGTTATATAAATACGTTTTAAAGAATTTAAATCTATTGTATTAGAATTGTTTAGCTCAGGTAAATCTGGGCTAAAGCGAACCATCTCTAGCATCTTTACTTTCTTGGAGTCTTGTTTGACCTCGCACGGAAATGCTTGCTCTATGTCATACAGTGAATACACATTAGTTATCTTATAAAAATATTCTTTTCTAATTGGTAAACTAATTTTAATTTGTGTGTCTGTTTCACTTAACTTCTTAAATCCTAATACTTTTGCAGCATGTTCAATCAATATATACTTATCTTTTGGGATATGTATAGGTGTATCTGATACACACTTAAAATAAATATTTAATAATTGTGCGGCAGATTCATGAATATTAAACTCTTGTGACTTAAAAACATATCTCTTTTCCAGTTTGTTCTTTACCATCTTTTCTACGTAAACGTGCTGTGCTAAAGCATACTCAGGCATACTTGCGTAAGAATCTATTAAGTTAATCATTTCTTTAAACTTTTCAATCTTTTTTTCATCAGCTGATTGAATAGGTTCATTACCTTCCAACTGTGAACGTAAGAATAATTGTGATTGTGAAATCATACCTTTTTCCACAACTTTATTTTTGTATGACACATACCAGCTGCACTTATCAGTCTCTACTGGGCTAAAGTCAATCTGTAATGGTATGTCTGTTTTTCTCAAATCGGCTATAGAATTAATTTGTGATAAATCAATATCATTTTCCGTGTACATAAAATTATTGTAAGTATGTGTATTTGCATAATTCTTAATTACAAAAAACACAGATCCTTTTATCATTATTCCTGATTTAAAGGAGTTTACAAATTTCCATCCTCTTTTAAACAGATGGTACATTACCAATTCTTCTGCATTGTTAATGCCATTGAAAAACTCTTCTAATTTCTCTTTTTTCATGTTTATCTCCTTTTACCATAAGTTTATTTACTACAGTAGTAGTATTGTTAAAAAAGTTAAAAGCCCAAACTAGCTTTTACACTAATCTGGGCTAAAGCGTTTCCTATCTGAAACGTTATTTTATAGCATTGATTTAAATTGTTGAGCAATGCTTGCTACGCTTTCTAATACTCCAATGTTATTCTCATCCTTAATACTTAAATTACAAAACTCCTTTACAACACTATCGAGCATCAAAGGTTCGACCAATGAATCTGCAATTACAAAACCAGAGACATGTACAATTAAATAGATTGTAATTAAATTGATGAAAGAAAATGGCAACACCTTCAACAGAAGTAATGTTTCTACTATCGCTATTACTGCTTTAATGAATGCCGATGTTAAACATACAGTGGTTGTTTTGATTAATAGTGTTGCAGAGTTCTCTAGAAAAATTACAACTGCATTCTCTGCTGCTGAACCAAGGGAATCGTTTGGATGTGTGTAACAGTATGATAAAACGCACTCATCTAGGTAATCAAAGCATTTACCAATTATGTATTTACCTCCCTTGGCTAAAGTGCTTCGACTTATTTCTGCAAACAATTCAATAGAACCGCAGGAACCGTTTTTGATCGATTCGACAATTTCCTTGGCTAAACCTCTTAGTATTTTATTAAGAATTACTATTACACTAACGGTTCCTATTCTGGAGAAAACAACTACATTCGGGTTTTTATCTGGGACACAGATTGAAGCTATTTGAAGGTGCTTTAAATACAATAAAATAGTTTTCTGGGCTAAAGAAAGTACGGCATTAAAAAGTAATGCTGTACTTATACCGCAAAATAATTGTATTAGCCAATTATTAAGTCCAATCAATTGTACACCATACTGTGCACCAAGCGTAAAGCATTTCAACAACACTAATGCAAATAAAGCATTGAAAACCAGTCTAATAAATATATACTGCAGTTTTCTCATTTTGACCTCTTTTCTTAATGATTTTTTTAATTATTTTTTAATTTAGAGTAATGCGGGTAAACTTTACACTGTACAATTCCTTTAATGTATTTTTTATTTATATACGGATTTTCCCAATAACGAGCATCGCTAGAATTAGCTCTATTATCTCCAAAAAACAAGTATGAATTGTCTGGCACATAGAAAACTTGATTAGTATCGCATTCAGAAGAAACATAGCTCTCTTTTAACTTTTTATCATTAATGTACACTGTGCCATCTTTCATCTCTACTTTTTCACCGGGTAATCCAACTACTCTTTTAACCAGGAGAAAGTTTTCTCCTGTCTTTTTAAAAACACAAATATCACCACGTTCTATCTCATTGCAGAAGAATGAATTTTTAACCAGTAGCATGTCACCAATTTTGATGGTATTTAGCATACTTCCTGATGGTACTTTCGCTATGAAAAATACATTTAAAAATAATACAAGAGCTACACATAAAAGACAAAAAGGTAATAATAATTTACTTAGGAAATTCCAGAAGGAATCTATGATTGAATTTTTATTTTTTGTTTTCATTCAAAATTATCCTCCTATTCGATGAAGATATCTTCTTCATCTAAATCCTCCTGGGCTAAAGCTTCGAACAATAACTTTTCTTTCGATCCCTCGTCTAAAGACTTTGCCATACTGTCGTTTGCATTTTCATAACAGAATTCAGTATTCGGTAATGAAAGCCTAATAACCTCTACTAAGTATTTAATGTATGGTAATGGTACTTCGTAAAATACCAAATTAACATTTCCCATTTTTCCCATAAATTTTAGCATTTCAATTCCAACGCTTTTTTCGTAGGAATCAATGTCATCTTTAAGAAAAGGTTCTAACACTTCCATGCTTACGTTTTTATTTCTTCTAAGAAAAGAAAGAGTGTCGTCGTTTGGAGCGAGTCGCTGGTGTTTAACAAAATTTCTTTCGACACTAGAAGGAACTGTGGTTGCCGCTACTAAAAGATTGTAGTCGCCTTCCCCCGATGCTAAAGCGTTCTGTAATAAATCCAAATTTGGATAATCAATTTTAAAATCATCAATACTTTTGTAAACTTTTATCATAAATCAATCTCCTTTGCTAAAGTCATTAAATCTTTTAATTCTTAATTTTAAGACTGTTTTAAATACCACATGGGTTCTTGTACCTCTAAGTATATGTACATGGTATCAAGCTTAAGTATGTACATATTTAATTCTTCCGTAGTCATCTGGTCTAAATCGACCTCATCTAGGCCAAATGCAATTTCCGAATCTCTAATGAATTCAAGAAGTGTTTCGTCTTCATTTATCTTTTTATTCAAATCTTCATGCGTATAACTGTAGTTAGGTAATACATTTGTTTTTAGATAATTTTCTATCTCTTTAGAGATATACTTGTCTAAAACGGCATTCGCTTCTTCTGCTGTTAGAAATTTATTCATAAAATACTCACCTCTTTTATTAAAGTTGTTAGCTTGGCTAAAGAGATTGTCTTGGCTAAAGTTGTTATGCAACCACTTTAACTAATAGCACCATACTCTAAATGCCAAGGCATTACGGAATCTAAAACATTTAACTCACTCTTTTTGAAATCTTTCTTTTTAGTTATGTAAGCAAACATAACTTTGTTTTTATCATACTCGAACTCAAAACTCCAGCGTAAAGGTTCAATTACTTTATCTGGTAATTGTGTAACCGTAAAGCTATACGTTGACGAAGCCATTTTAATATTTCTCAATAAATTATAGTTACCATCGTCATTATAAACCTTTAGCTTTGGTTGAAAGTAATCAACGGTCTCTCCTAAGAAACCAAATACAGCTTCTCTAAAGTCTGCCGCTGAATGTACATTACTAACATCAACGTAACGATAGTAAACTCTGCTAATATGTGTTTTCTCAACTACACCATAAATTTTAGGCATACCTTTGTCTGTGAATGCACACTTTTTATAACCAAGTAAAATGCCACAGGCATCAAAACCATCTAAATCTTTTGCAGGTGACATGTAAAGATAATTCTTTAATAGTGGCTTCTTGTCACAAATATCTTCAGCACAGTTCAGTTTTGAATTAATACGACCGGTTCCCTTACTCTTATCAATAATTCGTGATTTCCAAGCCTGTGGAAAAATTGATTGTAGTTCGGTCTTGGCTAAATCTGGATTGAACTCCAAGTAAACCTCAAGCTTACCAAATAACTCGGTTAAAACTCTATACGTGTATGAACCAACATCCTTTGGAACTGGTCTCTCACAAACAATTAAATTAACTGTTTTACCTTTGACCAATGATCCTATTAAATAAAAGATATCAGCAAAATAATCTTTCTTATCTTTGTTAGCGTACTCAAGCTCTAACAGAATATTAACCAAGTTTTTAGTATCCTGAATGTAAATACCAGTACACGAAGTTGATTGGTCAATACCAATCTCATACTGTAGCTGCTTAGGTAGCTTTAATAAATCAGTAATGTCACTTACCTGCATACGTTTAAAAGTAGAAAATTCATTTTTGGAATTAATGGTAATAATTCCTGAAACTAATGCCATTGTTTAGTCTCCTCTCTATTTTTATCAATGTTTTTATTTTTATTAATGTTTTTTATCACACAATACAATTTCTGGTACAATAGGACAACCGCCCATGCACGATGTATGATGTTTACAATCTGGACAACTGTGGCTAAAGTGATTTCTAAAATCATTGAATGTGTTACTCTCCCAGGCCTCTGCGATAGAGTACTGGGCTAAATCGACCGCCCACTTTTGTTCCTGATTATCGAAACTACATGGAAGTAGTTTCATGTCTGGAGTAATGTATGCTGACCACCTACCGCCTTCACACGTGTCTAAGCAGTTTGGGTCAACCTTGTCCAAATTAATCAAAGCTGGTACAGTGCATGAATCAAAGCCAATTTTGTACGGGAACTCCCTTTCGTTCACTAAATCAAGGAAATTCAAGAAGTCTTTGTTATCTCTAGTTATCATGTCTTCCTTAGTTCCTAAACCTACCGGTTTGTGAAGAAGAAAAATAACTGCATTAATTCCTTTGGGGAATTGTAAAGAGTTGCGCGAATAGGACTGGGTTGAATCATCTTTTGAAGTGGACTTGGCTAAATCACTGTTAATGACATCACTTTGTAAATGTTGAAGAGCTTCTGTGAAAGTACTCTTTGAAAGTACATAATGTATGTTAGTTTTTACTTTTTCGGTTAAAAGTAAGTTTATTGCTTTAAGGGTGTATGGACTTCTGTACCAACTTACTGCTACTGCTCCGCAATACTGCTTGCATAACTTGGCTAACGCTTTTGTCATGCCAAAGCCAGAGGTAGTGAAGTTAGGCACAATGCCATTTTCTTTGCACACTTTTAGAATCTCTTCGAAATGTTCGTGCTGGTCTGGATCACCACATCCACCAAGTGCAAACTGAAAGGTTTTTCCTTTACACTGTTCTGCTATCTTTTTGAAGTCTTCTAGGGACATGTTGGGATTGTTGGAATGCAATCCGTCTTGATAGCAACCAATGCCGGCTTTTTGACACAGTCCTGTTTTTCCATGGATACAATGGCCCATTATTCCTACATCGAGGAGTTCTGGAAAACTAGCCATGAAAGGGTCTACTCCGGTGTCTTTTCCATTTTCTAGAATTCCTGTTCTAAAGTAGAAACCTGTTTCTTGGTTAAAGCAAGAAATGAAATTCTTATCTTTCTTAATCTTTGTTGCGCTTTTATTTTTCATTGTTTTTCTCCAATCTTGTTAGGGTCGGGCTTGGCTAACGCACTGCCATTTCCGATGTAACATCTTTGTTAAATAAGAAAACCCAAATCTCCTGTTGTAGAGAGATGGGTTGGTGTGTGTTGATATTTGTTTGTAAAACCTCCTTTCTTTTTACATAAGAAAACCAGTAGCATTTTTACTACTGGTCATGTGTTATTGTTATTTGATTGTGTGTTGTGACTTGGCTAAAGCTTTGATTGTATAAAGAGATCTTTTATTAAAGCTCTAGCTGTTCTCCCACTTTTTCCACAGCCAACTCTAAGTCTAAATCATGTAGACCATAGTAAGCCTTTTCTAGGAAATCAAGAGGTACCTTCTTAATAACATCTTTGCTTGGTATATTGTAATACCATTGGAAGTAAGCATAGAATTCTCCTATCCATTTTGGTTTGAACCCTGTCATTGCTTTTCCTGGGTTAAAGCAGTAGTTATCTAATTTTATAAAATACTTTAGCAACTCTTTGTAATCCATCGTATTTATATAAGCATGTGATTCATCAATATATCTTCTAGTCTCACTTCGCATGTACTTATTAATAAAATCTTTTGTGTCATAAATAGGATATTTGTATGCCACGAAATCAAATAGATAGCCTTGAGTTTCTACTACCTGTTCTAAATAGGACTCGCTGTATGCTCTCATGATGACCTCCTCTACTAAAGTGTATAAGAAAACCAGTAGCCTTTTTACTACTGGTAATGTGCTGTTGTTATTTAAATTATTTCTAAGTAAAACCCAAATCCCCTATGACAGAGAAATGGGTTGTGTATGGAAGATTTGTTTCCTATTTGCTATATTTATTTAAACTAGAATAACTTCATCTTCAACGGTTTCTGTTTTGTTCTTACTATCTTAATGTTTAATTGCTTTCCAACTGTTTTGACTGCTTTCTCTATATCCATTCTAATTAACTCAGAAAAAGACTCCTTTAAAAGATCAATAGGAATTTTTTCTACTAGTTCCTCACTAGGTATATTATAATACCATTGAGCGTATGAATAAAATGCTCCTATCCAACCAGTCTTATATTCATCAAATGTATTACCAGCTTTTGGCTTATAATTATCGAATTTTACAAACCATTCATAAAGATCTTTAACATCTTTGCTAGCTAATTCCATATTAGCATGATCCAAATAACGTCTTGTATTACTTTTCATATACTTAGTTATAAAATCGTCTATATCATAATTTGGAAATGTACGTTTTACGTACATAAACATATCTGCTTGTGCGTACATAATCTGTTCCACATAAGATTCATCATAAGCTTTCATAAAAATCTCCTTTTCTAAATTGATTAAATCAAAAATATATTAATTCTCAAGCAATTTTGAGAAATCATACACTTTAACTTCGCTGCCAGTGTCTTTTACACTTTTACTGTTAGCTTCTTCTATACTCTTACTATTAGATTCGATAGCACTTGAGTTTTCTTGTGAAGAGGTAACTGGGCTAAATCTGGATTCGGTGCTGACAGTCACTGTGTTCCTTTGATCTAAAGATACGCCCCTGCCATCTAGAATCTCACTTTGTGAAAAGCTATCACTACCATCTTGTGGAGAGGTAACTGTGCTAAAGCTCCCATCCTCATCTCTCGTCGTGATTTCGGAAGGGTTTGATTTGAAGCTGGCAATGCCCTTGTCTTCAATTCCATACAACTGATAGTAAATTGTTCTGGCCGGAACATTAGCTTGCATTGAGAGAATGAATTCGAAAATATCTTCCTTTGGTCTCCCGTCTCTTTTAATTTTATTTGCCAATTCTAAGTAATGGCTGGGAACGTAGCTCTCTTTTAGCCTTTTTGGCTTAAACGGTTTAAATTCGAAACCGTCCTTAAAAATGTTGTACGTGGTGTATACTGTGCTAAAGCCTAGAGTAGCCTGCATAATAGAATCATTTTTAAGAAAGTCATCGAGCAAACCATAGTACGATAGATTTCTGCCATTCACATCGTTCTCATATTTTAAAACCAAATCAATGTATGTTCCACCAAAACCGCAGGAGAAGCAATTACAAATCCCTCTTTTCTCTGAGAAAGAAAAAGAAGGAGTTTTATCATAATGGAAAGGGCAATGTGTGAAAACATTACCCCCTCGATGTTCTAGTTCACTTTCGCTTTTAATGTAACCGTTCTTAATAAAGAAGTTAGTAAACGTGTATAGTTTACCTGCATTACCATTCTTTAAGTAGTCTTTGACTTTTTGTGCAGATTCATAGTTAATCTTTTTGTTTGAATCCATCATGTTTAAACATCACCTCTTGGCTAAAGATAACACATCCCTGCCTGTCTTGGCTAAAGTTGGATGTGGGCTTCTCTTCTTTATTTAGCATTGAACTCTTCATTGAGTGCTTCCGAAATATACTCATTGATTTCCTCTTCACTTTTCTTGTTAGGATATTCCGCTATCATTTCTTTTAGAACAGACTTGTATGGCTCAAGAGTTAACTTGGCTAAAGTGGTCTCCCATCCATCCAGATTGATTGCTTCTTTCATTGCATTGCGAATTGTTTTGGCATCAATGTATTTTGGATACTGCTCAAGCATTTTCTCTAACTGTTCTCGTCTCGCTTTGTCTTTAATCTCACTGATTCCATTTCTCCATTTGATAATACGTTTTTCTTCCCTGGTTAAAGTCTTTGCGTGTGCATCGCTCTTTAGCTCTAAAGTTATATCTCGGCTAAAGTTGTCAACGACAGTTTTACAACGTAATACTCCATTTACATCAACTGAGACATCGACTGAGATGTTTGGTTCACCTGCCGGTTTAGGGTCAATTCCAGTAATAGTAATATTGCCTAAGTAAGCAGCTTCTTCTGGAATTTTTGTGTTTCCCTGATACAGTTCAACGTTAATTGTGTTCTGATTATCAACGACTGTTGTGTAACACTTTTTGCCAACCGCTGGAAGTTCTGTAGCTTTTGGGATAATTGGAACTAAAGTATTACCTTCTCTTACATTAATTGCCAATGATAATGCATCAAAGATTTTAATATTTTTATCACCAAACTTATTAACTTTAGCAGCAATAGCAGCTCCAAGACTAACAGAAAGGTCAGGCTCCTGATTACAATTAATTCTGTAATTAGTAAAATCTCTTCTTAAATTTTCTCTAATAATTTCTGATTTAGTACTACCACCAACGAGAACTATATCATTAATTGGATAAAGAGATTCATACTGATTAATCAAGTCTTTAAGTAATTTAACTGTTCTTTTGTAGGTCGGGGCTAAAGACTTTTCGAAATCATGTGGTCCAATCATAACACTTTCATTAATTTCTGTTTTGGCAGCATCTTTGAGTATTGTATTAACATTGATCTTATAACTAGAACGAATATCCGTCTTTTTGTACATTTCTAAACGACGAATCATACCAGCTTTGAAAGAGTCTGAAAGTAATTCTACATTTACACCTTTTTCTTTTAATCGTTCTTCAACGATTGAGTACAGGGCTAAATCACAGTCATCGCCACCAAGGTGACTATCTCCATTCGTATCAATAACTTTGTAATGCATTTCAAAATCATTATCAGCCGTATCCGCCGCTTCATCTGCTTCATCATCAAAACCATAGATATCTCCGAAGTCATCGTCGTTTTTACTTGTACTTGAAAGTCTAATTAAAGAAATATCAAACGTTCCACCACCTAAATCATAAACCATGATGTTCTTGGCTGTTCCGTCATCTAAACCGAAAGTAAGTGATGCAGCACTTGGTTCAACAAGAAGTCCTAAAAGATTAAGACCAGCTAATTCACAAGCTTTAATGGTCGCTTCTCTTCCAGTTGTGTTGAAGTATGCAGGTACTGTTACAATAACATCGTTAATTTCCCCATACATCCCTTTAGTCTGCTTGACTAAAGCTTTGAGAATTTCTGCTGAGATTTCTGCAGGCGTCATTGTAATTTCTTCGCCACCGTAGCTAAAAGTTCTTGTGTAGTTTGAATCTTCCATGTGACGTTTAATTGAATAAACACAATGTTCTACTTCGTCAATACGTCGGTATGCTTCTTCACCAACAACGAACCCCTGCTTACTACCGTTCCATAGAACACAAGATGGCATTGTCTTTTTACCTGATGTAAGTACGATTGGTTCTGGTTTATTGTTGTTAATAATTACACTAATTGCGGAATTTGTTGTTCCCAAATCAATTCCGAAGGCAGGTTCTACTCTACCATTAAGTACCTTGGCTAAACCTGATTTGTTATCAAATAAATTCATTTGTTCCATTTTTTATTCTCCTTTAAAATAAATTATAATTAAAAAGACCCAGCCTATTTGACTAGACTGAGTCTTAATTTTAAATGTATTACGTTGTCTTGGCTAAAGCCACTATCATTCAAAGTCCCTGCTATTAAGAATACTGTTCTGCAGAGCTATCACTATCAAAGATATTAAAAGTTCTGGGTTAAAGCATTGATTAAAACAAATGCATTGTTTTGGTTGATTCTACTTCTCCCAGCTCACTGATTGCTTCTACAGGTTCTTCTTTTGTGAAAGTAGTATTACTATTTGTAATGCCTGGGAAACTGGAAGTTAGCGTCTTCCATCTTCTTCTCTAATTCACTAAGTGTAATGTCTAATTCTTCACAGGCATCTTCTGGAGTGAGCTTCCCTTTTGAAACTAATTTGAAAAGCATTTCTTCACTACCTTCTAGTTTTCCTTCAAGTCTGCCTTCAAGTCTGCCCTCATCTCTAATAGTTTCGGTATAAGTACACACTGTGATCACCTCTCCTTTTTCTTTCTTTTTAATGACATTAGGAACTGCATTCCTATAGCCTTCGTCTCCAGTAAATACTGAAAACAAATCAGCAATCTCTGTTGGATGTTTAATTTCGATAGTATCATTAGCTTCTAAGCGTAAACGCTTATCTTTGAAGAATCTAGCAACAGCTTTGAAATCACTTGTAAATTTCTCTATTACATCGTCTTCAAGAAAAGCCACGTCAAATACGTTAATCTTGTAGTCTTGAACGTACTTGGCTAAATCGGATGGCAAAGCCATCATGTCATGCAATGATCTACTAGTTTTCCATTCTTTCTCTGAAAAATTAAGAACTATTGTTATTACTGGATAAATACGTTTTCTTTTTTGGTTAGTCTGTTTTGAACTGCTCTTTATATCAAAAACCTGTGATTTATATGCTGATGCATCGTAGTTCAAAATTCTGACTGGCATCACATTATCAATAGTACTTTGATTCTCAATTCCGTATGCTGCTACACAAAATAAAGCACCACCGCCAATATCATAATACTTAAATGTATCTCTTCGTTGCTCTTTATCCTGCTCTTCTGCTTTGTAAATGCTTTCTGTTGGACCGTCTACGATTTTGTTTTCGTCAAGACGGATGCTAGAATCACTGAATAATAAAGTATTTACAATATCAGTAAAGACTTCAGGATAATCTTCTAATTTCTTTTCTGCCATGTCTTTTTCTGCCATTTATCTTCTCCTTTTATTTATTATAGCATTTTTGACTTTATTAGTCTACAAAGTCTTCTGGGCTAAATCGCTGCTTCACAGAAGACACTGGACTAAAGCCACTGCTATTCAAAACTTGTGAGCTCTTTAAGTCGAATTGTACTTCTCTTGGTTAAGTCTGAACCACGTTCTACTTTAAAGTTAGTATCAAGTCTGGCAAAGAATTTACACTTATCATAGTCAAGAAAAGGTATGAAAGAAATGATACCATCTGAATCATCAGCGATACCAACGGTTAACTCAGACTCTAGTAAATCTTTTTCCATCTCTAGCTGAAAGCTATCCGTAGCGTGCTTCATGTTTGCTGAGCACCGCAGAAGCGTGTCGTAATTAATAGAAACAATCATATCTTCTGGAATCTCTAACTGAAATAATACAGAATCTTTAGAATTTACAGACAAGTACTCACTAAACTCAACCCCAGCAAGACTGCCCGTTGTTGCACATTTTAAGCTTGCTAATGGTAAATTATCATAGCCAATATTCTCACTGACAAAATTTCTTATCACTTCCATTGCCATAGGATGTATCTGTGGTAATGTACTGAAATTACTGATCCTCCCACTTTCTTTTAAATCTTTTGCGTATTTATTTGGTACAATTGTAAGCATTGTAACAATCTTCACAAAAACCACCACCTTTATTTTATTTTAGGGATTACTTGGCTAAAGCAGAAGCATAGCCCAGTAAACAAATTTCTAGTATGTCTAGTAATTAAACATTTAGTATGCTTCTAATTCATACAAGTTTTCATTCTCTCCATAAGCACGATCTAACTCGGCTAAAGCAGATTCAGCCTCAGCATTTTCAATTACATCAACGTGCTGTAAGCTAGCATCGTACTCAAAAGAACAACAATTAAAACGTTTACGAAGAATAATTGGATACTTAATTACAGGTGCATCCCTACGCTTCTTGTTCTCTAACATTAACTGATCTTGTTTTCTTAAAGCTTCATTGTCTTTTAAGATAAAAGTTTCATCAGCTTCTGCTGCTAAGTTACTACTACCTTTAGTAATAAACTCACCAACTGTTTTGTCTTTGGACACTGCATTACGTGCATCGGTTGAAGGATGCGATGCAACGCATACATAAACTGGATAAGTTCTTTTAAAACTACGAAGAAAGATTGACATCTTATCAATAGATGATTTACCATTATCCTTCGTTGAGATACCAGTAAGAGCGTAGCTGTGATCAATGAAAACTGCATCAAACTTAGCTTTTTCATAATCTGCTACCAATTCGTTGTACAAGTTGTCGTAGCTGTAGCTTTCTGTCAGGTAAAGTAAATCATTTACTTCCTGCATTGCCATAGTCTTAATTTTTATGATTTCTTCTGTGCACTCACTATCATCTATCATGTGCATCATAAGTAGACTTTTACGATATCTAACCCAAATGTATGCAAGAAGAATCTGTGCATAGATTTTAGCTCTCGTTGATTCACCAAACATGTAAACGACTTTTCTTTTCTCGGCTAAAAGCCTTGCTGTTTGCCAAATACAGAACATGGATTTACCCATATTAATTTCACCTACGATTACTACAAATCGGTGTCTGAGGATTGGTGTTCCCGGTGTTTTTAATTCCTTGTCGCTGTAGTCGATTTCTGGGATACCGTACTGGGCTAAAGGAATATACTGAGATTTCAACGAGGCTAAAAGATTTCTTCCCTCTTCCACGTCTCCTACATTAGAAGTGACCATTTGTTCATCACTTAATCGTTCTGTTAATTCTATGTTTAATATCTGAAGATAAGATAACCAATCATTCAATCCAGAATAGTTATGTCTATCGAGATTTTGCTGACTTTGTAAAATAGCAACTTGTGTGTGAATTGATTCTGTACTCACATGTGCTAAAAAAGCTGACCTTAGCATTGGTACGTGATTGAGAGCTGTTTCACTCTCTTGTTCAAGTGAGAAGCAAGTTTCATACAATTCCATTGTCATTGCATACAACTTATGGCAAGCGTTTTCTTTAACCGTTTCGATTTCTAAATTACTTGGCAAACCTTCTCTTTCAAGAATTTCTTTCATTCCAACTACTGGATTTGTAATTGAATCAGCGATAGATACTTCTAATGTATTACTTAATGATTCTTCGGTAAGAACTGGGCTAAAGTCTTCGAACCTTGATTTTAAATCCTTTAACTCAGTTAGTATTTTTAATAAAACATAATACGGGCCACTGAACTCTTCTAATCTTACATATCTAAACAGTGTCTGCAAAATTTCAGTATAATAGGTAGCATTGTACCTATCATGTGGTAATAAAGCACTGATAAAAATATTGCAGGCATCCTGCAAATTCTCATCTTTATTAATATTTATTTGTAACATTTATGATAACCGCCTTTCTGATTACCATTACAATTTAAGTATAGCCTAAAGTTAGTTCTTGGCTAAAGTTGTGTGAATGCTGCTGACTGTTCTTTATTCTCCAGTCTTGACTAAAGTCTTTAATAACTTACCATCCTTTGTATACATACTGTTCAGGATGTGTAAGATGTTCTAGAAGTTCATCCTCTAAATCTAAGACTTCTGAATAATCTTTTCTGAGAACATACGATGCAATTTCACAACGTTTGTAAACATTATTGTAAAAGTAATCTACCTCTTTTGTTTTGTCTGTTATTATATAAAACACAAATAAATCTTTATCGGTAAAACCACGTTGAGCACGTCCAATCATCTGTTTTATATTAGCTGTAAACTCATAAAAAATTACATAGTCACAATCTAAATCAAGTGCTTCGGTTACAGATGTTATTACAACATCAACTGTTTTCTCTTCATTGAATTCTTTTAAGGTTTTCTGTCTTTCATCGTTTGGTGTTTTACCATTAATACAACGATAAGTAATTCCTGCTTCGTCTAAAAATGGTAGTACCCATTCTCTAACTTTGTGTCGATTAATGTAGACAAGTCCACGTTCATTCCCATTACTTTTATTAAATTGGATAAGCTGGGCTAAAGCTTCAGCCTGCTCCGTAGCTCCTTCACCCTTACACAAGTCTGATAGCTCCGAGTACTCAGCGTCAATCTGAAATGGCATTGGATCTGTCCAAACAATAATTCCATGTGGTGCTGTTACTCTACCAAAAGCGTCTGCATTACGTGATACAAAAAAGCAAGGGTCATCACTAATTCTGTAGGAGTTATATTTGAATGCCATTTGTAATCCGTGATAATCATGGTAGGTCTCACTATCAAAGATGGAAGCTAATCTTGCTAGCTGTTCTATGTCTGTTGTTATTGGTGTTGCTGTTAAAGCGTAAGCATACTCAAACTTCTTGATGATTTCGTACAATTTTGCACCAACGTCGGCTGTTACGAAATTATTTAATTTATGTGCTTCATCAACGATAATGCAGTTATAGTCGTTACGATGTTCAAAGAAGAAATCTAGGAATGCTTGACTTGCTAAACAACTGTACGTGGCTAAAGTGACATCATAGTCCATAGCCTTACCAATAAAGTTCTGTATTGAATCTTTTGTGCCGTCAGTACAAATTACATCAAAATTTGTAAGTCTTTTAATTTTGTATGGAGTTTGTAATAACTGATTCTTAGTAACAAACATAATAAATTTACTTTTGTGTTCTTTATTATGTAGCATTTTCATAATTGCTGATGCTAAAAAGGTCTTGCCTAAACCTGTATCATAAATCGCAATTGCATGTTTGTGTGCGAGCATTTTTAATACATCAATGCTCTGTAAGTCATGTAGGTTATCTTGTTCAAGTACTTTTGAGACTGCTTTACAACTTTTCATGCTACATAACTTCTTTTCCAATGATGTATAGTATGTATTAAATCGTGCCATCTTTTTACCTCTTAAATTAATTTTAATTTTATTTTTTAAGTTTATTTTGTAGTAATGTAAAAAAGCTCATTTAGACGACTAAATCTAAATGAGCTACTATTTTGTTTTAATTTTAATTTCATGTAATGTGCAGTCTTGGCTAAAGTGTGCCAAAGCTTAGTCCATTTCTCTGAAAGACTCTGCTAATATTAGTTTGCAAGAAAGGATTTCTTAAAGCAAAAAATTCTAATACTAAATACAATGTTGTCTCTGTATTTTCTTTATGTTCTTTAATTTTGGTAAAGCATGTAAAATCGTTTGCGTCTGTTTTGAAATTATTGGGAAATGTTTTGCTCAATTTTAGAAAGCGTAATTGAGTTAAATCATTTACAACTTTAACCTCGTCTTGGCTAAAGGTCACATCAAGATACGTTTCACTATTCCTGATTGTCTCTAATTTCTCAGACAATACATTTAAAATTTCTATGGTAGCACCTTCTTTCTAAAACAGGGTATGTACTGTACTTAAAGTGTGTTGTCATCACACTTTGCTATTCTTCAATAATAAACTGATTTAAAATAAAATCAGCTATAACACTTGCATGCGAGATATTTCCATTTAATAGAATTACAATAAAAATTCTAAGAAAACGGTATCCCATTGCATTCCTCATTTTGGCAGTTTTAGCATCAATCTGACTTAAAATTACAATAATACTATTAATCTTTTTTAACTCATCGCTCTTCACAATTTTTTCTGTAAAAACTAATAGTATTTCAGAAACTTGTCCCATGTTTGGATACCTAGAGTAATCAAGTCTAATTTTCTTATGAAACTTCATACGGTGGGAAACATAGCTAAGGTATATTATACTCTTTAAAGCTTTTCGATCATTGTTCTTTCGTGTCTCTTTTGTGCTGTGTGAGATAGAGTCTTTTAATTGAAGTAAGCAATCTTCAATGTTTAAATCACACAGTTTTCTTGTACCTTTTGCATTGATTTCTTTTAAACCGTAGATGTTTTCTAATTCATTTAAAATTGTGCTAAGAACCTTTGTATAAACATCTTGCTCTACCATGGCTAAAACATGTTCATTCCTGGAAGAGCATTATTGAATGGTGTGGACTGTGCTAAATCATCGCTCTGCTCACCATCTTCTTTGAGAATTTCGTATGCCTGCTGGTCGCTAATATCCCCCTTTAAAACCTGTTTAACAATATCTAAAGTAATCTTATCCTCGTCAATATTAATAATGTTTGGTCCCATCATTGCTTCAAATGGTTCTTCAAGTTCTGGGTACTCATCAAAGAAATTTAATTTAATTTTGTAGATAGACCTTAAATCATTAATAGATTTAGTGTACTCTTCCGGATTTAATCCGTAGTGCTTACAGAACTTATCATAGATTTCATCAATGTAAAATCTTTCATCCTTTTCCTGGCAATTAACACTTTCCATGTCAAACTCAAAGTAGACAATGAATAATAAATTCTTAATGATATCTTTACCATAAGTAGAAAGCGTATTAAGATCCCTGAAGCTTGGACATGTCCATGAACTAGAATACTTAGTAACGATTACATTAAATTCTTTGATTATTACCAAAGTATTCTTGATGTACGCATTGAGAGAATCCCACGTCGAATAACAATGATTGTAAAATTTAACGATAGCATCAAAGTTCTGTATTTCTGCTGCTTCGATTATTTCAAGCAATTCATCGATATCATCGTCTGTTAAAACTATTTCTAAATCAGGCTTAGCTAAAGCGTTGGTTTCACTATTTTCTGAGATTTCTTTAAGATAGTCACCAATCTCCTCATCGAAGCTCTGTAATCCTTTAACGATTGAAATACTCTGATTTAAGAAATTAAATAAATCTTCAGGCTCTAAATTTCCAATAGTATAATTAGCCTGATGTTCTTTTACTACAAAATGTTTTTCCATTTTTATCCTCCATTTTTATTTAAATTTGTTGAAGCCAATCAACGTCATCATTTTCCATGAAATTGTCAACTTGGCTAAAGTCATCATACTTCTGATTACTTAAAGCTATTTCTATTGTACTGTCATCTATGTACTTAGAATTTTTAACAGCAGCATCACACATTTTTTGTAATGTTTGCAATTCTTCATCTGTAAACAACAAATTCTTATTAGGTTTTTTATCTCTTTCCTGTAATTTAGTTACAGTTGTCTGATGTTTGTTTTGATAGTTTTTAACGTTTTGATTACTGTAGACTTCATTGTTAATAAACTGTTTTGGATCGATTCCTGCACAATCATACTCCAGGCAATCATTCTCCAAGTAGTCATTATCAATTAAATTTTCTTCTTTCGAGTCTACAATCCGATTATCATTTTGGGATTGCTTGTAAGCCTCATCAATCTCTGAAATTATACTGTTGTTTTGCAATCTATCCAGATCTTCTTGGCTAAAGTGGTCAGAAAGACCACTTATAATTTCATCGTCATCCCCATCAGCATCGTCATCAGCATTGTCTTCAAAACCTCCCTCAAAACCTCCACTAAAAACATTATCAGCACTTGTTGAATTAAACTCTTCGAAAAGATTTTTAACTTCATCATCTTGAGTCTCTTCATACTGGTCTTTAGTTGTAGCTTCTTTAGCAGAATTGGAATCTTTACATTCTTTACATTCTTGTTCATTGTTTTGTGAATTGCTCAAAATTTCTTCCAATTTAGAATGAATAGAAAAATCATAATTTTTTACAAATCCCCAGATTAACAAAATTGTTAACGGGGCTAAAGCTTGAAAAACTATTGGAAATTTACCATTTAGTAAATTCACATTGTTAAAGAAAATACCCACTACTACTTCAAGACCTATTATGAAAATAGCAATTGTTGTAGCAACTAATAACAGTTTTTCGATACGTTTTTGTTCTAAGTAAACAACTTTCTTACTAATTTCATTTACTAGTCTAAAAGGGGATAGCAGTAGCAATTCAATTATGCTTGATAAATAATCTGTAAAATTGTCATACTTAGTTTTTAAATCTTTTTCTGTGTATCTCATAGAATTACCATCACCCCAATTAAAATTGCTGAAGCGAAAGCATAATCAATTTTAATGCCAGATTTTTCTTTTCCAAAAAGTAAGACGTAAGAACTAAGTAAACAAAAAATCACAAAAGTTACAATTTTTATTATTATCTTTATTATCTCAATTACCACTCACTCTCCTCCATTCGATACTAAAATTATTTAAGAAAATCAAGGCATTCGCTTTCTCTGACATTTGAAAGTTTTCCTTTGCTATTGCAATCATACATAAAAATAAAAACTCTATCCTTATCAATGTTTTTATTTGTAAGTGTGTAAAGAATGTAAGAAGAAGTTGCTTTTACCACATTAACTGATGTTGCATCTCCTTTAAACTTTAAATAGGTATTAAGTGTTCTTTCTTCGTTGTCAACAGTTAACTGATTGTAAACAGACTGTGTTGTAAGATTTCTAATCTTTAACATGTTCTTGTCTAAATCTTCTACTTTGCTAAACTGGTAAAGGTCCTGTACTACTTCAATAGCAGTTTGCGTTCTCTTTGCTTCGATTCTCTTAATGTTTAAAGTAACAGCAAAGCACGATACCATGCTAACCATTACTATAATAATTATAGCTATCACAATAGAAAATTTTGTTAATCTTCCTCTGCTTTTATCCTTTCTATTTTCTTTTATTTTTGGCTTTTCACGTGAATTGACTGAATACTTTGTAGTTTTCTTTTCCACTCTATCACTCCTTTTATCAATCCTCCATTACTACCTTTTACTACTCTTCTAAAATTTTCTTTACGTCATAATACATTGTTCCCATTTCGGTCTGTATCTTATAACTTCCATTAGTACCATTTAAAATAGCCTTTCCTAAAACTGAATGAATACCGAGTACTTTGTCAATTATAGTATCTCCCTTTTCGTCCAGATAAAATTGTCTTGGCTCTGCTAAAGGTTTATGGTTTTCATCGGTCTCAATAATTTCTACTTTACACCCCAAACCAATACGTGGTCCTTTATCAATCTCAATGATTTCTACGTCAGCAAGTTCATCCGCAATTTGAATTAATCTTTGTCTACTTTGCTGGACATTTTTGGACGCTGTTGAGTACTCTTCATTTTCAGAAAGATCCCCTTTATCTCGTGCTTTTCTCTGCTCATCTAAATAGAACTCTAAATCTTCATTCAGTTTTTCTTGTTCTTTTATTAAAGCATCGTAACGATACTGCGTAATCTGTTTAGAAATCAATTTTAGTTCCCTCCATTTCTTAGTTTAATTTTTCTTTCTACAGCATGTGATTAATCCAACAATACTGAGTAATTCAACAATACTGAGTAATCTGTTTAGAAATTAATTTTAGTTCCCTCCATTTCTTGGTTCAACGTATGCAACTACTGAAGGGTATTTTCTATTATCTTTACTATTTGAATTTTTTAAAGAATCAAGTGAATTGTATTTATCCCATTTATAAAGTGTTTTTAAAGTGTATCTTGAAATTATAAACGTGGCTAAACCCATTCTCGCTCTTCGATTGATTAACTCGTCTAAAACGGAATAAGCATCGTACCTGTAATAAGTATGAGTTACTGTAACGAAAACTACATCACTAGTCATGTAATCATCGTAAGTAAATCTACTATACAATTTATAATCCAATTTTTCTGAAGCTAATACTAATAAACGTTTTAATTCAATCGTGTCAATAAGTGGTGCGACCGAGTATCCATTTGCCAAAGCGTACTGCATGCACGAGTAAGCAAAAACCGTCTTTGAATACCCAGGAGGTGCTATAACATACACAGATTTATTTGGCACTCCACCTCCCTTAAAAATATCGTCCAACTTTGTTAGCTGGTCTAAAAACCTAACAAACAATCTATCGTTGTATCTACCAGCAATATCAAACTTTTCTGGTAACTTCTCTGTATTATCATTCTCCAGAATTCGCCTATTCCAGAAAACTCCTTTGTAAGCCGGTTGTATAATTTCAGCAGATCCTTCTTCAACAAGTGTAGTTTCTGTGTTTGCCCTAACTTGGCTAAAGCTGTCCATCTTAGGCAGCTTTGAAGAACTGCCAGCAGGAGCATGCCCGCACTCAGGGCAAACACAATCAACTAATCCCTGTCCACCACAGGTAAAGCAATACTTAGACATTCTCTATTCCTCCCATGCTTTAATGTGAGTTACACGTTCATCAGAAAGGCCATAAGCGTCTTCTTGACGTTTTAACTCATCACTATCGATTTTACGTATCATAGAAGCATACTTGTATACATCTAATCCTAAATTTTTATCCATACGTTCGTTAATTTTATTTGCTAGATTAGAAAAATTACACACTTCTTTAACATCAGTATTTAGAAATGTACTATCTGGAAATACAATTAAATTCCAAAAATGTATTGGTAATTCACCAAATTTCCTATACATTGATGCATTTAAAGAACGAGTGTGTAATACATTCTGGTTTAAAGTGTTAAAAACAAATTTTGCTTTTTTATCTCTTGAACGAAGTTCCCATAGCTTATCGCTGTAAAAACCTTTCATTGATGTTATAAAATTCTTAGATTCAATTACAAAAATTCCTCCACTAGAAATCATTACAACATCAGTTTGTGTTTCTTTTTTTAGAGCGTAGCTAAATGAATTTACATTATGTAAAATGACTGCATCTGGAAAATCTTCTTTCAATTTTAAAACAACTTTAGTTTCAAACATTATTCCTAAGAACTCTAATGATCGTCTATTCATTTTTTCCTCTTAAATTACTTACATAATCATGTTGTGTGTTCACTTGACTAAAGCCTTCCAAAGCGTATTGTGTGCTTACTTACCTAAAGCCTTCCAAATCATTCCGTATGCATGCTGTACCTGTTTAACTCTTGCAGGAGTTATCTTGGCTAAAGCTTTGCTTATAGCTGAGTAAGTCTTTGGTCTTTTAGCTTTTAGAGATTTGTTATTAAGTAAATAGTCTCTGTAGCTTTCTGCAAAGTACTCTGAAGCACTGGATGTTACGTAGGACTTGTTGTTTCCAACATAATTATTCTTCTCACTGTTATAAATCTTTTTGAATTCGTTTGTATCACAATACTGGCCTGCAACGAAAGAAACAAAATGTCCCAACTCATGGTAAACAGATGTATCAGTATTTTTTACAGTAATCCTATGATTTGAAACTGAAAATACACCACTGTATTTTTTAAGGTAAGGGTCTACATAAATTTTAAATCCCAACTGATTAAAGGCATTCTTAACACTACTGTGTGCTTTAGGAGCTAACTTTTCAACACTAATAACACCTCTGTACTTAGTGGTTGTTGTTGTAGTTGTTTTTGTTACAACAGTTGTTTTTATGACTTTAGTCTTAGACCCCTTAGTTAAAGTAGTTTTAACAATAGTTGTTGTTTCAATCTTTTTACGAATTGAAGTGGCAACATTTGGTGCACTATTAGCATTTGTAGTTTTCTTATGTGTACTAGTAGTTGTTTTGTTTTTCTTTGCTTTTGAAGATAATTTTACTTTCTTAGTAGTTGTTTTTCTTGTTTGTGATACATTTGTTTTTACTGTGTCAAAAGCATTTGCTTTTACTTTAGCAGGCGTCATAGCTAAACAGCAGATACCAAGAAGTACTGCTGTTACTGTGAAAATTTTATTAAATTTTCCTTTCATCTTTAATCCCTCCAATTTTGCATTGTAGGATTAGATGAATACAGTTCTTAGTAATGTTTTGCTAAGATTGCGTACCTTGGATAGTTTAGTACTTGGCTAAAACTAGTCCTATACTAAACTTAAAAGATCTGCTGTAATTAGAATTTAATCTATCGTAGACTAAATTCTAAAAACTACATTAGCTTTTCACTAATGTAGTCTATTGCTTTGGCTAAAAGCCGTACTAACATTTAACTAATGTAGTCTGCCTTGGCTAAACTGAAAGCCATATTAGCATTTCACTAATACAGCTTTACCTGTCATTTAAAGAATGCTATGTGCATCCTACTTTTGACCTCTTACTTTTGACATCTTTTTAAAATTTATTTTTGTACTTATTTAAAGTTGTTATGCTGTCTATTGTTGACTTTAAAACAACTCCATTTTTCTTAGTACCGTTACAATTTCAAGTTCTCCATTTTCGCACTTGACATCAATGTCTTTTACCTTACTTGTATTGTTGAAGACTTCAAGGATTGCTTCCCCAAATCCTTTAAGGCGTTTTCCGCCATCTGGAAAACCTTTAACTTGGCTAAGCTCTTCTATTGTGTGAGGTTGCTTGGCTAAAAGGTTCTCGATTTCCTCATCTTTGTAAATTGTATAAGGTAAAGTATGTCTTTGCCCTACCAATTTACTACGTAAGCTTAAAAGTAATGCTCTCTGCTGTTCAATAGTGTCTTGTGTTACTTTGTTAACATTATCTGTCATTTTTGTATCTCCTTTTAGAAATTTATAAAGGAATGCTGTTTTTACGATGGTAATTCAATTCACAGTTTTAGTTAGTAATACCATTGTATCTTAGAAGTACATATTTCTTTCCACCCTTTTTACCATAATGTACTGTATTTTTACTTCCACTCTTATTTGCGTAAATAGTTGTTCCTCGGGCTAAATCGGTTACCTTGGATTCTTTACCAGCTGTAGCTTCTGCAACTGTAAGAGTATTCCCTTTATCTTTTAAGTAAAACATAGCATGGGCCTTTTTCTCTCCAAATGTAACAAGTACATCGCCAGGTTTTCTGTTTTTCCAGGCTACTCGGCTAAAGTGACCATCCTTTACCAAATCCCTGCATGATAACGCATTAATTTTCATATCAGCATCGTAAAAACTTCTCCAAATGAAAGTAGCTGCATCTAAATGGGACGGATTGTTTGAATCGTAACAATAACCGTCGCAACCTTTACTATGTCTGCAAGCTTTGTAAGGAGTTCCTAAACGACCATAAATACCTTCCATCAATGAAACTTGTTTCGGGGCTAAAGTGCTCACTTCGATTCCCTGTTGACTTAGCCAAGTATTCACTTTAGAATTGGTTGATGAACTTCCATTATTAGAACTGCTGTTACTACCACCCGGAACATAAGTACCGGACTTGGCTAAATTGTTTAGGTATGTTGCAGGATTGGTTGGATCTATACCAACTCCAGATACTTTTAGCATTTTAGCGTAAACGTATTTGCCCATCATGCAAGCACTCACTAAGTAACCACCGCCTACTAAATCATAACAACTTACTAATGTGTGATTTTTTCCATCAGCATATTTTATTTTCTTATTAACAACACAGTAAACACTACCCCAACCACGCTTCTTATTGTATTTTGAATCATCGTAATCACTATTTGTTTCGTAAACTGTTTTGGTTTGTGCGGATGTAAGGGACTCTCCTGAAATGTTTTTTATTGCTGTGTTTAAATTACTAATACGTGATTTTACCTGGGCTAAAGCTTTACTACTACTGACGTTTTCACTTGGATAAAGCTTATTCCACGCATCTATAAAATCATTGCGATGACCGCTTAAGTATTTGTACGCATCTTGACTAAAGAACCAATTGTTTGAATGAGCTGCTATTGCTGCGAAGATTAATCGTCCTTTGTCAGAACTTGTAAGACTTGAAAGATTAGCTTTTGAGTTTGACATGTAACTAGAAAGTAATGAAGCTGAATTATTAAGGGCAACTCCTAAATTGTAATTATTATTTTTTAATACTTTGCTTGCTTTGTCACTAGACTCTTCACCTTCAGGATTATATCCGAAGCCATACGCACATTGTAAAACACCACCTTCACCTCTGTTGTGTACGCTCGCGGCTAAAATGGAATTCTCCTCACTTGTAAGTGAGCCGGAGTCTACCCTATAGTGTTTAATAAAGTTATTAAAACGTCTATTAAGACTTGCTATGTTATCTGGTATGTAATGCTGTTCTGCTTTCTTTCTTCCAGAATTGCTAACACCATTAATAGTGGACTTGGCTAAAAAGATATTGTTTCCCTGCATACACCATGGAGTTCTATCCTCTGGGTTGTCTGCTCCTTCGCTCAACCATGAACAACGTCCTCCACCGAGTTTTTGCCATTCCTTGTCCCCGAAACCACGTACTGTCATTTGTTCTGGTGTCAGTCCTTTGTAACTTTGTTTCCAAACTACCTTATTATTTTTGTATGGAAGGTATGACTGGGCTAAAGTGCCATCATAAGTTCCAGTTTCATTGACCTGCATACCTAGCAAAGTACTAACTTCAACAAAGTTAGTATCTTTAGTTGTAATCTTTCCTTCTTGTAAATCTTTATAAAGATTTAGTAATTCTTTTGCATAGCCATCATTCATTTTAGCAATTAAAAGTAAATTAACGCCTGCACCTGACGATGCGGAAGTGGTACCTTCACCTTGTGTTTCTTTACTCTTATTTCCAAATACCTTTTTTAATTTTGTTATTAATTCAGTATTTTGTGCATTAGGATCATTTGGTTGTGCATTACTTTGATTAGATACTAAATACATATAATCAGAATTGTCTGTGGCTAAATGTGAGCACAGACCTACAGTACCTAATGTTATGAATAAACCTACACCTGTAAGAAATTTTGTAAATTTCAATTTATCACCTCTTTAATTTTAAAATAAAAATACCGGTAAGCTTTTACACTTACCGGTACTATGGTGTTGATTTAATTATTTATTTCGTGGTTGTAACGTGATTGTTTAGTCTAATACAGGTAATGGAATTTCTACGCCATCCAATCCATCCAGAACAGTCTGTGCTAAAGAGAATAAAGGTAAGAACTCACAATCGGAAGGTTCTGCTTCATTCCATTTTGAGAACAACGGAGAGCTTTCTTCATAGTATTTACTAATGTTGGCGTGCTCTGCTATCTTCGCAGGAACCTTAGCTGAAGAAGTCGTAATGAACTTGTGTAGGTGACCACTTTCAGATTTAATGAGAAATCCAATACTCTTTTCTTTTTTCTTTCCTTTACCTTTACCTTTCTTCTTCACTACGCACTGAATGCTATCACCACAAAGATGTCTATAGTTAACTATGTCTTTATAGATTGTGCTGTAAACGAAATTATCCATTAGAGAATCTTCCCAATCAATGACACCTTGAAGCTTTGCTAAAGTTCTAAAGACAGCATGCTCTGTGAAGAATACTTTGTACTTTTTGGTGGAGATTTTCTCTTTTTTGAGATTGTAGATAGGACAGAGTTTAATTACACTAAAATCGATCAAAGCTATGATAATCCGTTCTAACTGAATGGTTTGGATTTCTGGGCTAAAGCGTCTTAATAATTCCCAGACCTCTAAATCTAAATCAGTAAAGGTGTTTTCCTTAGCTAAAGCTAGCCATACAATGCTAGTTAAAACTTTGTAAACAAAGACCTCACTTACATCTTCTCGTTTTGCTATGGTCTTACAAACTTTTAAGATCTGGTCGTAAATTTCATTGTAGTAATCGCCATCCTCATAGTATGTTTCTACTACCTCCGGATAACATCCTACATTCTGGTAAACCTCTAGGGCATCTGCGAACCAAATATCATTGTGTTTGCCATTTTTGTCATTTCTGCCATCTGCTTCTTGGACTCCTATGCCATCTACTGTTGTAATGTAGTCTTCTTCGGCTCCGTAGAGACCTAAGAACTCTTGGAAAGTAATACCAGTCATTTTGGCAATGTAGGTAAGTGGGGAACATACAATGTTAGAATACTTGGCTAAAGAGTCCTCAAGAGTGCAAATTAATCTAAAGTCAAACTGATTTAAATAGTTTATTAAACCAGTTGGGTCTTTGCTAAACTGTAAGTTCTTTATTATCAGTACTGAATTTTTAGTATTGTCCAACGCTCCTTCATTATTGTAAATGAAAGAAAAGACAGGGTGTAACCCATGTGTATCACCATCTTGTGAAAGATCTTGGCTAAAGTCCTTAGAGTTCTGTATGTCGTTAGAGAACTTATTTGAGAACTTCTTTCCGATCTTGTCTTCTAAATCAATGATGTAATAGTGTTCGAAATTCTCTTTGACATAATGCTGAATGCTGGTTGTTTTACCAACGCAAGGTGGTCCTTGGACTACTAGAACATCATTAACATTGTGCTGCCAAATGTAAAAATCATTGTCAATTTTTCTTTCTAAATACATAGAACCTCCTTAATAATTTTAGTGTTAATTCCTATTTAATGATTCATCACTATTGTGCTATTATTAGTTCTCCGTAATGCTAATTCAAATCTGTGCTGCTGTTTAATGTTTGGATATTTTTCTATGTCTACTTCTGACTCAAACATTTTAACTGGTCTTACCCAGACTTTGAATGGTTCCTCGGCTAAAGCGTCTAAAGCCCTGTACACCACAACGTCCTCTTCGAGGTATTCTGCATAATAAAGAATTTCATAGAGATATTTACCACTACCTAATTCATCTTCATTAACGGTTTCTCTTTTGAAATGTCTAACTATATCTCCTGGATAAAACTTATGTTTTTCTCCTAAAGTGATGCATGCTTGGCTAAAGCAGAAATTATTAGCTAATAACAATTCTGTTTTAGCCATGAAGGTCTCAAGCAGTCCACATCTAATTTTACCAGTGTAAACTTCTTGATAAACAATAAGCGCATCTCCCGTTTCTGTATGTTCTGCAAAATTAAGAATTAAGTATGATTGCCTGTTTTCTGTTGAGAAAGGCTGTTTAACTCCAACTACGATATCTCCGATGTGTAATGTGTCATTAATCATTTTTAGTATTTCCTTTCTTGTAATAAAATTATTATTGTGTTCTTTGTTTTGGTAAAATAAAAGCACTCAGGGAATTTAGTCCTAAGTGCTTGTGGTGAGTGTTATCATTCTTTTGCGGTTCTCTTGGATGTGCTGAGCATTTTGAAAGTGTGTTGCAATCCTTAGAGATATGTTAGACCTTTGTGATTTTCTTGAAGTCTTTTAGAACTCTTTTAGTGGTGTACAAGGCCTCTACCACTATTGGTCATGCAAAGGGTGCCTGTTAAGATCTTTCTTCCACTTGGCTAAAGTGGTATCCATTTTGCGTTCAAAGTAAAGTTCTTTGTTTTCTTTTGAATTCAAATCAACACCTCCTTCTTGTAATTTATTTCTTTTTCTTCTTTAATCCATACAGTTTATGGATTTTCTTCTTGGAATATCGGAGAACTCTGGAGTCCGAGTATTTTTCTAAAAGTGCATTTTCCATCTCTTTGCTAAAGGTAATAAATGTTCTTTCTTCACTTTTTGTCTTTTGTAGCATGAAAAGCACCTCAGGTATAACGTTAATAGAGTAGTCTGGGCTAAAGCACACATCCTTGCACTTATCAATGTCTTCAGATGTGCTTGATTCATAGCACACATCTTTGTACTTATTAATGTCTGCGGATGTATTCGATTCATAGCACACATCATCATTACACTTACGTAGGAATGTATTTTTATCTTTAGTTAAACATCCTGCCCTGCGTGCATCATAAATATAAAAAGTTAAGTCTGCTGCTGCCTTTGCTTTTTCTGTGCATAGGATACTTTGGATAAAGTAGTTATGAAAAAGAATATCTGTGAAATGTAAAGTGTAGTATTCTGTATCATTTCCTTTCTGCATATCGTAGATAGGTTTCTTGGCTAAAATGCCATAGTTAATCAACTCTGCCAGTATTTCTTTTACCTGTTCGTATTTGAGTGTGCAGTTAAAGTATGTTCTTTCTAAGTAATTAGTTAAGTCAAAAGCAATGTCTGTAAAGATAAAGTTCTGTGTTAAAGCTACTTTGGTGAAAGCAGTTAAGAAATCAAAAATAACTTCGTAATTGTAACCAAAATACTTAGCGAAGTTGTAGACATAATTTATGATGATGTATTTTGGTTTGATCTTTTCTAACTCAGGATCTAAGTATGATTCCAGACATCTTGGAAAACCTCCACACTGTTTGTACAACTTAAAGACATCTTTAGGGCTTGCTCCCATGTCTGATGTTCTGTAAGTGTTGTAGGCTTTGCTAAACTCTTTGATTGTCATTGTTTCCATTTCCATGACAGTTAAGTCTGTTACAAGATAAGATGTGTCACCAAAGAAGTGCTGACTTATTACTGTTACTGCGATTTTACAGTTATTGTATTTTCCAAGTCGTGAGACAATGTTTAGGAGTCCAAAGACATGGTCAGCATTACGAAGAATTAGTAAATTGTTTGGGTCTTCTAGGAACTCTTCCCCTGTTTCACTCTGTATAAGGAATTCTAGCTGTGTGTAGTCATCTGTTCCTACATTTCGAGATTCTAATTTGGAATTGAACTTTATGTTAGATCTTGATTTGAAATCAGTCAGGTCAATGACTTTTACTATTTTAAAGTTTCCTGTTAAATTAAGCAAACTAGTGAACTTACCTACATCGGGTGCACCACGTACAATTAAAGGTGTCGGATTTTCTTGGTTAAAATGCTTTAATAACTTCTTGTCTATGTCTCTTTTGAAATACATAGTAAACTCCTTTCTGAGTGTATTCTTAATGTAAATTAAAAAAAACCAATGGCTGTTATACCAAAGGCTTCTGAGTTAAAGTAAAATATTTTATTGTTTTGGGTATGCTTGGATCTTCTTGGATCTCACTTTGTGAAGTATTCCCTTTCTATTTTACTGGGCTAAATTGTTGATAATTATGTCAAAATTAAAATAATGACATTTTATTATTATCGGATTTAAAATCCATTATTTTAAGATTACTTAATCTTTTTAACTCTTCTGGCATAATATCTTTTACTTTTTCTTGATTATGTTTATTATAATAAAATTGATGTAATGTGCCTTTAGTGTATTTCCATTTAGAATCTGAGTACTCCTCGGCTAGATGGGTGAAGTATCTTTCCCAACTTACATACTCCTTACATTCGATGTAATCTGACGGATTTTCAAGTATCTGTGTTAAATTTCCAAATGAAATAACACCTGCTTTTAAAAGTACCCATTCGAAACTTTCTGGTAAATAAAAAGTAATACGTTTGTCAAAATCAGATTCCAAAAACTCATAACAATCACTAATCAGTGAACCAAATGCTGCACCATCTACAATACAAAGAATATTTTTGGCTTTAGCTGAAATAAGTTCATTTAAAATATTTGCAGCACCACCTGCGCTTATTACTTCTACTTGGTTAAAGAAGTGACTATAAAATTGATAACCTGATTTAGAATCTTCAGTGATAATTAAATCAATATTAGAATTTATTTCAGGAAAATTAGAATAAACTTCTTTAAATGTGTAAACCTGTTGTAAACCTTTTTTACTACTCTCTATTTTATAAATTTCTTGAAAACTATAAGGTAAAGTTTTTATTGAATTTCTACTTACTATTACAAAGTAATTACCAGATAAGGCAACATATTCAGCAAATTCTACTGAATAAATAAATCTGTTATTTTCTTCGATAAAAATAATTGTATCGTACAATCCTTCAAAAACCTCTAACCAGTTTCGACTTTGATCGCTTCTTAAATAAACAAAATAATTAGCATTTGTGATAACCTTACATGTATGCTTTTTCTCTATAGTTTTAGAATCTTGTAAAATTTCAAGTAACGTAGTTTTTCCTGTTGCGCTATTACCTTCTAAAATTGTAATATTTCGTTTTACATCAAAAGAATAAAATTGTTTTTTATTACTCACTTCAAAATGAAAAATCCCTTTCATTTCATCACCCCTAATCAAAAATAGCTTCGGGTAATTTACCGGAAGTAACCATTGCTTCTGCTTTGAATAATTCTAAAACATAATCTTGCATAGTACGAACCTCTTTACCTGTATTTAAAATCTTTATACAAAAATTATTCTCAAAACGCATAATGTGCTCCAAATATACTACTAAATCTTCATGCTGAATCAAAGCTTTTTCTTCGGCAATTTTAAGAATCCATTTTGCACAATTATCTCCACAATTCGAAATATTGTAAATAAAATTAGGATCTTTAAGTAAAAGAATTAAAACTTTAACTCCTCCTGATAAATGTGTTGGTGCAATTGGACCAAGTACAGGACTAATAATTAAGTATGGACCAACCACTTCGGAATCATCAACATCTTTTACCATTTCTTTTACGAGTGGATCATCAAACCATTCTGGTTCAAAAACACCATCGAAATAAAGAGGTGCATTTGTCAATACAGTTACATTTCCACCTTTATACCAAACATTTAGCATACTATTTCTCCTTTCTATTTTACTGGGCTAAAAACTAAAATTCGTACTTAGCAGTTGCTGCACTCCTTTGATCTAAAGATAGCAGTACTGCCATTTTAGTTCTATTGGCTAAATCACAAGTCCTTACCTCTGTCATGGATTGCGAACTTGCTACTCAATTAAAGCCTTGTTCTATTAAAGTCCCAAAAGGCTGTTACACCTAGAGGGACTGGATTAAATCGAAGCAAAGAGTTCTTGGCTAAATCTCTTGCTCCTATTTAATGTTCTCATTAAAATCTCTTGTCTTGAATTGCTCAAGCATGTATTGAGGTACAACAGTTCTGTAGATAGCTTTGTCGACATCAACTCCTGTGTCGTAGAGAATTGCAAAACAGTTTTGCCATCTGTTGGTGGATTTGTCGTTAATCTTCTCTAGCTGCTTCTGAATTGGCTTACAACCGTACTCCTTGACTAAAAGGTCAATATCACCGTCCTCTAACTTACCAACTATCTTGGTGGTAATGTTGGACTTAATAGCATTCAATTCATTATTGTTGAAAACTGATACAGCATTGAGCAACAGGAAAATCATTACGTTGTTACTTCTAGAACCTGTTACAGCATGACTTATTGTTTCTACTAGTTTACCAAATTGATTACTTCTTTGCAACTCTTCGTAGAAAGCCGCTGTATGTAACTTCTGCTCTTTTCTAATGGATTGCTTTTTCGTGTCTAAATACTGCACCATAAAAACTCTTAGAGTGTCCATTGTGTCAAGCATTACATCGGCGTTCTTATTGAAAGAGTAGATTACTAATGGTTTTCTAAGAACCTCAGCTACGGTAATTTCATTCTTAAATGCTTTACTGTAACGTCCCTCTGTTACAAAGTAAGTTGAGCAGCGAGTTCTAATTACTGAGCATAATTCACGCTGATCTTCGCTATAAGATTTGGTCGTGGCTAAATCGGAAATAATATCAATAATATCAGCGTACTTCATTCTTCTTGTATTAACAAATGTTTTTGGATTCTTTGAATCCACGTTATTCTGTGAAAAGTACTTTAAGACTGCCTGCTCTAAAATGGTTTCTAAGTCGGTGACGTTACCCTCTTCTGGTTTTAAATTAACCATGATTGAAAGTAAGTTAACTGTTGCCCTTACTGCCATTCTAAAGTAGTATTCGCAGTTCTCTCTTGTACATCCAAAGTCATCAAGTCTCATTGTGTTGACAAAACGTGGATTCTCGTCGTCCATATTAATCTCAACACCATCAACAAACTTAAGAAGTTTTCTCCATTCACGACCTTTAATATCAATGGCTGAAACATGAATATCTAACGCTATCAGACTTAGAGCAATTTGAAAAGCACTAAATGTCTTACCTGCACCAGACTTCGCTAACATCATTATTACCTGTGCTGCTCCTGAGTTAAAGAAGTCTACCATCAATGGTAGTTTCGTCTCGGCATCCAAACCAAGTAGCAATCCTTTACCACCAACGAGACCTTTTGTCTTGTATGGCATTTGCTCAGTTAAATTCTCATTACTCATTAACATTGGGGCAAATCTACGTACATCATCTCTAATGTATGTTGCAGGTCCGAAGTTAGATAAGTATGTCCCAATCCTACCTACAACTTCTTTAAACCCTACATTAAGTGAGCCAAGCAAAGACATTAATTCTTTCTTGTAGATTTTCATGTCTCTTTTAGTAGGTGCTGATGCCTGGATGAAATAGTATGTGTGCACAAAAGTACCACCACTTGTAGCTGTCTTGTAGATGTAATTGTAACTATCGTAGTTATCTTTAATTCTATCTAACTGATGTTTTGTAATATAAAACTTCCTACCGTCTTGTGTGTAACCAGTGTGTCCAGTTGCCTGTTCAGACTGTGATAACTGATTAAAGACTGCATTGTATTTAGCATAATCATCCTCAGCATGGTGGAATTGTCTTTTGAAGACATCGTTATTTACATTCATTCGTAAAGGAACGTTGTAGGTGTGTACAATTGTTTTTACCGTTGGGCACAACTTGAACATTTCTTTACGAATTACTTCTGTTATGTTTAAATCATTATGTACAGGAAAAGAGTAAATGTACCAAGCTTTACTAATCATTTTATGTGTAACAAAACGATCATAAAGTGGTTTAATCCCTAAAAGAGAAATCTTTTCCTGATTTATCAGATTACCACCAGATAACCAATTGGCGAAGTAATCTGAATATAAATCTATTAATCTCAAATAATTACCTCCTATATCTAGGAATTGTGTTGATTCCCTTCGGCGCGCAGCGCCTCCGGTCAAACAACTGGGTCGCTTCGCTCCCAGCTCTCACTGTGCTAAAGCTTAACTCAGTGGCTGTCGCTGTTCTTACGGGGCTAAAGCAACCGCATCAAATTGACTCAGCAAAGAATTTACTAAGGGCATAAATTCTTGTAATTACAGGACGTGATGATAGGAATAAAAATCTTCTTTCTCTGTCTTTCATCTCCTCTGTTTTTAATTCTGGATAATAATCCCATGAGATTCCCTTTTCCTCATCACCTGCAAAATTAACTATTGTGTTCTCTTTTTTAATATTGTAGGACTCTAAATGTTTTAAGGTTCTACACAGGTTAAATTGTAAGTAGCTTCCACTAAAAATTAAGTCATTCAAATCTTTGTGGTCAAACACTAATAAAACATCTAAGTTAGAATTATTAGTTAAGAGAACATCGAACAATTTTCTGTAGTCTGCCGTTTTACAAATAAAATTATGTACAATGGCTTCTTCCGATGTAAATTTATTGTATAATCTATAGTAATAGTTTGGAAGCGTTGAAAGCTTTCTTGTCTTTGCACTGTCATAGAGTCTGACGACTTTAACTGATTTGTGATACTGATTTGTAAACACATAATACAGTGTTTCAATAAAAGTATCCAAATAAATTAAATCTTCGAATTCTTTGAAATAAATAATTAAAGGTCTGTTTGTATACTTGGTTAAATCAACCTTTTCGTAAACATCTGCCGAAAGGACCGATTCATAAGTTTTTAAAGAAGTGTTTAATTTAAATACTTTTTGTACAATGTCTGCATAACCTTCTACGAATTTAGAATTCTCTTTTTCTAATTTAAGATTTTTTGCATCCGATACCTCATACAATTCTTTGTATCTATCACGATCAGTAATCGTTAAATCTAAGGTATCTTTCAATGACAAGTATTCATTAGCGAGACTTCTTAATCCTGCATTATAATTAACTGTGTCTTTTAGAATTCGCTTAGCTAAATCTCTGTTGGTAGTCTGCGTCACATCTATCTGTAATTCTTCTGGTGCCTTGGCTAAAGTGGTGTCTCCATAGACAGCACTTTGAACGAGATCGAAGTCAAGAAAAGTAATATCACAACTATAAAGAGTCGCAATTCCATTAAGTCTTCCCTTAAACTGTTCAACATTACCAAGACAAAAGATATCTAAATCAAAAAGCTCTTTGTATAAGATAAGGTCTGATACTGAGTTAGCTTTGTTGAAGTATCCTTCAAGAATAATTAATGTTTTGGTTTCTGCGATTAACTCTTTTGTAAGTTCACTAAAATTGTTTATGAAACTTATTCCATACAAACCAATTTCAGATACATTTGTTTTGATTTTTAATCTACTTGTATCATCCAAATACAGGATTGCCCGTAAGTGTTTGGTACTTTCTACACCGAATTCATTATCATAATTTGTGGTTGAATTATTTTTCTGTAAATTCATTGGCATTCAATTACTCCTTTCTTTATTTTAGTAAAATACGTAACTCTGCTAAAGCTCTTACACCTCCAACAGCTTAATGCAGAAGCTCCGGGCTAAAGCTCTTACACCTCCAACAGCTTAATGCAGAAGTACGCACCTAAATGTAAGTCTTCGAATTTAATTGGAGATACAACTTTACACTGATTTGCTAAAATTTCTTTACAAGTCTTGTCATCAAGTAAGATTGAGTCGTCCATCACATTAATAACATTATTTAAAATTACCATTGTATGTGCCTTGTCAACCACTCTGCTAACGTAGGTATTCATCAGCTCAACGTCGTGCTGTATTACGGATGTACAGAGAAATAACTTTGATAGCATGTCACCAACAATTTTCACGGCTTTTTCCATGTAATTGATTGATGTTACAATAAAAACATAATCATAAGTATCTACTCGGCTAAAGAAATTCTGTAGGAACTCTGACTTAACATTTCTCTCTTTTTCGTTAGTTAGACCGCATACTCCAATTACTCCCTTTTCAACTTTACAATTCTGCAGTAATTCAATCATACTGTACTGTTTGCACTTAATTCGATTTAATACCATTGTGTCATAAATATCCTGATTATCTGTGTAATCCAATACCAACAGTGACTTCCCTAAATCGATTGCAGACGTGGCTAAAGCGCAGGTCCAAGTTGTAATGCCTGACTTGGCTAAACCTGAGATACAAATTGTTTTGTTACCATGTAAGATAGAATCAAAACTAACTGAACCAAATGAAGGTCTTACAAACTTCTTCATTGGTTTCATACTGTCAACGTATTCAATACCACTTTCAGTCCTGCTTGCATTTTCTTTTGCCTTTTCATGGTTTCGGTTAGACTCATAATCGAATGGCTCAATGGTTAAACCTGTATCCAACTCTGGAAGAAATACTTCTTTTGATTCATTTGAATTCTCAACCCTGTATACATTTTTACGTTTATTTTTAAATTTAACGCTTTCAGTAACTCCAAGTAATTGATTATAAATGTCCTCATAAGTCATGGTACTTTCAGACCGTTTGACCTGATAATTGGTGTAGCCAACGTCCTCCATTACTGATTTAAAATACTCGATTGCTTTTGTATTCTCATCTGGATTACCATTCACAATGCATGTAATTTCGCCTGGATCAAAAAAGCTTGACTTGGCTAAAAGGTTCTTAAGAATTCCCATATCGTACCTAATACTGATTTCATCAGGTTGATACAAGTACAACATTTTATCGACTTTAATGATAGAATTCTTTATTTCATTAGAATTTTTACTTAAAGATTCATAGTAAAAAGGAACTTCAAATGTACCTCTTTCTGTCATAAAATCTCTAAGATTTTTAGAATTCTTTCCTGCTACGATTAATAATTTACTCATAGCTAAACTCCTTTCTCTTTTAATTTTATTTAAAAATAAAAATCCTAAAGAGCTTTGACACTCTCTAGGATTAGCACTTTAGCTAGTTGTCTTGGCTAAAGTCTTCTTCGTCGTTCTGAATTTCTTCATACGTTTTAACTATTTTTTTCTCGCCAGTTACTAAGATTGCATCTGTATTTAAATCTGATTTAAATACCCTACCATCGTTTGATTTTAATGAAATAATTTTTACGATTTCACTAAAATTGCTATCAATTCCCTCTGACAGTTCGATAGCTTTCATCATGGCTAAATCGATGGCTTCAACACTGTAGAACTCTCTATAGAAGTCTAATGTCTGACTTAGGTCTAAGAAAGTTATTTGTCTAAAGCAGGTGATATGTCCCCTAAAGATTTTTAAAAGATGTTTAATAACAGCTTCCAAATCTTCCAATTGATAGCTTGATGCAGTCTGAAAACTTAAGTACAGCTGATCTACATTACACTCTTGAAGTGATACTCTGATTATTTCGTCAGACATGGCTAAAATGTGAGGCTTTAAATCCTCATACTTCGTAGCATTTACATTGGCAATGTAATTATCAAATTCTCTGGATTTCTTAAAGTTTTCTGAATCACTTACTGTTCTAAATGTGAAATTATTATTTGTCAAAACTTTGAATGCTTCTTCTAAACACTGCTTTGTTTCATTAGCTTTATAATTTTCATTAGAACCGAACTTAAATCGAATAGTACATGTAGCTTGTCCATTATCGTACTCAAAAGCATGCACGTAAGCATTTCGGCTTACTTGTATCTCATGTGTAGAGTCTTTTCTTAAATGCATAAAACGTGCAAAAGAATCACTATTCTTATCTGAGTATTCACGCATTTTAGCTTCTTCATTAAATATCACGTATCTAAAGATAAAGATACCAAAAAAGATAAAGATAGCTAACTGGACTAAAACTAGTACAAACATAGGGAGTCCAGCTATAACTACAATTACTCTATGTAAGATTATAAATAGAAAGAAATTTGCCATTAGAAACAATGAAACTATAAAGGTAGTTTTATCTGCACCAACCAATTTTTGTCGATTTGCAACCCTTTCGTAAATGTCTAATGGATAAATCTTGTCTCTTTTATCTCTCATCGTCTGTTACCCCCTTTGTTTTCATCACCTTCGTAAATCCCTTCAATCAAATCATTACTAGCATTATAATTGTTTTCATAATCGAAAGAACCAACTGAGTTGTCTGCAAAGTCATCAATATCACTATCAATTCGGTATGAGTCGAAAACACTTCTTTCTCCTTGGCTAAAGTCGGAGTAAGAATTTCTCTGTCCATAGTTTACGTTAGTTGTATTAACCTGCATATTTTGCTGCATACCTCTACCAAAAGGCAGATGCTTGGCTAAACCGGTGATCTTTGCATTAATTGTTTCATTACCTAATGTTGCAAAACCTTTTACTAATGAACTAAGTAATACTGCTAAAACATAGGTTACAAGGGCTAAAACTAATAGAGTTAAGAGCAGGGCTAAAGGACTGCCATTAAGCTTTGAGACACCTACAAGACACAAGCTTAAAATGGTAAACAATGCAAATACGATTACATTGCACTTTAGATAACCTGTAATAGGTGCTTTCAAATCATTTTGAGTAAATAGTTTAACTACAAGTAACGTGGCTAAAGCTACATAAAGCACCGACACTAAAAGTTTCAAAATGAAAACAACGAGGTACATAAGTACAACATCAATATCAAAGATAACTAAGAAAAACCATCCAAGATCATTTCCAACATAATTAACAATATCCATATCTAAATTGACATATTTATTGTAATCACTTGTGTAAATACACTTAGCGATATCTCCAAGATTATACTCATCATAGTTAATACAGTATGGATATAACCAGTTTCCGTATTCACTTGCCTGCTGAGTGAATGCAACCAAAGCTCTTAATGAAATAAGTTTAATCATAGTATCATCAGACATTGAACCAACCTCGTCAGACATATCATAAATAAACTTCTTTGTTTGATAATTTACGTATACAACTAAAGAATTCAATTTATCCTTGACAGGTTCCCAGTCTGCGGTGTAGTAACCATTCTTTCTTAATGTTTGTGCCCATAAAGTCTTTTTCTCACTATCACCAAGATTGTATACTAAATCACCAATGCCTAAGTAATCAGTACCACTGCCAAACTCTTTAGTTAACTCTTCTTCCACAGTCTTGTTATTTAAAGCCTCTTCCTCTTGGTCTGAATCAGACAAATTAGTTTCTTCAACATCATTTTGCTTGTAATTACCAGGAGTTGTGAAAACTGGACTATTTACAAAACTGTAAACTAAGTAACTATCTTTTACTGTGCTCTGTGCATACGTTGTTGTTTTTCTCGGAATGTCGTAGATCTGGGCTAAAGCGTTTAGCTTGCCAACAAATCCATCGACAATTTGATAGTAAGGAGCATAGTAATCTAAGTTATTACTAACTGTTTTTGTAGCCTTTAAAGTGTAAGTACCTTCGCCACTGTCTTCGTAAGAACCAGTAATTGGTAATGTATTAAAGAGAACATCAGCACTTATCTTAAGTTTATCACCCTCAGCGTAAAGACCAGAAGCTTGATCAACGATGTATTTTTTACCACCTAATAACTGTGATTGCTCCACATTAAGAGAATCCGCAAAGTCTGCAAAATCTTTCGTACTCACTTTATACAATGTTAATGAAGTTGTTTGATTTAAAAAATCCCCATCATTGCCAACACTAGAAACATGTGTATCCTCAATATCATTGATTTCAGCAGACGTTCCTAAAACTTGATAAGTAAGATTTTCACTTACATTATTAATAACAGAATTGTAAGCTAAAGGTAAATATACCGGTACAATATTAACAAAAGCGTAAGTAACAGCCAAACTAACTACTACCATAACGACTGACTCTATCAAATCTCTTCGCATACGCATGAACGCGGCTAAAAAGATTAATGCAACAATAAAACAGAATGGAATCCAATACTGCCTAATCATTCCAAGAAGATTTCCAAGAATTGGATCAGTGTAAGTATTCTTTAGTCCAATGACACCATCCAGTTTACCTAACTTACTAAAGATTGAATTACTCAAATCAATCAACTGTGTTGTAAATCTTTCAAGCGTATTCTTTACATAAGTATCATATTGCAACTGGAAGTTTTTCGCATAACCAACAGGATTGTTTGTACCATTTGAATTACAAAAGATAAAGTTATGACAAATATAATTATCATTTAATTTAGATGTACTACCACTCTCGCTGGCATCTCTTGTATAGTAAGTATATAAATTACTAGCGATGGATGCACCAACCGAACCATCAGTATCATCTTTAGGTACATACGGAAAGATTATCTTATCGTCAACCAATGGTGTCTTTTTCATTACAATAGAACTCCAATTATACAAATCGGAATTCTTCCAATTTTGGTAAGAACCTATTGCATAACGTCCAGTGGATAAAATATCTAAGCTGTCAACACTGTTCGCATAAAACTCTCGTTGGAGCTTGGCTAAGGCGATCTCGCTTGTTTCATCAACACTGTCATCACCATTAATTAAATAAGCACTTACATCAGCATCGGTGTAATCTTCATCCATCGTATTAGCCATGGCTAAATATTTACCAACATCATTCTTTGAAGTGAATTGTAAGTTTTCACTATTTGTGATATTGGATGGATAATTATTCATCCAAGCTGCTGTATATGGATTATAATTAGCATTGTCACTGTACAACAAAGGATTGGTTGCTCCTGGCAAAATTACCAAGTTATCATCAGTAACGATATCTCCGTAGCAATTCATATACAAAAATCTAGATGACTTGCTCTTTATGATGCTTAATGCACTTGCATTCTTAAGAATGTTTCTAAGCAGCATTGATGTTGTGTTATCAACTGCTCGCTCATAATCTGTACCGTAGAATAAAACAGGTTGCGTCATAATATTTTCGTCAGTCACTTCATCATAAGAATAGGTGGCTGTGTCTAAATTATATTTCTTTTCCTGCGTGCTTTCTACAGCCGGAGTTGTGGTTGTAGTTGTTGCTGCTGTTGTACTTGATTCTGTACTAGTGTCATTACTGGCATTGTTAGAATCCGCATCTCCATCATTGTTAGAATTCGCATCTGTGTTTGTATTACCAGAAGTCTCTGTTGTCTTATTTTTAGCATTTTTTACAGCATCATTAACTTTATTTTTAACCTTTTCAATTTGATTATTATTGTTATTATTCTTGTTAGTTGTGCTAGTTGCATTATTATTTTGATTATTCGTTTTAGCAGCATAAACCTCCAATGGTTGGAAATTCTTGGCTAAAGCTTCTAGAATCCTGTCGTTGCTAGCTTTTGTCTTCTCGCCTTTAGAGAAGTCGTATTTTGTTAATATTACATTTTGTTCTTTCTTCTTTGTGTTTGATGGATAGTAGTAACCATTAGCTTTATACTCTGCTATAATGTAGTTATACTTAGTTCCAACACCGGCGTAGCTTGCTTCTTTATTTCTTGTGTATCCTTTAATCTTGCTTTCTTTAAAGTCCTTGGTTAAAGTGATACAGTTTTTAGTAATGTCACCTGTGTAAATGAAAATGCCTTTGTTGTTTCCTTTACTAATAGCCTTTTTAGTGTAAGCTTTAGCATTGCTTTTAGTTACTCCATTATTACCGTAAAGCTTACTTAATCCACTGATGTAAGTAGGGATTGGTTTTTCAGTTAAGTAGGTTTTTGCTTCTTCATAGCAGGTTCTGCCACTCTGTCCCTTGAAAGCTTTGTAAGCGTCGGTAGCAAGCTGAAGATTATTAATTGCTGTGTCTAAAGTAACTTCTTTGTACTTAATGTTAAGCACCGTGGCTAAAATGGTTCCAGTCGTTGTTGTGATAGCTGGATTATTGAAATTGGTCATGCCAGCCATCTTTTTAAGATCTGCACAATCCTGCTCAAAACGTCCTTTGATTGGATTAAGAACTGACTTGTTTGCTTTTAACTTTTTAGCCGATAGGTAATCTTCATGTGTTTCTATTACATCAATTAAAAGTTTATTGAATGTACCTTGGTCATTGTAGTCATCTACTTTAATTTCTTTCTTTTCACCATTTTTGTAATCTTTCTCTAAAGAATCTAATGTTGTTGTATCACCTGTATCTTTAGATTTATTTACTTCATCACCTTCCGTATCTGTATTATCATCTGTGTTAAAGGACTCTTGAACCTCCTGTGTAACTGTATCGGCTAAATCGTCTTTGTAGTACACCCAAGCATTTCCTTCTGTGCTAAAGCGGAATTTACCCTGAATTGCTACTAAAGCTCCTGAGTTACCTTCTTCAATATCTTTGAAAAATTCGCTTACAGTAAGAAGTTTTGCTGTACCTGTTGGGTTACCATTGGAGTCAATGCTTCGTTTGTAAAGAGGTTTTCTATAGTCTTTTGTGTTGTTATACAAATTAACAAGATTTTTGGCAGTTGTTTCGTTTTTGGTTAATTTAATTAATGATTTTGTAAAAGTATCATTACCTGCATAACTTTGTAATGGCAAGTAAGTACCAGATGCGGCCAAAATAGCAAAGTAAGCTCCTTTCAAAGCATAAGACTCCTTTGACACAATCTGTCCATGATACATCTCAGCATCACAGAGTTCAGTAATGTAATCCTTAGTATCACTAACATTTAAATCAACAGATTTTAATGTTTCTTCGTAAGCTTCTTTACCTACAGTAAGAATTTTAGAATAAGTCGTTATTAACTTATTAATCTTTTTCTTTGCAGTTTCATTGTTTTTCTCGCCTTCTACAATAGAAAAAGTCTTACTGGTATCATCAGCTTTTAACGGTGTTAAAGATGTAAGATCCCTTTGAACATCCTGATAAGTGATTATGATTTTGTACAAATTTGACAAAGTAACTGTATTCTTTTTAAGAATCTTTTCTTTATCAGTATTATCTGTGGCATTATCGTAATCTTTTTGGATTGCTCCGAGTTCCTTGTCTAAATAGGAAGGAATTACATTAATGAGATTTTCTTTCACATTCTCATAATTAAAGTTCTGTTCTGATAGAGTTAAGCAATCGTACTTAGAGGACTCTAATGAGTACATCTTATTAAACTGTTCTACTAAAGTTTTGTACTTCTCACAGTAGTAAGTTTTTTCAGCTGTGCTAAAGTTTAGAGAAGTCTCTTTCTCTATCAGTTTTGAATACATTCCAATCTCAGTAATAATACGGAGATTGTATAACAATGTGTATTCACTTATAGCTTTCGTTGTGTATTGATTTTCCAATTCTACACAACGATTTAAAATACTTTGACGTTGATCTTCCACGGTTCTAGTGTCTGCTCTAACCGGTATGCTGTATGAAGAAATTACAGAACTCGCAGTCAAAATTAAAACTAAACTGAATACAATTAATTTTTTGAATTGTCGCATTTTACCTCCTTTTACGCCAATTCATTAATCTGTATAACACAAGGTTATCACTCAATTAAAATTGATTAACAACCTAAAAGGGATTAATAGCTTTTACACTATTAACCCCTGAAATTATTGTAGTAACAAAACTTGGCTAAAGCTGTGTCTGACATTACCTTTGCTAAAGCATTGCTACTGCATTGCTACTGTTTTCCACTATTCTTTTTGCTTGTACTAGAATTTGATTTTCCACTAGATGTTCCATTCTTAGTTGGTTTTGCTCCATCGTCAGCTTTGTGCCAATACATCGTCTCGTCGGAATTCTTCTTTCTACTGATGGTGACATGAATGTAGTTACCATTAGCGGAGGAATTTAATCCAACGTCGTATGCAGAAATTACCAGTTCGACTGCATTGGAGATCTTGTAGCTATCTTTAGTACTGTTGGAGATTACAGTGTATGTTAAATTCTTAGCATCGTCCTCGCCCTTGAAACCTGTGGTGTTTCCAATTGCCTTTGCTAACGTGTCAGCATCTGTGAAAATAGAACCTTTACCCTTACCGATAGAAATTGTCTTATTCGTTGAACCCTTGTAAAGTTTCATATCACTTTTATTGTAACCTTTACCTGTGAGGAAAATGCTATCAACATAACTTCCGACTGACTGCTGAGTATCGCTTGTGTAGTCCCTACCATTCTTGAGTGCCTGCTTGTAAACAGCTTTGACCATATCTTGCATAAAGTCACCATAGTCACTACCACTGGCATCCCATGAGAACTTATAAGCTTTACCTGTGTTCATTGCAGTACTAACAATTGAATTAAGATCTGTAGAAACTAACTGATCTGCAGCAGTTCCCATTGCATCAACGATAACTCCGTATCCTTGCCAAAGAGTTCCATTGTAACCCATAGCAAAGAAGAAAATCATCATGATTGTCGGGATTGCTGTTTTTAACATGTAGGTTGTACAACTGTCATCTTCCTGCACATTAAAAGCCATTCTTTCCGGATTATAGTCAGAGTACTTTTTAACGTCTGGAAGTAAACTTAAAAGAAAACCTACAATAGCATCAAGACCAGTTCCATACTGTCCTCCACCTTGCATAGCATTAGTAAACATTGAGCGAATACCAAAAGCATCTCTTCCGCTACCACCGCTAAGGCTACTTTTGATTTCATGAACCGTATCAAAGGTATTACGCCCTGCTAAATACAGCAATGAAATCAATCTTTGATAGCAAACTAAGAAAAGTCCAATCATGCTGAACACTGAAATGATGTAGCTCATGAGTTTACCAACCCAGTTAAACTTATCGATAGTTTTCAAACTTCCGCGGAAAGCGTAGGAATCAAACAAATCTAATAGGTTATCTGCTAAAGCTAAATGAATAGTATTTAATACTAAGTAAGCACACATTGCAATTAGAAGTAGTTCTAGGATTATGGCTGTGTCTCGTTTCTGTCTTTCTAATTCTAAATTAACAACTTCTAAATTCAAAGTGCTCAACCTCCTAATGCGGTAGTACAAACATTACCACATAAATTATTGCTACGTTAATGAGTGACGTTGTGAAGAACCTTGCTAAAGTAGGCTCTGTGTCCAAGTTGTAAATTCCAAGAGTAAAGACTTTGATTAAATCGATTCCTCTAAAAGATTGCATTCTTGTAGGATTTGCTATCATCTCTAACAAGTGTCTACCAATTCCATAACGCAGAATACCGTATACTAACCAGCTAATTACTGTTAAGTACGAGGCTAAAGCAATTATGATATTATAAATCAATCCACGAGAATCATCGAAAAATCTATCTCTAAATCTCTTAAGGAATTCCTTTTTGGCAACCTTTGCAAACTCAGAAAGATTAAACTTAGACATACTTAATGTAGCATTTACGTTGCTAAATCTGTCATAGTCTAATTTCTCACTAAGGAATGGTAAGTTACCAAGAGACTCGGAACCAAGGTATGTGTTAGCATATAGTAATGTGTATGCGTTACCTTTATCATTAATTGGTCTACATAACAAATTGTCATCGAATTTTACTTTAATGCAAATTTGTTTGGCAGCAATTTCTGTTCCCTGTGCAGTATTATCTTTCCAAACTTTTACAGTACCGCCCTGCTTATAGACAATTCCATTTTCACCATTTCCTTCATTAAACAGTGTTCCGGTATCGGCGTCTATAACATAGTCACTGAGATTTCTTTCTGCTCCATCAACTCGGACTTTTAATCCCATAAAAATACCTACGGCTTGTCCTTTGATGGATGTAGTTCCAGCATCCTTAGCTATTGCTACCAATTCATCGCTTGTAATAGGTGATGATACAAAGTACTCACCTTTTTTACAAAACAAAGTTGTACCAATGTAAATGGTATCATTATCATTCAATTCATTGATTTTCTTTGTCTTCATGCTTTTGTACACAGAGTAATCAATTACGCTTTGATTAATATTTTTTAAGAAAACATTACCATAATGAAGTGCTGTTCCTTTGTAACCGGCATTAGCCTTAAAAACAATATTATTACCTGAACTTGAAGTCGTAACTGAAATATCACCAGTTGGAATATACGCAATAGGAACTGCCGCTACGTTCATATCATCGCTAGGATGTGACACCTCGGCTAAAGTATTAACCCTTTTGCCATCCTTAGAAACTATCTGCCTAGAGTAAACCTTTCCACCGCTAAGATAGTACTGTTGGTCTCTTCCTTGGCTAAAGCCATTGTCTCCAAACATACTAGCATTAACTTTCCATAGCTTACTGGAAGCTGTTTTAGTTGTGTATCCAGAAACATCTATTTTGTCCCAAATGTCAGGAAAACCAACTTTGTAAAACTGCTTAAGGTAATACTGAATTGTATTGTCCGTGGCTAAAGAACTTATTGTGTATGCACTTCCACCGGCTGTTTGTAAAACAGGAGAACCTTTCTTCCAGGTGGATGAAGCGCTCTTCATTAAATTAATATCTGGCATCAATACATAATACCCATCTTTAATACCGCAGTAAGTCCAGGTTGTTGTCTTTTTATTCTTATTACCATCTGAATATTCGTATTGAATTTTATCTCCAACCGAAGGTTGTGTTGTGCTATCACTTGTAGTCTTGGTAGTTAAGTCAATTCGTTTACTATTATGGTCAACTTTGAGATTTTTTGTAACTACATCATCTGCATTGTCAAGACTTCTATAAATTGTATTGGCATTTGTAATGAAAAACTTACCTTGGTAATTAATACCTGATGTTGAGTTTGTTCCTACAATTTGTTGGAATTTACGAGAATCCTTGGCTAAAGTTTTTGACAGATTTGTAAGTCCAGTGTTCGCATTAGCATCGAAGTAAAACTCCCAAAACTTGTCTAAATCGTTACCGAAGAATTTCTTGTAAGAAATTCCATTAATGTCATACAATCTAAAGTTTTTGAAAATCTGTGAAACCTGTTTATCAGTAATAGCATCTGAGCTTTTTAGAATTGTCATGCTTGGTGCCAAGTATCCACTCTCAACGTAAACAATACCATTTGTACCATACAAGAAATTGTACAATGCGTTAGAACAACCAATATTAGAATCCCACCAGTTTTGTAAGTCTGGTTCAGAGTCAGAAGGTCTATTGAAGTACGCTGCTGCAATGTTATTTGCTGTAAGTGGTCCATTAAGAAGATTGGTTGATAGTTTACCATCAGCAAAAGCTGTACTTGATGGTACAACAAAATCTAAATCAACAATTACTGTAACGCTTGCATCTCTTCCTTGTGAGTCTTTTAGTTTAAATACTCTTGAAGCAGTATTCATTCCTCTACACATTGAATCCATGTTAAAAAACTTTGTACTCTTTTCGGCACCACTGTTATTTTTTACTTTTAACTGAATTACATCAGTTTTGTTAAGCAAAGTACTGTCAGAGTACACTTTGTATCTGCTCTCATTAAGACTTGAGTCTGAGATGTATAAACTTGTAATCTGATTACCAATCTTTTTGTCTAATTCTTTTAAGTATGCGTTAGTAAGTAAACTAGTAATAATCTCAAGATTGTAGTAAACATCATCTCCTGCATCGTGTACAATTAAATCATCACTGACAATCACTTTAGTACCAACAATTGCGTATCCTGAATCTCCCATTAACATTGCTTCACAGCCAGTGTTAGTGTTTTCTAATAATTTATCATGCACAACTGAAATTTCTGGGAAAAGTTGTTCAATACTTTTCTGAGAAATCATGTTAGTTACCTTACCATTTGAATTTTCAATAGAAGTAAAACATGGAACCTCTGTACCTTCCGTACTTAATTCACATGAAATTTTCCCATCAACGGCAGAAACAGCATCTTCACTACTCCTTGCTTTTACAACAAAAGTAATTCTAGTGTAGTCATTAGTTTTCTCAATCTTTTCTACATCTGGTGACGATTCACTTAACTGTTCTAAAGCTACATCATTGTAGGTGTACTTCATTTTGTTATCAAAGAGCTTTACAACTTTGTAATTGTTGTAAGTAGTGGCTTTCAAAGCGTATGCAGATTTAACTGGGCTAAAGCTGCCTAGTGCAGCTTCTAACCGCTGCTTTATCTTACCAATAGTTTTCCAACCATCGTTCTCTTCTAAATCTGTAATATCTTCATCAGGATTGTTTGACTCTACAATGTCTTTGTAGGTAATTCCAGACTCCACAGTTTCTACGGTTGGGACAGTTGTAGTCCTAACGACACTTAACGTATTTTGTGAAAAACCTTTCTTTGCCCAAAATGACTCTTCATCAGTCAATGCGACTTTGCTAAAGTCATAACGAGCATCTTTGTTAGCAAATCGGTAAATCAAGTCGTAAGCAGAATCGGTGCTAAAGGTGGAGTAATAGTTAGGGAAGTCTTCGTCTTCAAAATTAAGAACACCTTTAGCAACTAAGAATGATACTGTGTCAGTGTCTTTCTCGGCTAAACCGGACAGAGCATTGGCTCCATACTTGTATGTAATTATGTTTGCTTCTGTCTTTGTCATGTTTTTCTCAGTAAGCCGCATAAAGTCCTCAATGATTGAGAGTGCTTCCATCTCATCGATTTGTTCGTCTACAAAGTAATTGTACTTCTTATGTTTGAGCTTACACTTACTATTGTAGGTGAATGACTTGCCTAAAGCCTTGTTATTCTTACCAGCGTAGGCTACAGTTCCATCATTGTACCATGCCGGTTTGACTGATTTCTTTGAGAGCTTTCTGTATTCTGATACAAAAGTGTGGTTATTATCTTGAATTAATTCAGACTCATCTATCAAACCTTTGTCAAGCAACTTTGCTAAATACTGCTCATAGACATTAGGGGATACGTATGCCCAGTAGTCACCCTCTGCAAAAGAAGCAGTACCTTCTTTGCCTTTGTAATTAACAACATCGGAAACAACACTATTACTTCCATTAACTTTTCTCATGGATGGTAAATTAAAGACAACAGGCTTTGAATCTATTACACCATAAACAGCCTTGTACAAGGCTACATACAGGTCAGATTTCCTGTAAATCTTTGAAGTGTAGTTAGTGTCTGATGGCATAACTAAAGGATCTGTACTAAAGTTAATTTTACCATTCTTGTATCTAAAGTTCTCGAATCTTGAAATGATGTTATTACTAATCAAGTATGACGTTGTTGAATCAGTATCAATTAAGTTTTGCCTGGTGTCTTCAGTATTGTAATCCTCCACAGTTTTACTGCTTGGATTAATTTTACTTTTAATCTTATTGTACTTATCTTTTGTTAATTTGTAATCAGAATTCTGACACAAATTGTTAATCAAATGAATACCAGTTACAGACCTGTATTTTGTGTCTTCGTTATCTTTATCTAAAGGTGAATCACTTTTATCACCTTTGTTGCCATTGCCTGTTATTTCGCTTATAATGTCTGAAGCCGATCCAGACGTAGCTGCGTATACCGTTTTGGGTACTGCTTGGCTAAAGCAGCTTAAGCTGGGGAGTTCTGGGCTAAAGCTGACAACACTTAATGCCACTACTGCTCCAGTCAAAATCTTTCTTTTAACATCAAGCATTTTTAATCATCACCCCCAACAACTTTCTTTGTAATTTTTAATGGGATTGGCATGTTATTGAATGCTTTTCGCATGTCACTATTTTCTTCTATTAGTTCTAAATTGTATGAAATGAAATCTTTACGCTGCATCACTCTGCCTAAGCTTTCTTTGTATTTAGCATCGATGGCTAAAACGATTTCAACACACTTAGTGTCGTGCTTTGCTAAAGATGCATTCTTATTAAGTTCAGCATGCGTGAATGCTAGGATAGTCTCACTTAGTTGTTCATCCATTTTTGTAATCCTGGCGAACTCTTGTTCAGACTCTCTTTTCACCATATTTTTATAGAACTTTGTTTGGTGCCATTGAGATACAAAGCCTGCAATTACTTTATCTACTGGTTTTAACTCATTTAAGTTTACTTGCTTATCTGTATCTACAATGCTTCTTACTTTGACTCTAATTGTTATCACCTCCAAGTGAATCTTCAATGTAAAGAATTAATTCTTTACGTAAACTCTTTAATTTAGTTTTAAATTAATTTTTATTGCCACCTCCAAATTTATATTTTGTATTGCCTGTTGAGAATGCATGCAGAGAACTTAATCCTTCTGAGGATTTCTCTACTTCATTAGCAGAAACTGCTGCAATACTTTTCTGTGTTATCACTGATTGCTTCTTTTCTCTCACAATGTCAGAAGTTTTCTTATTATGAAAGTATTGATAGAGATTAATTAAAAAGAAAGAAAGGTCAACACGTTTTGCATTGCTTGGTAACTTGTTAATTAAGTTTCCTAGGCTAAAGCGATCTACTTTTTTCAGAATTTCACTAACAGATGTAAACTCCATTACGTTAGAGGTCTGGGCTAAAGTGTTCACATTTCCCTCAATCTGAAAGAACATATTAATGTAAAACTCTTTTAGACCATTAATGAAATTTCTGATATCGTATTTATCGACCTCTTCCTTTAGATAACAATTTAAATCATAGATTGTACCTGTTGCTAAAACTTGGAAAAGTTCGAAGTAAACAGTATCATTAATCTGTTGGATGTGATCGAGCAATTCCTCTAATGTTTTAGTGTTCCTGCTTAAAAACTCAGTTGAAGTTACTATTTCACGTGGAATTCCCTTAGTATAATTAAGTATTGCTAATTTAGCTTCTTCTTCCATCGAAATTCTGTTATCCTGCAAATACTTATCTAAAAGTAATCTTGACTCTTTGTCAGTTAATCTTTTAAATTGAAAAAGTACAGCACGACTTCTTAATTCCGGAATTAAATCATTTAATTTAGTTGTACACAGGATAATGTAAGTCTTACTATCTAACCTGTCTATTTCCTCTAACAAAGAAGTTTGTAAAGCTGTAGACAATGCATGCGCCTCTTCTAAGATGTACACACAATTTCTTTCTGAAGACTGTAATGTGAAGATTTCTTTAATCATTCTATCAACATCTGTTTTTGTGTTTTCCCTGCCTAAATTGATTTTGGCCACTGTTGAAGATTTAGTGCCGCTTTTTATGGCATCTAAATTACTTTTGCAGGATGTACACTCTAAGCATGGGGAACCATTCATTGTGTGCTGGCAAGTCATGGCTAAAGCTGTGATTTCAGCACATGTAGATTTACCTGTACCACCAATGCCATGAAATATCGTAAAATGTGGCAATGTCCCTTGTGTGATACAAGTTTTTAAAATACTAATACAGTGTTGATTACCAATTAGTTGGTCAAATGTGTAAATTCTCACTGAATTAACTCCTTTCTTGTTCTTTTTACATTGTCTCTAAAAAGTATTGATTAATTATTAGTCAATCAATTCTTGTTGAATTTTTACTAAGATTTTATAAGTGAAATTTAAAAAATCTTAGTTAAATCACTGGATGTTTTAATTTCTTTATTAAAGTGTTGTAAAAGGTGTTGTAACCTTAAATTAATAAAATTTTTGGCTAAAGCTAGTAAATCTTGGCTAAAGCTCTCAGTATTTTAACTAAAGTGACTTCATGTTAGAGCTATCTTGGCTAAAGTGGATTTCAAAAGAACACCCACAAAATGAAAAAAGGGTATCACCCTACTTGAGAGTGATACCCTTTGATTAGTCGATTTTGAAGAATTTTTTCTTGCTGCTTTGATTAGTTAAAAATGTCTAATAAGTTCTCCTGAATTTTAGAAATTGGTGAACCAACTCCCTGAATGATGTCACCACCAAGCAGTGCTGCTCTCAGGAAATCATCGTTAGACAGTGTAACCTTGGAAGAGCTGGTACGAGTTGTTTTTGTAGATTTATCTACTGCTGAGATAAACTTATCCTCGTCAATGTGGAAGCTGTCAAATACTTTCTTGAATTCTGGAATAGCAAAAGGTCCCTGCTCACGATCATCAAGTTTGTGGTAGATGAATGGGTATGTGAATACACCGGATTTTCCTTTACTAGCTTTCTTATCTCTCTTAGCAATTTTAACTTCTGTAAGATTCTTTGTCTTATCATAGTATGTTGGAATTTCTCCGAATGTTGCTGGTCCTGCAGATTTTCCTTCAGCAAATACATCAGATGTAACTCCTGTTGCTGTACGAACAATGTTGTTTGTGCTGGATTCATTAAGCTGTGCTAAAATGGAACCATCATCATCGTTCTTAAGCATGGATTCAAAGTTGTAGTTAAGCTCAGCTGCATCTTTTGCAGAAAGGTTCTGGTATGTGATTGTTTCGTAAACCTTTGCTGGGAAATAGTTTCCAGGAATCAGTAAAGATTTTCTCACATCTTTGTTCTGAACTAATTTTGCTCTTACTTTAGGTTTAGAAGTTTCTTCATTTTTTCTAGCTGCTACGACTGTGTTAACAAGCTGTACTGTTGTTGCATTTGCACCCATGTTAACTTCATCTTCTTTAATCTTACCGTCATACCATGCACTAAGAACAATGTATGTCTCTTCGATTGGATGGTATTTGTACTGTAAGTCAGTGTGCTTCTCATCAAATTCGTATCTCTTTTCTGGATTAGAAAGGTCATTAAGATCGAAGCAGCCTCCGATAGGTGTAGCGATTACTGTTCCAATTACAGAACCAGGATTTGTATTTCTTAAGCACGCACTTGTACGTTTCTGAAAATACTTAGTAGGAACTTTCTTACCTGCATCATGTTCTGCTTTGATAGTTTCTGGTGCATCTGCTTTCAGAGCTGGTTTACCCTGAAGCATTTTAACTACCTGCTTTTTAGATACTTTAACTGTAGAATCTGTTTTTGTAACGTATGCAATTAATCTACCAAGTTTCTGGTTCTTACTGATTACAGAAGAACGGTCAGCTAATTCCTGTCCGGAAACTTTTGTTTTGATTTCTGCAATTTCCTTCTCTTTAGCTTCTCTGTTTTTCTGAGCTTCTGTTTTCTCTTTTGCATCTGCTGCAACTTCTACGGGTGATACTGCTGGTTTTGATTCATTTTTAATGTCTTTTAATGCGTTTTCTCCGAACTCATCTAATAAGCTCATGTTAGTTTCTGCCATAGTACTATTCTCCTTTACTTTGTTTTCTTCTGGAGCTTTTGCTCCTGTACTAGTATCTGGTTGCGTTGAAATCTTTTCGACAGTACAAATTTTTCCATCGATGATTTCAGTAAGAAAGTATTTTTTAGCTTCCCTATTCCAAACTCCCACATGAAGTCCACCATCACCTGAATAGATTTTCTTGGCTAAAGTGGGATCAGCTCCACGAACTGTTGCATACCACTGAGCACCGTCAATCACAACGAGTCCTTTAAAACTACGTTTTTCATCCTCGTTCATTGCTTTGAACTCTGTTTGACTTGCCACACGTCCTGGATAACTGTCTAGGGAAATAGATTGTAGAGCAGATTTTAATGCTCCAATCTGTATGAGATCGTGTAAAGTAGTCACTCTCTCCATCTCCTTTCTTTAAAAATTTATAATGCAACACCAAATTGTTTTTGGTGTAACAATCGAAATTAAAATTAAAATTCTGATAGAATATCACGAATAATTTTCGCACTAGACTTTAGAATTTCCTCATTAAATTCTAAAGAATTTGAAATTTTAGACTCAATCTGAAAATCAATCACATCTGTTAATTCATCAGTGTCTTCTGAAATTGTGTATGCGAATTTTGAAATATCAGTGTGTCTACTGTTTACTACGACTAGCTTATCGGTGTCTACGCCTGCCTTGGCTAAAGCGTAGAGATTATCATCTTTTGTACCAACGCCACACGTGTTCCTGAAATACACAACAACTTCAATCTCGTCATTGAGTACGTGAAGTATTTCAACATCTTTTTCTCCAGGAAGAACAGCTTCGAAGGAATTTCCCTTCAAATCGGAAGCCTTTAGGGTTTCTTTAACTACTGTTCTAAACTCTACAATCTCGCCGGCTGACTTGCTGACAAAATTAAGAGAGTTAAGATTTGTTATGATTTGTACCATGTCTTCGAGAACACTATCGCCTGCTGAAATCACATCACAGTGATTTCCAACTCTAATTGCTACAGGTCTCAAAGAATCCAACGATGTTAAGGCTATTTGTCTTACTGCATTTGCAATAACATTGGCACAGCCTTTTCTTACCTTTTTACGCATAGTTTCCTCCATGAAATTCTATTAAATTGTCTATAGTTACTCCTTGTGCTAAATAGGATAAAATTGCTGTAGCTAAAATCCAGCTATTTATCTTATTTTTTATATCATCCATACTCAATACGTAATCAAGTATGAAAGAGTACTCACTGCTCTGAATTATCTGAAATAATTCGAGATCTGTTTTGGCATTAAGTAAACTTTCTAGAAAGTTTTTCACTTGGCTAAAGTCCTTGTACTCACTAATGTTACCAAGCAAAAACTTTAAATCAGTCTCACCTTCTGGATTGAGTGTTACACAAAGTTTCATATTTAGAGGATTTTTAATCAGAAAGTTCGCAATATCTTCATAGAAGTAATTTAGTACTTTTATTGCTTCATCCTCTAAAAAAATCTCACCTTTTAAAAATTTGTAAGTATTTAAATACGCAAAAATATTGCGACCAAAAAAGTCAGTCACAACATTACTGTGCAACTGACTTTTAACATACTCAATGAAATTGATTGTGAGATTGTTTGCTTTTACCTTAAACTTCTCTTGGTAAATTGAATTATCTCCTTTTGCGGAGATTACTATTAATTGATTCATTTTTTCAAATTTTAACAATTTCATTTCATCCATGTTAAATCTCCTTTGCTAAAGCTATTTACTAATCTCCTTTGCTAAAGCTATTTACTAATCTCCTTTGCTAAAGCTCCATTAAACATCCCGTAGAAATAAATCCTCTTCAAAAACATCCATGCTATTGATACTACATTCCTGACTCCTATCAACCTCAAAAGCACCAGTTAGTAAATCTTTGGAAGCCTTACGCAATAAATTAATATCGTCCTGTGCTAAAGTTAATTTACTATACTTCAAGCACCTAAGAGATTCATAGTCATTAAATAATGTAAGCATGTAGCACATTTCATTCGCATTGATTTCTTTTAGACATGTGCCGGTGATAGTAACACCTTCTGGACACTCCGCAGGGTATACAAGTTTTACTCGGTTAAAGACATCTAATCTTTCTTCATCGGTGAATAATCCTGACATTGCAGCGAAAATATTTACTAGTTTACTATTTGTGATAATATTGTAATCAAAACTTATTTCCTGTTTTCTTAAGAATTCTATGTACTTGTCATAGATTTGCTTTCCCTTAAGACCACACTGTAAGGTTAACGATGGTATCTTATCAGAGGTACATCCACAAAAAACTTTGTATGCAGAGATGGTATTGAAGTAAATTGTTACTCCTTTTTCAATAGCTTTTTCGAAATTAATCATGTATACGCTTGTTGTATTAGAACTAATACTTTTAAATACTACATTACGTTGTACATTATGTAGCAAGTCATGGTCATTTCCGCACATCTCAATTTCGAGGAAATTATTAACATTTTGCTGTACTGCCCATGCAATAATATCATCTGCTTCATAGCCATCGTACTTGTAGCAAGCAACGTTTGCTCTCTGTAACATTTCGTATGCCATTTCTAGCTGTGACTGTACTCTCTTATCATGCTTTCTGCCTGCCTTGTACCCATCTAATAAATCTTTTCTAAATGATCTGGAATCAAAAGCAACTATGACATGGGAAGTCTGGGCTAAAGCTGTGGTAACATACCGAAATAAATAATGTAGCCCACCTACAGGATACCCATAGTAACTTTTGTCTTTATGACGTTTTGAGCACATTCCTGTATAGACGCAGGCAGAAGCATCAATGATTACTAACTTATTAAACATTTTTTACCTCCTGTTTTTTAATAAAGAAAATGATAGGCGTTGAAACCTACCATTTCTATTGTGATATTAACTTATAAATATCAGTCCTCTAAAATAGTACCTATTGGTTTAATGGTACTAACTAAGTCTTTAATGTTATCAAGAACATTTTTAAACTCTAAAATCTCTTCATCAGTTTTTACGATGTAATAATTTGAAATAAAAGTCATGTTTCCAATTGAATCTTTAAATAAGTTCATTGAGAATAAATTAATACCACAAATTCCAATTTGATTAAAAGATTTAATAAATTTCTCCCACTCAGATCTAGTGTAGTTTAAATTAAAGATTTTATTTAGTCCAAGTATTCCAATGCAATCTACCACGTCGTAAATGTTAGAAAGTAAGTTAAAAGTCTCATCAACCAAATCATCTGGCTTTACAAAACCTAAAGAATAGATTTCAAGGAAAAATTGTTTTTTCTCTTGGCTAAAGCTATTGATTCTTTCAAGATAAATTTTATTGGACAAAGAAAGATTTCCGGATTTATACTGCTTTTTAGAAATCACTTCTGTCTTTAAAGAGTTCTCAAATTGCTTTAAATCTATTCTCATTTCTTTAAGAAGACTTGTTAAAAAACTTTCATTATTTTTGGATTTAATAATATCAAAACGTTCTTGCGTTGCCCAATACAACGATGTTGGTTTACGCATCATTAATTCACGAAAAGTTTTACCAAAAACTCTATTTTCGGTAATCTCTTTTACCTTCAAATGTGAAAGCAATTCAAGAATTGTTTCCTTAGAGGAGACAAAGAATTCAATCACTTTAAGCTCTTCTTGGCTAAAGCTTACTGAATTCCCATTTACAATGAGATTTTCTGGAACTTTCTCATTTAGTAGGAATGACTTGGCTAAAGCCTTGTAGTCGCACCCTCCTGCACCAGTCATCAATTCTTTACTAACTTTTCTGTAAATCTTAGTTAGATTTGAAAGATAGAAATCCTCATCTTTAATGATTTCTTTTATTTTATTAATTACTACTAATCTATTATTAATACAAACAGGGTCTTCAATTCCTGAGACTGGTTTAATTTCAAGATTAAAATCAGTTCCAGATTTATTATGTTTCTTTAATAAATAAATAACGCATCCTGTTGCCAAGCTCATGTAGAAGTCTTGCTCGTCAACTCCTTCTGCATAAAGTTTTCCATTAGCATACCGAATGCTTTTGTCAAAGTTTTCAATTGTTGGGAAATTATCAGGAGGAAAGTACTTTTTTGGAATTTTATCTACAGCACGTAATAAATAAATTAATTCTGCTTTTAAGTCAGTAATAATTTCTTTATTAGTACTAACAGCATTCAGCATTGGAAGAATACTTTCCATTCCATTCTGTTTGGTTGCAATTACAAGCATAGGTGCTGTAATGCCCCAAAAACTACCTAAACGCATACTAATCTCCTTTCATCATTTATTTGCTAAATTGATGCTGTAAAGTAAGTAACCACCTTTGTCACTTTTTTCTTCAGTTAATTGCTGAACTTCAAATGACTTGCCTAAATCTTTCTTAAGCTGTTTTGTAATAAGATCTTTAGGATTTGATTTTTTCTTTTCTTGTTTTTTCTTAACATACAATTCGGCTTTCATTACACCATCTTCGTAAGAAACGTTTTTAACATCTTTTCCGTATGGTGTCTTGGCTAAAGTGCTGTACATCTTAGCGTATGTAGCAGAAGTATTTAAGTTATTTGTGAATCCCTGATAATCTGATAAAACTGCATTAGAAGTATCAATCTGGTCAAGGATTTCTTCATTCTGTGAGCTAAGTGCTCCAATCTGCTGTGTGTATTTTGTAACAGACTGTGTGCTGTATGCAGTTGAACCAAGCATTCCTATCGCTAATGCTATTCCTATTACGTTTACAGCTGTTGTGACTTTGTTTGCAGCCTTCTTTTCTCTCTTCTCTTTCTTTTTCTTCTTCTTTTCTTCTTTAGGCTTCTTCGGTTGTTTCTTTTTCTTAGGAGTTTGATTAGCCTTCTCAAGAATCTCTTTTGAATTACTTTCTTTATCTTCTTCGGAATTCTTGGCTAAGGCTTCGGCAGCCTCAGTGTCCTCTGATTCCTCTTCAATTTCGTTCATTAAGTCTTCTTCGTAATCATTCTCGTAATCATCCTCACTATGTATTGGATTAGCGTTTATCAGTGTAATTCTATCCTGATTAAGCTCAAAGTAATGAGCAATCTTTAATTCAGAGTAGGCAAATGTTGAAAGTGCAGCTAACACCATAATTAAACTTTTGACTCTACTTTCATTATTATCCCTAACTGATTTCTCAAGATCTTCCTGAATCTTATTTACGTTTTTAAAGTATTTAAGATAACGTTCATCGTAGTAGGTTGTCATGTCAATAAAATCACTGACAGCAAACTTTTTATTACAGTTAATCAGGATTTTTTCAAGATTCTGATAACTATTGTAACTAATATCTCTAATCTTATCTTTAAAAGTGATTACGCTGTAAGCATTGCCTAAAGTGTCTATCATACAACAATCCTGCTTATTAAGTGATACATAATAACCAAACTTGTCTAAAACTCTTACATTATTAACATCGGCTGTGTTAAGTAAATTAACAACTTTATTCACATCGAATTTACTAACGTAGCAATTATGTTCTGAATCCCTGATGCTAAAGCTAAACACTTTGTAGCTTTCATTAAAGAATTGTTCGCTAAGAATTCCTTTTGTGATAACAATTGCTTCATCAACATTGTGTGCAGCGATCTTTGAATAGAGCTGGTCTAAAATGGATTCCGTGTACTCATACTCTTTGTAAAGAATGATACATCTATCCACAGTAATACACAGTTTTAATTCATTATCAAGCAATAAATATAATTTTTTCATTACTCATCACCTCCTATGAATTTCACTGATAGATCAATTTTCTTTCCAGCTTTATCGATACTCATTGAGGTGACGTTTAACTTTAAGGCATTAATTGCACTAACTGTTTCATCAACGTCATCGATCTTAAGTTTGTAATCGAGTAAATTAACATCTGACGTTAACTTGGCTAAACCTTTAGGATTCTTAAAGGTCTTAACCAAAACGTTACCACTTTCGTCACTACTGTTGTAAGCATCTACGGATTCGATTTTTACACCTTTTATTTTCTGTAAATTCTTACTAACTTCTTTTAAATTGTAAGGACTGCTTTTAGTTTTTCTAATACTGTTGATGGTGTCTTTTTCAGCATCTATTTGTTCTTGAATGTTATCCAACTCACTTTGATTTTCACTATTACTTTTACGTAATTCAGAGCATTCTGTTTTTAAATGAGTCATTTCCTGCATTTTGGGTACACCAAATACTAAAGTGAAACAAAATGATACTGCAAAAATTCCAATGCCTAATTTTCTCATGAGATGTGCACCTCCTTTGCTAAAGTGGAGTAAAACATTAATACAAATACATGTGACTCGTTGTCTAAACTTTTCACAGTATGTTCACCTCCACTCTGTTGGTGTCTTTGGAAATTGAAGCGTAAGATGACTCAATTTCTGGATCCATGTAATCTAAAGGTACATCTTCATTCATAAGTAAATCCTCGACATTTTTTATTACTTTACTGACAAGTCTCTCATTAATAGAACCGTCCAGCCGCGTATCTAAATTTATTAACGGTGCTAAATCTTCTTTGTTTGGTAAGTTACACAGCATAAGTTCATAGGAACTATCCACGGCTAAAGAGTAAGTAAGCATTGTACCTTTTAGCATACTTAGCATAACATTATGTCTGTTATTTTGTTTTTGTTCTTCCGTAGGAATACGGGAGGCCTGCTCTTCGAAGTCTGGTTCATCAAAAACATCAGCTTCTTTACGTTTTCTACCTAACATTTCACACTACCTCTCTTCTGTGGTTATTTAATTTTGTCATTATAAAATATAATCAAGAGCGTTATAATCAAGAACACCTCTTTGAATACCATCAAACATAGTATCTTCTAAAGTATTCTTATTTTCCCTAACAACTTCTTTAATTATCTCTTCCATCTGCCAAGCATGGTCACATGCAAGCAAACGGCTTTTCAGCTTATCATCAAAACGAAGAAATTCAACGTAAGGTTGGTTAGCACCTATTACACTTCCAGTTTTATTGTGTCCTGAATGTTTTACAGTGCTTATGCATTTTTCACAACCTTTAGCAACCCAAACATTTTGAAGACCTCTCTCTTCGAGAAATGCTTTCTTGGCTAAATCCCTAATGCTTGACGTTGGATAAGCTTCTCTACAATTGGGACACATTACATCAAACATTTTTTGATTCATTACTCCATTTATCTGACTAATTACATCTTTATAGCTATCTCCATAGTACTCATTCAGTTTGTATGGTAAATGCCAGATTCTATCCATGTGTATTGTTGTAATAACGTGGATAGATGAATTAACTAAATCTTTTACCGCAAAAGCAACCTCTTTGCTTGGAATCTCATTTAGGAAAGCAACGTTAACGTCCTGCTTCTTGGCTAAACGTACACAAGCTAAAAGATTGTTTTCATCGGCTAAGTAATCCACTTGGTTAAAGGGCATTAATACTTCAATTGGTGAAGAGTAATCAATCATTTTAATAGGGTACTTAATCATTTCATTCGCTAAAGCAAATGCCGTTGTGTTTTTACCTGTTCTGATAGCACCTGTGATTAATGTGATTCCGCTTCTCTTCTTGCTTAACCACATTAAGAAATCCTGAGCTTCTTTGCTAAAGCCTAGTGAATCAATTGTGTAAGAGAAAGTCTTCTTCTCCTGTATTCTGATTACGCACTGTAAACCATCTTTTACTTTGTTGGCAGCTATTCGTAATTCAACATTACCATTATCAAGAATATCGCTGCTATTAGCTGTAATTCCATCTGGAAGAGATAAGTCTAAGCTATTTGCGGAGGTCTTAGTTTCCACTAATGTAGAGATAATTGAATGATTTAATTCCTTGTCTAAAGTGAATAAATCTAAATCATATAAATCTCCATTAACCCTGTACTGTATTGGATACTCAGCTCTCATGTTTCTGTGAATAACCCCAAAATGCAAATCTGTACCATTCAATTTAATAACTTCAATCAGAATTCTCTTAAACAGAATCATAGGGTCATATTTTGGTCTGTACCCATACTCAGACAATTCTCTAAAATTAACATCAGTGATGTTAACAATTTCGATTTCTTTAAACTGCTTTAAATCTAATTCAAGGTTTGTCTGGTCTAAAGTTTGGAAAACACTCTTTATAACTTTTACAGACTTACTGTCAATGTGGTCAAGTAGAATTCCATAACGACCTTCAATTGTTAAGAACTCTTCTTTGCGGTTAACACTTTTCACATTTTCAAAGATAAGTTCTGGGAACTCAAACTTCAAATGTTTCAGTATTTCATTGCGTGACATAAACTTATAAATCTCTAAATCTGTAATTAATTCTGTATTATCAGAATAAATCTTTGATTCAAAGATTTTAACTACTTCTTTTTGTAATCCAAAATCCCTTACATTTAATAATGCATCAAGATTTCTTGTCTGACCTCTCTTTTCATCATCTTTTTCTAATTTTATCAATTTTATTCACTCCTTCCTGTGTAAATTAAATCATGTACTTTAAGGAGTTCCTTTTTGAGAATAAAAATAATACTCTTAGCTAAAGTGTAACTACTAGCATCTAGTTCAGGTAAATTATTGCTAGTCTTTTCTAATGTGTCATTAAGAGAGTCTAATAAGTTTTCGTATAATTCTAATGATGGTAAGGACTTAGCTAAAGGTGCACTGTCTTTAATCCGATAATTCATCTTTGCTAAAGCTGCCTTATTATTCAAATCATTTTGTACATACTGAATACTTAAATGAACTCTTCTAAGTGTGGCATAGAGTTTATTGTACTCTTCATAATCCTGATAGATTTCATCATCTTCAATTGTTCTTTTTAAACTGTCCATCATGTGGAAAGATTCAAAAACATTAAGAAAGTATGGATTAATTGGTTGTATGTATTCTAGACGGTTGAAGTCATCTAAAAGCTTAACTAAATCTGATTTAGTCATACTACCATCCTCAACGTTTTTTAACTTACTTTCGCTTTGCTTACCAACTACAATCGTTCTATAAGGGTCATAGTTGTACTTTAGGATAGAACCAAAGATACCTCTATTAATTTCCAAATCCGTATAAACATCAGTGTCTGGTAAAAATGAAAATTCCAGATTTCCAAAATCTTGGCTAAAGATATCTTCAAGTCCTGTTGTATCCTGTAATGCGAATAAAAACTTCTTAGGTCTATCATAACACTCTGACAACATACCACATGTTTTTATAAAAAATTCTAAAGGTTGGGTATTACTAGGTAATCTAGTATTTACATAAGCAAACCCAAGAATGTCATCGATATTAGTTTTAAGTAGACCTTTTAAAGCATTGGTTACGTTACCATAACCCTGTAATTTAAAATCATAATGTAAAGCTTCTTTATACAATGATTTTAAAAAGGTAGGGCTAATAACATAAATTATTTTCAAGTTATCACCTCTTTCTGAAGTCATTAAAATGCAGGCACTCTCTGTTGTTAAAATGCAAATACACCGCTTCGCCGTTGACTTGGCTAAAGCTGTGTATTCTATTACATTTTTATAGCTATTGCCCTTAATGAGTTATTTCTTATTGGCTGTAATAGAATAGTATCACCAACATTAAGAGCAAAGGATGACTGTATAGTGCAGCCATCCCAATTATATAAATAATAATATTTAGCTTTGCCTCCTGTCATATTGACAGAAAATACTTTTCTTAAATAAACCAACGGAATGTCTTGTCCAGCAAACTCATTGTATAATGCCATATCCCTTAACAACTTTGTATCTGCTTTAGCATAGTTGTAATCAAAGATAATTGGTTTATTCTGTAATTCTGCAATTGGGAAATCACTGTCTAATCTTTTAAAATTATGTAAAAAAGATTCAAATTCCAAGTAAGGTATTTTAATACCAAATGCAGCTCCATGCCCTCCTGCACTACAAAACTGTTTAAAGATTTGTAGATAATTTCTACCTGAAATATCTCTGAAAGAACCTTTATAATAATTTACCATTGGACAATAAACAACTGCAGGTTTACCACACCTATCCGACAATTTATTTGCAATCAAACCTGTATAGTTATACAACTTATTTTCGTAAATCTTGAAATAGTCACTAACACTTTTCAAGTCTGCTAAAATAAAATTATTCAATTCAACATAATCTATTGTGTCTGCTACGGCTAAAACCATGTTTCGATTAGATGTGTAAATGTCTTCAATTGTCTCAAGGCATCGTGCTTTGTCGGCCGCTTCTATATTTTCGTTAAAAAAGCAATCATTAATGTATTCGAACTTTTCTGTTCTAAAGATTGAATTTATTTTAGGTATTAATCGAAATTGAATAAACCTTGAATAGAAGTATGAATTAGCATGCATGAACATTTGTATTTTTGTTGGTAGCTCATCTCTGTTAAATGTTTGTGCCAAGAAATAGATTGAACGATTTATGTCATTTCCCATATTCATGCTATCTGCATAAAGAGCGACAGTAGCGTAAGCAGCAAGTGATTTTAAATCTTTATTGATGCTCTTTGCAAATGTGTCAAAGACACAAAAGGTTAAAGCCCCTGCGGAAAGTTCATAAACCTTTTTTCCTTCTTTTTGATTCTCTATTGTTGTATTAATTATAGCAACTGGGCTAAAGTCCTGCTCAGCATAGTAATCTTTACCGACTTGGCTAAAGTCCTGATAATCATAAATAGTATTGTGATGATCCAGTACTATTACCTTAATACCATAGGAAACAATCGTTTCCAGCTTATCCAGTTCTGAAGAACCAGTGTCGCAAATAATACAATAATCTGGCATGGCTTGTATGCACTCTATTACGGCCAATTCATCTAGCATGTGAGTTCTCTTTTTGTACCTATATACAACAACATTATCGCATCCTAAAGCTATGAGAGAATCATGTGCAGTCAAAACACTAAACAAACCGTCTGGATCGTAATCTCCGTAGATAAAAACTTTTCTATTATTTTTTACGATATCTAATAAAAAAGAATTAACCCTTTCAGTTCCATAAAATACCAATTCATGATAAACTGAAGTTCGTAAAAGTGCATGATTATTCATTTCATACACCGTACTATAAAAATCTTTACTCATTGTTATAATCTCCAAAAAGCCTTGAAATGTAAGAATCACTACTCTTAAATTTTTTCTTGTTTTTGTTTAAGTTTTCTAAATGCATTTTTGGTAAATCAGTAGCAGGAACACTAACCTGTTTTGTGATTTCCTGCATTGTCTCACCAAGTTGAACATTTGTAACGTCCTTAATTTCTTCCTCAATTTCTTCCTTATAGTCACGATTTGTTTTAGCATTTTCAATTTCATTCGTTGCATGATTAGATGTTAAATTATTTAAAACACCATTCATTTTAAAATTACCATCATCATCCAAATAGAAAGTAACGTCATCGTCGTCCTCATCGAAATCAAATTGCTGTTCTGTCTTTGCTAAAGTGGAATCAGCGACTTCTTCTGAAGTTGATTGATTGTGTGTTACCTTTGCTAAAGAACTATCAGTTTGTGTATTTTCATCTGTTGAAAGTGAAACAATAATATCCTTTGTTTCTGCTTCATCTTTGCTAAAGAGATCCATCTCTGCTAATGGAGAATCTACTTTAACGGCAACTCCTTTTCTACTATTCTTTGCTTGAATGCTGGCATCCACTTCGCCTGTACTCTTTGCTAAATCGGAATTATCGGATTCCATCCCAATGCGAACATCTTTCATGAAAATACTAGGATTTTCTTCATTGTAGTAAATTGTTAAATTATCTCTTGCACGAGTTATTGCTACGTAAAATAAACGTCTTTCAGCTTCTTTTAATGAAAGATTGGTCTTCTTTGGATACTCTTTACTATCGATTAAAGAAAAATTAGGGAATAAATCATCGTCCATATTAATGATAATAACGTTATCAAACTCTAATCCTTTCAAGCCATGTAAGGTTGATACTGCCAAACCAGTTTGCATTTCTGCATAACGTTTTAATAACTCCTTACGTCTTGAAATCTCCTCTAGAAACTCTGGATAGGTTAAATCTGAGTTAAAGAGTTCATAAATAAAAGTTTCGAACAAATCATCAATTGGATTATTATTAATTTTCTTTTTAAATTCCCAGAAGTAACTTTTAACATAATAAAAAAGTCTTTTGAAATAACTTTTCATTGGTGCTGTTTCAATATTATCTGAAATATTAGATAAATCCTGCATTACAGTAGCAAAGTTATTGTAGGAATAAAACTTACCATAATCAATTTTTTGGAAAATATTTCTTTGATATTTTGGACCGAAAGAAAAAGTTCTTGGGTCATAATCTAACAGTTTGTAATTTTCAGCTTTCTTGATAGGTAGTACTTTGTATAAATTCAATAAGCATAAACTATCGCCTGGCATCATCATTAAATCAAGTACATTGAATAAATGTTTATACAGTTCGTGGCTAAAGGGTTGGTAACCGCTTATAACATAGAATGGAATATCTGCATTGGCTAAATAGTCAATGAAAATGGCTGATGTATCCTTTTCTCTGTAAGCTATTACTGTACTTGCTAAGGTGGTTTGTTCCATCTTTTTAATTCTATTAAGTAAATTAAAGTACTCTCCCTGCTGCTTTGTATATTTAATTAATTCTACATTACCACCTTTTTTAACACTTTGGATTTCTTTGTTAAAGCGTAATGAATTTTTATTTATTACGCTTTTGGCCACATTAAGAATGTTTTCTCTACATCTTCGATTGCGTGTAAGCAAGAAGGTTTCTGCGTCGCTAAAGCGTTCTTTAAACTGTAACGTGTCATAAATGTCTGCTCCACGAAAGCTGTAAATATTTTGATCCTCGTCACCTATACAAAGTAAAGGAATGTCATCCCCAGAAATTAAGTGCAGAATCTTCCACATTATTGGTGTAAAATCCTGCACTTCATCTGCAACAATGTAATCATAGTAACTTCTTATTTCATTCAGAATGTCCTCATTCGTTCGAATTAAATCGTAAAAGCTAAGAAGCATATCCGTAAAATCGTATAACCTTTTATTTTTCTTTAGAGAATTAAAAAGTGTAAAAACTAATTTTACGAAAGGAATACTTTGTCCAACGTCAATAAATTTATCAGTTTCAGTTAACTGTGCTAAATCAAGCATTGTTTCTCTTTGGTAATTATAGAGCTGTACAAAATTATCCACTGCACTTACTACTGAAGAGTCAATGTTGAATTTTTTACAAGCAACGTTAATAGCTGTTGTCATCATACTTTCAATTCCGGATTCTGTAACTAGTCTAAAGTTAAGAAATCCCATTTGCATGGCATAGGTGTTTCCCCATAAGTTACAGAAAGCATGCATTGTCAGTGCATTAATGTTTGGATCAAGATTAGTAGAAGGGTTCGTGGCTAAATTGATTTTGGTTACAAATGTTCTTTGTTTTTCTAACATATCTTTACGATTGTGCTTATTATAAACCAAGCAAAGAACATTTCTACCATCTATCTTTTGTGCCGGATTTATGGCTGATTTTCTCCATAACTTTTCTAACACTATCTTAATCTGTGAAAACGTTGTTTTACCGCCACCTGCTGTTGCCAAGCACAGTTGTGCATGATTTTCAGAAAGTAAACACAGTAATGCATCATTACTTAAAGTAAAACCAAGTATCTCATAGACCATTTTAATTATCTCTAATCTAACTTTTTTATCAGGTAATCCTGATTTATTTTTTACCAGGGCTAAAACTTCCTGCTCGCTTAGGGAATCAATGTTACTAGGTGTTAATGCTTTGAAACGTACTGGTTGTGTTTTTGTTGTTTCAACAATATCATCGTTCTTAATCATCATTGTCCCCCTTATACTTAATTAAATTAGGTCTCAATGCTATTTGAGTCGTTACATAAGGGTGCGGGCCTCCGAAGAAAGTTAAATAGCTTTCTTTTCGTAATGCGTCTGTATCAAATGTTCTGAGTAAACTGTTATAATAAAAACTATCACCAGTTCTTGAATTTTTTCTAAACTGTCTTGCTGACTCACACCAAATGCCTAATTCGTCAATAGTTGCAAATACAGATTTATTACCTACATGCTTTAAATCAGGTATCTGTGTTACAATAAAATACTCGTATAAAATACTTACGAAAATAATTCCATCAGCGTAATCACTTAACTTGAAATCGAGATTACTAAGTGAGAATTTAGCACCACTATTTGCCAAATAATTTAAAGTATTTTTCCAGTCTAAATCGGTGAAAATACTCTGTAATTTATTGATTGACATTTCACTTCCAGAAAAAGAATTACTTAAATCAATTCTAAACGGTTCATAATTTTCATCCATTGGATAAAGGATAAAAGGAAGTTTTCTAGAAATTGAAGAAATAAATCCAATGTATGTATTTCCTTCATACTCGTATAAAAGTAAATTTCCTTGATGAATTATTTCTGATGGTGTAATTCCTTTGTTCTTTAAATTACTATGAAATTGCTTGACTAAATCTGAAAGTAAATTAATTACTTTTTTAGCATCTTCCTTGCTTTCAGCATCTAAACTAAAATAATCATGAAAATCCAAAGGTTTTATAGAATAGTAGTCGTAATTAACCTCTTCGACGTTTGTACTTAACCAATGTTTTGTTGCAGGGTCGTATTTAACATTAATAATGGTAACTTCATACTTGTAATCTCTTTTAAAATCGGGATCAACTCTCTTAAGCTTATCATAATCAATTACGCAATAATAACCCATTTCATCGGAATAATAAGTCGTAACATCAGGAAATTTATCTAACATTTCTAAATAATCTTTAGCATACATGTTATCCTGTGCTAAAAGCCATGATGTACTGGAAGCAATATCATCACCATTATTTGCAGTTTTAACGCAGCTACAACGATACTTTGTTGTCAGCAAAGAATAGAATGAAGCATAAATATGATCCATATTACTAATTACCGTTTCAATATCCTTAACAGCATTTAACTTAACATTATGATCGATTTTATAGTAAAATACCAGATTATAGCCTTGCTTATTACACTGAGATTTCTTTCTTAATAAATCATAAAGTAATCTACGTGCGCCTACAGCATTGTCAATACTATTTGTATTTTTGATACAATTCTCATAAATTGGTTTATACAAATTTAAAAATTTACACCTTCTTAAAGACCGCTTATAAAAATTAATATCAATGTTTTTAGTAGAATTAATACCGCTTTCCTGTATTATGTGTAGATCTCTATTAAGAAATATTACTTGTTTGAAAGTTCTTTCAATCTCTTCTACAATTTTATTACAATTGTACAAATTCTTATTTCTTAAATTATTATCTACGATACAGCATGCACATTCTCGGCTAAAGTCAATACCAACTCCCATTTTCTTATCCTGGGCTAAAGTTGATTTAAGAGTTCCCTTTAAACTATCGTAGTTATTACACAGATTTTCAGTGTACATATTATCTAGCACAACATAATTTATTGTTGGTTCAACATACTCTTTTGGATTATTTATTCCTTCAAAATAAATACCAAGTGCATTAAACTGTTTGATGCGAGCCACCGAATGCTTACTAAAGCCTCGATTACTGTCAAACTTCAATTTTAAATCTGTAATAACTTTTGCACAATTTTGTAAAACGTACACATCTCCAAATTTTTGTAATTTAAAGAACTCAAATAAAGTTCTAGCAAAATTGTTAATTAATTCATCATAACAGCTAGCCTCCTCTCCCTTGAAAATCTTAGATACAGTGCTGTAATCAATCTTTACCATTTCCAACACTCCTTTTTATTATTTTTAAAAGAATTAATAATCTTTGACAATTAAAAATTCTGTTAGCAATCGTTTTCAATCGTTTGCAATTGTTTTCACACTTTTACATTTCTTTTCAGAACTTATCACTTCTTTACACTTCTTTACACAACTTATCACACTTTTACATTTCTTTACACAACTTATCACTTCTTTTCATTTCTTTACAATTCTTTCCAATCAACAAACTTGGCTAAAGATGGATTACACTTTCATTTGAAGTTTGTAATAATCCATCTTTAGCCAATTAGATTTGTTATTTTAAAACTTTTATTAATTTTTCACTTATACTATTTTTTATAATCATAATTTGAGAAAATACAGTTAAATTGATTTAATGTTTGCAAAATCAATAATCAGTGATGCTATCTATTACAACACTCTGTGTAATGCTATCTTTATGAAAATAAATTTCTCTGTGCGGAATATTTTCATAAAGACTACTATTCTGTGACACTAAAATAACCTGTATTCCGTTCTCTGCAATATTTTGTATGATTGGTCCCATCTTTTGCGTATTATCAGCCGATGCTGCTCCAAAAGCTTCGTCAATAAACATTGTATCGCTACCCAAAGCTGTTGTTACTCCTTTGACTGCAGCAAAGCTTATTAAGTACTGACACATCTTTCCTTCTTGTACAAAGGGCATTCTTTCATTGCCATCTCTGTCATACAAAATTAATTGTGCATAATTTTTACCTCTTACCACATCGCAATCTATCTTGGCAATAAATTGTTCATTCGGAAAGATCTCGGCTAAAGCTTCTGTAATACTTTGATTAAGATAACCAAGTCTACGTTTTTTGAAGTTTGTTTCCTCAATGTTAACCACTCTTAAAAGAAAGTTTAAATTTTTAACATAGTTTTCCACATCATCAAGAAGTAAATTAACATGTTGCAATCGCTTTCTTAAAATTGTAATCTTATCATTCATCTCTTTAGCTTTTTCGTAATCAAGCTTAAGCCGGTCTAAATACATTTCGTAAAGTTTTTTATTATTTCTGAAATCTGTCATTCTTCATCCTTCATCTCCCTGAATTCGTCATTGTGAGTGATTGTTCTTTGCTAAAGTAATTGCTCTTTGCTAAAGTAATTGCTCTTTGCTAAAGTGGTACAGAAGATATTACTCTACATTCTTCTGAGCATCATTCTCCTGAGCATTATTAACATCATTAGCATCACTAACATCATTTAGAATACAATTAACAAATTCTTTATTCGTATTTGTGTAAAAGTTCTTTTCTTTGCTAAAGTAGCTCCTTTAGTTTCTATTGAGAAAAGAACTTCTCGCACAATACTTTCTGGTATTGAAACAGTATAATCGGCGTTAGGTACTCCTTTTAGATCACTAACTTCGATTGGTACTTCATAAGAAATTGTTCCTAAATTAAAATGGGACGTTCTGTTTTGAAGATTAAGTTTAATGTTAGAATTGTCTGAGTGCATTTTATTTAAAAAGTACTTTAAATCTGTCAACCCAATGCCACACACAATTGAAGCTTTCTGTTCAGTAAATAGAGTGTATTCACTGTTGCTAAAGCTTTTGCATTTATTTACGATTACAGTTAAACCGTTCTTTTGTGCAATTAAAAAGTTATCAACGTTGTAAACAATTTCAGAACATCTTTTTAATAAACTGTATGCAAACTGTGTTACTGCAAATTTATAATTACTGCTTACCTCTTTATAAACTCTCCCATTAGTGGCTACAATCATTGCTACTCCGTCGGAGACATTTAAGATTGATTTGGTAGTTCTCATTAATTTCTCTAAAGATTCGAACTGTGCTAAATCTATCTGAGCTTCGTCTGAAAGATTTCTAATCACTTCCATTTTAAATTTATAATCGTTAACCGGAAAATCCTGCTTTAGAAACTTTGCTGTACAGTAACAATTTTCATGTTCATCGAGTAACTTCATTTCAACAATTCCGTCCGAAATTCTCAATTCAATAGAACCTGATCGTATCAACTTGGCTAAAATGACCTTTGGAATTCTAACGTGGCAGTCAGGCTCCGTTGTTATTGTCTTTAGGTCAAGAACATTAAATACCTCGGCCTGATTAATTAATAAATGTGAATTTCCTTTACCAATGATTGCATTAACATAATCTGTATCTGCAGCAGCAAGGAAAGTATTTAATAAAGCTACATCCAGAATAAAAATCTTATACATATCTACCACCCATCACTTACTACTTACTTCCTACTTTTTACCCCCTACATTAATCAAGACCAAGCTGTTTTCTCACATTTTCATCAATCTTTATGTAAGCATCGTTTAATGTTTGTTGTTTCTTGGCTAAATACTCTGCATCCGTTGTCAATGCTTCAATGTCTACATTTAATAACTCTTCCACATCAATTCCGAATTCATTTAAAATCTGTATATGTTCTTCAGTAACCTGCTGAAGTGTTTCTTGAATCTCTTTGGCAGCAATTTTATTATTTTTTACTGCTTCATTATAAGCTCCAAGTTTTAAGTTTAATTTATCCCTAAGTCCTGCCAAACCTGCTGTGTTTGCTACCTTGTTTGCTGCTGTGTTTGTTCCTTCCATCATTGTTTAAGTCTCCTTTCAAACTATAATAGTATTCTGTTCCTCTTTAACTTTTCTATCTTTTCTTGTAAGCTTTCTCCGATTTGATCTATATTTGAATTTTGTAAATCTAAAAGAATTTTAGTTACTTCTGGATTAGTAGAAACTTGTTCGTACACATTTTGAACTGGATTATCAGAGGAGGCCTTGTAATCTTTCAATTTTTTGAATTCTTTTACTTCTTTTCTCTTTTCTTGATTCTCTTTTACAATCTCTTCTCTAATACACTTAGAACGTGGTAATAAATTAAATTTATTGTCTTCCACTTGGCTAAAGCAGCCATTCTCCACAAGAACTGCAGGGATATTTCTTTCTAAAAAGTTATCCTGTATTTCGCTATGATTAGTACGTCCCAGACTTCCTAAATAGTATAAGGTAGTTTCATCACCAGTGTTTTCATCTTCCATCTCAAATTTTCCATACATTTTGTGCATATGTCCAAGAAAGCAATAATCATATCCTCTGAAAACATTATCCTTGTCCAAATTAATTACGTCATTTGCAAAAATATCCATATCAAAACGTTTCTTCATCCAACTAAGAATTTCACTGCAAACAACTTCTTGATGGAACAAACCAATATTTACTTTTCCTTCCTGGGTTAAACCTATCCCGCAGCCATAATGATTAAAGTTAAAAAGCACCTCCCCATCTTTCAGAATATCAACAATATTGATAATCTGCATACGTCCTTTTGGTCTGGTTACTCTATCATTAACACGCTCTAATCTAGTAGAGTTAGCTTGGCTAAAGAGAGTGTAAAAGGGATTATTACGATAATAAGTTAATTCGTGATTACCTACTACGGTGTACATTCCGCTTACCTGCTGCGATAGATAGATAAGTAAATTATTACCATCAATCGATGCAGATGGATCTGTATAACCTCTGTGGTAAATGTCACCTAAGAAAAGTAAAATAACCTCGTAACCTCTGCTTTTGTAGTTTTCTATAAAATCAAACAAAGCATCGTTTACAACTTTCATCTCTTTACTATAATCAATACGATTTGAGACTAAAATTTTATCAATAATGTGTAAATCAGTTACAATCAGATAGGCTCGTTTCATTCCTGTTAACCTCCTCATTGCTTAAAACACCATGGAAGCACTCTTGCCCATTGTACAATACTTTACCAAAACGAGGGCATTCTAGAATAGTTCCCTGCTCTGTAATTGTCTTTCGCAATTCCTTGATTTCTTTATCAAGATTTCTAATTGTTTCATTACCATTTGCTATGCAATTAAATTTCTTGGCTAAAGTGGAAAGTAACTCTAATGTATCAAGTTCGCTCTCTGTTTTATCAAGCCTGTTAACGATTTTAAGTTTATCCAAATCTTTCAGGTATTGCTGGAGCAACTCTAATGCCTTTACTTCAAATTTCACTTTGCTAAAGTCGTCTTCGATAGTTATGATTTTTTGAACTTTATCAAACAGTTCTCCAACAATTTTTAGCGTTTGATAATTTTTCGATGCCATTTGTAGATTTGTTTTATCAACTACTTTAAGCTGTTTTAAAGCTGCTGAATAGTCCTTTAAAAACTTCATGCAATCTATCTTTTGAGTAAGTTTTCCGTAATCCACTTGCTGTACAGGTTTGAACTTGGCTAAAGCATTACCATAAGCAATCGCCCAGTCCATTGTTTTAATTTGCTCTTGTTTTACTTTCTCTCGGAAAGTGATGGACTTGGCTAAAGTGATTGCGTTAGCAAGAACTTTTAGTAGCTCAAGTTGCTTAAGTAATTTTGGATAGTCAAGATGTTCTACCCAATTGTTCTGAATCTTGCCATACAATGTATCAATCTGATCCAATGTTTCCATTAGCTCCATCAAAAGCTCTGTCCTGTTGATTCGTGCTTTAATCTTATTTACATCTTTGTATTCTGTGTTTTCTAGTAAACTTTCAATATCTAACGATTGAAAACGTAAGTCACTCTCTTTTACTTTGAAGTCTTCCAAATTGAGTTGTATTTTTGTTTTCAATTCATTTAATGATTCATCTTCAGTAAGTAATTTAATTAATTCATAGTTCTCATGTACATTTGAATCAACTAACAATAACGATTGATCCATGTCAATTATGTTTGCCACAAACTTATCTGAATTATGAATAATTCCCAACTTCGTTATCATCTCATGCGGAGGTTCTTCGTACTTTTCAAAGTTCTTTCCATCTGTAGCGTAAAGATACATTACCCTTGTTGGGTAAACTGCACAAATACCGATACTTCCATCTGTAAATGCATAAAGTATATTTGCACTATCACACCCATTTCTAATTAATTTTTTCCGTTCTTTAGGTGTAAAATATCCCGGACATGCTGTTATTTTTAACATTTTAAAAAGTACACTTTTACCGCTATTGTTATCTGCTCTCAAAACATTAATTCTATCCTGGGCTAAAGGTATTAAGCCATCAGCCCAGGACTGGCAATTAATGAGTTTAACGGAATGTATCAAAATGTTTACCTCCTTGTTAAAAGTCTTGGCTAAAGTGAATTAACCAAAATCCATTAATTTTAAGTTATGCCCTAGTAATGTAAAAAGGCGTACAGCAGTTAAACTGTACGCCTTTGCGTTTATGTTATTGTACTAAGCCTGTTGCTAAATTAGTCAACTTTTACTTCGGCTGTTTCGATTTCATCTAATGCAGAATCAATTTCATCGCTAAGTCTTCCTGCAATGTCAAACTGTTTTGCAACATCCTGTGCTGCCACTGCATCAAGATTACCTTTTGCCTTGTCAGAAATACCGCAATCAATCTCTGCTTTGAGTTCATCGTACTTTTCACCAAGTGCAAGCATTAAGAAGTCCTTGTTGCTTTCAATCACTTTCTGTGTGAGGAAAGGATTATTAATGTCAATCAGAGAACCACACGCTTCGAGCAACTTTGACTCTACGCTAGAGTCATACTTAGAAACGTAGCTACTTCTGAATACTGTTTCTTCAAGGTTTTCAAAGTTATCTAAGTAGTCGATAGTTGCTGCCTTAAAGTTGTCGTATCCTTCCATTTCATTAAGGGATACCATTTCCTTTTCGTAAGCAGTTCTCTTACCTAACTCTGTAGGTGTTTCAGCATCAGCTGGACAAGACATGTCTACAACAAAGTATTCTGGATACTTGTCGATTGCAGAGTAATCTCCATCGATGAACTTGTCTAAAACATCTGAAATCATTCTATTAATTCTAACGAGAACAGTCTGCTTGTCAACCCAAGTCTTGTCACTCGTTGCTAAACACTTTGAATCGTCCAGATTAAATTTCTGGTCTAAAGGAATCTCAAAAGCCTGAATGAAGTTGATTGGCTTTAAATCCGAAATTGGCACTTTGTTAAAGATTGCCTGACGGTACTCCTGCTGCTGCTTTTCATCGTGTTTAATTTCTTTCTTATTAAGTCTATCATTGTAATCAGCTAACTCTTCGTATGCCATTTCAATGAAGAATTTGTGTGCCTGAAGAATCCGCGGTACTTCTCCAATGTACTGTCCAGTAATAGGATCACTTTTAACGTTTACTGTGTAATCTCTTCCAAACGAATTATTACACATTGATGGGATTGTTACATGTACAGCAGGAATACTAAAAATTCGTGCTGTAAGATAGCAACTAAAGATTTCGTAATCCTCTTTTGTTACAACATCCGGATTTGATGCATCCCACTCTGTAACACCTGCATGCTGCATTAAAGCCTGCTTAGCATCATCACTTACTGCTGCATAGCTCTTAGCTAATTTAATTACTGATTCAACAGAAAATGGTGGTCTCCACTTTGAACCTGGGTTAAAGGTATCATCCTCTTTACCTGTCTGTGGATTAAAAGGAATTGCAATTTCCTTTACGAAGCACAGCTTAGATTTCTTTCTCTTTTCTTTCTTAAGGTGATTAAAACGTCTAGGCTGAAATTTCTTCTGCTTCTCTTCATTTCTCATGTTTAATTTAGAAACACCATTGTCTCCTGCTGTCTCCATTTTCTTCTGGAGTTCCTTAAAGTTAATACTCATGTCTCATTGTCCTTTCTTTTTTGATTTTACTAAATTTTTCTTCACAAATGGATCTCTTCAATCCATTAATTTTTTATAATGTAGGAAACTGAGCTAAATGGGTTTACAACTTTAAACAAAGATTAACAATGTACATTAAAATAAATTCATTGCTAATTCTTTCTTTTGTATTATGTTATCTAACATAGTTAAATAATTGTCTTTGTAAGAAGTTTTAAGTAAGTCATCGACATCTTTAGTATACTTCTGTTTAACACAAACAACATTGTTTAACTTCTTGGTTAAAAAGCGAGCAAGTCTTAACCCCGCTTCATCGTTGTCATGTGCAAGAATAATTCTATCAATAAAAGTAAGCTGGGCTAAAACTTGTTCATTAACATTTGAACCTAATAAAGCCGCTGCCAGATAGCCATAGGAGCTTAAAGAAAGACAATCGAATAAACCGTCAGTAATAATGAGATATCCTTGGGCTAAAGCTTTTTTATAAACTCCGTCCAGACAGTACAAATAATTACCTTTAACGAAAAGATCTTTATTTGAGTAGCCATAGTAGTTTAAACTCTTATCACCTGTTTCTTTTGCTTGTAAGTAATTATGTGGATTATAGCCTGCCAGACCGACAACATTGCCTGCCAAATCTGTGATTGGAAAAACCAAATTATTTAGCCATCGGCATGTACCATCAATTAAGTAGCAATCATACTGACTGTTTTTTAGTATTTCACCAAACATAACAATCATGTAATCATCGTTTGGAACATAGAAAGCATTGGCACGGTGTACTATTTCGGAATCCATTCCCCTAACATCTTTACAGATTATATTAATAAACTCATCTTGAGCTTTACTATCAATCTCTCTTATTTTTTGAATTCCTTTTTTTATTACTTGGCTAAAGAGTCCGAAATCTTTCATTCAATCACCTCTTTTAGTCATTCCAAATTACATTTGTAATCTTACTGACAGATACTTCGTAAGTTGTTTTGGTTAATTCTTTCTTATCTACTCTCTTAATGTAATTACGGCTTTGTAATCTACCAGTAATTTCAATTGTAGTTCCTGCTGGAATGTCTGCTATTTGGTTAGCATTCTTCTGCCAGAAAATGCACGGAACGTATGAAATATTTTCCATACAAGATACACGTAGTATTATCGTGGCTAAAGCTAGATTAGCTGCAGTGATTCTGAAAGTAGGTTTTTTACAAATAATACCTTCAAGTCTCACTTCGTCTACATCAGGCTCATTTCTATCCATTCCCGTACACAATTTAAAGCTCTCACAGATAACAAATGTTATTGTGTGATTTTTTCTAGTATTTTCGTCATTCATACTATGTACACAGATTTCACCTGTAAGTTTTAATTTAACACCTTTTTTAAGCAAGTGCAGCCCACTCATGTCTCTCTGGAAATAAACTTTTAAAGTATCTTCTCCTTTTGAAAATCTATTACATTTCATAGTTATTTGTAAGTAATTTTCTTTAAAGTTTTCATGGCATTCTCCTAAATCACTAATTGTAATTCCTTTTAAAATAATTTTATTATACATTGTTAAATCTCCATTCTTCATTCTCTCTTTTCTATCTTTTATTTTCTCTTTTTATTTTTTATCTTTTATCATAAGTGTGTTTGCTTACTTGGCTAAGGCGTTAGCTTTTAGCCGAGATTACCAACCAGTACTACCTGGTATGTAATGCCTGAATTAGTAGTCTCTAGTAAATACACTTCTTCTGTATTAATAAAACTTCGTTTAAATAAATCTGTAAGTCCTTTATTCTTTAAATCCAGGCATGCGATTTTATTTTTACGAAAAGTTAGTTCACCGACTTTGTAGCACGCTTTAGTTTCTGTAACTAAGTCTGTTGAAATAAAAACGTATGGAAATTTAAATCTTACTTTTTGTTTCTTGGCTAATGCATACATTTCGGTCAGAAAAGTATACACAGCTTTTTTAAATCCATTTATGCTGCTTAAATTATTTGATGCATAGTACAAATAATTTAGGAACGATGCCTTGTCGTCAATGTAAACATATTCATTACAAATGCTTGGTGCACACATGTATCGTATTTCCCCATCTACGCTTTCAAAATAATTTGACAGTTTTCCTTTGCTAAAGAGGTCTGTAGGCAAGCACGTGACCTTACTTTTTGTGATATAATAATCATGAGCATTAAAAGGAGCTATGGCTGCGATCTTACTAGCATTAGGCTGCTCTCCTGCATCACCGGCATTGCCAACATCATCGGCATCACTGAATAAATCCATGTTATCAAGTGTTTTTAAAGCTTCAAACTTGTATGCCTTAACTACTTCACGAATTTCATTTATTGTTAAATCATCACTGATTTCAAACAGCTTTTTTTCTTTTTCAGCTGGTTTACAGTAGGAAAGTATTTCAAGAATCTCTTGTACATCTTCAATCAGCTGGTTATACTGAACCAATTCATCGTCAGTGTATGATTTAATCTCGTTTGAGAAAATAGCTTTAAATTTAGTAATGTCGTCAATAGTTCCTGTGTATCTAACAAGCTTGGCTAAAAAGTCAAGCCGTGTTATTTGCGGTTTTGAATGTGCTAACCGTTTTTCACTGTCGTTTTCGTATGACTTGTCTAAATCATTCCAAACAGCACAAACTTTATGTAATCGTTTCATTGTTTAATCCCCTTTCATGATTTCACTTCTTTGGATGTAACTTCTTTACATATTTAAGATGTTTACTTCTATATTCATCACTTCTGTTTGAAATTATATCCAATGCTTCTTTAACGTAAACCATTTTCCAAAGTGTTGGAATCTTTTTCCTAGAGGTTGGAATGTTCTTGGCTAAAAAGTCAAATAAATCTTCAATTTCAACCAAAGGCATTAAAGCTTTATTAACATCTGTTCTAGCATCAACTATTTCTCCTTTTGCTAGGCTAAAAAGAGCCAATTGTATTGGAAAAACTTGTGAAGATTTATTACAACGGTATGGTGTGAATTGTGCCAAAAATGTCTTAGCATGTAGATAATTCTGTTTGTAAACATCGAACGACCTAGCAGGCGTTGTAATTGTACACTCATTAGTGAGTACCTTGTTACCTGTATATGATTTGCATTCAAACAAATATATCATTTGTGGCGTGGCTAAAACCAAGTCAATCTCAGTCATGAAGCCATTGTTAGGATCTTCGATATCTTTTATTATCAAGCCTTTCTTTAGTACCCAATGCTCGCATGCTTTTGGATATCGTTTCATGAATTCTAGAATACCAATTTCTAAAACCGTCTCGCACACTTCACCATTCATATCAGTCTTAAAATTTTTCTTAGCATTCTTTAAATTTACGTTATACATACTTTTTGCAACGGCTACAGTTTTCTGAAACCCATTTGCTTTATAATAATTTAAAAGTACCTCATTAGTACTGTCCTTATAATTAATTTTAATCACCTCCACCTTGGCTAAAGCTTGTCAACATCGTGCTGTCGTACTGATTGGTATGTAAGTGTTGCCAACTATCTGAGCTAAAGCTTAGCTCCGCAAATAATTTAAATCTCCAACGGTACGGAGAAAATCTAAATCAGTTTGAATAGGTTGTCTATATTTATCCTCAATACCTAATTTCAAAGCCCTTTTGTATGCAATGCATTGCGTAATTTTTTGTGCTTTAGCAGGCCCTTCTCCGCTAGCTTTAATTAATTTAAACAGAGTTCTATCATTTAGATACAATTTATCGTCGTAATAGTTGTTATAAATCATTACTGCGAAATAACCTTGGCTAAAGGCTTTTTCTTCTATCACAGGAAGTTTACTGTACACATACTGTTTAATCACGTCATCGTCTAATGTTTTGATTATTTTAGCATCAATACGATTTTTATCTATGTCGCAGAAACAAAGTAATGTACAATCCTCTAGCTTCTCATAGTAAATTGACATATTTAAGATAGGACTAATTGGATAGTACTCCTCTCCACTGTTCTCTTCATCGCTTTCAAAGTATTCAATCTTATCAGCGTTTTCTTCATAACTTTGCTGCATCTCTTTTTGCAGATCTTCATCTATTTCTCTGTAGTAGTATCCTGGGCTAAAGTCAATACGAAGTGGAACCCAGTTATCTACGATAATGTCCGTAGCCTGCTTGAATACCCATAAATCCTTTTTAGCTGTCTCCTTAACTTTGAAGACAGGCTCATCATGACGTACCATGTAAACACTAACATCATCTTCTGTGTAACCTAGCTCATAAAACATATCCAAAATCTTATTTACTGTTAGAATTACAACTTCTGATGTACCAGCTTGTATTGGTGTATTTAAAGCTTTGAAAAGTGGATTTCTGTCATAGGAATCTACATTAATTATCTCTTCATGACCAAAGTAGCTTTTTACTGCAAAAGGCATTCCTAATGCAATACGTTCATTAATTCTTTTTTCATACTCAACGTATTTTGTACAATTTTCTAAATAATTAGAAAGCATTTTAATAAACTCTTGCTTTGGTTTTTCAATTGAATCTCTTGTTCCATACATTGTAGCTAAAGTTAAAGTTTTGTACATTTTTCGCATTTCTCTAAACTTAGCTAAATCAAATGTAGTACCTTCATGCTGTGCAATTAACCTGGCTAAACCTTCATACTTATCTTCAATGTCACTCATAAATTTAGTGTTGTTTTCATTACGTAAAAGTAAATTGAAAGCAATACGGAAATCAGACTGTGCAAAGTCACCCCAGACTAAGAAATACCCATCCTCAGTTGTGAAGGTATTAGTATACGTTTTAGGGAAAGCAACAATATCACGATTTTTATAGTTAAACCGTAAATTCTGTTGAACATTTACATCATAGTAAATGGCGTGTGTTTTGATACCGAATTGATTTACTCCTCGTTGCTCAGTGCACTCTTCTAAAACTTTTCTGATAGTATTACAGTAGGATTCGCAGTTTCTGTATCTTTTATAATTCTCCAGAAATTCTTCTGCATAGCCATTAGAAAGTAATTTATCTATTACTTTTTTCATATCTATAGAAATACCTTTTACTCCTTTTTTCTTAAAATAATGCTCAGGACAATGTTCACAATAAGTTAAATATCTGTACAAGGGTTCCTTTGCTACAGTGCTATAGAAACCATTACTGTGATGTGACATTACGTCTACAGCAAGATTTTGATACGTAATCTTTTTTGCACTTTCATAATAAAAGATATCTTCCATCTTTTTTCTATCATACAGAATATATCCGTTATAATGTAAATGCTCATTGTAAGTATCTACATCAACAAAACTATCTCTTGTAAATTTAAGCATAGCTTACCTCCTTCTCTTTGTTATTTAAATAAAGCACTTAGAAGAAATTAATCGTCTAAGTGCTGGGTTCTTACTTATTTCAGCAGATGTTTCTTGGCTAAAGCTTTGGACAATTCACCTGTGGATGAGTGCTTGGCTAAAGCTGATTACCCTACTGGTGGCAATTCACCATCAAGAAACACCTTTTTAAATTTACAACATCTATTCTTTGACAACGATGGCTCAAACAGTACTTCAAGACCTCCGCCTACTTGATTAGGATAGTCGTCGGTAGCTTTAATTCTACCAATATTTTGTGCACTTAAATCTTCACACAAATACCAACGCATACAATCTTTTAGGTCGGTTAAGTTCTCAAAAGTTGTCGTAAACACTAGATAACGAATATTTACCTGTGAGCAGTCCATAAGAGACTGTTTAAGACTATTGATAAATTTACTCTTCATATCTCTACCAAGTCCCTGAATTTTATTAAGCCCAAGAAGCCATACATAGACTTTTGGTAGCTTTTCGTAACTTGCGTATTCATTAGCCAAATTGTAAGATTTGTATAGGCTAAACATTGCTTTTATAACCTTTGCTAAATGGTCATTTGTGACTTTTGTAATACCTGGGAAGAATGCTTGTCTAAAGGTTTTATCTGTACTGAGTGTTTGAAGCATGTAATAGCAACGTGATTTATTTAACTCATTGTCGAAACCTACAGGTACATTAAGAGAATCAAAGAACTCATCACTTTTCATGTCTGAATATCTTCTTGCATACACTTTCTTATCAATCTCCAATGCAAGCTTTCTTCGATCTATCATGCTTTGTGCGATTGTAAAACCTTGATTAGTTTCATAAGATTTACTATCAAAAAACAATGATATTCCATTACCGGTCTTTGTAGCGATTTCAGATGCTTTACAGTCATTTTCAAACATGACATCACCACAAATCACAATATTCATAATATTGCCTTTTCTTGCCTTTTTAAGGCTTTCTTCTTGTAATTTAACATTTGTTTCTAACATCTTAAAATTTCTTTTGAGATTTTTGTTAGTTCCTGTGAATACACAAATATTTTCAATGTCCTCTCCAGTTAAGTTCAGTTTAACTATCTGTTCATCGTCATTCATTACAAAAGATGGTTCACCCAACAGAAATCTGTTTGGATCTGGGCTAAAGCTACGAAGATATTGCTCATAATCTTTCTGATAAACATGTTGCTGTTCATCATAAAAAGAAAGAGTTCTCTTGTAGCCAAGTGTATCCCCATTTCTTATGATACTTGTACCAATTTCTGCAAGCTCATCGTCTGGTGCGAACGGAACTCTATACCTAACATTTTTTTCTTTGTTTTTGTCCTCATTAGCATTAGTATTGATGATTAATGCTCCTTTTGTTCCATAAATTGCTGCAGCACCATCATTACCCAAAATTGTTGTACTTACAGCTGGAGAACAACCCATGGCTGCTCTAACTTTAATATTTCCAAGCATACCTTTTGGAATATCACTACCCAACTCCTGCGAAGCTAAAAGTAAATGATAACCAGTGTTTCGACCAAGCCTTCCAAAGCCATCCAAAATATCAATGATTTCTTTGGTTCGTTTTGCTGCCATTTTGAACATTGTCTGGAACTCGTCTATTACAATTAAATTTTGTGGAAGCGCCAAGTAGTAAACGATCTTTCCGTCTGCATTTCTCTTAAGGAATTTCTTTCGGAAGCTTTTAATGTTCTTTACACCAGCTACAGTGAAGACTGAGTTCATTACTTGCATTTCATTGTGAAGATTTGCAAGGACAGAAATCAAGTAATCTGCATCTCCTGTAGCTGCAATTGACCTGATGTGAGGCATTGGGAATTTTGTGGCATACGTCTTAAACTCTACGATCTTAGCATCGCACATGGTTAAATTCAGCTCCCACGGAGCATACTCTGAGCACGCCGTAAGAATGATAGAGTTTAATGTTACAGACTTACCTTGTCCAGTTGCTCCGGCTAAAATCATGTGAATGTCAGCATCGTCAAGTTTCTGCTTGGCTAAATACCTGTTGTCACCATTGACATAACCGCAACCATGTAAGTAAAAACCATCTATTGTATCGCCAAACCAATTCTGTGTGTAAATTCCTTGTACAGGTTTGGTTACTGTAATTGTGTAGGCTGGTTCGAAATCTCCTTCTAACATAGCGTTCAAAGATTTTGGAATTCCTACCTTATACGGATAAGCAAACTCAGTGTGCTGGGCTAAAGCGGGAAAGATCTCTTCAAAGAAATTCTTTTGCATTAAAGCACCAACCTTACTATGTTTAAGCGAATCCATGTACAAACCATGTTGTCTAACTGCTCCCATGTTGTCTATTGTTAGCATACTAAACCTCCTAACTGTTTGTTTTGATTTGGTCTTAGTAATGCCTCAAAAATTTATTTTATAATGTCTTTTCTAAGTATTTAAACTTCTGTTTAATGTCATTAAAACTTCCATCTTCATCCCCAATTTCTAAAATGTAAGGTACCTGATAAAGCTTACATTTATCTTTGTCTTTAATGGCGATCTTTGTTTTATCACCAAAGATAGACGTGGCTAAATCATTGTCAAGGTATTCTTTACTTTTCCATGGGGATGTTCCTCTAAGTCCAATTATTTCACAATGGTCTTTTATAAACTCTGAATCGCAATACTGTATGTCGTCCGATGTTAAAATGAAATGATAGCCATACTTAGCCCCTATCGACATAAGCTTGGCTAAAGCGCTGAGTACAGACTCCTTACATTTTTTGATTTTATTGTTCGTCATAACATCAAACATTTCGTCCGCTGTGCCATTAAGTTTGGCTATTTCATCGCCATTTTTACCTCTTGTTTTTGCATACTGCTCTAGTCTAAATAGGTTTTCGATGTGGTCAATTACAATGATTTTGGCAGGCATTGTAGCAGAACTCCCTGTGTTAACTCCATTGCATTTTCTTCGGTACTCATTGAAATCTTTTGCATCGACATCAGAAAACTTATTCTGTCTTTCTTCCATTTCTCTTTTGATTTCTTTGAGGACATTTAAAAATATTATTGGGTTATCTACTCTAGTTTCGGATTCACAATGTGGAAAATCAACCAAGGATGGCAGAAAACTCCATTCATTACAATGTAACTCCCTGTATTTTAATTCGTAAGGTGAATACTCGTGAAATAATCCAATTATCATGGTAAATAAGGCAGCGTATGCATTTCCACCTGAAGAACATCCAACAAAGAGATTTCCATCCAAAGTTAACTTGGCTAAAGTGCCTCCAGCATCAATTCCAATGCCATCCAAATCAATTCCATTTACTGCTGTTTTAAACCAGTATTTTGTACCGCAGGCAGAGATACAATCTGAATCGTTTGCTTGTGGCTCTATAAATTTTTTGTAGAACTCTTTAAAGAAAATTAACAAGATTATTACCTCCCTTTAACACAGAGTCAAAACCTAGATACTAGGCTAACACTAGAATACTTGGCTAAAACTCTGTGGTCACTAAATTTAGAGAAAGCTAACAAGTACATTTGCAAAATTTACGTAAGCTTTTAAACTATTAAAGTAAACGCAATCATCGTAGTTTTCTAAAGAACCAGTATAGATACACTGTTTTACAAATTTTTCTACTATTTTCTTTAAACGAATAGCTTTACTTAAATTGTGATATTCACTTTCTCCAAAGATATTAATGAACTCGGCTAAAGTGAAAACAGTAAAGCTTTTTATATTATCGTCCTGTTCTACTATTAAGGCAGCGAATGGTTTATTATTTTTGTCAATTAATAATTTAGGAGAATAGTGTGCATTCTCTTTGTTTGTGAAAGCTCTAATTATTTTTACATCTGGAGTTGCCTGCGGCTCTGTTGTCCTAGAAGTTGTCTGTGGCTCTGTTGCCTTAGAAGTTACCTGTGACTCTGCTGTCCTAGAAGTTGTCTCACTGTTAACTTTTTCTACTTCTTTAGACTCTTCCTTAACTGATTTTACCGGCTCTGCAGCATTGTTAGATGTTGTAGGCTTAACTTTGTCCTTCACTGTGCTAAAGCTGTCCATCTTTCTGACCTCAGCGTCGCTCGCAGTGTTCTTTGCTAAATCGTTGTTTTGATTTGCAGATTGGTAGAAAGCTATCTCTGAAACAAAGTTTTTATCAATTACTTCCTTGTAGACATTAGCAATGTTGTCCACGTTACCTACATTACCAGCATTATTTGTTGCATTAACTTCTGCATTAACTTCAAAGAAAATAGGTAAAACTTCTTTCAGAATACACACATCGATTGCATTCTGTAATGAGCCTACAATCTGATAAGTACGTTTCTTTTCTAATAATTCTTCTTTAGAAGAAAAACTAATTGTTTTAAATCCCATAGCCAAGCTTGGTGAATCAAATTTACTATTTAAAATTGTTAGGATAGATGGTGGAAGTTCGCTGTCCATTTTTGCACCAATCTCCATGTAAATCCCTGTAAGTTCTTCACTTCTAAAGAAAGGATTGTAGCTTTCAAGCATACTACTGTTGTGAAGTTTTTCAAGGATTGATGTAATTGTTTCTATGTGGTCTAACTTAGCTAAATTGATTGATGTACCATCATAGGTAACTCCTGAAAGATTTTCAACAAAGTCTTTATCATTTTCAATCAGTTTAACAAAATCAATAAATGAATAGTATTTATAATTTGTTGTCACATCGTCTTTGCTAAAGCTTTGTGACTTGGCTAAAGCTTCTGGAACATAATCCGTTGCGATTCCAATACCAACTGGTACAGTAATTCTTTTTGTGAAATTCTTGGCTAAAGCTGGTAAGATTTCTACACTCTTGTCAGTAATTTCTTTATCTAATACGATGTACTCTGCAATGTAGTTGTCACATCCGTCATGCTTAGCAATTACACATGTACTTAAATCAATCGCTTTACTTCTAACTTCATTTGTACCTAAAACAAATACCTTATCGTAGTTATCAAAAACTAATGCTGTTGGTTTATCAAGTCCCCAACGAGATAACTGTAAGACTGCATCTACATACACCTTATAACCACATTTAGTACTAACACTCTTCAGGAAATTTTCTAGAAGAACAAGTGCATTAATATACCCACTTCCTTGTCTTTCATCTAAATAAAATTCGTATTTAGATTCAGCAGAAGTAATATCGCTATCTTCTGAAACATTATCAATAGCTATTGAGCATGGAACAGCACGATTGTGTGACCAATGAAGAGAATACAATCTTTTACACAATTCAAGTAAGTAATCTTGCGAAAATGGATCAATGATTGCAGTGTCTTTGACATCACCATTCTGGTCTAAAATCTGAATATTGTTGCCAGCATCTTCGTAGTATGTTTTAATGTTTTCTTTTATCTGGGCTAAAAGAGATTTGTAATATCTTTCGTTGTACTCATAAATTAAATTACCATTGTTACTGCTCTGTCCTTCAATTAACTTAATTGGTGTGTACTTAACCTGTTTGTAATCAGGTGTGTATGCAATTTTTTCTGTGTAAGGTTTGCACACATCGTTAATTAAATCAGGAATTAAGGTACCCATATCATCAAGTTCATCATTAGATAAAGTGTAGTACGATGGGATATTAATAAAAAATTCATTATTATAAACATTTTGTTTTAATGTCTTATTGTCTCCTATAATAATGATCTTTTTAAAGCTATTGATGAAATCCTGTGTTTCTGCGAAACAATCTGCATCAATAATGTTATTAGATAAATTATCAAAATCTTTAAGTGTACAGTAATGTGTATAGCGATAGAATCCAAAAACGGTATCAATAAAGAAATTGAAGTATTCCCCAAAGCTTTTTGCAAGAGCAGATGCGGCTAATTGTTTTTTTGCTGTATTTACTATTTCTTTAAAAGCTTCCATGTCGTTCTTGGCTAAAGCCTGGTTAAGCCCAAAGTTATCGTTGAAAATCTTAATTAATTTAGTATAAACTGACGTGACACCAGTCATTCCTAAATACTGAATTACATTTTGTTCAACTGTAATCACTGGTGTTGTAAACTCTTTGATCTTACCAATTTTAAAATCACAAACATCATGCACAAGACCTCTTACCTCTTTATTCTGTATTAAAGAAAATGCATGTACATCTAACTTCTGTCCACCTATTGTGAAAGAGCCTCCGAGTAAAATATTTTTCTGTTTAACTCCTTCTGGTGTTTTTAAGTCGTAGGTAATATAAAAAATCATAAATCCTCCTAACTTGGCTAAATAGCCATTTTAATTCTTTTTATTTTGTTAAAAAGTTTTCGTATCTTTGACAACATGAAAACTTAGCTAAAGCCTTTCTACACAAGGCATTCACGGAAAGCTCTTAACTGCTCAGCATTTCACTTGGCTAAAGCCATTTTGAGAATTATCTCTTGGAATGCAAAAAGGGGATTACCTTCGATTGAAAGTAATCCCCGTGTGCAACATGTAATTACAATAGGGTATCACCACTACTGATTAATGTTCACCTGTTAATTAATTAAACTTGGGTCAAGAGCATCAATACCAAATGAAGCATCTGTGGCAGAAACTTCACCAATGTCAAGCTTCTTGACTCTTTCGTTAATTTCTTCTACTTTCTCAAACTCTTTAATAGCAGCTGTTGCTGATTCTGTGAAAGAGTTGAAAGTAGTCTGGAAGTTTTTACAGCACTCTAAAAGCTGTGCTGATACTTCGTTATCGCCTGCTTCAGCAAGCTTACCTGCGACACTCTGGAAAAGATCAAGAATGTCTGAGTTCATAACTTTCTTACAATTAGCCACTGTTTCTGCAGTCTGGTCTACATTTAACTTAATTGCCATTCTTTATTCCTCCTTTCCTAGAGAGCACCTGTAGCTTCTCCAATCTTTTTGTACTTTTCAATAAATGCAGTAAAAGCTTCAATTGTTTCACCAATCACCTTAAGCATAGTGCCTGCACCATCTTCCAAGCCTTTACAAGTTTCAATGAGCTTTGGCATTTCAGTGAATTCACCTGCAGCTACGATTTCATCTTTAACTCTGATAAATCCAGGTTTAATCTCATCTTCTAACCGTGCGACTGCTTCTTCCATCTGAGGGACAACCTCAAGATTAATGTCCTGCATGATGATTCCTCCTTTCTTAATTTAGTAAATTTTTATAACTTACTAAATTTTTAAAAGGGGTAGAAGTTTTCAAAAGGTTAGTTGCAGGATTTTGGTTTTTTTAGTACAAAATCGGAAATTTGGAATTAATTTTAATCATTAAAATTAATAAAATTAAAGAATTTATTTTTATTAAGGAAATCTTGGCTAAAGCTGTTTAGCTCTCTTCTCCAAGAATTCTCTCCAATACAAAATCTTTAGCCTTACGTTTTAAGATAGTATTAGAGCCTTCGTATTGATGCGTAGCATCTTGATCAAAGGTGTAAATGTTATCAAAATATTTAATTAGCTCTTTGGCGTCGTTACCACCTTGGCTAAAGTTCTCCATACTCAGGAAAACAAAAGGGTAAATACCAAGGTCACTTCCGTTTAATAAGATCTGTCTAAATGTTGTTTCAAGTAAAGTGTTAAGTACAATGTCTTGTACAAAGAAAAAAGTATAGGATTCTGGTAAGGAATTTTGTGAGAGCATAAAGTTGTTGTACTCAATGATGTTATTAAATTCTCGTTTAATATTTGTTGTTCTTGTTATTGATAATTCAGAAAGTTCTCCGACATAGTTTTTTAACTCTTCCTTATTTATCAATAATCGCATGATATTATCATACTTGTCGTCTTCGGTCTCTTTAAAGCACAGATAATCTCTTCCCATGAATTTATCATCAAAAATAGTCATATTAATGCATGATGGCTTTAAACGTGCTCTTACCTGCACAACAAATAATTTAATAAAATTAATGACATCTGTAATATCAGAATAAATAAACAAATTACTTCCGAAATTAAATTCAAAGAATTTTGGTTTCTTTGTAACTGCATCTATATCTAACAAAAAATCTTTATCCATAACGTAGGAATCACCCGCCTTATCAAAATTAATATACTTATTCTTTAAGTTGTCAGCCGCTTGGTCAAATTGTTGTTTTGTTACTTCAAGTTCCTTAAGCAGGGAATCGTACTTTTGCTTTTCTTGTAATTTTAACCGTTCTAATTCTGATTTTTTATTTTTATTAACAATCAACAAATTATTTTGATTTTCTCGTAATTTATCGTCATCGTAAGTAAATCTTTCCTTGGCTGACATTAAAATTGATTCTAATTTGTTTTTAGTGTCACTTAACTCATTTTCTAATTCATTTTTAGTTTCTTTGTAGCTTTCCTCCAGTTCTCTCTTCTCTTGATTTAACTGGGCTAAAGCTTTTTCTCTGTACATCTGTTCAATAGCAGAAATGTTATCTTCGATCACTTTTCTTAACAAGCTTGTTGTATAGATTTTACTGCTAAGTTTGACATTGTAGATAGTAAACATGGCTAAAGCTATGACATAGATTGGAAACACAAATTTGAAAGCAAAGTAAAAAATAAAACAAAGAACAAGCATAACCACTAAGGTTAACTGTTTATTCCCTGTTTCCAATGCATTTCCAATAGTATTTAGTTTTTTAACGATGTTTTCGATAGAAGTTACCTTGCTATTATTGTTTTGAATATTATCAAAGTACTCTGTTAATTTTTCAAAGTAATCGCAAATCTCTTCTAAATCATCCTCTTGTATTTTAAAGCTTACAGAGTCTAATTGTTGATTTAATTCTTTTTGGAATCGTTCTCCAATTAAATTTATAAGGCGTTCGTTTAACATGGCTAAAGCTTTATGAATATCTTCTAGCATTTCTGATTCACTGTAATAGTAATCTGTTAAATCTTCTTTTGAAAGTTTAGACATTTCTTCCTTAAACCTGTCTTCTAATTCAAGCAGTTCGTCCTCCAATTCGGTGACCTTATTCGCAACGGGTGCACTTAGATTATTAACGTACTGATTTAATTCTTTGTTGGACTCTTCGCTTAAAGTTCTTTCAAAACTTTGTTTAATGTTTAATTCTTCGTGCTCTAGATGTTTACTTTGACGTTCATAATTTTCTATGTTTTCTCTACACTTAGCTAAATCTCTTTGAAGATTAGTTAATTTTATTTTGAGATCATCGTAGCTTAACACTTCTTGTTGCTTTTTGTCTGTATTCATGTCTACATTCAGTTTATGCATCTCCCTTCAATCTACAAAATTTACCATACTAAGATTACTATACTAAACTTACCACACTAAGGTCACCACACCAAGATTACCATACTAGAATTACCACACTAAAATCACCTTACTACTTTCAATCTACAAAACTACCGAAGACAGCACAGTCAGCACAGTCAACGTAGCCAGCGTAATCAACGCAGCAACGTAGTTATCTGAACATACAATTAATCTGTGTTTTGTAATCAAGTAGTAAACACCAGTAGATAAAAGAGTCATAAAGTGAATTATGAAATTTACTAATTTCGTTTTGCTTGGCTAAATCTTCAGAGAATCCTGAAGGCATTCCTACATTCTTAAATATAACATCGTAAACTTCATTAATCTCCTTTAGGCTTTTAAATTTAATTTGTTTAATTGTATCGCTAAGTTTCATTTTAATCCCGTGGTTAAACATGGAAGACATTGGCGACATCAAGTCAAAATAATGACGTCCTTCTGACTTGGTTAAAGCTGTTACCTTACTACCAAAATTAAAAGGCTCATAGCCGTTGTTCTTTAAAGTTTGATTAACAAGTCTGTTATCGAATGGAATGTTGTACCCAACGAAAGTAATGTCTTTCGCATCAAACAGAAATTCGTACTGAAAGATTTGTTCTTCAAATGTTTTTCCCTGTGAAAGTTCCCATAAAAGTTTCTTATCTAAATGATGAACTTTTAGGGCATCTGGATTACTTTCAATCTGCGTGTAGGCATAAAAATTAATAATATGTTCGTTTCTCAAATTATCATCCAGCAAATATCCTGAAAACTGTATTACTTCATCACGTCTAGTAAATCCAGTAGTTTCAACATCATATAAAAAATATTTCATGTTTTTATTCCTTCACCTATTCCTTTATATTTTACAATTAAAAATTACATTAATTAAACATTAATGATTTTTCTTTATAAGGACACTTGATTTCATCGCAAGATGCGTCAATAACATAAGACTGATCTTTTGTTAATTTAAAAAGTAAAACACCATACTTATTAAATACAGGCATTTGATCAGGCAAATGAATTCCGTAAGTACTTGCAATTTCCTGATAAGTAGTTCCAATAGCTTTTGCAAAATCTAAGACCTTCAAGTATTTACTATTGTCCTGAATTGAAAGAAATAATAAATTTTGAGATGTTTTGAATAATTTATTAAGATTTGCAGAGTATGGAAAACAAGCAATCTCAAGTGCCTTTCTTTGTATCAATAGTTTATCTTCATCAGAGTAGTTTATTGATGTTATACAATATTTTCCTTGAATAAAAAGTTTAGAACCCTTTTTGTATTTTATCTTTGCTAAAGCCCTATTGATCTCCTTGTCTGCCATCAATACATCTAACATCTTTTGTATATTTACACTTTTTGTTGTTAAGACTTCTAAGCTGTAGAACATAGGTAATGGTCTGTTATTAATAACACAAAACAAATTGGTATCGTTTTTGTAGTAGAAAGATAAGAGTTTTACAATTTCTTCATACTTAGGGTCTATCTTCCAATCCTCTAATCTGTAAGATAAAATTGGGATTCCTGCGTCTTTAAACATACTATTGATGTTACCAGTTTCCTTCACATCAAGCATCTTAGCCAACTCTTTATTTTGCCTTGTAATGTACAAAGCTCGTACTTCACTTAACTCTTCGAAGGATAACTTGGCTAAAGGACCATGCTCAATCTTCTTGTATCCAAGTTGTGAATAGAGAAAATCACTATAAGACATTTCTGTCTTAGCTCTCATCTCTTCAATCCTATTATGTAGTATTGTATTTTCAATACCATTAAAAGTGCCGTGTACTTCGTAGTAATTTCGTATCATCATTGTTATACAAAACATTTAATCACTCCTTCACTCTTCATTAAAACTACTGTAGGCTTTTTCAGAAAAGTTGTTGCAATCATCACTTGCATTGTAAGCCTTCTTGGAAAAGTCATTGTAAGCGTTGTCGCACATGTTTCTAAAGTTCTCTTCTAGTACATCATTTAGGGAGATTGTTGCTAATGTTTTACAATTATTTTCCCAATTGTTATTATCCAGTAAAAACTGAATAATCTCCTCTTCTTTGCTAAAGATGTATTTAACCTGTGCTAAGGTCTCTTCATCAATTAAGTTGGCATCACCTCTGACAACGCGGGCATCAGTGACATCACCGCTGGCATCACCTCTGACAACGCTGGCATCAGTGGCATCACTGGCAATACCGTTAGTAGTAGTGGCAATACAACTATTACTTGCTAAAACAAAATCAGCAACATAACTGTAATTGAATACCTTACGGAAAAGGTCATTTCTTTTAAATGTCAGCATCAACATTTTTTCCCAATGCTCCCAACTAATATTTTGCTGTTTACATAAATAATTCACGAAGTCATTAATTCTCTTTATATTATGTTTTGGAGTTCCTAAGCTAAAGTAAAGTAAAATACTTTCTTTCTCAAAGAATGTAAACTTCCTTGGCTGCATTTCTAAGTTCTTGTCAACACTAATAGTATTAATACACAACTTTTTAAACTGTTCTAAATCTTTAAAACCGTTTTCTGTGTACATAGTCGTTACTCCTGCAAAACTATTACAAATGTATTCAATCTGATTTACAACGTCAGTAAAAATACTATAGTTGTTCAACAGGTATTCATAGATAGAAAAGATATTACAAAATCTAGAGGACTCTAATTCCACCAAAGCTGCGTTAATGTAAGCTGTTACCAATTCGATCGACTGTTTTGAGCATTTTCCAAATAGTGGTGAGCACTGGACTAAAACTCTGCTAAGCTGTGTGGATGTTATTTTAGTTAGAGCCTTTGCTAAAGTTAGCATTTCATTTACTTCTCTATCAATTTCGCTGTCTTCCTGTAATACAACTTTAACATTAAATTCTTTTTTTAAATAATTGGCTACATCTTCAAAGTCATACCCAGCGTCGAGTGTATTTAAAGCAATACTGGTACACAGCGTAGACATTTTTGATGTTTGTTCCGATGTTGGTTCTGATGTTTGTTCTAATGTTGTTTTTATTTTCTCAAATTTAAATACTTCGGCTGCAATTACTTCAAAGTTTTTACAAAAAATGTAAAAAGCATTTGTATTGTATGTCACTTCAATAGTATCTTTTATTTTAGATTTAACATCTGAGTGATAAAATGGTAATGCCGGATTTTTTATTGGAATAATTCTATCTTTCAATTTACTATCTCCTTTAATCTATTTTATTCATTTTTTGATTAGGCTGGGTTGTGTTGAATGCCTCCGGCGGACGAGGGCAGGCATAAAAACTTTGCTAAAATTGTTGTTTGGGCTAAAGCAATCGTCTTGGCTAAAGCCTTGACTTCCGTTTTAGCTAAAGCAATCTCATCTCTTGTAAGTATGAGTAAACCGTTTCGACCGTTATTTTAGGAGGGTCTATTACACTTGGCCCATAGTTAAAAAGGTTTTTAATATTTCTTTCACAACAATAGTACAATGCGTCTTTCTCTATGTACTGTCTTAAGATTTCAAATTTTTTCTGTGCTGCTTGGTCATTTTTAGCTTCATTACAGCGCTGCAATTCAAAAATGTAATTCATTCTTGTGTAGCACCTTGGAAGTTTATTTCCTAACGGGTCATCCAAAATTTCTGGTTTGACAAATATTTTATTTGTGACAGAAGGGAACGTGTCTAAAGTTGGATTAAGAAGTCCAACCAATAACTCGTAGAAAAAGCTAGGAGTAAATCTCATAAAATGTGTCATTGAGCATGCCCTACATATCTCCTCGTGGGTTAACATGTAAGCATGTAAACCTTCTGGATTACCTGCAATTCTACCCTTTTCAACTGCTAATTTGTACAACTGTAAATGCTCCACTAAATTATCTGGATTATCAAAGATAGGATTGTACAAATTAGGGTAATAAATAAATACAGGTATGAAGCTGTATAGTATCTTATAAAAGCTGTTGGCTCTTGAATAAAATCTAGCAATGAACTTATTTGAGAGTCTGCAAAAGACAACTGAGCTAAAGTTTCTATAAGCCCTCTCTTTAAAGATACGTACTAAATTCTTAAGTGATTCACGATCTGTTATTTCAATCTTCTCAACAGTGTTTTCATTACTAACATTTACTATTATTTTACTTGCAGTAAGAGAATCTTTATTACAAGCAAATTCTCTTGCAATTCTGTAAATACCTGTTTCTATTATCAACAACGACATATCTTGGTCAATTACGATTTTACAATCATTCCAATTGAATGGTATTTTTAAATCAATACCGTATAATTCGGTTGACATGATTTCCTCGGCTAAAGTGACATCAACAGCCTCTGCTTTCATTTCTCTTGGTTTGTCAACACGTTTAATAAAGTAGCGTAATTCATTTATACCAAGTTCAACATTACGTGTAAGCTTTACATAAACCATCTTAGAATGATAAAGTAAGTATTTACCATTTAAAATGATAGATAATCTGTCAACTCCTGTCTTTTCTAATAAAGAAAGAATCTTTTCATTAAAAATGTGCCTGCAAGCTGCAATCGAATCTGTGTACTGCATATCTTCACCTCATTTTATTTAATTATAAGCCATATAAATTATTAACTAATGTGTAACTATTTTCATCACTACCTTCGAGTATTGTCGGGGCTAAAGGGTCATCATTAATCGATTTAAAAGATAGCTTGGATTTGTATACATTAACACGTATTTCATATAAGTATAATGTCATCAATAAATCTTTCTTCTCGATTAAATATTTCTGTCCATAAGCTAAGGAGAGTAATTCTGTAGGAATCACTGATTGCTTGTACAAATTCAGAAAAAGATAAATAATAGTTAATTCATCTTTTGAATAAAAACTATTTTCCATGTAAGTACAAACTGCATCGATAGAACCTTTGTCATTAATGCAACTTACGACTGCATTGTAAAGATTTGTGATTTCTGATTGTTTAAAAAACTTTTTGCTTGATTTGAAATAAACTCCGTAAGTGCTTTTGTAACTTGATGAACCTCCTGCCCATTCTGGTGTTTTGTTTTCCTTTGCTAAAGCTTCGTGCTGCGTTGCTATAAAAAATTTCAATGCTGCAATAGCATTAGTCCATTTAACATGCATTGAAGTCGCCTTATTAACAAAAGAATTAATAATATTTATTTTAGTGTAAAGTTGCATCATTTTTGCATAATAAATATCATAAGTTTGTGAATTAATTGTTTTCGTTCCTACAAATGTAACTCCAAGAAATCTATTTTCTATCTTATTTAAATTATCTGGGCTAAAGAAATCCATTTTATTGATTTTTTCGCCATCACTAACACTATTACTTTTATCTCCCTTTGGAACTCCGAAGTAAAATGGATGGAATTTAATTTCATCTCCTTCTAGTGTTACTAGCATTCGATTGTAGATTTTACTTTCTGTTGTAAATCTACAGTACGCAGACATAGTGCTATTACTTAGTTTAATGTCGAGAAACTTAGCTAAACCCGGACCAATAAGATTATCCTGATCTCCGTTAATGTCAATTTGTTTTTCATCTATAATGACATAATTGTTGTTAGCACCTTCCTTTGCTAAAGCGTAGAATGAACCAGTGTCTTGCTTAATCTCTGTCAGTTTGTTTATCTCTGATTCAATACCGTTAAAAGCAGGTACAATTTTAACAGTTGTGCACTTTAGTAATCCATCAACAATTTTAAAATCTTTTATTAAATCATCCATTTTTTCGATTTCGATTAAATGTTCCGAATCTACTAAATAAATAGCACAATGTTTAAAAAGTTTATCGGCTAACGCCAATTCAAAAGCAACGACATCTTTAGTCCTGTAAATGTTATTTAAATAACAATAGTTAAAATCACTTAGATTCATAAAATACCTCCATTTTGTAAAATTATAACTTATTAGCTTTGTTTAAGAGGTACTCTAACAACAGCATAAAAATCTCTAGCATTATATTAATGCTCTAGTAGGAGCGAAAATACCTCTATATTTTAATAAAAACTATTGTTAGCTTTGACACTAACAATAGTTACAATGTACGCTATTCTGTTTTAATACTTAACGTATCCCCCGGAACGTGTAGATTTTCGATAAACAACCTGATTAGCTGTTTCTGAATTTTTAAGCATGTAATACTTAACTAAATTGGATAACTTAAGATTATTGCACTCACCAGTTTTATGTGTGTAATTTAATCTACCTCCGGCCGGATTAATAAAATTAAGATTTCCATTATTCTGGAAACCGACTAGTAGAATACAGTGGTTGTTGTCAGTAAATTGAATACCATCTCTTTTTGTACTATTCACATAGACTGCTACGCATTTTCCCTGGGCTAAAGCTGCTGTAATATCATTGATTGCATCCTGATCTTTTGACCATGTAGCAACATAATCGCAGCTTAATCCCATGTTACGCATGATTGCACTAATACCAAAACAGGTTATCGGCATACCATTATTGAAGGCATCGTAGTCACTGTACTTACCACTTTTCACACCATACTTCTTAATAGCAGCTTTAGTAGAGTAATCTTTATTTACACTTGCACTATGAATTTGATCAGCTGTGTAGTTGTACCCTGCGGAGGAAAGCATCGTGGCTAAAACACTGGCACTACAACCATGCGAATGGCACCAACTAGAAGTACCTTTTGACTGTGCATACATAGTGTATTTACGCCCTGCAACAGAATAAATACCATTTGAATGTTTACCATCGATTTCCCTGTATTTACCTTTTTTAACGGTCTTCTCCGCTTTGGATACATTTTTTAAAGTCACATTACTAGTTAAAGATGAATTTAACTTGGAAGAACTTGCTTCTGTAACATTCCCCTTTACTGTTGGTTTTGGGTACTTAGTGGCAATGTAAATAAAAGCATCGTAAAAACTTTTTGCATACTTTTTCTTATTCTTTTTTAATGCTTTGGCTTCTGTAGGATTACTGAGGAATCCTATCTCGGCTAAAGCAGCAGCAGCTTTGTTGTTGTTTAAAACTGCTAAGTGTGCTCTATCTGTCAGACCTCTATCTGTAAAACCTGTAGCACGTTGCATGTACTTTTGTATAATTTTTGCATACTCGGTATTGCCCATTCCCAGACTAGTCTTTCCTTTTCCAGATTTATTAACTTCGGTTTCTGTACCATGTGCGGATGGACTTTCCCAAAAATTAAGATGTATACTAAGAAAGCAATCAGAGTTAAACTTATTTGAGATTTGAGGTCTTTTTGAATTTGCAACACCTGCTGGTGAACTACGTGTTAAATGTACTTCAAAGCGTGAATCGTTCTTCATCATGTTGTACAGTAATTTCCCTATCTCTAAAGTGTACTCCTCTTCCTTTATTCCATTGCCTGCTGAACCAGTGCTCACTTTACTATGTCCTGGATCAATAGTGATAATGTATTTTCCACCATTAGAATTAACACTATCGTTGTTAACAGTTTCTTTAATACTCTCTGAAGTTCCACTGGCATTAACAACTGTTGCATTTTCAAGTTTAGGACCTGTTTTATCATAGCTTTGATAAGAGTCTTTCTTCTCTTTTTCTTTTTCTTTTACGTCATAATCTCCGATAATGAAACCTAAAGAATTGGATCCTGATTCTTCCTTTGCTAAAGCTGTTACAACCAACTGTCCTTGGGTTACTGTGCTAAAGCAGAGAACTTGGCTAAAGCAGAGAAGAAGGCAAAGCACTTTACAAAATAAACGTTTCATTTCAATGCCTCCTAATCTGTAAATCTTAAGATCGAACCAATTTTATGGCTTTCACCGTATGTAAATCTGAAAGGACCACAACCGTATGGAAAATGTGGGCTTGTTTCTTTACGAGCAGCACCTCCAGATTCGTAGTTAAGAATTCTTCCTTTTTTATCTAATCCTGCGTAAACAAAAGTGTGCTGACTTCCATTACTTAAATTAAGACCAACAATATCACCATACTTTAAAAGTCCTTTTTTGCTTGCTTCTTTGACAGACATGCCGTTTGCTTTGTTAACTCGTTTTGTTACTCTAGCAAGTTTTGATGTAACGTTTCTAAAACCACTTCTGTGCTTAAAATACAGATTACAACTATCTATCAGCCCCATGTCCTCCAGAGCGTAATTAATACACGTTACACAGTTTGCACCAGTAGTTTTATGTTTTTTAACACTCTTTAAGAAAGAATTGTAAGTACGTGGTACATACCCATTTGATCGAACAATGTATTTTCCATACTGTTTAAAAGTAGGACTGTAACTATTTAATAGTTCAATCATCTGATGTACGTATTCAGAACTTGTCTTGTTGGTAATCTCATCGGTTGAAGGGTCAACTACTGTTGAATCTTGTACAGTTTTAGTTCCAGTTGGATTGCTAAAGAAGCTACCGCCATTAACAGACTTGGCTAAAGCACCGCTCCACTCACTGTGAAAACTTTTAGTTCCAGGATTAACATGCTTCTTGCTTGCATTCCCGCCTTCATCAACAGGATACCATGTAGCTCTATCAACAAAGAAATCTAAGACATCTTTTCCACTAGAAGTTCCCCACTTGTTAGAACTATTTTTAATATCACCAATTATGCACGGAATTACAGTTCCATTCTCCTTATAGAAATCTACATAATCTCCAACATCACCGAACACTTTTGTACAAATTACAACGTAACGACCTCTAACTTTTGCAAAGCCTTCATTGTCAAAGTGCAAACCTGTTTTCTTTACTAATTTAAAGGCATCTTTATTAGAAGAGTTTACAGATTGCCAAGATGTATAGCTGTGTTTCTTACCTAAACCTTTTGGTATTTTTGTTTCTGAACCACCAACAATTTCACTGTAGTTACCTAAGCTATTAGAACCAGTACTGTTATTTGTTGTTAGATTCCCGGAAAGATCAGATAAGTTACCAGTTGCATCGCTCTGTTGTCCAGACTTATCGTAACTAGTTAACTTTGTTTTACTTATGTGTTCGACTTGTTTAGTATCAAAACTTTGTTGCATGAATCCTAAGTCATTACTGCTTGCTTCTTTACTATTTTGATTGTCTGCGTACACAATGTGAATTGTACACAGTGCTAAACCTATTAAAATAATGATCAACGCAATCAAAGTCATTTTAGATTGTTTCATTTCTCACCGCCTTCCGGAGAAAAGTTAGTACTTGGTTAAAGCACTAAGACCTCTCTCTAATTAATAGTATTTCTTATGTTATCTGTGACTGCTTATTAATTCGCCATTGATAGTTAGTTCGCAATGTCTTGACTAAAGCTGAATCACTTCTTTCTAATCAATAACATTTCTTATGGTATCAACTGTCCGATATTTATAATTACTACTTATTTTAATACCACCTTTTGGGTATGCAGCCTCATTGCTAGCGTGTACAATTTTTCCATCACCGATATACAAAGCAACGTGACCGTCGTAGCAAATAATATCTCCAGGCTGTGGTTTTCCCACTGCTTTACCATTATGATGTTGGTCATCCGAACTTCTATCTAGTTTAATACCAAAATGTTCCATTACTCTCATGGTAAACCCAGAGCAATCAATGCCCTTGGTTAAACTGGTACCTCCATAATGGTATTTATTTCCAACCCACTGCAAAGCGTAACTTACAATTGCTTTTCTTTTTGCAGTTGTGTTGGCCAATTCTTTATTACCTTTGATAGCTTTTTTAACAGCTGCTTGTCCGTTCTTATTTTTAGTTATAACTTCAGTTTCTTCTCCAGTTCCATTGTTTTTATCTATTCCGGATGTGACTCCTTCAACTGTATTTTGTTTGGCTAAAATGGAAGCTCCACTTCCACTTGCAATTTGTGCATTAGCTCCAATTACTCCTGTTGTGTTGTAATTTATGTAATTAACAGTTGGAATTGACTCTTTTTCTTTTACATCGTAATTTCCTAGTATTACACCACCAACGGAACTTTGAGAAGAACCTCCAAAACTTGTGCAGCCTTGGCTAAAGCTAATAGCAAAAAGGCAGCCCATTAATAAGACTGCCTTCTTTTTAAATCTAATCATTAAATAAACTCCTAATTGATCTAACTGCTCTATACTTGTAAGAACTACTAACCTTTATTCCACCTCTAGGATATGCATGATGATTGCTAGCATGTATAATTTTACCATCTCCTATATAAATGGCTACATGTCCGCTATAACAAATTAAATCACCTGTATTTGGTTTATCAACACTTTTACCAGAACTACGTTGTGAGTACGAATTTCTAGGTAATTTTTTACCAAAATGTCTCATTACATAGCGAGTGAAAGCAGAGCAATCAATACCATCAGTTATACTTTCACCACCATACACGTACTTATTTCCTATGTATTGCATAGCGTAAAGTATCACTTCTTGACGCTGTTTAGAAGCTTGTCTAAACTCTGTATTTCTTCTGAGTGCCTGCGTCATTACAGTCTTGGCTAAAGTGGAATAGCTGTATCTGTAATTAGAGTATTCATCAGTGCTTGGAGATTCATTCGTATCGTCATCACCATTACTACCATTTTGGCTAACTGCCGTACCATCTGGGGAATAGTATGTAATGTCTGCCGACTTATAATTTTCATCGTTTTCATCCATTGGTAAATTTGTATGTGTTGTTTTACTATTTTCTTTTGAGTTCTTTTCTGCGTCTTTTTTGCTATCTTTTGAATCAGCAACTTTGTCATAATCAATGCCGTAATTAGATGATACTTTTTCTGTGTTGTATGAATCTAATTCTTTCGAAATTTCTTCAGCATCTTTTACATCATAACTTGCTAAATTCATCTTTGCTAAAGAATCGTCTTCATTTGTCATCAATGGAGAGTCATAATTAATGTCTGTTTTGTCTTTTTTATTTGTAGTATCAGCCATTGCTGTTTTTACACTAAAGATTCCTCCAAATGTAAAACTTAATGCCAATACCGCAATCGCTATACGTTTCATTTTAAGCTCCTATTCTTTGTGCTAGAAGAAGTCACTTTGCTAAAGTGTATTGCTTTCCATCAGGGTGTTCCACTTCCCATCAGGGTGTATTACTTTAGCTAGAAGAAGTCACTTGGCTAAAGCGTTCTACTTCCTCACAGCTAAGTACACATTAGCGTAATCAAAACCTAATGTAAATGTTTCAGGATGTGTATTGACAAAAATATCAATTTTCTTTCCTTTTACAGCACCACCGACATCCTCTACCCTGTAAAGTTTATTATTAATGATTATCCAAGTACCTGCTTTCAAAACTCTATTATCCGCAGCAACCGTGTGATTTGCCTTAGCTATTGCACCTGTAGAAGTATGCCTTCCATATCTACCACTACATGCTCTACATGGGCAATACCCGGTTACACGAAATGTTCCGAGATTTTTTCCTTTCTTGTACTTACCAAGATTGTTTGCAGTTATAGCTTCATTGTTCTTTTCTTCTTCTCTTTTTTCTCTTCTAAGTTTGACATGATCTGCTATGTTAGAAAGTACACTTTCTGTTGCATCCGTAAGTGCTGACACAATAGAAATATGTGTAACATCTGTCGTATCTGTATCATAAGTCTTTACAACCTTTTTCGCTTTTTTATCTGGTTGTTTAATATCATACGAGTCAATTATGTATCCAGAACCATTTCCAGATGCTGCAACATGTTCTTCGGCTTCCACACTATTTGAATCAAAACTATTTAAAGGATTACATCCAGTTAAAAAGAATAGGAGTAGAAAAATAAAACATTGTAAATATTTTTTTGAATGTTTACTAATTTTTCTAACCCCCTTCACCTTTAATATTTCAATAAAGTTATTTTATCATTATGGTTAGGTACAGACTTTGCTAAAACTGCTGTAGAACCATTTGGCATTGTTTGATTTTTATAAATCAATGTCAGCAGTTCTTTAGTCTGATTCACTACTCCACAAATCAAATGACTATAAATGTGTTGCGGCTGGGCTAAACCTGTTAAAGATAAAACTGTGTCAGTTATCTCATTAAGGTACGCTGAATCAGAATACTGAAAATGTATTGAATTAACAATTTCAAATATCTTTTGGCTTGGCACAATTCCGTATTGCTTCTTTAGTTTAAGAAAATTAAAGTATGCGTCCATAACAATAAAGAAAATCTGATGCAAATCCTTAACATTGAGACTTTTTATTTTAAAAGAATAAAGTTGTGTAAAGGACTTCTCTAAAACTGAGATAAATCCACCAATTCTTCCATCACACAAATCAGGAAAGAACTCACTGTAGTATTCCGGATTTAGAGCTTGGCTAAAGAGATTACTGTAAACAGCTTCAAGAGCATCTGCTGAGTATTCAGCCTTTCCCACATAGTCCTCATAATTAAATTCTCCTGACCATGCTTCAATATCATTTACAATTAATGACCAAGAACCATTCCAAATCTGTGCCATGAATTTAATCTTTACAGCTTTAGATTTCATCAGCATTGCAGTAAATCCTGTATTAACGTAATCCTTTGGATCGAACATTCTTGCTGCAATTACATTAGCATTTTTATCCTTTACGTAAAAAGTGTAAAACCCTTTTTCCTGTTGTGTAACGCCTGCCTTATAATTTAATAAGTAACAAATCTTTTCATACTCAAAACCATCCTGTAACTCTTTAATATCGAGATCCATAGTTCTGTCAGCGTCTGCCGCCTTGATTATCATTTTGTTTCCTCCTCTGCCATTTCGTTTTCTGAATCATCTAAATCATCTGAATCATCTAAATCATCTGAATCATCTTCTTCCTCTACATACGAATAATTACGCTTATCCATCAATAGAAAGAAAATAAAAAACACATCCATCAGTACTAATACCAAGAACCCGTACCAATTAAAATTTTCAGGATGTATTAAAAATTTATAAAGTCCCTGAACAATTCTAAGAACACCTAACCATAAAAATGGAATATTGTGTCTAAAATATCCCAACCCTATCAGTAAAGCATAAAATAGAATGCCTAATGCAATTATGTTAAAAATTGAAATAGAAAAAACATAGCCACCAGTACTCTTTTTTAGTGGAACAAACAGATTGGCAATTACAAGTACTATGTAGAATACTTTCATTAATTTTGTATTAAACATAATTGCTTTTTCATACTCGTTTATCTAAATCACCTCTTTTCGTAAATTTTCTTAGCTAAATTTAGTGCTTCTTCTTCTGAATCAAAGTTATTAAAATCAATTCCATCCTTTTCTAAATCTTTTGAAAATTTATCCCAAGCATCTTTCTCTGCAGTGCTTTCTGCATTTGTCATTCTTTCTGCATCTTTTTCGAAATCAAAATCCAAAGCTTCCTCTTCTTCGTCCGATTTCGCTTTAGTCGATTTATCTTGGCTAAAGTCTGCATCATCACTGACGTACAATAAATGTAATTCATTTTCTGTTAGATTAAGACTTGAAAGATTAATTGTACAAACACCAAAAGTAACAAGCACCAATACTAGAAACATTAGCATTACGCAGCACCTCCACCACCGGTACCACCGCCGCTACCGCCCTTACCTTTTCCGCCTTTATCACTTGTAATGTTATCTTTGCCGAAAAAGATAATTGCAGCTATGATCAGAATACCTAAAATTTTGGTTCCTTCACCCATGATTCCACCTCCTTTCCGAAATGGCAAAAGGACGAAATCGCTATTAAACGAAATCATCCTATCTACTATAATGAAATAAAATTACTAAGAACTTCAGGATCATCTAATTTTATTTCATTTCTTTCTGATGTATCCGAATACAAACTATACAATCTGTATCCTGGCATTCTACTTAAAGTTAATAGAAATTTAAGAGTCAACTTAATGTACCCAATTTCGCAAACACCCTGAGCAGCTTCACAATACAAATAAATCGCTTTGCTATTGTTTTTTTCTGTGCTAAAGCTTCGAAGAAAATCAACTTCTTCATTTGTGCTTGCACCATTCAACAACAAGCATGGGTACTTTATTTCTGCATACGTTGACTCATCTATAACAGATTCAAGATTGACATCATCTTCTTGGTAGTACTTATCAACATTTTGTTCTTCTGCAGATTGCTCAAAATCATCATCAAAGTCTTCTGTGCTAAAGATTTGATTTAATTTGTCATCAAGTAATGAATCAATTTCATCGCTTTCGTCTTCTTTGCTAAGGTCGTCTACCGTTGGCTCTTCAGAGTCGTCTTTGCTAAAGTCACCTACTGTTGACTCTTCTGAGTTGTCTTTGTTAAAGTTGTCTACTGTTGACTCTTCTTTGCTAAGGTCGTCTGTCATTGGCTCTTTAGAGTACTCTGTAATGCTTTCTTGCACTGTGTCATTTTTCACAAAACCCTCTAGGTCATCTGCTAATGAACTAGAATCAAAATTTAAATCCAGTTCACTATCTAAATTAAAACTCACCGATTCTTCACCTCCACCTACATTTAGTCATCTTCATATAAATCAGTGTTTTCTACTGTAGGTTTGTATTTGTTCAATTTAGCCAATCTAAGCAGGGTGTTCCAAATGTTACACAAGGTTACGCAACGAAATACAGGTATGTATAATGCGACATAATAAAGAACTTCTACAATTGAACGTCTATTAACTCTTCCACTAAAATCTACGTCCATGCGCATAACGTCTTTTCGAACATGCATAAAGCCAGCACCTGTTGCAAAGTTACTGATTATTAATACTAATGCTAAAATGTTTGCTAAGGTATCTCCAAAAGCGTTTTCAATGTTTATTATGATTTGTAAACCAAAAACTGTACCAAGAACTCCACTCTTACTTCCTAAAGTAATAATTAAGAAAAGAATAGCAGTTCCTGTCCACATTACAGCAAGGGACTTGGCTAAAGCTTCTGGAAAAATAGTAAGTTCCTGATAAAGTGGAATAAACCTATCATAGCCTGGTTTTAGTCCATTTAGTTCATAGTAGTATTTACATATTGCTGGTATGATTATAAAAGTTTGCACAGCTAAAATGATACCTACCAGAACAATAAAGTAAATCTTCTTTGTAATGAAATTAAAAAAGAAAAATAGTAAAATACAGCCAACCAATGTCCCAAGAATTAACATGTTATCCTTATCTTTTTTGTTCATTTCAATACCTCCTATTCAAACTCATCGTCGTCTTCTTCATAGAAAGCATTGCTGAATTTTTCTTGCAAATTATTTAAAGAAGAAATGATTTCTTTACAGCTTTCTCTCATAAGTTGAATTTCGTTTTTAGTTTCTAAAACACTATCAGTGTTAACTTTAAATTTATCACTTAAGTTATCTTTTAACTCTGCTAAGGTTCCCTTAACATCTTTAATCTCAGCCAGTACATCTGAATTGATTGTGAGCTTTTCGCTAGTGTCTTTGCTAAACTCTGCTAAAGCTCCCTCTACTTTTTTAATCTCAGCTAATACATCTGAATTGATTGCAAGCTTCTCATTAGTGTCTTTGCTAAACTCTGCTAAAGCTCCCTCTACTTTTTTAATTAAAATAGTTAACTCTTCTTTGGTGTCTAATTGATCTTTAGAAATTGTGTTACTAACTTCAGAAATCTGTTGCAGAAGTTCAGTTACTTTTTCAGAGTTATTATTGTCAACAATGTTTTCTAAAAGTCTTTTGGTATCTTCTAAATGCTCTTTAGTAATAGAAAAGTCTTCGTGTATTTCAGTTAATTGTGTTTTGTCAACTATTGACTGATTTTTTAAACTTCTTCCTAAATTTTCTTGAAATCTATTAAAGCTTTCTTCAAGATCTTCATTGAATTCTTTCTTGAAATCTTCTTTAAATTTTTCTTGAAGTTCTTTTTGAGTGTCTTTTAAATCTTTTTTTAAATCTTCTTCCGAATTTGCCATCAATTCAGTTAAATGTCCTATTAAGTGTGGGACTTTTAAATCATCAGCAATCCCACCATTTACACCAGCTGTAGCATCTTCAACATCTTCATCATTTAACTCTTCTTCATCCATTTCTTTACTAAAGAGATTTGTTGTAGGGTCTTTACTAAAGAGATTTGTTGTAGGGTCTTTGCTAAAGAGTTCCTGCCCTGCATTTACTTCTTGGTTTTCCGTTGCAATCTTCTTCTCTTCCGTGCTTTCTTTTTGCTCACTGATTGGCTTTGGTGGACTATTGTTTTGGCTAGAGGGGTACTCCTTGTCGTCTGATTTTTCTTTAAAAGTGTTTTTCCTGGGAGAAGATTTATCAACTTCGCTACTAAACTTTTTACTCTTCTCCTTCCACTTTGCTAAATCCCTGGCTGAAATTCCGAGATTAAGTGAATCATTATTTACATTGTTTGTTTTGAGTAAAGAGTTAAGTTCACTATGTAATTCTCTTTTTTTCTGTACCAGTCTTTTCTTCTCTTCTTTTTCTTCTTTTTCTTCTTCCTCAATTTCTCTCGAAATTATCATTGAATCAATAAAGTCTTCAATTTCTTTTGCTTTATTGTCAGCAACTTCTTCGTTAGTTGCTTGCTTGGCTAAAGCTTCATCAACTTCTGGCACTTCATTTAACTCCTGGGCTAAAGCTTCATCAACTTCTGGCATTTCGTTTAACTCCTGGGCTAAAGCTTCATCAACTTCCGAATGGTCATCAGCACCAGAATTGTGATTGTCACCAACTTCAGAGCTGTGATCAGCATCAATACCACCATTGACATCATCGGAAAAAATACTCTGCTGCTCTTTAACCAATTGATCAGTTTTTCCCTTATTTAAGTAAACAAAAATATTACTAACACTACCATACTGATTAATGAAATAATCTGTAAAAGAACTCCAACCACTACGCATTAAAATCATTTTGTATGCTTCTTCCGGAATTTGTGTAAAAAGCTGTGCACAATGATGTGCTTCTAGAGTTCCTAATGCAATGATGGCATCTTTAATATTTTCTATATCTTCATTATCAAAATAAACATAAACTCCGCTCAACTCTTTACTAAAGTCTTTACACTTTTCAACAATTGTGATTGGAAATTCAATAGGTTTATTTGCAATTTGTAAATACTTTAAAATATTCTGATATTCCAAATTAATTACCTCCTTAAGTATTTGTTTGTCCTCTTGTCTCTTTGTTCCTTTAAGTTTTCATTTGTCTCTTTGTTCCTTTAAGTTTTCATTTGTCCCTCTGTTCCTTTAAGTATTCGAAAGCTTTTTGGCAATCGTCTGTAGTCATTGTGTAACGTTTACGATTGAACGCATCTAACCTCTTTTCAGAAGTTTTTAAGTCTTCTTTAACTTTTGAAGAGATTTTTGTATTTATTTTTGTAGATACTCTGGCTTCAACTCCTGGTTTAGCATTAATTTTTAGCAAAGCTACAAAGTCAAAAACTCCAGAATAAAATTTCGGTGAAATTTGTTGCAGCTTTAATTGTAAAAGTATTAAATAATCGTATGAGATTTTATCAAAGCTCTCTACAATTTTATAAAGTCTAAAATCATGAAGATTAGAGATTTCTTTATCCTGCAAATCTTTCTTTTTAATTTTACAATTGGCTAAAGTTAATTCACCATCTAGAATTAGATTGTAAATTTTAATGTACATGGTGATCTGGGCTAAAGTGGTTTTTAGTAAATGTTCAAAACCATAGCGATACTCGTATACCAATTGCATGCAGTCTTCGTAGGTTGTTTTCCCGTCAATTCCAATTAAATAGTTTACTAAATCATAAACAGCTATACTACGTCTGTCTTCCGTGTATTTACGTATAATTGGTTTTGTAATTCTAGGAAGAACTTTAAGAGTTTGTACATTTTTAACTACTTCTGGCAAATAGTATCCAGAACGTGTACATAAATACTTCGCATCAACTTTTGTTATACTTAAATTTTTGCAAACATAGTCAATGACCTTTTCCTCTTTTAATTTGTAGTTATTTATAATTCTATACTGCACTTTGTCGGCTTTTAGAGCCGATAGTAACTCACTACATTTTTGTTCGCTTGTAATTCTAAAAAGGACTAGATTAGATTGATCTAGCCCTTCAAGAAATTTCAAGTATGAATTTTTTATAGCAGTGTCTTGACAAATGATTAACCATCCAATACTAAGTAAAGGTTTATTGGCTAAACTATGCAATTCTTCCAGTGTAGTGTATCTAGTAATACGTTTAATAGAACTTCTAGGATAATGGTTTGTGAAAGTATCAACTTCAGAAAGAACAGTATTGTTACTATTCTCTAACAAAATAACAAACACTTTGTCTCCTTTCCTAAATGTACTGTTTAAGTTCCTCGTCTTCTGAATATGTGTATAATTCAGACATAGAATCACTATAATCTGTAATTTCTGGAACATCTTTGTAAGGAGTGAAATTTACTTCATCGTCAGATGCTATCTGTAATAACCAATTCTTTACATCAAAATAATTTAGAGACTTGGTTAAAGCGTCTGTATTCTTAACAACGTAGTTGTACAAGCTCTCGTACAACGCATCTACACGACGTTTTACAGAAGTAATGTAAATTCCAGATATTACCTTAAGCAATAAATTAATGTTTTCAAAATTAATCTCTGACTCGTTATTTGCAATCTCGTAATCAATCAGATTTAAGACTGGGGTAGAAATTCCAAGTAATTTACCGGTTTGCATTTTATTACTTCTACTAGCTACAACTGTTTTAACAAACTGTGTTACAAAAGTAGCCGTTGTAAATGAATGATATGTGGTTTCATACAAAGCAGAACAACTAAAAAGTAAACCAAAGTATTCTGCGTAAGTATCGAACTCTTTTCCGTAATTCACCGAATTGTACTTGGTTAAATCTCCGTTGTGCAACATCTTTTCGTAGCGATTAATATAATCAATAATACCTTCATCTGGAAGTCTTTTTGGCATATAACGATTAAAGTGTAACTGCTTCTTGTATGTCTTTGCTAAAGTGATTTCATCTTGGCTAAAGTCCTGTAAGTAATAGCTTTCAGGACTTTCATAAGCATCCATCACTGCTTTTGCATCGTTCAAGAACGTATTAATGAATTCATAGAATAAATCTGTGTATTTATCTGAAATTAACGTATTTAATCTTTCAGGCAAATTACTAACTTTTATTACTAACCTACAGAATTCATAGTAGTCTGCATTGGTAAAAGCACTGTTTAAATCATTAAGAATTCCGAGATTACTTTGTGTTAAAGCATCCACCATTCTAAAGTTATTGTACAGTTCACCTTCACTAATTGTAATTCCTAAATCATCACTTTTATTCATAATAGTGTTCATAACACTTTGTGTAATATGTTTAGCCTGTGTTCTTACATTTAAGCTATTCTTCAGTGAATTTCTGTTTAAAATATTAAATGTTTTGTATCTGTCATAGAAATCTTCTGCATAGTTTGTAATTATCATTCTGTCAGTAATTAAGTCGAATAACTTGTAAATTGTTTTATCAGTTACAATATTTAAAATATCACCAAGTTTAACCTGTGAAATATTAATAATTTGTGTAAAAGCAAGAGACTCAATTACATCATTTAATTCAAGAATTATCTTTTTTCTCTCATTTTCGTATTTTTTTAATTCATCTTTGATTAAAACTTTTTCAGATTCCAACACAGATAAAAGCTCTTGGCAATAAGCAGGCTTATCATCTTTAAGAGATTCTAACTTTGCTAAAGTGTTGACCTCACCATAGTAATTAGCGATATACTCTAATTCAACAACCTGTTGATCATCAGGCAGTACATTCTTTTCAAGAAGTATTGCACTGCTATCAATGAATTTTAAGATAGATTTAAGTTCATAAATATTTGAACAATTCAGATACTCATTTAGAACTTTATTATTATTGATTGAGAAAATTAAACTGAATAGTGCTTTATTTTTTACTACAGGATAATCAATACTCAGGATTTTACAGAAATACACTGCAATTTCCTTATAAGTAAGTAAATCAGATCTGTCATCTAAATTTCCTATCTCTTCGTATTTGGCCGCAATGCTATCATTGTTGTCATCATTAATTACGTCTGCTTCTCCACTGATAGACTGATTTGCACCGAGGTCATCGAGGTCGTTACTACTATCTGCGAAGAATGAATCTACTTGGCTAAAGAAGTCATCATCTTGTCCAAATAAATCATTCTGATTGAAATTAAAAGAGATATCATCAAGTTTTTCTGAATCGAGTATATCTGTTTCTTTCTCTTCTGCGTCATACTTAGAAATTACTTTAGGAATTACATTAGGATTAAAAGTATTTAATAACGTATAAAAACTTTTTACAGCCTGTTCAAATTCTATGTCAGAAACTGTGCTAAAGCTTAGTTCATCACTACTTTTCGATTTACCCTCTTTACGTAATTCGTTAGAATTTGTTGCAACAATACAATAACTCCAATTATCTTTTACTAAGTTAATTGGGATTTCGTATTTTAACAATGCGGAACCTTTACTCATATCGATTAATTTTTTTGTTAAATCATTAATACCAGATTTAACAATAGGTTTTATTGTTTCTTTTAAAAGATTGATTTCGATATCAGTAAAGAAATGCTTTTGTCCGCACTTACATCTAAAAATCTTTGGCAAAACCAAAGAACGTTTTCCAGCTGCACCGTTTAACGGAAAACTAAGATTTACAGCAATTGACTTGTCTAAATAAACCTTCTCACCACAGCTTTCACATTTAAAATAATACTTATCACCATCTGTAAAAATTTGTTTAATAAACTTAACATTAAGAGAACTAAAGTCATTATTAGCAGAAGGCAATAAATCCTGAAACATCTGCAATTCATCTTTGAGTAAATATTTAGAAGTATTATCTCTGTACAACTTATTAGTTTGGTTCTGGGCTAAAGCTCTTCTATTTACCTGTAAAATATTATGCAAAGTACTTTGTACATTTTGAATGAAAGAATCAAAATTATTATCAATTCGCTCAGCTAAAGTCGGATCATTACGTAAACGCTGGTAAACAAATTGTATGATTTCTTCAATCTTTTCTTCGCTAAAGTTCTCGCCGGTTTTCAAGCACACATCAACATCGTGCATAAAATTACTTGTTATGCACTCTCTTATTCGTTTCAAATATAACCCAGAAGCCCCTTCATAATCGATATTATAAGATTTAAAAACTTTTACATCGTCATCATCGTGAATGTAGTTGATTGCTGGGGACGCTTTGAGGTCTTTATAGAATTTAGCGAAATCATTAATTACTTTTCCACAAACATCATTAATAAATTTTTCAATGCTTTTTCCATTTTCATCAAAAACCTCTGCACGATTAATTAATATCTCTAAGGTTTCGTATGGTAAATCATCGATGTTTTCAAAACCTTTTACTTTTAAGCTATTGACTATATCATCAATCATAGCTTCGTCAGCATCGGTGCTAAGTGCGTCTTCCAATTCACTTTCAAGTGAGTTTTTTAATGATTCTGTTGTATCTGTATTGTTTTCAGAGAACTCTTTGAGTAATAAATCAAATACATTATTTGCCTGTTCGTTTACATAATTCTCTGTTGAACCTGTTATTGCATCATCTTTTGCTAAATCGGATAAATCAATTTCATCATCTGTTATTGCATCATCTTTTGCTGAATCGGATAAATCATTTGATTGCAAAGACTTGGCTAAAATAGCTTCATTCCCTGTACTTGTAAGTTCGTTTTCTGTTGTTCCACTTGTTTGATTTCGTCTTGCTTCTGTTTCCATTTTTCCAACAACTCCTTTAAATAATCAATGAATTCGGAGGAACTCATTAAAACACTTCGTTTGACTCCGTCAATATCTACTTCTTCTCCTCGTCGCAATCCTGCTAAGTATTTTGCACTATTTGATGGTGCGTCAGCTATAATATGCACAGCACCTACTTTAGCAGTATTTTGTATTACTTCAAAAACCTGTGTACCATCTTCGCTAACAGAAATCTCATTACAAAATTTCACGAATTCATCTTTTGTAATTCGTTTACCGTTTAAATGCAAAAATCCAGTAATACAAATTTCGATCTTAATTTTACCTTCTTTTCTAACGCTATTCTGCATAATTAAATCTGCTAACCACATATCAATTAAACTTTGTTGTATCCAAAAGAAAACCATTGGATCATGAATACCTCTTGAATCACAAAATTTCTGTAAACTTCCAGCTGCTTTAACGTATGCTGCAAATTCTGCAAAACTGTTAACACCCTGCAATAACTTCAAAGCTTTATCACCTAATGTCGGAATAGCAAGATTACTTATTAAAGTTGGAAATGTTATTTTCTCACCTCGAATTTTCACTATTGCATTTAATAAATCCACAGAGTAAGCTTTCTGGGCTAAAGCGATAGGAAAACTATTCGGATTCATATCAAGAATTTCTATGTAAGAATCATATTTAAATTGTGGTGATAAGGTCTTTACAATTTCAATACAGCGTGCTGGTCCAAGTCCTTTACATTTAAATCTTGTTAAAAGTTCACTAAGTGCATATCCCTGTTTAATAAAACATTTAGGATTACAACATTGTGGTTGTTGTAAATTTCCAGTAAGAATATTTTCACTACCACATTCGCAAGTATCAGGAAAATAATCCCAGTACTCTTCTGGTATACTTCCCAATCGTTTTGCTTCTTCAACAGTCATAAAATGTGAAAAAGCATAGTACCTATCATGGTTTTCTTTTAGTTCTTTTAATGTCATGATTTACCTCCTTTTTTAAATTAATTAAAATAAAAGCACATATAGGCTTTGACACCTAAATGTGCTGTGATAAATTATCTCCATGGTCGCATTGCTCACTCGATCTAAAGGTGGATTGATTTATCTCCACGGTCGCATTGCTCCCTTGATCTAAAGATAGTCGGTCGATGCTGACGCAGTTAACCCTAACGGGTGGTCGCCTTCGGCTCCCTGCTAGCTGCTTGGCTAAAGCTCTTGCTGTGCTAAAGCGGTTGCTTCGCTCATTTGAAGTTAATGATAAGCTAATACGTTTGGTTAAAAATTAAAATCATTTTCGGCATCATCAACTGTGTAGTCTTCTGATACAACTTTCATGTAAGAAACAACTTGTTGTCCAGAATCTAATGTTAAGATTTCAACTGCTACTTTGCAAATACCCTCGGACTCTAAATTTCTAAACATGTTGTAGCTACACTGTGCCCTGTACTTTTTACCGTTGTAATCAATCTCTAACCAATAGAATTCCATACCATCATCAATGGTTGCTCTTTTTGCTTGATAATTTACATGGGCTACATCGTATGTAACATTTTGAACAGTGTAGACTGCAGGTATCTCATACCCATTCAAGTCTTTAAGAAAATCGGATGAAGAATAATGCTCTGGAGTTGTCTTGGTTAAAGTTCCTTCTTCGTATTTTCCACCCTCGCTGTTACTGTCTCCTGTTTCAAAACCTTTATCAAATGTAGTCCCTTCTTCGGGAGCATCTCCATCTTCCTCTTCCTCTGCATTACCATCATCTTCGGATGGTTTTGTCAGTAGTTTTGAATTGGTTGGTGTTTTATTGTTCGCTGATTTCACTTGATTCATGAGATAAAAAATTCCACACCCTAGGGTAATTAATGCAATCACGGCAACTATTAGTATTGCTTTTTTATGTGATTTATTGTTATTATTAATTTGTGATGTAAAATCCTCCTCTTCTTCATAGGGTGAATCTGTGTATTGAGAATTTTTATATTGAGAATTTTTATACTGTGGATTAATTCTTTTACTTCTATTGCTATTTCTTTCTGTATTATTTACAGAGTGCCATTGTGCATCACTAGCACGTTTTCTAGGTCTGCTCTGCATCTGCTGTTGCTTTAGAGACTGATTTGGAGACTGCTTTAAAGATTTTTGTGCATTGTCTTGTTTACGTTGGCTATTTGCCCTCTTTTTAGGTTCTTGATTGAATGTTCCTTTATTAGAACTATCATTTCTAGTTTTCATTCCTATTCCCATAGTTATCTCCTTTGGTGTCAAAAATATTGAGAATATTTATTATGTTAAGTGTTCCTTTGTTTTTGGTCTAAATTGTTAATGCTTGGAATTCTTGGCTAAAGCTTTGTAGTTCACTCGCTTGACTAAAGCCTAGTGATGAACTTGGCTAAAGCCTGACCGATACTAAGCACTAATGAATTTACTTGGCTAAAGCTTAACCGATACCAAGCACTAACAATTAATTCTTAATGATGCGTTTTAACTATTTGATTAATTACTTCATTAGCCTTTGTTAACCAATTATCTAATTTCTTTAAATCTGTTTTTTGTTTAACGGTCTGCCAACGCTTCAATCCATTCGGTTCATGAAATACAATCCGTATTCCAGATTTAGAAATGTAAGGTTGTAAGTACTCTTTACATTTCTGTGTTATTTTATAGTGCTTACTTTCGATGATTGCTTGTTTATTAAGCATTGTAATGTTCTTCATTGGTTTTTCAATTTTAATGCATGCTGCCACGCTAGAAGCATTTTGGACATCAATGAATTCAACATCGTCCTTCTCAATCTCACTATCGTCGTCTTCACCATAATTATCGTAACTAACACGTAAATCGTTATCATCAAATTCCCAATAAGAATTATCTACGTTTGTATCATCATCAAACAGCATACCAAATGTAACGTCTTCTTCATCGTCTAAAGCAATGTCATCAAATACTATTGCTTGCTTAGAATTTTCTGCCTGGTTTGCTGTCTTGGCTAAAGCATCAACAGTTTGGGTCTTATCATTCTGCTTGCTATGTAATGTTTTTAAATTACCATCTATATCAATCATTTGTTTACCATCACCAAACACAGCTAAAGCCCATGTTTCAAGACGGCTTGCCCATTCATCATTGCTCTTTTGGATTTGTTCGTCAGGGTCGTCTGGATCGTACTGCTTTGTGATTTTGTAATTCATATCGTAATCATCTACATAACTTCGTACAGTGTAGTTGCTAAAGGTTTCTAAAAGTAAAGGTACATTAATTGGTTTCTCCATAACATCTGGCTGAAGTCTTTGTATAATTTCAAGAATTCTATCTTGGACATACTGATCCCTATATGGTTTAATAAATCCCCAAGGATCATCGAACCAGAAAGGTCCTTTTCCAAACTCACCGTTATCCCATTTCTTAATCATTCTTTCTACGAAGATAACAGGAGCTTCTCTACTATCATCCTTACATTGCGCCCATGTATCACCTATGTTAATACCAACGAAATACTTAGTATGTCCTGGCATAGTAATCATACACGACTCTTTTACTAATTTGTAAATATAGAAAGGATGTAAACTCTTGTGTACAGAACACAATAGTTCATCATGAATTAACATGTGCCAAATTATCTTGTCATTGATTCCCTCTTCCTCACAACGATTATAGAACCGGGTTAAAATGATTCTAAATACTTCTGCTGCAAACGACTGTATTGGAAAGTTACCAGCAGCACGTTGAATTCTACCCTTCTTTGCCTGGTCTAAATCCTGCAAATCGTAAATTCGATAGAACCCTTTTTCATTGATGGACATTCCGATAGGTGTTGGAATTCTTTCACCTTTAGCGTTTAATTCGTATTGACCAAGTTCATCCTTTTTCCAAGCATCAATGTAATTTCTGAAATCGTCTGAAATGTTTTGCTCTACAAGAGCATCTTCTCTATACTGATTTAACATGTCTGAAACTGGTTTATTACTCTTAAGCCATTTCTGTAATAATTCTCTTGTTGCAAACAATGTATCGTTATCTATTTTGCCAAATAAATTATCACAAAGACTTCTGTCTGACAAACCGTATGGAATACCGAAGTTAAAACACTTTGTACTCTTACGAAGTTTTTTCGAGACTAAATGTGCAGGAACACCATGAAGTAAGGAAGCAGTCTCAGTGTGGTAATCTCTTTCAGGATTGTTCATGACATTAACCATGGAAACGTACTTGGCTAAAGAGATCATGATTCTATATTCGACCTGTGACATATCGAAGTCTAGCAAATAGTAATCATCAGTATAAGACCGTATGAGTGCTTTTAGTTTACCTTTCATTGTTTGTCCGGGGTTCATAATTCTTCGTGTTTCAATCCTGGCTAAAGAGTAATTCTTAAAGATTTTACCTTCCATGTTGGTCTCTCTGATAGGTTTGAAATAACTGGTATACTCTTTGTTTAGCTCAGCGTACTTGGTTAAAACGATAGCTAAAGGATTTTTACACTTGTTGAAATCATCCGCTTTGATTAAACACATATCGGCCGCTTTGTACTTAAACCCTTTTGCAACGTACTCATTGTATTTTTCTCTGCTAGCTCCATAAACCAATAAATCTTCTGTCATTGTTCCAAATGTATGACTATCACTCTTACGTTTCTGTGAAGCTAATTTTTTCATTACGTATTTATCGGTCTTAGGTAACTTCTTGGCACCCTCAGTCCACGCATAGATTTTATAACCAAGAATATCATACATAACATGTCGAATCTCGCTTGCTTTTACATCAAATTCATACTTAGCATTTTTATCAGCCTTAATATTATCAACTGCCTTATTGTATTGTTCTTGCGTTAACTTTCCAGATTGATATTGAATACTAAGATGTTCTCGCTGATTAACGTAATTAACGTATGTACCAACGTAGGAATACATAAAGTCTTTGAGAATTTTCAAATTCTCTTCGGATTCCTTGGCTAAAGCTTCGACATCTTTTTCGATTGTCTTCATGCCATAGTATTCACTAATTGCTAAAATATTTAGCATTTGCACATCCTGCCTCTTGTACTCTTTGTACATCCTTTTTGACATGAGTTTTCTAAGAATGTGAAAGATAGTTAAAGTGTAGTCAGCATCGGCACAACCGTACACCATTGCTACTAAAATATCGTAAAGGTATCTATACTTGTCCTCATTGCCCTTGCCTAAAATGTCTGATAATTCTGGAGTTTCATGTCCAAGTAAACGATGTGTTAAACCTTTTAAGGCAACAGAACCACGTACAGTTTTAGGATTAAGATCAAATCCCATCTGTAGTGTATCATCGTCAAAGTAAAATGATTTTCCAAACATATAGAAAACCCTACGGTCGAACATAATATTATGACCAATGAGGTTAATTAGATTACGTACAAATGTAAATTTAATTTGTTTGGAGTTCTTGGCTAAATCGGAATCGCCAGCAGACTTTTTACTAGTTTTCTCATAAAGCTTGGCTAAAGCGTTATCCTGCTCGCCTGCATTAAAGACTTGTTTAACTACATCATTTTTGTCTACTGCAAATAATGTATCATCACTGAATAATTCATCTTCGTTAGAATTTATTTTTCCAAATAAGTTCATTTTACCAAGAGATGATTTGCTTTTCTCTGCTATTTCAGCTGAATTTTCTTGTACTTCTTTTATTACATTGTTTTGTGATTCTTCTTTTTTCTTTTCCTCTTCATTTTTATTTTCCTGAATTAATGTTACAACATCGTTATCATTCCAATACTCCTTTGGAGGTTCATAAACTGTAATTGTACGTTCTCCTTTGAAGTTTTCAAAGAGCTGTGCTAAACGGTCGATAGCATACTGATTGGGTACATTGCTAAAGTATTCCATATCAGTGAAAATAACGTATGCAGTATCAGGTTTCCATGAGATTGGAATAGCCACACAATGATCTCTGTCCTCGTTGTTCTCCGAGAGATTGTAGATGTTAAGACCTGTTGTCTCGGTATCGACAGAGATATTAAGCTTTGTACCATTCTTCTTACAATGTTCTAACTCTCTGTACAACTGATACATTATTTTGTACTCAAAGTCTGTTATTGTTTGAATAACCTCATAATGCTTTTTGGTTTTACCGGTTTCACTGTCCCAGAACCATGACATATCCAACATATTACAAAGTTTATCGAATGAGACTGCATCTAATGTAAGTGTACTAATCTCTTTTTTCTGATAGTTTTCTAACTCTTGCATGTTAAATTCTTTTAAAGAAAAGTTAGCAAGCTTGGTTGTTAACATTAAGTTAAAATCATTATGTTCGATTTCAATACGTTGAAATTCATCTCCAGACTTCTCATATAAATAGGAAAGATTTTTATCTTTTGCTTTAAAGTCTTTTAGAATTTTGCCATTTACGAAAGTACTTTCATTTGTGTAAGTATTTTCTTGGCTAAAGCTGTATGTTCTTGCAAAGCTAAGTTCCTTCAATATCTTATTAAGCAAGCTAGTGTTGAACCTAGAGTACCTCTTCATTCTTCCAGACACTTTAAGCTCTTCTACGATTTCCATAACGTAATCTTTTGTTGCGAAATTAGGAAGTTGTGTTGCAGATTGGATAATAGGGAATTCATGCTTATTCATAATTTCATACGTTGCTAAATCCTGTGCATGTACTTTGGAGAATAAAACATAAGTATTTGACTTTTTTAATGTTTTCCAAGCAAAGTAGTATTCAACACCCTCTAAACGTACTAATCCAGCTAAGACCATATTATCCCTCCTTTTCTAACTCCTCTAAATATTCATATTTTTTGTACACATGTAAAGGTAAATTATAATCATCGAAACCATCTACTTTTAAAAGTAAATTAGTGTCAGTAATTTCAGTTTCTGTTGTGCCTAAAGATGCAGCATAAGTTTTACTTTTATAACGGAAATTATTATCAAATTTTCTTATGTATGACATAATGTAAGCCTTAGCTGCTCTCGTTTGTTCTAGGATTTTCTTGTAAAAAATGATAATGTACCGATTAAGTAAATTTTCATTGTCACTGTATGTGTATAAAACTTCTAAATAAAGATCACTCATATATTTGGTTAAAGCTGGATCGCACTGTATAAAGATTGAATATGTTTCCTTTGCTAAAGCGTCCATATCTCCATTTAAAAAGGCTTTGGACACCTCGGTGTAGTTTGGAATTGCTCTGATATTTTCCATATCGCAATGAGAAAGTAAATGTAAAATGTAATCAAGACTTTCACTGAAATCCACTAAAACCATGTATTTTTTACTATTCTTTTCTAATCCTAGTAGTTCTAGGCTAAAGTGATTATCGCTATAACTACCAACGAATTCTTCGCAATCTCTTTCACTGCATGCTGCTTTAACAACTTCATTTCTAAACTTAATAAATTCTGGTTTACTGCAATTAACATTTAAATGTTGTTTTAACTCCTCTATATCTGCATTTAATGTGAAACTACGTTTATTAATATAGTTGTCTGCACGTGAGAATTCTTTATTTAATTTATCATCATGGAATAAATCAATTACCACACTCCTACCTCCCTATTTCCCTATAAAACACTATTAATGAATGAAATTAATTCATTATTCTCATAAATGTTCTCTTTTGTAATTTTAATCTGTGTACAATCATCGTCATCGTCGTCAATTCTAAAATAGCGATATCGATCTAAATCGAAAAGAGCGTTCTCTTTTTGATATGTAAACTGCTTTGCTAAAACTTTAGGATTTAAAGTTGTATGCAACACTAAAACACTTCCGTCGTTGTATATTATATTTACAAAACAACTCTCTGTTTTTAGCAATTCTAGCTCTTCTGCAGTTCTTACTTTCTTTTCTAGTATTGACATTAAAGAGGGGTGTGCTGTACTGCACACCCCATTGTCACTTTCTTTGCTAAAGCTATTGGATGCATACTCGTCTGGATTAATTTTATCCAGGTTAAAGCTGAACCCATCACCAAAAGCATTTTTCAGTTCTTCAATCAATTGTTTGTTTTCCTTTAGCTGTTTGTTTTCCATTTAAATTATCACCATCATCTTTCTTAATTTAACGTCCTGAGCAATAGAAAAGTGCATACTCTGATACATCTTTATCTGTAATGGGTGATATAATTTCTTCGATACCAAGTATGTCTGGCTTAACTGAAGCACCTGTATGATGTAAGAATTTACCTGTACTTGATTCAAACAATTCTCCATTCTGAACAGCGAACCCATCCTCATTAAACTCTGCACAAGATCTAAAACGATATAATAAATCCTTGTCACAAAAGAACTTTTCATGTGCCTGTTTTACGTATGAAATATCTCTTGAATCCAGCTTACGTGCAATCTTTCTTAAGCTATCTCTCTTTGCAGGATCAACATTTTGTAAACAACCTTTAGGTTTGAAGGTGTCAAACATTTCTGTTTTCATCTTCTGTAATAAATTGTAGTAAGTTTTATTTTCTTCATCTGAAAACAAAGTAATAAAGAATTTTTGAATGCATAATTCAAATTCTTTTTTAACTTCTTTTGCTTTGTAAACATCAATTGAATTTCCAGTTTGATAAATTAATCTTGTGTAATTATACAGTCTGTACAGTCTTGGAACAGAGATCTTGTCTAAATCGAGATTTAACACATCTAAATAATCACACAGAGAAATATACACACTAACTGGATTATCCGCATAACGATCAAGAATATTAGAAATCCCACACATTGATTTCAGAAAACAAATTAAAAAATTATTGATAGAAAATAAAATTCGTAATTTCTGCCAGTATGGTAATTCCTGGGCTAAACCTGGAATCAATGTATCAAAGATTTTATCAATAAATACTTTTCTATAACTATGGTCAAATACATAGATACTTTTAGTACCATGCTTACTTACATAACACTCTTCAGTACCCTCTTCATCCATGTAATTTAAAATGTAGTCCGTATCTTTATAATCAAAAAGACCCTGTTTATTTAGCATTGGAACTCCATCCAATGCCATAATGCATTCAATCGCAGCTAAATACTTTGAGATAACAACGAACTGAAATTGTTCGTTCAAATCAAAGTCTTTAACGTTGCTAAATAGTATGCACATTGCTACTATACAATGTTCCATCTCTGCCCTATCTACATTAGTTCCCCCACGATTAATATAATCGCATACATAGTCTGAAGGACATGCGAAGTTCTTTGGGATGAATGATATTTCTGGGTTAAAGCTATTTACTTTATTTTTGAAAGCGTTGATTTTTAAAACAAGAGAATTTTTCTCTTGTTTTTCTTTCTTTTCTATTTCTCTTATTTTCTGAATTGAATTTAAAGGAGTGTCCTTAAGAATTTCAAACATGTCTATAACTTTAAGTTTATTTAACTCATCTTTAACTTCTGTGTTTGACTTCATCATTACGCCATCGTAATCACTTGAAACTTCTGAAACTAATTTTGAAGTTATGCTTCCATATTTTACATACGATTCTAAATCTGTGATGGTATTCGCAAGCTCCTGATTTCTAAACACTTCTGTATTAAGATTGTAAAGAGTAACACCCAAAACGTTATCTGAACTGTTAATAAAATTAATAAGGTCTTTAAGTGCAATAAATCCATCATAGATAGTTTTAAAACGTTCGCTATTCTTAAAATTTCCTTTTACATTTCCACCTTCAACTTTATAAATACATTTCTGATCACGCTTTTTAACTGATAATGATACTTCGATTTGATTGTCATAAATAGTTTTAATATCTTTCATTGATACTCCACCAGATATTAAAATTTTATCAAAAATATATAAATAGCGTTCTCGACTATTACATTTGTTTCTAAAAGAATCATTGGCATCTGATTTCTGCATATCAAAAGCATCTTCTAGTCCATAATCGTAAACAAAACAACCACGAAGTTTTTTTACTGCATTTATTGCATTTTCATCACTCCTAAATTTTAAATCTCTATAACGTGAAAAAATATCATAGAAAGCTGCGCCGCCTTTATGTGTATAAAGTATTTTAGAAGCTTTGCAAATTTTGATTGCAATATCTCGAAAATCTATTTCCGATTTTCGTAAATGTAAATCAATACCTACAAAATTAAGAGCCGTTGTTGAAGAATCTGCATCACTACCACTAACTTCTCTATCCTGCCCATGCCTATTCATAATTTCAAAGAACTCATTAACTTCTGATTTCTTGTCATAATTACCATCTTTGTCAGGTGAATCTTTGAAATACATATTTAAAGCTTTGAAAATATAATCATCTAATCCAATAGATGATTTATTGAAATTATTAGTAAAATAATTTCTACAACGTGTGATTACTGGATTGAGCAATTCTTTACATTTAGCATCTGTAAAATTATTAGGTCTATTAAATTTATCCTTTGGATACTTATTTTTCAACCATTTTCTAAATTGCACAAAGAAAGTATGTGTTCTCATATAATGAATTAAAATGTGTTCTTGTGAAGTTTGTAAAATCATAACATCGTTATAAATTTCTTTCTCACTAATGTTAACATTTAAATCCAGCAGAGATACTTTATTTGCTAAACTATTATTTCTATTTCGACCATTGTCTAAAACTTTATTATTGTACATATCATGAATTACTGTGGCTAAAAAAGACTTCTTTTGTTTCTTGGCTAAAGCGAGATACTCAAGATATTTCTTTTCACGAATTACAGTCACTTCATTCTCATCACTACTAACGTACTTGTAAAAATTTAATACTCGTTCTGCAGCTTTGTATTGACTGTGATAATCAAGAACGATAGCAATGTAAGCTTGTGCAATATCTAAATCTAAATTTTTAAAACTATAAACACCTTTTAACATATTTCCTCCAAAATTGACCAAAATAAAAAATATTTACCTATTCTTAGTATGGCTGATATCATAGTTTACTAAAAATAAAAGCAAAAATTATTACAATAACTACAGCATATGTTAAAAATTTGCCATTAGCTAAAGTTAATGGCATTGTAACCAATATGAATAATAAATTAAAAATTTGATAAGCTAAGGATACAATTAAAGATAGAACCAGGGCTAAAGCGTCTGGAAGGTGTGAAGTAAACACTTCGAATAGCTTTGCTAAATACCCTTTTACAACTCTGTAATCAACACTGTCTGACTTTGAGCTATTACACTTCTGGCAGATAGCAACTGTGTTAAATGTTCGATTAACTCCTGCCACATTATTAAGTGGCATAATGTGGTCAATAACAACATTGTGCTTACCTATTAGTATTTTTCCACATTGTGAGCAAAACCAAATATTACCGTAAATACCAGGATTCTTTTTAAAATATTCATTACGATAATTAAACGAAGCCCTTTTCTTTTGTGAATAAGTCATTCCTTGTGTCTTTTTTCGTCTAGAACTATTAGACTTCTTTTTAGTATCGTTGGTTACCCTTTTAGTATTGTTAGCTACCCTTTTAGTATCGTTGGTTCTCTTTTTAGTATCGTTAGTTACCCTTTTAGCATTATTGATTCTCTTTTTAGTATCATTGGTTGTCCTTCTAGTAGTATCATTTACTACAACACTGTTATTTAAATCTTTTTGTTTATTACCACTCCTTTGTTTCTGCACTGCAAAAGTCTTATCGTTTTCACAATTGTTGTTTGCTTGCTTGGCTAAAGTTCTTTGATTGTTCTCTCTCCAAGCTTTTCTTAAATTAATAATGTAAAAACGATATGCATGTCGTTTTCCCAAATTCTGATTGTGTTTCACATTATCACCTACATTAAATTAAAATTAAAAACAAAATTTAAAAATATTTCCACGCTGTTTAATTAACTCTCTCCTTTCTAAAGCGTGAAAAAGCCCAGCTTTAAACTGGGCTAAAGAAAAGAGCATTGTGACTTTTACATCGCAATGCTCTGCATTAAAATAATTTTATGTAGCATTAAAATAATTTCATTGTAGTGTGATTCTCTTCAGAAGTATTGCTTGTTGCAGCATCAATATCTTCATTATCAACAGCTGTGGTATCAGCATCAACATCTGTAACATCAACATCGACATCTTCTGAATTGCTGACAGGCGTAGCATCAACATCATTACCTTTTATATACTCTTCTAAATCGCTTTCATTGATTTCGTAGTCTTCACCATCTTCATCATCAAAATCGCTATCAACTACTTTTTCTTCTGCGAAATAACCTGTTAAATTAGGAGTAATTTCCTGATTAGTATTAATTTCAGTACCGGTTTCAATGCCGTGGTTACTGTCAACTGATTCTTTTCTTACTTGGCTAAATAGATCCATACCGCCAAGCATGGTATTAGATTTAGTAAAATCGTTGTCGATTTTACCAGTGAATTCAACTTCGTCATCGTCCTCTTCATCATCAAAATCGAAATTAAAAGTGGACATTGCATCTAAGCTAGTACTGTTTGCTTCCGATTCGTTTACACCTGTATTGTCATCATCATTTTCATTATCAACATTAAGTTCGCTGCTAAATCCATCCGAAGCCACGCTACCAAGTGAATCCATGGACAACAAATCATCCAATGCTTGTGATAAATCCAAATCATTCAATGCTTCTGTTTCAGTGGCAGCATTGTAAAATGTCTCGACCAAAGAATTGTTTTTATCTGGTAGTTCTACCTTGAATTTCTGAATTACTGCAGGTTTGTGTAACATCTTTGGCTGAGTCTTTAAATGTTCAAGGTCTGCTCCAATGTTAAGACCACCAATGATTGCATTGTTATAACGAATATCGACCTTGCGTTTTTCGTTGGCAAACTGAGACAGAAGTTTTGGAACATCTTCAAAACTTAAAGCTGTTAGTAAACCACTATTGTCAGTTACAACTTCATCTATAGTAGATGTTCTAATAGCAAATTTCTTTGGCTTATTAGAATTTTTTGCGATTTCACTATAATCATAGCGACCACCCTGTAAATAATTAATTTCATTATTTCCATCATTGTTCTTGGCTAAAGACTTACTATTACTGTCAAGTACTGTGACCTTAAATAACTGCAATCTGGCAAAGATTTCAAAATGACGAGGATTAATAAAAATATTATTCTCTTTAAATGTATAAAAATAACAATCCAACCAAATGATTTGCTTTGTTCGTAGTAACTTGGCTAAATCTGGAATATGTTCAGAAGTAATCAAGTTAGGATGTACAAATCGTGCATTAATTTGTTCTCCTGATGGTTGTAAGAAACCATTTGTAAGCTGGTCTCCGGCATGAACGTACTGTCCATTACCTACTCTTAAGCTTGTTGCTCTTTGCTTATTAGTTACTAAACAAGCTACTTTGCTGGCTCGTCCATAAGGGCAATCTAACATCTGATTATCTTCCATGCACTGCTTACACACTTTACTTGTTTCCGAATCTTCTGGTTCGATTCTAATACCTACGGTATCATCATAACGAATAATGTTAATGTAACCATCCATGTTAGCAATTTCTGGGGCTAAAATGCTACCAGGTAAATTGCCTTGAAGCATAGCACCAACAATCTCTACACCGTTAGCTACGGATTCCCCTGCAACACCACCAGAGTTAACTAATGACATCGTAAGCTGTGCGGCTGGTTCTCCAATAGACTGGGCTGCTTCAATACCGACGTTAGCACCTATTTCTTGGAACTTTGCATCTGAGAAACCAAGTCCATAGCAGCGTGAGCAGATACCATGCTCTGACTCACAATCTAACATTATTCTGGCTTCAATAGTATCTTTTCCATTCTCTTCAACCCAATCAAGAGTTTTTTCTGTGATTAAATTCACAGCCATCAAATGACCTGATGGAAAAACTTCTGAATGTAACTCTAAGAATGGTAAATTACGCCCTTCTCTATTGACAAGTAGATTACGTGAAAGTTTTGCCATTTTGTATCGGAAAGTGAAAATACCATTTTCTGTTTTGAGTTCTTTAATGTGCTTTTCTTTAATCACTGTGACACATCTATCATTAACGTAGTAATCTTTGCCACCGTCTTTAGATGTTTTTGCTAACTTTTTGTACTCTTTGATATTACCAATTATTTTCATACCTATTGGTGTAAAAAGTCCTTTACCTTCGAGAGCAACGTCCCAAGTTGAGATTCCCTGGACTAAAGCAACACCACCAAAGAACTCCGTGCCATCGTTGTCATCGTCATCATCATCGTCAAATAACTCGTCTAAAGCTTGCACTGCAATGTGATGAAAACCATTTGCAAGTTTATCGTAGCTATCCTCAGTAATAATTCCTCTTTCACCGTCAGACTTTGCTAAAGTTGAATCAAAGATTTCAAAGGTTTCTTTATCAACCGTGACTTTACCAAGTAGATGCTTATTAAACCACTCTCTTGTTGGAATGAACTTATCCAACTCTGGGCGATGATTTGCCCATTCAATGTCATACCACCAGTCCTTTTTACCACAGTCGTACTCAACAATCTCAAGTCCGGCTGCTTCGTACACAGCATGACGGGTAGCATGACCTGCTGTAGCTGTTTCGTTCTGTGTTGTGGCAACACCGGTACGTGAGGAGTACGTTGACAAGTGCATATCAAAACTGCTAATTCCCTCAGTGTAGTTACTTGTAAGGGAAGTTTCCAAATCTTCTGTAGCTGTCTTCTGAAGAATACCAATAGCACCGCTTGTCTGCATTAACTGACTGGCATTTCCACGTGCACCAGAATCAAAGATTATGAAGAAGTTATTGTTTCTTGGAATGCTAGAAATTAAATCTTCTTTAATTTTGTTGTTCGTCTCTTTATAAAGTTTAACAACTGCATCTTTCTTATCTTCTGCGGAAATGAGACCTTTCTGATAGTCCTTTTCAATTAAAGCTTTAATTTTGTCTGCTTTACCAATTAACTCTTTCTTTTTAGTCTTTAAATCCAAATCCTCTATTGAAAGCGTAATTCCAAACAAATCACTATAGAAGAAACCGAATTCAAGAATCTTCTGATAAATGTAAATACAAGGTTCTCCCATCTCTTTAAATAAATCTTTACAAATTTGAGAGATACTACAGTATTTAATTGGTCCTCTTCCAGATCCTGATGCTAAAAGTCCATCGTAAGCTAAATCGTAATACTTACTACAGTCTACTCCAGGAAAAGCTAACGGGTTTGTAAACTTCTTGTCTGTGAATCCGTATGGAATAAGTGAATTGAACAGAATACGACCTGCTGTTGACAGGTAGTGTCTTCCTGTGGCTAAATCGGTGTAACACACAAAATTGTATGTCTCGATGACAGAGTTCTCTACGTCAGATTTTAACTGGGTTAAATCGCTGTAATAGAACAGATCATTAACAAAGTCTTTAGTGTCTTCATAGATCTCACCAATGTTGTCAGCATTGTCTTTTAACATCGTAGCGCAGTAACAACCAAGAACTTCATCCTGGCTATGCTCCAGAATAATGGTTGAATTCTTTGGATTAATAAAATTGTGTTCTGGAGACATCTTTTCGATAGCTTCTTTTTTTGCTTCTTCTGTGATTAAAGCTACTAACCACATGGTATCACCATCGAAATCGGCATTGTAACCTTTACACGAAAGTGGATGTATCTGAATAGCCTTGCTTTGAACTATCTTAACGTAAAATGCACGTACACTAAAACGATGTAAAGAAGGCTGTCGTCCTGCAAGCACAACTTGCTGGTCTAAACCAAGACTGTCGTCACCTTCAATGAATTCTGTAATCCAATCCATAAACTGTGTGATAACTCTATCTTCTTCGATATCAAAATATTTAGCATAATGCTCCCAATACATACTTAAGAATTTAGTTTTATTCTTCGCTGCTAAAACGTCGAGGAATTTCTGTGCCGAAGCTCCCTTGAAAATGCCATCAACAGAAGTGTGCTGTCCAATGTAGGAAATAATTCTATCTCCCCACATCTTTACAACCATTGAAAGTGGTACACCCATTTCAGTAGGTTTCATTTGTACGTTCTGCATTGGAATGATTACAGAACGTCCTGAACAAATTGTTCTCTTTTTCTGTACAGCTTCACGAATCTTACCATGATTTTTATTGGTTGAATTATGGCCGTAGAACCAAAGTAAAACCGTCTGGTACTCAAGTCTATCGACCTTCTCGTACCCAATAAAAATAGAAATTGTTCTATACAAATTAAGTAAAGAATCCTGCGACTTATTTTTATTTTTAACATCCGATACAGCATTCAAAATCTGTTTATAATGCCAATCAAAATCAGGTACTCCATTAACATTAAGATTTTTCATAATAGGTCTAAATGATTGTGGCATAACTGGAAACGCTGAGATAACATACTCGGCTAAAGAGGTCTCGCCACTGTCTGAATGAGATGCAAGAAAAGTATCGCAGTAATGTAAACTTTCAATTACACCGGAATCTGCTTCCTCTCCGTTATCTACCTTTTTATCAATCAGTCTTTGGTAGTAATCTCTTGTTGCTCTAACATCAATTCGTTTGAAAATCTCTACTAAAGCTGACATTCCAGTTCTGTACTGTTCACGTTCTTTTTCTGTAAGTGTTCCAAGAATTTTAGAATCAATTAAAACAACAAAAGGTAATCTAGTTCCATCTTCAGGAAGTTTGACTAAAACCTCGGACCTAATGATGGCTGCTAACCTATCTTTAGAAATTTTTCCTAAAGGCATTTCCTCTGGAGCTTTTTCTGAATCAATGTTAATTTCTCGTTTATATCTACACAGAATTAACTTGTCTAAAGAACCTTTAACAATCCATGTTGGATGTATAATTTCACATTTTAAATCAATGTAACCCCATTTGCTTCTGTTTCGAATTCCCATCTCTGGTCTTGAAGCATCTCCAAAGATTACTGTAGAATGTAAATTATCAACATGATCTACAGGAATGCTCGATAACGAACGAATCATTTCGTCAGTAAGTGGGCTAAATTCGTAACCATTCTCTACTGTCGTTAGTTCGCAACCCATTGAACGAATAAAGGCCTGCATAATGAAATCACTGTTATTAGTTCCATCAATGTGTATATCACTAGGGTCATCTCTAATTTCTCCAGCCAAAAGTTTTTTCGAAGCTAAATCATCTGACTGTACAGTGTACATATCCTGTAAGACTTTAGTTGCACCTACGCCAGAAACACACCAACAGCACATTTCCTCAAAGGACTGACCACCTTCATTTTTCTGTCCATGTCGTGGCTGTCCAAAAATAGGATCGACCTTAACATGACTACCAATTGAGTGTGCTTTCTTATTTACCATGTGAACTAATTTAAACATGTGAAGTGTACCAATGTTAATAGGTCTTTTAAACATTTTACCAGTACGACCATCACACAAATATTTAGGATGCACATCACACTCCTTGGCTAAATCGTTTACGATTTTCAAATCATCCTTGTAGAAAGGACTGATTACAATTCTGTGATCTTTCTTTCTCATTGCTTCCCCAACTACTAAGTCAAGTAATTGTGAAATGTTCATTCTGGAAGGAACTCCGAGTGGATTTAAAACTACCTGTACAGTTCGTCCAGTAACAGGGTCGTAAGGCATTTCTTCAGCAGGTTTAATTTTAGCAATAACACCTTTGTTACCACAACGTCCAGACATTTTATCTCCCTCTTCTGCTGTGGCTCTGGTAGCTAAAATTACCTTACCAATTTTAGAACCGTCTTTTTCATAAATGTATGAGTCTATTACCTGTCCTTCTGTGTAACCTGTTAAAGTGATTTCTTTTTGCTTGTACGAACTATTACTCTTTTTAATAATGACAGTCATAGCAACATCACCATTACGAAGAATTGTTCCTTTTTCTGGTAAACCATCTTCCTTGATGTATGAAAAATTGTTTTTGTTATCAGATGTGCTTAACTTACCGAATACTTCTTCTCGTTCCTCATCAGAGTGTAATTCATGCTTAATGTCTACCATGTAAATAGAGGACAAAGTATCGTCCATAACAATTTCATTACTAATTGTTACAGCATCATCAATTGTTGAGCTTTCGTAAGTTTTAAAAGCTATGGTTAAATCCATACCCATGGCTAAACCTGAATTGAACGTGTCCTTGTCAACCTTAAAACCACCGTAGTCAGCAAATACTTCAGTTGGTTTCTTGTCTAAAGAGTAACCAAGAGCATACGCAACAACATCGTTTGGTTTGTAAACATTATTCGGTACTGCATTAATTCTATAAGAGAACATATTTTTCTCTGTAGTTTTCTGTGCAAAAGGAACTACTAATTTTGTAGTCTGCGGGAACTTCTCTTTTAAAGATTCCATTGCTACTACTTTAAGTACTAATGTTTTTGTTTCACGACTTGTCTCGACACTAAGTAATTTCAAATTACTATTGAGAATTGCATCTTCATGATTTTTCATCTCTGGAAACATCTGTACATTACAATCGTAGAAATCTTGTAGTAAATTTTTAGCCGTGTAGTTACCTGTATCGAGGATACTTTCGCACCCAGTCCCTACTCTTGCTCTACAAGCACCAAAGGTTGGAACTGCCTGTTTTTGGTGATTACAGCACATTAAAAGTCTCTTACCATTCGAATGATTCTGAAATGGAATACAGCTACGTGCTGGTGACATCGAGGCTAAAGGTGAATACTCCTTGTATGTTACTAAATGTGTATCAACCGTTAAAACGTTACCACAATACTTGGCTAAAACCCTCTGTTTTTTACTGCCGTCCTCATTTTTAAAGGTCTCACACCATTCTGCAACGTACTGATCTTTTTCTTCAACCGCTGTTAAATAAACAGGTTTGTCGCTAACTACTTCACCATCTCTGACTGGTAAGAATGGTACTAACAGATTACCATCATCGTCATCCTTGGTTAAAATAGTTCTATGGTGAACAATACCAATCTTTGAAGACTCTGGAGAATCAATCGGGTCTAAACGACCATTCTGTAAATCCTGCACGCTTACAAGTGCATCAGTAATTGATTGTGCACTAATGTTTGCGGTTACCTTATTAGCTCGTTCCAAGCTAGCCATGATGTTGGTTGTATCAGCCATCTGTCCTGTGCCAGTATCAGTTTTGGTAATACTTGAAATAAATCTATTCAAGTCATACACATTTCTACTATCTTTAGCTTTATCTAGGCTAAAGTCATTAAAGAATTCTGGTAATGCTGTATTGCTGCTACTAGCCGCAGACAATGAATTCTCTAACGTATTACAAATCATTTTAAGATGTGATGTGAGAATTTCACACACCTTTTTATCAAATGGAACTACAACACGATTTGTTAACTCGTAGTCACTACCAAATGTATCAAAGCCATTAATGTTATCAAATAGAATACTTATTGCCGTGTATAAATCCTCAACGTATAACTTTGAAGCATCTGTTCTTCGAATAACTTTAATTTTATTATTGTTTGTATCAATTACTTCAATACAGCTTAAATCGCTATCATTTAGAACCTGTAGGTCATCCATTGTAAACGTATGACCTTTGCTAAAGCTTACATCACCTACAGTGATTGTTTCCGCTGCTTTTAATCCAAGCACTCTAAAGTTAAAGATTGAAAACTTTTTGAGAGTGTAAATTTTATTGTTATACTCAACTTTAAGTGTATCAATCAAACTGTTATCAATCTCTTTTAGTAAAGGTTCCATTAAAGTAATTCCAGATTCATAGGTCTTTCCATTAACTGTAATGGTCTGTGCTAAATACTTGTTGCTTGCACGGTTTACAAAAGATTGTGTGTTGTCTAATCGTTCAAGATTTCCCTGACCTAAATCAAAGTAATTTTTATTAAAGAGAGATCTATCAAGCATAGCTTGTAAATCTGTAATAACTGAATCTTCATGGACTAATTTATGTCCAAAGAAAGCATACGCTGTCATGTAGATACAATCGTTCCTATTGTTGAAATTCTCTTTTTTAATTTCTGTCTGTTTCTTTCTATCTGGGTTAAAGGCTTGTAAAACAAAAGGATTGTCAAAACCAAACATCTGTATTAACTCGATCTCATTCATACCAGTGATAGCTTTAAGAAAAGTACAAATATCAATATCTGCATACTTATCATTCTTATCTTTGTTCTTCTTTGAGACCATTATACCTTTATTTTGATATTTAATATTTAATGATCTAACATTGTCACCAATTGGAAGTAAAGTAGCTTCTACCTGCGGGGTACCGTCTCTATTGGTTGATTTTGAAAAACTCCAACCAGATTTACGATTGTATGAGTCCAAAACCTGAATGTAATTTCCACGTATTTTAAAACCAAGCTCTTCTAAAATAGGAAGATTTAATAAATCTAAATTAAAAGAAACCTTTTCATCAGTTTTTAAAGAAGTGATAACGCAATTCACTTTAATTACCTGATAAATTGTACCATCCTTAGTTAATGGTTCACTTACATTAAATGGATAAGGAAAAAATTCAATTTTATAATCATTCTTTACAAATTTTGTGCTTTCTTTTAATAATTTAGGAATTTCTTTGTAAATTAAATTATTAAAATCTACACGTTGTCTATTTTGTAATTTAAAACTCATATTTTATTCCTCCGTTAGAATTACTTGGCTAAAGTTGTGTACAACTTTAAAGTTTCAATATCATCCATATCTATCCATTGTAAAAGAATGTCTTCAAAGATCTTTATAGCATCCTCATTTTTCAAAGCTACAGCTGTTTTAAACTGCTGATAAATAACTTTCATGTCAATAACATCTTTATATTTGTCATACTTACATAAAAATAAAATCTGCTCATCAAGAGCAGTAATTTCCATTTTTTTATATTCTTCTAATAATTGTTTAGACATAACCATAAAAAACACCTCCTGCTCTTCTGTCATCTAAATTTACAGTTCCATCTTTAACATTTTTCTCTTGGTAGACGCCTTCAGTATCTTTCTGTCCTAAACGACCAATACAAACATCTTCGCCATACTCATTTCTAAAATTAACTGCTTCTTTAGGATTGTCTAAAAAAGTCTCAAAATCTTTATCATCAATGAACATTGTTGGTTTTCCAAAATCAACAATAATTCCATCTTTAGTAATTATTATCATTAGCATACAAACTCACCTCCTAAGTTTCTCTTAGTTAAAGATTGACATGCTACCAAGTACAGATTTCTGTTCAGTGTCTTCTTTTTCAACTTCTAAGTTTTCGCTAATGTTGTCTTTGTTGTATTTTAAATCTTTGTTAATGTTATCTTTGCTAAAACTGGCATTAATCCTACCTTTAGATGGTGTACATTTGTATACCTTAATTCCTCCAATGGTAACGTCTGTGAGGTCTTTAATCTCACCATTAACTAATTTTTTTACCATAAAATCATTCCTTTATTTTTTTCTATCCTTTTAAAACACCATCATAATCTAAAATTTTACATTCATTTAATAGTGATTTTATTTTATCTTTAGTAGCTTTTATAGTTTTTTTATCTGAAGCATTAGAAAAATACATTTGATTTTTTACAATAAAATTGTAGCAATCAAAGTCTTCAAAATTCTCAAAATATTTGTAAATGTAATCTATTAATTCATCTACTAACTTATCTCCGATGACATCTCTAACATTGTATTTACTATACTTTTTAATCATCTCTATCATTTTGAAAATTTCTGAATAATCAGATTCTGTTTTAAAATAAAATTGATAGTACTTTGCTAAATCGTTAAGTATTCGCACTGCATCCATTTTGGATTTACCGTAAAACGATTTAACCACAGTATCTATAAAATCTTCAACAATCTTACTATCTTTTTCTGTCAATATTTTTGTAACTACTGTGGCAATTACATTTGCATCTAATTTAAAGTTGCCTGGATTACCGAAAGCTTGTAATACTTTCACATCGCTATTAGTCATTTCCGTAATCAATTCACTTATAACATAATGATATGCATTTCCAATAATAACAATATCCTTTTTACTTAACCCAGCTAAAGCACTGAAATCGTGACATCTCACATAGCAATTAAAAAAGTAAAAAAGATCAAAAGTTTTTTCCCTATCTTTGTTCGAAACAGATTCTAACAAATCATTAATCACTTCTCTTAGAAAAGTGCAATCACTCTTTGCTAAAGATTTTAAATACCCATAGCTTTCATCCAAATAAATCCGCAAGCTTCCTAATTGCTCAACATTACAAAAGAATTCGAAATTAGTTTTCATGATTGAATACATAGAAACGTACACTAATTTAGGAGCATGTATTTTAATCTTATCTATTTCATTACAAAAGTATTTATACTGGTCTAAAGTGATTTCACCATTCCCCAGTCCAAATTCCAAACTAAGTTGTAATTTACTACAATGTAAATTAAATGTTGGATAGTATGGTTTTAAGTTTTTCAAAGATTGTAAATCATCCTGAATGCTCATAATGATCACCACCTAACTAGGTTCATTACCTTTGACAATAACACCATTCACTTTTCCATCTTTTAACCTATCATTCTGAATTAAAATATTAACTGCATCACTATTTCTTTCAAAATGAATTAAACTTCCTATACGTATGTGATTTGAAATTAAGATTGCTGGGTTAAAGACGTTAATAAACTGTGCGGTACAACCATCAACGGTTTCCATTGGTTCTATTTCAACCCTAATGGAAGCATGTACTCGATTCTGCCTCCATAGAATATTACGTACAATACCAGTGTACGTGTTAAATGACCATTGCTCGAACTTTAATGCAATTTGCCTGTCTGAGTACTGATCTTTTTGTTCGCCAAAGAAGGTCAAGTCATTGACTTCCACTACGACACCATCTGAAGGCATTTTTTCTCCAAACTGCCACATGTAGTCAAAGATTTCACTTTTTGCCCAAACTTTAAAGCTTTCGAAATCGTCTGGAATTTCTTCCCACTTAATTAGCTTATGCGGTACTACGTTAAACCCACTTTCATTTAAAATGTCAAAGGTCTTGGCTAAAGTTGTCGCAAGTCCTTCTGCAGCAAACACAACTGTTTTCAAAAACTTATAGTATTCTAAGTCATGCCTAACTCTCAGTAAAGAAATGGCAGATGACTTACAAGTTTTGTACTTAGTGTTATCAATGTCATTCCTAAGTTTTGAAATACCTTCATAAGTTACAAAGCTTTCACCTGTTATTTTTAAATCTTTCTTATTAAGTGGAATGCTTGATGGTAAAACTAATTTAGTTTGCTCAGTGAAATCAAACGACTCACTGCTTCTTCCTCTTGAGAGAGATAACTTTAATTTACCATCACTGTAAATGCTCTTTGTATTAATCCCATCCATTTTCAAAGAAATCATTAAATCTTTCTTAAGTTCCCTATACTTTTTAAAGAATTCCCAGGCTTCTTCGTAACTTACTACAGCACGACAACTAAGACTCTTATCCTCGTTAAGTGCATCAAAATACCTACCGTATTCGGGATCTTGGCTAAAGCTTTTAGCTTTGGTAAGATTATCATCAGCTTTTATTCCGAATTCCTGTAAAAGACCAAAAGGTATTGGATCTTCGTCATAAGTTCTTATAAAGTATTCATGCAAAACTTTTTTAGTATTTGGATGTTCTTTAAGTAATTTAGTGTACTGTTCATACAGCTCATCGGTTATAATAGGGTCACCTATTCTGTAGAAATATCTTGCTGCTATCCAAATTTTAATAGGATTTCGGCTAGCTATTAAATTTTCAACAGACATTTTTGAATACCTCCAATCATTTAAATTTAATGCAATGAAATTGCTAAAGTAATTTCTTTTTCTTTTTGCAATTAAAGGGAAAGAAACATTTGACTGTCTCTCTACCTGCTTTGTTAGATTTTTATAATTAAAGTTACACTAATGTAAGGTAATTAAATTTTAAATCTTTTTCTAATTCAAAACTAAGACATAAATCTTCTGCTTATCAATGTTTTTCAATTATTTTATAATGGTTATCAATATTTTTCAATCATTTACAATTATTATCAATACTTTACACTATTTATCATTATTTTTTAATGTTTATCAGTTATTATCAATGTTTGACAATAATTTACACATATTTTCAATTGTTTACATTTCTTTTCAATTAATTTCTAACATGTACCTACAAATGCAAAATGAGTAACCTACTATTTTAAGTAGATTACTCATTCTTATGTTCATAATTTAACTATTACAATACTTTACTAATTAAAGAAATAACAGCTAAACTGGCTTCACTTCCAATAAATGTAAATCCGGCTACAATGGCTGCAACAACTACAGAACCAATTACTGTTAAAGCAGTAATGGAAGCTGTATGTTTACAGGTTGGAACTGTGAGTGATTTAAGATTACCAATCATCTTCTTCATTTTACTATTTCCTTTCTTTTCATTTAATTTATTTCCTTTGCACTGATTTTTGCACTGATTTCTTTACATTAATTTCTTTCCTTTGCTAAAACAGAGAAATCTTACTATGATTTAACTCACTCTGAATCTCTGCTAAAAACTTATCTTTGGTCTCAATGAATACACCTGTAATGATGATAATTGAAGAACCTGCAAAAGAAAGTTTTGAAAGATCAAATACATTTGAAAGAATACAAGGAATAAATGCAACCACGCACATGGCTAAGGCTCCGAGACCAATAATCCATCTAAGTTCACTTTTAATGTAATCAACAGTTGCTTTACCAGGTGTAATATCAGGAAATACTCCTCCAGAACGACTTAACTGATTAGAAATCTCTAAAGGATTTAAAATGTACTGTGTGTAAAAGTAAGAAAAACCGATGATTAAGAGGAAATAAATCACTGCTCCAACGGAGTAGGATGGATGTGCTGGGCTAAACCAATTTGATGTGTCCATAGCTTTAACAAACCAGTACTTACTACTCTTCTCCCAGAACAGTGCAACCATACTAGGAATGGAAATAATACTGGATGCAAGAATGATAGGAACTACAGTACCAGGACACAGCTTAATTGGAAAATAGCTGTCCTCGTCGCTAACACATCCTTGAAGTTTTCCAGAATATCTTACTGTTAATCTCTTTTCTGTTTCCTGAATTACTACAGTAAAAACAAAAAGTAAAATAACGCAAATGCTAATGAAAGCAATTCGTAATGCCATCTCTTTAGGAGTCTTACTTTTGAGAAATCTTGTGTAAACGCTGCTAAAATCGGAAGGATAGGATGACAGGATATTGCATAGAAGAATTAAAGAAATACCATTACCAAACGCTTTCTCTTCTATGTACTCGCCTGCAAGCATTAATACAATAGCCATTACAAACCAAATTAAGCTAACACACAGAACCCAGTACCATTTGTAAGAAAGTAATAAACCTCTCTGACCGAATCCTACTGCAAAGCCTACAGCTTCAATCGCGGCTAAAGCTGCACCAAGAATTACAGTGTACATTTTAAATTTCTTTCTACCTGTTTCTCCATCCTTTTGAATTTCTCCAAGTGAAGGAATGATTGAACACATTAACTGTAGAATAATTGAACTGGTAATGTATGGTGTGATTGAGAGCATTGTGATGGACAGGCTCTGTAAGCCATTTCCTGACAATGCATTGAACATCCCTAGTGTACCGTTTGACTTTAACAACAATCTAAAATAAGCTGTATTTACACCTGGTGTTGGTATCCCTGAAGCAATCTGAATTAACGCAAGAATACCTAAAGTAATTAATAGTTTCTTTCTAAAATCCTTTTTGTTTTTTAATGCTTTTAACATTTAACAATTTAACCTCTCTTATCTAATTTTTTGATTTAAATCTTTATTTGTAATTTCTTATCTTTGCTAAAGTTACTACACCTCCTACACCTCTATTTTTAATTCTTTGGTTACAAAATTAGTTGTTTCTCTAATTACGTAGTCTGTAAATCCTAGTGCACCTCCTACACCTCTATTTTTAGTTCTTTGGTTACGAAATTAGTTGTTTCTCTAATTACGTAGTCTGTAAATCCTGCTACGCAACCAGCTGGTCTAAAGATGCAGTTGATTGCTCTGTTGTACTTTGTTAATGGCTCTTTTCCATACTGAATCATAGACTCCTTTAAACTTGTATTTTTACAACAAATGTTGTCCAAAATAGTATTTGGATAAATAGCACAATCAGCGTAGGATAACATTGGAGCATCTGGAGCGCTATCCCCTGCAACTACGATTGCATCTGGCTTTAGTAACTTGGCTAAAGCTAATGCTGCATCTCCTTTTGTATTGTTCATTGGTACAGCATAAAATCTGTCATCGCAGATGTAGGACTCCATACGAAACTCGCAGTAAAGATCTTCTTTTAATGAACTTTTATAATTATCAGAAACATCAGACTTAAACTGTGCAGAAATAAAACTATCACCACATACTCTACACTTAATAAAACAATTTTTCGATTTTAACCAATTAAACGCATTGTAAAGAATTTCATCATACTTACGTAAACCATAATCGTACTTTTCTTTATAACGTTGTTCGGGTTCTTGGCTAAAGTAAACATCATTACCAAAGCAAAGAAGTACTGAATGCAATTCTAATCCAATTGGCCATCTAATTCTCTCGTACTGTTCTTTTGTTCTTATGGTAACCAAAATTACTTTGATACGTTTACTTAAACGTACTAAAGTATTTAAGTTATCAGGATTAATGTAATTTAATTCTTTACCATCTTGTGTCCATTCAATGCACACATCTCTATCTCTTGCAAATCGTTTTGGAAAGATTAGAGTTCTGTCAATATCAGAAATGAATAACACATTTTCCTTTTCCATCAAATCACCTCCCATTTAATTAATGTGTTGGATAAAGCTACTGTGCTAAAGCTGTCACTAGGCTAAAGCCAATACTGCCTAATGCAAAACTTTTATTAATCCAATCGCTTTATAATTCTGTAACGGATACTGCTCGACTGGAATTTCTTTTTCTCTTGCTAACTCCAGCAGTAAACGAAGTTCTTCGCTTTCCTCCCCATCCTTCTCATTCACTAAAATCTTCCATGGAGTTCTCCTTAATAAAACTCTAGTTGTCTCTCCAATACTTGGTTTGCAATACTTATCAGAAGGTAAAGAAAATTCTTTGCACACCTTTTCAATTTCCTCTTTTGGTGTTAGTTCTTTTACACTCTCGTCAAAAAGATATTTTTCACCATCATACACGCAAACTGTAATTCCATCTTTTACAGTAATGTATTTTGCTTTGCTAAAGCACTTCACTACTCCGTCAATAAAAGTATAAGTGTAATCACTACCCTTTAAATCTTTGTAGAAAGCACACCCGTGAAAATCATTTTTACCAACAATTCCGTCTTTTAAGAAGGTTCTACTTAATCCACCAGAAATGTTTGCATTCAAGCAAGCATTCGGAATTAAAACATCTTCACGAGTTCCCCATTTGTCGGCTACTCTGGCTGGATCAGAAAGCACTGCTAAATCTGGTTTGATTCTATGACCTGTTTCGGTGTAGTACTTTGCTAAAGACTCATTAAGCTGTTTCTTAATTGTACCTTTACCTGTCCAACCATCTACAAATTGAATCCATTTTTCACCATGTTTATTTACAATGTAATCCATTGCACTCTTATCAATCCCTTTGTCTCTGATAATTGAAATAGTGTAGTGTGAAACATCAAATCCCCAATGCTCTTTAATGTAACGTTTAATCAAAATACCAATTGGTGTTCCTGCCCTTGCTAAACTGACTAAAACGGTGTTTTCCCATTTGTCTTTAACAATCTGCGTTGACACTGTCGCTACTAATTGTGCAATTACTGGGCTAAAGCTACCCATGATTTCTTCAAACAACCGTAAGTACTCACTGCTAGGTTCCCACTCCTTTTGCAACAACTCGGAGTAATGAATACCACTCTGTATCATTCTCTCCTTTTCTTCAGTACCTACTGGCTTGACTAAGTCTGTCACATCTTTTAGCAGAATAGTAACATCATCACCCTTGTAAGTACCAAAAGTCTTCGTAACAGAATTCTTGTTAATTTCTTTGTCTTCCATAAATCCTCCTTATTTAAACTGTATTAACTGTGTATTATAATTTTTATAAATACTCATTAAATAACTCATGGCTTTGATAGTTTCTTTTGGAATACTTTTTGAATCGGTTAGAATAAAAATTAAGTCATAGTGTTCCATGTGATACAAATAACTAAGTCGTTCTACATCGTAAAAACTTGGAAGTTTGTAACCTTTTGTAATTGGATACTTTGCTAAAGTGTTATTAACTCCAATTGGGCTACGAGCTGTTGAATGACAAACTACTTCCTTTTGATGTGATTCGATTTCTCGTGCAAAATAAATAGGCACAGACATAAATTCTTCTGTGCCTAACACTAAAATTTTATCAACATTTTTAATCTCTTCTTCGTACTGTTCGTAAAGTGACCGAGCTAAAGCTCTTTCTTCAATACCGAAAGAACACCAAAAACCAAGTCTAGCATTGTTACCCTGTTTTACCTCCTGTTGTTTAATAAAATCTGAAATTGTTTCAGATTTTCTGAGACAGGTGTCTAATGGTTCGAAAACTCTGATGTGTTTAACCTGTTCTGAAAAATTGTCATCAGAGAATGCAAGCAGAGAACACACCTTAATCCCAAACTCTTCTAGCTTTAGTCTGTTCTCACTGCTAATTCTGTCTACTGCAGTGACAGCGAATTTATTGCACTTGGCTAAAGCTGACATTGCCTTTAGCAGTTCTGTTACTAAGTTCCTAAGTGTGTTGCCTGTAGTGAATTCATCGTCAACGAAGATCACTTGGCTAAAGTTGCCAGCATTCTTGATTGCGTTTTCAAGTTCACCATAATAAAGTCTTTGCTCTACTACATGACTATGTTCTTCTCTAAACTCAATGCACTTACCATTCCCTAAGTTTTCTCTGGTTGTTGTGAGATAGTAAGCTTTTCTAAAGTGATTTGCGAACAAATGTCCCAAAGCTGTTGCAGTTTCTGCAAAACCAATTACTAGTGTCTGCTCTTCGAAATCAATTCTGTCATCCGTAGTAATTTCTTTAGCCTTCTTGGCTAAAGCAGTTACCATTTCCAATGTATCACTTGGTTTTGTAGGTAAATACTTAGATTGCTTTTTATTAACAATCAGGTAGTTACGTTTTGAATTGTTATAACGTTTTGCTACACTAAAAAGATCATCTCTTGTATAATTCATTAAAACACTCCTTGCTTAATCATTTAAATTCCAACAGAAATCATCCATCTTAATTCTTTTGGAGATTTCTTTAAAAATCCATGTTTTTTCTTTACGATAAAAATTACAAAGGTTAATGCACTTTACTCCCCAAGAGAGATTTAAAACCTCTAGGGATACTAATTCCCTACTGTGTGCGAAATCCATTAGATTCACATTAATACTGTCTAAACCTTTAATGGTTGTTCCAGTTTTTTTACCAAGTAGAAAGAATGCCAACTTATTTACTTCTTCCGGCATATCGCGTAGATTTAATTCAAATTTACTTAATAATTCGGAATGCTTGGTTAAAGTGATCAGAGCTTTTGAATTCTTCATTTCTACCACACTACTATTTCTAAAATCACACAAGTATTCTTTTCCTACTAATTTATTGTTCTTTGTTAAAGGAATGCAAATTAAGTTGTAGGATAACCAGCTTTCCATTGGATCTGTTACTACTTTAATTTCTAATCCTATCTTGGTTAAATCTGTTACAAGTTCTAAATTCAAAAGCTCACCTCCTTTGTAATAATTTATTACTTTGCTTCGTACATTTTGATTAAAAAATCTTTTATGTGCGTTGCAGTAAATCCTGCTTCATTCAAAACATTATTAATGTTTTTATCAAACGGACAATGTGTGTCTTCCTTAGCTAAAGTTGCAATACGTAAATTAATGCCAAGGTTTTCTCTGAGAATTATGTTAAGATTATCAAGAACAAAAACTAAGTAATTGATGAAGTTTGAATTGTAAATCTGTAATTCATCAATAAAAGCAATTCTAGAACCAACTTCGAAATGTGAATTCTTGTAGAATTTAGTTTTGCAAAGTTCTTCTGCCTTCTTTGCTAAAGGTTCTGATAATTGTTTACAAACACTCACTAATTTATCTTTACCTTTTATTTTATTGTTTATTTTATCTTCCTTAGCTAAAGTTAATCTTAACTCTAGCATTACTTTTTCCACCTCAACATCAATTACTTTTACAGCAATGAAAGTGAAGTATTGTTCTATTGTATCTACATCTTTGGCAGAGGTATGTAAAAAGTCCACGTCATCTGTAGTCCCTGCATTATTAGCAATCTCCTCCATCATCATTGAATTTACCGATTGTATAGTTATCATGTAATTCTTATAGCGTGATTTTGCTAACGTATTTACTTGATCTAAAGATACTAACATTAGTAACCTCCTCTTGTTCTGTGTTTGTTTTATTTCTGTTTTGCTACTATTTTATTTCTAAATTAAAAGAGAACCCAGCGTTTAAACTAAGTTCTCTTGCCCTTTCATCACTGGGCTAAAGCTATGCTCTTGCTAATCTTTTATTTCTAATCGCTTTGCGAACGAAATCAATTGGAATGATACACAGGGCTAAGGCTGCGACAGTCAGCCATGCTACTGGTGTCAGAGCTGCTGTGCTAAATAGTCCTCCTGTAAACTGGCAAAGTAAGAATGTGTCTAATACAATGAATAATCCTATCAGATAGAAAAGATTATTTTTACCAATACCGTCGAAAAGATTGTAATGTTCTGTACGGATATTAAGACCATTTACTACAGAGGCAAAGCACATTAAAGCAAATCTAGCTGTGTTAGCTTCGAGTTCTGTTCTAAAGAGGTTTTTGATCGGTGAGAAGATCAGAATAGCGTAGAATACTAAGAATGAAACTGTGCTAAGTGCAATTCTCTGTTTTGAACCTCTGATGAACAATCCTGCACCTTTTCTGATAGGTGCTTCCCTCATGTACTCCTCTTTAGGTGGTTCTCCACCAAAGCTAAGTGAATTAAGTGTGTCCATGATAATGTTAATAAGCAAAATCTGCACGGAAGTAAGTACTGGTATTGCCATCATAATTGGGAAGAAAATACTAAGTACTAATAAACTGATATTAATAGGTAATTGGAATTCTAAGAACATCATAATATTGTGCATGAATGTTCTACCTAGTTCAACAGATTTAACGATGGAAGCAAAGTTATTATCTGTGAGAATAATATCAGAAGCTGCCTTGGCTACATCACTTCCGCTGTTCATTCCGAAGCCTACGTCTGACTTTTTAAGTGCTGGTGAGTCATTAACACCATCACCTGTCATAGCTACACTACGTCCCATCTCCTGGGCTAAGGTGACTAATCTCAGTTTTGTATTAGGTGAGCAACGAGAGACCACCATTAACTTAGATAATACCTTTTTGACTTCATCATCAGACATTTCTCTGATTTCGTTATCAGTGAGGGCAACGTCTTTACCTTCTCTGAAAATACCACACTGTTTAGCTACAGCGAGTGCTGTTTCCATGCAGTCTCCTGTGAGTTCAATTACCTGAATGCCTGCTTTGTGTGCGACCTTAACTGCTTCAATAGCTTCTGGTCTTATTGGGTCGCTTACTCCTATGATTCCAAGGAAAGTCATTCCCTGTGCTAAAGTGTCGTCCTCATAATCGCCACTCTTAACTGCGATGGCAATACAACGGTTTGCGTTCTGAGTTAACTCGGAAAGCTTGGCTAAAGTGGCACTGGAATCCCAGTCTTTAACACTACCGTCTGCTGTCATGTATTTAGTACAGTTGTCAATGATTATCTCTGGAGCTCCTTTGTAGTACGAGTATCCATTGCTACAGTATGCAACTGAGTATTTAAGTTCACTGGAGAATGCCTGCTTTCTTTCAATACTGTACTTTTCGTTTATCATCTCGTACTCTTTTGGTACAACTAGAGAAAGTATAGCTCTGTCAATAAAATTGTTACCAATGATCTTATGTTCTTCATTGTAGAAGCTACTGTTGTTGAGTACGATACTTTCGTGAAGTGTCTTGGCTAAATCGGAGTTATCTCTAACTTCATTGCCTTCGCCATCAACGATGACTTCTGGAGACATTACTCCTGTTGTGAGTGTACCGGTCTTATCTGTACAAATGAGATTAACGTAAGCCAATTCTGGAATCTTGTTAGGGTTCTTGGCTAAAATGTTAAACTTCTCCATTATATTGACATTCTGCTTAGTAACTAACTTAACGATCAGTGGTAAGCCTTCTGGTACTGCAGCGACAATGATAGTCGCAGCATTACTTACATTGGCAGCAATCTTATTGATGATTTCTAATACATTTCCTGAGAAGTACTGGGCTAAACCAGCTTGCATAATGCCAGAGACAGTCATAGTTACAAAGGCAATGATTGCGGCTATAGTTCCCCATTTGTTAATGAAGTTAGCAAGCTTGCCTAAAGCAATGTCCAAAGCAGTTTTAGGAGCTTCTAAGGTCTGCATGTTAATTAAGGTTTCACCGTTTACAGTGTCTTTACCAACTACTGTTACCTTTTCAAGACCTTCCCCGGCAACAACTACTGTTCCTGCAAAGAGGTGATTCTGATTTTTGTAGGCATCGGTGGATTCATCCTTCTCATAGACATAATCTTGGATTACTGTTTTCTTGCACTCTTCTGCTTCACCATTAATGACTGCATTGCTTACAGAAATCTTACCATCAATCAAGTAACCGTCTGCGTGGATTTCCTGGCCTAAAGTGACCATAGTAATGTCACCGACAACCAAATCATCCGCATTGATAGTTTTGACTTCACCGTCTCTAATTACTTCACAGTATCTGATTGCTGTTTTACGTCTTAGATTTTCTGTTGATTTTTGTATGGCAGTGTTTGTTTTTACAGCAATTCCTGTGACTAATCCGATTACGATTAATGTTAGGATTGGTCCTGAAATGTGTTCAACACCTAGAATACTTAAGATCAAAGTAACGATTGTAATTACAATCAGTATTACTGTGATTGGTTCTTTAAGAGCATCTAGTGCGAATTCCCACCATTTTTTTAGTTCTGGATCTGGTAGTTTATTACTACCATGTTCCTCCCGACTTCGTCTGACTTCTTCTTCTGTTAATCCAGTGAAGTTGTTTTCTTTGTTTTTGTACACTTTTGTACTCCTTTCCTAGTTTATTGTACATTTCTGTACGTTTGTGATTGCTTAGCTAAATCCCTAGGCTAAAGCACCAGACTAAAGCTTTGCAATCAAAAAGGACATCTAGCTTTTACACTAAATGTCCTTGAATGGGTAGAGTAGTTTACCTATTGGAGAATACTGGGCTAAAGCACTGCAATAAAAAGAACACCTAGCTTTTACTAAGTGTTCTTGAATGATTGTAGCAGTTTCGTATGAGAATAGTATTCCCATAACTACTCATATCTCTTTGTATTTAATTATCGCACCTGTAGGCAATTGGGTTATTAATGGGTTATTTTTAAACTTTATGACATTTTAAAATACGATTTTACGCTAAATATCCTAATACAAATGTTGAATGATTAGACATGATCACATTATGGCAGCCTAAAATCATCAGTAACATAATACAAACAAGATTTACAAAAAATGCAGGTATCGGGGCTAAAGTGTTTGTAAATCTCGGCCCTATGATAAGAATCCCGAAAATTCCTGCAATACACAAAAGACCATGTGTTGTTTTAATTCCGAAATCCGCCTGTCTTAATACAAGCAATGCTAAGAGAACAACAACTCCTGCAACACTGTTTCCAGAACCAAATACTGTGCTAAACAGCGTTACTAAAGCAAAGCAGAAAGCCACAACAAGGTATACCTTAACATTATAAATTAGGATGTGCCTTCTCTTTTCCTTCGGGTCTGTTGTCTTTTTGATCAATTCTTTTGAACCAGTTGAGCTAAGTTGCAGCTCTTGATAAAATGTCATAAATTTCCCACCTTTTCTCTTTTCATAAAATGAATTTATCGTCAAAGTGGAATACAATATACCTCAAGCTACTCTAATTGTCAAGCATATTAAATCAAAGAATTTTGGAATAACCATCATAAATTCTCATATCTTTGTCTGAATTGGGTTATAAATATAGCTAAATTGAACTAAATAAATTTACATAATTATACAATTCTATTCGTAGGTAGTAGGTAGTCCTAGTATCTTTTTAGTACTTCTCAGAAAAAGAAAAAAGCCCTAGAGCCACTATTTAAGCGGCTTTAGGGCTTTTGAAATATGTTCAAAAATTAGTTGTTGATTAACTGGTCTTCATCACTCCAGCTGTACAGCTTACGGATATCTGCACCAACTTTTTCTGATGGATGCTCAGAAGCAAGTTTTCTCATAGCTTTGAAGTGTACCTGAGATCCAGCATCAGACATATCAAGTAAGAAGTCTTTTGCGAATGTACCATCCTGAATATCAGAAAGAATCTGTTTCATTGCCTTCTTTGTCTCAGCTGTTACGATCTTAGGACCTGTGATGTAGTCACCGTATTCAGCTGTATTAGAGATAGAATATCTCATTCCAGCGAAACCTGACTGGTAGATTAAATCTACGATTAACTTCATCTCATGGATACATTCGAAATATGCGTTACGTGGGTCATAACCAGCTTCGCAAAGTGTTTCGAAACCAGCCTGCATAAGAGCACAAACACCACCACAAAGTACTGCCTGCTCACCAAATAAGTCAGTTTCTGTCTCTGTTCTGAATGTTGTTTCAAGAAGACCTGCTCTTGCTCCACCGATACCAGCACCATAAGCTAATGCAAGTTCCTGAGCTTTTCCTGTGTAATCCTGCTCTACAGCAATAAGACAAGGAGTTCCTTTTCCTGCTAAGTACTCAGAACGTACTGTATGACCTGGAGCCTTAGGAGCGATCATTGTTACATCAACGTTTGCAGGTGGTACGATACATCCGAAGTGAATGTTGAAACCATGAGCGAACATTAACATATTACCTTCTTCAAGGTTTGGCTCAATACTTTCTTTGTAAAGTTTTGCCTGTTTCTCATCGTTGATTAAGATCATGATGATGTCAGCCTGTTTTGCAGCCTCTGCTGCTGTATAAACTTTTAATCCCTGCTTTTCAGCTTTAGCCCAGGATTTACTTCCCTCATAAAGACCAACGATAACATCACAGCCAGATTCTTTTAAGTTTAATGCATGTGCATGTCCCTGGCTACCGTATCCGATAATCGCAATTTTTTTTCCATCCAATAAAGATAAATCACAATCTTCCTGATAAAAAATTTTTGCTGCCATTTTTGTTTCCTCCTGTAAAAATTATAAAAATAAATGTATTCAATTATCAAAATTGATTTTATCTCTTCTGATAAGAATTTCAATCGTTATAATACTCCTCTTTATAGGAGAAATCAAGGGATATTTGATTATTTTTTTAAAAATTTTCTTAAAAAATGAATCAACTTACCGGTTTTCCTGCATTTATTTTAAAAAAAATGCCTTTTTCCCGTAAAAAAAGAAAGGATAAATGCATATCCTTTCTTTAATAGTAAAAAATTATAGTTATTGCTCTTATTTCAAACTACAGTATATTATTATATTAAAATCAATTCAGTGTACTTACGCCTCTTCCAAGCCCAGTAATTCCTGTACGAACCATTTCAAGGACTTCAAAGTCTGCCATAAGATTTAAAAAGGCATCTAGTTTGTTCTGGTTACCAGTAAGCTCAATCATAAGGGAGTTAGCAGCTACGTCAACAACCTTTGCGCGGAAAATATCTGCAATCGCAATAATCTCCTGTTTTTCTTTCTTATCTGCCATCACTTTCACAAGGACAAGCTCGCGACATACAGAATGGCTGTTCTCAAGTTCTACGATTTTACGAACTTCAACCAGCTTGGCAATCTGATTACGAATCTGCTCAAGAATCTGGTTATCCCCACTTACTGCTACTGTAATACGGGTATACTTCGGATCGTTCGTGATTCCCGCCGTAATGCTGTCGATGTTATATCCACGACGGCTGAACAGAGCAGCAACTCTTGCTAACACTCCCGGGTTATTATCTACTAAAAGAGATAAAACAATCTGTCTCATAATACTTTCCTCCACTAACATAAATTAATATGTAGAGATACCCTCCGTCTTCTCCGGATAGTATCCTTTTATAAATTTATCGTTACCAACTCCATAAGAATCATTGATTCCCGGATCTTCTCCAATACCAAAAACAAAGTACTGTAACGCCTTTTTATTTGCTTCGTAGTCTACCTGCATTACCCATGCTCCATTGCCACTAAGACGTCCTTCTGTATAAGAGCCTTCATATGGAATACGGAACTGTTCTACTTCGGTCGCTCCCATTGTGATCACTGAAGTTAAAAGACTTCTTATCTGCTTTTCCGTAAGGTCTGTTGTAACATATTTTAATGCTTTCATGCAGATATTTGTAATTGTCATAACATCTTCGCTCTTTAATTCATTAAATACAGAAATAAGAATCTTACGCTGACGATCTGTTCGTCCAAACTCTCCAGTAATATCCTGACGGATTCGGCAGTATGCCAATGCCTGATATGGTGTAAGCATATTCTCCCCTGCCTTTACATTCTTTTCTCCATGTTTTGAATTTACATAAGCAGTCTTCAAGAAATAAGCTTCTGCCTCAGTGAGATCCATTGGAACACCGCCGATCAAGTCAACTACCTCACGGAAGGCTTCCATGTCTACTTCCACATAGCCATCAAGCTTAATGCCAAATGTTTCTGCAATAGTCTCATACTCAAGCTGTACACCACCGTAAGAATAAGCTGCATTAAACTTATGGTATCCATATCCTGGAATATCAATATACATATCTCTCATAAGAGACGTAAGCTTTAACTTACCATTCTTCAAATCTATCGTCGCGATCATAGTCGAATCCGAACGTCCGGCTTCTGTCTCATCGGAACGCTTGTCACAGCCAATCAGTAAAATATTGACTACATCCTGATCATACTCAAGATCTGCATCTACGACATCCGCGTTCTTCAATGCTGTCTTTGTATCTGTCGTAATCGTATTCGTTGCTGCTTTATAATAGGCTGCCACCGCTCCTCCAGCTGCTGAAGCAACAAAAGCTACTGTAAGAAGAAAGCACATAAGCACCTGCGCAATTCTCCGGCCTGCTCTTCCACGTTTGCGGGCCTTTTTCGCTTTTTTGGCTTCTTTTTTGTCTATATTTTTGTTTTTATCTGTCTCTTTCAAACTTTAAAACCTCCTGTACAAAAAAACTCTTTTTATACATTATACTAATTTTTCCTCTATTGCAAGTCAAAATTTCTTAAAGTTTATTTAAACTATTTCGAATTCTTTTGCAAAATGATGTCTGTAATACCTTCTTTTTGCAAATATGATATCTTGCTATGCTAAAGCGTGTTTGAAAAATCATTCCTGCAATCTGCATTCCCCAATTTTTATTTCCAATACCACGGGTTAAGAGAAATCTTAAGAATCCACTTTTTCGGAAGTTTTTTATAGTTTTTTCCAAGACGATATCCAATATACTTTGCACCATTTTGTGTAATGATCTTTGGAATATAATAAAATTGTCCCTTTTTAATAAAGTGTTTTAACGTCATCTTAACCAGACGGATTCCTTCAGATTCAGACTTCACCTGAGTAAAAAGCCCGCCGGCATCTACCTGGGATACCGCAAGATCAAAATTTCTCTTTAACTGATCCTTCGCGGTATAATTATGCCAGTGCCATACTTTTGCATCTGCCGCATAGGCAATCTTCTTTCCTGCTTCAATAAGATGAGAAGCAAAAATCATATCCTCATTAAATATCGTATGCAGAGGGAATCCTCCAAGCGCATTATATTCTGACTTGCGGTATGCCGCACAGACATTAGAACAGAAAAATGTCTTAATTCCAAGCTTCGGCAAATCTTCTTTACTCTTAATCCTGCTTTCTTTTGGATAATTAAAAATTCTTGTGTACGCCTCAACTGGATTATCCTTTTTATCTGCCATTTGTCTGCCATATGCCGCACAGACTTCTTCATCTTCAAATGGCTTAATTAAATTCTCAATTAAATGTTCATCCGCAGGAATGGCATCCTGTGTCAAAAGAATCATAATCTCACCATCACACATTGCTGCTGCCTGGTTTCTGGTACCACCGTGATCAAATTCCGGCTTGGTGATATGGATAATCTCCCCCTGTTTTAACGTAGAAAACACCTTGCTATGAAAAAATTCTTCTTCCGTATTAATTAAAAGAATCCTCTGTGGCTGTACTGTCTGTCTTTTTAGCATACGAAGACATTTTTCTAACTTTTCATCTGGATGATATGTCGGAATAATGACATCAATTTTTCGTGTCTCGCTCATTCTTATCTCCCTTTTTAATTTTATATACTCGTAGAATCTTTTTGTACTGATTTTACATGAAAACCGGGTGCAGCCGACAAAAAAACGGCCGCAAAAATAAGTATAAGAAAAGACTCCGAGTAACTATTTTATAGACATTTTACTCTGCTAAGAGCTTTTTGGCAAGACGTACTGCATCGGCTGCATCTGCAGAATATCCATCTGCTCCGATTTCATCAGCAAAACTCTGTGTCGTTACCGCTCCGCCAATCATCACTTTCACGTCAAGATGCTCTTTTTCTTTTAAGGCAATCGTATCTTTCATACGCATCATTGTTGTTGTCATCAATGCAGATAACACGATAATTGACGCATTATGTTCTTTTGCTGCTGCAATAATTTCATCGGCAGGAACATCTTTTCCAAGATCAATTACATCATACCCATAGTTGCGAAGCATCAGGGCAACAAGATTCTTTCCGATATCGTGAATATCACCCTCTACTGTAGCAATAATGATTGTCGGCATTTTTTCCTGTATGCCGCCTTCTTTTAATAGCGGCTCTAAATATTCTACCGCCTGTTCCATTGTATTCGCACTGGAAATAAGCTGCGGCAGGAAATATTTCTGTTTGTCAAATAACACTCCTACTTCATTGATCGCAGGAATCAGCAAACCATCAAGAATTTCTCCTGGCTTTGTTCCTTTAGAAAGTTCTTTTTTTACAACATCAACGATTCCATCTTTATTTCCCTTTAAAACCGCCTCAAATACTGGATTTTTCTTAATATTCCCATCTGCCTCCCCGACAGCTGCATTCTTTTCATTCGGCTGTTTTTCTCCATTTCCGGCTGTCTTTGCTGCTTTTGCAATTGCAGCTTCTTTTAAAGGTTCCATCCGCTGAATCTGTTCAATATAGGCAATATCAGAACCTTTTTTATTGCGAAGCAAATCAGAAGCAAAGGAAATTCCCATTAAAAGCTGATTGGATGGATTCGCAATTGCCATCGTAAGTCCACTTGCAATCGCCATTGAAGCAAAAGCTCCGTTCACATATGGTCTTTCTGGTAATCCAAAGGAAATATTAGAAAGGCCCATTGTAGTACAAAGTTTTAAATCTTCTTTACAATAACGGATGGTTTCTAACGTTTCTAATGCCGCATTTTTATTTGCTCCAACTGTCGTTACTAATCCATCTACAATAATCTGATTCTTAGAAACGCCAAGTTTCTTTGCCTTTTCTAAAATTGTATTAATAATTTCTTTCTTTTCTGCAAGACTCTTTGGCAGCCCCTCATCAGAGAGTGGAAGAAGAATAAACATTGCTCCATACTTTTTCGCCAAAGGAAGAAGTTTTTCAATTTTCTCTGTTTCAAGAGAAATAGAGTTAATAAGAGCACGTCCCGGATAAGCGCGAAGTGCCGCCTCCATAACTTCCACATAACTTGTATCAATACAAAGAGGAAGGCTTGATACCATTGTTACTTTAGAGATAGCCTTTAACATCATCTCCTTTTCATCAATACCGTTTGTTCCCATATTAATATCAAGGATATGTGCCCCCATTTCTTCCTGCTGTTCTGCCATCTCTTCTACAAGGTCAAGTTTTCCAGCACGAAGTTCTTCCTGCAGTTTTTTCTTTCCGGTTGGATTGATTCTCTCACCAATAACAAGGAACTTTCCGTCAAGAGCGATTTCCTGACTCTTTCTCTCTGAAGCAAGCATAATTGGATGTATGTTGCATGGAGCTTTTGTTGTGAGGCCCGAAACTTTTTCAGCAAGCATTCGAATATGTTCTGGGGTAGAGCCACAGCATCCGCCGATGAGTCCTGCACCTGCTTCAATAAAAGCCGGCCCCCAGGAAGCAAACTCTTCTGGTGTCATCGGATATACCGTTACGCCATCCTCTAACACAGGGAGTCCTGCATTCGGCTTTGCAAGAATAGGAACTTCGGCATACTCTTTCATTTTCTTAATGACAGGAATCATTTCTCCCGGACCGGTAGAGCAATTCACACCGATAATATCTGCTCCAATGCTCTGTAACACAACAACTGCTGTGACTGGGTCTGTTCCATATAAAGTTCTTCCATCTTCCTGGAAAGTAAGAGAAGCGATAACAGGAAGATTGCACACTTCCTTAATGGCAATAACAGCTGCTCTTGTCTCAGCAAGACTCATCATCGTCTCTACAACAAACAGATCAACACCAGCCTCTAACAAATACTTTGCCTGTTCTTTATAAATATTAATTAAAGCCTCAAGCTTCATCGGACCTACCGGCTCTAAAGCCACACCAGTCATTGTCATGTCTCCGGCCACAAGAGCCTTATCTCCTGCTGCTCTTTTACTAAGGCCAACTAAGCGTTTATTAATTTCCTCTGCGCGGTCTGCCAGTCCATATTCTTCTAGCTTAACACGGTTTCCAGAAAAGGTAGGCGCATATAAAATATTGGTTCCTGCCTCCACAAAAGACTTTTGCAAATCAATTAACTTATCTTCATTTTCAAGGATCCATTCTTCCGGGCATACTCCCGGTTTCATTCCAACTTTCTGGAGATTTGAACCGGTCGCTCCATCTAAAATAACCGGTTTTTGTTGTATCATGGTATAAAGTTCTTCTGTCTTCATTTTTTGTTTTCCCTTTACTTATATTTATATTTTCTTTATGCTTATTTAACTTATTCTTTATTTCAAATTTTTCTCAACTGGTTTTGTCTTGATCCATTTTTTCAAATTTTTTTATGATGCTGATTGATTTTTCTTTTTGTTATCTCAAAAGCACCGATTATACATATTCTAATATTGACTTAACCAGAGAAACTCTGTTAAATGGTGTCATAAAATAAAATCCTGCCCCGATACCTTTCCCCATCTCAATAATCTGTTTTGAAATCTCAATTGCCGCTTCCTCAAATTCTTCTCTTGAGGCACCTTCTTTATATTTTGCGACCACTTCATCCGGCACATGAATTCCCGGCATCTCATTTTTGATAAAAAGTGCATTCCTTCTGCTGACAAGCGGCATGATTCCGATTAAAATCTTTGCTCCTGTCCTTTCTTTTAAAAATGTAAGACGCTCAATTCCCTCTTTATCATAAACCGGCTGTGTAAGGAAATATCTGCAGCCTGCCTCCATTTTCTTAAGCATTCTTCCGGCAATATTTTCAGGACTCGCCCCGTTCTGATTCAGCGCACCGCCATAAAAAATCGTATCGTCCTTAAATACTTCCTGATTCATACTCTGTGCAAACTTCATAAGACGGATGGAATTAAAGTCAAATACACTCTTTGTAAACTCCCTGTCTTCTCGTGCTACCGGGTCTCCTGTCACAAACAGATAATTGCGAATACCGCTTGCGTAACTCCCAAGTAATCCACTACGGATTGCAATCCTGTTTTTATCACGACAGGAAAGATGCGGCATCACATCCATTCCTGTTGTCATTTTTATTTTTGCTGCCATCAGAGAAGCATCCGCTCTTGAACGGGCGAGCGGAGAATCTGCAATCGTAATGATATCTGCCTTTGTAGAAAGCAGCTCCTTCGCACCATTAAGCAGCTTTGTATCATCTGTATCAAATGGCGGGTCAAGTTCCACAGCACAAACAAGTTCTCCCATTTCTAATTTCTGACGAAATGTATTTGTTACCTGCTTTTCCTTTATAGCCTCTTTCTGTTCTCCTGCCTGTGTGATGTGTACAGCTGCTTCTTTTCTTTTTTGTACTCGCTTTGTCACATCCCCCCACACTATTTTTGTTGGAATCTTAACAGCACCTTCTGTTTTCTTCGCCTGAAATACCGTTTTATAAATTTCTCCAATATATTCTGGAGTTGTGCCACAGCAGCCACCAAGAACCTGCACACCCAATTCAGAAATTTCTCCAAGTTTCTCTCCAAAATAAGGCACGCTGTCCGAATATACTGCATGGCCTCTAACAATCTGTGGATAGCCACAGTTTGGCAAAGATGTGAGAACCATATCCTCCGGCACACCAAACTCTTCAATGTAACTCTTTAAAAATTTCTTCATATGAGCTGCACCAACACCACAGTTTAAACCAGCTCCATCAAGGAGTCCACTCTGGGTAGCCTCCTGCAAAATCGTTTTATAATGAAAACCAGTACGGCTATATCCCGTTGGTGTCAATGAAAACTGACCGATAATAAAGGCTTCCGGACAACTCTTTCTGATATATTCTGCCATTTTTAAGACATACTGCGTATCTGGAAATGTTTCTAATACAAAAATATCAGCACCAGCCTCTAAAAAGCTGTCACATATTTCATAATACTGTTGTAAAATGTCTGCCTCTTCACTGTCTCTTTCTTCTAAAATAGGGCCGATATCTGCCGCTGCAAATATCGGATATTCCTCTTGATATACTTCTTGCGCAGTTTCTTTTGCCAATTGGTAACCCGCAATGATTAATTGTTTCAATGTTATATTTTCAAACGCTTCTGCCTTTGCCTGTGTCAAAGACAAGAAAGTTCCTTCATTCGCCAAAAAAGTATTACTTCTTAAAAGCTGCGCCCCATTTTTCACATAACTTCTATGTATTTCTCTCACCAACGCAGGATTCGTAATATTAGCTTCCTCAGAGCAGATGTAATTTTCTTTTTCTATAGAATCAAAATACGTTCCCATCGCTCCGTCTGTTAATAGTTTATGATTTTCTAAATATTCCCGTATATTCATCCTCATTCATCCTGTTCATAAAACGTTTTGTTGAATCTATAATAATTCCATATAATACATCAGAAAACTCATTATACTATCGTTATCCTATGGAATTACTATACATTGCCATAGTTACAAAAAATCCTGTAACTTCTGTCGGGGTAAAATTACTTGTCGCAGCAGCTACAGGATCTATGTCATTAAATTTCTGTTACTTTACCTTCATACTCAAGCAGCAATCTGCCTTTCATTCCACAGGCAATTGCAAGCTTTCTCATACAGCGCATCATAGAGCGGTTATCATCTACCCCGTAACGGTCAATAATATCTACATATTTATCAATCGCATCCATCGCACTCTTATCAGAAAGATAGAACGTCTCGATAATCTCTTCTATATTACTTCTCTTTGATGTCGTAAAATATAACAGTGTAATCTGAAGTCCGGTAAAGACATTATATAACTCTCTGTTATAGTCTGCCATTCCAGATTTCAAAAATGCGTACAAATCACTCAAACGCATCGTATCAATATCATCAATATGCATATCATAGCTTTTTAACTTATTCTCTACATCAATATCCATGATAATAGAGCTAATCATCATCGCCACCTGAAATCCATCAATATCATTTCTACTCTTCGCAGTTAATACCGGTGCGTTATTACTCATCTGCTGACAATAAATAATATCACGAATCAGCGCATTTTCAAAGAGGTTATCTGCTAAAGTATTATCTACTTTTACAATAAATTCTTTCTTTCCGGTATCCATTGCAACCGGACGGCTGCAGTCTTCCTCATTCTCCGGATCTAACTTTACGATTTTAATCGGATAAATCAGTCCTCCTGTAATGTCTTTATAAATGGCTTCTGTCTTTTCAGAAAGCACTTTCCCTAAAATTTCCATTATTGTTCTTCCTTCCTTCGTATCCTGTAATAAACTTCTCATATTTTAACAAAATACTTTCTCTGATGCAAGGAAGATTTTTGTTCTCCCCCTTCCTTCCTCTGCTATTTTTTACTAATATCTATCCTCTTTTCTCCCATAATACGCTTCGGCCCGTCCAGATATCTCATTATAAAATGCTGCCTCAGCCGCATAACGATATGGATTAATAAAAATAAGTCCTATTCCAAGCGTTAATATTCCAATAATATACCATCCAATAAAGCTGAATCTTAAACAAAATAGTTCCCATTTATGCTTTTTCATAATCTGTTTCGATGCTTTAAATGCCTCGTGCACTGTAAAGTCTGGTCTTTCCTCAAGAATATATGGCACCATCGCATAGAAATATTTTGTGATAATTCCTGGCGCAATCAGCAAAACATATCCCAGTGACAGAGCAAAAAACAATGTAATCTTTGCACAAAGCACTCTCCACCAATCAGACATTCTGCTCCCCAGACGATAGATTCCGTTCTTTCTTCTGTCTAAGAGAGCCAGATTAAAATCAATATAACCAAGACGTATTACTCCTCCAATAAAAAAGTAAATCAATGCTATGATTGTCGTACCAAGAAATAAAATTGGATAAAATCCCGGAAGGAATTCAAGAAAATAAACAAGGATAACCGCCACTAAAACATATCCTGCAATAAACAAAAAAGAGGACGAAAAAACGCCAAGCCATCCTGCTGCAAATCCTGCTGCAATCGCCTTCATCCAATTTCCTTTCAGCGCATCCCGCGCAATCTCTTTATACATACCTGAACCTAGTTTCATAAATAAAATCCTTTCATTTGCATCATACGAAAAACCCTATATTTGAGCATGGTAAAAGCAGACTTCATATAGTACAGAAAAAAGCCATCCATTCACAGGACAGCTCTTTTTTCCGTATACACTTGTACAATTAGATATTCCACATCTCTTTAATTCTTACAAGTTCATTCAGGGTCATATTCATGAATGCCTCGTTCTTTGGATTATTGCTAAAAGCGTTCGTCTCTTTGCGGTATGTGATTTCTTCTGCGACATCTTCTACCGTAATTCCCTTTTCTTTTAAAATCTGTGCTGCTTCATAACCTCTCATAGTAAGCCTCCCGTTTTATTTAAATAAAATTCTGTATTCATTATAAAACAATCTTTGCAAATAATCCACCCTTTTTATATATTGTGAAATCTATTTTGATCTTTCGCATCTTCACCTGCACCAAAGCCAAGTTCATCATATTTAGACTTTACTTCTTCCCATGGAAGTGTATCTCTCTCTTCTTTTAAATAGGAAAGAATATCTGCAATCCCCTCACCTGTATAGGCACTTGTATAAAAAATCTTCTTACAACCAGCCAGTTCAAGCCACGCCGCTGCCTGTGCCGGCTGCGCCGCCCAGTGATCAATCTTTGTCACAACACCCACGACTTCTCTGTTACAGACTGGTGTAAGATTGGGTGAATATAAGGAAAAGGGTTCTGTTGCATCCATCAAAAGTCCGATAACATCTGCCTCCGCTGTAAAAACAGCCAATGCTGAAATCAGATTCTTTGACTGGAGATATTCTCCTGGAGTATCAATGATAACATCATAGTGATTGACATACTGTGTTTTATGGTAAGTAATTGTATTCCCCTTCATCGCCTGGGTCAAAGTAGTCTTGCCTGCCTCGCTTCGTCCGATAAACATAATTTTTCTCATAGTATCTTCCTCTCATCCGCCTGTAATCAAACGATTATACTATACCATAAGGGAAGGGGGGATGTAAACTGCTGAGTGATTTTGGGCTAAGAGACGACCTCAAAGAGAGAATCGTACCTATATCTGTGACTTTCGTCGTGGCGTATTGAATGTTCTCTTACCGCTCACATTCAACACTTGCTCCCAGGCCACAGATATAGGTACGATTCTCTCTTTGAGGTCTGTCTTTGGTCCTCTCTGGGGGATGTTTGAAACACGCTCTAGTTCGTTTAAGAGTTATTTTATTTTGATTGATTTTATTTTTGAGTACGCACTATAGTAGGTGTGTCCTTTGACTGTTTTTGAACAGCGGACTTTGAAGTAGTATTTTTTCTTTGATTTTAGTTTTTTTACAGTAGCTTTCCCTTTGGATGAGTTTATTGTTGCGGCTTTTTTATAGCCTTTGTTTTTCTTTGTGGAATAAAAAATCTGAATCTTTATCCCCTTACTTTTTTGGTTCCATGAAACTTGAACTTTTTTCTTTGAAGATAACTTAAGATTAATATTGGTTTTAGGGAGCATTAAAAAATTAATATCAACAGGACCTATTATTCCTGAGATGTTTCCTTTATTTGTAGCCTGCCACATCTGATAATTTCCCTGATATGTACATTTCGTATTCCAATGTGCTACCCATTTGTCCCATTTATTAAATGCCGCAATTGGAAGTTCTTTTTCAAACCAACTTTTAGGGGCAAATATTCCTACAGAGTATCCTGCTTTTTTTATAATACTTGTAAATGTTTCAGCTATCTTTTGTCTCTGCTTTGCTGTTGTATGATTCAAAATATAATTATCCTCTAAATCATAATATATCGGATATGACAATCTATGTCCCTTCACTAAACGTAATACATGTGCTGCTTCGCTTTTTGCTTTAGCTATCGTATCTGCATAAGAATAAAGATAGACACCATATGGAATGTTGTTCTGTTCGCATCCTTTTACATTATTAAACCATTGTGTATCATCCTGGTTTATCTGATTCATTCCAAATCCACATCGGATAATTGCAAAATCTACACCATCTGCCTTCACTCGTTTCCAATCTATTACCCCTTGGTTGTGACTAACATCAATTCCTTTTGCTACAGCATCTCTTATTACAGAACCATTACTACTACGATATTTTCCTGCAACTTTCTTCCATGCACTAGAAAAAACATCAGCAAATGGAATCGACTCTATAATTGGCTGTCCATTCTCATAACGGAAACTATTTGCCTTATCTCCTGTCTCTTTTGCATAAAGTGGCATGCCAGAAGTGGCTACTATAATAAGTGTAAGTAGGAGTGCCACTATCTTACCAGATATTTTATTTTTCATTGTTTTCTTTCCTTTCATTAATAAGTACCTTGCATTCTTCTTTAATCATACTACAACACCTTATTATGGTAGATATTTTTTTACTCTTCCATCCAAATATTTTAAACTGTGTTTTATTGCTCTTATTCCATATCTTTTTTCACTGTTGTAGTTCTACTTCCTCCTCCGTCCCATCTGAACATACCGTTCTTGCATAGGAGTATGCATCCGAAAATACAAGGTTTAAATAATAAAAAGCACAATCACTTTGGATGGGCGGTGTATCCATCATCTCAGGTACTCCTTATGGAGTGTGTCGGGAACCATTTCCGACCTCAAAATAATCATGCTCAGTATTACTATATTCTATTATATTAACAATATACTATATTTTTTTTACATTGTCAACGGACATTTCTTTTAGTCTTCCGCTGTATAAACGTCTGTTAAGCTTGGATTCCTGTACCTCATACATTGTTGAAATATATAGATATTGTCCTTCTTTTTCTAACTTCACGCCAAGCAAAACATTCTTTGAATACTTTTTTACAAACTCTATGGACTTGTCCTTTTCATTAGGATTTACTCCCACGTAGTCTGGATTTTCCAAAATATCAGGAATATCATCTATATATTTTAGGCAATTGAAATGTTTACGTTTAACCATATGTGCTGGCAATCCTGTAGAACGATATATATCTAACTCTGCAATATCAATGTCTAATATTTTATTATATTTAAGATCATATTTACCTACCTTTATCAATTCTCCGCTCATATATCTCACCCTATTATATGTTTTCTAACACTATAATATCATGACATTTAAAAGCATTCCAGTAGTTTAATCAAATTCTGATTGCCGCAGGCAAAGGAGACGCTCCCAAAGAGAGAGCATGGTATGCTCCCTTTTAGGTAGACAGTTGAAAAAAATAAAACTGTTTATCTGAA